>Ga0326597_10000153_pt1 | contig 127031 bp, 119 predicted proteins | sample RVTome_12_FD_203789 | JGI IMG/M metagenome (GOLD analysis project Ga0326597, IMG submission 203789) | Soil microbial communities from uranium-contaminated site in the Upper Colorado River Basin, Wyoming, United States - RVT100D185 | ecosystem: Environmental > Terrestrial > Soil > Contaminated... | reverse complement strand
CGCACCGAGCAAAGTGCTCGTCCTCCGAGGAGCGAGCGCCGCGGGTGTGCCCGGGGACCGAGCAGAGCGGGGGCTGGTGTGGTCCCGCAGCGACCATAAAGCGGAGCACAGCCTCCCGAAGGGAGGCGAGCACCAAGGGTCGCGAAGGGACTGCACCAGTCCACGGCAGTGGGCAGCACCAGAGTCGCGCAGCGGGCCCGCACCGGGTCGTTCGGCCCGGAATGACGGGCCGAAAGTTCTCGGGCGAACCTTCGGCGGCGCTCCTAGAGTCGGTCGTCTCCCGGGTGAGAGGAACTGGAGATGGCGAACTCGGCGGCTTCCGGCCCCACCACGCAGCAGATCCGTAACGTGATCGTGGTGGGGCACACCGGTACCGGCAAGAGCACGCTGGTCGAGGGCATGCTTCGGCGGGCGACCAACCAAGGGCAACGGGACAGTTCCCACCCGGTCGTCGACTTCACCGACGAGGAGCAAACACGGGGTCACTCGCTGCAGATCGCGACAGTCTCGTTCGAATTCGACGGCTGCCGCTTCAACGTCATCGACACGCCAGGTGGCGTCGAGGCGATCGGTGACACGCTGCCGGCCCTCGCCGGAGCGGACACGGCGGTGTTCGTCGTCGACGCCAGCGTCGGCCTGCAGCCCCAGCACGACCAGGTGTGGCGCGAGTGCGAGCGCCTCGGGATGCCACGCCTCGTCTTCCTCAACAAGCTCGACCTCGAGCGTGCCCAGTACCAGGCCAACATCGACGCACTCCGCGAGCAGTACGGCAAGCCGCTGGCACCGGTCCACATGCCGCTCGGGATCCACGAGGAGTTCGACGGCGTCATCGACCTCTTGCACTTCAACGCCGTCGAGTTCCACGACGGGCAGCGCATCGAGGAGGACGTCCCGGAGCAGCGCGTCGAGCAGGCCCGCAGCAACCGCGACTTCCTGATCGAGGCCGTTGTCGAGAACGATGACGAGATGCTCGAGCGCTACCTCGAGGGGGAGGTTCCCGACACCAAGGAACTCGCCGAACTGTTCGCGCACGGCGTCGCCGAGTGCGGGTTCTTCCCCGTCCTGTGCGGGTCGGTGGAACAGGACATCGGGATCGAACTGCTCATGCACTTCATCGTCGAGGAGTGCCCGTCACCGGCCGAGTCCCACCTCGACATCCCCACCGACGGACCGACCGCCGCCGTTTGCATCAAGACCCTGTCCGATCAGTACCTCGGCAGGATCAATCTCCTGCGCACCGTGTCCGGCGACTTCGCAGTGGACGACGCGCTCGTCAACACGCGCACGTCCGAGAGCCTGAGGCTGCACCAGGTCTTCCGGATGACCGGCAAGGAACAGTCGCCGATCAGTTCGGTCCACGCGGGTGACGTCTTCGCGGTCGCCAAGCTCGACGACATCCGTACGGGTGACGTCCTGACCGCGGATGGCTCGCCCCTCGACCTCACGATCCCCGAGCATCCGCTCGGCCACCACCGGGTGGTGCTGCACCCCAAGACCGCATCCGACGACGACAAGCTGTCGACCGCCCTGCAGAGGCTGCTCGACGAGGACCCCTCGATCCGCACCGAACGCGACGAGGACCGCGGTCTGCTGATCTGCTCGTTCCTCGGGCAGAGCCATGTCGAGGTCACCATCGACCGCATGCAGCGTCTCTTCGGCGTCGGCGTGACGGCCGAGCCTGCCCCTGTCGCCTTCCGCGAGACGATCGAGGGTGAGGCGACAGGTATCGGGAAGCACGTCAAGCAGTCCGGAGGCCATGGGCAGTACGGCATCGCCCACATCGAGATCGCGCCGCTCGGCCGCGGCGAGGGTTTTGCCTTCGAGGACAAGATCGTCGGCGGAGCCATCCCGAACGGCTACATCCCCTCGGTCGAGAAGGGCATCCTCGCAGCGATGAAAAAGGGCCCGCTCGGTGGGTTCCCCGTGGTCGACCTCGAGGTGCGCCTCGTGGACGGCAAGTACCACTCGGTGGACTCGTCCGACGCCGCCTTCCAGATGGCCGGGAGCCTCGCGCTGCGCGACGCCATCGCGAACACGACGGCGACGCTGCTCGAGCCGATCCTCGATCTGGACGTCGTCGTTCCCGACGACATGACGGGCACGATCATGTCGGACCTGTCCGCGCGCCGCGGGCGCATCCAGGGCAGTGACGCACTGTCGGGGGGCCGCACCGCCGTCCACGCCCAGGTCCCCGAGATCGAAGCGACCAGCATCATCACGGAACTACGTGCCGTCACCAGCGGGCACGCCGAGGTCGCGATGCGCTACCACCACCACGAGGAAGTTCCTGCCCAGATCGCCAAGCGGCTCCTCGACCAGATCAAGGGCGACGATTGATCGCGCCCGAGACCGGCCACGCCGGACTCGCCCCGTAGGAACGATCCAGGGGCCGACCACTACGCTCCGCTACCCACACTCAGTGAGGTTGCGTGGAGCGCGTCATCCGCATCGGAATGCTCGGCTGCGGCACCGTCGGTGCCGGCGTCGTCACGATCCTTGATCGCGAGGCCGATGACCACGCCGCCAGGATCGGCGCCCGACTCGTGGTCACCCGCGTCGCCGTCCGCGACACCACCAAGGACCGTGGGCTGCCGTTGCCGCCCGACGCCTTCACCGACGACCCCGATGACGTCGTGGCAGCCGACGACGTCGACATCGTCCTCGAGGTCATGGGGGGCCGCGACCCGGCCGGGCCGCTGATCCGCCGGGCGCTCGAAGCCAAGAAGCCCGTCGTCACCGCCAACAAGGAACTGATCGCCCACGAAGGTCCGGAATTGTCCGAGGTCGCCGAACGCAACGGCGTGGACCTCATGTACGAGGCGGCGGTCGCCGGAGCGATCCCGATCATTCGTCCGCTGAAGGAATCCTTGGCCGGGGACCGCATCCGCCGTGTCGTCGGGATCCTCAACGGCACGACGAACTTCATCCTGACCCGCATGACCGAGCAGGGTGCGACGTATGCGGACGTCCTGGCCGAGGCGCAGGCCCTCGGGTACGCCGAGGCCGACCCGACCGCGGACGTCGGTGGGCACGACGCCGCGTCCAAGACCGCGATCCTCGCATCGCTCGCCTTCGACAGCAGGGTCCATGCCGACGACGTCTTCCGGGAGGGGATCGAGAAGGTCACCGCCACCGACATCGACGTTGCCAAGCGACTCGGCTACGTCATCAAACTGCTCGGGATCGCCAGCGAGACCGAAGAAGGCATCGCGGCTCGGGTCCACCCGACCTTCCTGCCGGCCACCCACCCGCTCGCTGCCGTCCGCGAATCCTTCAACGCGATCTTCGTGCAGGCCGATGCCGCCGGAGAGTTGATGTTCTACGGCCGGGGGGCCGGCAGCGAACCGACCGGCTCCGCGGTGGTCGGCGACGTGGTCAACGTGGCTCGCAACCTGCTGCAGACCGTGCGCGGACCGGCCGAGACGCGGCACCGCAACAAACCCATCCGACCGATGGACCGCCTGCGTACGCAGTATTACGTCCTGCTCGACGTCCATGACGAGGCCGGTGTCCTCGCCGCCGTCGCCCACACCTTCGGGGATCACGGCGTCTCGATCGCGCAGGTCTGGCAGGACGGCGCCGGCGACCACGCCAAACTCGTACTGATCACCCACCAGGCCCTCGAGGGCGACCTCCGCCGCACCGTCGAGGCACTCGAACAGCTGCCGTCCGTGTCCGCCGTGGCCAACGTGTTGCGCGTGGAATCCGAAGTCTTCGCCTGACGAAAGCGAGCGTGCGATGGCGCATGTGTGGCGCGGCATCATCGAGGAGTACCGCGACCGGATGCCGGTCAGCCAGGCGACGCCTGTGGTCACCCTGCGCGAGGGCGGCACGCCCCTCATCCACTCCGAGGAACTGTCCGAGCACACCGGCTGCGATGTCCACCTGAAATTCGACGGCGCGAACCCGACCGGGTCGTTCAAGGATCGGGGCATGACCCTGGCGATCAGCAAGGCCGTCGAGCAGGGCGCCAAGGCCGTCATCTGCGCGTCGACCGGCAACACCTCTGCGGCGGCTGCCGCCTACGCGGGTAAGGCCGGGCTCCTGTGTGGCGTCCTCGTTCCCGAGGGCAAGATCGCGCTGGGGAAGATGGCGCAGGCCCTCGTCCACGGCGCCAAGGTGATCCAGATCGACGGCAACTTCGACCAGGCGCTGCAGATCTGCCGGACGCTCGACGAGAAGTACCCCGTCGAACTCGTGAACTCGGTGAATCCGTTCCGCATCGAGGGCCAGAAGTCCGGTGCGTTCGAGATCTGCGACCAGCTCGGGCGCGCCCCGGACGTCCACGTCATGCCCGTTGGCAACGCCGGCAACATCACCGCGTACTGGCGCGGTTACCGCGAGTACCACGAGGACGGGATCATCGACGAACTGCCGGTGATGCGCGGCTATCAGGCCTCGGGCGCCGCACCGATCGTCGAAGGTCACGCGATCGAGAAGCCCGAGACCATCGCGACGGCCATCCGCATCGGCAACCCGGCATCGTGGGATCAGGCGGTCGAGGCCGCCCGCGACTCGAACGGGTCGATCCGTGCGGTGACCGACCGCGAGATCCTCAACGCGTACCGGCGCATCGCCCGCCACGGTGTCTTCGCCGAGATGGCCTCGGCCGCGTCGGTCGCCGGCCTCCTGCAACTGCACGAAGCCGGCGAGGTCGAACCGGGGCAGACCGTCGTGTGCGTTCTGACCGGCCATGGCCTGAAGGACCCCGACTGGGCGATCTCGGGGGCGAGCAAGCCGATCACGATCCCCGCCGATGTCGACGCGGCAGCCGAGCAACTGGAACTGCAGTGACCGGGGTCGCGGTCAGGGTCCCGGCGACGACGGCCAACCTCGGCCCAGGCTTCGACGCGCTCGGCGCGGCGGTCACGCGCTACCTGTACGCCGGCGTGGCGCCACGGTCGGGCGAAGAACGCGTCACGACCCAGGGCGAGGGTGCGAGCGAGGTGGCCACGGGCGACGACAACCTGGTGTGGCGCAGTTTCGTGACCTTCTGCGACCGGACCGACATCGCGGTCCCCGACGTCTCCGTGCGCGTCCGAAACGAGATTCCGCTGGAACGCGGCATGGGGTCGTCGTCCGCGGCCATCGTCGGGGGACTGGCGCTCGCCAGGGCCGTCACCGGCGCCAGCGTTGGCGACCTCGACCTCGTGCGCATGGCGACCGACCTCGAAGGGCACCCGGACAACGTCGCACCCGCGGTGCTCGGTGGCCTCGTCGCGTGTGCGCAGACCGACGATGGCGACCTGATCGTGCGCCGTGCCCAACCGGCGGATGCGACCGTCGTCATCGCCATCCCGGCCAACCGGCAGAACACCCACGAGGCGCGTGCCGCCCTGCCCGACGCGTTGTCGAGGCCTGACGTGGCCACGCAGGCGGCCCGCGCCGCCCACGTGACGCCCGGTCTGATCGGGCTGTGGCCGGTCGACCCGCGCGTGGCCGGTGACCTCCTGCACGAGCCCGCGCGCTTCGCGGCGATGCCGGCATCCGGTGATCTGGTTCAGGCGATGCGTGCCGACGGCATCCACGCTTGGCTGTCTGGCGCCGGGCCGAGCGTGGCGGCGGTGGCCGCCGACAACGCCGCGCTCGGACGAATCGAGGCGTGTGCACGCGAGCACGGCTTCGAGGCCGCCGTCCTGCGATGGGACCTCGCGGGCACGATCGCCTGCCGCGACGACGTGTGTGCGTTCGCTGGATCCGGCGGTTGCGCGGCGTGTCCCCGTGCGCGACTATGATGGCGTTGTCCGACCGCTCGTTCGGCTCGAGACGTTCGCCGCTTCATCCCCTGCACTGGGTAACTGTCCTGGGAATTCGTCGTTTCGATTCACGGAGCGCTTCCCGGCAGGACACGGAGCGAGGTCCTTGGAGAGGGGTCCGCGCCGAGCGCAACCCGACGAGCCATGTCGGTCACTTCCCCGTTCACACGACGGATCTGCGGCCATGCCGCTTCACACAGGGAGCCGGGAGCACGTGAAGCTCTTTCTCGACACTGCCAACATCGAAGACATCGCCCGCATCAACCGCTGGGGCGTGCTCGACGGGGTCACGACCAACCCATCGCTCGCCGCGAAGGAGGGCAAGGACTTCAAGTCGATGATCAAGGACATCGCAGCTGAGGTCGACGGCCCGGTGTCGGCCGAGGTCGTGTCCCTCGACACGGACGAGATGGTCACCGAGGCCCGCGAGCTCGCCGCCATCGCCGACAACGTCGTGGTGAAGATTCCGTTGATCCCGGCCGGGCTCGGCGCCGTCAGCCAGGTCAGTCGCGAGGGCATCAAGACCAACGTGACGCTCTGCTTCTCCGCGACGCAGGCGATCCTCGCCGCACGCGCCGGCGCCACCTACATCTCGCCGTTCCTCGGTCGCCTCGACGACATCGCCAACGACGGCATCGCGCTGCTGACCGAGATCTGCGACGTCTACCGGATCCAGGGGTACGAAACCCAGGTGCTGGCGGCGTCGCTGCGTCATCCGCAGCACATCGTCCAGGCCGCGCTCGCCGGCGCGGACTGCGCCACGTTGCCCGCGAAGGTCTTCGACCAGATGGTCAAGCACCCGCTCACGGACAAGGGCCTCGAACAGTTCCTGGCCGACTGGGACGCCTACCAGCAGAACCTGGCCAAGGCATGACGCACGCGGTCTGACCGGACCACTTCGAAAGACCACAGATGGATCGCACTCTCCTCGAGAAGAAGGCGCTGGCCGAGCTTCGCGAGATCGCGTCGACCCTCGACCTCGACGGGTATCAGCGTCTGAAGAAGTCCGACCTCGTCGACCTGATCGTCGGGGCGAACGGAAGCGCGGCGGCGGTGGCCGCTGCGGTTGCCAAGCGCAACGGCAACGGTCACGGCAGCAACGACGATGTCGCACGCGACGAGCGTGACGCCATCGACCGCGGCGACGACGGCCGTGACGGCGACGGTGGCCGTGATCGCGACGACAGCGACGGCGACCATGACGATCGCAACCGCGACCGGAACCGGAACCGCAACAAGCGCAATCGCAACAAGCAGCGCACCGGCGGCCAGCAGGCCCCCGAGGACCTGTCCGAGGCCGAGGTCCGCGAGGGTGTCCTCGACCTGCTGCCCGAGGGCTACGGGTTCCTGCGGTGCACCGGCTATCTGACCGGGCCCAAGGACGTGTACGTGTCGCAGTCGTTCGTTCGGCGCCACGACCTGCGGCGCGGCGACCTCGTCAGAGGCCCCATCCGACAGAACCGGGGCAACGACAAGTTTCCCGCACTGGCACGCGTCGACGCCATCGAGGGCGTGGCGCTCGACGACCATCAGCGCACCCAACGGCCCGACTTCCGTGACCTGACCCCGTTGTTCCCCGACGAGCGGCTGCGGCTCGAGACCCCGGACCGGTCGCCGATCTCGATGCGGATCGTCGACATGATGGCGCCGATCGGCAAGGGACAACGTGGCCTCATCGTGTCGCCGCCGAAGGCCGGCAAGACCACCGTCCTCAAGCAGTTGGCGCGGGCGATCGAGACCAACAACCCCGAGACCCACCTGATGGTGGTGCTCGTCGACGAGCGCCCCGAGGAGGTCACCGACTTCGAACGGTCGACCGGGGGCGAGGTGATCTCGTCGACGTTCGACCGGCCGGCGGACGACCACACCCAGGTCGCCGAGTTGTGCATCGAGCGGGCGAAGCGTCTGGTCGAACGCGGCCGTGACGTCGTCATCCTGCTCGACTCGATCACCCGACTCGGCCGCGCCTACAACCTCGCGGCTCCGGCGTCCGGCAGGATCCTGTCCGGCGGCATCGACTCGGCCGCCCTGTACCCGCCGAAGCGGTTCTTCGGCGCGGCCCGCAACATCGAGGACGGCGGCTCGCTGACGATCATCGCCACGGCGCTGATCGAGACCGGGTCCAAGATGGACGAGGTCATCTTCGAGGAGTTCAAGGGCACGGGCAACATGGAGTTGCGGCTCGACCGCAAGATGGAACAGAAGCGGATCTTCCCCGCGGTCGACGTCCAGGCGTCTGGCACGCGACGCGAGGAACTGCTCCTGACCAAGGACGAACTGGACGCCGTCTGGAAGCTGCGGCGCGTGCTGGCGCAGATGGACGCCGGCGCGGCACTCGAGCTCCTGATCGACAAACTCAGGGCGACGACGAACAACGCACAGTTTCTCGCCATGATCGCAAAGTCGAACATCGGCTAGATGGCCCAGTTGCCAGGGAGGCATGACGGGTGGAGGAGCGGGACGCGGCACGCATCACGGCGATGCAGTGCGCAATTGACGGGTTCGAGGACGTCACACGATCGTTGGGCGATGACGAGTGGCACCAGCCGACGGGTTGCCCTGGCTGGTCGGTGAAGGACAACGTGTCGCACGTCGTCGGGCTCGAGTCCGTGCTCCTCGGTGATGACGAGCCCGACATCGACCTCGCCGGCGACCTTCCCCACGTGCGCGGGCAGATGGGGCGCTACCTCGAGACCCATGTCGAGGCTCGACGGGACAGCCTCGTCGCGGATCTGGTCGACGAACTCGACGAGGTCTTCAGTCGTCGACGCGCCATGCTGGCCGCGCAGGACGACATCGACGTCGAGGTCGCCGCGCCGATGGGCGGCTCGTGGCGCCTGAAGTCGTTCCTCGCCATCCGCACGTTCGACATATGGGCTCACCAGCAGGACATCCGGCGAGCGGTCGGTCGACCAGGCCGCCTGGATGACGCCGCCGCGGAGGTGGCCATGACGCGCATGCTTCGCGGGTTGGCGCACTACCTGCCTGATCGGCTCGGCAAGCCCCAGGCCACGCTCTCGCTCGAGGTCACGGGGCCGCGGATGGGGGTTCTGTACCTGGACCTCAACAGCGGCGAACAGCTCAGGGATCACCCTGCGGACCCGACGGTCTCGCTCGTGATGGACTTCGCCGACCTCGTGCCACTCGCATGCGGGCGCGACGACGCCGCGGACCCGGCAGAGGTCGCCAAGGTCGACGGTGACGCCGGCCTTGCGGCACGCCTGCTGACCGAGCTGACGGTCACGCCGTAGCGATGCCCTACGGCCTCCGGTAGCCTGTGGTCCTGCGCTGCGGGACGACCCGCGGCGTTCTGTCCGTTCCGGCGCCGTTATGTCCCGTGTGGACTCCGGGTGTCGACGTGAAGGACTCATCATGAAGCAAGGCATCCACCCCGAGTACACGACGACCGTCGTGACCTGCTCGTGCGGCAACTCCTTCGAGACCCGCGGTACGGTCGACAAGATCGCGGTCGAACTGTGCAACCAGTGCCACCCGTTCTACACCGGTCGTCAGAAGCTGGTCGACACCGGTGGACGCGTCGACCGGTTCAAGCGCCGTCTGGAGAAGGCCGGTCAGTGACCCGCGCTTCGGCCCCGGTTCACCGGGGCCGATGTGTGTCAGTGAGGAACTCGTGAGCGACAGGGTCGAACCCCTCGAGATGGCGCCCCACTACTACGGGGGACGCGGGCGCCAAACCGCGTGTAGCTACCCGTTTGCGGACGGGTAGGACGGGCCTGACAGGCGCCTCGGGCGGGACGTTGTGGGACTCTTGTGGGACCCGATGGCCGGCGAATCGTGTGACGAGGCCCCTTCGCTGACCGCCGACGTCCCTGTCGGTGACGGCGACCGCCGACGGGCCGGGTGCATAGGAGTCGCCGTCCTTGCGGGTGGCGATGATCGCGGACCGCGACAGCGACGGCGCTGGCACTGTTTGCGGCCAACCCAACGCGGACGGACGAACGCGCGGTCCGCGCCCGTCGCAGGTCGTCAGCATTCGGAGCACGTGTGGGGTTTGCGTCCGCACGTGCGCGTCTGGCCGCACCGGGCCCGTAACGCTGGACCCGGGGGCTCGAACACCGGGCAGTCCACAGGGCGAGGAGCACCCTTGCCGCTGGCCCCGCCCGCCGGTAATTTCGATGTAATCACGTCGTTGTCGTTCATCGAGGATGCCCGGAACACGCTGCAGTGTCTCAGCCCGCAGGCCGTGGTCGCCGCTGTCAACGCGGGACAGCACTGGAACGACCGTCGTGACATCCCCGATGTCGTGGCGTTCGGCGATCTCGCCCACGCTCCCGATCGGACCGTACGGATCCTCGCCAGTCGACTGGCGGACGGCCAGCTGACGGGGCCCACCTACAAGATGCCGGTGGCGAAGGCAGACCCGAGTAAGAGCGATCAGCCGCTGCGGTGGGGATGTGTGCTCGATCCGGTGACCGAGCTTGGCATTCGCCTGCACATGAGCGCCTGTGTGGACATCATCGAAGCCCGTGCTCGGGCGATCGGCGACGATGTGGTCTGCGCCGGCCGCGTCGGCTCTGGTGCCACTCCAGCGGGGTGGTTTCAGCTCGAGCCCAGCTACCTGTTGGATCGTCGCGGTGCTGCGATCGTCGACCTCGTGCAGGATGCCGGCTGGTATGCACTCGGGCTCGCCGACGTGAAGAACTGCTACCCGTCTCTGACCGCGGCAGCGGTCTGTGGCGGGCTGTCGGACAGCGGCGTGCCGGACGCGATCGTGGAACCCATCCGCCAGCTGATGCTCGACCTCGGCGACCTGTACCAGTACAAGGGCTTGCCGATCGGGCCCGAGTGGGCACCGCTGCTCGCCAACGCCGCGCTGTTCGCCCTCGACGACCGGCTACAAGCAGCTGGCATCCGCCACCAGCGGTGGATCGACGATGTCGCGTTCCTATTCGACGGTCTCGGGTGGTCTCAGGCCCGCAGCACATTCGAGTCGGCTGCGCACCAACTCGGCCTGGAGCCGAACTACCGCAAATACGCCTACATCAAGGACCGCACCCGGGCACTGGCGCACTTCGTCGACCCGCTCATCTCCGAGATGCAGCTGGCCGCCACCAACGCCGAGCGACTCGAGATCGCCCGCCGGGTCCACGCTGACGCCGTCACCGACACTTCCCCGCAGCGCGACCGTCGGTTGAAGTTCTCGCTGGGGGTCATGTCCGGGCACGGGGCCATCGACGGTATCGCGCCGGTCATGTCGAACCCGGACCTGCTGGCTGTGGCACCCCGTCACTACGGCCGTTACCTCAAGCGGATGGTCACCGACGGTGCCGTAGACCTCGACTGGGTGGTGGACCGCGCTGCCACCCGACGGACGGATCGTGACGCCATCGGGCAACTGCACTTGCTCCGAACCTGCGCGGCAACCCCGGACGTCTGGAGCGACCAACACGCCGTCGCTTTCCTGGCCTGCGCCGACGATGCCCACACCCCGTCACCGGTGCGCGCGTGGGCCGCCGCGGCCTACGCCACCACGTCCGCCTTCAAGCCGAAGGAGGCCCTCGAACGCGCTGAGGACACGGGCAACACCCACCTGCAACCGGCATGGACGCTCGCGCTCGCTCGACGCCCAGGAGGCAGGAAGGTGAAGAAGGGCGCCAGGCGTCTGCAGCAGGCCTACCCCCACTGCGGACCCGCTGCCCAACTCGTGCTCGACGCGTGACGAGGCCCCGCGGCGACACGAGCTCCGAGAACTCGGACCCCGGTCGAGCCGCCAGGGGGCGACGGTAGACCGCCTACCTGGGGGGTGCCCCAACCCGGCCCCCCGACGACCCCGCGGATGCGACGTCGCAGGCGCCCGGTAGCCTCCAGCCGGTTCCGGCCGGCCCACGCACGAGCGTGAGCTGGTCGACCCGTTCGGAACGGTCGCCACGTCCGGGACGGTCAACAGTCCGGGCACGTGTGCGGCTTGCGGCCCCGGGTGCGCTGTCGGTTCCAGTGGCGTCCGCACGACGTGCAGCGCAAGGTCTCGGTCCCAGCCTCGGCGTCGATCGACACGACCAGCTCGGCGCCCACGACCCCCGTCGGCGTCGGATCCCGTGGCGGCGCCGGGCGGACCGTCGTGCGCTCGCGGACAGCCGACTCGTCGGCTCGGGCTGCACAGTCGGCGCACAGGTCGGGCTGCCTGCCACGGGAGGCGGAACGTGTCCAGAACCGCCCGCATCCACCGCACTGCAGTGTCTCGCGCCGCGTGACCTCGGTCGCCCAGCCCGAGAGGGACGTCCCGGGAGCGGCCCTGAGGAAATCGTCAGCGCCGATGACGGGGATGTTGTAGCGCCGGGCCTTGGCCGCCTTCCCCGACCGAGTATTCGGATCAGCGGCCACGAGCAGGTCGCATCGTGACTTGGTGACGGAGTCGACTGGCTGCAGCCCGAGGCGACGAGCATGGTCCTGGAGGTGATCCCGCGGTATCTCCCGCCCGCGTCGGTCCACTGGCACGCCCGTGAAGCACACCGTCATTCCGGCGTCGAGGGTCACCTCCGCGCGGGCCGTTCGATACGTCTCGGTGCGTTCGTCCACCAGCTTCTGCTCGATGCCGAGCGCCGCGGCTGCCCGGCACAGCTGGTCGTACTCCTCGGCATCGACCACGCCGTCCTCGCAGGCCACACCGATCAGCTCGATCAGCCAGCGCCGATGGGCATCCCCGATCTGCGACGTGGACAGGCCGAGGTCTTGGGCCAGCCCGGCCAGTCCAGCCTGCTCATCGCGATCGAGGTGCAGGTCGGCCATGGCTCGGTCGAGCAGATCCAGGTAGGCAGCCACGTTGGCGTCGCGCTCGGGATGATGCAGCTGTGCCGTCAGCCGGGCCAGGTACGGAGCTGGTGCCACGACGACCGCGTCGGTGCTGCGGCGCTTGGTGGGACCTTCGAGCGGCAGCCCCGAGGGGAACATCGCCGGACGGGTGCCGTTGGGGCGAATCCGGGCGGCCACGGCCAGCAGCAGATGGGCGGTCGCACGGGCGTCCTCCAGGGCGGTGTGCGCGCCGGTCAAGGTGATGCCGTGCTGTGCGCACGCGTCGCCGAGCTTGCAGCCCGTGGCCGCCAGGGTGTCCAGCCCATGCCGGAGATCCAGATCCACGCCGACCCGGGCGTACTCGCTGGCAAGCATGCGAGCGTCGAACGGCATATTGTGGGCCGCCAACACCGCGCCGTGCAGGCGGCTCGCAACCAGACCGGCCACCTGCTCGAACGTCGGCGCGCCCGACAACATCGTCGCAGTCACACCATGGATCCACGTCGGGCCCACGTCGCGCTGCGGGTCCACCAATGTGTCGAACTCATCGACGATGCGGCCATCGAGGTCCACCGTGACGCAGGCGATCTCGACGATCCGATCGCTCGGGTAGACGCCTGTGGTCTCGGTGTCGACCACAACGATGCGGTCAGCGCCAGACGCCAACGCTGCAAGCCGGGTACGAGACCCCGTCGACCGGGGTGCAGGCGGTAGTCGTGGCGGTGGGGGCGAACCCGCCGGTTGACCCGACACCCGATCAGCCGGGCGTGGCGGCGGCGGACTACTCGCGTGACGGTCGCCCGGACGCGGCGGCGGAGGTGTCGTCGGCCTTCCCGTAAGGCGTCGCCAGATCCCCATGTTTTCCCTGCACACCGATTCCTCCGCAAGCCTACGGACTCGTGCAGTGGTTCGGGGGGAGTTCGGCCGGGATGTGTACGGCAGCGGGCCGCAGTGTCGCAGCCGTCCGGGACACCGGATCACTGGCTCACAGGAGATGACATGCTCCACGTCCTGCATCAAGCCCCCGGACCTTTTCGCGACCTCCACGATTCGCTGCTGGCTCTGACGGCCCGCAGGTCACAGGTGGCCTGGGTGTCGATGTCCGGCACCTTGAACCTGTTCTACCGACGTGACGGGCATCTGGTTCGGACTCGTGTACCCGCGCCGGGTGCCGAGTTGATCGGCGACGGCTTGCCGCTGGTGATCGAGCCGCCCTTCATCGCCACCACCTGCGGGTTCGCCGACCACTCCGGTTACCGGTCCACCCCGCCACTCGTCGTCGCAGAGGTCCAGAGCCCTGCCGACGTGAAGGCGCTGTGGCAGCACGCACAAGCGCAACTTCAGCACCTGGTGGAGTCGCGGTTCGACGTGCACGCGATCCCGCCCGGCCACCCCGACCGGCCGTGTGGCGCCATGTACTGTCCGGCCACCGCGGACAGCCGGGCCCTCGATCCGGACTTGCGGTGAACGACGTCGACGAGTCCCTACTCATCGCCGGCGGCAGCGCCATGGGGCAGGCGAGGACGAGGCGCACATGCTGCGTGTGACGGTGGAGCTGGTCCCTCACGGAGTTGGGCCGCCGACGGTGATCGGGAGGGCGGTCATCGGCCAGGTTCCGGCGACCGCCGGACAGCGGTGCGGGTACGTGGCGTCGGTCTGGGACGACTGGCACTTCACCACACCCGTGCAGAAGGCGGTCGATCACGACCGCCGTGCGGGTGTCTGGGAGCTCGTGCGCACGGTTCTCGCTGCCGTCCACGAGGGCACCGGCGAGGCCGTCACCGATCCGTGGCTCCGCGGACTACTCGATCGGCACTTCCGCGACGAGACCGGGAACGAGTAGGCGTGCCGACACCGTCGTCTCACGTCGACTAATCGTGTTTCCGAGGCCCGGTGGGGCGTCGCGATGCTGTGCACGCAGAGGTGGGCGCGGGTCTCGGCCAGCGCCTGATAGCCGAACTCACGCGCCAACACCCACTTGCCGGCAGTCACTCGAGGCTCGGAGCCGGTGCGCCTACGGTTCACGCGTTTCGACCTCGCCGCCGAGGATGCCGTGCAACTGTTCACACGCAGTGACGTCGTCGCTGCAGTTGACGGACCAGTTGGGGCCCACCAGGACAACCGAGCGTTGTCCGAGTAGTTCGTTCGTGACCTGGGCAATGTTCTCCACCGACTCGGCCACCTGGCTGGCGTCCGTGTGTATCGCGAACGTCAGCTGGTCAGTACACACGGCCCTCTCGATGGCCCTCGTCGGGGACGCGACCACGTCCCAGCCAGCGCAGGTCACACCGGCGCGCTCGGCTCGATCACGCAGGTCGTACACCGATGAGTAGCGGACGTTGACGGCTGGCGTCGTGGGGACTGAAGAAGGAGGGGCCGACGGAATCGCGACGTCGTCGGACAACTGCGCCGGGCCGACGCAGCCGCTCATCGTGACCAGGGCGGTCCCGATGGCCGCTACGAGTCTGCACGCTCTTCTCACCCCGGTGCCCCCAATCGTTGCCCGCCGCCCAGTCTACGTGCGGTCTGGTCGCGGTCGGGGCCACCGACCGGGTTGCGCTACCTGGTGGGTCGGGCGCCGATCGGGTCTTGCGTGCGTCACGAGGTGACCCGCGCGCACGACGCACAGGCGTCGCAGGCGGATTGCGACGATCGAGCATCGACACACCGTCTCACCGGCCCACGGCACCACACATCGAAGCGCCTGGAGTCCGAAGCGATGCGCGAGCCAGCCGTCCACGCCACCTCTCGTCGCCCAGCCGAAGACCGACGTGCCATGCCGCCGTCGTCGCCGTCGGCCTGCGAGTTCGACCCCGGTCACGCCGGATTCCTCGCTGTCCGGCCCAAGGCAAATGCAGGCACTGCCGCGGTCGATCGCAGAGGCGACGGGGTGCAGTTGGGCGACCGCCGCCGCGACCGCCGGGCACCTGCTCTGCGTCATGGTGCTGGTCTGCCGCCCGGACGGGAGTATCCCCGACGCCAAGCGGCTGGGGTCGAGGGACGGCGGCGAGGGCTACCGACACGAACTCCCTGGTGGTGCGTCCACCTCGTGGGCCACGTCGCGAGAGCTGCTCGTCCGCGCGGGCATCCTCGAAGCTGACGGAAGGGGCTACCTCACCCGGGTGGCCTCGCACGTCTGGACCTCGATCGTGGTGGCCGCCGACTGTGAGACGTCCACCAGCCGCCCGAGCTGGGCCCCGATCCGGCGGCACGCTCTCCGCGAACTCCGTGACACCGTTACCGCGGGGCGAGCCGATCAGGCAGCTCGGCGCGTCTTCTTGGCCTGCCTGCTCGCCACCGCCGCGCCCGACACCGACCTCGTCGACCGAAACGGTCACGTGACAGCATCGCGCACGGACCTGGCGGAAGCGCTCGGCGCTCCGCTACGAACGATCAAGCGCCTCGTCACCGACCTGATGGACCTTGAGGTCATCACGCGGCCCGCCACCCGCCGCGGCAACCGGCACCTCGGACAGCCAGCGTCACGTGCGTCGCGCCTCCCCAGCGTCAGCAACCTGCGAGAGGCGATCACCGGTAGAAAGTTCCGCCCCAGCCGTGCTGCCGTGGTGGTGCCAGAACGTCCGACACCGCCGGTGCCACAGCCAATCCCCAGTGGACGCGCTGGACACCAAGACCAAAGACCTTCCCCCTCCCCTTGCCCCTCCCCAGGACAGACGAGGCGGCCAGCAACGGCAAAGGCCGACTCCCGGTTCTCGACGACGAAGACCCACCAGCCGCCGGTCCAGCCTGGGCCTGGCACTACGAACGCGACCTACACCCAGGACGCACGTACGTTCTACACGGTGAACGCCACGATCGTTCGTGATGCGATCGGTGCCGTGCCGGTGACGTCGGGAGGCATCCGACGACTCGGACCAGCCGTCCAGATCGTTCTCGACAGCGCACAGCCCCTGATGCGAGCACGGGATGACAGGCTCTCGGAAGCCGACCGCGACTTGCGCGACCACGCCGCTCGTGCGGCTCGGCTCCTCGAGCTTGCCGCCGCGGAGACGTCGGTCATTGCGCAGATGTGCCAGCTCGAGATCTCGCCTGAGGCAGACGACCACTCCGTGCTCGCGACGGCGATGGCATTTGCCAAGCCGCAACTCGATGGAGCCCGCGAGGCCCGCCGACGGCGCGGTCGCCGCAAGCCAGCCGATCCCGGGACGACCACGTTCGACCTCACGAACTTGCGCGTCGGGCCTGGCGCTCCGATCGACGCAGCGAGGCAGAGTTGGTCGGGCGACCTTGCTCGGCGCGTGATGGCTGCGGCCGAAGGGTCGAGCGAGTTCGCCCGGACGCTGCGCGCCCTGCTCGACGAACACGTCCCCCGATGGCGCGAGCCGAGGGGCGCATCGGATGTGGAGGAGTACCTTGAAAGCAGCGGGACTTCCCGGGCATGGGCGCGCTGGGTCAACGAGCCCTGAGTTCGGCAGCGGGTGTGGATGAGATAGGCCCAATCCCCCGTGACGACTGGTGGAAGGCGGCACAACGCCAGTTACGGGGCGAAACTTCGCGAAGCGCCAGTTTGCGTTAGACCCGATCGAATCATCGGCGCTCCGCCTCCACGACAGCCCACGCGAACCCGACCTCCTTGCTGAACAAGGAGGAATGTGCACGTTTTATCGCGTAGAACGCGGAAGAAGGTATACATAGTTCCGCGCCAGACGCGGAGGATGGAGTACCATCTTCCTCACACGGATGCCAAGAAGCCGAAGGAGCGTGCCCAGGATGGCCACCAAGATCGGGCAGATGGCCCAGGAACTCACGGCCGCCAACCCCTGGTGGAGGCGCAACGACTGGGACGCACGTGACCCCGACCTGCGGGCCGCCGACGCCGAAGGGATCGACTACACCCCACGAGTGCTCGACGACCTACAGCCCGGTGGGCTGTACTTGCTGCGTGGGCCGCGACGGGTCGGCAAGACCGTCACCGTCAAGCGGAAGATCGCGTCGCTGATCGCGGAAGGGGTGCCGCCACACTGCATCGTGCGGGCCGCCGTCGACGGCTGGGCCGGCAAGGACGTACGCACGCTGGTCCAGAACACGACGCTGCCTCCACTTCCCGATGGAACTATCCGCTACTGGTTCCTCGATGAGATCTCGGCCACGTCAGGGGAGTGGGATCGGCACGTGAAGTGGCTGCGCGACAACCACGTCGAGTTCGCCGACGGCTGCGTAGTGCTAACCGGGTCGGACGCTGCCGAGCTGACCCGTGCCGCCGGCACGCTCGCCGGACGCCGCGGCCAAGCTGACGACCCCGATCGCACCCTGCTGCCGATGGGTTTTTCGACCTTCATGCGGCTGCGTGGCGACCTGCCCGATGTCCGGCTGCCACTGAAACAGATGCACACCCGCGCAGCAGCCGACGCATACCTCGAGCTGCTGCCGTGGCTCGACGACCTCGTACGCGGCTGGGAGCTGTACCTGCAGTACGGCGGCTTCCCGACCGCAGTTGCCGCCGCGATGCGTGGCGAGCCGATCCCGACGGTGTTCGTACAGGCGATGATGGACGTGATCAGCCGCGACGCGTTCGGCGCCTCCCGGCTGAGCCATACCCAGATGTTGACGTTGCTTGAGCGCCTCTGGGAGTCGATGGCGACGCCAGCGAACCTGTCAAACATCGCTCAGGACGTCGACACTTCCTCCGACACGGTCACGAGGCACGTCACATACCTGCGCGATGCCTACCTGGCCTGGACCTGTCCGCAGCGGCGCGACGACCGGTGGGTGCCTCGGGCCCGCGCGCAGGACAAGATCTACGCCGTAGACCCGCTCGTGGCACGGCTGGCGAACCTACGCAACCCGGACCGCGCCGACATCGACCCGACGGTGCTGACCGAGATGATGATCGGGATGGCGCTGCACCGAGCCGCCCTACACGCCGGCCGGTTGTGGGCTGACGACGCCCAGGTGTTCTACGTACGGACACCGGCGCGCAAGGAGATTGACTTCGTCTCCGCGGATTTCGGCGGGGCCGCGATCGAAGGCAAGTACACCGAAGGTGGCCGGTGGCGGTCTGAGGCCGCGACAGTCAACGCGTCGGAGTGGGACGGCGTGCTCATCACCCGCAACGTCCTCGACGTCGATGGCAACGACGCCTGGGCAGTACCCGCAGGGATACTCGCCTACCTCGTCGACGTTTGAGGCAACCCTCATCACGGCGGAGGCGGTACGGGGCGGGAGGGCCGTGGGACAACTCTGGGACGGTCGTGGGATTCGGCGAAACCCCTGATGGGGAGAAGAGCCGGGATCCTGTGATTCCGCCGACCTGCGCCATCCCGCGAAAGGCCCCTGGTGCGCAGAGGCACAACAGGAAACGCCTGTTGTGCCGCGGTCGACCAGGACGGACTGACCGCATCCTCATCGGCGTTGGGCCTATCCGTCACACCTGACTGCCGAACTCAACGAGCCCTGAGTTCGGCAGCGGGTGTTGCTGAAGTACGCGCGAACATGTGGCTGACCTCGGCTGCTGCCCCTCGGAAGGTGGCCCCACGCGGATGTGGTTGCGAGGAGCCGTCGGTCGTGGCGGGGCTCGCCGCATGCGTGCGAGTGGCCGGCCCGCAACGGGGCTGCTGCTCAGACGCGAACGGGCTGCACAGGCCGTCCTCCAGCAACCCGGGTGATGTCGTCCAGGTCGCTGGTGAGGACCACCACCTCGTCGTGTGGCAACAACCGGATGGCGGCGCCGACGCGGGCGTCAGCGACGCTAACCGCCAACTCGTCGGCGATGGTCGCCGCGACGTTCACCGGCAGCGAACCATCCCGGCTACTGATGGGAGGGAAGTCCAAGTAGGTCCGTGTGCGCACGACACACGGACCTCCCGTGTCTCGCCCGCAACGTCGGCGAACCGTGTACCGTCGGCCCCGCGTGCCCGGCCATCGCGATAGTGCTGGGGGTTCCCGCCGGCGGGATCCGCGACTGGGACGCCAGGCAAACCCGCCCGGGGGTTGCGCATTCCACCTGCCCCCAACGGTCTCGGTCGGCGCCGGCTGAGACCGCCCAAACCACCTCGCTGAACCGTTGCGTCGGGAGCCGCGATGGCGAAGATGAACTGGGACAAGGCCCGGCGCGACGAGCGTGCTCGCCGGGCTGAACGCGAGGATCCCCCGAAGCGAGCATCGACAGCGTTTCACCTCCGAGGCTCCGAGGTCTGTGCGCGGTGCGGCGTCACGATGCCCCGAGGGGCGCCGGCGCTGTACGACCGGCTGGACCGCATCGTGCACGCGCACGGCTGCCCTGTTCGCTCGACCAATGAAAGCATCGCGGCGCGGACGAAGGCACGCGCGAGCCGTGGCGGCAGCTCTCGGAAGGTCTCGAAGGCTGGTCCTTCGCCGCTCAAACTGCGGCGAGCTACGGCGTGCACGACGTGCGGCGTCGTGATGGAGGCCGGGAGCATCGCAGCCGTCAACCGTCAAGGGCGTCTCGTGCATGCGGGTGGGTGCCCCAAGAAGAACCGCTGATTGCCAAACGCGCCGGACCCGCTTCAGATCGGCGTCAGAGCCCCGCCCGCCCTCACTTCGTAAGGTGCGGGACTCCCGTTGGACGAGGCGAGATCAGCTGACGAGTGTGAAGCGCTGTCACCGTGACTGGGACAACAGTTAGCCGCACGCTTTGCAGGAGCAAGGGAGGCGGAAGACCTACCACCGTGACTTGGCTTGCTCGACGGCCTCATCGTAGATCGCCCGGGCCGCCGTCCAGCGGTCGGCATCGTTGGTCATCTCCGCAAGGGGCTCACGGTTCGCGTCGGCCCACTCCAAGATCGGGTCGGGTCGGGCGTGCCGGTTCCGGTGAGACGTGCGCCCCACGTAGCCCGGCGGCACCCACAACTCGTGGGCGTTGCCCGTCGGGGCATCGAGATCGGTGAGGAGAACGCCCGTTAGATACTCGAATCGGTCGAACGCCTCGTCGTAGCGTCGGTCGCTGTCGAGAAGTGGCCGAAGGGGTCCGCGCAGCAGCTCATGCAGATGGTCCGAGTGCGGCACGAGGCGCTTGGAGCTCGGTGCACGCTCGCCCGTCGCCAACCACTGCGCGAGCGGCTCGGCGTCCTGGAAGACGCGGAACGGATGGACGGCGGCCACCAGGGGCTCGGCCTGACGGATGTCGTGCCAGCGGGGGCGCAGGGCGATGTCACGCAGCATCGACCAGTTGTCGGTGCTCACCGCCCCGAGACCCGTCGCGTAGAAGCAGATCAGCGCCGGGTAGCGACGAAGGGCCAGCAACGCGGTGAGACCCCCGAACGGACCTTCGTGGTTGATGACGAGGTCGAGCGCCCGAACAGCCAGATCACGGTGGACCAGGCGTGTCCCGTGTGCGCCGAGGTGCGCGAGCATGTTGAGGAGGACCTCGGCGTCGGCCTGGTAGCGGCGCACGGTCGCGTGTGCGCCTTCGAGGTCCACGCCCTGGACCGGGTAGCGGTCAGCGTCGTGCAGAAGGGTGTGTAGCCGCCGGGCTTCCTCCATGACGGTGTCGACCAGGCGAATCCGGTGGCGTTCATCCGGGAGATGGCGCTTCACGGCGGCGACCGCGAGCTCGACACTGGCGGGATGTGGTCGGGAGACCTCCCCAAGCGTGGCAACCTTGTCCGCGACCGCCGCGAAGAACACGCTCGCATCCTCGATCGGAACGATCACGGCATTGCGATGGTCGAGGACGTCCTTGGCCTCGTCGGCGACCTTGCCGTGGCGAGCGGCCCAGAACGTGCGGTACCGGCGGTTCGGGGCCCGCAAGATGGCGTTCCGCAACGCGGTGTCCCAGACGCCCGACCATCCGCAGACGATGAGCCCGAACTCGTCGAGCACCCGGTCCAGGAGCTGGTCGACGGCCTCGTCGTAGTTGCGGAGTTCGGTGAGCGTGTTCAGCAGACGGGTGTCGCGGTAGTCGCCGTGCAGCTTGATCACTACGACGCGACCGTGAGTGAGTGGCACGCCGCCGCGAATGGCGTCGGGTGAGTGCCAGACATCGTGGGCCACGCCGGCCGCGTCCAGTGCCTGTTCGATGAGTCGGTCGAAGTTGGTAGTGAGGATGACCCGCACGAAGCCACCACCGGCCAGGGCTGCCACCGCGCGGTGCGCCTCGGTGGGCTGCTTGACGCCATCGTCGCGTTCCTCGTCGGTGGGCTCGAAGTAGCCGCGAAGCAGGGCCTGACGTTCCGCCGGTTCCGGCGCGACCTTCTCCAGGATGTCGGAGTAGTCGGGTTCCTGGTCGTAGTTGTCGAGGTACCAGCGGACGGGTTCGGCTGGTGCCTCGCCGTCGGTCGCAATGGCCAGGCGGGTCATGAGGTCCAGCGTGACCTCCCAGCCCGTCGGGATCTCGGCGCTGCGGCTGACGCCAGACCCGAGTAGGACGGCGTAGACGCCGGGGGCGGCGTGAAGGGCAAGGGCTACTTCGGTCGTCGGGTCCATGCGCCGAGGGTGCCGGACGAGACGGGCGATGACGAGTATCCCCTGTCTGTCTCCTGCCAGTCCCTCTGGTGGCGTGCATTAGACGCCCGATCAACCAAGGTGCGGTTGCGGAGATGCCGGACGGGAGACCGTGAACGGTCGGTCGCACGGGATCTTGCAGATCCTCAGAGCACCTGTGGCGCCCGAAGACCGACTGTCCGGTCTCGGCCCGCCGGCACGGTCATCGCCCCGACACCCGGAGCCGCCGTGTTCAAGATCAACAACGCCCCCGTCACCCTCCTCGAGCTTGAGCGCTTCGCCGCAGCGGTCGCCGACGAGATCGACGACCGGGAGATGGACCCGCAGCAGGTGCCGTTGATCCTCGCGGTGGATGACGGCGACGACGCGCAAATCCTCTCCAGCCGTGCCCCGAGCCACCCTGCGACCCTCAGCCAGGTCGACCAACTGCTGGCCACCCGCCGCCGCATGATCGCCCTGGTGGGCACGACAGGTTGGTCACCCGCCGACGAGGTACCGGTCACGCCAGCGTGGGTCCTCATTGCCGTCGGTCGAGGAGGCGGGCCCGCGTTCGTCGTCGTGCGGCGTGTCGCCGAGGACGAGCAGTGGACCATCATCCCCGTCGCTCAACTGCCTTGGTTCGCGCTCTCGACCGCCGCCGGTCTGCGTGCCGCGATCGAGTACGGCACCCCGCTCCGGCTCAAGCAGGCCACGGCCACCCAACTGTTCCGCCGCCCGGACGAGTGCCCCGACCCGCCCTTCGATGAGCGCGGCGAGCTGTAGCCCGGGCGAGCCACGTCGCGGACGCCTACAGCGAGGATTCAGCCGGAGTCGTTGGCGGGCGGTGCACCACGGTGACCTCCTCCTTCGGTTCACAAGGGTGATTGCCCAGCGCGGCGTGCCGCCCACGGTCCGGCTCGATCCGGGAGCGTGGCACACCAGCGAGAACCCCCGTCGTGGAGAACGACACGGAGGAGGTTCTCGATGGCTCTTCACACACCCGACCGTGAACAGTCAGCCGTCAGGCTGATCGCCGTCCTACAGGCCTGGACCGACCTGGCCAAGGAGCAAGAAGATGACCAAGATGACGAAGGCAGCACTGAAGGTTCAAGGCATCGCGATCGAGCGGATCGTCGCGATTCGAGAAAGCGACGCCGATCGGGCACTCATGGAGGGGCTGCTTGATCAGACCCTCCGGATGTACCGGAGCCGCCCGGGTGTGGAGGAGGCGCTCGACCTCGGACTGGCTCCCTACGACGATCCTGCTTCGGTCGAAGGGGCGGAACGGGTCCGTGTGTCCGGGCATCGGGCGGTCTCCTATGTGCGGAGCGGCACGCTGTTCATTTTGTGGGGGGGCTCGGCCGCGAAGCAGGATGAAGATGGCGACAATGCGTTCGTGTCGTACTTGGCTCGCATGATTGCGGCGTTCGCGCCCACGGAACTGCTTGTCTCCACGTTCTCCCGGCTCGTCCGTAGCCAGAACGTCCAGGGTGTGATGCGAGCTGCACTCGTGGACGCTCGGACGCGCGTCGTGTGCGGGACTCAGGTCATCGACCTGGGGACTGATCACGGGCGCATGATGTGGGACGTGCAGGCGCTGGTCTTCTCGATGGAGCGGGACCAGATCGAGCGTCGCATGGCACCTGGGTGGGTGTTCGCCGCCTCCCGCGGAAGATGGATGCATTCCGACAGCGCAGTCCCCCCGGGTTACGAGCTGGTCAAGGTCGGAGAGACGACGAGGTTGGAGGTCACTTCCGATCCGGACGAGCTCGACCGGGTGCGACGCATGATCTCCATCCTGTCGTCACGCGCGACCGCTCGCGAGAAGCTACGCCGGCTCGATCAGATCGGCATGCGCGGCTCCCGCAACGCCCGCGGTGGAACCGAGCCGATCGACTACTCGGACGTGTCGCAGCCTTCGTCGCTGGTGCGGACCCTCCACAGCTATCGAGGCCTCTACCGCACCGGCGCGCTGACCGTGCGACGCACGGTCCCCAAGATCGACGGGGTCGACGAGATCGCTGGCGTCCCTGTCCAGTTCGATGCTGACGGTGGCGCGTACGTCGAAGTCGTGCAGCATCCCGGGCTACCTGACGGCGGCTGGGCCCGCGACCGGATCTTCGACGCCTGGGAAGCGGAGGCAGAACGCACGGCCGATCTGAATGCTGGGGGAGCAGCGCGGCGGGTTACCAAGCCCCTCGTCGGCATGGGCCGATACACCGACACTGAACGTGCCCGTGAGTACGCGCTCCTGTCCGACGGCCGCGACGCCTACCTCGTTCGGTCACGACCCCTCGATCCCAACCGGCGCTACGACGGCTGGGACGCACGCAAGCGGGACACGACGATCGAGGCGCAGTTCGACGCGAGGGAGCTCCATCGCAGCATCGCCGAAGGCATTCGCACCGCGCTGCAGACGGGCGCGCAACTCCACCTCGTCGACGCCGAGGTAGCCGTCTTCGACGACGGCACAGCGGAGGTCATCTTCGTCGACGAAGCCACTCGACGGGCCCACCTGGAGGCACGCCGCAAGACCCTGCGAAGCCGGATCGAGCGAGTCACCTCCATGGCCGCGGACGCACAGAGCGACTTCCTCGCCGAGCACTACCACAAGCAGGCGAAAGAGGCAGCCGCCGACATCGAGGAGATCGAGCGCAACCTGCGCGCCGAGGTCGTCAAGCCAGCCGTACCGGACACGCTGGAGGTCCACGGCAAAACGCTCATGGACGCACTCAAGACGCTGGCCGACATGGGGCCGGCCACCAGACGCGAGCACGCCGAGGCCGTCCGCACCATCCTTGGCAACCTCGAGTGGGATCTGGACGACGAAGACACGGCCGTATGGCGTGTGGACGTCCACCTCCCGACCACGCACGGGCTGGCGATCCTGCGCGGTGTCACCGGAAGGTTGCCTCGGTATTGTCGGCAGCCGATCTACCGGGCTCAGAAACAGCGACAATCCGGTCAACGCCGGATCCTCGAGTTGATCGCGGCCGGCGTCGACAACGACACGATCATCGAAGAGACGGCGCAGCACGGCTACCGAGCGAGCGTCCCGCGGCTGACCCACACACTGCGTGAAGCGGGGCTCTCCGCCCCATCACAACGCCTCGTCCACACCCATCCACTCCGGGTGGTTCGTCAGATCATCGTCGCGGACCATCTCGGAACCCCGCTCCCGGACGGCTGGGACCGCCGGTGGCTCACCCTGGCTCGCCAGGCCGTCGCCGCCTGGCCCGACAAGCCCGTCATCAACCCGCAGGCGTGGGCCAACGCGGCGCAGCGCGACATCGACGCGCTCACGAGAACCGCTCGTCACATGACCCCGGCGGAGCTCGCCGAGGCGTCCGGCGTGTCCTCGCCGAGCACCGTTTCTCGAAGGCTCGGTTACCGCATCCGTCGAGACGGAGTGCTCGAACGCATTGACGCGCCGGCGCTGGTCCACGCTGAAGGTCAACGGCTGATCGCTCGGGACTGTCCGAACTGCGATGCGGGCGCCGACTGGCTGGTGGTGAACCTCCCCGAGTTCAGGGGTGTTCTGTGTCGGCACTGTCTCCGATCGTGCAACGGCACAGCGTTCCATGAGGACTACCGCGATTGGGCAACGAGACCGCTTGGTGCCTACCTGCGCCTTGCGGAGAGAGACGTCAGCGCGAAGCTCGCCGCTGCCCCACGCGACCCCTTTACGCTGAAGGAGTGGGCCGACGCAGCGAGCCTTACGCCAGGGGCCCTCCAGGCTCCGCTCGAGCAAGCGGTAAAGGACGGCCTCATCGAGGAGATCGGTCCAGACCCTCGCCACACTGGCCCTGGGATGGTTCCACGTCTGTACCGGCGGGTGTCGCCGGACCGTCAGCAGGTTGCTGAGGCTGCCACTGCGGGCACCGCCGGAGCGTGAATGTCCAGACGTTCGCCGCGCACGCACGGTCGAGGTCATCGGAGAAATAGATCGGTGCGTCCATGCAGCCGACCGTGGGGGGTCCCGCCATCCGTGCAACCAGGCACTGTGATGTGAAGGAGAACTGTCAGGGAACTGACACGAGTGTCACCGCTCGCCAAGTTGCCTCCCGACATTGCGACGTGACTCCGGCCGCACCCGACGACGGGCGGACGTCAGTAGGCGGCGCCGTTCGCGGCCAGCCAGGCCTTCCGGCGGGGGTAGTCCGGCATGACCCGGCCGATGCGTTCCCAGAACTCCCGCGTGTGCCGTGGCTCGTGGACATGGGCGAGCTCGTGCACGATGACGTAGTCGACGATGCGGGGCGGGAGCGCCATGGTGCGCCAGTGGTAGTTCAGGGCGCGGACGCCGCAGGACCCCCATCGGTGTCCGAGGTCCCGGACGTCGACGGTCGGATCAGTCACGTGCAGCCGGTCGGCCCACCGTTCGGTCCGCCGTTGCAGCCACCGCTGCCCGTTGCGGATGTACCACGCTCGGAACAGCTCAGGGGCTACGTCGCGCTGGTCGCGGTGGAGCTCGAACCAGCCCCCGCGAAGGCGCAGGGGTGGGCTTTCCTCGGGTTGGTCGACGAGCTTGAGCCGGTAGCTGCGGCCGAGGTAGTGGAACCCCTCGCCAGGGACGTACTCGTGCGGGTCTCGGCCGTGCAGCAGGAGCTCCTTCTCGGCCAGCTTGGTGTAGACCCACTCGGCTTTCGATGCAGCTGCGTCCCTTAGACGTTGCGTGTCGGCTTCGGCGGGGGCGTGCAGGATCAGCGCGCCGTCTCGGTCGACGGTGATCGCGATCGTGTCGCGGTGGTCGCTGCGGCGGACCTCGAAGGTGAGGTCGCCCGCGGTGACGCTCTCTGTCATGCGTCGGTCAGCCTTGTGTGGTGACGGCGGGCCATCTCCACGATGATGTCGGCGTAGCCGGCCAGTTGCTCGTAGGGCACCAAGTCGTGTTCGTCCAGCCAGGTGACGATCTGCGTCCGGAGGGTCTGTTGGGCCTGCGGCTGACGCCAGAAGTCCACCTGTCGGACATGTTCGCGCAGCAGCCCGGTGAGGTCTGCGGCCAACTCGGGCAGGGCGTCGGTGTCGGTGGGGTGGCCGTCGACGGCTTCGAGGAGCCGGATGAACGGCAGTTCCAGCTGCCCGCCCCGGGCGCGGTGCTCGTCTTCACGGATCTCGGCGATGAGGCGCTGCAGCTCGGCCGCCAGCTCGTCCCAGTGGCCGGCGAACTGCTCGAGGATCGCCTCGAGGCGGTCGGCGAGGGACTGGTAGTGGGTCGGGTCGGCCGGCTCGTTGACGGTGATGTGGTAGCGCAGTGCGTGTTCCATCTCGGAGGCTGCCGCCCGGGGCGACACGGCCGCGTCCACGTGCTGATCGAACTCGGCATCGAGGATGGACAGTGGTTCGATCCGAGTCGAGATACCGGCGGCGCGCAAGTGCTCGTCGATGAGGTCGCCGATCTTGCGTCCGGCGCCGAACAGCGACATCTGGGGGTCGCGCAGCCGGTTGCGGGCCTGCTGAGCGATGACGCCGAGCAACCGGGCGTCGTTGACGAACCGCAGGGCCGCGGCGCGGGGCAGGACCGTGTCCAGGCTCGAGAGGAAGTCGGTGAGCAGCACACGGAAGCGGGCACGGTTGCGGGGATCTTCCAGAAGTGCGAGCGCGTCTTCGGCCTGGGTTGCGAGGTCGATGATGCCGTGGTCAGCCAGGAAGTCCAGGATCCGCTGGTGGTGGCTCTCCAAGACGGGGAGCCGGTCGGACACCGGCGCGAGTGCCGTGGCGACGTCGTCGGCGGCGTAGACGGCCAGCGCGGCAGCGAGGCTGTCGGCGAGCCCGTAGTAGTCGACCACGAGCCCGTGGGTCTTGCCGGCAGCGCGCCGGTTGACCCGAGCGATGGCCTGCAACAGCTCGGGGCCCTGCATGGTGCGGTCGAGGTACATGGCCTGCTCGATCGGGGCGTCGAAGCCGGTGAGTAGCATGCTCTTGACGCAGAGGAAGGCCAGTTGGCTGGTCGCGTCCGGATCGAAGGGGTCGGCGCCCTCGACGGTCAGGGGCTTCTTGAAGTCCTCGATGCGCCGGTCGGTTGCTGCGGGGTCGGTCCACACGTCAAAGGCGGGGTCCTGGTTGTGGGAGGGGGAGATCACGGCGGCGAAGTCGAGCCGTTCGACGAGGTCGCGGTGCCGGGCGGCAGCCGCGAGTACGGCGTCGCGCCCTTCGAGCGCGACCGGGTCGACGGCGCGTAGCCGGTCGAGATCTCGCCGGCCATCCAACTCTGCCACCAGCCGGTCACGCGCATCACGCAGGGCCGTCGCGTAGCGGACGGCGGCCTTGCGGGAAACAGCGACGACCTGGGCCTTGAAGCCGCCCGGCATCACGGTGGTCAGGTAGTGGCCGAGCATGTCGGCGGCCTTGGCCTTGATGAGCTGGTCGGCTTCGAGTACGGCGGTGCTGGTCGCGTAGCGGGACTTGGCGTCGGACAGCTGCTCTGCGGCTGCGTCGGGGTAGGCCGTCTGCAGGGCGCTGTCGAGGGCTTCGGGGTGGTCAAGTCGGTAGCCGGTCTCGCGTCCTTCGTACAGGATGGGGACGGTTGCGCGGTCGTGTTCGGCTTGGCGGATGTTGTACGTGTCGACGATCGGACCGAAGATCTCGTGGGTCTTGCGGCGGTTGCCGACGAGGATGGGCGTGCCGGTGAAGGCGACCATGGCTGCGTTCGGGAGCGCCCGGCGCAGGTTGGCGTGCAGCGTGCTGGAGTGGGTTCGGTGCGCCTCGTCAACGAGCACGATCACATCGGAGGAGGTGTTGCACACCGCGAATGGTTCCTCCGGCAGCTTGACCGTGGTGTCGCCGACGGCGACGTCGTCGCCGTCGGCGGCCTGCTGGTACTTCTGGATCATCCCGAACACCAGCTTGGAGGTGCCGCTGGACAGTTCGGCGACGAGATCGTCGCTGGAGGTGGTCTTGACGGGCGTTTCGCCGGTCAGCGCGGTCGTCCGGGCCAGCTGCTTCTCGAGGTCGCGGCGGTCGGTCACCACGACGACCTGCCAGGACGCAAACCCGTCCAGTGTCCGCAGCTTGCGGACCAGGTGCACCATCGTGAGGCTCTTGCCGCTGCCCTGCGTGCCGAAGACCACACCGCCCCGGGCGTCGGCTGGAAGGCCATCTCGCTGCAGTCGTTGGATGAGCGCGTGCACGGCGCGGTACTGCTGCCAGCGGGGCACCTTCCGTGTCAGCCGGCCGCGGTCGTGGTCGAACAGTGTGAACGACTCGACGATGTCGAGCAGGTGGATGGGCCGCAGGCAGCCGGCGGCCATGATCTGCTGCGGGTCGAGCTCCTCGACGCCGAGTTCGGCGGTGACGTCCGTCACCGGGATCGGGGCGGTGTCGCGCCACGGTCCGTACCGCTCGCCGGGCATCCCGACTGTGCCGACCAGGGCGGCGGTTCGGCAGGTGGCGACCGTCAGCTGCACGTAGTGGAACAGCCGCTCGACACCCTCGTCTTCGGGGTACCACGTCCGCCGGTTCGAGTAGCGCAGCAGCTGGTCGATGGCCTCGTTGATGGGGTCGGTTACGTCGGGTGACTTGCACTCGACGACGCCCAGCGGGATGCCGTTCACGAACAACACGAGGTCGCAGCTGATCGAGTGGCCCTGCCCGGGCGGGTCGACTCGGAACTGGTCGACGACCACGAAGTCGTTCAGCTCGGGTCGCTCGAAGTTGACGAACCTCACGACCGCATCGCCGTGGTGGACGCCGGGAAGGCCGTCGACGGTCACGCCGTCCCACAGCAGCCCGGTGGCCTGCTGGTTGGCCTCCATCAGGCCGGTCGCGTCCAGCCGCTCGAGCGCCCCGATCGCGCGGCTGAGCCGCACGTCGTCGAGCCACTCCGAACCGTCGTCCAGCGGGTTGGCGCGACGGAGACCGGCGCGGAGCCGGTCGGGCAGGAGCACCTGGCGGAAGCTGCTGCGGCCGGTGCGGGCCAGATCGTGCGCGTCGCCAGGCAGATGCGTCCATCCGAGCGCGACCAGTGTCTCGATCAGCGGCTGTTCGACGTAGGTGCGTTCCGGGCGTAGAGACATGTCACTCACCCTTCGCCCGCCACCCCTTGCGTCAAGCAGGGATGCTACGCCACGTACGGCCGCGGCGGTGTCAGGCGGCCGCGAGTGCCCGTCCGGTCAGCAGGTCGTCGAGCAGCCCGTCACGGATCGCGCGGAACTTGGCCTCCCGTGAGCGCTCGGCCTCGATGCTGGCGTCGTACCGCGCGAGGATCTCGACGATGCGGCGCTGCTCACTGGGCGGCGCCAGCGGGACGGGGAACCTGGTCAGATCCCGCTTGCTGATAGATGCCAGGTTCGTTGACTGCTTGCCGTGGACCAGGAAGTACTTCCGCCCGTAGGCGGCCGTGCAGACGGCCGCGAGGTACCCAGGGAGGACGCGCTGGTGGTCGCACCGCACACGGAAGACGTGGTTCTGATGCAGGCACGTGCCGACCTGCCCCTCCCACACGGCCCCGCGGCCGAGCTTGTCGAAGTCGCCGCCCTCGTTCATGAGCACGTCGCCGGGCTCGAGCCGGTAGCGGTCGACCTCGGCCGGACGGACCCGGACCGTCTTGATCTCGTCGAGGTCGAGGTAGCCGTCCTGGACGTTGGCGACCCGCAGGTAGGGCATCTCGACGGTTCCGTACGGTGGGAGCTTGCGGCCCAGGGTGACCCCCGACGCGACGTCGGCGACATCCGCCAGCGGCAGGCGCGGCCAGTTCGCCTGCGTCTCCGTGTCGTCGAGGCTGCCGGCCGGCGCCAGCAGATCCTCGAGGTGGCCGCGGCGAAGGTCGACGAGCTTGAGTGCGCGATCCCGCGCCACGGCTGCGGACCGCTCGGCCGACGTGGCGGCTTCGACTACCTGCTGTTGAACCCGTAGCGGAGGGAGCGGCACCGGGAAGCGCTCCAGCTGGGTGATCCCGAGGTGCGCGATGCTGGTCTGCTTTGCGACGGCCCGGACGTACCGACGGGCGTAGGCAGAAGTGGTGATCAGCACGAGGAACGTGGGAAGCAGTTCGTGTTCGTTGCACCGCACACGCAGCACGATGTTCTGGTGTAGGCATCCAGGTATTTCGTCGCGCCAGATCGTGGCCCGTCCGAGATTGTTCAGGTTCGCGTTGCCTTCGCTGAGCACGACGTCGCCTGGGCGGAGCCGGTAGCGGTCAACCTCGGCAGGCCGGACCCTGACGGTCTTGATCTCGTCGAGGTCGAGGTAGCCGTCCTGGACGTTGGCTACCCGCAGGTAGGGCATCTCGACGGTGCCGTAGACCGGCAGCTTGCGGCCCAGGGTCACCCCGGCAGCCACTTCGGCGACCTCCGCCAGGGTCGCCTGCGGCCAGTCGGCCCGAAGGTGCGACTCACGCATAGCCGAGCTCCGAGAGGATGCGGTCGAGTTCCTCGGCGGCGGCCTGAGCCTGCTTGTCGAGGGTGTGCAGCGGGGTCTCGTACTTGCGTCGCAGCCGGTCCATGGTCACGGCCAGTGCGTCCTGCCGGCGGGCGACCTGGTCGTCGAGCTCGTCACCGAGATTCCGCCGCAGGACGTCGAGCACGAGCTGGGTGGCCGCTTGCTCGTCGTAGCCTGCCCGGGCGTTCCGGACGTGGTCGAGGAGGTTGCCGCGGCGTTCCTTCAGGCTCCGACGGACGGCGGTTCGTTCCCGCTTCCAGGCCTTGACCTCGTCTTCGTCGAGGTCGTCCGGGTCGGCGTCCTTGGCGGCATCGATCGCGACAGTCAGCGCCCCGTCTCGGGCCTCGAGGTCCGCGAGGTCGTCGACGAAGTCGGGAGCGAGCTGGGCGACGAACTCCATGTCGACGTCGGTCGGCTTGTTGCCGTTGTCCACGGCCGCCTCAAGGACGGCCGCCACGGTCGCGACCCACGAGTCCAGCAGTCCGGTCGGACCCTGCGCCGCCAGGGTGCGCAGGTCGTACTCGACCAGCTTCCACCAGGACGCGACGACACCGTCGCGCTGGAACCGGTCGAGCAGCTGGATGTCGCCGAGCTGAGAGGCGAAGGTGGCGAGCAGCTGCCGCCGTGTGCCCATCAGGTCTCGGGTTGACGGCAGGTCGAGCAGCAGCCCGCTGGCGTAGCGCCACCACTCGTCCACAGCCGTTTGGAGGCCGTCAAGGACGGCTCGGACGCCGTCGGCTTGGGTGACCAGCTCGTCAACGTCGCTGCGGCTGGTCAGGTGAGGGTGGAAGTCCCGGTAGTCGTCGCCGTCGGCGAACACGTCGGTGACGGTGAGACCGTGGGCGGCCAGCCGGGGCGCGATGGCTTGGATCTCGACGCGTGGGACGCCGCCATGCAGATGGGCGCGGACGTCGTGCGGTTCGGGCGGTGGGGCCGTGTCGACGTACCGGCGGATGTTGCAACTGTAGTCGTTGGCGGCCAGCTCGCTGATGGGCACGATCTGGGAGAAGTCGGGCACGGGCCGGTAGCTGCGGAAGGTCGAGACGATCTTCTCGATGTGCTCGGGCCGCAGGTAGTTCTGCGCGGTGCCCTCCTCGTACTCCCGGTCGGCGTTGATGAACAGGACCTGGCCGCGCCGGTCGCGAGGCTTCTCGCCGGGCCGACGCAGGATCACGACACATGCGGGGATGCCAGTGCCGTAGAACAGGTTGGGTCCCAGGCCGATGACCGCTTCGATGCAGTCGTCGTCGATCAGTCCTTGCCGGATGGCGGCCTCGGCGCCGCCGCGGAACAGGATGCCGTGGGGCATGACGGTGGCGACCATCCCGCCTTCGCGCAGCACAGCCAGCATGTGCTGCGCGAACATCAGGTCGGCCTTCTTGCCCTTCTCGGGCGTGTACCCGTACCGGAACCGCTCTCGGAACTTGAGGCTGTCCTGGCTGTAGTTCTGCGAGAACGGCGGATTCGTGATCACCCGGTCGTAGCGCAGAAGCTCGCCGTTATCGAGATGCTGAGGGTCGGCGAGGGTGTCGCCGTTCTCGATCTCGGCGTCGCCAATCCCGTGCAGCAGCATGTTCATCTTGCAGATGGCCCAGACGCCGCCGCTGTCCTCCTGGCCGTACAGCGCCAGGTCGGTCCGGTCGGACGCGAGTTCCTCCACGTACTGCTTCGACTGGATCAGCATGCCGCCCGACCCGACACACGGGTCGTACACGCGCATCCCGGCCTGCGGGTCGAGCAGCTCCACCAGCAGCCGCACGACGTGGCGGGGGGTGTAGAACTCGCCGCCCTTCTTGCCGGCAGAGTCGGCGAACTGGGCGATCAGATACTCGTAAGCCGCGCCGAGCAGGTCCGGGAACTCGAAGTCCTGGTCGCGCATGGGGTACTTGTCGAAGTGGTTGATCAGGTCGACGAGCTTCTGGCCGGCGATCTTGGAGCGTCCGACGGTCCGGGTGAAGTTGATGTGGTTGAGCACACCGTCGAGTGAGGGGTTCTCGTCGGAGAGGGCGCCGAGCGCCTTGTTGAGCAGCTCGTTGGCGTTGTTCCGGTTGGCCTTGGTCTTGAGGTAGGACCAGCGGGCCGAGCCCGGGACGTAGAACGTGTCACCGTAGAACATCGGGTCGTCAGCCCGCTTGGCTGCCTCGGTCTCGCTGCGGCCACGAGCGCGCTGATCCTTGACGATCTGCGCCCGCCGCTCCTCGAACACGTCCGAGGAGCGCTTCAGGAACAGCATCCCAAAGATGTACTCCTTGAACTCGGACGCATCCATCTTCCCGCGCAGGATGTCGGCCGCTGAGAACAGGTGCCGTTCCAGCTGTGGAAGCGTGAGCTTGGCCATCCGGATCATCCTGCCGTCGTCCTCGTCGAGGGAAGCGACGGTGACCGACGACCATCCAGTCGCAATCACCCCGACGAGCCGGAACTGCAGTGAGGCACGTCCCGGCGCCCGGACCGTAGCCCGTGTGGCGCAGGCCGGCACCGCTCGCCTCGAAGGGCAGCCGAGTTCGGGGCTGGTCGTCGTCACCGGCGCATCACGCGCGCTGAGCCTCGGACCGCCCGCACGCGAGGCTGCCTGCACGAATGCTCCGTGGGCTCACCGTTGGGTGCTGAGCCCAGCCCGGAGATGTCGTGTCCATCGCACAGTTCGACATCAAGTACATCGTGACGACCTATCCGCGCGTCAGCCCCGCCCGGATGGCGGCGGCAGCCACCCGGCTCCTCGACTGGAACCTGCGCGTGCGATCCATGACACCGCGGGACGCGGACACGGTCGTCCTGTTCATCGAAGCCGACCGGCGAATCTTCGAGCACCCATGGCAGGCCACCGACGACCTGGTCCGCCCGGTCGGCGCCGCCCTCGACGACGGCACGTTCGCGGCGCATCTGCAGGCGCTGCTGGACCGCCGCCACAACCTGCCCGAGATGACGGTGACCTGCCAGGCCGTACGGTCGAGCTCGACCGACGACGTCATGGCGTGGTTCTTCGACACGGCGTACAACGGCGAGAGCTTCATTTTCCGCCACGCCTACTACACCGCGGCGACGACCCGTACGAGCGCCTCCGCAAGGCACTGAAGGCCGACATCGACCCAGACGTCTGGGACAGCCTCTACCGCACGGTGAGCCGCCGGTTCCCCCGGCCCGATACCGGCCGGATCGCGGTCAAGGTCACCAACCACTACGGCGATGAAGTCCTCAAGACCTACGACGTCTGAGCCCGTTGTGCCGGCCCCGCACTGCTGGCATGGCTGGCGTTCGCGACACGACTGGAGTACCGAAACCACTCCACCACGACCAAGTTGCGCGTCGGCCGAGCGTCGTACGGCCGCCGGGACAGTACGGCCGTTGGTGAGCCTCCACGTTGGAACGCGTTGAGCGTGCGCGCACCAGTTCAGGCGAATAGGGCTGCCTTCAGGCTGCGCCGATCGAGCTTCCGGGTGCCGTGCAGTCCGGTGCGCGACCGCCGGGGTGCTGCTTCCGGCGCCGGTCGGCCCGGGGCGGCGCACTCGGCCGACTCGACTCGACACGCCGCGAGCGCCTCCGCCAGCAGGAACCTGTAGGTACTGCCGACGCGGTAGTGCGGCAGCTGACCGCTGCGAGCCAGGCGGCGGACGTGCGACGGGTCGACGCCCACGATGCGGGCGAGTTCGGCGGCGGAGATGAGGGTCGTGTCCATGCGGATGGTCGTGCCGGCCGTGCCGCCCGCCGCATTCGTTGGGGGTCCTTCCTGAGTGTCCAGTGCGCTGCGCGCGCACGCGGGCCCTGCGAGTGTCAAGGGGCGTCGTCGCGGCACCGTCGCAGGACGCACGAGCAGGGGAGCCAGATGGCATCCATCGACAAGGAACAAGGTCTGCTCCGTGACGGCCGCCAGGCCTACACGGTCCGGTGGCGCGTCACGCTGCCAGATGGCCGCCGCAAGGCGCGAGAACGGCGCGTGTACGGCTGGGACGAGGCGCAGCGCGTCTTGGCCGAGAAGGCCGCGGAGGAGCGCGCCACGAAACGGCGTCCGACCGAGTTGCTCACCGTTGCCGAGGCTGGCACCCGCTGGTTGGCCGACTACGCCCGCAAGCCGCGCGCCCGGGCGGTCGGCGGCACCGTGCAGGAGACATCCTGGGACGAAGCCAGTCGCGCGATCGAGGCGCTCGCCGCCCACGTCGGGGACGACACGCCCCTGGCGAGCCTGACCGCCGAGGACGTCGCCGAAGCGGTCGAGCACCGCGTCAACCTGCGTGACGGCTCTCCGGTCGCCGACGGCACCCGCGAGCGAATGGCCGGCACGCTGAAGGGCTTCGCCCATGATGCACTCAAGGCCAGCTGGACCAGGGTCGACCTCGCCGCCGACCTGCCGTCCCGCTATGGCCCGGTCGGAGGCGGCCGCCGTGCGGTCGTCCCATCAGTGACGGTGCTTGAACGGCTGGCGAAGATCCTTGACGAGCCGACGCAACCGGTGGTGACCCGTGGGGGAGCGACCGCGCAGCGGCCCCGGTGGCTGCGCGTTCACGACCCGGAACTGTGGCGTCCGTCTGACCGACTGTGGCTGTTCGCACTGACGGGCCTGGACTACGCCGAGGCGGCCGGGCTGCGGCTTGAGGACGACCGCGGCGACCACCTCACGCTCGAGCAGGTGTGGCCCCGCCGTGAGGGCAAGCCCCGCAGCCACGGCAAGGCCGCAGCCCGAGTGCCGCGCGAGGTACCGGTGCCGGGTCGGCTGCGGCCGGTCCTGGACCGGCTCAAGGCCTACTCGCGCTGCGGCTACCTGCTCACCGGGCCCGACGGTCAGCCCCTGTCCTACGAGAGCTGGCACACCCAGCTTGCCCGGGCAGCCGATACCGTAGGCACCGATTACACCACGAAGTCGCTGCGGCACTTCGCCGCGTCCCTGTGGATCAAGGCTGGGGCGACGCCGCTGCTCGTGATGAAGGCGCTCGGACACTCGGACCTGACGATGATCAGCCGCGTCTACGGGCACCTGTGGCCGGCAGAGGTGACCGAGATCAGCCGCCGGATGGACCGCCTCGACTGGGACGACCTGGAGTGACGACACCCCGCCCGACACCGTTAGGCACGGTCACTGTGCGTGGCCATGTCTGGCTGCGCCGCCGGAGTTGTGGGACTTCGCTGTGGGACCTGCCCAGGAAGCCCGTATCGGAAAGTGTCGTATCTTGACCTCTACACCCGCTTCCAACCGCGATCAGCGCGTCGACCCTTTGGAAATGGCACCCCACTACTACGGGGGCCAGGCCGTCATCGAGGGCGTGATGATGCGTGGCAAGGACATCTGGGCGGTCGCGGTCCGACGCCAGGACCAGTGCATCTACATGGAACGTCACGACGTCTCGGACCTGCCGAAGCGCTACCCGGTCCTGACCAGGCCGATGGTCCGCGGCGTCTACGCGCTGGGCGACTCGCTGTCGATCGGGATGCGCGCGCTGAACATCTCGGCCGCACAGTCGCTCGACGACGGCGAGGAGGAACTGCCGACCGGCGCCATGGGCGCCTCGATGGCTGTCGCGCTGCTCGTGTTCGTCGGGATCTTCATCTTCCTGCCGTCCGCGGGCGTGAAGGTGTTCGACGCCATGATCGGCTCGCGTCTCGGCGACGGTGTGTGGTTCCACCTCGTCGAGTCCTTCGCCCGCATCGGCATCTTCCTCGGCTACCTGTTCGCCATCTCGCTGATCGCCGACATCCGCCGGGTCTTCCAGTACCACGGCGCCGAGCACAAGACGATCGCGGCCTGGGAGAACGGCGAGGTCCTGCATCCCGAGATCGTCGACCGCTACTCGACCCTGCACGTGCGCTGTGGCACCAACTTCCTGATCATGGTCATGCTGCTGGCCCTCGTCGTCTACACGCTCGCGGGCGCGTTGATCCCGCCTCCCGAAGGCGGGTTCCTCGTATCGGTCGGCTACCACGTCGCGCTGCGGATCGTGCTGCTACCGGTGATCGCCGGCCTGGCCTACGAGGGACTGCGCCTAGGTGCGGCGCGCGGCGAGCACCCGATCGTCGCGGCGCTCATGAAGCCAGGGCTGTGGCTGCAGTTGATCACGACCAAGGCCCCGACGCGTGACCAGATCGAGGTCGCCATCCGTGCGTTCGAGGCCGTCGTCCCCCCGGAACTGCTCGACGGGCGCATCGACGGTCAGCTCCCGAGCGAACTCGTGTGGGGGCCGCAGCCCGAGCCCGCGGAGGGGTAGCGACGGACGCCCGACGTCCGTGCAACCACCGAGGTGTCCCGTGTACGACCAGCTCGAAGCCCTTCTGAAACGACACGCCGATCTCGAGATGATGCTCGCCGATCCTGAGGTGCTCGCGGATGGCTCCCGCTACACGGCGCTGGCGAAGGAGCACGCCGACCTGGCCGAGGTCGTCGCCGTCGACCAGGAGCTCCGCGACGTGGGCGGCGACGCCGCTGCCGCCCGCGAGATGGCCGCCGAGGTCTCCGGGGACGAGCGCGAGGGGATGCTGGCCGAGGCCGCCGAGTTGGACGCGACGGTCGAGCGTCTGCAGGCCAGACTGCGCACCCTGCTGGTCCCGAAGGACCCCAACGACGAGCGCGATGTCATCGTCGAGATCCGCGCCGCTGCCGGCGGCGACGAAGCCGGTCTGTTCGCTGGCGAACTCAAGGAGATGTACCTCCGCTACGCCGAACGGCAGGGCTGGAAGGTCGAGCCGCTGTCCGAGTCCGAACAGGACATCGGCGGGGTGAAAGAGACCATCTTCGAGGTCGACGGCCGTGACGCGTGGGCCCATCTCAAGCACGAGTCCGGCGTGCACCGTGTGCAACGCGTGCCGGCGACCGAGTCGCAGGGCCGGATCCACACGTCGACGGCGTCGGTGGCCGTGCTGCCAACCGCCGACGAGGTCGATCTCGACATCGACCAGAACGACCTGCGCATCGACGTGTTCCGGTCGTCGGGGCCGGGCGGCCAGAGTGTGAACACGACGGACTCGGCGGTCCGGATCACCCACCTGCCGACTGGACTGGTCGTGTCCTGTCAGGACCAGAAGTCCCAGCACCAGAACCGGGACAAGGCCCTGCGAATCTTGCGATCCCGCCTGCTGCAGCAGGAACAGGAGCGAGCCGCAAAGGTCAGGGCCGACGCCCGCCGCGGACAGATTGGGACCGGGGATCGGTCCGAGAAGATCCGGACCTACAACTTCCCGCAGAGCCGCGTCACCGATCACCGGATCGGGCTGACCGTGCACAACCTGGCGGCGGTGCTGTCCGGCGACCTCGACGAGGTCGTCACCGCCCTTCGCCACGCCGAGGTCGAGGCGCTGCTCGCCGCGCAGGCGGAGGACGCCTGATGGCCACGTCCGAGGCCGACCGCTACGAACTGATCGACGACGTCGCCGACCGACTCGAGCGCGCCGGTGTCCCGACACCGCTGGTCGACGCCAGGCTGCTGGTCGATCATCTGACCGAGCGGTTCGGTGATCTGTCCCGGTGCGAGACGAACGTGCTCGACGCCATGGTCGAACGCCGTGCTGCCCGGGTCCCGCTGCAACTCGTCATCGGCCGGACCTGGTTCCGCGCCGTGGAGGTCCTTTGCCGCGCGGGAGTGTTCGTCCCACGGCCCGAGACCGAGATCGTGGCCGGCGTCGCGGTCGACGCGGCGCGCGCGACCGGCGTGGGGCCTGTCGTGGTCGAGCCCTGCACCGGAACGGGCGCGATCGCGTTGGCGGTTCTCACCGAGGTCCCCGGCGCGCGGATCGTCGCCAGCGACCGGTCACCGGACGCGGTCGCGCTTGCAAGCGCGAACCTCGAACGGGTCCTCGCGTCCGGCTCCGTCGCGGCAGGGGCATCGATGACCGTGCGGCAGGGGGCGTTGCTCGACGCCGTGCCCGACGAGCTGCTTGGACGCGTCGACGTTCTGGTTGCCAACCCCCCGTACCTGCCAGTCTCGGATGTCGGCACCTGGGAGCCCGAGGTCGGCGACCACGACCCGTTCGATGCGTTGGTCGGTGGCACTGACGGACTCGAGATCGTCGAGCAACTCCTCGACCTCGCCACGACGTGGCTGGTCCCCGGCGGCACCGCGGTGATCGAGATCGATGACCGGCGCGGCTCGGTGGCGGCCGACATGGCTACGCGCGCAGGGCTCGTCGACGTTCGCGTCGAAGTCGACCTCACCCAGCGCGACCGTGTCGTCGTCGCACGCAGGTGTGGTTCATGAGTGACGTGATCGATGCCGCCGCGACGCCGGACGAGGCCGTGGCCGCGGCAGCCGAGGCGCTCCGGGCGGGCGACCTCGTCGTCGTACCGACCGACACCGTCTACGGCGTCGCGGCCGATGCCTTCCGCCCCGAGGCGACGTCGAAGATCTTCCGTGCCAAGCGACGCTCCCGGGCGTTCCCGCTGCCCGTGCTGATCCGCGGTCCGAAGCAGTTGCTCGGCCTGGTGACCGCCGTGCCCGAGACGGCCGAGCGCCTCATGGCCGCCTACTGGCCGGGGCCGTTGACGATCGTGGTCGCCACCGACCCGAACCTGTCATGGGACCTGGGCGACGCACAGGGCACGGTGGCGGTCCGCATGCCCCTCGATGACGTCACGCTGGCGATCATCCGTGCCGTTGGGCCGCTTGCGGTCACGTCGGCGAACCTGTCCGGCCAGCCCGCGGCTCGCGACGTGCAGATGGCCCAGCAGTCGCTGCGCGATCGGGTTGCGGTCTACGTCGACGGGGGCGAGCGTGCGAACGACATCCCATCCACGATCATCGACCTGACACGCAGCACGCCGCATGTGCTGCGCGAGGGCGTCGTCGCCGCCGACGAGGCCCTCGCCGTGGCCACCGGGGCGCTGGCGCCGGACCAGGTCGGTGGGCCTGACGACCTCGACGGGGACCCGGTCGACGGATGAGGGAGGATGAGGTGTCGGGCGTGCCAGGTCCGTGGGACCTGTTCGCTGACGTGGCGACGCCGGATCCCCGCCCCGGCGACGAGGTTGCCGAGATCCTCGTCGTCTGCACGGGCAACATCTGCCGCTCGCCGCTCGCCATGGCCCTGCTCGAGCACGCGGCCCGGGACCGGCTCGGTTCCGATGCCCCGGTTTGGGTGCGGTCGTCGGGCGTCCACGCGATGCAGGGCCATCCCGCGTCCGAGGAATCGGGGCGCCAGGCACGGCTGCGCGGGCTCGACCTGCAGTCCCACAGGGGAGCACTGACCACCAGGGACGAGCTGGCTTCCGCGGACCTCGTCCTGGTCATGTCCGAACAGCATCGGATCAAGGTCGTGGCGATGCACGCGCCGGCAGCCCGCTGGACGTTCACCCTGCCGGAGTTCGCCCGGCTCTGCGCCGCACTGAAGCCCATCGGTGACGACTCGGTGTCGCCTCGTGAGCGGATCCGGTTCGTGGTCCGTCTCGCGCACGGGTCACGGGCCTACGTCCCGCGCCCTGGAGGGCCGGAGGAGGTCGCGGACCCGTACGGGGGGCCCCGCGGCGGCTACGAGACGATGGCGACCGAGGTGGACGGCCACGTCCGCCGGATCGCCCCTCAGCTGTTCGGCTGGCGCCCGACGGACGGTCAATAGTGCTTTCCTTCCCCTAGGGGGTGGACACAGTCGTGTGGTCACCCGGTCTGGTGAGGCCGGGGAGTACGCTCGCTGGCGTTCCCCGTACCTCGTGTCCCTCGTGGAGCGCCAAGATGGCCTATCAGCACCCGTCGTTCGACGCGATCGCCGCGACCGACCCTGACGTCGCCGACCTGATCGTCGCCGAGGCCGAGCGTGAAGCCGCCGCGATCCGCCTGATCCCCAGCGAGAACTACGCGTCCGAGGCCGTCATGGCGGCGACGGGTTCCGTGCTGACGAACAAGTACTCCGAGGGGTACGCCGGTAAGCGGTACTACGAGGGCCAGGCCGTCATCGACGAGGTCGAGACCCTGGCGGTGCAGCGCGCGAAGTCGCTGTTCGGCGTCGACCACGCGAACGTCCAGCCGTACTCCGGTTCGCCCGCCAACCTCGCGGTCTACCTGGCCTTCCTCGACCCTGGGGACACTGTCATGGGGCTGTCGTTGCCGCACGGCGGACACCTGACCCACGGGTGGAGCGTGTCGATCACGGGCAAGTGGTTCAACAGCGTGTCGTACGGCGTCGGCAAGGACACGGGGCGCATCGACATGGACGGGGTCCGCGAGGTCGCGCTGCGCGAGCGGCCGAAGCTGATCTTCTGCGGCGGCACCGCGGTGCCACGCGTCATCGACTTCGCTGCGTTCGCCGAGGTCGCCGCCGAAGTCGACGCACTGCTGGTGGCCGACATCGCCCACATCGCCGGCCTGGTCGCGGGCGGCGCCCACCCCAGCCCAGTTGGCCACGCACCCGTGATCACCACGACCACCCACAAGTCCCTGCGCGGCCCGCGCGGCGCGATGATCCTGACCGACGAGGAGCACGCCAAGCCCATCGACCGGGCGGTCTTCCCCGGGCTGCAGGGCGGCCCCCACAACCACACGACCGCAGCCATCGCCGTCGCACTCAAGGAGGCGGCGACCGACGCCTTCAAGGACTACGCGCACGCGATCGTGGACAACGCGCGGGCGCTGGGCGAGGGCCTCTCCGAGCGCGGCTTCGAGCTCGTGTCGGGGGGCACCGACAACCATCTGATCCTCGCCGACCTCACGTCCAAGGGCATCGGCGGCAAGCCTGCGGCCCAGGCCCTCGATCGGGCCGGCATCGTGTGCAACTACAACACGGTCCCGTTCGACCCGCGCAAGCCGTTCGACCCGTCCGGCATCCGTCTGGGCACCCCCGCCGTCACCAGTCGCGGGATGGGCAAGGACGAGATGGCCGCCGTCGCCAACTGGATCGACCAGGCCGTCACGGCCGCGGTCGACGAGGACGAGGACACGCTCGCCCGCATCCGGGGTGAAGTCGAGGACCTCTGCGCGGCCTTCCCCGCGCCCGGCATCGTGGTCTGACCCGTGGGCGAATTCATCGTCGTGTTCCTCGTGGCTGCGATCACGACGGCCCTGGCGACGCCGCTGGTCATCCGGTTCGCCCGACACGCGGGTGCCATCGACAAGCCTGCTGACCCGCGGAAGGTCCACAAGGATCCCGTCCCGACCCTCGGCGGGCTGTCGATGCTCGCAGGTTTCCTTGCCGCGATGTTTGTCGCCGGGCTCATGCCAGGCTTCCGCGAGGTCTTCGAGTCGACCTCGGAGCCGCTCGGCCTGCTGATCGGCGTGTGCCTGATCGTCATCGTCGGTGTGGTCGACGACGTCCGTGGCCTGCCGCCGACGGTCAAGGTCGCCGGTCAGATCCTCGCAACGCTCGGGCCTGTCCTGTTCGGGATCCAGTTGGTCTACGCGTGGATCCCCGGCCTCGACGTGGTGTCGCTGGCCGCCGACCTCGGGATGCCGTTGACGGTGCTGCTGCTGCTCGCCATGGTCAACGCGGTGAACCTCATCGACGGACTCGATGGCCTTGCCGCCGGGGTCGTCGGGATCGCCGCGATCGCGTTCTTCGGGTTTGCCCTGTTGTCGTCCGACGAGGGCATCACCCAGGCCGTGCCGACCGCGGCCCCCCTGACCGCCGCGATTCTGGCCGGCATGTGCGTCGGGTTCCTCGTCCACAACTTCCACCCGGCCAAGATCTTCATGGGCGACACCGGCGCGATGATGCTGGGTCTGCTGCTCGGCTCGGCCGGTATCTCGTACGTGGGACGCTCGACGGCTCCGAGCACCACGGACTTCGCCGGCACGTTCCCGCTGCTCGTCCCGGTACTGGTCCTCGCGATCCCGTTCGCCGACACCGCATTCGCGGTCGCTCGTCGGGCCTACAAGCGTCAGCCACTGTCGACGGCCGACAAGGGCCACCTGCACCACCTGCTGATTGCCTTCGGGCACAGCCATCGTCGCGCTGTGCTCGTCCTGTACTACTGGTCGGCGGCGTTCGCCGGCGGGGCCATCGCCATCGGGACCTTCGAGACCGCATGGGTGGTGGCCGGGGGACTGGTCGCGCTCGTCGTCGGCGTGAGCGTGACCGCGTTCGGCATCCGAGCGTCCCACGTCGAGGAACGTGTCGGCGCCGACGCGCAACGGCCCCACTCGGCGTGAACCCCCGTCACCATGGACTCGACGAGGTCGAGTTCCACGCCATGCTCGATGCCGCGCGGGCCTGTGCCGCCTGGGCGTGCACCCAGATCTTCGACAGCCTCGGTGGTCCCGTGCGGGGGTACCTGGCGGCACGTGGGGCCGAGGACCCCGACGACCTCACGAGCGAGGTGTTCCTCGGCGTGTTCCGCAACCTGCACACCTTCGAGGGGGATGCGGACGACTTCCGGACCTGGATCTTCACGATCGCGCACCACCGCCTGGTCGACGATCGCCGCCGGCGGGCCCGCCGGCCGCGCACGACGCCGCTCGACCCTGCCCGGGTTCTGCAGCACCGTGCGTTGAGCGCACTCCGTCGCGCGCTGCAGCAGGATCCGTAACGGTGGTGGCGGCCCCGGCGATCACCGCAACGACATGACCGATCGCTCCCGCTTCCAACGTGTTCCTCGCACCTCCGTCACGGACGACCGGATCCTTGACGGACGCGAGGTACACGAGGTCCCGCAGTTGACCGCCGTCCTGGCGGCGCTGCGGGATCTCTCGGACGTGTCTGCAACGCCCAACGCGGCCTTGCCGGATGTCCTCGAGGGAGGGATCCGACCGGAGCAGGTTGGGGCGTCGGATACGCCCGCCGCGTTGTCGGCGCACCGACCGCTCCTCGAGGTCATGACCGCCAAGCTCGCCGGCCTCGGACTGCTCGCGCAGATCGGCGTCGGTGTCGCGGCGGCTTCGGCGATCACCGTCGGGGCAGCCACGACCGACACCCTCCCCGGACCGGCCCAGGATGCGGTGGCCGGGTTGGTCGCGCGGATCTCCCCGTTCGAACTGCCGGGCAGCGCCGACGCCGGCGAGCAGGTGTCCGGCGACGCGCATGACCAGACCCCCGGTGTCAGTGGAACGGACATTGCCGACCAGGTCGCACCGGTCAGCCCGCCACCCGTCGACGACCGGCCAGTGGCGGACACGCCACCAGGGTTCGACGACGAGGCCGAGCCGCCCGGCTTCGACGTCGTCGAGGACACGCCGGCCGTCGAACAGGTCACGCCCCCTACGAGTACTGGCGGGAGCGTGGCCCCGCGTCACCCGAAGACCCCGGCGACGAGCAGAACGCAGGTCGCGCTTCGCAACCACCTGCCTCGCCGCCGACCCCAGATCCCTCCCAGCGCCCGTCGGACCAGCCGTCAGGTCGCTGATCCCGCCCCACAACCCCCAAGGAGCACGAACCATGTCCCGTCGTAGCTTGCGTGGCATCGCCACGAAGTCCGCCGCCGCACTGGTGCTCGTCGCCGCAGGTGCGACCACTGGCGTCGTGGCTGCTGCCGAGAACGCCAACGAGAACCAGCCCGAGATCGAGGTGCCTGCCGATCAGGCCGCGCAGGGTCTGCAGACCGCCGAGGACGCCAAGGCGACCGCCGAGGTCGAGGTCGAGGTCGAGCAGGCCGGTGGTCTACCGGAGGACCTGCCGGAGCAGGCCGTGGCCGACGAAGTCCTCGATGTCATCACGACCTGGGATGGCGACCGTGGCGCGGACTTCGGCGCCGCCGTGGCCGATGCCGCCCAGTCCAACCGTCCCGATGACGCGGGCACCGATGAGGACGCCGGTTCGCAGGCCGACGACGCCGGTTCGCAGGCCGATGAGGTCCGTCAGGACGGCGACCACCGCCCGTCCAACGACTGATCGGCGAGAAACCGTCGCATGCGACGGGAATGACCCATTTCCTTCGGGTCGAGATGGTGATGGCGTCCCCGGCCCGGGGGCGCCATCATCGTGATGTCCCGCTGCCCGCACACCCCGGCCAGCCGCGTTGGCTGCCCGTGAGGTCGGTTGGTACCGTCCCGGCGCCATGAAAAACGACGCCGAATCCCGCCGCGAGATGTGGCGTGACGTGGATTCGGGTTGGGCCATGACCAGCGAGTTCATCGCTGCGGTGGGGGTCTGGATGGGCATCGGTTGGCTCGCCGACCGCTGGTTGACCACGGAGCCTTGGTTCATGGTCGGGGGTGCCGTCCTGGGATTCGCCCTGGGCACCTACCTCCTGTTCCTCCGGGCCGAGGCTCAGGGCCGCGCCGAAGAAGCCAAGCGCCCACGGCTGTAGTCGACGACCGACCGAACGACCTGCTCCCGACGAGGACTCGACGTTGATCGACCGCGAACTCGACATGGTGCGACTCGCCCTGCGCGTCGGCATCGTGCTCGGTGTGCCGTCGGTCGCCGTGGCCGCCGCGTTCCGCGGCGCTGCCGGGGCATGGACCGCTGCTGGCGCGTTCGCCCTGGTCATCGGCGGTTTCGTCGTCAGCGGCCTGTCCCTGCGTTGGGCCGCCCCTCGAGGATCGGCTATGGTTCGCGCCGTCGCGCTCGGCGGGATGTTCGCCCGGCTCACCTTCTATGCGGTGGTGCTGGTACTCCTCGCGCCGACCGGCCTCGTAGATCGACCGACCATCGCCATAGCTGCCCCCCTGGCACTACTGACGTTGTTGGCCGTCGAGGTTCGACTGGTCCTGACGGACAAGTCGTTCTGGTGGGTGGATCCCGCCCCGGCCTCCGTTGACGGAAAGGACCGTGCGTGAACCTGGTGCTCGCCGCGGAAGCATGCCCCGCAGACAACCCGGGCTGCTTCCACGTCCCCAGCCTCGGTGAGTTGTTCGACTTCCCGCCGTTCCTGTTCGAGAACTCGCCGTTCTTCGCGATGAACCGCACGGGGATGCTGTATCTGCTGGCCGGGCTCATCGTGGTCGGTCTGATGATGGCGGCGTTCATGACGCCGAGCATCCTGCCGGGCAAGTTCCAGGCCGCGATGGAGTCGCTGGTCGACTTCATCCGTTCGGACATCGCGCTCGAGGTCATCGGCCCCGACGGTCTGCGCTTCGTGCCGTTCCTGACCTCGCTGTTCCTGTTCATCTGGGTCAACAACTTCTTCGAGGTCATGCCGTTCGTGCAGTTCCCGCCGACCGGGCGGATGGCAGTCCCGGCGCTCCTGGCTCTGACCGTCTACTTCGTCTACTGGTTCGCTGGCATCAAGTCGACCGGGCTCGTCGCCTACATCAAGGGGCATGCGATCCCCAGCGGCGTCCCGGCCTTCGTGCTGCCGCTCGTGATCCCGATCGAGTTGGCCCAGATCTTCATCATCCGCCCGCTCACCCACGCAGTCCGGTTGTTCGCCAACATGATGGCCGGCCACATCCTGCTCGCCATCGTCTTCATCGCGGCGAATGCCTTCCTGATCAATTTCCATGGCGAGTTCGGCTTCAACGTCAAGGGATCGCCCATCGGGATCCTTGCGCTGGCCGCAGGCCCCGCAATGGTCGCCTTCGAGATGATGGTCGGCGTGCTGCAGGCCTACATCTTCACGATCCTCGCCGCCGTGTACATCGGCGACTCGCTACACCCCGAGCACTGACAAACCTCCGGCGCCCGCAGGCGTCGGCCTGACCGACCTGGTGTCTGTATCCGGGCACCCACCAAGGAGAACAGCAACATGGAGCACCTGCTCATCCTCGCTCAGGAGGCTGGCGGCGTGAGCGGCGACGTCGCCGCCATCGGTAAGGGCCTCGCCTTCGGTCTCGGCGCCATCGGCCCCGGCATCGGTATCGGTTTCCTGGTCGGTAAGGCCATCGAATCCATGGCCCGCCAGCCCGAAGCAGCCGGCATGGTCCGCACGACCATGTTCCTCGGTATCGCCTTCGTCGAAGCGCTGGCCCTCTTCGGCTTCGTCCTGGCCTTCATCATCAGCTGACGACGCCTTTGCCCCGTGACGGGGAGGAGACACCGATGAACGTTGCACTCATGTTGGCCGTCGAAGGCGAGCTGACCGGCCTTAGTGTCATCCTGCCGGCGACGGCCGAACTGGTGTACGGCCTGATTTCCTTCTTCATCGTCTTCGTCGTGCTGTCCAAGCTGGTGTTTCCCCGCCTCGGAACCATGCTCGAGGAGCGACGGGAAGCCATCCAGGGCCGCATGGAGGCCGCCGAGGCCAAGCTCGCCGAGGCCGACAAGGCCAAGCGCGAGTACGAGGCGTCGATCAGCGACGCGAAGGGCGAGGCGAACCGCATCATCGAAGAGGCAAAGCAGCAGGCCGAACAGGTCAAGGCCGACATCCTCCGCCGGGCCGAGGACGAGGCCACGGCCGTGCGCGAGCGCGCCCAGGTCGATGCTGCCGCCGAACGCGACCGTGCGCTGCAGGAACTGCGCGGCGAGGTCGGGATCATGTCGGTACAGCTCGCCTCCAAGATCGTGGAGAAGGAGCTCGACCCGGCGGCCCACGTTGCCCTCGTCGACAGCTACATCAGCGGCCTGAACCGCAACAACTGATCGAGAGCCGACGACCATGACCGACCGCACGAGTTCGTACGCCGACGCCATTGTCGCCCTGGCAACCGCCGAGGGCGCCCTCGACGCCGTCGAGACCGAACTGCTCACCGTGGCACGTGCCATCGACGACAACGAGGCCCTGCGTGACCGGCTGACCGACATCCAGTTGCCGGTGTCGCAGCGCCTCAAGTTCGTCGAGTCCGACGTGTTGACCGCGGCCCACCCCGCGACGCGCGGTGCGTTGGCGATGGTGATCTCGGCCGGACGCGCGGGCGACATCACGTCCATCGCCACGGCGGTCGCCGAAGCGGCGGCTGAGCAGCGCGACAGCGAACTGGCCGAGGTCTCGGTGGCCATCGAACTCGACGAACGCCAGCGCGAGCAGTTGAAGACCGCGCTCGAGCGTGCCACCGGCAAGAAGCTCGAACTCAAGTTCCACGTCGACCCGAGCGTCATGGGCGGCGTCCGCGCCAAGATCGGTGACACGGTCATCGACGGGACGGTCGCCAAGCGCCTCGACGACATCCGTACCCAGATCGCCGGCTGACCCAAGGATTCGCAACGATGGCTGACCTCACCATCCGCGCGGAGGATGTCACCTCCGCGCTCAAGCAGATGCTCGAGGGCTATACGCCGCAGACGACCGCTGAGCAGGTCGGACGCGTCACCGAGACCGGCGACGGCATCGCCAAGATCTCCGGACTGCCGGGGACGATGGCGAACGAGTTGCTGGACTTCGGCGGTGGCGTCTTCGGCATGGCCATGAACCTCGACGAGCACGAGATCGGGGCCGCCGTGTTCGCCGACGCCTCCCGGGTGCAGGAGGGCCAGACGGTCCAGCGCACCGAGCGCGTCCTGTCGGTCCCCGTCGGCGACGCGATGCTCGGCCGCGTGGTCGACCCGCTTGGCCGCCCGATCGACGGCAAGGGCCCCCTGGACGAGAGCAGGGTCGACGGATACCGACCCCTCGAGGTCCAGGCACCCGGCGTGACCGAGCGTCAGCCTGTGTCCGAACCGATGCAGACCGGCATCAAGGTCATCGACGTCATGACGCCGATCGGCCGCGGCCAGCGCGAGCTGATCATCGGCGACCGCCAGATCGGCAAGACCGCGATCGCGATCGACACGATCATCAACCAGAAGCAGTGGCAGGGCACCAAGGACGCCGTCAAGTGCATCTACGTCGCCATCGGCCAGAAGGCGTCGACGGTCGCCATGGTCGTGGAGACGCTCGAGCGCTACGGGGCCATGGAGTACACGACGGTCGTCGTCGCGGCAGCATCGTCGCCCGCCCCGTTCCAGTTCATCGCGCCGTACTCCGGCGCCGCCATCGGCGCGGCATGGATGTACAAGGGCGAGCACTCGCTGATCGTGTACGACGACCTGTCCAAGCAGGCCGACGCCTACCGCCAGCTGTCTCTGCTGCTGCGTCGTCCCCCGGGCCGCGAGGCCTACCCCGGTGACGTCTTCTACCTCCACAGCCGCCTGCTCGAACGTGCGGCCAAGCTGTCCGAGGAACTCGGTGGCGGCTCGATGACGGCGCTGCCGATCGTCGAGACCAAGGCCAACGACGTGTCGGCCTACATCCCGACCAACGTGATCTCGATCACCGACGGCCAGATCTTCCTCGAGACCGACCTGTTCTACCAGGGCGTGCGCCCGGCCATGAACGCCGGCATCTCGGTGTCCCGCGTCGGTGGGGCCGCCCAGGTCCCCGGGATGAAATCGGTGGCCGGCACCGTTCGCCTCGACCTTGCCCAGTACCGCGAACTCGAGGCGTTCGCCCAGTTCGGGTCCGACCTCGACAAGGCGTCACAGCAGCAGATCGCCCGCGGAGAGCGCGTGGTCGAGGTCCTCAAGCAGAACCAGTACCGGCCACTGACCGTCGAGTTGCAGATCGCCTCGATCTGGTCCGTCACCAACGCAAAGATGGACGACATCCCGGTCGCGGACATCGGCCGGTTCGAGGACGAACTGCATGAGTACCTGCAGTCCCGTCACAGTGAGCTGCTCGGCCGTCTGGCCGGCTCGGCGGTGAAGGGCGACCTCGCCGACGAGCTGGCGTCGGCGGTCGACGGGTTCCGCGAGCAGTTCGAGCCTTCGCAGGCGGTCGAGGCGATCGTCGAGGAAGAGAACGAAGGCTGGGACGCCATGTCCTCGGACGAGCGGGCCGAAGCCACGTCGGACCAGGCGGCCGAGGCCACCTCGGACCAGGCGGCCGAGGCCGCCGATGCCGACGCCTGACCAGCCAGCCCTGACGACCACAAGGACCAACGGTGCCAGGTAGCGGACAGATCCGACTCCTGCGGCGGCGCATTCGCTCCGTCAAGAGCACGCAGAAGATCACGCGTGCCATGGAGATGATCGCGGCATCGCGCATCCTCAAGGCCCAGCGACGTGTGCGTGAGGCACGCCCGTACGCCGAACAGTTGACCGAGATCATCAAGGGCCTCGCCGCATCGAACGAAGCGAAGTCGCATCCGCTGCTGCAGGCGCGCGAGACGGTTGGGACGGTCGGACTCATCGTCATGACGTCCGACCGTGGGCTGGCCGGCGCGTACAACGCCAACCTGCTCAAGCGCGCCGAACGCGTCATCAGGGAGGAGTCCAACCAGGGCACGCAGGTCGAACTGTTCCTCATCGGCCGGAAGGCCGAGGGCTACTTCAAGTACCGCGGCCGCCGCGCCGCACGGTCATGGACAGGCGTGTCGGACAGCCCGGACTACCTCGACGCACAGAACATCGCCCAGACCGTGATCTCCGCCTACGTCGAGGGCCGCCTCGACCGGGTGTGGCTGCTGTACACCGACTTCAAGTCGTCGCTGACCCAGGTCCCGCATGCCATGCGATTGCTCCCGGTCGAACCGAGCGAGTTCGACGGCGGCAGCAAGATCCCGCCCGAGTTCATGTTCGAGCCCGGTCCTGCCGAGATCCTCGACCTGTTGATCCCGCGCTATGTCGAGGCCAAGGTCTTCCACGGAATGCTCGAGTCCGCCGCCTCCGAGCACGCGTCCCGTCAACGGGCCATGAAGTCGGCGACCGACAACGCGGACGAGGTCATCAGTTCCCTGACCCGCGTGATGAACCAGGCCCGCCAGGACCAGATCACCACCGAGATCTCCGAGATCGTCGGTGGTGCGGAAGCGCTTTCCAATCAGGGCTGAACCCCGGCCCGCAGAGCAGACCACCCGTACCCACGACCACCTGCAAGACGAGGAGCGATCCAGATGGCCCAGACAGAAGGCCGCATCGTCCGAGTCATCGGCCCCGTCATCGACGTGGAGTTCCCGCCCGGTGACATGCCGGACATCAACAACGCGCTGAAGTTCCAGCGCCAGGGCGAGGAGGGAGCCGAGACGCTGACCGCCGAGGTCGCCCAGCACATCGGGGACCGCCGCGTGCGTGCCATCGTGATGCAGCCGACCGACGGCGTCGTGCGCGGCACCGAGGTCGTCGACACCGGCAGCCCGATCACCGTGCCCGTCGGGCCGTCGACGCTCGGCCACATCTACAACGTGCTCGGCGAGCCACTGGACCTCGAGGGTGAGGCGCGCGCGAACTTCACGGCCGAGGACCGCTGGCCCATCCACCGCCCGGCACCAGACTTCGAGGACCTCGAGTCGCAGGCCGAGATGTTCGAGACCGGCATCAAGGTCATCGACCTCGTCGAGCCGTACGTGCGTGGTGGGAAGATCGGGATGTTCGGTGGCGCCGGCGTCGGCAAGACCGTCGTCATCATGGAGATGATCAACCGGGTCGCCCAGCAGCACGGCGGTGTGTCCGTGTTCGCCGGCGTCGGGGAACGGACCCGCGAAGGCACCGACCTCAAGCTCGAGATGGAGGAATCCGGCGTCATCGACAAGGCCGCCCTGGTCTACGGGCAGATGGACGAGCCGCCGGGTGTACGCCTGCGCGTCGCCCTGTCGGCCCTGACGATGGCCGAGTACTTCCGTGACGAAGAGCGTCAGGACGTGCTGTTGTTCGTCGACAACGTGTTCCGGTTCGTCCAGGCCGGTTCCGAGGTGTCCACGCTGCTCGGCCGTATGCCGTCTGCCGTCGGCTACCAGCCGACGCTGGCCAACGAGATGGGCCAGTTGCAGGAGCGGATCACCTCGACCAGGGGCCGGTCCATCACCTCACTCCAGGCCGTGTACGTCCCCGCCGACGACATCACCGACCCGGCACCGCACACGACGTTCGCCCACCTCGACGCCCAGACGGTGTTGTCGCGTGACATCGCGTCCCTGGGCATCTACCCGGCCGTCGACCCGCTCGACTCGACCTCGCGGATCCTCGATCCGCAGATCGTGGGGCAGGAGCACTACGACGTCGCGACGGGCGTTCAGCAGGTCCTGCAGCGCTACAAGGACCTCCAGGACATCATCGCCATCCTCGGTATCGACGAATTGTCCGAAGAGGACAAGGTCACCGTGTCGCGTGCCCGCAAGGCGCAGAAGTTCTTCTCGCAGAACTTCTACGTGGCCGAGGCATTCACTGGCCAGAAGGGCGTCTACGTGCCCATCGAGGACACGATCGAGGGCTTCAAGGCGCTGATCAACGGCGACCTCGACGACATCCCCGAGCAGGCGTTCACCTACGCCGGCGATGTGGACGACGTGATGAAGCACGCCAAGGAACTCGCCTGATGGCAGCGACCATGCATGTCGAGGTGGTCTCCGCGGAGCGCAGTGTCGCCTCCGTCGAGGCAACCGCCGTCTTTGCACGGTCGCTGGACGGCGAGATCGGCATCCTTCCCGGCCACCAGCCCGCGTTGCTCGCCCTGGCCATCGCTGCGGTGAAGATCGTCAAGGACGACGGGACCGAGGAGCGGATCGCCGTGCACAACGGCTTCCTGTTCTTCCGGGACAACAAGCTCGTCGTACTCGCCGACATCGCCGAGTCCGCCAGCCAGATCGACGTCACCCGCGCCGAACGCCACATGTCCGAGCTCGAGAGGAAGATCGCCAGCGAGGAGGACGCGGCCGTGCGTGCGTCGATCCGTAAGCAGCAGGTCCGCCTGTCCGTCGCAGGCCGGTGAACGCACAGCCTCTCCACGAGCAACCGCGGGCGGCATTGTCCGCGGTTGTCTCGTTCCGCGAGCTGACCGGTCTCTTGCTCGCGCTGGCGGCGCAGATCGGCGTGGCGGCCTGGACCGCGGCAAAGGCGGTCAATGGCTCGTTGACGAACCTGCTGGTCGGCGACGTGGTCGCGCGCTACGTGCGGATCGCTCCCATCGACGCTCCGTGGGTCAGCGAACCGGTCGAGTTCCCCCCGCTCGGTGTGGCCGTCATCGAACCGTTGGCGTGGGTGGCCGAGCGCAGCAACGTCCTTGCGGTGCACATGATCATCCAGGGCGCCCTGCTACTGATCCTGTGGGCGGTCGTCTGGTACGGGTGGGGCGTACCCGGTCTGCGACGCCTGCTGTTCTGGACGCTGCCGATGCTCCCGGTCCTGTTGCTACGGATCGATGCCATGTCCCTGGCACTGGTCGCCGCCGCCCTGGTCCTGGTGAAACGTGACCGTCCCATCGGCGCGGGTGTGGCGATAGCGGCCGGGGTGCTGGCCAAGGTCTGGCCTGGCGTGCTGATCCTCACACTGGTTCGTCGCCAATGGAAAGCTGCCGTCGCGGGCCTGGCCGCCACGGTCTTCGGCACGCTGGTCTGGATGGCCCTGACCACCGCCGACGCGCCCCTGCAGGTGCTCGGCTTCCGCGGCGCCAAGGGCTGGCACATGGAATCCGTGGCCGGGACCGTCGTCCGCCTGATCGACGGAGGCACGCCCGACCTCGAGCAGGGCGCCTGGCGCTTCGGCGACGCCAGCTGGGTCCTGACCGTCACACTCGGCGTCATCGCCATCGCCATCGTCCTGTGGGCCTGCGGACGGATCGAAGCGCCCGAACGCCAACTGCTGGTCGCCCTGCCCGTCGTGCTGATCGCCAGCCCCCTGCTGAGCGTCCAGTACGCCGCCTGGCTCGCCCTGCCACTGGCCCTGGCCAGGACCCACTGGGACGAGAAGGTCACTGGCTGGATCGTGGTCGCCTCCAGCTTCGGCATCCTCTGGTACCTAGGAGACGCCGTACGAGGCGAAGGCACCGGCTACGCCCTCCTGCTCCTGCGCAACGCCGTCCTCCTCATCCTCGCCGCGCAGCTCATCGCGCGCACTGCGAGCAAACGCGGAGTGCGTAGGTGGCAGCTGATGTGATCCCGCAGCCACCCTCAAGCGGAGCGCAGCCTCCCGTGAGGGAGGCGAGCACCAAGGGGTGGCGAAGGGGTCGCGTCAGTCGCCACCGGAAGACGGCAGATCCCTTTCGGTGGATGGTTTCGTCCGCACGACCGGACGAGTTCATGCACGAAACGCGTGCACGCCGAGTTGCGACTCGTTTGGTGGATGGTTTCGTCCGCACGACCGGACGAGTTCATGCACGAGACACGCGGACGGAAGTGCAGCGGAAGTGGGACGCGGGACGCCGTAGGCTCGCCCGCATGTCTGCTGACCCGATGTTCGTGGTGCAGGGTGGTTCCCGGTTGTCGGGGACCATCCGGGTCCCTGGTGCCAAGAACTCGGCGTTGAAGCTGTTGGCGGCATCGATCCTCACGGAAGCCAAGGTCGTGCTTCGGGATGTCCCGGCGATCGCGGACGTCCCGGTGATGATCGACCTGTTGCGCAGCATCGGGGTGGATGTCACGCACGAGAGCTCGACGGTGACGCTGCAGACCTCCGCAGATCCCAATGTCAGCCCCGACCCCGAGCAGATGGCGCGGATTCGTGCGTCCATCAGCCTGTTGGGGCCGCTGGTCGGGCGGCTGGGGGAGGCACGGCTCGCATTGCCGGGTGGGGACAGGATCGGGAAGCGGGCCATCGACCTGCACCTCGATGGGTTACGGCAGATGGGCGCCGAGGTCTCCGAGACCGACGATGAGGTCCATGTGCGCGCCGACCGCCTGCACGGCGCTCGGATCACCCTGGAGTTCCCGAGCGTCGGTGCCACCGAGAACCTCGTCATGGCCGCCGTACGCGCCGATGGCGTGACCGTGATCGACAATGCCGCGCGGGAGCCCGAGATCCAGGACCTCTGCAGGATGCTCGTCGGCATGGGCGCGACGATCGACGGCATCGGGTCGGCAACCGTGACGATCCGTGGCACCAGGGACCTCTCCGGGATCACGTGGACGGTCGTGCCCGACCGCATCGAGGTCGGCACGTGGATCGTCACGGCGGCGCTCGCCGGTGACGAGGTCGTCATCGACAACGTCCGAACCAGCGACCTCACGCTGCCGTTGGCGAAGTTCCGCGCCGCCGGTGTCGACATCGACGAGGAGCTTGACCGGCTCGTCGTCCGCGGTTCGACGATCCAGCCGACGAACGTGGTCACGCTGCCCTACCCGGGGTTCCCGACCGACATGCAGCCGCAGATGATGGTGCTGCTCACCCAGGCGCACGGGGCGTCGCGTTGCACCGAGAACGTGTTCGAGTCCCGGTTCGCCTTCGTGGACGAACTGGCCAGGATGGGTGCAGATGTCAAGATCGACGGTCATCACGCGATCATCCGTGGTCCGACGTCGCTGCACGGCGCGTCGCTCAAGGGTCTCGACGTCCGAGCCGGCGCAGCCGGCGTGATCGCCGGACTGATCGCCGACGGCGAGACCATCGTCACCGACATCCATCACATCGAGCGTGGCTACGAACACTTCGTCGACCGATTGCGGTCCCTTGGTGCCGACCTGGAGCGACGCTGACCCGATGAGGTTGCGAACGGTGCTCGCCGTGGTCGTCGCGGCGCTTGTCGGCGTCCCAGTGGCGCCGAACAACGCGGTCGCACAGGAACAGGGCGGGAATGTCGACGAGGCTAGTGTCGACCTCGGTGTGTACGGCGTCCCCCTGCGCGTCCACGCCCCCGAGGGGGTCGTGATCACGCTCGGGTCCCAACGCCGGCTCGTCGACACCTTCGAGTTGCGACCCAACCCCAACGGTTCCGGTCTCATCGCGATCGCCGACATGGACATGGAGGAGTACGTCGAGGGCATCGGCGAGATGCCCACCTCGTGGCCGCTCGAGGCCCTGAAGGCGCAGGCGGTCGCCGCCCGCACGTACGCGTGGTACCAGATCGACCTCGGCACGTTCCCCAGCCGCGGGCTCGGGTACGACATCTGCGCGACCACAGCGTGCCAGGTCTTCCGCGGCCGGTCGGTCGTCGAGACCCCCGAGAGCGGCCAGAGTTGGCAACGGGCCGTGCAGGAGACCACCGGTGAGGTCCTGACGTACGAGGCCGAGCCGATCCTCGCCCGGTACTTCTCGACGTCCGGCGGCCAGACGCGCAACAACGAGGACGTGTTCTCGCGCGAAGGGCCGTTCCCGTACCTGAAGGGCCAGCCCGATCCTGACGACGCGATCTCGCCCATGCACACCTGGCAGGTCGTGTTCACCCGCAAGCAGTTCGACGACCTGCTCGGACGAGGCGACTCGCTGCGAGCCGCCGTCCCCGTCGCCGACGTCGAAGTCACCAACATGGGCCCCGGGGTCGCCGACCGGGTCGTGGTGACCGGTCAGAACGGCGAGGAACGCGAGGTGACCGCGGGGCAGATGCTCGCCTTCCTCAATGACCTCGCCCCGACGCACTACCCGGGACAGTTCCCCGGCCCCCGCGCGGACGGCGGCACCCTGCCGTCGACCATCCCCTCGAGCCGTTACACCGTCGAGGTGAGTGACGACGAGGTCGTCTTCGACGGCAGCGGCTGGGGCCACGGCGTCGGACTCGGCCAGTACGGAGCCAAGGCGAAGGCCGAGCGCGGCCTGGACTACCGCGAGATCCTCGGCTTCTACTACTCGGGCCTACAGCCCGAGACACCAGCGACGCTGCCCGAGCGTGTGCGGGTCGGACTCGGCGACGAGATCGGCGAGATCACGATCCGCGGGGACGGGCCACTCGACGTCACCGCCGGCGGGACGACCATCACGACCCGCGCGCTGGGGACCTGGACCGTCGCCGATGCCGGTGACCGGACACTGCGACTGCTGGCACCGGGTGGCTACGGCGCACCACTGGTCGCCGGACCGACCACCAGTACGCGCTCGGCACCGCTGACGATCGAGACGGTGACCCTCGAGACCGTCGTCAACAAGGCCAGCGAACTGCGCCTGGAGGTCATGGCGTCCGACGGCACCCCGGTGTCGACGCGGGCTCTCGGTGTCGTCGAGCCCGGCCGCGCAAGGATCGCGTGGCAGCCCACGACCGATGACGGGCAGCCGCTGCAGGCGGGCGAGTACGAGGTCGCACTCGTCGCAAAGGACGAGGACGCCGTGCAGGCCGGTGACCCCGTCCCGGTCCGCGTAGTGGGCATCAGCGACGGCGATCAGGCATCCTCCCTCCTCCCGCCCGCCGTCCCTGTGGCCGAACCACGGTCGGTCGGTCCAGTTCCCATCGCATTCGCGGTCGTCGTCGGCGCCGCGCTCGGCGGCCTGCTGGGCAACGCGGCGACTCGACGGCGCAAGGCTTCCGATGACGACCTCTTCACTGCCTCCGGCTGATCCTGCGTGGCCTCCTGACGGTGGTCGCCACGACGCCGGCGACCCGGACGAGGCGTTCCCGGTCCCTTTCGGGATGCTGGACGGGTTCGGGCTGATCCTGTGGAGCCTGGTCGCCATCGTCCTGATCAGTGCGGTGGCCGCCGCCTCCGGCGTCGACTTCGACGACCAGAACGTCCTCCTGTGGCTGACCCTGTCGATCCAGACCGTGGTCACCGGCGGTGCGCTGGTCTGGTTGAAGTTGCGCAACGCGCTGTCGTGGCGCCTGCTCGGACCGGTCCGGCCGCGCTGGCGTCACGTGTTCATCGGCCTCGGGATCGGGGTCGTCGGCCTCATGCTCTTCCTCGCCGTGGCCACGATCGTCAACGACGTGTTCGGGCCGTTTCCCGATCCCGACCAGAGCCTGTTGGCGACGGCCGAGGCCGGCTCCTTCGCGATCGCCCTACTGGTGGTCGGATCCGTGATCGGCGCGCCGCTGTCCGAGGAACTGATCTTCCGCAGCGTGATGTTCCAGGCCACGCGTCGCCGGTTCGGCGTCGTCGCCGGGCTCGTCGTGTCCTCGTTGCTGTGGGCATACGTGCACACGACCGCCCTCGGTGCACCGCAAGCGCTGTTCGGGCTCGTCGCCCTCGGGCTGTGGCTTGCCGGGGCGTTCCACCGAACGGGCTCGCTCGTCGTGCCACTGGTCGGACATGCCACCTACAACGCACTGGTGGTGACTGTGCAGGTCCTTGGCCCATCGCCGACCCCGACCTGACCTTTGGCGGGTACCGTGCGTGTGCCGTACGGTCGAGGGGTGGTGTCGTGGAATTGGGATCGTCGGAGTGGCTCGACGCCGTGCGTGGTGCGATCAACGAATCGCGCGACTTCGCCGACCACGGTGCGGCCTGGGACGAGCCCCTCGGCGTGGCCTTCGTCGGTGACGACGACGTCCTGACCCGGCACGTCGTCTTGGATCTGCACGAGGGAAGCTGCGAATCGGCCCGCCTCGTCGACGAGGCCGAATTCGCCGAGATCGAGTTCTCGCTGTCGGCCCCGTACGCCCGCTGGACAAGGGTTCTGTCGCACGACCTCGACCTGATGCGTTGCATAGTCCTCAACCGGGTGCAATTGCGGGGAGACCGGATCACGGCACTTCGGTTCCTGCCGGCAGCCAAGGCGCTCCTCGACGCATGTTCCGCGGTCGACGCCAGGGTGCCGACGACCTGACCGGGTTCGGTTGAAGCGATGCTCGGCCCCTAGCCTGAGGGGTCCGTCGCACTTCGCAGGAGGGCCGCGTGGCCGAGAGCATTCGCAAGGTCGGCATCGTCGGATGCGGGACCATGGGTTCGGGTATCGCCGAGATCGTGGCTCGCCACGGACTCGATGTGGCCTACGTCGAGGTCGACGCCGAAGCGGTCGAACGAGGACGGGCAAGGATCGAGGATGCGCTCTATCGCCAGTTGAGCCGCGGCAAGCTCGACGAGGCCGAACGCGATGCGATCCTCAGCCGGATCACCGGATCGACGGATTACGACGTCATCGCCGACGTCGACCTCGTCGTCGAAGCCGTGCCCGAGATCCTCGAGCTGAAGCAGGAGGCGTTCGCCAGGATCGACGCGGTGGTCCGCCCCGACGCCATCATCGCGACCAACACGTCCTCGCTGCCCGTGATGGACATCGCGGTCAAGGCCAGCCGTCCGAATCGGGTACTTGGCTTCCACTTCTTCAACCCGGCCCCGGTCATGAAGCTGATCGAACTCGTCCGCACCGTGGTCACCGACGAAGGCGTCGTCGACGTCGCCCGCGCCTTCGCCGAACAGATCGGCAAGTCGCCCGTCGTCGTCGGCGACCGCCGCGGATTCATCGCGAACCAGCTGCTCTTCCCGTACCTCAACCAGGCGATCGGCATGGTCGAGAACGGCTACGCGACGATGGAGGACATCGACGCCGCCATGCGCTTCGGGGCTGGCCTGCCCATGGGGCCGCTGGCGCTCGTCGACCTCGTAGGTCTCGACACGATGATCGGAATCATGGAGGCGATCTACTCGCAGTTCGAGGACACCCGGTTCGCGCCTCGACCGATCCTGAAGCAGCTCGTCTCGGCCGGGTTCAAGGGGCGCAAGTCCGGACGCGGGTTCTACACGTACGAGTCTGCGGGGTCGTCCGCCGTCGTCGACGACGGCCGGGCCCGTGGCCCCGCTGATCCGGACACCATCGCCGGCTGGCAGAAGGTCGGGGTGCTCGGGACCGGAACGATGGCGACTGGCATCGCCGAGGTCTGTGCCAAGGCCGGCTACGAGGTCGTCGTTCGCGGCCGCTCCAAGGAGAAGGCCGAGAAGGTCGCCGCCAGCGTCAGCAAGTCCATGCAGCGGATGGTCGAGAAGGGCCGGATGTCCGAGGAGGACATGGTGGCCGCGCTCGGCAGGATCCAGCCGACGTACGACATTCCCGACATGGCGGACTGCGACATCGTCATCGAGGCTGTCGCCGAGGACCTCGAGATCAAGAAGCCGCTGTTCGCCGAGCTCGCCGACGTGCTCGAGCCAGACGCCGTGCTGACCACGACGACGTCGTCGCTGCCCGTCATCGAGTGCGCGATGGTCACCGACCGTCCCGACCGGGTCCTCGGTCTGCACTTCTTCAACCCGGCCGCGATCATGACGCTGGTCGAGATCGTGCCGACGGTCCGGACCTCCGATGCCGTGCTCGAGCAGGCCAGGGCGTTCGTCGACAGGATCGGCAAGGTCGGCGTGCTCTGTGGCGACCGGGCCGGCTTCATCGTGAACGCGCTGCTGTTCCCGTACCTCAATGACGCCGTCAAGATGCTCGACTCGCACTACGCGACCGCCGAAGAGATCGACACGGCCATGAAGCTCGGGTGCGGCTACCCGATGGGTCCGTTCGCCCTGATGGACATCGTCGGGCTCGACGTGTCGCTCGCCATCATCGAGGGGCTGCACGAGGAGTTTCGCGAGGGGTCCTTCGAACCTGCTCCGCTGCTGCGGCACATGGTCATGGCCGGGTTCCTCGGCCGCAAGGCCGGCCGCGGCTTCTACACGTACTGAGGTCGGGGTGTCCGAGCGGTACGACGACGGGGTCGAATCACGTGAGGTCGTCCCCGGCGTCGAGGTCACCGCCGACGGGCGCATCGGCCCCGGGACCCGGGACCGCAACGAGCAGACCTGGCTCGAACTTGCGACCTTCCTTGTCGACGTCGGTCGCCTGCTCTGGGCGGTGGCGCGCGATCCGCGGGTCCCATGGGCGGCCAAGGCGGTCGCGGCGGGCTCGCTCGTCTACGTGGTCAGTCCGGTCGACCTCGTCCCGGATTTCATCCCGGGGCTGGGCCGGGTCGACGACGTGTTCCTGGTCGCCCGTGCCCTGCGATTCCTGGCCAACAACACCGGGTACGACATCCTCCGCCAGCACTGGCGGGGCAGCGACGACGGGTTCGCGTTGCTGCTCGTGCTCGCCGGCGTGAAGTACTGACGTGCTCGAACTGCCGGGGCTTCCCGGTTTCGAGGTCAGGCGGGTGCACGGCGTCGCCGCCCGGAAGGTGTACCGCTGCCCGGAGTGCTCGAGCGACATCGAGGTCGGTCAGGCGCATGTGGTCGCCTGGCCCGAGGAGCATTCCGACCTGCGCCGCCACTGGCACACGGGGTGCTGGCGTGCGGTGACACGCCGCGGTCGCTTGTAGCCTTCGCACGTCGTCCACCATGCGGGGAGTGCGTGACCAAGAAGACCCACCAGAAGGAACTCGCGCGGGCCAGGGCCAAGCGGATGGCCGAACGGCAGGTGCACCGGTCGCACCGCAACCGGATCATCGGTGTGCTGATGGTCGTCCTGGTTGCGGCGGGCGCCGTCGCCTTCGCGTTGATGGCGCGGGACGAGCCGGACGTGGCGATCGGGGGTGGCGACCTCATCACCGAACAGCCGACCGTCGAGCCGGTGGCCGGGGCGTGCGAGGACCCGTCCGAGGGTGCACCCGAAGTGACCGCGCAGAGCTACGACGCTGCGCCCGAGATGCAGATCGATGCCGATGCCGATTACACGGCGACGATCGAGACGACGTGCGGAACCATCCAGGTCGACCTCTTCGAGGCGGACGCGCCGCTGACGGTGAACAACTTCGTGTTCCTCGCGCGTGACGGGTACTACGACGGCGTGCCGTTCCATCGGGTGATGGAGGGTTTCATGATCCAGGGCGGCGACCCGACCGGGACCGGGCACGGCAACGGCGGCGAGTTCCCCGGCTACACGTTCGAGGACGAACTCGGCACGGTCGACAAGTACGGCTACCCGCGCGGGGTGCTCGCCATGGCGAACTCGGGGCCGGCCACGAACGGTTCGCAGTTCTTCATCGTGCAGGGCGACGCCTCCGGCCTGACCACGCACACGGTGTTCGGTGAGGTAACCGAGGGCATGGACGTCGTCGACAAGATCGTGCTCGGCCCGACGCAGGGCGAACTGGCCGTCGAGCCGGTGCGCATCACCTCGGTGACGATCGACGGTCCGTGAGGCTCCACCCCCAGGCCGACAATGCCGGCCCCTCCCCCAAGGGGGAGGATCGGCCCCGTGATCCGGGTAGGGTCGCGGGTCCGTCCACGACACAACGGAGATCCTGTGGCGCAGCAGTACCCGGCCCCGCCGGACATGGTCATCGACCTGGCCAGGTCCTACACGGCCACCATTCGGACCAACAAGGGCGACGTCGAGTGCAAGCTCTATGCCGACGAGAGCCCGAAGACGGTCAACAACTTCGTGTTCCTCGCCCGCGAAGGGTTCTACGACGGGGTCATCTTCCACCGGGTCATCAGCAACTTCATGATCCAGGGTGGGGACCCGACGGGCACGGGGACCGGCGGCCCCGGGTACCGGTTCGAGGACGAACTCGACGCCGCCCGCAGTCGCGGCTACAAGATGGGGACGTTGGCGATGGCCAATTCCGGCCCCAACACGAACGGGTCGCAGTTCTTCGTCATGCACGTCGATTACGGCCTGCCACCGAACTACAGCGTCTTCGGCAAGGCGACCGATGGGCTGGACGTCGTGGACGACATCGCGTCGACGGAGACCAACCGACAGGACCGGCCGCTCGAGGACGTCGTGATCTCCACGATCGACATCACCGAAGCATGATGTCGTGAGGCGCGGGGACGGCCGGGGTCTTCTCGCGGTTGCGGTCGTCGCCGCCGTCGTCACCGTTGGGATACTTGTCGCCGCGTTCGTGCGTGACGCCACGGGTCGTCACGGTCCGGCCGGTCAGGTCGCGGACCGGTACCTCACGGCACTCGCTGCCGGCGACGGCATGACCGCCTACCAGGAGGTCTCGCCGTTCTTCCGGTCGGTCGTGTTCCGCGACGAGTTGGGCCTGTTGGCCGATGCCGTCGCCGAGGTCGTCGGAGGGCAGATCGGCGTCCAGATCGTGGGGACCGAACGGACCTCAGACACGACGATCCTGGCCGCCTACCGGGCCGACACCGATGTCGGGGTCATGGAGGGGGTCGTGACCGTCGTCGAGGACGAGGGGCGGTGGTGGGTGCAGGATGCCTCGTACCGCTTCCCCGGGTCCCCCGACGGGGCCACCGACGCGATCGACGCCGTCGTCAGGATCCTCAACGACCAGATCGAGCAACGCCTGTCGTCATGACAGGTCCGGGTCAGGGGGCCAGGGCGCTGAACCAGGGGAGGTTTCGGGCCACCCAGAACAGCGGGACCGCGATCGCAACCGCATGGCCGGCGGTCGGCGTGAGGGCCGGCATGGTCCGGCGCGCCCCCGCCCGGTATCGGACCCAGGCGAACCATGCCCACACGAGGACCGGCAGCAGCGCAAGGGTCAGGACGTTGAGTTCGACCGCGGTCGCGACGTCGCCATGGGTCAGTGCGTGGACCGCCCGCAGGGTGCCGCAGCCAGGACAGAACAGCCCGGTGACCATCAGGAACGGACAGGCCGGGTAGTGGCCCGCCTCGTTGGGATCGACCATCGCCACTGCGGCCGTCGCCGCGACGGCTGCCGCCCCGACAGCAGCGGGCAGGGCGAGCCGCCCGGCCGCCGCCGAACGTGGCGAGATGGCCGACGATGTCACTGGAACTCTTGGAACGACGTCGCGCCGACCATGGCGAACATGACGAAGATTCCGACGATGACGACGACGCCCAGTCCGACGGACACGAGCGTCCAGGTTTTCGCCTGTTGCGCCTTGCGCTGGGCCTCGGCCCAGTTGCCGCTCGCCATCGCCGAGTTCGCCTGCGACGCGAACACGATGCCGACGACGCCTGCGGGCAGGCAGCAGAGCACCGTGGCGACGATCGACTGCCACAGCCATGGGTCGACCTTCTGGGCGGGTTGGCCATACCCGCTGGCCTGCCACTGCTGCTGCGGTGGTGGGGTGGACGACGTCTGCGCCGACCGGTGCTCGGTCCATTGCTGACCGTCCCAGTAGCGCAGTTGTCCGAGGTTCTCGGGGTCGGGGTACCAGCCTGGGGCCGGGGTGTCTGCCATCGGGGTGCTCCCTGGTCGCCTGACGATCGGAGACCTTAGACGGTGTGGTCGACCACGATCCGGAGGGGGTTCCCTTCGCGAGTCTCGAGCATGTGCAGCGCCATCGGGAACTCGTCGAGCGGCAACGTGTGCGACACCGACCTGGTCAGGTCCAAGCGGCCGACCTCGGCCAGGTCGAGCAGTTCGTTGATGTCCTCGGGCGTGGCGCCGAATGACCCGACGACCTCGAGTTCTCCGGCGACGAAGAGGCCGATGGGCAGCGTGGACAACCGCTCGGCGCTGATGCCGGTGAGGACGGCGCGGCCACCCTTGCGCAGCACCTTCACGGCGAAGTGGGCCGTGCGCTGGACGCCGACGAACTCGAAGCTGCGGTCGACACCACCCTCGCCGAGCTCGCGGACCTGCTGCGCTGCGTCATCCGCCGACGCGTCGACGACGTCATCCGCACCCCAGTCCAGCGCCCGCTGCAGGGCGACCTCGTCGACATCGACGCCGATGACCATTGCGCCGGCGAGCTTGGCCAACTGCACGGCGTGCATGCCGAGCCCCCCGAGTCCGATCACCGCTGCCGTGACCCCTTCGCCGATGCCGCCCCGCTTGAGCGCGTGATAGGGGGTGGCGACGGCATCCGCCAGGATGGCGGCCTGCGTGAATGGCAGGCTGCCGGGGATCGGTGCCAACTGGGCGGCTGGGGCGACGACGTACTCGGCCTGGGCGCCGTCGCACGTGACGCCGTAGACGTGCTGGAAGTCACAGAGGTTGGCGCGGCCCGCCTGGCAGTAGGTGCAGACACCGCACATACGCCCGGCGGGGACGAGCACGCGGTCGCCCTCGAGCCATCCGGCGACGTCCGCGCCTGTCGCCGCGACCGTGCCGGCCGCCTCGTGACCCAACGTGATCGGTGTGCCCGCGTTGGGCGTGACACCCTGGACCACGTGGAGGTCCGATGCACACACCCCGCAGGCGTGTACCTGCACCAGGACCTCGCCAGGGCCGGGCTCGGGGACCGGGATCTCCTCGATCCGTAGGTCCTCCGGCAGGTCGGTGGTGCGGGCTGCATGCAGCCGGGCCGCACGCATCGTGGTCGGCAGCGTGGCCACTCAGGCGCCTGCTGCGGTCGGTGGGCCGTCCTCGCCGCCCGTGCCGTCCTCGCCGGGCCACGGCGGCATCTCCTCCAGGGAGATCGTGTCACGCTTGATGCCCCGGTCGTAGTCGCGCATCCGCTTGGGGTACCCGACGCGGGCCGCGTCGTACAGCGGCAGGCCGTGCTTGGTGCAGAACTCCTCGGCCTGGGCGCGGTCGCGGATGGGGCGGCGCAGGTATTCACCGTCGGCGGCGACCAGCAGCAGGGTCGTCGGGTAGATGGTGGTGTGTGGCTCGAGGTAGCCCTCCACCCCGACCCGACTGCCGACGAAGCCGTCGAGTTCCTTGGTCGAGGCCCGTGAGGCCTTCTCGGTGCTCTTGGACGGCGCACGCTGTTGGCCCTTGGACTCGCCCGTGAACCAGGCGCGCACCCGATCCATGAAGCTCATGGCCGTCGTCCTCGCTGTCTGGCCCGCGAGGCTACCAACGCCACGTTGGCATGCGTTCGGCAGCGTGCCAGGACGGTCAGTGAGTGGTGCCGTCCTCGACCAATTCGACCAGGACCCCGCCCGTCCCCTTGGGGTGGACGAACGCCACGGTGTGGCCGCCTCCGCCCGGTCGCGGGGCCTCGTCGATCAGGCGAACACCCTCGCCACGCAGGTGGTCGAGCGCGTCGGCCACCGAGTCGACACCGAACCCGACGTGGTGCAGACCAGGGCCGTTCTTGGCCAGGTACTTCGCGATGGGGGAATCCTCCCGCGTGGCCTGGAGCAGTTGGATGTACACGCCGCCCACGTTGAGCATGGCCTCCTCGACGCCGTCCGAGTCCACGCGTTCGCGGTAGTCGGCGGTCAGGCCGAACGCGCGCTCATAGAACTCGAGGGCTTCGTCGAGGTCCTCGACGGCAATGGCGATCTGGTCGATGCGGGTGACCTGCACGTCGCGCTCCTCGGCTGCAGGCCGCCATCGTGCCCGGTTGCTGAACGGAGGTCCAAAGCACGGTTGCGGACTCGCTGGCCGGCACCCCTACGATGGTGTGCATCTGGCAACACCATTATCCGAGGAGGACCCACGATGAGCGACGTCGTCGTCATTGGCTACGCCCGCACCCCGGTCGGCAGGTTCGGAGGCGGCCTGGCATCGCTGTCCGCCATGGAACTCGGCGGTCACGCGATCAAGGCAGCGATCGAACGGTCCGGGATCTCGGCCGACGCCGTCGGCTACACAGTCATGGGGCACGTGCTGCAGGCCGGGCAGGGCCAGATCACCTCCCGCCAGGCGGCGGTCAACGGCGGCATCTCGATGAGCGTCGCGGCCGAGACGATCAACAAGGTGTGCTTGTCGGGTATGACCGCGATCAGCCGCGCCCGGGATCTGCTGCGCCTGGGCGAGTTCGACGTCGTGGTCGCCGGGGGCATGGAGTCGATGTCCAACGCGCCGTACCTACTGGACAAGGCCAGGTTCGGTTATCGGATGGGTGACGGCAACCTCATCGACGTGATGATGTACGACGGCCTGACATGTGCGTTCGACGCGTGCGCGATGGGCCTTGCGACCGACAACTACCAGTCGTCCATGGAACTCAGCCGCGAGCGCCAGGACGAGTGGTCCGCACGCTCGCACGAACGTGCCGCGGCCGCCTGGAAGGACGGGGCGTTCGACGACGAGGTCGTCAGCGTGGCGGTTCCGCAGCGCAAGGGTGATCCGGTAGTTATCGAGCAGGACGAGGGCATCCGCCCCGGCACGACCGCCGAGTCGCTGGGCAGCCTGCGCCCCGCGTTCACCAAGGACGGCACGATCACTGCGGGCAATGCGTCGCAGATCTCGGATGGTGGCGCCGCACTCGTGCTGACGACCGCCGACAAGGCCGCCGAACTCGGTACCCCGGTGCTGGCGAAGATCACGTCGTGGGGAACTGTCGCCGGTCCGGACCCGTCGTTGCACCTGCAGCCCGCCGAGGCCATCAAGGCCGCGGCCGCCAAGATCGGGGCCGACCCGTCGGGCTTCGACCTCTACGAGATCAACGAGGCCTTCGCGTCGGTCGCCATCGCCTCCACCGACGCGTTGGCGCTGTCCGAAGACCAGGTCAACGTCAACGGTGGCGGCGTCGCGCTGGGCCATCCCATCGGCTGCACGGGCGCGCGCATCGTGGTGTCGCTGATCAACGAGTTGAGCCGTCGCGGCGGTGGCACTGGTGCGGCCGCACTGTGTGGCGGGGGCGGCCAGGGTGACGCCGTCCTGGTGGAGGTCGCCGGCTGACCTCGTCCGGACAGGACCCCGAAGCGCTCGTCGCCGGCCTGCTCGACCGGCAGCGAAGGGCGCTCGCTCGTGCACTGACGCTGGTCGAGGACGGGACGCCCGACCAGCTCCGAGCGATTATCAGCGCGCTCTACGAGCGGACCGGGAACGCCAGGATCATCGGAGTGACCGGGTCGCCGGGAGTCGGCAAGTCCACGCTTACGAATGTGCTCGCGGCCGAATTCCGACGACGTGATCGGACAGTGGGTGTGCTGGCGGTCGACCCCTCGTCCCCGTTCTCGGGCGGTGCACTGCTCGGGGACCGGGTCCGGATGCAGGGCCACCACGCGGACGAGGGCGTCTACATCCGGTCGATGGCCTCGCGCGGACACCTGGGTGGTCTGTCGTTCGCGACGCCGCAAGCCGCCCTGGTCCTTGACGCCGCTGGCTTCGACGACGTCATCATCGAGACCGTCGGTGTCGGCCAGTCCGAGGTCGAGGTGACCTCGACCGCCGACCACGTGTTGGTCGCCATCGCCCCGGGCATGGGGGACTCCATCCAGGCTGCCAAGGCCGGCATCCTCGAGGTGGCGGACATCTTCGTGATCAACAAGGCCGACCACGGCGGTGCAGGGAAACTCGAGTCCGAGCTGCGCGGGATGCTCGAGATGGGCCACGCGGCCGGCACCGACGGGTCCTGGTGGCCGCCGATCGTCCGGACCGTCGCCGTGCGGGAGGAAGGCATCCCCGAACTCGTCGAGGCGGTCGACAAGCACGCCGAGCACCTGCGCGACTCCGGGGAGGACAGGAAGCGTCGCAAGGCCCGCGCCCTGCACGCCGTCCGCGAGATCGCGCTCGAGCGCATCCGCGCACGGTTCGCCGACCTCGACGCTGGCGACGACACCCTCCTGGACACGCTGTCTGCGCGCGTGGCCGACCGCGAGATCGACCCGTACGCCGCCGCCGACGACCTCCTAGAAGCCCTCGATACCACCCGCCCGTAGCGCACCGGCGATGTGAGTACGTCCAAGCGATGTGATTTCGTCCCGTATGTTGGACGGATCCACATCGGATGGACACATTCACATCACCTGGAATAGGTCCCGGGAAACTGGGGCCCTGTGGCCCCTTGCGCTGGCAACTATCGACGGCAAGCCTGTGAGGCATGACTTCCATGGAGATCCCAACGTCCCATCCGCCTGTGAACTCCGGACCGTTTGCCGGGGTGCGCCTGCCGGCCAGGCTCGCCGTCACCGGCATGCTGGCCGCTGGGGTCTGGACCGTCTTCGGGCCGTGGTTGCCGGGCGGGCGGTGGGTGGCGGTGCACCTGTTCACGCTGGGCGTGCTGACCCCAGCCGTGGTCGGGTTCACGGCGCACTTCACTGGCAGCCTGCTGATGACCAGGGGCGAGGCCAAGCCGCCGATCGCTCTGCTGGCGGCCGGCATCGTCGGCACGCTGGCTGGTGTCGGGTCGACGACGCCGTGGTTGTCCGGCACGGCCGCGACCGTGCTGACGGCTGCCGTCATCGTGAACTACGTCAGGATCCGGCGTGCCCGCAAGGCCACGCTGCAGCCCCGGTGGGTGTGGATGGCGCGGCGATGGGAGCGAGCCCACGGTGCATTCGTCCACGGTGCGATCCTCGGGGTGCTGATGGCCGTCGGATGGCTTCCGGGCACCTGGTACGGGACGGCTCGCCTTGCTCATCTGCATGTCAACCTGCTCGGTTGGGGAGGAATCACGCTGCTGGCCACCGCATGCATGTTCGGGCCGATGGCCCTGCGCACGCGAATGCAGGAGACGGCCCCGGCGGTCACCGCCCGGTGGACCTCGAGGTCGGCGACCGGCCTGACGATTGGCGTGTTGGCGCTTCTGGCCACGGCCGTCGGTGGTGACGTAGGGACCGCATTGCGGTTCCTGGCCGCCGCAGGGCTGGCGGTGTACGCCGTGGGAGCGACCGTCGTCGCCACCATCCTCGTGCGCACTCGTGCGACCGCACCAGGCCGACACTGGAACGGCGATGCCATCGTCCTGGCGATCGTCGTCCTCGCGGTCGCGTCGTGGCTCGACGTCATCGTCGTCGCATCGGCCGCATGGCGCTACCTCGATGCGCTCGGGGTGCTCGTGATCGCCGGGACGCTGCTGCTCGCCATCGTCGGCGCGCTCGGCACGGTTGCCCCGTGGACCTTCGGTGGCGCCCGCGAGGGCCGCGACCAAGTCCGCGAGTCACTGCAAGGTCTTGGCTACGTCCGGCTGACGATGGTCGCTGGCGGGACCATGCTGGCTGCCACGGGCGCGGCCGTCCGTAGCCTCCCAGGGCAGGTGATGGTGCTTCGCACGGGCTGGGCCCTGATCATCCTCGCCGTCGCCTGGTCGATCGCCAAGGTCGCCCGCCACGCCCTCACCCCCAGGTCGCCTGGGTGATGGCCGTGTTCAGGGCGTTCAGGGTTCCTTCGAGGCGTTCGTCGGTGGTCTTGAGGTTGCCAATGGGGAAACGGATGACCGTGCGGTCGTCCAGAACGGTCGTCATGACGAACGCGACGCCGGAACGGTTGAGGTGGTCCGCCACGGCGGCGGTCGTGGCATCGAGTTCCTCGGGGGGCGCATCGCCGACGACCCGGAAACACACCGTCGACAGAGGGACCTCGGCGACCCGCTCGAGCTCGGATTGGTCGTCAACCCAGGCCGCCACGCGCTGCGCCTGGTCGAGCGCGTGCTCGACCCGTGACCGCAGGCCGTCCGCGCCGAAGTAGCGCATGACCATCCACAGTTTCAGGGCGCGGAACCGTCGGCCCAACTGGACACCCCAGTCCATGTAGTCGACGACGTCGTCCCGTTCGGCGGTGTGGAGGTATTCCGGCACGACCGAGAACGCGTGCGTCAGGGTGTGGACATCCTTGACGTAGAACGCGGTGCAGTCGATGGGTGTGAACAGCCACTTGTGTGGGTTGGTGACGAACGAGTCGGCCCGGTCCACCCCGTCGAGGACCCACCGGGCCCGCTCGGTGATCCCGGCGATCCCGCCGTAGGCCCCGTCGACGTGGAGCCACAGGCCACCGGGAACCTCGTCGCGGAACAGGTCGCACACGTCGGCGATCGCGGCCACGGGGTCAACCGACGTCGTCGCCGTCGTCCCGACGGTCGCGACCACCGCCATCGGCTGGATGCCCAGGCGCAGGTCCTCGCGGATCGCCTCCTCCAGCATCACCGGATCCATGCGCCGTTGGGCGTCGGTGGCGACAACACGCACGCCGTCGCGACCCAGGCCGAGCGTGATCGCACCCTTCTCGACCGACGAATGGGTCTGGTCGGTCACGTAGACCCGCAGCAACGGCACATCGAACCGGCCGGCCAGCCCACGCTGGCGGATGTCCATGTCGATCCGCTCGCGCGCCGCCGCCAGCGCCACCAGGCTCGCGGCCGACGCGCCGTCCATCAGTGTCCCGTGGAACGCCGATGACAGGCCGAGCAGCTGCCGGAGCCAGTCGGTGACGACCTGTTCGAGTTCGGTCGCTGCTGGGGCGGACTTCCACAGCATCGCGTTCACGTTGAATGCGGCCGCGAGCGCCTCGCCCAGGATGCCGGGACCGGATGCCGTGATCCCGAAGTAGGCGTGGAAGGCCGGGTGGTTCCAGTGGTTCAAGCCGGGGACGATGATGCGGTCGAGGTCGGCCATCACCTCGGCCATGGACTCCGGCCCGTCCGGAGGTCGATCGGGCAACTGGCGCCGGACGTCGCCGGGCGTCACCGCGCCGAGGACCGGGAGGTCGCCGATCCCCTCGAGGTAGTCGGCGATCCAGTCGACGACGGCGCGGCCATGCCGGCGGAAGTCGTCGGCGTCCATGTCCCCGGTTGGCCGCAACTGTGCCGCGTCGAGGAAATCGGAGGGGGTCGGTTGCTCGTCGCTCACCGGGTCTCCGCCAGGCCGTCGTCCGACGCGACCTCGGTCGCGCCGTCCACGGCGCTGTCGTCCGAGCCGCCGCCCGGTTCGTCGCTCGCTGCGGCGTCGGGCCCGTCGCTCGGACGCCCGCCGGGCTCGCTCGGTACCTCGCTGGCGACTTCTGTGGGGGAGGTGGACGCGGGATCCTCGGTGGGGTCGTCCTCGGACGGCGAGGGATCGGCCGTCCCGTCGTCCGCGATCACACCACCGCTCGGCTCGGCGAGCGGGTCGTCCGCGATCCGCACGGACGGCAGCGTCGCGGACCCGACGAGGACGAGCGCCGCGACCAGTCCGACCGCTGCGAGCACCGCGACTGGCCGGGCCATCCTCCGGGCAGCTTCGGTCTGCACGCCGACCGTACGCCGGACGCGATCCCGTTCGGAGGACGCCAGGATCTCGCTGTCGGCCGGCAGCCCTAGTGGGAAGGGGGCACGGTCATCGATCATCCGCAGCAGCCAGTGCGCGAAGCGCTCGGGGTCCTCGAGTCTGTGCAGTCGCTTGAAAGCCAGCCGGTAGGCGGTCATGAGCGCGAGGATCGCGGTCTCGCGGTCGCCGCCCGTCAGGTGCAATGCCACGGCAGAGGCGGGGCGGATCGTGCGATCGAACAGCATCGCACGGGCTCGACGGTCCCCGCCTCGGGCGAGCTCGACGAGTTCGCTGTCGGTGCGTGTCTGGTACCAGGCCACAGGGCAACCGTAGCGCCCCGCCCCATCACCACGATGGCACGTACCCTTGACAACCGATCACCCCGACGGAGGCGCCGATGTCCTGGGAGCAGCAGTACGAGACCTGGAAGTCCAGCTTCGAGGCTGCCCAGCAGCGTGACGCCGATTTCACGACGATGTCCGGCATCCCGCTCGAGCCGTTGTACGGACCCCACAACACCGAACTCGATATCGATCGCATCGGGTATCCGGGTGCCTATCCGTTCACGCGCGGCGTGTACGCGTCGATGTACCGGACCCGGCCGTGGACGATCCGGCAGTTCGCGGGCTTCGCCGGGGCGGAGGAGACCAACAAGCGCTACCACGACCTCGTCGAGGCCGGGCAGCACGGCCTGTCGGTCGCCTTCGACATGCCGACGCTGATGGGCATCGACTCCGACGACGAACGTTCGCTCGGCGAGGTCGGCCACTGCGGCGTGGCGATCGACTCGATCCGCGACATGGACATCCTGTTCGACGGTCTACCCCTCGGCGAGATCACGACCTCGATGACGATCAACGCCCCCGCGGTCACGTTGTTCGCCATGTACGCGGTCGCCGCCGAGAAGCAGGGCTGGTCGCTACAGGATCTGGGCGGAACCCTGCAGACGGACATCTTCAAGGAGTACATCGCCCAGAAGGAATGGCTGTTCCCCCCCGAGCCGCACCTGCGGCTGATCGGCGACCTCATCGAGTTCTGCACCAACGAGGTCCCGCGCTACCACCCGGTGTCGATCAGCGGCTATCACATCCGCGAGGCTGGCTCGACGGCCGTGCAGGAACTGGCCTTCACCCTGGCCGACGGGTTCGCGTACGTCGAACTCGGGATGGACCGGGGCCTGCATCCCGATCAGTTCGTGCCGAGGTTCAGTTTCTTCTTCGACGCGCACATCGACTTCTTCGAGGAGATCGCCAAGTTCCGCGCCGGTCGGCGCATCTGGGCGCACTGGCTCAAGGAGCGCTACGGCGCCACGGCCGAGAAGGCCATGCTGATGCGGTTCCACACACAGACCGCCGGAGTGTCCCTGACGGCCCAGCAACCGGACAACAACATCGTCCGCACGGCGATCGAAGCGCTGGCTGCCGCGCTGGGCGGTACGCAGTCCCTGCACACCAATGCCCTGGACGAGGTGCTCGCGCTGCCCAGCGACCACGCTGCCAGAGTCGCGCTGCGGACCCAGCAGGTCATCGCCGAGGAGACCGGCGTGACCAACGTCATCGATCCACTCGGGGGTTCGTGGTTCGTCGAGTCGCTGACCGACGAGATCGAGCGGCAGGCCGAGGACTACTTCCAGCAGATCGTCGACATGGGCACCGACGGGACGGTCACGTCGGGCATCCTCCGCGGCATCGAGGACGGCTGGTTCATGTCCGAGATCGCTGACTCCGCCTTCGACTTCCAGAACCGCCTCGAGAAGGGCCGGTTCAAGATGGTCGGGGTCAACACCAACGTCGAGGACGACGAGGCCGACCTCGAGATCCTTCGCATCTCGCACGAACTCGAGGGCAAGCAGGTCGCCAAGGTGGCGGACGTGCGCGCCAGCCGTGACCAGGCCACGCACGCGGCCGCGATGGAGCGTCTCGAAGCGGCAGCCAGCACCGAAGAGAACCTGGTCCCGCTCATCATGGACGCGGTCCGCGCCGAGGCGACGGTCGGCGAGATCAGCAAGGCGCTCCAGAACGTCTGGGGCACCTACCGCGAGGTCCCGCGGATCTAGCCTGGACGATGCGGCCCGCCGGATCGGCCCTCCACCTACGCTCCTGCGCGTGCCTGTGCTCGTGACCTCTGCCGACCGCGCCCTCGGAGGGCTCGTTGTCCGACGCATCCTGCGTGAAGGCGGCGAGGTCAGGGCCTACGGATCTCCCGGCGGCGACATGCAGATGCTCAAGGCTGCGGGTGCGGTCATCGCCGTCGGCGATACCGACGACGGGGGACTGCTCGAGGCCGCCCTCGCTGAGGTTCATACCGTCATCCACCCTGTGACTGGGCTGCTCGCCGCAAGCGTGCACGAGGTCATGGCCTCGACGCAGGTGATGATCGCCGCGGCCGTGGCGGCCGGCGTGAAGCGGATCGTGGTCCTGTCCCTGCCTGGCGCGTCAGTGACGTCCGAGGAACAGCTGCGGCAGGCACACGGTCGCCTCGAGGCCGTCCTGCGTGCCACACCGCTGCCCACGGTCGCACTTCGCGTCGGGTTGACCGACTCGCCCGGCATGCGCGATGCCCTTGCCAGCCTGCGCCTCCGAGCCGACCTCGACGATCACGCGGTTGCGCCCATCCGCACTGACGACCTGGTCGAACTGCTGGCGGCGATCGATTCGCTGAGGTCGACGGTTCGCGAGGGCCACGCGGTCCTACAGGCGCTCGGGGCCGAACCGTTGACGATCGGGCAGTACCGCGAACGGACCAAGGCGAACGCCGACACGCTCGTCGGGCGCGTGTACGTGTCACCCGACCGCGTGCCGCTGCTGGCCGACGCACTCGCTGGGCCGTGGGTGACCGACGACGACATCACCGCGGACGCCTGGGTGCTGCTCGGCCTGCGGCCACGCCACATCAGCATCTGACGCGCGACTCGGGTCCCGCGGTCCGGCGGCTCGGTCCTGGCCGGTTGCTCAGTCGGGCAGCGTCGGCGTGTCGATCCACGACATCATGGAGCGCAACTCCGCACCGACCTTCTCGATCAGTTCGCCGCGTCCCTCGGCACGCATCCGGTTGTAGTTCTCGGCGCCGGACTCCCACTCCTGCATGAAGTTGTTGGCGAACGTGCCGTCCTGGATCTCGGCCAGGATCTGTTTCATCGCCTCGCGGGACGAGTCGTTGACCACCCGCGGACCCGACACGTAGTCGCCGTACTCGGCGGTCGTCGAGATCGAGTGCCGCATCCACGAGATGCCGCCCTCGTACATGAGGTCGACGATCAACTTCAGTTCGTGCAGGCACTCGAAGTAGGCGACCTCGGGCTGGTAGCCGGCATCGGTCAGCGTTGTGAACCCGTCGAGCACCAGTCGGCTGGCACCGCCGCACAACACTGCCTGCTCGCCGAACAGGTCGGTCTCGGTCTCTTCCTTGAACGTGGTCTCGATGACGCCTGCCCTGGTCAGGCCGACACCCGCCGCGTACGACTTGGCCAGTTCCAACGCGGAACCCGTCGCGTCGTGGTGCACGGCGACCAGGCCGGGCGTGCCCTGCCCCTGCTCGTACAGGCGCCGCACGATGTGGCCTGGCGACTTCGGCGCCGCGAGGAAGACGTCGACGTCCGCCGGCGGGTCGACGAACCCGAAGTGGATGTTGAAGCCGTGCCCGAACACCAGCGCGTCCCCGGACTGGACGGCATCGGCCAGTCCGTTTTCCCACGCGGCCTTCTGGTGGGTGTCGGGCAACAGAACGACGATGACGTCCGCGTCGGCCGCCGCCTCGTTGGTCTCTTTGACGGTAAGGCCCTCTTCCTCGGCTGCGGCGCGAGACGGCGACCCGGCCCGCAGGCCGACCCGGACGTCGACCCCGGAGTCGCGGAGGTTCAACGCGTGGGCGTGCCCCTGGCTGCCGTAGCCGAGGACGGCCACCTTCTTGCCCTGGATCAGGGAGAGGTCGGCGTCCTTGTCGTAGTAGATCGTGGCCACGGTGGTTCCTCGAACGGAGACTGGCGGGATTCGTCAGCCTAGGACCGCCCCGTGCCGCGCCCACAACCGGCGGCCCCGCCGTCTGGGCGGACTTTGCGTCAGATGTGACGCGAACCCCGCCCAGATCGCCCGTCAGTGGTGGCCGGCGTCCTCGTCGCGCAGCAGGCCGAGCGCGTGGGGCAGCAGAGGCAGGACGGCCTCGAGACTCTCGGTGGCGCCCTTGGGGCTGCCAGGCAGGTTCAGGATCAGCGTGCGACCGCGGACCCCGGCGATGCCTCGCGACAGGTCGGCGAGCGGCGTGATCGCCCTGCCGGCGGCACGCATGGCCTCGGAAAGACCCGGCGCGTGGCGTTCGACGACGTCGGCGGTCGCTTCGGGTGTCACGTCCCGTGGCGAGAACCCGGTCCCGCCCGTCACCACGACCAGCGCCAGGTCGAGGTCGTCGGACAGTCGGCGCAGCAGTTCGGCGATGGCCCCACGGTCGTCGCTGATCGCCTCGGTGTGGGCAACCTCGAACCCTGCGTTGCGCAGGATCTCGGCGACCGCGGGGCCCGAGCGGTCCTCGCGCGTGCCGGCGACGGTGGAGTCGGAGGCGGTGATGACGGCCGCGTCGTGGGTCACGGAGCAACCTCCTTGCGCTCACGGAGCATCAGGAAAGCGGTGACCAGGAGCAGGCCGCCGAACATGCGGGCCAGCGTCCCAGGGGGCAGACCCAATGCGACTTGGGCGCCGCCGAAGCCTCCGAACAGGCTGCCCACGCCGATGGTCGCCCCGAGCCGCCAGTTCGTGTAGCCGTTGCCGTGGTGGGCCACGGCACCGGTGATCGCGGTCGGCACGATGACTGCCAGGGAAGTGCCTTCGGCGATGTGCTGTCCGTAGCCGAACGCCATCACCATGAGCGGCACCAGGATCACGCCGCCGCCCACGCCGAGTACGGCGGAACTGACCCCAGCAGCGAGCCCGCCGAGGACGTGCAGCCCGATCAGCAGGGGCGTCATGTCGGGCATGGCGTCCCCGCTACTGCTGGAGTCGCCGGCGATGAGGAAGCGCAGGGCGATCAGCAACATCACGATGCCGAACAGGTGGCGCAGGCGTGACTCGGTCAGCTTCGGGAGGAAGGTCGCCCCGACCTTGGCACCGACGACGGCACCGACGGCGAGACTGATCGCACCGACCACGGCCACCGAGCCATCGGCCCCGAACCGAGACACGGCGGACAGGGCCGCCAGGACGATGGCTACCAGCGAGGTCGCGTGCGCGATGTGCTGCGGCTGCCTGAGGATGAGGACGAGGAACGGCACGAGAAGCACGCCGCCGCCGACGCCGAACAGACCGGCCGCGAACCCGGCGACCCCCCCGCCGAGCAGCGCCACCGCGGTGTTCGCGCGTGGCGCGCTGGCGATGTCGGTCACGTCCGGCCCTCCGATCGAGCGTGCACGCTACTCCGCGGTGTGTGATGCGAGCATTGTCAGCCGAACGCGCCACGCGTGTCCCGTCTGGCTGACACCGCCGGGGAACGGGGGTGGTCGGGGGGTGTCACTACACTCGACGGTCCTGATCCGACATGGAGGATGGCCGTGGGCGACCTGGTCCGGCTCGAGGTGGACGCGGACACGCAGGTCGGCACGATCCGACTCGAGCGTCCTCCCATGAACGCGCTGTCGCAGCAGGTGATCCGCGAACTCGGGGAGTGCGCCGTCGAGGCAGCTGCCCACGACAACGTGGGCGCAGTGGTCGTCTGGGGCGGGCCGAAGGTCTTCGCCGCCGGTGCCGACATCAAGGAGTTCCCCGAGTGGGACTACCAGTCGGTGAACAACCGCGTCGGAATGAGCCTGCAGAGGGTCATGGACACGCTCGCCCGCCTGCCCAAGCCGACCATCGCAGCGATCAACGGGTACGCGCTGGGAGGCGGCTGCGAGCTGGCCCTGTCGTGCGACTTCCGGTTCGCTGCCGACAACGCCAAGCTCGGCCAGCCCGAGATCCTGCTCGGCATCATCCCTGGCGCCGGCGGCACGCAGCGGCTGCCGCGACTGGTCGGGCCGTCGAAGGCCAAGGAGCTGATCTTCTCCGGGCGGATGGTCGACATGGTCGAGGCGCCGCAGATCGGCCTGGTCGACGCGGTGTACCCGGCCGACGACGTCTACGCCGCAGCCGTCGAGCAGGCCGCGAAGTACGCCGCCGGGCCCTACGCGATCCGGCTGGCCAAGCGCGCGATCGACGACGGGATGGAGTCCACGCTCGATCACGGCCTGCGCCTCGAGGCGTCGCTGTTCGCCGAGTCCTTCACCACCGACGATGCCGAGCACGGCATCGCAAGCTTCATCGAGAACGGGCCTGGCAAGGCCACGTTCCACCGCCGCTGACAGGAGACACCGCCGTGAGCGTCGAGACCTCTGCCATGGACATCAAACAGAAGCAGGCGAAGTACCACGACTACGAGGCGTCGACGTACGACTCCAAGTTCGGCATCACCTACGACGACCGCTGCATCGACTACGCCCGTCAGCGGTACCGCAAGGTCATGCCCGAAGGCCGCCTCGAGGGGCGAGTTCTCGAATTGGGAGCTGGCACCGGGTTCTTCACGGTCAACCTCGCGCTCGGTGACTGCATCAGCGGCGAACTGCACTGCTCGGACATCTCCGAGGGCATGCTCGACGTCTGTAAGCGCAACGCCGCCGGCCACGGCATCGAGGTCGTCGCCGAGCAGGGCGACGCCGAGAACCTGTCGTACGACGACAACTCCTTCGATCTGGTCATCGGGCACGCGTTCATCCACCACTTGCCGGTGCCGGGTAAGGCGTTCCAGGAGGCGTACCGGGTCCTGAAGCCGGGCGGGCGTCTGCTGATCGCCGGCGAGCCGACCTACTGGGGCGACCGGATCTCGCGGATGGTCAAGACCACGACGTGGCGCGCGTTCCAGCGGGTGACGTCGTTGCCTCGCCTACAGCAGTACCGCAAGCCCGAGATCAGCGGGGCCGCCGATCCGGAGCAGGCCATCCTCGCCGCGCTCGAGCACGAGGTCGACCTCCACACCTTCCACCCGGACGAGGTCCAGCGCATGGCCACGATCGCCGGGTTCGCCGACGTCGAGGTCGTGACCGAGGAATTGACCGCCAACTGGTGGGGCTGGTCCATCCGCACGATCGAGGGTTCGGTACGCCCCGGAACGTTCGGCATGCGTTGGGCGCTGACCGCGTTCAACGGCTACCGGCTGCTCACCATGCTCGACGAGAAGGTCATGGATCGGATCGTCCCCGACGCGCTCTTCTACAACCTGATCGTCGGGGCCACAAAGCCGCAGGACGCCTGAGGTGTCCGAGGCCCCGGTCACCCCGATCCCGCGTTCGCTCGGCGGTGATTCCGGTGATGCCGACATCGAGGTCGCCGCGCGGCAGGCGTTGACCGAGGCGGTCGATGCGACAGTCCGCGCCGAGACCGCGCGCGAGGGCCTTCGACGTGTCACCCAGCTGGCCGACGACCTCGCGGTCGAGATCGGGTTGCCCGACCAGGTCCGACGGCCGCCGATGCGCCTGCACTACCCGCGGTTCGGTTGGCGCAAGGCCGTCGAGTACGCGGTCCGCGGCCGCATGTACACGCCCCAGTACCTCAACCTCTACAGGCGCTACCTGTACCGCCGCGCCGAGGCCATCGTGACCCGCAACGGGGTCGAGTTCCAGGGCATGGTCTTCACCGGCAAGCGGGTCGAGTTTCACGCCCGACCGAACCACGGCCGGCTGGTGATCGGGCCGTGGTGCTGGATCGGCAACGACAACAAGCTGCGTGCCCACGAAGGCCAGCTGACGCTCGGCGAGAAGGTCGTGATGGGCCGTGACAACGTCATCAACACCTACCTCGACATCGAGATCGGGGCGACGTCGATCATCGCGGACTGGGTCTACATCTGCGACTTCGACCACCGTTTCGACCGGCTGGACATGCCCATCAAGGACCAGGGGATCGTGAAGTCTCCCGTGCGACTCGGCGGCGACGTCTGGATCGGCGAGAAGGCATCCGTGCTGCGCGGGGTCGATATCGGGTACGGGTCGGTGGTGGCCTCGCACTGCCTCGTGAATCAGGACATCCCCCCGTTCTCGATCGCGGTCGGGGTTCCCGTGCGGATCGTGAAGTCCCGGCTGCCGAAGGGCATGGACCCCGAAGAGGCGATGGGCCATGTCCGCCGCGGCGAGCCGATCCCCGGCGACGCCCTCGGCTGAGCGCGCCTAAGCGCTGTCGTACCCGCCCGGTTAGGACGAGTGAATGTCGAGAAACCCGCGCATGCGCGGAAAATGACCCATTTGCTCGAGGTCAGCTGGCGGTTTCCTCGAGTTCGAGGATCGGGGCGGCGCGCAAGAGGTCGCGCAGGGCGGGGCGACGGGCATCGCGGTGCCGCAGGGCGTGCTCCTGTTCGATGGCGCGCTCGTACACCTGCACGGTCTTGATGGCGACGGAGCGCCAGTCGTAACGCTGCTGGATACGCCGGCGGCCTTTCGCGACCAGCGCCTTGCCGAGGGCGTCGTCGGTCAGCACGGCGATCAACCGGTCAGCCAGTTCCTCGATGTCCTGTGGTGGGAACGTGAGGCCGTGCCCGCCCGACACGATCTCGCGCAGGCCGCCGGTGTCCCCGACGACGACCGGTGTGCCGCAGGCCATGGCCTCGACCGCGACCAGGCCGAACGGTTCGTAGATCGACGGGGCGACCGCGACGTCGGCGGCTGCGTAGTGCAGCCGCAGTTCGTGGTCCTCGAGGAAGCCCGTGAAGTGGACGTCGTCGAGGTCCAGTTCGTCGACGAGCTTGCGGAGCTCCTCGGAGTACGTGCCCACCCCCGCAATGTGGAAGACGACCTCGCCGACTGCGTGGCGGACACGCTCGAGCGCGTGCAACACGGTCTGGACGCCCTTCTCGTACTCGAGGCGGCCGGCGAAGAGGACGAGCTTCTCGCCGTTGGGCGTGACCGTGGCGCGGTACGCGGCAATCTCGTAATCGGGCAGTTCGAAGTCCCGGGTGGCCACGGCGTTCGGGATGACGTCGGTCTTGGCCCGTGGGAGTTGGAAGATGTCGCCGACCTGATGGCGCATGTATTCGGAGCACAGGATTACGCGCCTGGCCTCGTAGGTCAGCCACCACTCCACCTGGTGGATCAGCTTGTTCATGGGCCCAGGAAGCCAGCCCTGGTGGCGGCCGTACTCGGTGGCGTGGATCGTCGCGACCACGGGGAGGTCGAAGGCGTCCCTGCAGCCAGCGGCGGCGTACGCGACCAGCCAGTCGTGCGCGTGGATCACATCGATGTCGTACTCGCGGATCAGTTTCGTCGCGGCCGCCTGGACCCGGTTGTTGAAGGCCAGGACCCAGGGGACCAGATCATCGAACGGGATGGCAGGGGGAGGTTCGCTGACGCGGACGACGTGGACGCTCTCGAGCATCTCCTCGGCAGGGGCGTCGGGGTGGTCACGCGTGACGACGTGGACGTCGTGGCCCTGGCTCGCCAGCGTTCGCGACAGCGCGGCGACGTGACGCCCCAGGCCACCCACGACGCGTGGCGGGTACTCCCAGGAAAGCAGCAGGATGCGCACGCGCGGAAGGGTACGGCTCGGTTGACCATGGCCCAAAGGCGTGGCCGGCCGCGGGGGCGCGCACGCACGGGCTCTACACTCCCGGCGGCCACGGTGGCCGAGACAGGATGGGCATGGCAGTCGGGGACTGGTGGCAGCGCCTGGTCGGGTCGGCGCGTCGACTCGGCCTGTGGACCCTGCCCGCGTTCCTCGTTGTCGGACTCGCCGGCGCCGTCATGGCCGGTGGGTTGGCCGTCGTGTTCTACAGCCTCCAGGTCGGCGGCCTCGAGGCCGAGACCCGCGAGAGCCGCGAGCAACTCAACCAGGCTGTCGAGGACGTGCAGAAGGCCGGCGAGGACGCGCTGGCGGCCATCCAGGACGAGGTCGCGTCGGTCCGCGAATCCCTCACGCGCGAGGTTCCGATCGAGGACATCGACGAACTCGGCGTCGTTGTGATCAGGGCCATCGTCGGCTCCCCGCCGCCAGCGCCACCGCCACCAGCGGACGACGGCACCGAGGCACAAGGTGCTCCGAACACGCTGGCTGCGGCCCAGGAGGAACCGACGGCGACCGAGCAACCGACCCAGCAACCGACCCAGGAACCCACCGAGCCGGCACCGTCGCCGCCACCGAGCCCCCGCGTCGGTGTCGGCTTCGCCGTCGCTTCCGACGGCCCGGCGACCTTCTTCGCGACGAGCTTCGGACTGGTCGCCGACGACAGCGCCCGGGCCGGCGTGGTCGAGGCCGTCGAGGTCGTGACCGCCAGCGGGACCTTCCGTGGTGTCGTGCACTCGTGGGACGACGGTCGTGACCTCGCGCTGATCCGTGCGGAAGCCGGTCAGTTCCGGATCGGGGACTGGCGGCCGAGCCAACAGCCGCTCGCGGTCGGTGAACGGCTGACGATCGCCGGGGTCACGCCGACGCTCGACGCGGTTTTCCTCAACGCAGTCGTCGGGTACGCCGACGTCACGATGGTCGTCGCCGACATCCCGCTGGTCGAGTTCCTGCGCGGTGCCCCGGTTCTCGACCAGTCCGGCAACGTCGTCGCCGTCTACACGCTCGGCTACCGACCTTTCGGCGGCCGGGCCGGCAGCGGCCAGGCCATCGCCCCAGTTGGCCTGCTGTGCGAGCGCATGCTCCGCAACTGCGAGGAACTCGAGGCCGATCCGTCCGAGAACGCCACAGAGAACTGACCGTGGTCAGCAGCTGAACACGATGAGGCAGCGGGAGGGCTCGTCGCTGGGGGTCGGCGAGGGTTCACCGCTCGGCTGATCGGTCGGGTTCTCGCTGGCCGACGGGTCATCTGACGGGAGGTCGCTGACCACCTCGCTCGGGGCTTCGCTCGGCGTGGGATCCGGCTTCACGCGTTCGGGGGCAGGGCGACGTCCGCCCTCTCCGCCCTCGCCAGGGCGGAGGAAGCCGCGGGGCGGGACATCCTTGAGGATCTCGCTCGCGGCATCCCGCCAGATCAGGGCTGGGATGGTCCCGCCGAACACCGTTCGGAACCCTTCGACGTTGCGCAGGACCTCGAGCGGCCCCTCGTCCCGCCCGGCATCGCCGACCCACACCGACAACGCCAGATCAGGGGTGAACCCGGTGAACCAGGCGTCCTTCGGGCCGTCGCTGGTTCCGGTCTTGCCGGCCTGCGGCCGTCCGATGTCGGCGCGGGTCGCGGTCGTCTCGCTGACCACACGTGTCAGGGTCTGCGCGGTCGTCCTGGCGATGTCCGGGTCGATGACCTGCTTGCAGCGACCCCGGTCGAGCTCGGCGAGCCCTTCGGGTCGGGCCGCCAACTCGTCTTCGGTCAGCGCCCGTGGTTGCGCTTCCTGTCCCAGGCCGATGGTGACCTCGACCGGGGCCGGGAGCCGCTCGCCGTTGCGGGTGCGGACCTCGATGATCGATCGGGCAGGGCAGTGTCGGCCGTCGTTGGCGATCGTCGCATAGGCCGACGCGAGGTCGAGTGGGGTCGCGCCCTCGGAGCCACCACCACCGATGCCGATGTTGGGGTGGGCCGGGATCGGACTGCGGACACCCATCTTGCGCATGGTCGTCACCACGTTGTCCGGGCCGACGTCGCACCCGAGGGTCACATAGACCGTGTTCACCGAGTTCGCCAGGGCATTGGCGAGGGTCAACCGTCCGTAGCCACGGCCTCCGGCATTGTCCACCGGGTTCCTGGCGAACGGGTTGCTGCCATCCTCGTTGGGTGGGCAACTGGTCGGCACGATCGACGCCGGCGCTGCATACGACGTCGTCGCCGACAGCCCCTGCTCCAACGCCGCCACGAACACGAATGGCTTGAAGTTGGAACCGTTCTCGCGGATCGTCAACTGTGTGGCCAGGTCCAACTGGCTCTCCTCGTAGGACCGCCCGCCGTACACCGCGAGGATGTCACCGGACTTCGGGTCGACGATCGCCGCCCCTGCGTCGACGTCGTGCAGCGGCGGTTCCTGGCGAGGCAACTGTTCGGTCACGGCCTGCTCGAGCGCCGCCTGCGCCGCGAGGTCGATCGTCGTGCGGACGGTCATCGCGCCCGTCAACAGTCCTTCCTCGCCGTAGTTGGCGACGATCTGCCTGCGCACGTACTCGGTGAAGTAGGGCACGGCGAACTGCTGGCGCAGGCGGGGCCGGACGTCGATCGAAAGTGTCTGGAACTGATCAGCCTCTGCTCGCGTCAACGTGCCCATGAGGACCATCTGGTCGAGGACCCGGTCGCGGCGCTGACGCGCACCGTTGGAGTCGGCCCGCGGGTTGCGGACCGACGGGGCCGGCAGCAGTTGCGCCAGTGTGGCTCCGTGGTCCGCCGTCAACTCGGCGGCCGGCACCCCGAAGTAGGTGAGCGCGGCAGCCTCGATCCCGTAGGCGCCCTCGCCGAAGTACACGGCATTGAGGTATGCCTCGAGGATCTCGTCCTTGCTCATCCGCCGTTCGAGTGCGATCGAGATCACGGCCTCGCGAATCTTGCGGGTCAGCGTCCGCTCGGGGTTGAGGTAGGCGTTCTTCACGTACTGCTGCGTGAGCGTCGAACCACCCTGGCTGATCCCGCCCGTGCGCACGTTCGTGACCACCGCGCGGATCAGGGAGGCCGGGTCGACGCCGGTGTGCTCGTAGAAACGGATGTCCTCGGCGGCGACGATCGCGTCCCGGGCCGCCTGGCTCACCTGATCGAGGTCGACGACCCGCCGGTCGACCGCCGAGGTGAACCGGGCGAGGACCTCGCCGTTGCGGTCGGTGACGACGGTCGGACCGGACAGTTCGGTGACCTCGGGCACCTGCCACGGGATCCGCAGCGCGATCCAGGCGAGGAACAGCAGCAGGAGTGCCACGGCGATCACCGCGGACAGTCCGACGACCACCAGGCGCAGGACGAACGCACCGGGCGTCACGGTCGCGTCGTCAGCGACCTCGCCCCGTTGCTCCACCAGCCCTGGCGCCGTCACCCCTCACCTTCGGTCAGGTTTGCGACAGGATGCCCGACGATGGCCTCGTACGCTGTCAGGCATGGGACGTGACCTCGGACCGTGGATCGTCGGCGCCGGTTTGGTGCTTGTCCTCGTCGGCGTGCTCGCGTGGACCGGTGTGCTGTCCTGGTTCGGGAGGTTGCCCGGCGACATCCGTATCGAGGGTGATCGCACCCGCGTGTACTTCCCGCTCGTGTCGATGATCGTCGCCTCGATCGTGCTGACGATCGTCGTCAATGTCGTGACCCGCTGGTTCCGCTGAACGACAGAAACGCCTTGGGGTCGGTCGGGACCCCGTTCCGCGCCGCCATGGCCGCGACCTGATCGTCGACGACCTGCCCCTGCTCGAGCATCCGACACAACACGTCGACGTTCGCGCGGTGGCCGGCGAAGCGGTCCTGTGCGTAGTCGGGGCTGTTTCCCCGGGTCATCATGAACGGCCAGTCGGAGCACTGAAGCTGCGCCAGTTCCCGCGCGAGCTGCTCGCGTGCCGACCTCGTCGCGGCATCGTCGTCGACGGTGCCGACCAGCAACGGCTTGGCGCGCTGTTCGGCTGCGCGCAGTGACCTCCACAGTGGACGGGTCTGCTCGGTGACCCAGGTCGCGTGTCCCTTGGCGTAGCCCCACGACGACTCGGGCAGGTCCAACCGGCGCGTGGGTGGACGCCGTTGAAGGCGGCTCCGAAGCGTCGTCGTCCGAAGCGACGGGTCCTCGGCGATCGTTCGCAGCATCCGTTCCAGCCACACAGGCCCCTCGAACCACCAGTGGCCGAACAACTCGGTGTCGTACGCCGCGACGACCAGCGCGTCTGGGCGGGGGTCCAACACTCGACGCAGCAGCCGATGGAAGTCGCCCACGTCCGCATGCACCTGCGCCATGGCCCGGTCGGGGCGGTAGCTGGCCTTGTCCATCGGTCCGAGCCGCTTGTCGGTCACCCGCCAGGACGGGTGCAGCCCGAAGGATCCGCGCGCGAAGAAGTCGCGGTACCAGGCGTTGCCGGGGTACCCCGCCGTGGGCGACCAGACCCGGTAGGCGACCGACAGGTCACGAGCGAACGCGACGACATCCGAATCGCCGACGAGCACGCCGTCGTGGACGATCTCGTACGGGTCGTCGTCTGACGGGGCGTTCACCGCCGGACGCACCGTCCAGTCGCGCTCCGGACCTCCGGCGGCACGGACCAACGTCGCCGCGTCGACGAGGAAGTGCGTGACGCCGTGCGCCGCGTACTGCTCTTCCAGGCCCGGAAGTTCGGTCGGCAGGCGTGGCAATGTCGGCGTACCGAAGCGGTCGACCCTGCCCGGCTTTGCCGTCGGGTCTGCAGGAGCTCCACGCGGTCGGTAACCCATCTCGGGGACCCACAGCCCGGTCTGGTCGGTGCCTGCCCATGACCGGTGGTGCGCCAGCCCGCACGCCAGTTGTGCGTCGATCAGGTCGGCGTCCGCCTGCAGCGGCAGGTAGGGATGGGTGGCCGGTCCGCCGAGGATCTCGATCACCCCCCGAGCCGCCAGATCGGCCCAGACCGCGAGCAGCCCACCGGCGGCCTCGACCTGCTCGTGGAAGGCCGACAGGTCCGCATACCGGCGCCAGTAGAACGGGCCGAGTGCCTGGGTGGCGGGGTCGCTGTAGAACCCGAGCGACCGTTGCTCCTCGGCGCGCCACATGTTGATGCCGAGCCAGGTGCCGAGGTCGTCACGCAGCCGCCGGTCCGCTACCTGCCACGCGACGAGCGGTGTGACCCCGAGCGTCAGGACATCGCGGTGCCCCTCGTCCGCGAGGCGCAGCAGGATCTCGGTGACCGGGTACCACGACTCGGCCCACGCCTGGAACAGCCACTCCTCGCCGACTGGCCAGACCCCGTGGTTCTTCAGCCATGGCAGGTGGGTGTGGAGGACGAAACAGATCTCGCCCGGGTCGTCGACCTCCGTCACGACGCAACGCGGCACAACGCCAGCAGGTCGAGGCTGGCATCGAGGTCATCGGCTGTCACCCGGAAGTCGTCGACCGTCACGCGGTGCACGAGCAGCCGGAGGGCGCGGCTCCACTGGTCCGGCGGCGTGATGGTGAGCAGGTCCGTGAACGGTCGGCGCGTCGCGCGCTCGACGGCGCGCAGTCGTACGCCGTGGTGGATCCCGAGCACTGCCGAAACCGTCAGCCCCGCCGCCTCCAGTTCCTCGGTCAGTTCGCTCGCGGTGAACTCCCTGGTGTGAAACGGGTTCACGGGCACATCCGACGCTGGGGTGAATGTCAGTCGGTTCGGTGTCGCAATCAACACCTCGCCGCCCGGACGGGTGACCCGCTTCAGCGAACGCAGGTAGCCGGGGATGTCATGGAGGTGCTCGATGACCTGGAACGACACGGTCATGTCGACCTCGCCATCGGCGAGCGGTAAAGCCATCAGCTCGCACTGGACGGCCTGCACCACCTGGTCATCGGCGTACCGGCCGCGGACATGTTCCACGACCTGCTGATCGAGATCGGCCCCGATCACGCGCACCGCGCCTGCGTCGCGCAACATGGCCAGCCCGTAGCCCTCGCCGCAGCCGGCGTCGAGGATCACGCGTCCGGAGCCCCGCCCGCAGGCGATGCGATAGGCCACGACGTGCCGCTGGAACCAGTAGTTCTCGTCGGGGATGCCAGGCATCGTGCGCTCACCCGTCAGCACGAGCTGCGAGTCGTCGGGGAAGGGGCGCTTGGTGATGGACACGTACTTCCAGACTAGGCGCGGTGTGCCATGGCCCCGTACTCGCGCGTAGTCTGTCCCCGCACTGTCAGGATTTGACTTGGAGCGGGCGCTCCAGTTTCACTCCTGACCGTTCCCCCGCTTCACCACCCGCCCAGGGTGGACGATCCCTTGCTGGTGCGCCCCTGACTGCAGGACGGCGCTGGTGAGGCTCAGCCGACCGAAGGAACACGTCCCATGAAGGTCATCGTCCCGGTCAAGCGTGTCCCCGACACCGCTGGTGAGAAGGTCATCGACCCCAACGACAAGACCGTCGACCGTGAGGCGGGCGAGTCTGTCCTGTGCCCGGTCAACGAGTTCGCGATCGAGGAAGCCGTCCGCCTCAAGGAAGGCAGCGGCGCCGAGGTCAAGGTGCTGCTCGTCGGTCCCGACCAGGCGCAGTCGACCGTCCGCAAGGCGCTGTCGTACGGCCTCGACGCCGCGGTCCAGATCACCGACGACGGTGCCGCCGGATCGGATGCGCTGGGTACCGCCAAGATCATCGCGGCCGCCCTCCAGCAGGAGGAATTCGACCTCGTCATCTTCGGCAACCAGTCCACCGATGCCCGCACCTGCCTGGTGCCCGCCGCGGTCGCCGAGATCCTCGGTCTGCCGAGCCTGACCTACGCCCGGTTCATGGAGATCGACGGGGACAAGATCACCGTCCACCGCGAGCACGAGGAGGGCTGGGACGTCGTCGAGTCCAGCCTGCCGGCCATCGTGTCGGTCGTCGAGGCGATCAACGAGCCGCGCTACCCCTCGTTCAAGGGGATCATGGCCGCCAAGTCCAAGCCGCTGGACACCAAGTCGCTGTCCGACCTCGGTGTCGACGGCGTCGGCCAGGACAACGCCGCCGCGACGATGTACGAGTTCTCGCCCCGTCCGCCCAAGGCGGCCGGGACGATCGTCGAGGACGACGGTTCCGGGGCCGCCGCCGCGCAACTCGCGGATTGGCTCGAGCAGAACAAGTTCCTGTGATGCTGGTTGGCGCTTCCGCTCCCGCTGCGCTGCCTGAAGGCCGTTCCTTCGGGGCACCGGATTTTGTAGGCGCCCCTGCGGAAGACCTTCGGGCAGCTGCGCTCCCGGCCTCTGCTCACAACTTTGACGACGTAGAAAGAGAAGCAAGATGAGTGAGATTCTGGTTCTGATCGATCATTCTGAGGGGACGCCTCGGAAGATCTCTCTGCAGATGCTTGCGGCGGCTCGCAAGGTGTCCGGAGACACCGGTGATGCGATTGCTGCGGTGTGGCTCGGGCCCAATGGGGCGGGGCAGGCCGACCTGCTCGGCAAGCACGGCGCGGTCAAGCTGTATCACTGGGACAGCGAGGACGCCGACAACTACGTGACCGTGTCCAAGGTCGAGGCGCTGCAGAAGCTCCTCGACGACGGTGACGTGTCCGCGGTGTTCTTCGCGTCGAGCAACCACACCAAGGACGTCGCGGCACGCCTCGGTATCCGCGCCGACGGCGGGGTGATCACCGACGTCACCGGTCTCGACGTCGAGGACGGCAAGCTCGTGGCCACCAAGGAAGTCTTCGGTGGTGCGACCATCACCAAGTCCAAGGTTGCCGACGGCAAGCTGCCGATCATCGGTATCGCGTCCAACGCCTTCCCAGCCGAGGAGTCCGGCGGCGGCGCCGCCGAAGCCGTCAGCTTCGACGTGGCCCTGTCCGACGACGCGAAGAAGGCGACCAGGACCTCCGTCGAGAAGCAGGGCTCCGCTGACCGTCCCGACATCGGTGAGGCGGCGATCGTCGTTGCTGGTGGCCGCGGCCTCGGCAACGAGGAAGGGTTCCGCCTGATGGAGGATCTCGCCGACGCGCTGGGTGCCGGTGTCGGCGCCTCGCGTGCGGCGACCGACGCCGGTTGGTACCCGCACCGCTACCAGGTCGGCCAGACCGGCCGGACGATCTCGCCCGCGCTGTACATCGGGTCGGGGATCTCGGGTGCGATCCAGCACCGGGCCGGCATGCAGACCTCCCAGAACATCGTCGCCATCAACAAGGACGCCGAAGCCCCGATCTTCGCGATCACCGACTTCGGCGTCGTCGGCGACCTGTACAAGGTCGTGCCCAAGCTGATCGAGGAAATCAAGGCTCGCAAGGGCTGATCGAGGGGACTCGCCCACGTGACCGCTGACTGGAACCGCCGCTCGCCGGACGAGCATGACCGCATTCAGGGCCTCGTTCTGCAGCGGTGGCTCCCGGCTGCGGTCTCGTTCAGCGACTACTGGTCGATGCGGGCCCGCGAACTCGGCCTGCAGGTCGAGGATCTCCGGACACTCGACGACCTCCGGCGGTTCACGCCCGTGCGCGAACGCGACGTCAGCTGGGCCGGCGGCGAGGGTGCGCCGGCCCTGCTCATGCGGCCGACCGAGGATCAGGTCAAGGCGCGGGCCTCGACGAGCCTGTTGATGCGCACGTCAGGGGCCATCCGGCGCGATCCGGCCGGGGGCAAGCGACAGGTCATGCTCGAGGAGTACAAGCCGATCCATCTGCACCGGGGTGGTGCAGACGATGACATGGCGATCGCCTACAGCCGGTCGGACCTGGATCGGCTGCACCGGTGTGGTGCCCGCGCCGCGTCCGTGCTCGGCCTAGACGATGCTGACTACCTCGTCTCGGCCGTGCCCTCCGGTCCGCGGCTGGCATGGTGGGGCGTCTACCACTTTGCGCTCGGCGCATCGATGCTCGGGCTGCACCCGCGGGGCCACGCCGACGAACTTGAACGGTGCGTCGGCGCCTTCGGGCTGGTCCCCGCAACCGTCGTCGCGGTCGAACTGGACGAGGCCGCGGCACTCGCCGCCGCCATCGCGGACCGGGGGGTTGCGGTCCCGCGCGTCCGGACGGTGCTGACCGTCGGACCGCCGCCGGACGACGACCTCCGTGCCGGCATCCGTGATGCATGGCTCGCGGCCGGCGCGGCAGACGACGTCGTGATCCGTGCGCTGTTCGCCCCCGCCGAAGCGCGGGCGCTGTGGGCCGAGGACCGCGAGGACCCCGACGGTCTGGTCACCTACCCGGACCTCGAGATCCTCGAGGTCGTCGACCCGATCACCGGTCAGGCGACGGACGGCCCAGGTGACCTCACGGTGACCTCGCTCGGGTGGCACGGCACCGCACTGCTGCGCTTCCAGACGGGCACCTACGTCGGGGGCATCGACGGAGCGCACGACGGCAAGGGGTCGGCCGCACGGATCGCGGGCGCCGTGGTGCCGCGCGCGTGGCAACTGCCCTTCGCAACGCCGGATCTCGGTATGCGCCATCTCGACCTCCGAGCGGCGGGGGCGGTTCTTTTTTCGGCGCCCAACGTGCATGCCTGGCGGGTCGAGATCCGCGGTGGGACCACCAAGATCAACCACGACCGGTTCTTCGTCGAGGTCGGCGGGGCGCTCGATGCCAACGCCGAGGAGCATCTCATCGAACGGTTGGCGTTCGCCACCGGCATCACCCCGACGCAGGTGAAGGGCGTCGCGGATCCGGTGCTCGTGGAGCAGAAGGTCACCCAGCACGGCAGTCCGTTCGCCGACCTGCGCTGATTCCTCGCGATGACAGGTGGGTATCGGCACATAGGCTGCCGGGACACCGACCGGGGACTTCCATGACTCGTCTTCGTCTGCCGGTGACGCTCATCCTGGTCGTCGCCTCCGCGGTCGCGATGCCGACGGCCGTGGCGGACACGACGCCGACCAGAGCGAGCGGGATGACTCGTATCGGCACGGCGATCGACCTGTCGGCCCGCACGTTCGTGGACGGAGCTCCGGCCGCTGTCCTGGCTTCCGCGACCGCCTTTCCCGACGCGTTGGCGGCGACGCCGTTGGCCGCGGCGGTCAGCGGGCCCCTGCTGCTGACCGGCCGTGAGGAACTCGACGGCGCGGTGCGTGCGGAACTGGGCCGACTGGGCGTGGACACCGTGCACGTCATGGGCGGCACGATGACGCTGTCGGGTGCGATCGACGAGGCACTGCGCGACGACGGGTACACCGTCATCCGGTACGACGGCAGCAACCGCTTCGCCACGGCGGGGCTCGCTGCGAACGCGGCGATCGAGACCTGGAAGGACGCCGGGGACGCTTCCGCGGGCGCGCAGGCGATCGTGGCACTCGGCGAGCACCCCGACGAGAACCGGGCATGGCCCGATGCCCTCGTGTCCGGTGTGCTCGCTGGGTACGCCCACCGGCCGATCCTCCTGGTCGCCCCGGATCGGGTGCCGGACCAGACCGCGGCGTGGTTCGACCGCGTCGACCCGGACCGGGTGACCGTCGCGGGCGGGGAGGGTTCGATCCCCGACCACGTGATGCAGGACATCGGGGACGCGGACACGGTCAGGGTCAGGCGGGGGGGCGGTGACCGGTACGGTACGGCGGTCCTTCTGGCGGATGACGCGATCGTCGCCGGCGCCGACCCGGCGCTCGTCACCGTAGCGACCGGGCTGGCATTCCCCGATGCGCTGGCGGCCGCTGCGGCGACGGTCGCCCGGGGCGGCGTCATGCTGCTGCTGGACGGGGGCGACCTCGACCGGTCCATAGCGACCCGGGCATGGCTGCGGGACCACCGGGGCGAGGTCGACGACCTACTCATCGCCGGTGGCCCGTCGACTGTGTCCCCGGCGACGGTCGCGCAGGTCGTGCGCGAGACCGATGGGTTTACCGCCCCTTCGCTGAAACTGACCCAGATCGCGCTGCCGTTCGACGGCACGGTGCTCGGCGTCATGACGGCGCCGGGCGACGGGCGCCTCCACGCGTTCACGCGGCAGGGTCAGGTATGGGCGCTCGGCAGCGGCGGTTGGAGCCAGATCCTCGACATCTCGGATCGGGTCGCGACGACCGGGGAAGGGGGCCTGCTGGGTCTCGCCTTCCCTGCCACACACGGCACGACCGGCCGGTTCTTCGTCCACTACACGGGCAGTCGGACCGATGGGATCGAGACCCGGATCGTCGAGTACGTCCGGCAGGGGTCGGCGGCGACGACGATGGCGACCGAGCGGCGACTGCTGACCATCGCGCAACCTCGCACCAACCACAACGGCGGGACGCTGCTGATGGCGCACGACCAGACCCTGCTGGCGTTCCTCGGGGACGGCGGTGGCGGTGGCGATCCCGATGACAACGGCCAGGATCCGTCCACCCCGCTCGGTGCAGTGCTGAGGATCGATGTCTCGACGGCCGGGTTCGCCGGCGTGCCGTCCGACAACCCCGCGGCGGGATCGTCAGGTGACGGCCGGTTCGTGTGGATGTACGGGCTCCGCAACCCGTTCCGCGCCGACCTCGATCCCGCGACCGGCCTGCTGCACATCGCCGACGTCGGGCAGAACGCATGGGAGGAGGTCGATGTCGTGCCGTGGACGGCCAAGTCGACCAACTTCGGGTGGAACGTCATGGAGGGCACCCACTGCTACAGCTCGACGAGTTGCGACACCGACGGCCTGACGATGCCGGTCGCCGAGTACAGCCACGACGACGGCTGCTCGATCACCGGGGGCGTCGCCTATCGCGGCTCGATAGGGATGCTGCGCGGTCACTACTTCTACGGCGACTTCTGCAGCGGGCTGGTGCGCAGCCTTCGCGTCGTGGACGGCGAGACCGTCGAGGAGCACGACTGGACCGACAGCCTCGGCGGAGGCAGCGTCTGGTCGTTCGGTCGGGACGCCGCCGGCGAGATCTACCTGTCCCAGGGCCCCGCGCTGTACCGCGTCGATCCCGCCTGACTCGGCGAGGTCAGGCGGTCACGTTCGCTCCGAGGGGGGCGCTGTCGGGCGTGACGTGAACGGTGACACGCACCGAGGTTCCGGCGACGAGTGCTGGCTGGATGCGGACCTCGCCGTTGCTGAAGGATCGGTCACCGCGGCCGACGGTGTCGACGACCTCGAAGATGCCGAGGTCAGTGGTCAGGGTCCACGCGTCTGCGGCGGGGACGCGGCGTGCGATCGGACGGTCGGCGCCCTCGTCGATACGGGCGAACCGCAGGTCCGACCAGTCCTCGTAGTGCTCGAAGGACAACAGGACGACCCGCTGCCCCGCAACGACGCCGAGGTCGGCGAGCAGAGGCGTGACGGCGACGGGTCGGGGCATCGGCGACCTCCATGGGGTTGCTTCGGACGCTACCGGTGCGTCGACCGAGTCCGGGTTCGCGGTCTCGTCTGTCGTCGGGCACCCTACGGGACAATGATCTACCTCGACCACGCCGCATCCACGCCGCCACGCCCCGAAGCGTTGGCGGAACTGCGGCGTTGGTCCGATCCGGCGAACGCGTCAGCGTCGCACCGTCCTGGCCAGCGGGCCCGTGAAGCCGTCGAGGTCGCACGTGAACGGGTGGCGGTCGCCATCGGGGCACACCCGTCCGAGGTCGTGTTCACCGCGAGTGGGACCGAGGCGGACAACCTCGCGATCAAGGGTCTCGCATGGGCGGGCGCCGAACGGGGACGCCGGCACGTCGTGACCACGAACGTCGAACATCCCGCCGTGCTCGAGTCGGTTGCGTGGCTTGCCCGACACGGGTTCGAGGTCGACCTCGTACCCGTTCGCGCCGACGGGATCGTCGACCCCGAAGCTGTCGCCGCGGCCGTCCGCGACGACACGGCCGTCGTCTCGGTCATGGTGGCGAACAACGAGGTCGGTGCCGTCAACGACCTCGCCGCGATCGCGGACCTGATCGCCGACCGGGAGGTCCCGCTGCACACCGACGCCGTGCAGGCGTTCGCCACGCTGGACGTCCGCGTGGGCGGGATCGCCGCGCTGGCGCTGTCCGGCCACAAGTTCGGTGCGCCGCAGGGAGTGGGCGTCGCCTTCGTCCGCCGGGGTGTTCCAGTCGATGCGTTGGTCCACGGTGGGGGACAGGAGCGTGGACTTCGCTCCGGCACGTACGCGACCGCGCAGATCGCGGCGTTCGGCGCCGCCGTCGAGTCCGCCGTCGCTGACCGCGTGCGTCTTCGTGACCAGGCACGCGCACAGACCGACCGCCTGGCCACGCGGTTGCTGGCGCTGGACGCGGTGCACCGATCGGGGCCGGCGGACCCTGCGCAGCGGCTCGCGTCGCACCTGCACCTGCAGGTGGACGGCGTGGACACCGAGGCGCTGACGTTCGCGCTGGACCATGCCGGGCTGGCCGCGTCCGGTGGAGCGGCCTGCGGGGCGGGAGCGGTCAAGGCCAGCCACGTCGTCGAAGCGCTCGACGTGCGGGCCGATGCGGTCCTGCGGCTGTCTGTCGGTTGGACGACCACGGACGACGACGTCGATCGCGCGGCGGACGTCCTTGTCGACGCGATCAGCCGGCTACGTGCCGGGCGACCGGTGGTGGCCTGATGAAGGTGCTGGCCGCCATGTCGGGTGGTGTGGACTCCGCGGTGGCCGCCGCGTTGCTCGTCGAGGAGGGCCACGACGTCACGGGCGTCCACCTCAAGCTGTCGGACGTACCGCTGGATGAGCAGGTACCCGGCCAGGGGTGTTGCACACTCGACGACGCGTCCGACGCCAGGCGGGCGGCCCAAGTGCTCGACATCCCCTTCTACGTGTGGGACCTGTCGGATCGGTTCCTGAGCGAGGTCCAGGACCCGTTCGCTGCCGCGTACGCGGACGGGATCACCCCCAACCCGTGCGTGACCTGCAACGAGCGGGTCAAGTACTCGGCGCTGCTCGACCGCGCCCGTTTGTTGGGGTTCGATGCATTGGCGACCGGCCATCATGCACGACTGCGGACCCGCGGCGATGCCAGCGCACTGCTGCGCGCGACGGACCTGCACAAGGACCAGTCCTATGTGCTGTACATGGCGACGTCGGCGCAGCTCGCGCAGACGCTCTTGCCGGTCGGCGAACTGACCAAGGATGGGGTCAGGGCTCACGCCGCCGGTCTCGGCCTGCGGGTGGCGAACAAGCCCGAGTCCTTCGACGTCTGCTTCATCCCATCAGGGGACACCGCCGGCTACCTGGCGCAGCACGTCGACGCCCGTTCCGGCGAAATCGTCGAGGTCGATGGGACCGTCGTCGGTGAACACGACGGGATCTGGAACTTCACAGTCGGTCAGCGTCGTGGGCTCGGCCTCGGCAGCCACGAACGCCGATTCGTCGTCGACGTCGACGCCACCACGAACCGTGTCGTCGTCGGACCGCGTCAAGCCCTGGCATGCCAGTGGATCGAGGTCGATGGCTTCATCTGGCGTGGCGCAGGCGACCCGGCGGGGACGCCCGTCCGTCTGCAGATCCGTGCCCATGGCAGCACCGTCGCCGCGAGGGTCACCCAAATCGCGGCCGGTCTGCGGGTCACCGTCGACGAGCCGATCTACGGTGCGGCCAGGGGTCAGGCCGCCGTGCTGTACGACGAGCGGGACGAGGTGTGCCTCGGCGGCGGTCGGATCATCGCGGCGGAGCGCCCCGCCCTGCCCGTCGCTGTCACGGGTGCTCGTTAGGCTCACGGTCCCCGTCGACCGAGGTGCCCCGCGTGGCCGACGTACCAACCGATCTCGACGCTCCGCGTGCACGTCACGACGAGTTGTCCCGCATCCTGCGCGACGCCCGCTACCGCTATTACGTCCTGTCGGACCCGCCGATGTCGGACGCCGAGTTCGACTCGCTCCTGCGCGAACTCGAGGTGATCGAGCAGGCCCATCCGTCGCTCGTGACGTCGCAGTCGCCGACCCAGCAGGTCGGTGCGCCGCACGACACCGCCTTCGTGGAGCACCGCCACCTCCAGCCGATGTTGTCGCTGGACAACGCGTTCTCGCGCGAGGAACTCGACGCCTGGTGGGCCCGCGTGCGCGGTGGAATTCCCGACGAGGATGTCGCGCTGGTCTGCGAACTCAAGATCGACGGCGTCGGGATCTCGCTGACCTACCGCGGCGGTTTGCTGGCCGTGGCGGCCACCCGCGGGGACGGGGTCACCGGCGAGGACGTCACTGCGCAGGTGATGACGATCGACGACGTCCCGTACCGACTGACCGGTGCCGATGTCCCCGCCCTGATCGAGGTTCGTGGCGAGATCTACTACCCGGTCGAGGCCTTCGAGAAGATGAACGCCGAACGCATCGAGGCTGGGCATGCGGCGTTCATGAACCCCCGCAACGCCGCATCCGGTGCACTCCGGCAGAAGGATCCGGTGATCACCGCCAGCCGGCCGCTGTCGGTGTGGTGCCACAGCATCGGAGCGCGCGAGGGCGACACGTTCACCCGGCACAGCGAATGGCTCGACTGGTGCCGCCAGGTCGGATTACCGGTTGCCGTCGAGACCGAGGTCGTCGACGATCTCGACGCCGCCTGGTTGTTCATCGAACGGTGGACCGAACAGCGGCACACGACGACCTACGAGATCGACGGTGTCGTCCTCAAGGTCGACGATCTCGCGCAACGGGACCGGCTGGGGATGACTGCGCGCGCACCCCGCTGGGCGATTGCCTTCAAGATGCCCCCGATCGAGCGCGAGACCACGCTCGAGGCGATCGAGATCAACACGGGGCGCACGGGCAAGGTCACACCGTACGCCCGCCTCGACCCCGTGGCGGTGTCCGGCGTCACGATCACCTACGCGACGCTGCACAACGAGATCCAGGTCCATGCCAAGGACGTCCGGGTCGGCGACACCGTGGTCGTGCGTCGGGCAGGCGACGTCATCCCCGAGGTCGTCGGGCCGGTGCTGGCACAGCGCCCGAAGGGGGCGCAGGTGTGGCACATGCCTGCTGACTGCCCGTCCTGCGGGACGCCGCTGGTTCGCCCGGAGGGCGAGGCGCACCACTTCTGCGAGAACGTCGACTGCCCGAACCGGATTCTCGAGTCCATGACCCACTTCGCCGGTCGCGGCGCCATGGACATCGAGGGAATGGGCTACGAGACGGCCAAGATGCTGCTGGACGAGGGTCTGGTCAGCGATCTCGCCGACGTGTTCCGCCTGCACGATCATCGGGACGAACTGCTCGCGCTCGAAAGGTTCGGTGCGAAGAAGGTGGACAACCTCCTCGCCGGCATCGAGGCCGCGAAGTCCCAACCGCTGGATCGGCTCCTGGTCGGTCTGAACATCCGCCACCTCGGACCGACGGTGGCGAAACTGCTTGCCCGTCGGTTCGGAAACCTGCAGGCGCTGATGGACGCCGATCCCGACGAGACGAGCGCGGTCGATGGCATCGGTCCCGTGATCGCCGATGCGGTTCGCAACTTCTTCACGCGTGATCGCAACCGTGAACTCGTCGCCGACCTCATCACACTGGGCGTGAACACGCAGGCCGAGCAGGTCGACGTCGGTGACACGCTGGCCGGCTGGACCATCGTGGTCACCGGCGCCCTCGAAGGCTTCAGCCGTGACGAGGCCAAGGACGCCATCGAACGGCGTGGCGGCAAGGCGTCGGGCAGCGTCTCCAAGAAGACCTCGGCCGTCGTGGTCGGCGACAGTCCGGGGTCCAAGGCGACCAAGGCGCAGGAGTTGGGCGTGCCGATCCTCGACGAGGACGGCTTCCGTCGTCTGCTCGAGACCGGCGAGCTCCCCTGATCGAAACTCAGCCGCGTACGTCGACGCTCGCGTCGAGCATGTCGGCGACAGCGGCTTCCGAGGTCTGTTCGGCGACGCCCGCGGTCAGGTCGAGCAGGACGGTGGTCGAGTAGCCGGCTGCGGCCGCGTCCAGCGCGGTCGCCCTGACGCAGTAGTCGGTCGCGATCCCGACGATGTCGACGGCCTCGATGCCCCGGTCCTCGAGCAATCGGCGCAGCGACCTGCCATCGGGAGTGACTCCCTCGAAGCCCGAGTACGCCGCCTCGTGCTCGCCCTTGCTGACGACGATTTCGATCGGGCCGACGTCGAGGTCGTGGTGGAACGACGCTCCTGGCGTCCCCGCCACGCAATGAGGCGGCCACGACTCCGCGAAGTCCGGATCGTCCGAGAAGTGTTCCCCCGGGTCGACGTGGTGGTCCCGTGTCGCGACGATCAGGTCGTAGTCGTCGGCGTGTTCCCGCATCCAGTCGCTGATCCCCGCCGCGACGGCAGCACCCCCCTCGACGGCGAGGGAGCCACCCTCGCAGAAGTCGTGCTGGACGTCGACGATGACTAGCGCAGTATTCATGCCTCCCCCCTCAGGGGGGAGGAGCCGGCGTTGCCGGCATGGGGGGGCAACAGAACTGTGGTCATGTCGGGGGTCCTTCCGTCGGCAGGCATGGTGGACCGTCGGACAGCCGGCGTGCCTCGTCCGGCAGCTCGTTGATGGCCAGCCGGTGATGGGCGCGGATGTCGTCGATGCCGGGGTGGGCCAACGACTCGCCCTCGGCAACCAGCGGCATTGTCAGATGGCGCCCCTCACCTGGGCCGTCCGCCAGTGCCCGGGCGATCTCGGCCGTTGCCCGCCCGCGTGATCCGAGCCGTCGGAACCCGCGCTTGTGGCCGCCGCGGGTCTGCTTGTCCGGCGACAGCTTCTCGACGTGCTGCATGCCGCCCGAGACAGATTCGCGGGCGACCAGTTTGTACACGAGGTTCGCGGTCGGGTGTCCTGAGCCGGTCACGAGGCGTGTGCCCACGCCGTACCCGTCGATCGGCGTCTCGTTGAGGTCGGCGATCGCGTACTCGTCGAGGTCGCCGGACACCACGATCTTCGTGCCTGTTGCGCCGGCATCATCGAGGCGCTGGCGTGCCCATTTGGCCTCGTCCGGTAGGTGCCCCGAATCGATCCGGATGCCGCCGAGACCCGTGCCGCCGACCTCGATGGCGTTGTCGATACCTGCCGCGATGTCGTAGGTGTCGACCAGCAGGGTGGTGCCCTCGCCGAGCGCGGCGACCTGGGCCACGAACGACTCTCGCTCTTCGTCGAACAGCAACGTCCAGGCGTGGGCGGCCGTCCCTGTGGTCCTGAGGCCATACCGGGCACCAGCCTCGAGGTTGGACGTCGCGTCGAACCCGGCCACGATGGCCGCACGGGCCGCCGCAACCGCGGCTTCCTCGTGGGTTCTGCGGCTGCCGAACTCGAGCAGCGTCCGGCCGTGCGCCGCGTTCACCATCCTTGACGCGGCCGCAGCGATCGCGCAGTCGTGGTTGAGGATCGACAGGATCACCGTCTCGAGCACGACCGCCTCCGCGAACCCGCCCGTCACGGTCAGGATGGGGGAGTGGGGGAAGAACGGCTCTCCTTCGCGATAGCCCTCGATGTCGCCGGTGAACCGATAGTCGGCCAGGTATCGCAGCGCTTGGGAACCGACCACCTCGGCGCGCTCGAGGAAGTTCAACGCCCGTTCGTCGAATCGGAAGGCCCTGACGGCCTCGAGCATCCGCGCCGTCCCGGCGACCACCCCGTACCGGCGCCCTAGCGGAAGCCGACGGCAGAACACCTCGAAGACACAGCGGCGGTCCGCGATCCCGGCGTGCAACGCCGCGTCGACCATCGTCAGCTCGTAGTGATCGGTCAACAGACCCATGGACACGCCGCCGATGTCACCCTCCGAAACTCACATCACGTTGACAGGGTAGGGGGGTCGTATCCTTGGGGGGACCGGGACCGAGGGAATGGTGCAGACCGCTGCTGTGCGTCGAGGGCTGGCCGGCCGCTGCCCGCGATGCGGTGGGCGGGGCGTGTTCCGATCGCTGACGGAACTGCGGGAGCGGTGTCCCACGTGCGGGTTCGGGTTCGTTCGCGAAGAGGGCTACTGGCTCGGCGCCATGGCAGTGGCGTTCGCGATGGTCGAGATCGTGTTCGCGGCACTGCTGATCGCCGTCATCGGCTCGACGTGGCCGGACGTCCCGTGGACCCCGCTGCTCATCGCCGGACTGGTCCTGAACGGCGTGGTGCCCTTCCTCGCGTACGGCTGGGCAAAGACCATCTGGCTCGGCATCCACTACGCGTTCAGTCCGGCGACAGCGACCGAGGAGGCCGAGGCGGCGACGCACCAGGCCGCGTCGGCGCCCGACGCCCGACCCGGGTCCGAGACGTCCGAACGGGGCGAGTAGCCTCGGCACCTCGAACGACCTGACCCGATCACCCGAGAAAGAACCATCGTGGCCCTGTCCGCGGACGAGGTCCGACACGTCGCCATGCTGGCGCGGCTGTCGCTGACCGACGGCGAGATCGACCGGCTGGCTCCCCAGCTGTCGCAGATCCTGGCCTACGCCGAACAGGTCAGCGAGGTAGCTGCCGACGACGTCGAGCCGATGACCCATCCGTTCCCACTGCGCAACGTCATGCGTGAGGACCAGCCGCGCCCGTCGCTGCCGCGCGACCTCCTGCTGTCGCAGGCGCCCGAGGTGCAGGACGACCGGTTCGCCGTCCCGCGCATCGTCGCCGAGGAAGGCTGAGGATGAGCGAACTGGTCACCAAGTCCGCCGCAGACCTCGTCGCCCTGATGGAGTCAGGCGAGGTGTCGTCGCGCGAGGTCGTCGACGCCCACCTCGCACGCATCGAGGAGGTCGACGGCCACGCCCGCCCCGATGGCGACCTCACCGAATCGGACGTCCACGCCTTCCTCGCCCTCACCGCCGAGCAGGCACGTCGTCACGCCGACGACGTGGACCAGCGCCGTGCGACCGGCCATCCGCTCGGCCCACTCGCCGGCGTCCCCCTGGCGCTGAAGGACGTCATCACGATGCGCGGGGCGCCGACCACGGTCGGTTCGCGCATGCTGCAGGGCTGGGAGCCGCCATACGACGCGACCGTCACCACCCGTCTGCGGGCCGCCGACATCGTGGTCCTCGGCAAGACCAACATGGACGAGTTCGCGATGGGGTCGTCGACCGAGAACAGCGCCTACGGCAACACCCGCAACCCCTGGGACCTCGGTCGGGTCCCAGGCGGCTCGTCGGGAGGTTCCGCGGCCGCGGTCGCAGGCCTGATGGCGCCGCTGGCCATCGGCACCGACACGGGAGGATCGATCCGCCAGCCCGCCGCCGTCTGCGGGGTCGTCGGTGCCAAGCCGACGTACGGCGCCGTGTCCCGGTACGGGCTCGTCGCGTTCGCCTCCAGCCTGGACCAGGCGGGACCGTTCGCGCGCACCGTCGAGGATGCCGCGCTGTTGCAGGCGGCCATCCACGGCCACGATCCGCTCGACTCGACCTCCATCACGCAGGAGCTTCCCGACCTGTTCGCCGACCTCCGAGCCGGGGTCGACGGGCTGCGCATCGGCGTGGTCACCGAACTGCAGGGCGATGGCTACGAACTGGGCGTCGAGGCCGCATTCCGGGACAGCCTCGCCCGCTACGAAGCCATGGGGGCGGTGATCAGCGAGGTCTCGTTGCCGCATGCTCCCTTCGGGCTGCCGGCCTACTACCTGATCGCGCCATCGGAGTGCTCGTCCAACCTCGCCCGGTTCGACGGGGTGCGGTACGGCAATCGGGTCGATGCACCGACCGCCGAGGAGATGAACGCCGCTACACGCGCCGCAGGGTTCGGGCCCGAGGTCAAGCGCCGCATCATGATCGGCACGCACGCCCTGTCGTCCGGTTACTACGACGCCTACTACCTGCAGGCCTCGAAGGTCCGCCGACTGATCGCCGACGACTTCGTCGCGGCCTTTGACCAGGTCGACGTGGTGGTTTCGCCCACCTCGCCGACCGTCGCGTTCCCCTTCGGGTCGAAGACCGCCGACCCCATCGCGATGTACCTGAACGACGTCGCCACCGTGCCGGCGTCGTTGGCGGGCGTGCCGGCGATCTCGGTCCCCAACGGTCGTGACGACGCGGGGCTGCCCGTCGGACTGCAGATCATGGCACCGCTGCTACGTGACGACCTGATGTACCGGGTGGCGTGGGCCCTCGAACAGGACCTCGGCCTGTCACCGATCCCGACCGGCGGCAACGCCGTCGCCGTCCCGCAGGGGGTGTGACATGGTCACCACCGTCAAGGATGGCTGGGAGCTCGTTGTCGGACTCGAGGTCCACGTCGAACTCAATACCGTCACCAAAATGTGGTGCGGTTGCTCCACCGACTTCGGCGCCCCGCCGAACACCAACGTCTGCCCGGTGTGCACGGGGCAGCCGGGGGCGCTGCCGGTCGTCAACCGCGAGGCGGTCACGTCCGCGGTGCGACTCGGTCTCGCGCTGAACTGCGACATCGTCGAGGTGTGCCGGTTCCACCGCAAGAACTACTTCTACCCTGACCTCGCGAAGAACTATCAGATCTCCCAATACGACATCCCGCTGTGCCAGGACGGCTGGATCGATGTCGATGTCGAAGGCGAGACCCGCCGGGTGCGGCTCGAACGCCTCCACATGGAGGAGGACACCGGCAAGTCGACCCACCTCGGCCTGACCGGTCGCCTGCACGGCGCCGACAAGTCCCTGATCGACTACAACCGTTGCGGCGTGCCGCTCCTCGAGATCGTGTCGCGTCCCGACATCCACGATCCCGAGACCGCACAGGCATACCTGCGGGAACTCCAGGCCATCGTGCAGGCGCTCGGCGTGTCCGACGCACGGATGGAGGAGGGCTCGATCCGCTGTGACGCCAATGTGTCGGTCCGCCGGATCGGCGAGTCCCTGGGCACCCGCACCGAGACCAAGAACCTGAACTCGGTGCGTTCGCTCGGCCGTGCGATCGCGTTCGAAGCCGAGCGTCAGATCGCCACCATCGAGGACGGCGAGACGATCGTCATGGAGACCAGGCACTGGGACGAGGGCCGCGGGGTCACCGAGACGCTGCGCCGCAAGGAGACCGTCACCGACTACCGCTACTTCCCTGACCCCGATCTCGTCGAGATCCACTCGCCGGCCGACTGGGTCGAGGAGCAGCGCGGGACGCTGCCCGAGTTGCCTGCCGTGTCCCGCCATCGGCTGATCGAGGCCGGCGTCGACCCCGCGCAGGCGCTGACCGTCGTCGGTACCGGCGTGCTTGCCATCTACGACGACGCGACGACAGGTGGAGCTGACGCGCAGACGGTCGCCAACTGGTTGACGGGCGACGTCAGCGGGCAGCTTTCCACGGCCGGTGTCACCTGGGAGGAGTCTGGCCTCACGGGGGCGCACGTCGCCGAACTGGTCAGCCTGGTCGCGGAAGGGACGCTGTCCAACAAGCTCGCCAAGCAGGTTCTCGAGGCCATGATCGACGCCCGCGGCACGGCAACCCCGGCGCAGATCGTCGAGGAGCGCGGCCTGAAACAGGTGTCCGACGAGGGCGAGCTCCGCGGGATCGTCGAGCGTGTGGTCGCCGACAACGCGGCGACCGTCGATGCGATCCGTGGCGGCAACGACAAGGCGATCGGTGCGCTCGTCGGCCAGGTCATGCAGGCGACCCGCGGCCAGGCCGACCCCCGCAAGACGAACGAACTGCTCCGCGAGGTCATCGCCGCCGGGTGACCGGCGTGCGGGGACCGTTCGGCGGTGCCCTCGATCCGGAGCGGAGCCGGCTGGCCCCGTACCATGGGGCGGTCCCCTCCGAACACTTCGAACACCGATCGGTGACTCGGGAACTCTCGGGAGCACACGGCGTGGTACTGGAATCCGTTGGTTCGCCTGCTGATGTGAAGGCGCTGTCGTACGACGCGTTGTCGCAGTTGGCGTCCGAAATCCGCGAGCGGATCATCGAGGCCGTCTCGCGGACCGGTGGGCACCTCGGCTCCAACCTCGGCGCGGTCGAGATGACCATCGCGCTGCACCGGGTCTTCGACTCGCCTCGTGACGTCCTGCTGTGGGATACCGGCCACCAGGCGTACGTGCACAAGATGCTGACCGGTCGGACCGACGCGTTCGAGCACCTGCGGCAGGCCGGCGGACTGTCGGGCTACCCGTCCCGGCAGGAGTCGGCCCACGACGTGATCGAGAACTCGCACGCGTCCACCGCGCTGTCGTGGGGGTACGGAATCGCCGAGGGGTTGCGTCGTCGCGGTGACCGGGAGGATCGTCACGTCGTGGCCGTGGTCGGCGACGGGGCCCTGACCGGCGGCATGGCCTACGAGGCGCTGAACAACATCGGACACGACCACACACCGATGGTGGTCGTCCTCAACGACAACGGTCGGTCCTATGCCGAGACCGTGTCGCGCCTGTCGACCAGCGTCTCGAAGGTCCGCATGGACCCGAGGTACCGGAACCTGCGCAACTGGTGGGACCGCCGCGTCGCTGGCAAGGGCGTTGCGGAGCGTCTTACCGGTGCGTCGCTGCGTGGCCTCAAGCAGGTCGTGTCGCAAGCCCCCGCCCTGCAGGAGTTCGTCGAAGCGCTCGGCCTTCGCTACCTCGGGCCGGTCGACGGCCACGACGTCGCAGCGATGGAGCGCGCGTTCCGGGCTGCAGCAGACAGCGACCGGCCTGCGCTCGTCCACGTCCTCACCGAGAAGGGCAAGGGGTACGAGCCCGCCGAACTCGACCCCGAGAAGCGACTCCACGACACCTCGGCCTTCGATCCCGCGACCGGCCAGTCCAACGGCAGCGGATCCCGCAGCTGGACGATGGCTTTCAGCGATGCCCTGCTGCACCTCGTCGAGTCCAACCCCGACATCGTCGCCATAACGGCCGCCATGCCGGGCTCAACCGGTCTGCTGCCGATCGATGCGCATCACCCGGACCAGATGATTGACGTCGGCATCGCCGAACAGCATGCCGTCACCGCGGCAGCCGGGCTGGCGCACGCCGGCAAGATCCCCGTCGTGGCCGTGTACTCGACGTTCTTCTCGCGGGCATTCGACCAGGCCAATCTCGACGTCGGCCTGCACAACGAGCATGTGGTCTTCGTGTTCGACCGGGCCGGCATCACCGGCGACGACGGTGCCAGCCATCACGGCGTCCTCGACCTGTCACTGTGCCTGCGGATCCCAACGATGACCGTGCTGGCGCCAGCCTCCGTACAGGAGTTGACGCAGATGCTGCGGACCGCCGTCGACCTCGACGGACCGGTGTCGATCCGCTTCCCGAAGGGCCCGGCCATCTCGATGGAGCGGTCGGGCGAGGGGCTCGACGCACGTCAGGTCCGTGAGGGCGGCGACGTACTGTTCGCGTCCGTGGGCGACCGGCTCTCGGCCTGCATGGAGGCTGCCGACCTGCTGGCCGACGACGGTATCGAGGCGGCGGTCTGGGACGTCCGGTGCGTGCGCCCGGTCGATCCTGTGCTGCTCGAGGCGATGGCATCCGCCCCGCTGGCCGTCACGGTCGAGAACGGGTACGTGTCCGGTGGCGCCGGGTCGTACCTGACCGACCGCGTGGTCGAACGGGCCGGCGTGTTCGCGGCTCCGCCGGTGCTGCGTCTGGGCGTACCGGACGGCTACCTCGCGCACGCAAGGCCTGACCGCATCCTCGCCGAACTCGGACTCGACGCTGCCGGGATCGCTGCCGCGACGCGCAAGGCCCTCAGTCCGGGCGCCTGATCAGCAGGCGGGCCGCCCCGCCGGCGACCAGTCCGACGCCAGCGCCGCCGGCGAGGTCGAGCGGCAGATGCACGCCGACGTGCATCCTGGCAACGGCGACGGCGACGGCGAGCGCGATCAGGATCGGACGTGCCCATCGGGGGACGAACGGCCACAAGGCGACCGCGAAGGCGACGGCCACGGCGGTGTGCCCGGACGGGAACCCGGCGCCGGTCGCCTCGCCGGTCGGTAGGAACTCGTCGAGGACGTCGACCGGTCGGCCCCGGATCTGCAGTGACTTGCCGATCTGCGCCAGCAGCCAGGCGACGGGTCCCGCGAATGCCGCGCACAGGACCAGCGCGACGCGTCGGAACGCGACGAGGAGCACGGGCAGCACGACCGATGCCGCGCCGGAACCCAGCGGCATCGCCGCGACGAAGACCCAGGCAAGGGGGACAGGGGCATCGTTGAACAGGTCGAAGACCCGCCACTCCGGGGTGCTGAGCCCACGTGTCGCGAGCACGGCGGACACGGCGAACAACAGCGCGCCACCGCACAGCATCCACCAGTTCGCGGCGGATCGGTGGTGTCGAGGCAGGGCGGGGGAGGTCACGGGCGAAGGGTAGACCTGCAGAGTTGGCCCCTCCCGACTTGACGGCGGGCCAGGCTGTCGGGTTGGCTCGTGCCGTCAAATCACCCGTGCCACCAGGCACACCAGGCGATGGAGTTCGCGTGACCACGCGTCTGTTCACGTCGGCCGCCGGCGGACACGCCGGTGTCGTAGTCATCGTCGTGTAGCGCGTGTTCGTCGACCACGGATGCGCGCGAACCTCCCGGACCGGGAGGTTCACCGGTATCAGGGGCCGAAACGCCCCCAGCACAGAAGGAAGACACCGATGCAGGTGACCGGCGCACAGGCCGTCATGATGAGCCTCGAGGCCCTCGGTGTCGACGTCGTCTTCGGCTACCCGGGTGGGGCGATCCTGCCGGCCTACGACCCGCTGATCGACGCGTCCCTCGACCACATTCTCGTCCGGCACGAGCAGGGCGCCATCCACGCCGCGGAGGGGTACGCCCACGCCACCGGCCGTGTCGGCGTGTGCATCGTCACCTCAGGGCCCGCCGCGACCAACCTCGTGACGGGACTGTGTGACGCGCACATGGACTCGATCCCGATCCTCGCCATCACCGGACAGGTCGCGTCGACGGCGATCGGTTCGGATGCGTTCCAGGAGGCCGACGTCACCGGGATCACGATGCCGGTCACCAAACACAACGAACTGGTGGCATCCGTCGAGCGGATCCCGGTCGCGATCAAGGAGGCGTTCCACATCGCCTCGACCGGTCGCCCCGGCCCGGTCCTGGTCGACATTCCCAAGGACTTTCTGAACGCGTCGTTCGAATGGCGCTGGCCCGACCACATCGATCTGCCCGGCTACCGGCCGACGATCCGGGGGCACGGCCGCATGGTGCGCGAGGCCCTCGACTTCATTGCGGCAGCGAAGCGTCCGATCGTGTACGCCGGTGGCGGACTCATCCGTGCCGACGCTGCCGAGGAGGTCCGCGAGTTCGCCCGAAGCCTGCAACTGCCCGTCGTCACGACCCTGATGGCGCGGGGCGTGTTCCCCGAGACGGACGAACTGGCCCTCGGTATGCCAGGCATGCATGGCCACTATGCGGCAGTCAAGGGCCTGCAGGAAGCTGATTTGCTGATCGCGCTCGGGACCCGCTTCGACGACCGCGTGACGGGCAGGCTCGACACCTTTGCCCCGCACGCCCGGATCATCCACGTGGACGTCGACCCGGCCGAGATCGGCAAGAACCGCGCGGTCGACGTTCCAATCGTTGGCGACGTCAAGGTCGTGCTCGGACAGTTGCTGAAGGCGTTTGCCGACAAGGGCGACGAGATGGTCCCCGATACCATCGCGTGGCGTGAGCATCTGGCCGCGATGAAGCGGGAGCATCCGCTGAGGGTGGATCAACCCGAGACGGGCGTCATCAAGCCGCAGACCGCGATCCGTCGTATCTACGACCACTTCGGCGACGAGGCGATCTACGTGGCCGGCGTCGGTCAGCACCAGATGTGGTCGTCACAGATCATCCCGTGGACCAGACCACGGCAATGGATCAACTCGGGTGGCCTCGGAACGATGGGCTTCGCGGTGCCCGCAGCCATCGGCGCACAGGTCGGCGTACCCGACCGCCGGGTCGTCGCCATCGACGGTGACGGCTGCTTCCAGATGACCTTCCAGGAGATCGCCGCTGCGGTGCAGTTCGAGGTCCCCGTGGTCTTCACGGTGATCAACAACGGATTCCTCGGCATGGTCCGCCAGTGGCAGCACCTGTTCTACGACGACCGTCTGTCCGAGGTCGCGCTGCCCCAGACCCTGCCGGACCTCGTGAAGATCGCGGACGCCTACGGCATCCCTGGTTGGCGGGCTTCGTCGATCGAGGAACTCGACGGCGTGCTCGGCAAGGCCCTCGCGATCACCGACACGCCCCAGATCGTCGACATCAGGGTGGACCCCGAGGAGATGGTGTTCCCGATGGTCCCCGCCGGTGCGAGCAACGACGACCTCATCGAATCCGTCGCCGAATGGCGCGAGCGCCAGGCCGCTGCGGACTGAGAGGAACAACCATGCACCGCCACACGCTTTCGGTCCTCGTCGAGAACAAGCCGGGTGTTCTCGCGAGGATCGCCGGGATGTTCTCGCGACGGGGATACAACATCCACTCGCTCGCGGTCGGTCCGACCGAGGACGAGGACGTCTCGCGCCTGACGATCGTCATCGGCACCGAGGCCGCCAAGCTCGAGCAGGTCATCAAGCAGCTCAACAAGCTGATTCATGTCCTGAAGATCCTCGAACTGGACCCGGACGAGTCGGTGGAGCTCGAGTTGCAGCTCGTGAAGGTGGCTGCCGCGCCGCAGACGCGGAGCCAGATCATCGAACTGGCGGACGTGTTCGGCGCGAGGATCGTCGACGTGGACCACGAAGCGATGACGATCGAGGCGTCTGGAGCACCGGGGGAACTGGCGCGTATGATCGCTCTGCTCGAGCCGTTCGGTATCCGCGAGATGGTCCGTTCAGGCACGATCGCGCTTGGCCGCGGCTCGCGCTCCATGACGGACGGCTCGAAGGTCCGGATGCAGCGCGTCGTCTAGGCACACCGCGACCGTCCACCAGGGGAAGCCCGCAACCAATGACCATCCCGATCGTGGCCGTCGCCGTCGTGGCCGTCGCCATCGTCCTTGTCGTGATCGTCGCCTCGACGTCACGGCGCGTGGATCCGATCGTGCGCCGGTACACGACCTACGCGTCCCATCGAGGATGGTCGCGCATCCCCGCCGACCATACGAAGGAGCGTCTCGAGCCCTTCGGCGAGTACCTCGACGGTGGTGCGTCGATCCGCGTCGCCATCGCTGGCCCGTTGGGGTCGGGGCGGGGCATGGCCGCCGTCATCGAACAGCGCGAGGGCGGCCGGCCGTGGTACGTGGCCGTGGCCGACAGCGAGGCACTGCTCGACGCCACGCCGGTGCAGATGGATCCCCGGGCGGTCCGCACGGTCAGGGTGATGGACGTGCGCGAGGTCCAGGTCGACGAACCGCGCATCGCTCGCGGGTGGCGGGTCACCTCTCCCGAGCACGACGCCGCCGAGGCGTGGCTGCACACCGGGCGCCGCGCGGTCGAACTGTCCGATGTCCTGCATCGACCCCACCCGTGGGTGTTCGGCATCCGTGTGCGACCGGGCTCGATCGCCGTCCATCTGGTGCGGCGCGAGGAACACGTGGCCGACGTCGACGACCTCGCCCGACTGGTCACGCTCGTGGGAGACCTGGCGAGTGCGCTCGATGTCACGCCGGTCGGCGGGCGTGGGCCCGCTGCGAACTGACGGTTGGGCAGCTGCTGTGGCGGCCGTTGATCAGGCGTCGTAGCGGCCGGCCGGCAGGTTGACGGTGAACACGGCGCCCCCGGTGGCCTTGTCCGTTGCCGCCCAGATGGTTCCGTCCATGGCTCTGACCAGTCGGACGGCCAACGGCAGGCCAAGGCCGGTGCCCCAGTTTCCCCGCGCGGCGACGCCGCGCTTGAACGGGGCGAACAGGTTGTCCCGGTCGTCGTCGTCGAGTCCCGGGCCGCCGTCGACGACCTCGATGGTGACGTGGTCCTCGCCCGCGCTGACCCGCACGTCGACGGGTGTGTCCGGCGCGTACTTCACGGCGTTGTCGAGCAACTGGTACAGAACCTCCTGTAGCGCCGCGGGGTCACCCGTCACCCGGCTTCCCGCATCGTGCAGCCGCACGTGGTCGGTGTTGAGCCCTCGTAGTTCCGTGAGTTTGGCGAGAGCGTCCTGCAGGACATCCGAGACCGCCACCGTCGTCCGCTCGAGGGGTTGGCGGACCGCGCGCGCGTACGCCCCCAGCGTGGTGACCAATTCGTCGAGATGACCAAGGGCCATGTTGATCCGGTCGACCAGGACGGCAGGCTCCGGGTCGAGCTCTCGCCGGCGCAGCAGATCGAGGTAGCCGACGGCAAGTCCCACCGGTGAGCGCAGGTCGTGGACGAGCTGGCTGACGAGCGTCTCGAGGCCAGGTTCGTCGTCGGGAGGCTCGAGGCGTCCCTCGGGGATGGTGTCGGCGGGGGGCGCGGCTGCCGCACCCGTGGTCACCGGCTGGGCAGGTTGATGGGTGTCTTGGCCGGTAGGGGCAGCATCCGTCGCGTCAGAACGAACCGTGATCGGGGTGTGAACGCCCGAACGCGCCTGTTCCATGAGTTCGGCCACGGTGGCCAACAAGCGTGCGGGCCGTACGCCCTTCTCGATGTAGGCGAGGGCGCCGCGCTGCAACGATGCCTCGGCGGCGGAGTCGGCCGCGTGACCCGACAGGACGATGACCTGGGTCGAGTTGCGGTTCGCCGAAAGCCGGTCGAGTACCTCGAGACCGTCCAACCGCGGCATCGACAGGTCGAGCAGGAGCAGGTCGGGCTGCAGCACCTTGACCTGTTCGAGGGCCTCGAGCCCGTCGGTGGCCTCGCCGATGACCTCGAAGCGTGCGTCGTCGTCGAAGACCCGTCGCAGCAGGATCCGAAGGGGCTCGGTGTCGTCGGCGAGCACGAGGCGGATCGGCTCGGTCACGCGTCGACTTCCTGGCGGCGCAACGCACCGGGCCGGGACGCGACGACGGACGCGGGATCATTCGCCACGAGGTCCCCCATGATCGCGCGCGACGACCGCAGTCCGTGCTCGAGCGCCTCCATTCCGGCCGGTTCGTCCCCGACCTCGAAGGCCAGTTTCGCCGTCACCAGCTGCTGCACGACATGGTCGTTGATCTCGAGCGCCTGCTGTTGACGCACGGCGAAGTCCTCGAAGATCGCGGTCCCGCGCACGAGTACCGGGAACCGGCCCCGCAGCGTCCAGTAGTAGACCCCGACCAGTGCCGTGACCGCGTCCAGGATGCTGAGGTGCCAGTCCCATGACTGCCTGGCGACGTCGCCGGTGCCGCCGGGGATCAAGAGGTGTTCCGCATGGGCGCCGTGCCCGGCCGCGCATGTGAAAAAGATCAGCCCGGTCGCGACGGCGAGCGGATTGCGAGTCCAGTGGCCGCTCTTTCGGACGCCTCGGAGGATCCAGACTGCGACGGCGAAGTAGGCCACGGCGATGACGACGTTCGCCGCGGCACCGAGGGTCCAGGACTGCACGGCCTTCCTTTCGGTCGTCGGCGCTGCCAGCCGGCTGGGACGGGATAACGTGGCGCCGCGCATCGTGACACATCGTCAGGGCTCGTACGCCCGGTATGACCCGAACAGCCTACGAGTGAGGACCATATGGTCATCGCATCCGCGGAGCCTCCTGACCGGCTCCTGCTCGGTCCAGGGCCTAGCCCGGTGCCTTCCGAGGTGCTCCGCGCGCAGGCGCGGAACGTCGTGGGTCACCTCGATCCGTGGTTCCTGGCACGGACCGACGAGATCGCGTCGATGCTGCGAACGGTGTTTCGGACGGCCAATTCGGTCACGTTCGCGGTCTCCGGCACGGGGTCGGCCGGCATGGAGGCAGCGGTCGTCAACGTCGTTGAACCCGGCGACACGGTGATCGTCGGGGTGAACGGCGTGTTCGGCGGACGACTGGCGGACACGGCCGGCCGGGCCGGTGCCGAGGTCGTCGTGATCGAGGAGCCGTGGGGCAGGATCGTCGACCCTTTGCGAGTGACTGAGGCGTTGCGTGCTCACCCGCAGGCCAAGGCGGTCTTCCTGGTGCATGCCGAGACGTCCACGGGGGCCGAGCAACCGCTCGCCGAGGTCGGTGCCATGCTCGCCGAAACCGACACCCTGTTCATCGTCGACGCGGTGACCTCACTCGGTGGGATCGACGTCGATGTGGATGGCTGGGGCCTCGACGTCGTCTATTCCGGCACCCAGAAGTGCCTGTCGGTGCCCCCAGGGCTGGCACCGGTGACCCTCTCGCCGAAGGCCGAGGCCGTGATTGCCGCGAGGACCACGCCCGTGCAGTCCTGGTACCTCGACGTCACCGCGGTCCGGCGCTACTGGGGCAGTGAACGGGCCTACCACCACACGGCACCGATCTCGGCACTGCTCGGACTGCACGAAGGGCTCCGCCTGGTCCTCGACGAGGGATTGCAGGCCCGCTGGGCCCGTCACCGCGAGGTCGGTGCGCTGTTCCAGGATCACATTCAGGATCGTGGAGGTCGCCTGCTGGCGCAGGAAGGGCACAGGCTCCCGCAGTTGACGGCGTTCGCCTGGCCGGCCGGGACCGACGAGGCCGGCTTGCGTGGGCGTCTGCTCGACCGGTTCGGCATCGAGGTCGGCGGCGGGCTCGGCGACTTGGCGGGAACGGCCTGGCGTGTCGGGCTGATGGGTCACGGGGCGACGCACGAGAACGTCGACCGTCTGCTCGGGGCGGTCGACGAACTCCTCGAAGGCTGACGGCACGCTCACGCGTCGCTGCCTACGCTGCCGGCCCATGTCGGTGGAGGACGTTGCGGTCGTGGCGAGGAACCGACTGCCGCTCGCGTGGCAGCTCATCCGGGCGATGGCCGTTGCGGTCGTGCGCGCGATGGCCTGGCGGGTCGACGTGTGCGGTCTCGAACACGTCCCCCGTCATAGTGGGGCCGTGATCGCCTTCAACCACCACTCCTACTTCGACTTCGTCATGGCGGCGTGGTCCATCGTGCGACGACTGCATCGGCCGGTCCGGTTCCTTGCGAAACGCGAGATCTGGGAGTCGAGATGGACTGGCTGGATCGTGAAACTGGCGCACGCCGTGCCGGTCGACCGGTCGAGCGCCGCGGCGCGTGCCGGCGCCTACGACGCCGCGATTCATGCGTTGGCATCGGGTGACCTGGTCGCCGTCGCGCCCGAGCAGACCGTGTCGACCTCGTTCGAACTGCTCCCGTTTCGTACCGGGGCGGTGCGGATGGCGCAGCAGGCCGGCGTACCGATCGTCCCGGCGATCGGCTGGGGCAGTCAGCGGTTCGCCTCCAAGGGAAAAGGCATCCACTTCACGTGGCGCCTGCCGGTGGTCGTCGTCTACGGCGAACCGATCGAGGTCGCACCGGACGCCGACGTGCGTGCCGCCACGGCGGCCTTGCAGACCGTGATGACCCGGATGCTCCACGAGGTGCAGGATGCCTACCCATCCCCGTTGCCGGGCGCGCCGAACTGGTGGCAACCGAGGCGCCTCGGTGGAGGGGCGCCCGACCACGACGAGGTCCTGCGTGTCCACGCCGAGCGTGAGCATCGGTGGGACGCGCGACGGGAGGATTCAGGCTGATGGGTCTGCCGACGCCGGCACCGACGGTGCCGACGCCCGGGTTGGTCTACCGGTTCGCGGCCTGGCTGGCGTTCTGCGGGTTCCGGCTGCAGAGGCTGCGGTTCGACACGGAGGGACTCGAGCACGTCCCGACATCCGGCGGTGCCGTGATCGCCGCGAACCATCATTCGTTCGCCGACATGTTCGCTGTCGGGCGCGGGCCCTATCTGGGCTACGGCCGCCCCATCCGGATCCTGGCGAAGGCCTCGCTGTGGAACGTGCCGGTGTTCGGGCGGCTGATGCAGGCCGCCGGGCACATCCCGGTCGAGCGCGGTGCGGGGACCCACGCGTGGGATGCGGCCGTGGAGGCACTGCAGGGAGGCGAGTTGGTGCTGGTCCTTCCCGAGCAGACCATCTCCCCGTCCTTCGAACTGCTTCCGTTCAAGACGGGCGCCGTCCGGATGGCGGCGGCCGCCGGTGTCCCGTTGATCCCGGCGGTGTCGTGGGGAACCCACAGGATGAACACGATGGGCCGCCGGCCCAGGTTCTGCTGGAGGCTGCCGGTCACCGTCCGGTACGCCCCGCCGGTGATGCTGGCCCCGGACGTCGACCCGTTCGCCGTATCGGAGGACCTCCGACAGACGATGCAAGCCGTGCTCGACCAGGTCATCACCAGCTACTCCGACGGCACCCCGGCCGGCGCATGGTGGGTCCCCGCGAGGTTCGGCGGCGGCGCCCCCACCCCCACCGAAGCCGACCAGCACCTAGCCGAACGCCACCGCTTCCACCGCGCCCCAGGTGATGTGGATGAGTCCAAGTGATGTGGATCCGTCCCATATGTTGGACCAACTCACATCGCTTGGACGGACTCACATCACCTTGGGGAGTCTGGTTTCGTCAGTCGGTCTGCGGTTCGGGGCGGCCGGGGTGACCGTCGAAGCCGTGGCCGCGCTTGGGCACCAGGACCTTGCGCGTGAACTCACAGACGACGACACCGTCCTGGTTGTAGCCGATCGTCTTCACGGTCACGATCCCTCGGTCGGGCTTTGACTGCGACTCGCGCTTGTCGATGACTTCGGTCTCGGAGTAGATCGTGTCGCCGTGGAACGTCGGGTTGGCGTGCTTCAGGCTCTCGATCTCGAGGTTGGCGATGGCGCGCCCCGACACGTCCGGCACCGACTGGCCGAGCACGATCGAGTAGACGAGGTTGCCGACGACCATCGCCTTGCCTGTCGGGCTGGCGGCCGCGGCGTAGTTGTCGTCGCTGTGCAGCGGGTGCTGGTTCATCGTGATCGAGCAGAAGAGGATGTCCTCGGCCTGCGTGATGGTCTTGCCGGGCCAGTGCTTGTAGACGTCACCGACCTCGATGTCGTCGAGGTAGCGGCCGAAATCCGCGGTTGGCATGTCGCGCTCCAGATGGTCAACGGTTGGTCGAACGGTCGTGGATCGATTCCCGACGCCGGGTCCCTGGGCAATACCGTAACCGTCCCGATCCCTCGTTCCCCAGCCACGTCACGCCCGTTCGGAGGCATCCGCCATGCGCAGCCCCAAGGACTTCTTCAAGCCGCTCGCCGTCGGCGCCCCGCAGCCGGTCCACGAGACGCCATTCCGCCCGTCGCGGATGATCCATTTCTTCGACCCGTCGAACGAGAAGATGGTCGGCAAGCTGCCGGACCTCGCCGGCAAGGCCGACGTCCTTTGCGGCAACCTCGAGGACGCCATCCTCATCGAGAACAAGGAGGCCGCGCGCAACGGCCTCGTCGACGCCGCCAAGAACACCGACCTCGGTGGCGTCCAGCTGTGGACCCGGGTCAACTCGCTGGACTCGCCGTGGGTGCTAGATGATCTGATCACGCTGGTCACCGAAATCGGCGACAAGCTGGACGTCATCATGCTGCCCAAGGTCGAAGGCCCCGAGGACATCCACTACGCCGACCGGCTGATCGCCCAACTCGAGGCACGGGCCGGGCTCGACCGTCCCATCCTGCTCCACGCGCTGCTCGAGACGGCGCGGGGCGTCGCCAACGTCGAGGAGATCGCGCTGGCCTCACCGCGGATGCAGGGCATGTCCCTTGGTCCCGCCGACCTCGCCGCGAGCCGCCGCATGAAGACGACGCGCGTCGGCGGCGGGCACCCCGGCTACCTCGTCCGTCAGGACCCTCCGGAGTCCGGCGATATCGCCGCGGAGGGGAGGGCGACCGCCCAACAGGATCTGTGGCACTACACGATCGCTCGGATGGTGGACGCCTGCGGGGCGGCGGGGATCCTCCCGTACTACGGGCCGTTCGGCGACATCAAGGACACGGTCGCGTGCGAGGACCAGTTCCGCAACGCCTACCTGCTCGGCTGCGTCGGGGCATGGAGCCTGCACCCGGTCCAGATCGACATCGCCCGCAAGGTCTTCTCACCGGAGGTCGACGAGGTCCAGTGGGCCAAGAAGGTCGTCGACGCGATGGGCGAGTCCGGGGCGGGAGCCGTCATGATCGACGGGAAGATGCAGGACGATGCCACGTTCAAGCAGTGCCAGGTGGTGCTGGACCTCGCCAAGGCGTTGGCCGAACGTGACGCCGAACTGGCCGTGGCCTACGACCTGTAGGACCGGCGTGATCGGCGTGATCGGCGTGATCGGTGTGATCGGTGTGATCGGTGTGATCGGTGTGATCGGTGTGATCGGTGTGATCGGTGTTCGAGACGATTCGAGGTGTGACCCATGAGTGAGGACCTGCGCCCCCGCCGCTCAGTGCTGTACATGCCGGGCGCCAACGAGCGTGCGCTCGAGAAGGCCAAGACGCTGGACGCCGACGCGTTGATCCTCGATCTCGAGGACGCCGTCGCCCCCGACGCCAAGGAGGAGGCACGCGAGCGCGTCTGCGCCGCGGCCCGGTCCGGCGAGTACGGCAAGCGCGAGATCACCATCCGCTGCAACGGCCTGGAGACGAGGTGGCACGCCGACGACGTGGCCGCGATCGCCAAGGCAGGCCCGGACGCGATCGTGGTGCCCAAGGTCAACTCGGCTGACGACGTGCACGCGGTCGAGCGGGCGCTGGAGCAGGCGGGTGCACCTGACCACCTGAAGATCTGGGCCATGGTCGAGACCCCGGTGGCGATGCTGCACGCCGAACAGATCGCCCTGGCGTCCGATCGGCTGGCCGCTTTCGTCATGGGCACCAACGACCTCGCAAAGGAACTGCAGGCCGAGCACGTGCCAGGCCGCCAGCCGCTTCTGGCCGGACTCGGTCTTGCGCTGCTGGCCGCCCGCGCGACCGGGAAGCTCATCCTCGACGGGGTCTACAACGACCTCGAGGACGAGGAGGGCTTCGAGGCCGAGTGCCACCAGGGCCGCCAGATGGGCTTCGACGGCAAGACCCTGATCCACCCCAAGCAGTTGGAGCCCGTCAACCGCATCTTCGCCCCTACCGTGGACGAGGTCGAGCGCGCACGCGAGATCATCGAAGCCTTCGAGCAGGCCGAGCGCGAGGGCCGCGGCGTTGTCACCGTCGGCGGCCGCATGATCGAGAACCTCCACGTCGACCAGGCCCGCCAAACCCTGGCCCAACACGAAGCCATCCAGGCGATGTGAATAGGTCCACGCGATGTGAGTTAAGTCTCGTATTCTGGATGGATTCACATCGCTTGGACGCACTCACATCAGCGAGGGGCGGCTGCCGGGGCTGCGCAAGAGGGCTTCGGCGAGGTCGCGGGTGAAGTCGTCCCACCCATTGTGGAACTCCCACCAGCCGATCCGGAAGCAGTCCCAGCCCGCGGACTTGTAGGCCCGGTCCTTGCGGTCGTCGATGGCGACGTCCTGCTGCTCGCTGTGAAACCTCAGTCCGTCGCACTCGATGCACACCCACTTGCCGGCGAACGTGATGTCGGGGTGCAGCGTGCGATGCCGACACTGGACGGGAGCGGGGTGGGCGTCCGGCTGGAACCCGTCGCGTATCAGCCGGCGGTGCACCTGGTCGGTGAGCGGGGAGTCCGTCCCGACCGCGGTGACGTCGTGGAGCGCCCGCTTCAGGACGTGCAGGCCGGGCACACCCGGCGCTTGGTCGGCGCGCTTTGCCACCGCTGCCGGTGAGGTCGCCCGCTTCTGGACCGCCGTGATCAACAGGTGCCGCACGTGCTCGACGGGGGGCGTCGGCGGGATCACCGCGTCGACGAAGCAACGTTCGGGGCGGGCTACCGGCAACCTGTCGATTGCGGTCCGATCGACAGGCTGCAAGGTTCGGCTCGCGATGACCTTCACCGGGGTCGTGTTTGCGATGTGGCGGGCCACGTGCGAGTTCATCGGCACGACGATCCGGGGCTTCACCCCTCGCAGGTCGAGTGCCCCGTGGAGCCCGAGCCCGAACTCGCCGGTGATGAGCGCATCCTCACCGCAGGCCAGTGACGCCGCAACCGCCCATGTCACCATCGTGGGCTTGTGCCCCGGCACCAGCCAGATGCCCGGGATCAGTTGGCGCCATCCTTGCCGAGTGACCATGTGGTGGAAGCTGGACTTGCTCCAGCCGAGTTCGAGCGCCTGCTTCCTGCTGACGACGTGGTGCTGGCGCGCGGCCAACCTCAGTAACGATCCCATGATGTCCATGGCGGGAAGACTGCGCGTCGTGCCCCGCCCCGTCGATGCGTTCATCCTGGCGCCTGTGGACAACGCCGATCCCCGCACGCCGACCTGATGTGAGTAGGTTCCTCTGATGTGGATCCGTCCAACATCTGGGACGTACTCACATCGCTTGGACGTACTCACATCACCTTGGAGGTCTTGACGTGCCCTTGTTCTCGTTCGAGGGGAAGGCTCCGGTCGTGCACGAGACGGCGTTCGTTGCACCGACCGCGACGATCGTGGGGGATGTCACGATCGAGGAGAGTGCGTCGGTCTGGTACGGGGCCGTGGTCCGGGGCGACTACTCGCCCGTGGTGATTCGCGCCGGGGCCAACGTGCAGGACGGGTCGGTGATCCATGCCGCGCCCGGGGAGGGGTGCGAGATCGGGCCGGGGGCGACGGTCGCGCACAACTGCGTCATCCATGGCGCGAAGATCGGCGAGGAGGCGATGATTGCCAACGGTTCGGTGGTCCTCGACGGTGCAGTGATCGGGGCACGGACCATGATCGCCGGTGGGTCGCTCGTGCGCGCGGGCCAAGAGATCCCCGACGAGGTCATGGCCGCTGGCAGCCCCGCGGTCGTCAAGGGACCGACCGCCGGCACACCCTCCGAGTTCTGGGTCAGAGTCAACCCGCAGGCCTACCGTGAACTCGCACAGCGCCACATCGAGGGCGTTGAACCGGTCGATGACTGATCCCGACTGGGCGGCATGGCGCGCCGTAGTTGTCGCCCTCCTCGGTGACGGGGACGTCAGGACACCCGGGCGACTGGATCCGGCAGCCCACCGCGACCGCTCGACATCGTCGTCGCCCCTGACGCGGACAACCTGGCCAAACTCAGCAACGCCCTCACCGACCTCGGCGCCATCCCGCGGGCCACGGACTGGGAGCATTCGCTCACCGCAGACCAGGCACACCGATGGGTGCCACGGCCCGACGCCCCACGGTCCTTCGACTACGACTTCGCCACGACCGCAGGGGTCCTGCCCCATCGCCTCGACAGGGTCAGCAGTGGACTGCAGGTCGTCGCATGGGATTCTGCAGCGGTAGCCGACCACAACCGCACGATCCGGCGGCAAGCCGTCCGTCCTGATTGTCGAGGAGGTCGCACCGGATCCCGTCCGGCCCGACTGCGCGCAGGTGGTCGTGCGTCTGCTGACCGGCAGGTACCACCAGGTCCGTGCGATGCTGGCGCACCTCGGGCACCTCTGGTGCGACGACCGATACGGGGGCAGAGATGATTCCGACGGGCCGTGGCTCGAGCAGGTCGACCTCACGCTCCTGCTCGTCGGCATGCCCGGCACGCAGCGCATCGTCCTGTCGGAGCGCTACCGGCGTTTCGACTTGGCGCCGGCGATCACCGACCGCATGCGCCCGCGGGTCGCGACTCGCCCGCCAACCGATGGTTAGCCTGACGCGCCTCCCCACAGCAGGGCACGCGTGCGACTCGGTATCGACCTCGACGGCGTCGTTGCGGACTTCAACGGGGGTTGGATGCTCGCCTACAACGAACAGTTCGGTGCTGAGTTGACACCGGCACAGGTCATCTCGTGGGACGGCCTGCACACCCTGACCCACTTCCCGGACATGCGCGAATTCTGGCGATGGGCGAAGGACCACGAGGGCAAGTCGGTGTTCCGCCACCTGCAGGCGTACGAGGGTGCCGTCGACACGCTGCGAGCGCTCAACCGTGCAGGCCACGACATCGTGGTCATCACCGCCAAGCCCGACTGGGCGGTGCACGACACGTTCGAGTGGCTCGCCGACAACCGCGTACCGACCCGCGAGGTCCACGTCACCGAGAACAAGTGGATGATCGACTGCGATCTCTACCTCGACGATTCTCCCTACCAGGTCGTCGAACTGGTCGGCAATCGCCCGGATCGGGTCGTCTGCCGATTCGTCCGGCCATGGAACCGGCCGGTTCAAGGTGCGCGCGACGTGCACGATTGGGAGGAGTTTTCGGACATCGTCGGCCAACTACAGGGATAGGAGATCGCAGCCACTAGCCTCGGCGCTGCCCTCCGGATCCGGTGACCAGCCGGCTCCGTGACCCGACCAAGGGGACACCTGATGAAGCGATTCAGACTGCTCGCGGCGGTCGCTGCCGCTGGCATGCTCGCGGCCGCGTGCGGCGGCGGCGATACCACGACCGACCCGACCGAGACCGAAGGGTCCGAGCCGATGGCGTCTGAGACCCAGGGCAACGCCGACTGGCCCGAGCAGATCGTGTTCGGGTTCGTGCCCTCGCGCGAAGCCGAGGAACTCCAGGACGACATCCAGCCATTCATCGACGTGCTCGAGGAAGCGCTTGGCATCGACGTCGAGGGCTTCGTCGCCTCCGAATACGCCGGCCTCGTCGAGGCCATGGGCTCCGGGCAGGCCGACCTCGGTGCGTTCGGGCCGACCGGGTACGTGCTTGCGGAACAGCGTTTCGAGATCGAGCCGCTGATCCAGTCCATCCGCTTCGGTGCTGCCACGTTCCACGGCCAGTTCTTCACCAACGACCCGAGTGTCTGTGACGAAGACCCGGTCCCGGGTGCGTTCGAATCCGAGGGCAGCCTCGTCGGTCCGACCGACACGCTTGCGCTGCAGGTCGGCTGGACCTCCGATGGTGAGGCCGAGGTCCTCGACGACGGCACCGAGGTCGAACCCGGTCTCGCCTGCTCGGTGTCCGACCTCGCCGAGGCGATGCGTGGTCGCACGATGGCGTTCGGTTCTGAGACCTCCACGTCCGGGTTCATCTTCCCGGCGCTGAAACTCGAGAACCTCGGTCTCGACTGGGAGAACGACATCGACGCCAACTTCACCGGTGGCCACGACCAGTCGGTCACCGCCGTCTACAACGGTGACGCCGACTTCGGTGTCTCATTCGACGACGCGCGCCGCAACATCCGCGAGGAATTCCCGGACGTCGGGAGCAAGGTCATCGTGATCGACATCACGCCCGAGGTGCCCAACGACGTCGTGGCGGTCCGCTCGGACCTGCCCGACGACCTGAAGGAAGCCATCTACTCCGCGGTCGAGGACTTCCTCGCCACCGACGAGGGCCAGGCGATCTTCGACGAGATCTACGGCTGGACCGACATCCGTCGGGCCGAGGACGCCGAGTTCGACATCGTCCGCGAGGCGATCGAGAAGGTCGGCGCCACCGAGTAAGTCGTCCGCGACGCGTCAACCATCGTCCGGGGAGGGCAAGATCCCTCCCCGGACGGTCGTCAAGGGCCCCTCATGATCGAACTGCGTGACCTGTCCGTGGTCTATCCCGGTGGCGTCGTCGGCCTCGACTCGGTCGACCTGACGATCCCCGACGGTCAGTTCGTCGTGGTTGTCGGCCTCTCGGGGGCCGGCAAGTCGACCTTGCTGCGGGCCATCAACGGTCTGGTGCCGGCGACCTCCGGGTCCGTCAAGGTCGACGGTGAGGAAGTCGTCGGGGCACACGAGCGGCAACTGCGCGACATTCGCAGCCGCATCGGGATGATCTTCCAGACGTTCAACCTGGTGACGCGGACCTCGGTGCTCAACAACGTGCTGTGCGGCCGCCTGTCGCAGGTGCCGACCTGGCGGTCCACGCTCGGGCTCTGGCCAACCAAGGACAAGGACATCGCGTTCGACGCCCTCACGCGCGTCGGCATTGTCGAGAAGGCGTACGTGCGCGCCAGCGACCTGTCGGGGGGCCAACAACAACGTGTGGCAATCGCCCGTGCGCTCGCGCAGAAGCCGACGCTGATGCTGGCCGACGAGCCCGTCGCGTCGCTCGACCCCCCGACCTCTCACCAGGTGATGCGCTACCTGCAGCGGATCAATCGGGAGCTGGAGATCACCACACTGGTCAACCTCCACTTTCTGGATCTTGCCAAGGAGTACGCCGAGCGGATCATCGGCTTGCGCGAGGGCAAGCTCGTGTTCGACGGCGCCGGCGATGACGTCGACGACGATGTCTTCCGGGACATCTACGGCCGCTCCCTCACCGCCGACGACATCCTCGAGACCCCGACATTGTGAGCACCTCCGCCGCAGCTGCCTCGGCTCGCCCGACCAAGCCACGGCCGTCGCCATGGCGGTGGGTCATCGTTGCCGCGGTCGTCGCGTTCACCTGGTTCGCCGCTGAACAGACCCGGTTCTCGATCCCCGAACTGATCGAGAACTTCACACGTGCCAACGACCTGGCCAAGGAGTTCTGGCCGCCGGCATGGGAGGTCGCCAGGGGTCTGGTCGATCCTTTCCTCGAGACGATCCAGATCGCTGTCATCGGCACGATCGTCGGGTGTGGCCTCGCGATCCCCCTGTCGTTCCTGGCCGCCTACCCAACGGCGCCGGGCACGGCGGTCCGGGTGATCTCGCGGTTCTCGATGAACATCCTCCGGACGATGCCGGACCTGTTCTGGGCGATCCTGTTCGCGACCGCCGTCGGCTTCGGGCCGTTCGCCGGCGCCGTGGCGCTCAGCATCTTCGCGCTGGCCATCATGGCCAAGCTGTTCTCCGAGACCGTCGATGCCATCGAAACCGGGCCGCTCGAGGCCGTACGTGCCACGGGGGCCAGCCGCTTCCAGGCCGTTCGTCGGGCGGTCTGGCCGCAGGTGCGGCCGAACTTCGTCGCCTACGCCTTCTACATCTTCGAACTGCTGATCCGTGCGTCCGTCGTCCTCGGTCTCGTCGGTGCCGGTGGCGTCGGCACCAGCCTCAACCGGTGGCGGCAGTTCTTCCAGTACGACCGGGTCATGGTGCTCGTCCTGATCACGCTGGTGATCGTGCTGACGCTCGAGGCCGTGGGTGCGCTCGTCCGAAAGCGGCTGTCATGACCGAGGTCGAGCGACCGGTCGAGCCGCTCGCCCAGCGGCTGCTCCGCTGGGGTGTGGCCATCGTCATCCTCGGACCGATGCTGTGGTCGGTGCTCGGTCTCGAGATCTCGCTCACCCGTCTCGCCAGGGCACCTGGCCTGACCTGGACGATCGTGTCGGCGATGTTCCCGCCGGACCTCGAGGACTGGAGGAAATCGTTCGACGCGGTGCTCGACTCGATCTACATCGCCTGGGTCGGCACGATCATCGGGGCCGTCGGCTCCTTCGTTCTGGCGTTCCCCGCTGCCCGAAACCTCGCGCCGAAGCCGGTGTCGGCGGTCGCCAGGTTCATCCTGTCGTCGATCCGAGCCTTCCCGGAACTGCTGCTCGCCATTCTGTTCATCCCCGTGGTCGGACTGGGTCCGTTTGCCGGCGTCCTGGCGATCGGGCTGCACTCCATCGGCACGCTCGGCAAGTTGTCGAGCGAGGTCATCGAGTCGTCCGACCGTGGTGCGGTCGAGGCGCTGGACGCGTCCGGTGCTGGCTGGCTCAGCACGACCCGGTGGGCCGTGATCCCGGCCGTCATGCCCGAGATCGTCGCGTACTGGCTGTACCGGTTCGAGATCAACATCCGTGCATCGGCCGTCCTCGGCCTCATCGGCGCCGGTGGGATCGGCGACCGACTGGTCAACTTGTTGCGCTTTCGGGACTTCCCGGCGGCCGGTACCGTGCTCGGCCTCACGATCGTGACCGTCCTGCTGGTCGACACCCTGTCCGCCCGCGTCCGTCGTCGGATCATCACCGGCCGGTGGCGCCGACAGGGGCGCGGCCCCGTCGCCACACAGCCGGTCCCGGTCGGCTGACCGTCCGTGGCCCACCTCGAGCTTCGAGTCGCACCATGATCCTCCCGCTTCGCACCCGTGAACTGCGCGAGCAGCAAGAACACGAACGCCTTGCCGACATCGCCACGAAGTCCGACCAGACCAAGGGCCGCGAGCGAGACGAACCGCAAGACGCGTTCCGCACCGTGTTCGAACGGGACCGCGACAGGATCCTGCACGGCAAGGCGTTTCGGCGGCTCAAGCACAAGACCCAGGTCTTCCTGAACCCCGAGGGCGATCACTACGTCACCCGACTGACGCACACGCTGCAGGTGGCGCAGGTCGGCCGTGCGATCGCGGTCGGGCTCGGCCTGAACGAGCCACTCGCCGAGGCAATCTGTCTCGGCCACGACGTGGGCCATTCACCCTTTGGCCACACCGGCGAAGAGGCCCTGTCGCCCTACATGCGCACGCTCGGCGCCCCGATGGGCGAGTGGCAGCACGCCATCCAGTCGGTCCGCATCGTGCGCAAGCTCGAACCGTTGAACCTGACATGGGAGGTCCTCGACGGCATCCGCGCGTCGTCGTGGAAGAACGACCCGCCCCCGTCCACGCCCGAGGGCATGGTCTGCCGGTTCGCGGACCGCATCGCCTACTTGGCGCACGACGCGCTCGATGCGATGCGTGCAGGCGTCCTCGAACGCGATGCCATCCCGCCCAGGGTCATCGAACTGTTTGGCGAACCGGGTCGTCCGTGGATCGACGCGATGGTCACCGACGTGCTCGAGGCGTCCTCGGCGTCGGGCGAGGTCCGCATGAGCGACGACGGCCTGCAGACCATGCACGACCTGCGGACGTTCATGTTCACCAACATCTACCTCCGCCACGACGCCGAGAACCAGCGCCAGAAAGCGATCACGCTGATCCAGCAGCTCGTGGACTACTTCAGCGAGCACCCCGAAGAGATCCCGCCGAACTACGCACTCGCTGACGACCACCCGATTCAGCAGGCCGTCGACTACGTGTCAGGCATGAGCGACAGCTACGCCCTGAACGTGCACGACCAACTGTTCCGGCCCAAGGGGCTGTACTGACCATGGAGGTCGTCGTCCGAGACGGCACGCCAGAGGACCTGCCTGCTGTCGCCGCCGTCTACACGTACTACGTGCTGAAGACCACGATCACCTTCAACACGCAGGTGCGCAGCCCTGCCGATTGGCTCGAGAGGTACCAGGACAACGTCGTCGACGGGCCCTACGTCCTGCTCGTCGCGGAGGTCGACGGGCAGGTGGTCGGCTACTGCGAGACCGGGCGCTTCCGTCCGCATCACGCCTATGCGCGGTCGATCGAGACCTCGATCTACGTCGTCCCCGACGCGGGTGGGCACGGCGTAGGCACGGCGCTGTACACCGCGTTGTTCGACCGCCTCGAAGGCACCGACCTCCACCGCGCCTACGCCGTGATCGCCCTGCCGAACGAATCGTCGTGCACCTTTCACGAGCGGTTCGGGTTCGTGCACCGTGGCACCCTGACCGAAGCAGGGTTCAAGTTCGGCCGGTTCCTCGACGTCGCGTACTACGAGAGGGCCCTCGGGTGATGTCAGCATGAACGAGCGATCCATCGCGCAGCGGGCAGGGGGAGTCGACACCTTCCACAGGATCGTCGGCCGGTTCTACGAAGCCGTCGAGCAGGATGCCCTTCTCCGCCCGATGTACCCGGACGACCTCGCTCCCGGCAAGGACCGGTTGGCCCGGTTCCTCGCTCAGTACTTCGGCGCCGGGCCCGTGTACTCCGAGGAGCGCGGTCACCCGCGTCTTCGGATGCGCCACGCCCGGTTCCCGATCACCATCGAGGCGGCGGCCCGTTGGGCCGCACACATGACCGATGCCATCCGCGCCGAGGGGCTGCCGCCCGACGTCGAGGCGGAACTGCTCGACTACGTCGTGCACGCAACACCGACCCTGACCAACACCCTTCCCGACCATGTCCTGCCCACCGACGACCAAGACTGACACGTCGAGTGTGCCGTTTGGTTTGATATGTCCAACTCATCGGCACGCTCAATGAGGGGTTCGCACGGATCGCATGGGACTGGTTGACGGGTGGCGGTGCCTTGTCCGTACCATTCCAGCGACGTTCACCCACGAAGCCCGAAGGCACAGTCCGTGCGCATCCTGGTTGCCGACAAACTCTCCGATGCTGGTGTGGCCGCGCTCGCCGAGCAGCACGACGTCGACGTGAAGACCGGTCTGACCAAGGACGAACTGCTGTCGGTCGTCGGCGCGTACGACGCCGTGGTCGTCCGGTCCGGGACCACGATCGACGCCGATGTCATCGATGTCGCGAGCAACCTCAAGGTCATCGCGCGCGCCGGCGTCGGACTCGACAACGTGGACGTGGACGCAGCTACGCGGCATGGCGTCATCGTCTGCAACGCCCCGCAGTCCAACGTGGTCTCGGCGGCCGAGCACACCGTGGCCCTGATCTGTGCGCTGGCCCGCAACATCCCGCAGGCACACGCGGCTCTCGTCGCCGGCAACTGGGAGAGGTCGAAGTGGCAGGGCACCGAGTTGCACGGCAAGACCCTCGGCGTGCTCGGGTTGGGCCGCATCGGCACGCTGGTGGCCCAGCGGTGCAGCTCCTTCGGCATGAAGCTCGTGGCCTACGACCCGTTCGTCGCGCCCGAGCGTGCCGCGCGGATGGGTGTGACCCTGTTGGAGACGGTCGACGAGATCCTCGAGGTCGCGGACTTCCTGACCATCCACCTGCCGAAGACGCCCGACACCATCGGACTGATCAACACGACGAGCCTGGCGCGGATGAAGCCGACCGCGCGCGTGGTCAACGTGGCACGCGGTGGGATCGTCGATGAGCAGGCGCTTGCTGACGCCGTGCGCGACGGCGTCATCGCGGGCGCCGCCCTCGACGTCTTCGACACCGAACCGATGACCGAGTCGCCGCTGTTCGACCTCCCGTCGGTCATCGTGACACCGCATCTCGGCGCGTCCACCGACGAGGCCCAGGACAAGGCGGGGGTTCAGGTGGCCGAGGCGGTCAACCTCGCGCTCGCGGGGGAACTCGTGCCCAGCGCGGTCAATGTCCAGGGCGGACCGGTGGACGACGCCGTCAAGCCGTTCCTGCCGCTTGCCGAGAAACTCGGACGCCTCTTCACGGCGTTGGCGGACGAAGGGCTGGCCGGGGACGTCACCGTCGAGTTCCACGGCGCCCTGGCCGAGCAAGACTGCCGCGTTGTCGGCCTGTCGGTCCTCAAGGGGATGTTGTCTGCGGTCTGCAGCGAACCGGTCACGTTCGTCAACGCGCCCCTGCTGGCCGAGGATCGCGGGCTCAACCTCCGGGAGATGTCGAACCCGCAGGCCGAGGACTATGTCTCGCTTCTCCGGGTCGTCGGGACGGGCCGGGACGGAGAACTTCTCGCGGTCGCCGGCACGATCTTCCAACCAGGCGACCGGGAACGGCTCGTCGAGATCTGGAACTCGGACGTCGACCTCGAACCGGCGGCCCACATGGCCTTCTTCCGGTACGAGGACCGACCCGGCGTCATCGGCGCCGTCGGCAGCGGGTTCGGCGACGCCGGGGTGAACATTGCCTCGGCGCAGGTTGGCCGCACGACCGTCGGCGGCACGGCGGTCATGGCTCTGGCCCTCGATGACGCAGCCAGCCGGGCAACGGTCGACGCGATCGCCCAGAAAATCGGCGCCGAACAGGCAAGAGTCGTCACCCTCGCCTAGGGCTTAGCCTGAATGCACCGAGCGGTGCCGCTGACGGCGGTGCCGGTTCCAATGGAAATGCCTCCTGAGCTGGGAGAATGCGGGTGTTGAAGTCCGCAAGACCACCAGAGCAGAAGGCATCTCGCAGATGCGAT
>Ga0326597_10000152_pt1 | contig 127325 bp, 128 predicted proteins | sample RVTome_12_FD_203789 | JGI IMG/M metagenome (GOLD analysis project Ga0326597, IMG submission 203789) | Soil microbial communities from uranium-contaminated site in the Upper Colorado River Basin, Wyoming, United States - RVT100D185 | ecosystem: Environmental > Terrestrial > Soil > Contaminated... | reverse complement strand
TCAGGCAAACGGCATTTCTTTTAAATTCAGCATCATATTTTCTTCTGTTTTGAACACTCATTTCTTCCCTCCAGTCGTTTTTATACCAACGACTTAACTGAGTGTCCACTTTTTTAGGGAAGGTTCACTTAGCGTTTTGTGGATTCCGGCAAAGTTGTAATGCATGTAGTGAAGCGATACCGCGTGTTCGTGGTTTTCGATCTTCTTTGAGAATCCGTTGCTTAATCTGGAAAATCGCTTTGAACTCATTCTCAACGTAAGGTTTTGACGTTCCACATCACTTGTGGAAATGTGCTTTTCATCCGGCCTTCCGATTACCTTTTGGGTACGAGTACCGCAACATTCACCGGGGCTGTACTTACCCGCCAAGGCCGGATCGGTCGTATAAAGCTTGACCCGCATCGCATAATCAACTTCACTTCCAAAGGCATCCTCAACTGTAGATAGGGCCTGTGACCATCGGTTGTAAGCTGAACCTTATTGGCAAGGCGACCGGCTAAATCTTCAATAAACAGTCTTGCATAATATCCGTTCCGTCGCCCCACCAACCCACATGGGACAAGCTTTGTATCGGCGCATATTGCCATCCATGTCCAAACATCTCCGACGCCATATTGACCGGCCTGTTCATCCGTAAGGTTCTTTTCCTTGGCATAACAGAAAGACCATATCTCGTCACATTGAATGCGTTTACACGGGAGGTTTCGTAGGGTTTGGTCTTGGTATTCCAAACAAGCTTTGTGGAATCGGTTCTTGCGTTGGAATCAATCTCCAATGGTCTCCGATTTTTTCGTATTTTTCACCCTTCTTTCGGTTAAGTACTGAATTTATGGTAGACCGTTCATATTCGCTTGAGAATCTTTCTTTAATCAATTCACGTATCTTGTGCTCATTTATTTCCCGGTTATAACGTCAGGCTACTTCTTGGCCCACCTAGCTAAAGCCGCTTTCTGAGCAATCTCTTTCCGTTTCTTAGCCGAAAGCTTCTCTGCTCTCGCGGGGCCGCCTTTCTTCCCGCCCTTCTGTCCGAGCTTGGAGAAATATTGGGATAGTTGTTCTTTGGTGGGTTCTTGAGGTGGGGTTTCTTCTTCGGGTTCTTCCGTGGACCGACGCACGATTTCAGCGGCGAGTGGGTTGGGGTCTTTGGGGAGTTTCTTTCTTGACCGGCTCATGGACATAATATAACAAGAGCGCGGCCCATCTGTCTATACCTTAAAAATCCAAAATGCGTCACTACCGTTTTTCTCGCTCATCCGCGTACTTCTTCACCCGATTGGGATTTATTGACACCCTCTAAGTCCTTTGTTATTCTAGCGAAATGAAACATTCCGCCGCGGGCACCGCCGATTTTTCCGGATCAAGGCATTGATCGCCTTGCATGTGAAGGCTTCATCGCGATGAACATCGTTCCGCTCAAAATTCGCGGGTGATCGTCCCTCGTATCGTTATGGATCGCTGGGGTGAAGACGCCTTGAGCTACTCCAAGTCCGGGGTGATCTTGAGAAAACAAGCACGCGGCATGATTCATGAGAAATCGACATTCGGTCGATGTTGCAAGAGATTGAGGAGCACCTCGCGGAAAAGCGCGATCTCGTTTTATCGGCACCTCCCTTGCCGTGGTTCAGTGTCGACAAGATTCGCCTTCGTCGCCTCTCGTACCGAAGGATTTGGAAGGGGCGGTTGTCCTCAAAGCATGGGTCCAGCAAGGGGTCTATCCCGATCGATTTAGGCTATGATACGGTCAGACCTTTTATTCGAAGCTGCAGTCGACCATCACGCATGAAACCCACTGGCTTCTGATTCCAGACCCTTTGCGGAAGGAAGTCCGGAGAGGGAAATCGTCGACTAAAAAACCCATCGCGAAGAAAAGTGGTCACGGGCTTTTTAAAACGCAACCCCAGTAAAGGAAAATGAAAAAAGTATGGGACGCTTAAAAAAAATAAAAGAAGGAAAAGGATTCGGAGATCTCTTAATCGGTCAATTTCTCATCGCCGTGCTCATTTATGTCGCCGTCGCCTTTTACGAGAGTGCGCCCCAATTGACCCTTACCCTCTCTGGCCTGCTGTTGATTGCTGTCTTGTATTTTTCTTTGAAGGGGATCAAGCAGCTTTGGTTTAAAGGGCCCAAGCGCCTATGAGTCTCCATCATCACGGCAATGAGGAGACGCTTCACCTCCACCCACCCTCCTGCGAACTGGACCTTTGCCATTCCTCCGATTATAAAATGATAGCGATCTCTCCCTTTGACCATCGGAAGTTTTATTGGGCAATCGGGCTGACCGCCGTCGTCATGGTTCTTGAAACCGTGGGCGGCGTTCTAACGAACAGCCTGGCCCTGCTCTCCGATGCGGGCCATATGCTCACGCACTTGATGGCCCTTTTCATTAGTCTATTGGCCATTATTTTCGCAAGCAAGCCTCCAACATTAAAAAAATCTTTCGGATTCTACCGGCTCGAAATCTTAGCGGCACTCTTTAACGGATTTTTTCTTTTTCTAATCACCGCTTGGATCGTTTACGAGGCCTACCATCGTTTTATCACACCCGAACCGGTCGCAACGTCGGAGATGATGATCATCGCTATCGTCGGACTGGTCACCAACCTGCTCACGGCCTTTCTGCTCACAGGAACGAAACGGAAAGACATCAACACGCAATCGGCCATTTTGCATCTTGCGGGAGACACCTTTGCTTCGGTCGGTGTCGTTGTCGGTGCAGGAATTATTGCTTGGACCCAGTGGTGGTGGGTCGATCCGGCCTTAAGTGTCATCATCTCCTTACTCATCCTGTATTGGGCCTTCGATTTAATCCGGGATGCGATCGACATTCTTCTTGAAGCCACGCCGAAAGAAATAGATCCAGACCGGGTGGTGGATGCCATCAAGTCGTTTGAGGAAGTCCGCGACATGCACGATGTGCATGTCTGGACACTCACCTCCGGCATGTATGCCTTATCGGCTCATGTCGCCATTAAGGACATGCCCTTAAAACAAACGGCGCCCCTATTGAAAAAAATCAATACCTTGCTTTGCGATCGGTTTAAAATCGGACATGCCGCCATTCAATTGGAGGTCGAGGCCGTCGTCGGCGAAGTAACGGAACATTCTATATTGAAATGAGACCCATATTAGGGTGCAAAAGGATTCCCTTCGAAAGCGGATGGGCGCGTGTATTAAAATGACGCATCTGCGAACAACTTTAATTTTTTAAACCCGACCCAAGAGGTGCGAAGCCCCATGACGATGAATCTATTTCAAGAAATGAAAACGGGAGGCCACGAACAGCTTTTGGTCTGTTCCGATCCGAAGGTCGGCCTACAAGCCATCATCGCCATTCATAATACAACGCGGGGACCTGCGCTTGGCGGTTGTCGGATGTGGCCTTATAAAACATTCGAAGCTGCATTGAGCGATGTGATGCGCCTCGCTCGGGCGATGTCTTACAAAGCGGCTGTGAGCGATTTACCTCTCGGCGGCGGAAAAAGCGTCATCTGGGGCGATTCCCAAACCCAAAAGACACCCGGCCTTTTGGCAGCCTTTGCAAAGCAGGTCGATTTACTCGGCGGCCGATACATCGTCGCGGAAGACGTCGGCATCGGGGTGCCTGATATCGAAGAAATGAAAAAGATCACCCCGCACGTCTCTGGCTTTCCCCGATCTAAAGGCGGGAGTGGGGATCCTTCACCCGCGACCGCCTATGGCGTATTCTGCAGCATGCGTGCCTGCTTGGAAGCGGTCTTTGGAAGCCCTTCCTTTCAAGGAAAGCGCATCGCTATTCAAGGGATGGGCAAGGTCGGAACGGCCTTGGCAAAGCTTCTGCACGAAGCGGATGCGAAACTCTATGTCTCGGACATGGACCCGGAGAAAATGGCCTATGCGACTCGCGAATTCGGGGGCGACCCCATCCACGGCCACGAAATTTACCGGGTCGATTGCGATATCTTTTCGCCCTGCGCCTTGGGAGGCACCGTCAACGAACGCACCATCCCCAGCCTCTCCTGTCCCATTGTCGCCGGAGCGGCCAACAACCAGCTCGAAAGGCCGGAAGACATCGCCTTGCTCGAAGCGAAAAACATCCTCTATGCCCCCGACTACGTGATTAACGCCGGCGGCCTGATCAATATTTACGAAGAAATACAGGGTTACGATCAAGCACGTGCCTACAAGCGGGTTGAGGCCATTTACGACCGCCTAAAAGAAGTCTTCGCCCTCTCAAAAACGGATACGATTTCGACCGCTGCGGCAGCGGACAAACTTGCGGAAACGCGTTTAATCGTAAAAAGAAACCATGATTAATTTCAATCCACCGCGCCCCGGACGGATTCTTGTCGCCCTTCTCTGCTCGATCTTTTTCATGCGACTGCCCGACCTGATGCCCATGGCATGGAAAGGGCTTATCGTGATCCTGATCCTCGTTTTTTTTCTCGTCCTGCCCGATATGCGCGGGCTCAAAGGGGGGCTCATCGCTTGCTTCTTTTCATTGGCCTTTGCCGGTTTCGGACAGTTTTACGTCCGGCAATATATGCGAGGCTTTCTCTTTACCTTTGGCGCTGTCTTCTCCTATATGATGCGCAATTACTCCGCAAAGTCTGAAATCTTCAACATTGTTTTATTTCTGGTTGCCGCCGTCGACGCCTTTTCCTATGGCAAACGGGGCATCGGCATTTTCTAAGCTTCCCGCTCCCTCATTTTATCGATTTTTCCTCCCAAAAGCATCGCTCGAAGATTTTTCCAATTTTCGGACACTCGTTTATTGTTTGTTTTTGATTTATTGAATCGTGTCCATCGACGATCTCCGCAAGTATATTTATCTGTTCCCCTTGAAACAGAGAGGGAACTGATTTAGTTAGTAAGATGAACCTTGTGGGGACACAGGGAAAAATGAAGGGGCAATCTCTCTGAATATCGATGCGATCTTCCAGTGTTTTTGACAACAAGCCTATTTGACAAGCGAAACACGACTATGTTTCTTTATTCTAAACGACACGGTTTTAATAGCGGGTACACTGTTCGGGGCCGTTTGGCCTATTTAACAATAAGGAGGAGATTCACTATGACACGTCAGAACGGAATTAAAATTGCGGGCATTCTCGGGATGTTTTTTCTTTTGTTGACTGCGAATCTCGTACAGGCAGGAGCCGCCAAGCCTTTAGATGCGCCTGCGGATGCCGCCGGTGCGGGCCACAATGCGGAAGGCATTAAACATTTTAACATGGGCATGTGGGACAACGCGGAGTTGCACTTTAAGGGTGCTGTCAAGGAAAACGATAAATTGGCGGAAGCCCATTACAATCTCGCGCTGGCCCTCGATAAACTTGGCAACCACAAAGACGCGACAAAACACTTCGCGGAAGCGAACAAGCTGGGCGCCAGTAATCCGGCCATCGCCAATTCCGAGATCTTGAAGAAACACCTCGGGATGTAGTCTCCAATTTCCGATTTTCCTTTTTTAAAAAGTGGCCCTTTTCGATTCCTCGGAAGGGCCACTTTTTTTATATTTTTTTGAAAAGAACCCGAAGCGATACAGGAAGGATTTAAAGCCGGGAATATCAACTAACCTTAAGCAGATCGTTTCGCCCCTTTAAGGACTTTAGTTGTCTTCCCTTTATTCGTCTCGGTTGCGCCTTTATGCCAAGAAACCAAGAGCGAACTGGCGATAAACCAAGAAGAATAGGTGCCGACAACAATGCCTAGGATCATGGCTGAGGAAAAATCGTGGATCACCTCTCCGCCGAAGAAATACAGGGCGACCACAGCTAAAAAGGTGGTTACGCCGGTAATAAACGTTCTTGAAAGATTGTCGTTGATCGAACGGTTAATCAATGCCTCGAAAGACTCCTTCTTTCTTGACTTTAGATTTTCTCGAATACGGTCGAAAATGACGACGGTATCGTTGATCGAATAACCGGCGATGGTAAGAAGAGCGGTTACCACCAATAGGGTAATTTCTTTATTCATCACATAAAAAATACCAAGCACAACGAAGACATCGTGAAAGGTGGCAATTGCAGCGGCAAGGCCAAATCGAAATTCGAAACGAAAAGCAATGTATGCGATGATCATGACCAAGGAAAACAGGATGGCGTTCAGGGCATCGCCTTGGAGTTTTTTACCGATGGTCGGGCCGATTTCCGTACTGCTTTCGACCTCAAAGGTATTGTCGGGAAAAGCGCTGATAAACGCATCCCTGATCTCGCTCCGAGTATTTTTCTCGGCGATATTCTTCCTTTTTAAGCGAATGATCAATTTATGCTCGGCTACCACCTCTTGAAGTTCGGCATCTTTAATCCCTCCCGACTCCAGTGCGCGTCTTGCTGCATCGATTTCGATCGGATGTTCGAACTTCAACTGAACCACGGCGCCTCCCGCGAATTCGATGCCGAGGTGTCCCCCTCCTCGGGCGATTTGAATTAATGCGATCAGGCCAAGCATGGCCAAAATGCCAGAAAGGATATAGAACGACTTTCGTTTTCCAACGAAGTCGATGGAAGTCTCTTTTATAAATGTGATCATTGCATCCTTCTTAAAAAGCAGGCCTGAGCGCCCTACACGCTGAGCCGTTCCAGCCGTTTTCGGCCGTTAAAGTAGTCATACACCGCTTTCGTTCCCACCAAGGCCGTAAAGAGATTGATAGAAACCCCGAGTCCGAGGGTAACGGCAAATCCGCGTATGGGCCCCGTCCCGAACATAAACAGAGAAAAAGCGGTAATTAAGGTTGTGACGTTAGAATCGAAAATAGAACTAAAGGCCTTGTCGTAACCCGCGTCAATGGCGAGGCGCACGGGCCTTCCCGCACGCAACTCGTCGCGAATTCGCTCAAGAATCAAGACATTGGCGTCTACGGCCATGCCGATCGAAAGGATAATACCCGCAATGCCCGGTAGCGTCAATGTGGCATTCAAGGTGGCCAAGCCCCCGATCAGCAAAATCACGTTCAAGACCATCGCGAATACGGCGAGTAAGCCCGAAAGCCGGTAATAAAATACCATAAAAACGACGACCAAGAGGGTACCGAGCAGGCCGGCCTGCATCCCCTTTCGTATCGAATCGCTCCCTAAGGAGGGGCCGACGGTCACATTTTGAAGGATGGTTACCGGCGCAGGCAAGGCCCCCGCCCGGAGGACGACCGAAAGATCGCTGGCCTCCTGATGGGTGAAATCGCCGTTAATCTGCGCACGGCCGCCGCTGATTTTTTCTTGAATCCTCGGCGCGGAATAGATCGTATCGTCGAGAACGATGGCCAGACGCTTTTGAATGTTGGCCTCGCTCACCTTTTCAAATAATTTCGCACCGGCAGGATCGAAGGTAATTGAGACATAAGGCACGTTGAACTCATCGAATGCGACGCGGGCATCCATGAGCAGATCGCCGGTCAAAACGGCAGGCTCCTTCACCAAAAAAGGCCGCCGCGTGACCCCACCGGTTTCTTTGTCTTCCATCCGTTCAAAAAGGATGCGCTCGTTTTTTCCCACTTTGTCTTTAAACTTAGTGAGGAAATCCGACTCTTCGCCGGCGGGGAGACGGTCGGGAAAATCGTTTAATAGAGGCGACGATTCGTTCAGTAGTTTAAATTCCAACAAAGCCGTTTTCCCAATTAGATCGATGGCGCGGTCCGCGTCGCTAATACCCGGCAGTTGGATCAGCATCTGATGGGCGCCTTGCTTCTGAATCAAGGGTTCGGACACGCCAAACTCGTCCACTCGATTCCGGATGGTTTCCAGGGCTTGCAGCGTGGCGTTTTCTAAAATACGTTCAACTTCATCGCTGCGTAAAACCATGACCTGTTGTCCTGGATTGCGCTCCTCGACAACCAACATCGGGAAATTCTCTTCGATAATTTTCGTCACCTGCTCGTCCGTCTCTGCTGCGAAAGAAAGATGAAGTGCGCGGTCTTCGCGTGTGACGGAGACACCGGCGACTCCTTGTTCTTCGAGGGCCGCCGTGAGTGAAGCCCGCGTCCGTTCCACGACGATATCGACGGCCTTTTCCACTTCAACTTCCAAGACAAGGTGCATCCCCCCACGCAAATCCAAGCCCAAACTCACGCCCCGATCCGGAAAAACTTTTCCCCACCAGGTTGGCAACTTCGAATACAGAGGAGTCGAGGGCAAAACAAAAAGAATGGCAATAAACAGTGATGCGAAAATCGTCAGTAATCTGCCTTTAATCCCTTTTTTCACAACGGTGCGCTCCTACTTATCCTTATCGTCATCTTTGAGTTCCTCAATATTTTTCCGTAAAACCTTCACGCGAACCCCTTCGGCAACCTGAATCGTGATCACCTTGTCGCCCAGATTGGTTACCGTTCCGATTAAGCCACCCAGGGTGATCACATGGTCACCTTTCTTTAAGGCTTGAATCATCTCCTGCCGTTCTTTTGCCTTTTTTTGTTGAGGCCGAATCAGCATAAAATAAAAAATCACAAAGATCAGAATAAATGGAGCAAAGGTAACGATCGGATTGATCTGCGAATTCGGCGCGGATCCTCCGCCTGTCTGTGCGAGCGCCTCTGTAATCAACCCTCCGAATATAAACACTCTAACCTCCTTCTCGACGCGTTAGAGAAAAATCGCCCGTTTTTGATAAAATAGGGCCCGGAAATGGTCGAGCGTCCCATTGCCAATGGCTTCCCGGAGACCCGACATGAGCCTGAGATAGTAATATAAATTGTGCAATGTATTCAAGCGTATTGCCAAAAGCTCTTTGGCCATGAACAAATGCCTTAAATAGGCTCTCGAAAAGTTTCGGCAGGTATAACATTCGCAGCTTGCATCCAGGGGTGCATCATCTTCCGTGTAACACGCATTCTTAATGTGGATCTCGCCCTGATGCGTAAAGAGGGAACCCGTCCGCGCATGACGCGTCGGGAGAACGCAATCGAAAAGATCGATCCCCCTGCAGACCGCTTCGACAAGATCCTCGGGACGACCGACGCCCATGAGGTAGCGAGGCAGGACGGTGGGAATAAGAGGAACCACCCCTTCCAGCACAGAAAGCATGGCTTCCTGGGGTTCTCCAACCGAAAGGCCTCCAATGGCGATCCCATCAAAGCCCATGTTCAATAGGCCTTCTAAGCCTTTTTTTCGCAAGTCGTCGAAAAATCCACCTTGAACAATCCCATAGAGAAATTGATCGTCACGATGATGTGCGGCCTTTGAACGTTCCGCCCATCGCAGTGTACGCGCCAGAGAAAGTTCGGTGGACCGATGATCCGACGGATACGGGAGGCATTCGTCGAAGGCCATAATAATGTCGGCCCCGAGCGCGGATTCAATCTCAATGGCCCGCTCCGGCGTCATCATGTGCCGAGAGCCATCGATATGGGATTGGAAACGGACGCCCTCTTCATCAATTTTCGTAAGGCCCTTTAAGCTAAAGACCTGATACCCGCCGCTGTCGGTCAAGATCGGCCCTTCCCATCCAATAAAACGATGCAGTCCACCGCGTCTTTTAACCATTTCATGCCCCGGTCGGAGGTATAGATGGTAGGCATTGCACAAAATAATTTCCGCATCGAGCCCTTGGAGATCCGCTGGGCTCATTCCCTTGACCGAGCCCGCAGTCCCCACCGGCATAAAGGCGGGCGTACGAATGTCGCCATGTGCGGTTCTTACCTTACCCAATCTTACCGGGGAATTGACCGTGCGATGCAAGACCTCAAAATGCGGTCCTTTCAAAGCGCTCACCTTCACAGAAGTGGACTCCGTGATCGATGCTTCAGATTTCATGAGCGGCCACATTGCAAATTGATCATCATGTCCTTACATCCGTTCCGGCGCGGCAATCCCCAAAATATCGAGTCCATTTTTCAGGACGATGCGGACGGCGAGCATCAAGGTGAGACGCGCACGAGTTTGTGCACGATCCTCGGAGATCACGCGGCATTTAAAATAATAGCTGTGGAGCAGGGCCGCCAGCGACTGCAAATAAGCGGTCATCCGATGGGGCTCCAAGGTCTCCGCTGCGGATTGGATTGTGTCGGGATATTGGGCCAGCGCCTTGATCAAGGCCCGTTCCTCATCAAGGTCCAAAAAGTTCAAGGCTTCAATCGATAGCGATTCGGAGATTTCGTCCGGATTCCAGCCTTGCTCTTCGGCGACGCGGACAATGCTGCACAGGCGGGCATAGGCGTATTGGACATAGTAAACGGGATTTTCGTTCGAGGCCTTTTTCGCCAGCTCCAAATCGAAGTCGACAGCGGTGTCGGAACGGCGCATCAGAAAGAAAAAGCGGGTCGCGTCCACGCCCACCTCGTCAATAACTTCTTGGAGGGTCACAAAATCGCCGGCCCGCTTCGACATTTTTACGGCTTTGCCCTCTCGGAGCAGATTCACCAATTGATGGGTGATCACCGTCAGCCGATCGGGCGCATAGCCCATCGCCGCGACCACCGCCTTCAGCCGTCCGACATAGCCATGATGGTCCGCACCGAGGATGTTGATCACACGGTCGTAGCCTCGCTCGAACTTATTCCGATGATAGGCCACATCGGAGGCGAAGTAGGTAAGTCGGCCATCGCTTTTAATCACGACGCGGTCCTTGTCGTCGCCAAATTGGGTGGTGGCCACCCAGGTCGCCCCGTCTTCTTCGTAGAGCATGCCTTTCGACTTCAATAACGCCAAGGCCGCATCGACCTCTTCGTTCTCGTGGATTTCACCCTCGGAAAACCAAGCATCGAAGTCGACCCCGAAGCGATCGAGGACCTCTCGAATCCAGCCGACAATAATTTCATAGCTGTACGAAATAAATAAGGGCAAATGCTCTGCTTCATCGCCTTGCAGGTAACGGCCCCCATCCCGGGCCTTAAGTTTTTTCGCAATATCGACAATATAGTCGCCCTGGTAGCTCTCCTCCGGAAGCGTAATGGTCTCGCCGAACAATTCACGGTACCTAAGATAGGTCGATCGCCCGAGCAAGCTCATCTGTACACCGATATCGTTGAGATAATATTCCCGCGTCACACGATAACCGACCGCGGAAAGCAGATGGCCCAAGGCGTCACCCAAGGCCGCGGACCGGCCGCTGGCAACATGCAAGGGTCCAGTCGGGTTGGCGCTGACGAATTCGATAAGGACCTTCTTGTTTTCACCCAGATCAGACCTGCCGTAGCGGGCGCGTTCACGATGAATGGTGATTAGGCTTTGAAGCCAGTACCCTTGGGTCATAAAAAAATTGATATAGCCGGGACCCGCAATCTCAATTTTTTCGATCGCATCGGAACGGCCTTCGAGGAGAGAAACGAGGATGCCAGCCACTTCCCTGGGCGGTTTTTTTTCCAGCTTGGCCAGCGAAAGGGCAAGGGTCGTGGCAAAATCACCTTGGTCATCGCGTTTCGGGACTTCTAAAGAAATTTCTAGTTTCGTAGTTTCCTTAAGGCTCCCTTTATCGAAACCTTCGGCTATTGCGCCTTCAAGGATATTTCGTAAAATATCTTTCATACTATTTTTAACAATGGCGTAAAGTCACTCTGTGGCGAACACACGCAAGCAAACGGTTCAGTATAATCCTTCTCTCTAAAAAGTCAACTCTTCAAATTCCCGGTTTGCAATGTCGTTTCGGCCTTATCGATGGCGTTTATCAATGGGGACGCCCATGCCGACATAAAAGGATCGAGATAATTTTCGGATGCATGAGCGACTCTAATTTATTCTAATTTCGATTCGAGCAGCCCTTTATATAGGGATTTGAGTCTTGACTTGTGCATAGGATATCATCCATATCCATATGATTAGTCGTCGAATCGATGCGTTTCGTGTAAAATATGGAAAGTGAGATGAAGCGATCTGATTTATGAAAAAATATTTAGAACTATTAAAAATAAAAGGATTCTCGCCTTTCTTGTGGACCCAATTTCTAGGGGCGTTTAACGACAACGTCATCAAAATCGTTATCTCGATGCTTGCGATTACGACTGAAACCGCTCAGAGCGGCGTTTACATTTCGATGATCGGTGCGATCTTTATGCTTCCGTTTTTTTTCTTTTCCGGTTATGCCGGTTATGCCGCAGACCACATCAATAAACGGACGGTTCTAATCTGGACGAAAGGGTTAGAGCTCTTCGCCATGATCCTGGCTTTATTTTCTTTTATAGACGGCCGTATCCAATGGATGCTGCCGGTCCTTTTTTTGATGGCCTTGCAGACCACTTTTTTCAGCACCGCAAAATACGGCATCCTCCCGGAAATGCTTCCGGATAACGATCTTTCACGCGCCAACGGCTTGGTCGAAATGACGACGTTTCTCGCCATTATCCTCGGGACATCCTCAGGCGGTTTTCTATTCTCTTTTTGGAGTCAGGACTTGCCTCTGATTGGTGGGGCATTGATCGGTATTGCAGCGGCCGGATACTGGGCGAGTTTTGGCATAGCAACTGTGCCTGCGCCAAAAGGCCAAAAAAAGTTTCAGATCAATCCTTGGGGCGAAGTCGGACAAGGCTTGAGGACGCTATCGAAAAGCAAGATCCTCTGGTCCACGGCATTGGGAATTGCCTATTTCGCGTTTTTAGGGGCTTTTCTCCAGATGGATTTCCTTCTCTTCGGCAACGAAGTGATGCAACTGGATGAGTTTTCGATCAGTCTTCTTGGAGCCTTTCTCGCGCTCGGGGTCGGGGTCGGCAGTTTGCTTGCCGGTCGCCTTTCGGGCGAAAAAGTCGAGCTCGGTCTTGTGCCCATAGGGTCAATCGGCATGGGCCTCTTTTCGATTATTCTAGCCTTCTCCGGGGACTCCTTTCTTAAGACGAGTGTTGTGTTGGTTTTGCTCGGATGTTCCGGCGGACTCTTCAGTGTTCCCCTATATGCCATGTTGCAACAAAAAAGTGGGCAAGAGGAGCGTGGACAACTCATCGGAACAGCAAATTTTCTACTGACGGTCGGCATCCTTTTGTCTTCAGGATTCCTCTGGTTATTTCACGATTTTTTTTCTTTTGGCGCAGATCGTATCATCCTAATGCTCGGACTCTTTACGCTTGCAATGACGCCTTATATCATGAAGATCGTCCCCCAATACCTGATCCGATTTACGCTGTGGATGCTGACACATTCGATGTTTCAGATTCGCATTCGCGGTCAAGAAAACGTCCCTTTCCGAGGCCCGGCCTTGCTCGTTTGCAACCAGGTTTCGTTCGTCGACGGTTTGTTGGTGGGGGCGTGCGTCCAGCGATTCATTCGGTTTATGGTAAGCCGTGCGTCCTTCGATAGAAAGTGGATCGGCTGGTTATTGAAAAAAATGGAGGCCATCCCCGTAGGTGAAGGAATGGACGAAGACTCACTTCCTCTAAAGAAAGGCCGAAACGCTCTAGAAGAGGGACATGTGGTTTGCCTGTTTGTCGAAGGGGCTTTCGGAAAAATAGGGGATACCTTTACATTTAAGGATGAATTCGAATGGATGGTTAAAGATATGAATGTGCCGATTATCCCCGTTTATCTGAAGGGACTCGCCGGTTCGGTCTTTTCCGATGCGACCCAAAGAGGAACCTATAGACCGCTCTTTCCGGTATCGGTCACATTTGGAGAAGTGCTTTCCAGTCCCATTTCTGCGTTGGAAGTTCGACACGCCATCGCCGGCTTGGGCACCGATGAAATCAAGTCCGGCTTGGTACGCGATGTAAAATTATTAAGGGAGGGCAATGTCAAGTAGGAAAAATATCGAACGCTGTCCCTGGGTCGATCTAACCAAGCCCGACTACATCGCTTACCACGATAAGGAATGGGGTGTTCCTCTGCACGACGACCGCCTGCTCTTCGAATTTTTAACCCTTGAAGGGGCTCAGGCCGGATTGAGTTGGTACACTGTGCTTCGCAAACGCGAAAATTATCGCCTGGCCTTTGATCGTTTCGAGCCGAAAAAAATTGCCTGCTACAAGGAGAACAAGATTGCCGCGCTCATGAACGACACTGGAATCATTCGAAACCGGCTTAAGATTCTGGCTGCCATCAATAACGCCGCGCGGTTTATGGAAGTCCAGTCGGAATTCGGCAGCTTCGACCAATACCTGTGGCAGTTCGTCCAAGGCAAACCGATTGTAAACACACTGAAAACCATTGAAGATTATCCTGCAACGACGAAGGAATCGGATGCGATGAGCAAAGACCTCAAGCAGCGCGGCTTTAAATTTATCGGATCGACCATCTGCTACGCCCACATGCAGGCCACGGGCATGGTCAATGATCACAGCCTTGATTGTTTCCGTAGAAAAGAGATCCTTGCCACTCACACCTAAGAGATATTAAAAGTAAGTTAAGAGAGCGCAGCGCGAAGGCTGAGTCGTGCCACTGCTGAACCCGATGCCGAATACCCTCGCCCACATTGGCCTCCATGGCCTCGCCACAAAAGCCGTCTATCGGGAGGTCGATCTAAAATGGGTTTATCTCGGAGCCATTCTCCCCGACCTGCCTTGGATTTTGCAGCGTATCACCGGAACCCTCGCACCGCATGTCGACCGTCTCGACCTGAGGCTTTATGTGATTGGACAAGCCTCCCTATTTTTCTGCCTGATTTTAAGCGCGGCCTTGGCCCTGTTTTCGAGGCAACCACTGCAGACCTTCAGGGTCCTCGGGTCAGGATCCATCCTACATCTTTTGCTCGACACCCTCCAGCACAAGTGGGCCAATGGCGTCCATTTTTTTGCCCCCTATTCTTGGCGCCTGAGCCGCTTTGGTCTGGTTTGGCCGGAAAGCCTGCCCACGTATCTGGTCACAGCATTCGGTTTGGGCTGGTGCTTGTTTTATTGGAAGCGAAGTCTGCAGGCCGCCTTTCCCTTGACCCGTCCGGACAAAAAAAAGGCGCTCACCGGACTGAGTTTGTTGATCATTTATTTCCTGCTTCCCTTCGCCCTGCTTGAGGGTCCCGAGGCGCAAGACAATCACTTTGTAAAAACCCTCCGTTCCTCAGAAGAAAGAAAAGGCAAAGTCATCGAAATGGATCGGGCCGATTACGAATACGATCCAGCCGGAGGAAAGCTGCACCTATTCACCGGCGAAGTCTTCCAAGTCGAGGACTTACACCTCGACCACTCCACGACGATTTCGATTCGAGGCGTCTTCACGGAAAAAAATAGGATCCGGGTTCTCGACCACCATGTACACGCCCGTTTCCGGGACGAGGCCTCTTATCTTGGCTTGGGTCTTATTGCCCTATTATGGCTGGGCGCGGCCTATCGGGCCTATCAGAAACCGGTCCTAGAATCAATTTAAAATAAAAGCTTTAAATTTGACCTCAAAAATATTAGACTAAGCGCGTCATGAATATTTCCAGACTGGCTGTCTCTCTTTTAATCAAGATCGCTTTTCTTGCCCTGGTGGTCTGGTTTGCGCAACGCATGGGCATTTCTTTCTTTTAGCGGGACGATGCCGACCTTTCGAAAAATAAAAACGATACTCAAAGCCAAGCCAACCCTCGAAGGCGCGGGCGTCCGCCTCAAACGCGTCTTCGGCCACCCCGAACTCCCCCTGCTCGATCCTTTTTTATTAATGGACGATTTTCACTCCGACAATCCCGATGATTACATGGCCGGCTTTCCCATGCACCCCCATCGCGGCATCGAAACAATTACCTACGTCCTGCAAGGGGCTGTGACACATCGCGACAGCATGGGCAACCACGGCACCATCGAAAGCGGCGACCTCCAATGGATGACGGCGGGCAGCGGGATTATTCACGAAGAGATGCCCCAAGAAACGGAGGTGCTCTGGGGCTTTCAGCTTTGGGCCAACATTCCCGCAAAAAATAAAATGATGGCCCCGCGCTATCAGGAAATTAAGGCCTCTGAAATTCCAATCGTTTCGCCCAGCACTTCTGTCTCTATTAAAGTGATCTGCGGAAATTTGAACGGTGTTCAAGGACCGATTCAGGGGGTCGTCACGGATCCAGAATACCTCGATATTTCGATGCAAGCCCACACGGTATTCGAACATCCGGTCAAGGAAGGGCACACCTGCTTTGCCTATGTGATGGAGGGCGAGGGCTTTTTTGGCGACGACAATAAACAAGGCATCGGGCCGGAACATTTGCTGCTCTTCGACACCGGCCTCCGCATCCGAGTGGCAACGGAAAATGCCCCGCTACGATTTTTGCTGATCTCGGGGAAACCCATCCAAGAGCCCATCGCCTGGGCGGGTCCGATCGTGATGAACACGCAGGAAGAGTTGGACATCGCCTTCCGGGAATATCGCGCCGGCACTTTCATTAAGTCTTAACTTCCCTCCCCTTTCGTTCATCGATTTTCATCAAATCAAACTGCGATTCTTCCGATCTACCCACCCGCTCACACAGGTTTCATACCAAGTTGAAGGTCTAATTCTCATGTCCTTGACTCCCTTCCAATGAAAGGCATAAGCTTTTCACATGGGAAAATCGGATGCAATCCTTCTCGTCTTTCTTATCTCTCTCGTCCTCAATCCTACCTCCGCTCTTTTGCCCAATACCGCCGAGGCAAAGCAGGTCCATGTCGTCAGCTACGAAGGGATTGTGAATCCCGTATTGGCGGAGTTAATGAGCACGGCAATATTAGAAGCCGAGAAGGCCCAGGCTGAGGCCTTGATCCTTCGTCTCGACACCCCCGGTGGGCTCGACCTCTCGATGCGAGACATCATTAAAGCCATGATCGCTTCTGAAATCCCCGTCGTGGTCTATGTCTCGCCCAGCGGCGGACGGGCCGCCTCGGCGGGGGCCTTTGTCGCCCTCGCCGCCCATGTGGCCGCCATGTCTCCCGGCACCAATATCGGCGCGGCCCACCCCGTGATGATGGGAGGCGGAGAGGCCGACGAGATCATGCAGGAAAAAATGGAAAACGACGCGGCGGCCTATATCCGTTCCCTTGCGGAGCGCCGGGGCCGGAATGTGGAATGGGCGGAATCGGCCGTTCTGGAATCGGCCTCGGCGACGGAAAAAGAGGCCCTGGAATTGAAGGTGATCGATGTCGTCGCGAAAGATCTCGAGGATCTTCTCACGCAAATCGACGGCCGGACCGTCGTCACCCTGAAAGGAGAAAGGAAACTGGCCACAGCGGATGCGGAAATCGTCGATCACCCGGTTGGCTGGCGCATTCGGATCTTGCAACTCATCTCCGACCCCAATGTCGCGTACGTCCTTATGCTGCTCGGTACGACCGGCCTCATTGCCGAGCTTTATAGCCCCGGTGCCATCTTTCCCGGCGTGGTGGGCGCCATCTGCCTCATCCTCGCCTTCTTCGCCTTCCAGACCTTGCCGATTAATTATGCGGGCCTGCTCCTCATTGTCCTGGGCATCGCCCTCTTCATCGCGGAATTGATGGTTCCCAGCTTCGGCGTTCTCGGACTGGGCGCAACGACCGCCTTGCTCATCGGCTCCTTGATGCTGATCGATACGGACCTGCCCGCCCTAAAAATTTCGCTTAGTCTTATCGTGCCCACCGTCCTCTTGGTGGCACTGGTCTTCACCTTTGTCCTCCGTACGGCATTAAAATCCCAGAGCGCACCCGCTGCTACCGGCGTACAAAAATTGGTTGGAGAGTTCGCGACCGCTCGGAAAGATTTAAATCCGGCCGGACCGGTACAGATTCAAGGCGAGATTTGGCAGGCCGAAAGCAACGAGCCGATCGTGGCGGGTGAAACCGTTCAGGTGGTTGCCGTCGAGGGCATCAAACTCAAAGTCAAAAAGGCATCTCAAGCCTAAACGCGTTTCAAATATATAAGGGCTTAAACCCAAGGAAAAAGGAGACCCAAATGTTCCCAACCTTTCCACTATTGATTGGCATTCTGGTCATCCTCTTTGTGCTCGCCAACGGATTCCGGGTGCTCAAAGAGTACGAACGCGCAGTCGTTTTCCGCCTCGGTCGGGTCTTGCAGAATGGGGCGATTTACGGCGGCAACGGACCGGGCCTCATCCTCCTCATCCCCTTTATCGATAAGATGGAGCGGGTGAGCCTGCGCACGGTAACGATGGATGTCCCACCTCAAGACATCATCTCGAAAGACAATGTCACCGTTAAAGTGAACGCCGTACTCTATTTCCGCGTGACCGACGAGAAAAAAGCGATTTTAAATGTGGAGGATTTTCTCTACGCCACCTCGATGATTTCGCAAACCACGCTGCGCTCGGTACTGGGCCAAAGCCAGCTCGACGATCTGCTTTCGAAGCGGGACGAGATCAACTTAGAGTTACAACGGATCATCGACCAACAGACCGAGCCTTGGGGCGTGAAAGTGAGCGCGGTCGAGGTGAAGAATGTGGATCTTCCCCAGGAGATGATGCGCGCCATCGCAAAGCAGGCCGAGGCGGAACGGGAACGCCGCGCAAAGGTGATTCACGCCGAAGGCGAATTCGAGGCCTCGCAACGCCTGGCCGATGCGGCCCGGATTATCGGCACGGAACCGGCGACGCTTCAACTTCGCTTTTTGCAAACCCTGACGGAGATCGCGACGGAGAAAAACTCGACCATTATTTTCCCGATCCCGATCGACCTCATCCAAAGCTTTATTAATAGAGGCGCAAAATAAAGGCGCCACTTTCTTTTTGAGGATGGATGGGCGAAGACAGGGCTATCGTTGGGTCGGTCCCAAGAGGACCGACCCGGTCATGAGAAAAAAACCGGCGATGACGCCCCAAGAGCGTATAAGCTCCCACTGGATCGCCCAAAAGTAAAAGGCGGTCATGATGAAAATTTTGAGCCCGTAATAGAAATGACTCTTGTATTTTGATGCGGGATCTAGAATGCGTTTCTCGAACATCCGGTGCAGGCTCCGAAAATGCCCCATACCCAAAAGACCGCCAAGGAAGAGAGAGAGGCCGTAATGCCGAGAAAAGAGGAGGACGAATAGGCTTCCTGCGACGGTGAGGATGAAACTTTTTTTTTCGATCCGCCGGAGCACGGCATGGCTTCGGATGAGAAATTGCTCTCGATCGACGGGGGGCGCGCTTTGGGGACGCCGGGTCATTTAGGCCTTTTTGAAGGCCTCGAAAGCCGCAGCAACCGTGGTATCGATGTCGGCGGCGCTATGCGCCGAGGAAAGAAAAAGGGCTTCGAATTGGGAGGGTGGAAAATAGACGCCTCCCTCCAACAAGGCGAGAAAAAACTTGCCAAAGCGTTTGGTGTTCGACCGGAGCGCACTTTGGTAGTCAATGACCGCCGTCCGGTTAAAGAAAAGGGTCATTTGGGACCCGACCCGATTCATTTGAATCTGGACCTTTGCCTTTTTTGCGGCCGATTTGAGACCGTCTTCCAAGGCCGCCGCCCGCAATTCTAATTTCTCATAAAAGCCAGGGGTGTCCAGTAATTGCAAGGTTTCAATTCCCGCAGCCATCGCCAAGGGATTTCCCGAGAGGGTCCCCGCCTGATAAACCGGTCCCAGCGGGGCGATGTGATCCATAATGTCCTGCCGGCCGCCATAAGCGCCCACGGGAAGCCCTCCACCGATAATCTTGCCGAGGCAAGTGAGGTCCGGCCGGACGCCGTAGCGCTCCTGAGCCCCGCCGGCGGATGCCCGAAAACCGCTCATGACTTCATCGAATATCAATAGGGTCCCGAAGGGCTTGGTCAGTTCCCGGAGGCCGGGCAGGTAACCATCGTGCGGAACAATCGTTCCCATGTTTCCCGGAACGGGTTCGATGATAATACAGGCCACCTCATTTCCAAGCGATTCGAGGGTTTTTCTGATGGCGGCCAAGTCGTTGAAAGGCAATGTGATCGTATCGCGGGCCAAGTCCGGAGGAATACCCGCGGAATCGGGAATACCCAGGGTCGTCGCCCCGGAGCCCGCCTTCACCAGCAGCGAATCGACATGGCCGTGGTAGCAGCCTTCGATTTTGATCACCTTGTTTCTGTGGGTAAATCCACGGGCCAAACGGATGGCGCTCATGGTCGCCTCCGTTCCCGAATTCACGAAACGCAGGCGTTCCATCAAGGGAAATTTCTTTTGGACGCACTCGGCAAGCCTGAGTTCGAGGGCCGTCGGGGCGCCAAAACTGGTGCCCAAGGCGGCCGTTTTTTGAAGCGCCGAGACGACTTTCGGGTGGGCGTGGCCGACGATCATCGGTCCCCACGAGAGCACGTAGTCGATGAAACGATTTCCGTCGACATCGACAATTTTGCTCCCTTTGGCCTTTTTGATAAAAAGCGGGTTACCGCCGACGGCTTTAAAGGCCCGAACGGGGGAATTCACTCCGCCTGGGATTCTCAGGACACTCTTTTCGAATAATGCCGCCGATTTATCGCGTTTCATAGGCCGCCATTCTAGGGAAGGCGCGAGGACATGTCAAGCCAAGCGACTGCTTCTGTAAACCGGCGTTATGGACACGGGGCAAAGGACTTCAAGGGATTAAGCCATTCATGAAAAAGGGGCAAATACGGCTCATTAGGCAATATTGACAAATAGAGACGCAATTGATTAACCTCCAGTCGTTCCCAGTCGCGTTGAAAGGGAACGCAATATTACCGTTTCATATGATTGCAAATACTGACTCACCCTAGATTGCATGGGAGGGATTTTCAAAATGCGATTACGCAGGAGGCGTACGGCCGTTCTACTTTGCCTTTTTCTTCTGACCCTGTCCCTCTTCCTGCCGGCGAAGGGATCTTCGGAAGATCGCCCCAGTGTGATGTTCATGATTGCCGAGCAGAATGTCGGGCAAGAAATATTCATTTTTTGGTGGGGGCTCTTCAGTAGAGAAGTAGACCTCTTGGCAAAAGAAGTCGATCTTTCAGTGGGCGAAACCATACTTAAAGAAGCCTTTCTCAATGAGGGTTTTAATGTGGTCGATGTTTCGAACATTTCCGACAAGATACAGGTGTCTAAGGCCTATAAGGTCGCCGACCTCACGAAAGACGCCGCTATTAATATAGGCAAGGACGTTGGGGCCGATGTAGTTGTTAAAGGAAAAGTCATCGCCAAAGCCGGTCCCAAAAGCGCTTCGAGCAACGTGAATACCTATATCGCCGATATGACCTTGACCGCTTTTCGAGTCAAAGACGGCCTGGTTTTGGGCGCAGGCAGGGGCCATGGCACGGCACGACATATCTCCGAAGTCACTGGAGGCACGGAGGCCATCGAACGGGCGTCTCAGGAGGCGGCGGCAAAACTCATTGAGCAAATTAATAAAAAAATAGGACCATAAATCCTTTCTAAAAACCCACTTCGAATTTTGCGGCCAGGATGCATTGCATAAGGAAACCAAGCATTATGACGAGATGTCGGATTCACGCATTCATATCGCTAACTATTGTCTTCTTACTCTCCCCCGGCTGTACGCCGAGAATGATCACCCGCCCACCAAACCCCGGCAACCCGATTCGGAGTATCGCCATCCTGCCCATGTTGGATAACTCGGACGACGTGGAAGCCCCCGACCGGGCCAGGGGGGCCTTTTACGATCGCATCAAAAATTACCATTACGATGTGAAACCGCTCGACGAGACCAACCTTATATTGAACGAGCAGATGGGCATCACCTTAGGAAAGCAGCTCGAAATGACAAGCCCTCAACAGCTTGGCGAGACGCTCGGCGTGGACGGCGTCTTTTATGGCTTCCTATTAAATTTCGACGAAGTCACGATCGGCGTGGCCAACACCTACAAAGTCCGCATCGGCTGGAAACTCGTGAACACGAAAACGGGGGAGATCGTCTGGGGAAGAGGGGCAGCCGTGATGCGGGCCCAATCGATCGGCGGCGTTGCCGGCATCGGTTCGTTGGACACGGAGAAGGTCGACGCCCTTCCCGGTTCCGCCAATCCGATGGCCGAAATGCCCGGCCTGGATAAATGGATTTTAATGGAGAATAAGTCAGTCAACGCACAAGAGGGCTTGGTGCTGGGTCTGGGGGGGAAACTGCTCGACGGACTCACGGGCAAGCGCCTACAAAAAGAAATGGACCATGCCTATCGGCATATTTTTTCGAACATGCCCGCTGGACCGGGAAGCGCGCCCGTCGCCGCGAGTCCCTAAAGCATTTGAAGCGTGGTTTTTAATCGGGATGAAACGAAGGAAACATTGTGAACACTAAGCGATCAAAGGAGGCTATACCTAAAATGAAACCGATATCTTGGCGGCGAAACCTATCGTCATTTTTTATCCTCACTCTGCTTTTTTCCGGCTGCACGTCTATGGGCGGCGAGGTGAAAAAAGATGTGTCATTGACTGACCAAACCGAGAAGCTCGAACGGGCCGGAGCCCACTACACTGGGCCTCAATATAATATTGGAATTATCACCCTCGCCAATAAAACCCCTTCCAAGGTGTTAGGAATCGGCGAGGCGGCCACCGACATCCTGAGAACAACCTTAAAGCAAGCCGGGCTCGAACCAATCATGCTCACCTCGGACGAGTTGCAACAGCACGACAAGATGATCGAACTTCAACAGAGCGGCATCGTTAAGACGGGAAAGAAAAATGCGGCCGAGGGGATGGATTCGATCGACTTTCGGGTCTCGGGCGCCATCACCTCCTATTCCGAACTGGCCGAAGGCAGCAATATGTTACTCACCTCGACGAAAACCCAAGTCGCCCGGGTGGGTGTGGACTACGCCTTGGTCGACATATCCAGCGGCAAAACCCTCGTCGCGAAATCCGGTTTGGGAGAATACCGCAAGAAAACCCGAAAGGTTCTGGGACTGGGCGATTCCTCTTCCGCGGACACCAGCCTTCGAGAAGGCGCATTAAGAGACGCCATGAACAAGGCCGTCGAATCCATGATTCTGGAACTGAGCAACCGCCCTTTCCAAACCCATATCCTCCTTGTCGATGGCGACACCGTAATTTTTAAGGCCGGGACACGGTCGAAGCTGGATTCGGGCACCCGCCTGGCGGTCTATCGCCCAGGGAAAGAGTTGATCGATCCGGAAACCGGGCGTTCCCTGGGGCAGCGAGAATCGAAGGTGGGAGAAATAAAACTTTCGAGTCATCAAAACGCCAATGTCTCCGAGGGCAGCATTGTGAATGGCTCCGGTTTGAAAGCCGGGGATATTTTGAAAGTCGTCCAATAATCGCTTGATCGAAATCACCGGGTCAAATCCATCCCTCGGGTTTGACCCGGTGAAGACCGCAATCCATCCTATTTTTACAAATGTGTTCTCGGTCCCAGCCCCATACCAAAATTGAGGAAAGCCACGATGCTCAAGGCCATTATTTTCGATTGCGACGGGGTGATTGTCGATAGCGAACCTCATCACCTTAAGGCCTTTCAGATCGTTCTCGAATCGCAAGGCATCGCCCTAAGCAAAGAGGCCTATTTTCAAAAGTATTTGGCATTAGACGACAAAGGTCTTTTCGAGACGATCTTGAAGGAACACGATCGGCCCGTCGATAACAAAGTGCTCAAGCGCCTCATCCTGATGAAAAGGCCTCTCTACAAAAAACTGTCGGAGGGAACGCATTTTCTCTATCCCGGCGTGGTCGAATTCGTAAAAAAAGCTGAAGAAAAGTATAAGCTGGCCATTGCATCGGGGGCCTTTCGCGGAGAGATCAAGGCGGCGCTCGACAAAGGGAGCATCCGCTCCGCTTTTCCGGTGATCGTCAGCGCACAGGACGTCCGGCATGGAAAACCGGACCCCGAGGCCTACTTGACTGCACTCGCAAAGTTGAATACAATCTCGCCGGTGGCGACTATCCATCCCGGTGAATGCGTCGTTATCGAAGATGCATTAAAGGGAGTCGCTGCCGCCAAAGCTGCCGGGATGAAATGTTTGGCCGTAACTAATTCGTACCCCTATGACCAACTTGAAAAGATCGCGGACCGCGTCATCGACAGTTTGGCCGATGTCGAACCGAGCGATTTGGAATCCCTAATTCATCAATAAGCCGTTTTCAATCGCGAATCGTTGTCCCGCAATCACAAATCGATTGAAGCATGATAGACCTTGTACGTTATTCATCGAGGTGACTCGATCCATCCATTAAAAGCAGGAACCATGGGATGGAGGATATTTTTAATCCGCGCCACTTGCGAACATAATGCTAACCTTTCCGTTGTTGGAGAATATCAAATGAACACTGCGCTTAAACGGCTTCACGCTGCAATACGGTTTTGTCTAGCATTCAGCCTAAGCCTATGGTAAATACCTATTATCGCAAATAGATCAATCCCAAGGAGCTTAAACGATGAAAAAAAATGTGCTTATCTTACTTGTCGCATCTGTGCTGCTACAAGCGGGTCTCAGTCTAGGAAGTGAAGGTCATGATAGTCATGGTCCGGTCTCTGATGAAGTCATTGTTAAACAGCGTGAGGCGCTTGCAAACAATACGAAAGAGAAAGGCTTCGGGCCTCAATCACCGCGAGATATCGATTCAACGCATGGCAATAATCCCCGCGCATTCAACGATGCACCCCCTTATACAGAGATGAATCTCTGTAATATTCATTTCCACAAAAACGCAGAACACAAGGGTGGTGAGTTTACTCAGTATGCGGGTAACGGCGATGGCCAAGGATACCAGAGTGGTTACGTGTATTCCGGTCAACTCAGTGAAGCAGAGCGGAAGCCAATCACCATCCCAACTAAACACGGCGATCTTTTCACGGGAGACACGATTGAAGTGCACTACGTTCACTCAAGTGCGCAGGTCAAACCCGGCCCAACTTTGGGCTCTTGCCTCAGTGATGCGATCGGAAATCCTCAACTCCGTGTCGAAACACAGGTCTATGTCCTCGTCAGTGACAAAAATGCGCTTGATTTTGGTGTATTGGCGAAACACGACCAGGTAAGGGGTCTACACCAAGCACTGAACATCCCCAACAATACGGGGGCTCCCGTTCAATACGATGGATCAACGACGGGTCCGAGTTACAATGAAAAAGGTTCTCCATTTCATGTGACATGGAGTGTTCGTCCTCAAGTCGCAAAGGTGAATATCGAGACGGTCGGTGAGTGGTTGAAAGGCAATGTATTCAATGAAGATCATGCACACGGCGTGAGAAACCTGGTGACCCATCCGGATCTTCTTTCAAAAATAGGGCAATAGCGTCGATCGACTCCCGTGCGCTTCGATGTATAAAGAAGCGAGGCGCACGGGAATTTATTTTAAGATCCTCGAAATGGAACTGTTGTAAACCAGGCCCACCTCCCGTTGATCGAAGATCTCATAAGCGAAAAGTTCAAATAAAAAGGTAGCCTGATAGGCGTAGGCGCCTTGATCGTCTTTATCACAGGCCCGCTCCCCGACCAGATCTTGATCCGGCTGAGCCGCCGATACAAATGGAAACCCCTCGGGACACGCCACATGTTCATGGCCGTCGTCATCGGAATGACGCGCTTCATGAATGAGGAGATAGAGCCGTTCCAATTCTGTTAGATCTTCAAAAAACGCATCGCCGATAAAAAGGGTGCCTTTATTTTGATTGATGGCAACCGTCCAAGTATTTTGATAGGAAATTTTTGGAATGCGGGAAAGCACCCAATCGCTCAGCAATGGGCCATCGAAGGGAAAACCGAAGAGCGTTTCGAAACGGCTCAGACGCCGATACCTACGTCCGTTTATTTTTAAGAGTTCCTTTTTCAGGGATTTGAGTGCGACAAGGGTCGATTCTATTTGCGCTTGTTGCCGATCTGAAAAACCGGAAATCTCGACCGATTGACTTTCGAAGGAAAGCTGCCTCGCAGGTCCTGTTTTGACACAGGAAAGAGACAAGAACGACAACAGACCCAGCGCAATAAACCTATGCGATTTCATGCATCATAATCATTAAATCCATCTCGCTTAAAAATAGAGATTTACGGAAAAGAGCCATTCTCCCTTTTTTTTGATCTGATTCAACTCAAGTCGCAGGTCGATATTTTGAGAAAGGGCATAGCGCTGATTGAGCGTGATTCGATAATATTCCGAATCATGCCCCAGAGGAAATCTCAAATAATTTCCAAGTGCCTGAATCCGCCATTTCTCTATCGGATCGAAAAAGATGCCGATCGTTCCGCCCCCACCCACCCGGTAATCGCTGTTCAATCGATTCGAGACTTCGAGTTGTGCATCCGCCATGGCATAAAGGGTGAGCGGAGAGGCATCAGCCGATTTATAACTCAGACCAATACCGTAGGCCGATTTAAAGGCGTTACAGAAGCTGCAATCGAAATCCTTGATCGTATCGACGCCGATATTGAAACGCCAGGATTTCTTATTAAATAAGCGATCGTAAGGCGTGAGCGAAACGATATCGATCAGATCAAGCCGTTCGAGTTTCGTCTCTCCAATATCGTTGTAATGCCGGGCCGTGACATCGAGAAACAAAATCTGGGACCCCTTTCCGAATCCGGCATCTCTCGCCAAAAGGTCGTGATAAGCCGGCCGATAGGCCAGCTCCTCGAAAGCTTCTCCTTCGACAATGCCGAAGCCGATCTTCAATCGGTCGCTCCCGTGTCCGAGTTCCGGGCGCGTCGAAAATTCGCTTTGCGCCCCGTACTCGGGGCGAATCCTCAGTTGACTCCGCGCCAGCAATACCTCTCGGTTTTTAATAAAAGCCGGATCGCTCTCTTCTTTCTTTTCCCGCATATTGATGTACTGCGCGTAGTCGAGGAAGGTATCGAGGACGAGGGCCTTTTCCGCAACATCCCGTTTTCCAAAATGCTCATCTTGAATCGTTGACGGATTATCGATAATTGCCCCGAGCAGACGTCTTTGGTCTTCCGTCATCTGAATTTCTTTATGGGACATCTGACTGAGCAAGGAAGGGCGATAGACGATTTTTGAGACGAGATCGTCGTAGCGCGTGAGGGCTTTAACGGTATCGGAGGGGATCACATGAAAGAGAAATTGATCGGTTAAATGTAGATCGGGGTTGGCCACTTCCAACAAGGAGAGAATATGGTATGAACAGTTTTCCTGAAAATAATAATAATCGAAATAATTTCCCCCCAACTCCCAGAGGTGGAGGAGGAAGGTGTTCATTTGGTCTTCCGTAAAGTTCAATTCATATTCCCAAAGGTCCCGGCTTTCCATATTGCTGTAGGTTTGTACCTTCACATAATATGGAAACAGGGCAAACTCGCCCTTGAAAAATCCAAAGAGCCCCTTAAGCACATAAAGCAGCGCATTTTCCGTGTCGGGAATCGCCGCATAATTGACGCCATAGTTAAGAAGTTTCTGTGTCAAACCCTCCCGCTCCGTATCGATACGCAACAAGGTGTGGCCGAACATCGATGCGGGATTGTTCATATAGAAGGATGAAAAAACGAGCGTAATCTTTTCTGGATTGAGGTCGCGCATCCAACCTTCAAGGCGCGGACACGATTGCTCAGGAAGTTGGCTGGAATCGAAACCCAGTTCACGCTTCAGCCATTTGTAACGCGCGGGAAATACGCACTGCGGGTGCTCTTCGTCTTTTTTGAGATTGGATGGAAATTCAAAAAAGCGCCGAAGGGTTGCCGACAACTCGGCTTGAGGATCGGTCTTTCCAATGGGGCTGTTATAAAAGGAGAGACCATCCTCTTGGCCTTCAACCTTCCCTAAAAAACTTGTTCGATAATGAAGGAGAAGATGCCATTGACGCTCTTGGTGAAGTTGCTTTTGATTTGCCAGCTCGACAAGCGAATCGATGTCGTGTTCTGGAAGCCTATCCGCATAAACAGGCATGCTTCCGGTAAAAACAAAAATCAATATCAACAGAAAAATGGTCCCACTTTTTATGCAACGATGGAGATTTATTAGCGCTTGTACTCGCATAGGCCTTGTGGATTCTATTTTTTTTGAGCCTACGCGTAGGCTTCTAAAAATAAAAAAGGGAAGCGGATCGGCGCTAGGATCACTAGCGGAATCGACCCGATTCCCTTCTCAATTACCGATCCGTTTTTTTAGTGGATACAAGCCGCCGCAAGTTCCGGGCGTTCCGCCATTCCAACTTTAACGGCTTTCAACATTTCATTGGGCGTGGTGCCCTCGCTCGCAAAAATGGTCTGATAATTTTCTTGCGCATAGGAGGCAAATTGAGGCCCCTTCACCGACGGGCAACCCAAAAGACCCGCGAGGGTATCAAGGTGCTCGCCTTCTCCTGCGGCCATTTCTTTTTCAAGACTGGCAAAATTTTGAGAAACGAAAAGATCCCCTTCCTTCTCGGCAAGGATAACGCCGCTCGCATCGCAATTTGAGGTTCCCGAGCTAATTCCAAATGCCTGATTCAAGGATGTCCCGTTGGTCGTAGCCGCTAAAATTTGGACAGGGCCGGCTTGATCTCCAAATATCATAGAACCCAACCCGCATCCTCCTTGCCCGTAACCGGCTGCAAACGCAGAAGGAGACATGAGCATGACGCCTAAAAAAGTCAGAATCAATTTTTTCATCCTATCCTCCATAAAGTGATTTATCTCAATTTCATGTTATGAAATCATGCACTGTTCGATGCAGCCCAACTAAATCTTCTGGCACGAAGCCGCAAATGCCGGGGTTGCAGACAATCCAACTTTTAGGACGTCTAGCATTTGCGCAGGCGTTGTCTCTGCTGTCTGAAAGAGTGTGTCATAGTGTTCTTGAGTGTAGTTGCCAAACGCACCCGCTTGTTCTCCCGAACACCCTAAAAGTGCCGCAAGCGTCGTGAGATTTTCGCCTTCTCCCACAGCCATCTCTTTCGCAAGGGTTTCATAGTTCGATTCTACAAAGATCTTTTGTTCGTTACCGGCCGTTACGGCGGCCATACTACTGCAACCGGATGTGCCGCTCGTCATGGCAAAGGTCTGGTTGCCTAAAAGACCATTTAGAAACCATGCACCGATTTGATGAAGAATTTTATTCTCTTTAATTAAATGCCCCCCAAAACCACAGCCTGCCGCACCGTATCCTGCCGCAAAGCCGTTTGAAGCAAATACCAATGTCAGTCCAAAAATAGCCAGCACAAACAATTTTTTCATGGATTCTCTCCTTTAATATGTTTTCTGGATTTTCTTTGCCTTGTAGAATTCAAGTTCATGATGCTTGAAAAAGGAGGGTGTTGTCTTTGGTTTCCCATCGGAAAATATAGGGGATACTATTTCTTTTGTCAATAAAAATGCAGGCCTATTTATAGATAGACACCGGTGAGGAAAGCCGCCATCGTCCCGCACAACAGGTTCCCCGCTCTCATGCCATCGGGTCCTCCCCTCTCACGCGAACTAAAATCAAGATTGACTCTATTTCCTATGCTGTGACATAATCGCTCTAATTTTAGGGGTGCCACTACGGCTGAGAGTTCCGGATGTTTCGGAACAACTCTTTGAACCTGATCTGGGTAATGCCAGCGAAGGGATTTGAGTTTGTTTTTTTTCACTTGGCCGCACCTTTGAGTGCGGCTTTTTGTTTTTTATTCAATTTAAGGGGGGACACTATGAAACAATCTCAAGTCAACGGGAATGGCAAGTCATCGACCCTTAGCAAGACCCGTACTGGGACACTGACCATGAAACCGCTGCCGGCTTCGCGAAAAGTATACGTCGAAGGAAAACAGAAAGGCGTTCGGGTCGCCATGCGGGAGATTCAGCTCTCTCCCACAAAAATGGCCGAAAACGGCAAAATAGTAGAGAACCCTCCCTTGCGCGTCTACGACCCCTCCGGACCTTATACCGATAGCGAAGCCAACATCGATATCCACAAAGGCCTCTCCCCGCTGCGTTTGGCTTGGATTGAAGGCCGGGGCGATGTCGAACGCTTGATCGAAATTTCATCGGAATATGGCAGAAGACGCGCCTCCGATCCCAAGCTGGAAGCAATCCGCTTTAAACAAACGCAGCCTCCCCTCCGCGCAAAAGCGGGCCAAAACGTCAGCCAAATCCATTACGCGAGAAAAGGAATGATTACGCCGGAGATGGAATACATTGCCATCCGGGAAAATCAGATGCTGGCCGATGCCCTATCGGACGAGAAACTTTCCGTCCAACATCCCGGCAATGCCTGGGGTGCGAGTATTCCATCGGTCATCACGCCCGAATTCGTTCGGGACGAGGTGGCGCGCGGGCGGGCGATTATCCCGGCCAACATCAACCACCCCGAACTGGAGCCGATGATTATCGGTCGAAATTTCTTGGTCAAAATCAACGCCAACATCGGCAATTCCGCCGTTGCGTCTTCCATCGATGAAGAGGTCGAAAAGATGATCTGGTCGACCCGTTGGGGCGGCGATACGGTGATGGATTTATCGACAGGGGCGAACATTCACGAGACCCGTGAATGGATCATCCGCAACTCGCCGGTTCCCATTGGAACCGTCCCTATCTATCAGGCCCTTGAAAAGGTGAATGGAAAGGCCGAAGAGCTCACTTGGGACATGTATCGTGATACCCTGATTGAACAGGCGGAACAAGGCGTCGATTACTTTACCATTCATGCGGGCGTCCTGCTTCGTTACGTGCCCCTTACGGCGAATCGCGTCGCCGGCATTGTCTCCCGCGGCGGGGCCATCCTGGCGAAATGGTGTCTGGCCCATCACAAAGAGAATTTCCTTTACACCCACTTCGAAGAGATCTGCGAAATTATGAAGGCCTACGACGTTTCCTTCAGTCTGGGCGACGGCCTCCGGCCCGGCGCTGTAGCCGATGCGAACGACGCCGCCCAATTCGGCGAACTGGAAACGCTAGGCGAGCTGACCAAAATCGCCTGGAAGCACGATGTCCAGACCATGATCGAAGGCCCCGGCCATGTGCCCATGCAGATGATTCATGTGAACATGAAAAAGCAGCTCGAAGAATGCGACGAGGCCCCCTTCTATACCTTGGGGCCGCTCGTCACCGACATCGCCCCCGGTTACGATCACATCACCTCCGGCATTGGGGCCGCCATGATCGGCTGGTATGGCTGCGCCATGCTTTGCTACGTCACGCCGAAAGAACACCTGGGCCTGCCCAACAAGGAAGATGTGAAGACGGGGGTGATTACCTATAAAATCGCCGCGCACGCGGCCGACTTGGCGAAAGGGCATCCCGGCGCACAGGCGCGGGACAATGCCCTTTCGAAGGCGCGCTTCGAATTTCGATGGGAGGATCAATTCAACCTCTCTCTCGATCCAGAAACCGCAAAATCCTATCACGACGAAACCTTGCCGGCGGATGCGGCAAAGGTCGCGCATTTTTGCTCGATGTGCGGTCCGCATTTTTGCTCGATGAAAATCACGGAGGATGTCCGGAAATATGCGGCCGAGAAGTCCGTGGATGAAACCGCCGCACTTGAACTTGGAATGATCGAGAAGTCAGAAGAATTCAAGAAAAAGGGCTCTCAAGTTTATTTGTAAGCCCCCAAGTTTATTTGTAAGCCTCAAGGAGATATCACCATGGAAGATAGAGAGATCGCCCCCTTAAAAGAGGCGGAGATCACCCGGACCATCGCGCGGGAATCGTATAAGGCCTTCGATCAGATTATCTCGACGGATGTGCTGATTGTCGGTTCGGGCCCTTCCGGCTTAATCTGCGGCGCGGAACTGGCGGCCTCCGGCTACAATGTGGTCATCGTTGAGCAGTTGAACCACATGGGCGGCGGGTTTTGGAACGGCGGTTATTTGATGAACAAGGCCGCCATCGCGCACCCCGCGCAAGAGATATTGCTGAAGATCGGCGTCCCCTGCAAAGAGATTACCAAGGAGATGTACATCGTCGATCCCCCGCATGCCACGGCCAACCTGATTCGCCATGCCTACGACTCCGGCGTGAAAATCCTCAACATGACCAAGGTCGTGGATCTCATTGTCCGCGGCGAGGACAATCGCCTTGAAGGCGCGGTGGTCAACTGGTACCCCTTAGAACTGATGGGCCACGATGCCGCCCACGTCGATCCGATCGCCCTCGAATCGAAGATCGTCGTCGATGCAACCGGCCACGACGCCGTCACGCTCGCCTTGCTGGCAAAAAGAGGTTTATACGAAGCGGTTCCCGGCAATGGCGCGATGTGGGTCGAACGCTCTGAAGAGATGGTCATGAAAAAAACGGGAGAGCCTTATCCAAACCTGTTTGTGGTCGGCCTGGCGGTCGCCGCAGTGTACGGAAGCCCGAGAATGGGACCGTCTTTTGGCGCGATGCTGCTTTCGGGGAAAAAAGGGGCAGGAATGATTAAAAAGAAGCTTGGGACGCTTTCAACTAAATAGGCCGAAATGTCACAGCGGAACGACGAATTTTATTTTCTGCCAATTCGCTGGAAACCCTTGACATTATAAGCCCTGTTTGTTACTTTCACCCCCGTTGCCGAGATAGCTCAGTCGGCAGAGCAGAGGCCTGAAAAGCCTTGTGTCGGCAGTTCGATTCTGCCTCTCGGCACCATTTTTTTATCAAGTTTCATAATCCTCTAACTTGTTCCTGAAACGCCTTTATACTTCAACATAAATTTTATCCAGCTTTTAAAATGTTCAAAGTTTGCCCGACTAAAAAAAACTTTACGACTTTTTTGACGGTGGGCATGAATCGCTACAGCCTCCGGGTGATACACGACCTTCCAACCCGTTTTTTTAAGTCTGAGACAAAGGTCGACGTCTTCAAAATATAAAAAAAACCTTGGATCAAAAATCTCTTTCCCGACCGCCTCTGCACGAATTAACATACAAGCCCCCAAAGCCCAATCAATTTCTTTAATAGATGCATGGTCCCAATCTGCCATTAAGTGCTTTCGTAAACTTGTATGATTAGGATAAAGTTTTCCCAAAAATGATTTTCGGAACAGAATAATAGATAGAGAATAGAATGTTCGGACGGACAATTGAACGCTTCCATCCGTATTAAGAAGCTTCGGAACAACTACACCGATTTCCGGATGGCTTAATATATGTTCGTGAAGGACAGAAAGTGTATCGGGGAAGATTTGAACATCAGGGTTTAACACAAAAAAAAAGGGTGTTTTTAGCATACGTCTTGCTAAGTTAACCGCCCGCCCAAAACCTAGATTCTCTTCTTGAGAAAAGAACTGGATGTCTAAATTGTTAGGGGGTTTCCCGTGCTCTCCACTCGGCTTGTTTTCGATTACCACAACTTTTAATCGATCGATCGAGGAGCTTTCGGAGAGGGCGGTCAGCGCCTCATCCAAAAGTGGATCCGACTGATAATCAACAATAATAACCCCGATATCGGTCATCTGTTCGAGCCTACAAAGCCATTTTTCACTGTCCGGTCACTCGCCCGGAAATGATCAGGGTTTATTTGGAGGAGGCAAACACAAAAGTCTTGATAACAAAAAGGCATGCCTTATGTTTCCCTGAGCGTGAACGCCGAGTTGAGACAGTACCTGTAAGCGTTTCAAGGGAGAAAGTGATTCTAAAGAAGCATGGCGCTCAATGAGAGATCGATAGGGATTCGATGGATCATGTTCTTTAACACGGTGATAGAGGGCTTGGGCTTGATGTAAAGAATCCGATAAAATATCCCGCCCTTTTAACCACTGCCGATGCCAATTTGTTTTAAATGGATTCATAAATGCCTTAAGCGACTTCGCGCCGATTTCATTGTTTGCGTGTTGACGGTATTTGACCAAGGGTTTATCAATATACGCAATGTGACCGAACACGGCGGCACAGAGCGCCAACCACCAGTCGTGGATGATCGCTTCTTTTGGAAAAGGTAATGCCATTCCAAGTAGTCGGCGATTAACCAATACAGTACTCCCTGTTACAAAATTCGTTGCTAACAACACCTTTACAGGATGGTTTGGCTCATTGCGAATGCCACGGTAGCGCATAAATGAGGCGTCGATACAATTCAAATTGAAATCCACAACCTCCAAATCCGAATGGACCAGTACGGGTTTCTCAGGGTATTGCTTTTCCATTTCGCGCATAAGAGCGTACTGTTCAGCGAGTTTATTCTCACACCAAACATCATCCTGGTCTGAAGAAGCAATATATTCGCAAGGCGTTTGGGTCGCCGCATGCATGAGGAGGCCGAAATTGCCGGCAACACCCAGGTTGCCCTTGTTATCCTGGAGTACAGAAATCCGAGGATTTCGATTTGAAAACTCTTTTAATATGGTAGGTGAATCATCCTGGGAGCCGTCGTCACGGGAAATAATCTCAAAAGATAAATCGCGCTGAGCAAGAAGGCTATTAATTTGCTCCTTTAGGTAGGCCGAGCCATTATAGACTCCAAGCGCGATACATGCATCCGAAGCAACTCTCATCAATTTAGTCGTGTTCATATATTGTGCTAAAAATCTGGGCCACGAGGGCCATTGTTATGACAATGCAGCGATGGAAAGCTTTTTCGAAATATCCTTCAATGTATGCCAAGTCGTTAATAATCGTACTCTGACCCCAATTCGACCACTGCGAACGGCTTGACTCGTAAGAATGGTCCCCAGGGAAACAGGTTTGACGACAATATTCATTTCAGGAATCTTAAGAGTGTTGATAAAATACTCGTTGAGTTGTTTAATTCTTTCAGGAAATTTTTTGAGTTTCTTGAGGATGTTCGGAGGCTTCACGAGATCTTTTCTCACGGCTTCGATCATCATCAAACGGTGAAGCACCTCCAAAAGCACATGAACCGAGGTGATGCACGTCAGATCACCCTGTTCACACCGGCTAAGAAAATCGCGACTTTAAGAGATGAACCTGTAAAATGGTAAATAAAGATATTGGCATCAATAAAAACCTCTGAGCCCGACTCAATACGATCCAGTCTCATACACACCTTCTTCTTCCATCACAGCCTTAAGGACGGCGCCTGAGACCGGCATGACCCCACGGGTGCTTTGAGTGACATTCCTTGATTTCATACCGTCTTTTCTGCCAACGGCAGACAGGTGCAGACGGGGAGCCTCTTCCAACACCTGGCTAAGCGATTGCTTCTTCGAAAGAGCAACTTGTTTAGCTTTAAATATCAGCTCTTCATCCAGGATCGTACCCACCTTCTTTTTCATCAGATATCACCCCCTATCCAGATCGAGTATACCGGTTAGAATAAGTTACACCGGCCGTTTCTTAGAAGAAGGCGCATTCTTCTTTTCATCATGGACCAAGGAAAGAATTTTCTCGGCACTATAAAAACTTACCTCGCCTTTTCTCTCTTTTTTCTCATATTGCTCGATTATCTCTTGATCGATAATCGATTCATAAAGTTCCACAATTGAAATTTTCAAGAGCTTAGATTTCTCTTCATGATAATAATTCGCCAATTTTTGAAGTATTTTTTCTTCGTTCTCATTAAAACGGACTGATATTACTCCCATTGATCGTATACCTCCTCGCGTTTCGCAATAGTAATGACCTTCAAGACATCGCTGCCTAGGTAAAAGATGGCTCTATAATCACCCTTTCTAAGCCTGAGATAAGATCGCTTTTGAGAAATTTTTAATCGTTTTATATCGAAAAGCTTCAAATCCTTTGTCGTGTCGAGCGCGATAAAGGCATGATTAAAGTGCTCGAAGATCTTTTTCGGCAATTTGCCTTTTTGGATGGCTTTAAGGATTGCCTTTTCATATCTCACCATCTTGTTTACACTGTAAACGGATCGGTCGTTTTTGTCAAATACTTTGGTTGGTAAATGCGGCTAACAGGTGACGATCCGCTTCTAGGGTCAGGGGTCAGGCTTGCCTTATTGTCTTTTGGTCAGGGGTCAGGCTTGCCTTATTGTCTTTTTAAAAGGCCGCCCTCTTCGCATCGTCTCACAAAGGAGCTGCACCGACTTCAAGAGGTCCCCGTCCTTCTCCATCTCTTCCACCAGCTTTCTTACACCCCGGCTCAACGACCCGGGGTCCTGCCTCAGGGCTTGAGCCATCTCCCGGTTCTTCAAGCCGCCGACCTCTCTTCCTACCCAGGCCATCACCCGTTTGATCCGCACCGCTCCCCGCTCCTTGCCCCGGTCCATCACGGCCCCAGCCGACACGCCAAACTGTTTTAAAACCCCCTCGCATATCTCTTCCCATGGCACGGCCACCGCTTGCGGCGGCTCCTCGTTCTTTAACCGCCCCGTCACTTCCTGGACGAACGCATCATCTCCCAGATACCGCTGATCCACCACCTCGTACAAATCCACCCGATGTCCTTCTTTCAACCCTTCGCGCATAAATCGCCGATAGGCCGCCACCGCTTCGGACCGCCGCTTTCCCCACCGCGGCAGAACTTCCTCGACCGCAATCCACCCAGAGCCATTCCCCCTGACATAAGCCCCGTGGCTGCTCCAGGCGTATCGGCTCGGATCTCGGACCATTCGGCTCCGCACAGGATTGAGATGAATGTATCGGACCAACTCCAGCAAATAACTTTCCTTCTCGCATAGGATCGCTTTATGCCGGCCTTGGAAAAGATGCCCCACCTTCCGGTATCGCTGGTTCCAGTACCGAGTATAACGGAATAGAAGATTTTGCATGATTTTGGACAACGGGGTCGGACCGACTTCGATCAGATGGTGGACGTGATTGCCCATCAGCACGTAGGCATACAGACGGCATCCATATCGCTGCTGAATCTCTTGAAGCAACTCCAGATATCGCCGCCGGTCGGCGTCATCCGAAAAGATCCGTCGGCCTTGATTGCCCCGGCAGATCACATGATAAAGAGCGCCGGGAAAATAAACTCGCGGTTTTCGTGCCATGCCCGATCATACGACGGGAATCACCAAAAGTCAATAAGGCATGCCTGACCCTAACTTGACCCTGACCCTAACTTGACCCTAACTTGACTAACTTGCCTGACCCTAACTTTGACCTGACCCTAACTTTGACCCTAACCGTATCGTGTCCCCGGAATTAAGCAGAAACTCGATACCCGACCCGAACAATACTCATCACTCCTTTTTGTTGATGTTCGATTACATCCATGTTTGATAAACCCCCTGTCTCTCTGCGGTCGTCGCTCCCAATCCGACATACCAGGGATCCTCATCCAGCAGCATATCAGGGCTTCCCAACGCCCGGAATCCATAGCAGACGCTCCAACTCCTCTGAGAATCGATGTATGCCAAGTCGTTAATAATTGTACTCTGACCCCGATAGACAGTGTATGCCGATTTGATGCTTATGCCGATTTCAGAAAGCAGGGCCTGTTTGTTGGATCGGGAGTGATGGAAGCCGGTTGCAAGACGATTGTGGGGCAACGACTCAAACAGTCGGGCATGAGATGGACGGTCCAAGGGGCCAATGCAATTATTGCCCTACGCTGTTGTCAGATCAGTGGCCGATGGGAGGAGTTCTGGGAAAATCGGGTGGCAGGGTGAGAAGTTTACCCATAAATTTGTCGCACACCCAGCAAACCTGCCTGACCCTATTACTATTACGAGCACATTCACGACCGCTCTGCCGACTCGACCAGACCAAGCATTGCCTCCCGGGAAGACTCCCAGCTCCAGCACTTGGCCGTTGCAAAACCCGCCTCCATCAAGCGGCCCCTGAGTTCCGTACTGGTCAGCAACTTCAGCACGGCCGCCCTAGCGGCCGCCACATCCCCCTGCGGAACCTTGAGTACATTCTCCCCATCGCGAGCATATTCGATACCGCCACTCACATCGCCCACGACCACGGCACATCCACAGGCCATCGCCTCGAGGGGCGGATAGGCAAAGCTCTCTACCCTACTCATCTGCAGTAAGACATCACAAGAAGAGTAGATCCGTCGCATCTCCACCTGATTGACCCCTTCAAAGAAACGGTCGTAGCGCCAGCTCCGTTCCGGACGCCCGTCGCTGCTGACAATCCACAGTTCGCAGTCCAGTGTGCTGACGGCGGCATAGGCATCGGCCATGCCCTTGAACGGCACGGAAATCGGCCCTTCGATCAGCACCCGCGGGCGTTGCGAGTTCTTTGCCACCAGGGGTTCGTCTGGATAAAACAATCCGCTATCCAATCCGTTGGGTACGTATGTCGCCAGCTGTCCGAACTCGTTGCGCAACAGGTCGATAAGCCACCGGGCAATGGCGATATATTCGTAACTGCGCCGGTATGTGTCGGCAACCTGCGCCTTCAGCGCGTCGGCCTCGTAGAAGAGCCGCTCATCCGACTGCACCAGATAGAGCTTGCGCCGGGCCGGTATCTTCTCGAGCCACTCGACCGTCGTCCAGAAAGTCGCAAAAAGCAGATCGATATTATCCAGTCTGCAACGGGCCATTTCCTCCATCTGGTACACCCGGATGGCCGGATTGCCAAACCACGCGATATCCCCGTGCCCGCCAAGGTCGATCACGAATGCGTCGTGCCCTTCTTCCATCAGCAAACTGACATGCTTTAGGACAACGGCTACCCCGCCGGAAATGCCGAGCCCTGCGAGGAGGAAGGCAATTTTCCGGGGCCGGGGTCCCGGCAGACGATATTCCTCCCGGAACAAGGTCTCCCAGTAGGAGTCATTGCCCTTGAAGTTGAGTTCGTTGTTGCCGGCATGCAGGCGCAGATCGGTCAGCACATGCGGAACGGACTTGAATTGCGCACCGTGGTAGGCAAGCCGTGCCCACAGTTCATGATCTTCCCGGTACTGCATGCGGGGCTTCAGGAAGCCCGTGCGCAACAACATGTCGCGCCGCACCATCACGGTACTCTGGCAAGGCACACAGATCTTTTCCAGCATAGCTAGGTCGCAATCCGGGCTATGCACCTCCTGCCCGTGGGCCAACCTGTCAACCTCCCGGGTTCCGTCGAACAGCGCCCGCCAGGCCCCATAGACCACGTCAGCCTTACCAGACTCCAGGATTGGCAGGCACACCTCCAGTCGATCCGGAGCAGCAATGTCATCACTGTCAAGAAAGGCAATGTATCGGCCGCGTGCTTCGAGAATCCCCTTGTTGCGCCCACGCACCGCATTGCCCGAACTGACCGGGTAGTTGAAGATGCTTACACGGGGATCGGAACTGAACTCCTCGACCACCGCCATGGTAGCGGGGGGCGATCCGTCCGTTATGAGAATGACTTCGAAGACCTGCAGGGTTTGCCCCAGGGCCGACTTGACTGCCGTGCGCAACAAATCGGTGCGGTCATAGGTCGGAATGACAAATGATACGAGTGGCACATCCCGGGCAAGCCCCGTCGCGCCGGCATCGACCACGAAGCGCTCGAGTTGCCTCTCGGCCAGCTTGCGCTGTCGGTAGCGCCCGATAAAACCAATTGTTCTACGGACAAAACCGAACACGCCTTTCTGACGAAGGACAAAGGCGGAACGCAACAGCAACACGCGCGAACGTGTTAGCAGCAGGTGGGTACCGCTCTTCAACCGCCTCAGTGGTGCTGTTAGTTTCCAGCTATTGGACTCCAGAACGCTCGAAAATTCAAGGCGAGACAAGGCCAACGCATCCTCACGCTGTGTTACGGTCAGGTTGAGGCCAGCAATCTGGCTGCCACGCTCGGCCACGGCTTGGTTGAGGCCAGCAATCTGCCCGTCGCGCTCGGCCACGGCTTGGTTGAGGCTGGCGATCTGCCCGTCGCGCTCGACTACAGCTTGGTTGAGGCTGTGCGCGGGTAAAGCGTTCTCTGCACCCCAGCTAAGGCATTCCGCTGCCGACCGGCCCGTTATGCGCTCTTGTATTGCCGTCTCTGTTTGGATGTAACGCAAAAGATTTTCGTCGCTTATTTCGAGTCCCAAGGTTGCGAACACGGTCTTCACAAACTGCTTACGTACCATTACCGAGCCAGACTTTGATCGCCCGAACCGAGTGACTTGGGACAACAGCAGCAACAGGGAACGAAATAGCAAATGACCTAGCTCAATATCTGCCACCAGTTCCCACTCTCGATCAATGAGCGAGGCGCTTCCGTCTTGGTGGATAATGATATTTTGCGGCACCACGTCGAACAGTGTACCTGACAGCTTCGAATGCGGTGATTCCGTGTCAAAGCGCATACCACGCTCTTTAGCGAAGCCTTCAAGAATCGTCAGATAACGCCATATAAATCGCGCGACCTCCTCCACTGACCACCCGTCCTTCGTCACAATGCGAACAAAGTCTAAAGACAGTGGATTGCCGAAGACATATTTATCTGAGTCGGGGCAAACGAATTTAATGAGGGGATTGTTATCGTTGTCTGACGTTTTATGGGTGCGACCCAAGCGTTTGTATTGGATGCCAATATCATTGGCGTTCGCTCGCCTGAAAAGCGTCTCTTTGCAATATGCCGCCAGGCGGTCCGTGCTGTAGTGGTAGGCCAATATCCCCGGTTCAACGAGTTGTTGTGCTTCCGGCGAGGCGACGATCAAAAACGAATTGGCAGTATCCAGTGCTATGCCGTTTTTGAAAACTTCTGGCCAAGCCAGCTCCAGCGAAAAGTTGCAATAAGGGGGTAGCTGCGGGTCACGTCTTGCGCTCTGCCAAGCGAAAGCAGCGGCATCAAAGTCTTTGCTTTTAATACCCTCTTCCGTAAGTATCGAAATAGGCAGTTTGTAGTCCGGCAGTGGCGACAGAAATTCAGATGCAGTAAAGCCAGCTTGCTTGATCATATCAGCCAAAACCGCACGACCGAAGGTCTGCGGTTGGTCGGTCTGGTAGCGCCCTTCAATCCCGTACATGGGCTGGCCAAGGTGATCTTCCGGCGCACCGGCGAAATACTTCAAGCCTAACTGGTTTTCGATAGCAATGATCAACTTGCCTTCAGGCTTGAGCAGTGATCGCAGTCGCTCCAGCATGGCCAGCGCCGGGCTTTCTCCGGGTGTAAACAGGTTGGCGTACTCAAGCACGCCGATGAGTGTGACAACATCGAACTGATGATCGCATTGAAACTCGTCAAATTTTTCAGCCAACACCGTGACATTTTTTAGGTCTCGGGTTCTGGAGCGGGCAATCGCCGCACGGCGTGGACTGCCTTCAAGTGCGAGTACATTCCCGCCACACTCGCCAAGATACCGGGTGATCGCGCCACAGCCGGCCCCAATTTCAAGAATGTCGCCGGTGAGTGAGTCTGCAAACGGTCTCAGAATGTTTGCGCGAGTGCCTGACAGATGATAGAGGGACGGCCAATCCGTGCAATGCTGGCGCAGTTCCGAAGAGAGAACTGTGATGTCAGATGCTTTTTCGATGATTTTGTCGAGGCGGAGTTCGATTTCCTCCCCATCGCTGTAATTGATGCCGGTATAGTTTTGCCTGATCCAAATATTCTTCTGTTGATCAAGCACATACCCTAGATTTTGAAGAAAAGCTTTCACAAGGCAACCTGTTGTGCGCTGAGATTGAGTTCAAGATCGGCAAGACCAAAAAAGGCGCTATTCGGTCGGACTTGCATGTGGATTGCGTCGTAACGCCGATCGTGCGGAATCACTTCTTCGCCCTGCCGTGTGGCGATGCCTAGCGAGATAAAATAGTCGCCAGAGGCCAGTCTGCACTTAAAATTCGCCTGAGCATGCATAACAGACCCTTTCTCACCCAGCACTTGAAAATCATCACATTCGAGCGTCTCTGAGTTGATGCCATAGACTGTAACCCCCTCTTTTGTCTTGATCGTAATGCCCAATATGGGACGCAGCAGGTCGATATAAAACCGAACTGAAACCGCGAGGCACATCGTTTGCTCGGTGGTGATTGCAGAAGGATATGGCTCGCCATCGGCGGCCAAGTAATAATCGAGGATTGACACGCTTCCGTCACCCCAACGGTACTCATGGGGGTTGTAACCTAACCTGGTTGAAAATAGATCTTCCTCGTAGCTGAGAATCCATGCCGTCTTGTTGGCAGAAAGCGCGGGGTGATCTCGTGTTTGTGGCGTTACACTTTCCAGCGTTTTCTTTTCTTTTCCAAAAAGCAAGTCCATATAGCGGTTGACGACTCGCCGTGGCTCGCCAGCCTCTAACTGAGTACCGTTATTCAGCAAAATGGCGTTCGAACAATGCGTAACGATCTGTTCGCTGGAGTGAGTGACCAGCAAGATGCTGGTGCCATTTTCTTTTAACTGACGCAACCTCTCGAAACACTTGGCCTGAAATTTGGCGTCACCCACCGACAAAGCCTCGTCAACAACCATAATATCGGGATCGATTCGGGACTGCACTGCAAAGGCAAGTCGCACCACCATCCCGCTGGAGTAGACCTTAACCGGCTGCTCAATGAACTCGCCAATATCCGCGAACGCAGCAATATCGTCAAAACGTGCATCCACTTCTTCTTTACTCAGACCCAGCACAGCGGCGTTCATGTAGACGTTTTCACGCCCAGTAAACTCCGGGTTGAAGCCCGAACCTAGTTCCAACAATGCCGCAATCCGTCCGTTTGTTTCGACCGTACCACTGGTGGGTGTCAGCGTGCCGCAGATGATCTGGAGAAGCGTCGATTTTCCAGACCCGTTGCGACCGATGATGCCGACCGTCTCGCCCTTCTTCACTTCAAAAGAGACATCCTTGAGCGCCCAGAACTCGCGGAAATATTGCTTGGGGCTCTGCCCGGCCAGGCGTTGCAGACGGGGGGCTACAAATTGCTTGAGCCGATCACGCGGTGCGTCGTAAAGGTGGTAGCACTTGCTGAGGTTGCTGACACAGATGGCGATATCGGTCATGGCTGCTTGCTGCTTTCTTTGCAGAGTTTTTTGGTTACAGCCTCAAGCATTGGAACAAGTTCTAATGCGCGCAATATGCTTTGCCGCAACCTATCCACATCTTCTGTGTATTCGTGTACCAAGCTGTTGCGAAGGCTGCGTGCTTCAATCCAGTCAGCAACACTCAAGATTAGCCCCAGCTTTTCAGCACGGTTGAGGTTGTCCAACACTGTTCCGATAGGTTCCAGTTGCATGCTCAGGTAGACAGGAAGGAGTTTGTCACCCAGTGTGTCTTGCAGACGACAGAAGCGACTCACGAAGGCATCAAGCCGTTCGGTCAGGTCGGCGTTTTGTTCAATCGCATCCAGCCAGCGAAACTGTGGATCAGACTGCTTTAGCCCTTCCGCAGTGTAGGTGAGGTAATGGCACTCCTTGATTACGACGCGCCGGAGATGGTCCAGTCTTGCGGCAAGATCAGTATTGGAATATTCATTCGTCATAACCGCACACCTGTGGAAAGTGCTTGTTGATGTATCTGTTTAAGGGTTGTTGATGGGTCAATGACTAAAACATCGAATTTCTGCAGGCCAAGCTTCATTTGCAGCAGGGCGTTATATCGCGTGGCCAGTAATGTTTTATCAGAGGTAGGGGATTCGAGCTTTATCAGCAGATCCACGTCACCCCCCTTGGCAGTGTCATCCAACCTGGAACCAAACAGCCACACCGAAGCCCCCGCCCCAAATACTTTTACGGCGGTCTCTGTGATCGTTTTTTGATAATGAGGCGGCATACGCATCACTTTCACCTTTCTGAATTTCAAACGAAACATCCTTGAGCGCCCAGAACTCTTTATAGAAAGTTGGGAGTGGAGAGTGGAGAGTGGGAACAACTCTCCTCAGGGGTGAAGCAGCCCGGTGCAGTTTGGGTATAACAAACTGCTTGAGCCGATCACGCGGCGCATCGTAAAGGTGGTAGCACTTACTGACGTTGCTGGCATGAATGGCGATGTCGGTCATGTGGCTTATTCCGTGTCTTTGCTTAATTGTGCGCTGACCCGCTCGAAAAGCGCGGCATAGCCGGGAAGGCGCGCAAGGATGTTGTTAAACGTTTCTGTATCGTAAATATGGCTGAGGCGATTTCTGTCCTCCACTGCCTCAAGCAACAGCAAGTAATCATCTTCCGTGGCATACCCCCCAAGGTAGTATGCTTTGATAATTTTTTTTGGGGAGGCTTCATCCACCCCCTCTCTTTCTTTGAGGAAGAACTTGATCGCCTTCCAGCATAATTCGGTGGTGTATTCGAACTTTTGTGCGCGACCGTTTTGCATTCCATCCACGAGCCGTTCGTCCCCCAGTTTCTTCTTGAGTTCCGCCAAATCCAGACGCGCGAGGTAGGCAAAGGTTGTCGTCCCCTCCTGAAACGCTTTTATTCTCACATCCATGGTATCGCTTCCTTCTTCACGCGCTCGGCGAAACGTCCCTTGAGTTGCGGCGTCGTGACAATATCCACTTTGAAGGGCACAAAAGATTCCTCAAACTGATCGGTCAGTTCGGCAATCACTTTGCGAGGCGTGTCGGCATCGATCCATAAGTCGTAGTCTGAGTTCCAGCGGTTATCATGGCGGGCACGCGACCCATAAAGATAGACTCGAGCCTGTGACGGAATACGCTCTTTGAGCCGCTGGCGAATGTAGGCTTCGGATTGGTTAATCAGTTCTTGTCGGGTCATGGTTATCACACGGCAATGCGTATTTTTCCGGTTGTTATTCTAAAAGTATCAAACAAACGATCTTTGATCGCCCGGAATTCCTTATAAAAGTCGGGAGTGGGTTTAGAGAACATCGGCAAACCCCTTCCGGGTCTTCTGGAACCAGGCGTAGCCTGCCCAGGCCACGGCCGCAGCCGCCAAGGTGTAGAGACCCAACCCAAACCATTCGGGCAGGTGGCCCCAGATGAGGACTTCACGCGCTTGCTCGATAATAAAGGTGAGCGGGTTGGCCATGATGAACGGGCGGAATCTTTCCGGCACTGCAGTAACCGGATAGAAGACAGGGGAGAGAAACATGAGTACGGTAAGGATAATGCCGACGGTTTGCCCGACATCGCGCAGAAATACGCCGAGCGATGCCAGTATCCAGGCAAGACCGAGCGTGAGGATCACCAGTGGCATCAGGACCAATGGCGTGAAAATTGCCGTCCAATGCAGGTAGCCGTTGAAGAATGCAAAGGTTGCCAGCAGCACGCCGAGGCTGACCAGGCTATGAAACAGCGCGGCGCCCATGGCGATCACCGGCAGTATCTCTATTGGAAACACGACTTTCTTAACGTAATTGACGTTGGAAAGGATCAAGCCCGGAGCGCGGCTCAGCACTTCGGCAAATAGGCCCTGAACGATCATGCCAACAAAGAGCACCACGGCAAACTGCGTTTTGCTCCCATCGCCGCCCGCTCCCCAACGCGCTTTGAAGACCTGGGAGAAGACAAAGGTGTAGACGGTCAGCATAAAGATGGGATTAAAAAAGGACCAGGTCAAACCCATGACGGACCCTTTGTAGCGGCCGACGACTTCACGCTTGGTCATTTGCCAAATCAGTTGACGGTTTTGCATTAGGCCGCGGATGAGTGCTGTGGGTGAAGTCGGATGCGATGCGTGAGGGTTCATGATGGTTTCTCGTCGTGGTCAGTTTCACTCCTTCTATTTCTTCGATCAAGTGGAAATTGAATTCAATCCCCCGGTTGAAGATCAATCACATACGGAGATTGCCGATCATCCTCATGACGAATCTCATCGACCTTTTCTTTCTTTCCTGGCCCCATAAACAGACGGTTGGGGCAATTGATGACCACCCCATCCACTTCGCCGATATTTTGGTAGGCATGGACGACGCCTTCCGGAACGATAACCACATAGGGAGCATCCTCCCCGACCACAAGCTCCGTCTTGTATTGAAATGTCGCACTCTTTGCTCGATTGTCCCAAAGCGTCACCTTGAAATTGGACGGCCCGATAAAACAAAAATAATCGGTCTGATCCACATGCTCGTGAGGCCCCCGCGTGACGCCGGGCCGAGTCATTGAGATATACGACATCGCGGGAAAAATCGACTTATCGACTTCGTCTTCTCTGAAGAGTTCTGCAAGCCAGCCTCGATCATCGACATATTTTTTTATCGGGCGAATTTCCACCCCAATGATTTTTCCCTCTTTGAATTTCATAGATCCTACGCAGGATGCATAAAGTGTTTGAGCGCCGTCTGCCAATGCGGAATCGGATGTCCAAGTATACCGATCGCTTTTTCCATGCCGAGCACAGAATACCCAGGGCGTTTTGCCGGACGTGGAAATGCGGCGGTTGTACAGGGCTGAAGCTTCACCGAAAGCCCGGCTTCCTCGAATATCCGAGAAGCGAATCCATACCAAGTACATTGTCCACTATTAACCAAATGACAGGTGCCCAGGGCCTCTAAATCGATCAATTCGAGGGATGCTTTGGCAAGATCTTCAGTGCATGTAGGCGCGCCGACTTGGTCGTCGACGATTTTCAAGACGCTTTGCGTTTCTGCCAAACGCATCATTGTTCGAACGAAATGATTTCCGCCTTCTCCATAAAGCCACTGAGTCCGTACAATCAAATGCCGTTTAAGATGTTTTCGAATTTGGCATTCTCCTTCCCATTTGGAGGCACCGTAGACGTTAATGGGGCGAGCTGGATCGTCTTCTTTGTAAGGAATCTTTCCTGTTCCATCGAATATATAATCCGTACTGAAATGAACCAAATAAGCGCCGATTCGATTGGCCGCTTCAGCAAGGTTTCCCGCACCAGCACCATTTACAGAAAAGGCAAGTTCTTTTTTCTCTTCGCAGGCATCAACTTGCGTAAAGGCCGCACAGTTAATAATGAGTTCGGGTCTGAACGCTTCCATGACCTTATGGATGGCGATAGGGTCGCAAATATCGAGTTTGTCGATATCCACCGCGAGAAGGTGCCAAGGTTCCGGTATTTTTTTCAAAAAAGCCTGAGCGAGCATTCCTTTCGCCCCTGTCATCAACACCTTCAAAGCGCAGCTCCGTAGATTTTTTCGTACATCTGGAGATACTCACCTGACTTGATCCGCCGCCACCAATCTTCGTTTTGGCAATACCAATCGATCGTCTCCTTCAAAGCGGATTCCAATAAGTACGAGGGCTCCCATCCTAATTCGATTCTAATTTTATCAGGATTGACTGCATACCGCCGGTCATGAGCCGGCCGGTCCTTGACATGCCGTACCAGGGACGTAGGTTTATCCAATTCTTTTAAAATGAAATGAATAATTTCCAGATTGGTCTGGCCACTTTTCGAGCCAATATTGTAGATTTCCCCCGGCTTTCCATGTTGGAATACCCGATCGATCGCACCACAGTGGTCAAGCACATAGAGCCAATCCCGAACATACAAGCCATCGCCGTAAACCGGAAGGGCCTTATCTTCCAAGGCATGGGTGATCATCAAAGGAATGAGTTTTTCCGGAAATTGGTAGGGACCGTAATTGTTGGAGCACCGCGTAATCAGGGCCGGCATGCCATAGGTTTTATGATACGACGATACCAATAGATCCGAACTGGCCTTGCTTGCCGAATAAGGACTGCTGGGGCGAAGCGGGGCGTCCTCGCTAAACTCGCCCTCGCTGCGGCTTCCGTAGACCTCGTCCGTCGAAATGTGGAGAAAGCGGCTGTGTCGATGTTTACGGGAGGCCTCGAGCAGCACATGAGTTCCGTTGATATTGGTCTGAATAAAATCGCCCGAATCGACAATCGAACGGTCGACATGGGTTTCTGCGGCAAAATGAATAATGGCTTCGCATCCCTCCGAAAGGCGATCGACCAAGACAGTGTCTGTGATGTCTCCCCGGACAAATCGGTGTCGCGGGCCTTGAGGTAGATCGCTTAAATTGTCGAGATTGCCAGCATAGGTCAATTTGTCGAGGTTGACGATTGAGTCATCGGGGTATTTTCCCAAAAAGAAGCGGATGAAATTACTGCCGATAAAACCGGCGCCGCCAGTAACAAGGATATTCATGCGATTTAAACGCGCTTTCTAAAGTGGTGAGATTTTAAAAAACAATCGTCTTCCGGCCGCTTGGCCTATAACTCAACCCGGCTTTCGTCGCCGACGATAAACTTCTGTGTGCGCGGTTTAGACATCCCACGGGCAATGCAGACATCGCGTCCCAAGAGGCTCTTCTCGATACGGACATTGACATCGAGAATACGGCAACGTTCCATAATAATGCTATATTCCAGCTCGCTGTTGCTAACGCGGCAATCGTAATAAATCGAGCTGTAGGGACCGATGTAGCTGTTCTCGATCACGCTTCCCTCTCCAATGATCGCCGGCCCTCGAATCTGGCTTTTAACGATTTTTGCGCCCTTCCCAATAATGACTTTACCGCAGAGTTCGCTCTGACTGTCCACCTCGCCTTCCACCTGAGGCCCATCGGGATTTTCGACGAGTTGATCGAGAACAAAGCGGTTTGCCTCTAAGAGATCTTCGGGTTGGCCCGTATCTTTCCACCAACCGGTGACTTCAGAATAGCCGATGGAATAGCCTTTATCGATGAGATACTGATGCGCATCGCTGATTTCAAGCTCTCCCCTTGCGCTGGGTCGGATGGCGTTCACCGCCTCGAAAATGCGATGATTATAAAGATAAATTCCAGTCACCGCATAAGGACTCTTTGGCTGCTTCGGCTTCTCTTCCACGCCAACGATTTGACCGTTTTTTAATTCGGGAACCCCAAAGCGGTGTGGATCGTTCACCTTAGATAATACGAGATGGCAGTCTATCGAATTTTCAGAAAAGGCCTGGACGAAACGATTGACGCCTCCCACAAAGACATTGTCCCCCAAATAAAAGATAAAAGGCGCGTCTTTGATAAAGTCTTGAGATATTTTTACGACATGCGCGAGACCGGCGGGTTCTTCCTGCATAATATAGGTGATGCTTATCCCCCAACTCTCTCCATTCGCGAGCGCTTGCTGCAGCTCATCTACCGTCTCAGGATTGACGACGATACCGATGTCTCGAATTCCAGCCGCGACAACGGCTTCGATTGCGTAGAAGATCATCGGTTTGTTTGCGATGGGGATGAGGTGCTTATTGTTTGTGTGCGTGATCGGACGCAGCCGCGTTCCGCGTCCGCCGGCGGTAATTAAGGCCTTCACCGCTTGCCTTTCTTCATCAACAGGCTAATCCTGTATTTGAAAACAACATCGAGGTTGAAAATCAACTGTAGCTCCCGTCGCAATAATACAGGTTCTATCCCTTTTTTGCTATTGGAGGGGACATTTCTTATCGGCAGTGGTGGCGTATAAGAAAAAAACAGACCGACCTAAAGGCAAATATTTGTAAATAATAAAAAAAATAGGTCCAACAGAACCTATTTCCAGCCTTATGCTTATATCAGAAACCGACTTCCTATTCAATGAGAAATTTATAGCCTGATCTTGCCCTCCGATTGCGATCTGTGGAGGCAGGTTCGGAAATAGAGCGTATTATCATGAGGATTTCCCCCTCAGGAAAATTGCTGTGGGTCGATTTCAACTTCAATCTGTGCGCTTTGCTTCCCGTTTTGACGCCAGCGGTCTATCGCGGGACGAAGGACCTTGGCGATCTGTTGCTGATCCTTTCCTTTCAATAGGATGTGGTAGCGGTACCATTGCTTGATGCGAAGTCGAGAGGCCGGGGCCGGACCCAACACGCTCAGGGCCCCTCCTGAACAGGATCGCTTGATGACATCGGCCAAGGCAGTCGCTTCTTCCACAAGCACCGCTTCCCTGCGGTGCTTTAAAAGAATGAGGGTGATCCTGCAAAAGGGCGGATAGTTGCTCTCTTCGCGCGAGAGGATGCCTTGCTGGTAAAAACTTGGAAAATCTTGCCGCGTGGCGGCCTCAATTGCAATGTTTTCGGGATGAAAGGTTTGGAAGATCACTTCTCCGGGCCGCTCTCCCCTGCCTGCGCGTCCGGCCACCTGGGTTAAAAGCTGAAAAGTCCGTTCCGAGGAACGAAAATCTGGTAAGTGGAGCGACATATCCGCGGAGAGAACACCCACAAGGGTAACCTTTGGAAAATCGTGGCCTTTAGCAATCATCTGCGTGCCGATCAGAATGTCGGTCACCTCTTTATCCATAGCATTTAAGATCTTGGCCTGCGCCCCTTTTTTCTGCGTCGTATCGCGATCGAGCCGGGCGACTTTAGCGAAGGGAAAAAGGGCGCGAATGCTTTCTTCCACCTGTTCGGTCCCGATCCCAAGCGATTGAACTTCGACGCCATGACACTGAGGGCAATCCGCCGGTGAAGCGGCGCGATATCCGCAATAGTGGCAGCACAAGCGATTCATTTCTTTATGATAAGTCAATGAAACACTGCAATGAATGCAGGAGGGGGCATAGCCACAATCCCGGCAAAGCAGAAAGGGTGAGAAACCCCTGCGGTTCACAAAAAGCAGCACCTGTTCCCTTGCGTCAAGCCGTTTCTTGATGGCGTCGATGAGGGCTAGGGTGAAAAACGGGCGTACCCAAGCGCTTTTTTCCTTGAGATCGATTAAGTGGACGGTGGGCAAAGGCCGGTCGTCGATACGCTCGGGGAGATGAAGGAGGGCGTACTTTCCGCTTTGACTGTTGTAATAGGATTCGAAGGAAGGCGTCGCCGAACCTAGGATCACCAGCGCTTTTTCGTCCCTGCCGCGAACCATGGCCACATCCCGCGCATGATAGCGGCTCCCCTCGCCCTGGCGATAGGATGGATCATGTTCCTCATCGATTATAATGGCCCCTAGCGATCGAAAAGGGGCGAAGATGGCTGATCGCGCGCCGATGGCCACATCGACCTCTCCTTCCCTGATCCGACGCCATTCGTCGTATCGTTCCCCTGGCGAAAGACCGCTATGAAGCAGGGCGACGCGATCACCAAAGCGCTCGTAAAACCGAGCGGCGATATGGGTCGTCAGCCCGATTTCCGGAAGAAGTAAAATAGCCGCCTTCCCGCGCGCGACGACGGATTCAATCGCCCGGAGATACACTTCGGTCTTTCCGCTGCCGGTAACCCCATGGAGCAGCACAGGTGAAAAAATGCCTTTCTCGATAGCCGATTCAATGAAAGCGGCGGCGGCCTCCTGATCTTTATTTAAAGTGATCTCCCCTTTTTTCCGATAAGCCGCTTCCCGCGGGGGCATGCGAGAGACCTCTGCGTCTATGCGTTCCACGATCCCTTTTTGAACCAGACGTCTCGCAGCCGCCCGCTGAGATGCGGAGCCGAGGGCGGCCAAGGCAAGACCTGCTCCGGTTTTAATTAAAATTTGCAAAATATCGGCCTGCTTCGGCGCGGATTTCTGATGCGCTTTGATATACGCTTCCGCCTCAGCGACGGTTGCGTTTAGAACAATTTTACCCTCTAGCTTTGGTTTTACGGTGGAGGGAAGCAAGGCCCAGCTTTCGTGGATGAAGCCTTTTTTCTTTAATGCGGCGAGCGCCCGGCTCAATCCCTTGGGATCAACTTGTTTTCGAAGCTGCGCTTCCCAGAGCGCAACTCTGGTGCCCGCCCCATTTTCTAGGGTATCGGCCTTTAATCGCTCCAAAATCTCCAATTGAATCGAGGACCTGATGCCTCCCACCCCACCGAGTGCATTCTGATCGAGTCTAAACTGCCGGCGCGGGAGGGCATGAATCCCTTGGGGCAGCGCCGTCTTCATTAAGGCACCCAAAGGCGTTTGATAATATGCCGAGATCCAAAGCAGCAGTTTAAAGAGCTTGGCTGAAAATAAGGATTCCTCATCCAGAACGGCACGGACTGCCTTGGTGTTTGGCACATCCGGATGGGCCACCGGTCGCACGAAAAAAGCCATCTTCCATCCGCTGCCGAAAGGGACCAGCAAACGGAGGCCCCCCACTAAATGACGATCCTCAAGCTCTGGGGGAAGATGATAATGAAAACGACCATCCGTTTCGGGGAGCACACATTCAATAAAGCGTTTATTCATCTAATCTTTTGAAGCGGCCTCGGGATAAAACAAGGTTTGGAAAATTCGATGGACATTCGCGGTATGAGAAGCGAGGTCCGCTTTCAATAGATCCGAGGCCGATTTCGTGTCGCCTTCAATGTAGCCGAGGCGAAGGGCCAGAGCCTGAAACTCGTCCGGGTCTTCGGGAATGAGATGGGTTTGTCGGTCGTTGACCATCTGAAGCTTGTTCTCGAGGTCTCTCAAGAAATGATAGGCCTTTCGTAGGGACGATTCCGATCCTTTCGAAAGATGTCCGAGTGATGTCAATTGCCTGAGTCCATTCATTGTACTTATTTTTCGAGACTTTGGATCTTTAGACCCAAAGTAGAGCTGCAAGGATTGGACGATGAATTCAATCTCTCGAATGCCGCCATAACCGCGCTTCACGTCCCGGTGCGCCAGATGATCTATCGCAATCGATTCGTCAATTTGAGCTTTGCAAGCCCTCACCTCATCCATCCCTTCCTGCCCGAAAGGCTGATCGTAAATAAAGCCTCCTGCCAGATCTAAAAACCTGCGCCCAAGTGATCGGTCGCCTGCCACGACCCTCGCCCGTAAAAGCGCCAACCGCTCCCAGATGACGGCCCGCTTTTTATAATAGAGCCGATAGCCTTCGATGGACAAGGCAATGGGGCCAATGTCCCCTTCCGGGCGCAATCGAAGATCCACCCGATAGACGTAGCCTTGTTCCGTGCTATCGTTCAAGGCCGAAGTGAGCTCTCTCGCAAGTCCTTCGAAATAGGTGCTGCTGTCCATTCCCTCCTGCCCTTTCAGGCTGGGCGTTTTCTCCAAACCGGAATCGTAGAGATAGATCAGATCGACGTCCGAACTAAAATTCAATTCGCGGCTCCCGAGTTTCCCCAAGGCCAAGACGGTAAAGCCCGAGCCGATGTCCTTCGCCCGGCCGTGCTTAGACTGTGGCTTTCCGAAGGTCTTTCGTAAGGCCCGGTCGCAAAGAGTATAGGCCTCTTCAATCAAAACATCGGCAAGGGTGGAGAGTTCTCGAAGGCTGGTCTCCACCCTCGCCTCCCGAAGAAGATCGCGGACACCGATGCGCAGGATTTCTTTGCGCTTGAAAATACGGAGCCTGTCGAGCCCGCCGGACTTCGATTTGGCAAGGCGAAGGGATGCGCGAAGTTCATTTCTGTAGGCCGATTTCGATTTTGGACTGCACAAACAGTCGAGGCTAAAAACCCAATAAAAATATTCGGGATTTCGAATAAGGATATCGGAGAGAAAAGGACTCCCCCCGAAGACGAAGGCCAGTTGATGCAGGCTGCGCGGCGAGGCTTGCAGAAAGGAAAAAAAATGTGTTTTACTAAAAGTCGTTTTGCTAAAGCGTTCGAAGTTGTTCAGGGCCTGATCCGGAATCGGCGATTCTGAAAAGGCGATTAAGCTTTCTTCGAGGATTTCCGAAAAAAGAAGCCGATCCGGGGGCTCGCCTGCAATCAATTGAAGGTTCGTATCCGCTTTTTTGATCTCTCTTATGCCAAAAGGCGCAAGGAGCGCCGAGACCTCATCCTTCTCCAGGTCCGGGGCAAGCAGCAAATCTTTTATGGGGCGCGGCGGCGTCATCATGAAGAGCACCATTATACAGCTTGGTAATTCGGGACGCAATTTCCGTCAGATTTTAAATGACTCCCGCTTTCACATGCAGCACCAGGAAGCGCCTTCTCCAAAGAAGGCGAAGCCATCACCGGTCTAAATTTAGCCAGAGCCGATCGAATACATGATCGATAATCAATCAAAAGACGCCATCGCCAAACAATGCAGCAATTTTGAGCCAGGCGCGCTTGAGGAAATCCTTAGCCATTTAAGCAGCGACTTTAAGCTCTTTTGTCGCCCCGAAGAGATGGCCGACTACCTCAACTTGTCGCAGGACCTCAAGCCCGACTTGCCGCTTCGGCTTCGACTGAGGCAGGAGGGCGCAGAAACCTATAAGATCGTGGTGATCGCCTACGATTACTTTTCCGAATTTTCAATCCTCTGCGGTCTGATTTCCTCATTCGGCTTTAATATCGAGGCCGGATATGTTCAGACCCTGGCCCTCGCAAAAGGCCGGAAAAAGATTATCGATATTCTCCGAGTGCGTTTAATGGGCGCGGCGACTTTCGATTCCGCCGCGCAAGTTCTTTTCGAAGAAGAACTCTTTGCTTTAATCGGACGCTTGGAAAAAGGGGAATTCAGAGAGGCCCGCAAAGCGATCAACCATCGTCTCGTAAAAAATCTTTCGCGGATGCAAGGCGAAATGAGCCCAGGGCCGGGGCCCCTCGGTGGGCTTTTGAGCCCCATCGAGATCCGCTTCGACAACCGAGAGAGCGAAGAATGGACAATTTTAAGTATTCGGGGCCAAGACACCCCCGCTTTCCTCTACGCCTTTTCCAATGCCCTCGCCATGCGCAACATCTACATCCACAAAATCAAAATCGACCAAGAGGGATCGGCGATACACAACCGGCTTTTTATTTCCAATCGCCGGGGGAGAAAAATCACTGGGGCCTCGGAACAAAAGGCCCTTAAGATCTCCGTGGTGCTGATTAAACAATTCGTTCACTACCTCGCTATTGCACCCGACCCGATGATGGCCATGAAACACTTCGACCAATTTTTGGATAAAATTCTCGAGATGGAGGACTCGCGTCCGCTCATCGCCTTTTTGAAGAAAAAAGAAACCTTGGCCCTGCTCGCCCGCTTCTTCGGGAGTAGCGGCTTTCTTTGGGAAGATTTTTTGAGAATCCGCTTCGACGCCTTCTTTCCCATCCTCGAGGACCTGAAACGAAAGCCCATCCGAACAGGGAAAAAGACAATGGCGCGAACGCTTCAGCGCCGTCTGCACTCGGTTGTAGATTTAGAGGCCGCGAAAAAGGTCCTCAACGACTACAAGGACGAAGAGATGTTTCGCATCGACATGCGGCATTTCCACGAAGCGCATTTCGACTTGATCCCTTTTTCCAAAGCCCTCAGCGATTTGGCGGAGGTCGTCGTGGAAACCGCTTATAAAACCTGTGACGATCACCTTGCGAGCCGCTATGGTCGTCCCAGCAGGCAAAAGGAAAATGGATCGACTGTCTCGTTTTCCATCTGCGCTTTTGGAAAATTTGGCGGCCGTGAACTCGGCTATGCCTCCGACATCGAACTGATTTTTATTTATGAAAGCGATGGACTTACAATTGGACCAGAAATAATTGAAAATAAAATCTATTTCGAGCAACTCGCTAAACAGATCATCGACTTCATCGCGGCCAGACAGGAAGGTATTTTTGCCATCGACACCCGCCTGCGGCCCTACGGAAAATCGGGACCGCTGGCTGTTTCTTTAGAGCAATTCAGCCACTATTACTCGCCCGAGGGAAAGGCCGCACCCTTCGAGCGACAGGCATTGATCAAGCTGCGGGCCGTCGCCGGCAGTCCGAGTCTGGGAATGCGGTGCGAAGAAATCCGGGACGCCTTTGTGTATGGCGAGCAAGCCTGGAACAGAGAAGACGCCCTCTTACTCAGAACAATGCAAATGCAAGAATTGGTGCCGGAGGGGAAGGTGAATGTGAAATACAGCGCCGGCGGTCTCATCGACATCGAGTATCTGTGCCAATATCTCCAGATCCGCCATGGAAAAGACCAACCTTCAATCCGGACGCCGAATACCCTGAAGGCTCTCCGGGCCTTGGAACAGGCCGGGGTTCTTGATGCGAATGCGCTTGATGCGAATGCGATAGAAGAACTGGAGGCGGCCTATCGATTTTTCCGTGCGCTCATCGACGCCCTCCGCATCGTCCGCGGCAATGCAAAGGACCTCCTCATTCCGGAAACGGAGTCGGAGGAATTCGTCTTCCTATCGAGAAGAATGGGTTATGGCAAGCGGAATTGGCAAAAGGGAAGCAATCGGTTGGCAACAGAAATCCAGCAGCACATGTCCACAACGCATCGACACTTTAAAGCGCTTTTCCCCCTGGTACTCGCCTCTTTCTCCAGAGTAGAGGCCTGATAACTGCACGACTGTGTCTATCTCTCTGCAAGAACACTTTGAGCGAATCATTTTTCTCCTCTTTTAGAAAAAGGCGCCGGTTTTAGAAAAAGGCGCCGGAAGAAATGTCGGCGCAAAGAAGACTTAACGGTGATGGGCTTTAAGACGATTTATTCGGCGCGAAGGATGGCCAGCGGTTTTTCGCCCAAGACGCTGTAGGTGGTCAAAAACCCGGTGAGCAGGGTCAGGACGATGGTGGCAAGCCCGCCGAACAAGAGGGTGGCCCACTCTATTTTCCAGGGGATATCGAGAAAAAAATGGACGATGCCCCAGGAAACGGCAATCGAAAGCCCGCCGCCGACCAGGGCAGCCAGCGTGCCCAAGCCTGCATATTCGACGGCCATCATGGCCATCAGGTCGGGCCGGGTCGCGCCCAGGGTTTTGAAGAGGACCATCTCATGGACCCGTCTCGCGCGGGTAGCGGCAATGGCACCCGCAACCACAATTAAGCCAACTGATAGGCAGAGCAGGGCCATGAATTCAACGGTTCGTGAAATTTCCCTTAAGATTTTCGAAATCGTCTCCAGGACCTCGCGAATGGGTATAACCGTAATATTGGGAAATTGCCCGATCACCGCATTTTGGAGCGGCAGATCGACCGAGGCATCGGCCCTCACCGTGGCCACATAGCTTTCCGGTGCTCCTGCCAAGGCGGCCGGAGGAAAGATAAAGTAAAAATTAACCGCCATGCTACCCCAATCGACCTCTCGAATACTTCCGATAATCCCCTTCACCACGACCCCTTGAATATCGAATTCGACTTCGGAGCCCAAACCGATACCCAAATGCCTTGCCGCTTCCTCCTCGACTGAGATCTGATCGCCGCCCTTGTCCCCTCCCCACCACTGGCCTTTTTTCAGCACATTGTGCGCCGGCAGGTCTTCTTGATAGGTCAAGACATATTCGCGCTTGAAATACCAGATGTCATGGCGGTCTTCGAGGTCCATTTCGCTCACTTTTTTACCGTCAATCGCGTGAAGGCGCGAGCGGACCAGCGGCGTCAACTGGGGCGGGCCATTCAATGGCTGTTTCGATAAAACCGAATTGAGCGCATCCTTTTGATCGGTTTGGATATCGATCAAAAAAAGGCCGGGGGCATCGGCGGGAATGTTCTGCTCCAGCTGCGACAGGAGCCGTTGTTCGACTTGGGCTAAGGTAAGGAGAATCATTACGCCGATGCCGAGAGAGAGAAAGATTGTGGTCACCTGGCGGCCAGGACGGTAGAGATTGCCGATGCCGTATCGATAGACCAGCCGCTTGGGCGGCCCGAAATGTTTAAGCAGACGGACCATGATGCGGCCGACGACAAGGAGACAAGAAACCGAAAGCCCCACGCCCGCAATGACCCAGCTCCCCAGTCGCCACGAACCCGCCTGCCAAACGGCAAGCCCCATCCAGCCCAGGATCATGAGGGCGGCGAACATGGCGGGCGTTCGCCAGTTTCCGGCGATCCCGCGGCCCGGCCCGGTCTCGACCGTGTGGCGGAAGACGCGCGCCGGAGAAATATCGCCCACCATCCGCAATGGCCAAAGGGAAAAAAGGAAGGTTGTCAACAGGCCCATGGCCATGCCTTGTATCATGGGCAAGAAGGTCATTTGAAAGGCAAAGCCCGGAGGAAGAAAACCGGACAGGAGCATCTCCAAGCCGAAATAGATGCCCATCCCGAGGGCGATACCGATCAGCCCCCCTATCCCTCCCAAGGCAAGGGCGAGAAGAAGATAGATAAGTAAAATCGTTGAGGACTTCCCCCCCAGTGATTTTAAGATGGCAATCGTCTCGATGCGATCCGTTAAATAGGCATTAATGTTCCCGGCCACCCCGATGCCGCCGATCATCAAAGTAATCAGCCCCACCAGCCCCAGGTAGGTCGTAAAATTTTCTAAAAAGCGGGCGAGGCGGGGGCGGATTTCCCGGTAGGTCTTGATCTCAACACCCTCTTCCTTGATGTGTTCCGTTAAATAGTTTTTTAGTTTTTCAGGTGTCCAGGCCTCCGTGCCCTTAACGAGAATTTTTCGGCGGACCCGGCTCCCCGTTTGAACCAAGGCCGCCTCTTGGAGTCCGGCCTGGGAAAGCAACACACGCGGACCGAGATTAAAGGGGCCTGCAACGCGATCCGGTTCCCGATTGATTACGCCCCGGATTTTAAAGCGGCCCTCCCCGATCGAAACCGAATCGCCGACTTGAAGCTGAAGCCGGATGAGCAGACTTTCTTGAGCCCAAACGCCATTGGGATTGGAGAAGGGATCTTCCGCAGTCGGAAGGGTATCGAGCCGACCGTAGTAGGGATAGCCCGGCTCCACGGCCTTCAATTCGACGAGTTTGGTGACGCCATTCTCCGCATTCGCCGCCATTCCGATCAACTCGCTCAGGTGCATGTAAGCCACGCCGTCCTTAGACAAGGCAGCCAAGACCGCTTCTCCGTCTTCGCCGAGGGGCCGATTGAGCGAAATCTCGACATCGCCGGCCAGGAGATTCCTTGCCTCGTGCGCCGTCATGGCCTCGAAGTTGGCGGCGATATTCCCAACCCCGACAATGGCGCCCACGCCGATGGCGATGGAGGCCAAGAGGAAGAAAAACCGCTTGGCGGTCCCGCGCATCTCCCGCAGCACCATTTTAAAAATAAAACGCGTCATATTAGGCATTCAGGACATCTCCGACGATTCTTCCGTCGCGCAAGGTAATCACCCGGTCGGCTTGGGCGGCGAGCGCCGCATCGTGCGTGACGAGAATGAGGGTGCTGCCTTGGTCGCGATGCAAATGAAAAAGCAGGTCGATAATGCGTGCGCCGTTTTCCGAATCCAAATTCCCCGTCGGTTCGTCGGCAAGCAGCAGCGCCGGTGCGCCTGCATAGGCCCGCGCAACGGCAATACGCTGTTGCTCTCCGCCGGAGAGCTGCACCGGATAGTGTTGCGCCCGCTCGGAAAGACCAACGGCATCCAAGAGACGCAAGGCCTCGACCGAGGGCTCGGCCGCCCCTTGAAGTTCGAGCGGAACTTGAACATTTTCCAAGGCCGTTAATGTGGGAATGAGGAGAAAGGATTGAAAGACCATGCCTATTTTTTCACGACGAAGTTCGGCGAGTTGATCTTCGCTCCGATCCGCATAGGAAACCCCATCGAGCGCGACCGAGCCGGCGCTGGGTCGGTCCAAACCCGCCATCAAGCCAAGCAGGGTGGATTTGCCGCTTCCCGACGGACCGACAATCGCCAAGAACTGCCGATCCGGGATCGACAAATCGATCCCGGATAATATGGTGACGCTGCGCCCTGCGCTAGAGAGCGACATGCTCAAATTTGAAATTTCGATCATGACTGCATCCTAAAATAAAAAAGTTGCCGCGAGACCCAGGACCTGTCCACCCGAATAGCCTGAGCGGACGCCTGAGCGGACGATGGATAGTCGGAGGACCATTCGACTTACACTATCTTTGTAGGATGAAGGGAGTTAGGCACGCTTGAACTGTTTGCTGAGGGAAAGCCCCTGGCCCTGATAGGAAGAGCCGATACCGGCGCCGTAAACCTTTTCGGGGCGGCCAAGCAACTGCTCGTAGATGAGACGGCCAACCACTTGGCCGTCTTCCAGCAAGAACGGCACTTCGTGAGAACGAATCTCCAGGACCGCATGGGTGCCTTTGATATCGTCATTTCCATACCCGAAACCCGGATCGAAAAACCCGGCATAATGGATCCGGAATTCTCCCACAGAGGGGTCGTAGGCGACCATCTCCGCGGCGTAATCCGGCGGGATTCGCAGTTTCTCCTTCGAGAGGAGGATGTAAAAATCGTCCGGGTTTAGGACGATCGACTTTGTTTTCGGCGCGCGAATCGGCTCCCAGAATTCGAAGGGATCGTAATGATCGATACGGCTCAGATCGATCAAGGGCGAATGGCGTTTGGCGCGGTAGCCCACGAGCTCCGAGCCTTGTATCCCTTCAAGATCGATGGAGATGCGAAGGCCTTCGGAGATATAGGCATCCTTGGCTTGACCGTCTTTCAGATACACCAGCGTTTCTTTCTTATCGAGTTTGTTAAGTTGCATATCGGATGGCGGGTGATCGATGCCGCGGATAAATCGCAGCTGGTTGAGTTTTGTCCCTTGGCCCACGACCACGCTAAAGGTTCGCGGAACGATTTCGACATAGAGCCCCCCCTTGTATCCGGCTTCGATGCGCTCGAATTCGGTCCCATAGTCCGTCAGTAGGCGGGTAAAGATGTCGAGGCGGCCGGTCGTGCTCTTGGGATTGGCCCGGCCTGAGATTTCGGGAGGAAGGCGGAGCGATTCCATTAGCGGCACGATGTACACGCAGCCGCGCTCGAGCACAGCGGGCTGCGAAAGATCGATCTCGTGCATCCGGAGGTCTTCGATTTTCCGGGCAACCGATGAATGCCATCCGGGCAAAAAACTGGCACGCACGCGATAGGCCACCGGCCCCAAGCGCAGATCGCAGCTTGCCGGTTGAATCTGAGCGTCCTGAATCTCTTCGGTGGCGGAGAGATAACCCGCAGCGATCAATTCCTTTATCTTTTGGGCCGGGAGTACGCCTTTATGGTGGAAGGCAATGAGATCTCTTTCGAGTTCGGGAAACAGACTTGCGGTTTTTCCATCCATGAAGAGCATCCTTATCTCAATTCATATTGTCGATTCGGGGGTTTGCGGGCCCGATGCGATGCCGATATTAAAGGATTGCGCTCCGCTTGGCAAGCGGAGGATGGATTGAAGTTGGGGGCCGCTTGCGATAGACTATTGGAAATTGTATCTTCACCTTCGGCTTCACATTTTGAATGGGAAACCCCGTGACGAGACCCTCCGCAGGCCTGCGCCTCCTTCTCGGTGCGCTCTTTATTTTCGTCGCCCTTTATTCGTTGTCGCCCAGAAGAACCCTCAGCTCAAGCGAAGAAAAGGTTCTTGTCGCCTTCGGCGACAGCCTCACGGCAGGCTACGGCGTGTCGGTCGAGGAGGCCTATCCGGCGCTCTTGGGCCAAAAAATTGCGGAGGCAGGCTATCGCTTCCGCGTCATTAATGCCGGGGTCAGCGGAGAGACCACTGCCGGCGGGCTTCGCCGCCTCGATTGGATCTTGAAGAATCGCCCTCACCTGGTGATCTTGGAACTGGGCGCCAACGACGGCCTGCGCGGCCTCGAAATTCCGGAGATGGAAAGGAATCTCTCCAAAATGATCGAGCGATTTCAAGAAGAAGGTGTACAGGTTGTGCTCGCGGGAATGAAAGTTCCACCGAACTACGGCAAGGCCTATTCTCAAGCCTTTGAAATGACCTACGTCAAGCTTGCGGATCGGTATCGCATTCCGCTCATCCCTTTTTTCCTGGAGGGCGTCGCGGGCAATCCCTTGCTGAATCAAGCCGACGGCCTTCACCCCACGGCGAAGGGCTACCAAATTATCGTGGGTCATATTTGGCCAACGATAAAAGACCTGATCCTATTGGAACCCATTGCTTTGAAATAAGTGCGTTCCACATCTAGTCTCGATCAAATTGCTTAGCGGCCCATCTGCCCTTTATTTAAGGCAAGACACACCGAGTTGGATGCCGGAGCCTCTATCACTATAGAATGGAAGTGGGAAGCTAAAACACACAGGAACCAATTTTGGGGGCGCTTTGTTTTAAGGGCGGAGTCTTAAATGACGTTGGTTAGGCTTTGGGTCCATTTTGCCGCTTCTTGCTCTGCATTATAAAGTGGGTTCATCTCCACATTACATTTAACGTTCAATTTCCCAATGATTTCGTAATTCGATTTCTCCAAGCTCTCAACAATGGAAAGCAGCTCTCCTAAATGACCCTTTCGATTTAAAAGAGCCTCTGCTACCGCATCCGCCAAACCCATTTGCGCAACAATTTCCTTCATGGGTTTGCTCATGAGGGTGTCGATGAGAAAAAGCATCCCCGTCATGAAGACAGACTCGCCATTTGTGTATCGCCTCCGCTCGCGCCGCTCTCCACAAGCAACTCCATAAACTATCCACGCATCACGGCAGTATTGAGCAAGGGATTACGGTATTCAAGGGGATTACCGTTAGTGTGTGCATGATGTGTGCGAACTCTCCTTTAGATTTTTCTCCCCGAATAATTTTTACGATGTCGATCGATCAAAGGAGAGGCGCATAGGCGGGCTTATGAACATAGCCGCTTAGCGCGAGGGAAAACCCCAGAGTTTTTAGCATCTGACAACGATTAAGAATGGTGCTGTCGATATCTATCGATTCGAGAAGCTGAATCACAACCTGCTCTTTGGGGAGCAATTCAATCCTGTCATGTCGTTCATCAAAACATCGACATTGACATTTAAAAAAGCATTATGACGCTTTCCGGCCACCTCGCTCAAACTTAAATCCCCCAAAGTATTCATGATGGCTCTGGCGGAAGCTTGCGTTCGGCCGAGATGTTCCCAGCCCTGCGGTCTCCCCATCGAAACAATATCTCAAACCCAGGGATATCGTTTTCGCAATCCTATAGGGCCTGGCGGCCTAGCAATATTTTATCCCTGTTCACAGGGGTCCTCATAATAGTATCTAAATCGACTTCGAAAGGAGCTTCTGTCGATCCATCAATTTAATAAGATCAATTCGACGCGATTATTTTTAGCGCTATGGTCTTCGTTTTCGTTTGGCGGGAGCGCTTGGGTATCGCCATAACCGATGACCGACAAGCGTTTCGGATTGATTCGACTATGACTTTGAATGTAGCGTGCGACACGGCCCGCCCGCGCGATCGAAAGATCCCAATTTGTCGGATAAAGAGAGGACTGCGTCGGGAGGCTGTCGGTGTACCCTGCAACGCGAATTAAAAAATCTCCGTCTTGAATCAAGTCAATAATTTCATCGAGAACCCCCATCGACTTCGGCGACAATTCCGCTCCGGAAGGGAATAGAATGCCGCTGGAAACGGTGAGGACGAGACCTCTATTTTCCGTGCTGACGGCGATTTTATTTTTAAAAGGTTTGTTAAAGAGAAGCCTCTCGATATCGGCAGGCGAAATCGCCTTTGCGCTTGGGGCCTGAAGGCCTAAGGAATCCGGGCTGGTAAACGGCATCCGGCTCCCGGGAAGGAGAATGCCTAGACCGCCCTGCCGAAAGTGCCCCATCATCTCCTCCAACTTTCCTTGATCGAGCGACTTCATCGCAAAAAGTAAAACGAAAAAGGTCAAAAGAAGACTCAGAAGGTCCGAGAAGGTCGCCATCCATGCATTGGGATCCATACCGCCCTCTTGAGTTTTTTTACGCGCCATGCTAAGTCGATCCGATGAGGACGATACGCACGCGGCGATTGGCGGCTCTATTTTGGGGACGGTCATTCGGCATGAGCGGTCGGAATTCGGCAAAACCCACGGCGGTCATCCCCTCCAATCGAACGCCTTTATTTTCGTGAAAATACCGCAGGACGGCCATGGCTCTCGCTGCGGAGAGCTCCCAATTTGAAGGATATTGCGCAGTCGAAATCGGCAGGTCATCGGTGTAACCTTCAATCCAAATTTCCTTGTTTCGGCTCTTTATAATATCGGCGATGCCATCCAACAGGTTTTCCGCGCTGGGGATAATATCGGCCTTGCCCGAGGTAAATAGGACCTTGTCCGCCAAATTAATCACCACATTGGTCCCCTCGTTGGAAACGGAGACCTCCTCTGGGACGCTATCGCCGCCCGAAATGAGTTTCCGAAATTCCTTTGCAAAATCGACTTTCTGTTCTTGAGGCGTAATGAACGAGGGTCCGGGGAGGAGCAATTTTTGTCCCTCCGTGATTTGCAGTCCGGAAGGCAGCATGCCGAAGGTTCCCACGAGCGAGCCCAGCGCCTGCTTTTTTTTGGTTTCGTCGTCCGCGCCGATTGAATTGAGAAAGATAAAAAAGATGAGAAGGATGAGGTTGAGGGACACGAACATCACCAACAAGCCTGCGCCCGGATTCGCCTCCGGAGGCGCTTCTTTTTTCGCCATTTTTAATGACTCCCGTTCAACCGGACCTGAGCGCCGTGATCGAAGGCGAGTTAGGCCGCTTTTTCCGTCGTACCGCGTTCTTTGGGCGATAAAAACACATTGAGTTTTTGCTCCATGATTCTGGGATTTTCGCCTGCCGCTATCGAAAGAATCCCTTCCATGATCAACTCTTTTACGAGCATTTCCTCGACGTTTCTTTTCTTTAATTTGCCTGCGATGGGAAGGAAGAGCATGTTGGCCATAAGGGCGCCGTAAAAGGTGGTTATCAGCGCAATCGCCATGGCCGGACCAATGGAACTGGGATCTTCGAGCTTCTGTAACATTTGAACCAATCCGATGAGCGTGCCGATCATGCCGAGCGCGGGCGCAAAAGTGCCCAAGGTCATAAAGATATCGGCCCCGAGCCGATGACGTTCGGTGACATAATCCACTTCTTTTTCGAGGACCGTCTTAATGGCAGCGGCATCGATGCCGTCTACGAGCATTTGCAGGCCCTTGGAGTAAAAGGCGTCGTCGATCTCTTTGATTTTGGGTTCGATAGATAATATGCCGCCCTTGCGCGTCAAGGTCGCCATTTCGACAAGAGATTCAATCAGTTCTTTCGCAGATTTCAATTTGTGCAGGAAGACTTTTTTGACAATCACCATCACCCCCAATACATCTTTGAGGGGATAGTTGATCAGTGTGACACCGGCGGTGCCGCCGATGACGATCGCGGCAGAAGCCGCGTCCCAAAAAATCATAATACTGCCGCCAACCAAGATGCCGTAGAGCACGAGGCCAAAGGCCGATACCAATCCGATCAGGGTTGCCAAATCCATCTTTGTTCTCCAGATTTATTTAAAGCGTCTTAGGACTCATCGACCCGTATATCTGCGGTGTCGTTTTGCGCCCCAATGCTTCTGAGTTTATTTTGAATTTCGAGATCGATTCTTTCAGCATTGTCCGCGGCGTTGTAGAGGACGAGCCGATACAGATGCCCATAACTTTCAAGGCAAAGATGACTGATAATTTGTATGCCCATCCCCGTATCGCTGGCAGAAGCCACTTTCCCTTTCACCCACACCTTCGTCTCGCTGCCGGGGCCGCCAATCAATAACGTGATATGACATAAAGACCCCTTTGGAAAGGATTCCGCACACTCGATGAAGCACCCTTTCATGCTCACGCATTCCGTCGTTCCGGCCCGACGTTCTCCATTGGAAATCAATTCCACGGCGACATCGACTTTGACGGGAATACGAACGAATTCTCTTTGTTCAAAATCGTTACTCATAGTCAAACACCCTCTTTTTTATCGGCATCGGTAATGCCTTAAAAACCATAGGACCTTAAAACGGAATCGACCAATTCTTGACTAAGGCGTTTTTCTTTTTTAGACGTATCCCCGAGTTCGCTCAACAACTCTCTTTCCCGGTCGTCCGAAATCCCGTCTTTCTTTTTTTCCTTTCCAAAAGTAATGACCATCTTGAGCAAGCGCGATTGGAGGTTTTGCAGCATGGCGTCCACTTTTTTTATTTCCTGACCGGCGGGGTCTTGAAAAGAAAGCGTGCCGACGAGATTAAACATGACCTCTTTGTTGTTTTTGAAGAGTGCGCTCAAGGCGGCGACATCTTCTTTCACCGCCATGGTGTTCTGAAGCGTTTCGCCGAATAAGGTCGCTTTTAAGGATTCGAGTTTTGTAGACATGAGTTCGTGGTTCCCGATCATTTTTTCCGTATCGTCCAGAATATGTTGGGTCGCTTCTTCCGTTTTACGCGTCACCTCCAGAAGCTGATCCGAGCCACGTGGCAGCTCAACGTAAACGTCTTCGATCAAGGTTTCGGCGGAGCTTATTTTTTGGGACATGGCGCTGATATATTTGGCGAGATCGCCCACCTCTTCGTAGAGGTCTACTTCATTGTTCCGCATCGGCTTGTCCCCGTTCGATTTCGCGTTCTTCGGCAAGTCCTGCTCCGCTTTTTCTTGATCGGAATGCGTCTTTTTTAAATCCATAGTGTACTCTCCTTATGCCGTAGCATTAGTTGGGAAATATTTTATCGATCTTGGTTTTGAGAGTATCTGCGGTAAAGGGCTTCACAATATAATTGGTCGCTCCGGCCCGAATGGCTTCCAAGACATATTTTTGTTCGGCCTGCGCGGTGACCATAAGAACGGGCACCTCCTTTAAGTTCGGGTCTTCGCGAATCGACTTCAACAAACCCAAACCATCCATATTCGGCATGTTCCAGTCTGTAATGACCAGGTCGACCGGAGACTGTCGGATTTTGGCAAAGGCATCCTGACCATCTTCCGCTTCCGCGATGTTACTGTACCCGAGTTGATTTAAGGCATTTTTGATGATTCTTCGCATCGTCGACATATCGTCCACCACGATAATATTCATCTTCGTATCCGGCATTTGATCCTCCCTGAAAGCCGATTTGATCCTCAAATCTGATCGTGAGATCCCATTTTATAATAATTTCTACCCTTGCTCCCCATGAAGACTAACTTCGTTTCCATGCCGATCAGCGATTCGGACGCCCCAATGAGAAAAATACCGGAGGGAGAAAGAATATTTGTCATGCGCATGAGTACGCCTTGCTTGGTTTTTTTGTCGAAATAGATCAGGATATTACGAAGGAAAATAACATCCATTGCATCGATGGACGAAAAATCGGAAAGCAGATTTATTTTCCGAAAGGAGACAAACTTTTTAAGCTGGTCGCGTATCGCCCACATCCCATTCGATTTTTCGAAGTATCTTAGGAGAAAAGGCGTCGGCAGGCCACGCTGTACTTCGTGTTGCGAATAGCGACCGCTGCGGGCCTTTAACAAGACCGGCTCCGATATATCGCTCGCGACGATCTCAATCTGCCATCCTTCGAATGCGGATGCCATTTCGCAAAGCAGCATGGCGATGGAATAGGGTTCTTGACCCGTCGAACAGGCGGCGCACCAAATACGAATGCGCTTTTGAGCGGCCTTGGTTTTAAGGAGTTCCGGAAATATTTCGTCTCTCAGGCATTCAAAGGGTTTTTGGTCTCTAAAAAATGAGGTCTCGTTGGTCGTCATGGCTTCGACGACTTTTTGCCGCAAGGGCACATCGGTTTTTTGCATCAATTTATAACCCAGCGCATCGATAGAGGCAAAGCCTTCTTGAATCGCAATCGGCTCCAGCCGGCTTTCAATCAAGTATTGCTTAGAATCGTCGAGGACCAATCCGCTTTCTTGATATAAGAGCTTAAAAAAGAAGTGTAAAGTTTCGGTTTTCAGGGTCATGACCTGCAGTCCTTCACTCTCAAAACGATCTTTCACACCTTCCTTGTAAAACATCGTTGAATGGCCTCTGCAATAAGGTCAAGCGGGAGAACAAGTTCCGCCAAGCCTTCCTTCACCACGCAAGAGGGCATGCCCCAAACCACACTGGTCGCTTCGTCTTGCGCGATCACGGACGCCCCCTTTTCCTTCATGATCCGTATGCCGTTCAATCCGTCTTTTCCCATTCCGGTCATAATCACCGCCAATGCGCGCTCCCCATAGACCTCGGCGATCGATCGAAAAAGGACATCAACCGCCGGGCGGCAGGAATTTTCGGAAGGATCCTTGTTGAGGCCGATGGCCACCTGGGTCCCTTGACGTCGAATGACAAGGTGAAAATCTCCCGGTGCAAAATAAGCGACACCCGGTTCGAGCGGCATGCCTTCCGCGCCTTCTCTCACCGAGATCTTCGAATCCGCATCGAGTCGCTGCGCCAGCAGCTTCGTAAAAAGGGCCGGCATATGCTGAACGATTAAGATCGGTACGGGAAAATCTTTCGGGAGTTTTGGAAGCAATCTCGAGAGCGCCTCCGGTCCTCCGGTCGAAATCCCAATACCCACAATTTCTGGCATCGAACGCATATTGAGTTCGATCGATTGCTGCCGTGGCCGACTTTCCTCCGTTTTCGATACCGCCGGGCCAGGACGCTTACTTACAAATTGTTTTATTTTGGGAATGAGATCCGCTGCAACTTTTTCGATCCCTTCTCGATACCCGATCACGCCCGTAATGCTTGTGGGTTTGGAAACATAATCGTGGGCGCCCAGCGAAAGGGCCTCGATGGTTTGCGCTGCCCCGCGTTGGGTTAAGGTGCTAAACATCACGGTCCAGATTCGACTTTGATTCCGACGCAGTTCGCGAAGCACGCCAAAGCCGTCACACACTGGCATTTCGATGTCGAGCACCAAGACATCGGGTTTAATCAACTCGATTTTGCTCAGTGCGATTTTCCCATTGGCTGCGGTCCCCACCACTTCGATTCCGGGATCCGATTCAAGCGCCTCCGATACCGCTCTGCGGACAACAACGGCATCGTCGACCACCAAAACCCGGATGGGTTTAACCATTATCCTTTCCTTTCAGACCCAGCAAGGCCAGTTTTTCTTCTAAGATTTCTTTCGTGAAGGGCTTCATAATATATTCACGGGCGCCTAACTGCATCGCCTTGGCGATCTGCCCTCGATTGTTCTCGGTGCTGACCATGACGACGATGGGATTGGCGTATTTCTCTTTTTCCGACTTGAGTCTTTCCAAGAGCTCCACGCCATTCATCGTGGGAATATTCCAATCCAGCAGGATCAGCCCAATATCCGCAATCTGGTCTAACTGCGCCAAGGCTTCCGTTCCATTGGCCGCTTCAAGCGTTTCATAGCCCAGATCGGAAAGCATGCGAGCCACCATTGTACGAAAGGGAGCCGAGCCATTGACAATCAGGACGCGTTCGAAGGCGTCTACGGGTGACCATTGAGGTTCCTGTAAAGACCGTTCCTCGGCCCTATGACCGCCAATATCTTTTCGATCCATCCGATTTGTCATCTGTCTCGTTCCGACTTCAAGACGGTTCACTTCTCTTATGAATAACTTGTAATGTGCTTGTATCGGGATAATACTATTGCGCTAAGCATCCTGTAGCGCCGTAAATTTGGCCTCGGGGTTTTTTGTGCTTTCGAGGGTGCCCCTTAGCGAAACGGCGAGGGCATCGTCTCTCGATACCTGGAAGCGATTCACCAAGGCGAGAAGCTCCACCCCCATCGCCGTCAGTGTCTGCGAAGCGGCCATGACGCTTATCGCCCCTTCCGCCATGGTCCGCGATGCCGTCTCGACATCGGCGATGCTCTTCGACACCTCGCGCGTGCCGCGCGACACTTCGGCCACGTTTCTCGAAATATCATTGGTGGTCATGGTTTGCTCTTCTACCGCGCCCGCAATACTCGTCGAGATATTGTTGATCTTCGTAATCACGTCCCCGATATCGCCGATAACGCTAACGGCTTCCTGCGAATCCTGCTGGATGGCCATTATTTTTTGACCGATCTCTTCCGTTGCCTTCGCGGTGGCTTTGGCCAAATCCTTGACCTCGTTGGCCACAACCGCAAAGCCCTTCCCCGCTTCACCCGCCCGCGCCGCCTCAATGCTTGCATTTAAGGCGAGGAGGTTGGTCTGCTGGGCAATCGAGGTGATCACCTTGATCACATTTCCAATTTCCTTGCTGGAATCCCCCAACTTTGCGATGATACGATTGGTCGATTCGGCCATTTTTACCGCTTCGCTCGTAATCAAGGTTGCCTCTTGCACGCTCTTGGAAATCTCAGCAATCGAACTCGACATTTCTTCCGAAGCGGATGAAACCGTCTGAATGCTCAGATGGGTGGCTTGACTGACGGAAGCGACTTTCTTGGCCTGCGATTCCGTTTTCTCTGTGTGAACGCTCATGATCCGACTTGAAGTGGAAAGATCTTCGGCCGACGACGAGATACGAGTCGAACTGTCCTGAAGCTGGGAGACGAGCGCGTAGAGATTCTGGGTCATTCGGTTAAACGCTTTGGAAAGACATCCGATTTCATCCATACGGGTGGCGTCGCTGCGGACGGTCAAATCCCCGCGCGCAACCCTTTCGGCGGCCTGCGTGAGTTCGCCCAAACGCCTGATAATAGGCGATGAAATCGCAAACACAATCACACCGAGAATCAAGAGGGTCACCACGGTGAGTGAGAAGATCCGATATTTTGAAGACGAGACCAATTTCTTTCCGATCGTCTGAGAATCTTCCGCTTCTTTTTCGATGAGATTACTGAGGTGTTCCATTTTTTTCTCCAGGAGACCAAACTGGACGATAAAGGCATCGAAGCGAGTCGCGGCCGAAGCAGAATTTTCGAATGCGAGCTGAACAACTTGATTGGCATTTTGCACATAGGCGTCTAGCGCGGGATACGTTTCATCGAGGGCTTCCTCGATCTCGGTGTTTTTAAGATTACGTGAGACCCCGGAAATGGCTTCACGGAGTTGCTGTTCATGTTTCGAAAGATCGTCTAAAACCGTTTTTTTTCCCCGTGAATCGGCTTTCAGGCCCTGCAAAAATGCGTTCAGAACGTCAGCCCTGATCGCATCGTGCATCATATCGGCCTCCATATGATCTCTTATTGCCTTTGCATTTTTGGAGATTTTGCTCATCTCAAAATCGATATCCGTCATTGCCCAATAACTCAAGGTCCCGATACTTGTCATCATGGCAGCGCAATAGAACCCAAAAACCCATAGCTTTGTTCGAATTTTCCATTCAATTTTCATGAATAGCTCACTTCATTTATAAGTTCGGCGACTTCGGGTCTGCGAGGATCGTACAACTGGCCTGCCGTGAATCCGATTCTCAGGCACATTACAAGACCTGGTGTGGGTCTATCTGGGTGATGAATTCGGTGTCGAGGGCAAGAAGCAGTCGACCTTTAAGCTTATAGACCCCTTTTATGCCCTTTCGTAATTGGGTATCCAATGTGGTAGGCGTTTCTTCGAACAGGTCGGATCGCACTTCGATGACCCCGCCTATCCGATCGACTAATAGATTCACCGGTCCGTCATCCGTCCTGACGACAATGCTCATCTTTTCGTCTTGGGTTGCAGGTTTTTTAATGCCCAGTCGTTTTCTCAAGTCAATCGTAATAATGATGTGTCCTCGCAGGTTAATCAGTCCGGCGATCATGGACGAGGCTAAGGGCACGCGGGTCATCTCCTTGGCTTGAAAGACCTCTTGCACTTTTTCGACTTTGACGCCTAAAAAGTGACCGCCTAGAAAAAAAGTGACGTACTGAGCGTTATTTTCATGGCGACGGTCCGCATCGGAAGTTCGGCGCTCAAGCGGATCGATCGGGTCCGCCGTTTCGACGCGCCTTTCCTCTTTTCGGACCGGCTTTCCTGCTGCGGTGTCCGAAGATTGTATAGACATCGCGATCCTTTCCTATTTTTTCGTTTAAGCGACGGCGGTTTCGAACCATCCCGGAACGGCCGAATCGATCAATTGATCCGCATCGAGCACGTCGGTGGTCCTGCCCTGAATCACAATCGAACCTTTCACCCCGTTTTTTCCGGACGGCGAGGGATGGAAGGATGTTTCGGCATGTACAATATCGATAATGCGTCCAACGACCAAACCGATACTCCTATCGTTTCGCGAGAACACGATGGCCGAAAAACTGCTGTGTTGGATTTCCGGCGGTGCAAGTCCCATGAGATCGGCAAGCCGGATGAGGGGTAGCAGTTCTCCTCGATATTGTGTGACTTCAAAGCCACCGGAGTGTTCTATCTTTTCCGACTCGATCTCTTCGAGCCGGGCCACTTGAGAAAGCGGGATGGCGCAGCGGTCATGGTCACCGACCGAAAAGAGAACCATCGGCTCTTTTTTGATTTTGACTTCCTCCTCCACGACAGCCTCTTCTTCCTTCTCTGCCCGCCGGGTCTCGCCCGAATCGCGTAGAAGTCCCCCTTCTTGCGCAATGCCGAGGGCATCGATAATTAAGGCCACCCGGCCATCGCCCATAATGGTTGCGCCGGCAAGGTAGCCAAGCCCCTTTAATTGCTTGCTCAACGGTTTTACGACAATTTCTTCGCTGTCGCTTACCTTTTCGACCACAAGACCGTAGGGTATGCCCGACGCTTTTAAAATCACGATATTGACGCCTTTTTCTTCAAGATCGTTTGCATCCGGTAATCCGGCTCCGTCGAGATGCAGAACCTTGTTGAGCGAAATGAGCGGAAGGAGGTTCCCGCGCAAACGGTAAAAATCGACGCCATTGATCTCTTCGATTTGAAGATCGCTATTGCGATCCACATGAACGAGCTCAACTAAGCTCGCTTGCGGAATGGCGAAAGGCTCTCCCCCGGACGCGACCATCAAAGCGGGAATGATCGCGAGGGTGAGCGGGATTTTTATCCGCATAAAAGTCCCTTCTCCCACTTGACTCGATAATTCGATCGAGCCCCCAATTTTCTCGATGTTCGTTTTGACAACGTCCATTCCAACGCCGCGCCCCGATACGTTGGTCACCTTTTTAGCCGTCGAGAGCCCCGGATGAAAAATAAGACGGAGTGCCTCCCTTTCGGCCATTCGCGCAGCGGTCTCTTCTGATATAACGCCCATTTCGAGGGCTTTTTCTTTCACCCTGACGGCATCGATCCCAGCCCCGTCGTCCGACATTTCGATATTGATCTGGCCGCCCTCATGAAACGCTTTTAGGCGAAGTGTCCCCACGGCAGGTTTCCCTTTACGTTGTCTTTCCTCCGGGAGTTCGATGCCGTGATCGGCCGCGTTACGGACAACGTGGGTTAAGGGATCCCGTATGGCTTCCAGGAGCGTCTTGTCGAGTTCGGTCTCCGCCCCTTCCATGACGATTTGAATTTCTTTTTGGTTCGACCGCGCAAGGTCGCGGATAACGCGTGGAAACTTGTCCCAAACATTTTTAATCGGCTGCATTCGGGTCTTCATCACCTTATCTTGAAGCTCCGTCGTGATGAGATTGAGCTGTTGAAGGGTGCTGTTGTTGGCATCCGATAATTTTTCTCCGCCTTTCCCTCGAATCTGTTGAAGCAGCTGGTTTCGCGCCAAGACCAATTCTCCGACCATGTTAATCAAGCGGTCGAGAAGGTCCACATCGACACGAATGGTCGCTTCGGAGAGGGCCGGCATTTTGGGCATCGATTTTATTTCGCTGGGAGGAATCTTTTCTTCCGATACCTGAGGCGCGAGGGCAGGCCTTGCTGGCTTTTCTTCTCTTTCCGTCTCGTCCTTCTTGTCGCCGCTTCGACCTTGCCGCTTTTGTTTTTTTACGCTGGGTTTCGATTTCTTGACCGCTTTGGGAGGCGACTTCTCTTTTTGGCTTCGGGTTAAGAAGGCTTCGAGGTGCTGTCGTACATCCTCGTAGCGATTTTCAGGCTCTTTGCCGATGCGCTCGATACTTTCCAATATTTCTTTGATCGCATCGACCGATTCCAAGAGCACCGTGATGCCTTCTTCGGTCACGGCAATCGATTCTTCGCGCATGCCCGAGAGAATGTTTTCCGCCCCATGGGAAACGGATTCCAGCGTCGGCAAACCTAAGAAACCACAAGTCCCCTTAATGGTGTGTATGGTGCGAAAAATACTACCGATGAGTTCCTTATTGGTGGGTTCTTTTTCGAGTTCGACAAACGCTTGATCGAGCCGTTCGACGCCTTCACCACATTCAATTAAAAACTCCCTGAGTATACTGATCTCTTCCAAGAACCCTCCTCCACTTTAATCCGGGAAAAAATAGGAGATTACATTTCGATCACGTTTATTTTCGAGGACATGACGCAATGCGTTTTTTACGACTTCCTCTATTATACAACCGATTTTCAAATCGGTCTTGAAACACCCTTTGCAATGGGTCTTAACTTTTCATGATTCAAAGAAATTTTAGATAATTTCCATATCATTAGAAAACAGTCTAATTGTAATATCCACATGAAGATGTAAAGATGAAGCGATGATCGTTGGCCTGGTCTTTAACCCTCATGCTTTATCGGCACCTTCCTCAAAAACCTAAGAAGGCTGCTCCATATACACGATCCGATAGCACATCAAAATGATTAGCCTTTACGTTATTTATAGATTATTACCCAACCCATCTTTATCGATGCTTAATGTTATAGACTTGATCGTCTCCTTCCATGAATCCTTATTCGCTCGCCATTAGGATGTTTTTTAATCTCATGATGGCCTTTGTGTGCATCTGGCACACCCGGGACTCCGTCACTTTTAATATCCGCCCAATCTCTTTCATGGTCAGTTCTTCATCATAATAGAGCGAGACCACAAGCCGCTCTCTTTGGGGCAAGGCATCGATGGCTATCAGCAGGCGATCCCGATCGTCTTGACTCAACAGGGCAAGCAAGGGATTTTCGTTACGTGGATCGGCCATCGATTCGATAAACTGCCACTCCACACCTTCCTTGATCCCCAAATCTTCAAGACTGAGCAGGGTCGCGCCACTGGCTTGATAGAGAAAGGCATCGAATTCCTCCGGCTTCATTTCGAGCGCAAGGATGAGTTCTTCCTCCGATGGCGGACGTCCGTTTTCTTTTATAAAGGCATCACAGGCCTTTCTTAATTTAGACGCCTTATCGTGGACCGACCGGGGAATCCAATTGAGAGCGCGAATTTCATCGAGCATGGCGCCCCGTATTCGAAATTCGGCATAGGTTTTAAAGCGGGCACTGATCGACGGATCGTATCGGTCGAAGGCTTCCATAAAACCGATCACCCCGGCATGGATCAGATCCTCGACATCGAGAGAGGGCGGCAGACGGAAGGCAAGGCGTTGCGCAATAAAACGAATCATCGGAGCGAATTCTTCCAAAAGTTCGCTCATCTTCGATTTATCCAACATGCGCGATTTTAGACCTTCGTCCGTAGGGCCATCCTTCCCCGGCGTCGGCAGTTTTTTCTCGGCTTTAATCGCCTCTTTTTTTTGCAGACTCTTCAATTTTTATTCGTCGTTTCGATACCGTTGAGTAGGCGTTTCCATAAAAACTGGCAATTCCCTTTGGGCAGTTCGCGCATCGGCCATTGCATAATTTTTTGGGCCAATTCAGAAAAAACAAGACTCGATCTCGCGCAAGGGAACAGCTCGACCACGGCCTTCTGATCCACCACGGCCATCCGAAGGTAGTCGTCTTGCGGAATAAAACCGACATATTCAATGCCGATATCGAGAAAACGATCCGAAACAAGCGTCAACTTTTTATAGACGTGGATCGCCTCGCGCGCAGACCGCGCCATGTTGACCAGCAATTTAAATCGCTTTTCGCCGTGCCTTTGGGACAATATCTTCATAATGGCGTAAGCATCGCTCACCGAAGTCGGCTCCGGAGAGGCGATAACGACAATCTCTTGGGCGACGGTATTGAAATAAAGGACGTTCGAAGACACCCCGGCCGCCGTATCGATGAGGAAGACATCGACCGCATTTTCGAGCCGGTCGAGCTCGGATAACAATAATAGCTTTTGTTCGGGTGATAAGAGGGTCAGGTCTTCCGAACCGGAACACGTGGGGAGAATCTGTATCCCGCACGGCCCGTCGATCATAATCTCCGGAAGCGTTTTTTCGCCAAGCAACACATGCTCTAGCGTATATTTCGGCACCACACCGAAGAGCACATCCAGATTCCCTAAACCCAGGTCGGCATCGAGAACCACCACGGACTGGCCCATCTTCGCAAGCGAGACCGCCAGATTGCCGACGACGTTCGTTTTTCCGACGCCTCCTTTGCCGCTGGTGACCGCTATGACTTTCGGCATGCGGCTGGGCTGCGCCCTAAGTTCTGCAATGCCGCCATTCGATTCTTCTGTCTTCGTCATCTAACGACCTCTCTTATTTCGCATGAGGATGCACACTGTCTTCTTGGCCCTGAAATACGAGCTCCGAAAATCGCTGGGGCGTCGCCGCTTCGATATCTTCCGGCACACGCCGCCCGGTAGTGAGAAAGGAAACCGGCTTTCGCTTTCTCCCCAGCATGGAAAAGAGCGGGCCGTAATGCCGCGTTTCGTCTATTTTCGTAAAGAGGAGCGAATCGATCGAGAGAATGGAAAACCCGTCGATGAGGTCGCTCATATCGCTGGCCTTCGTCATGGCCGACAACACCAGATGGGTTTCGATCGGTATCCGTCCAACAGACAATTCCTTTAAAAGGGCCAAGCCTTGTTGATCGAAATGTCCGCATCCGACCGTATCGATTAAAATCAACGCTCCCGCCCTTTGTTTGGAAAAAATGTTTTGAAACGCTTCGAGAGTCCTCACCGCGAAGGCGGGGATAGCGAAGCGCCGGGCATAGCGCATGAGCCGATCCTCATCCCTGCTTTCGCGGCGATCGAAAGACACCAGGGTCACCTTCCGTTTCTTTTGAATTTGTATCGCGGCGATTTTCGCCAGGGTGGTCGATTTTCCGACACCCGTCGGCCCGACCAATGCGAGGACCTTCGCCTGACTTCGGTTCGCAGCGGCATCTAACGCGTTGAAGCCACCGGTGACCGAAACGGTGGAGGCCAAGAGTCCTTTTATGGAATGGTTCAGTTTTGTCGCGACCTGAAGATCTTGGGGCAAAAGCGCAGCTTTTACCCCTTCGCAAAGGCTTTTTGCCATTTGCGAATCGATTCCATGGGCGCGCAATTTTTGAAAAAGTTCAAACAGACTGTGTTGCGACGAAAAGAACGGATCTTCATAGCGGGAAGCCGACAGCGCTTGTAACATCGTTTTCATTTCAAGCCAGGTCTCGTGCATCTTTCGCGATGCGTCCTCTACTATCGGCCGTTTGAGGGCATCCAAATCCGTAAGCTTGCCTTGAATCGACGCAAGCTCTTTATAAATATCGCCTTGGATCGCCGCCTCCAATTGCCGATCGAAGGTCTTGGGTTTCTCCTCCGTTTTTATTGTTTTCTCCCGGTCGGCCTGTCCCCAAAGCCCTTCCGTCGCCGCAGTGACTTCGATTATTTTCGCTCGACTTCCGTTTTTTTCACGCTCCTTCATTTCTCGGGTCAACAAGATAACGGCATCGGGGCCCAATTCATTATGGATGGTCCGTAGTATGTCGGACATCTCTTCCCCTTTAAATTTACGAATTTGCATCTTGCAACCTCACGGTTTCCAGCGATTGCAATTTAACCAGAGAAGAAATTTCATTCGACGACAGGACCACAAGATTGGGGATAAATCGCTCGACCATTCGACGCAAATGAACCCGAATGGCGGGAGAACAAAGGATCACGGGATGATGTCCCTGGCTTGCGACCCGCTCCGAGGCCCTGCGGATTTGAATCATGATCTGTTGGGAAAGCATGGGGTCGATCGCGAAAGCCTCTTCTTTGCCCTTGGGATGGATCGCCTCCGCAATGGCCTGATCGAGATGCGGATCGATGCTGATCACCATGAGATTGCCATCGGCATTTTGATATTGCTTCGTAATCGTTCGTGCGAGGGCTTGGCGGCAATGCCCAGTGAGTTGATCGCTGTCCTTGATCGAACCCGCGGCATCCGCAAGCGTTTCTAAAATGGTTCGAATATCCCGAATGGGAACGCGTTCCTTCAGCAAGTTCCCCAATACTTTGACCACGCCGCCCAAAGTCAAGAGATTGGGAATCAGCTCTTCAATCACCTTGGGATTTTCCTTTCCGATCTTGTCAAGAATTTGCTGAACTTCCTGACGACCCAGAAGCTCGTGGGCATGGTTTCGAACGGTTTCGGTCAAATGGGTGGCGATAACGGAAGGGACATCCACGACCGTATGGCCTTCGATTTGAGCGCGCTCCTTGACTTTCTCCGTAATCCATAAGGCATTCAATCCAAAACACGGTTCTTTTGTCGGAATGCCCTCGAAACCTTGCCTGCCGTTTCCGCTGGGATCCATCGCGAGGAAATGATTTGGCAGGACTTCGCCGCGGCTGATTTCGATTCCTTTCACAGCAATGATATATTCGTTGGGCTTAATCTGAAGATTGTCTCGGATGTGAATCGGCGGGACGACAAATCCCAGTTCGAGCGCCAATTGTTTGCGGATCGCGGAGATGCGTTTTAGCAACTCCCCACCCTGCGCCTGATCGACAAGCGGGATTAAGCCGTATCCCACGTTCAGTTCCATTAGATCCAAAGGCACCAGCCAGTCTTCATCTTCCGGCGCCTTAAGGGCTTCGGTTTTCGGTTCGAGGGCGCGCGCCTTTTGTTCCTCAACTTTTTGCAAGGCCGAATAGCCGATAAAGGCGATCCCTCCCGCTAAAAATAGAAAGGCAAGATGGGGCATCCCAGGGATTAAGGCGAAAATCAAGATGACGCCGGAGGCCCCAATGAGGGCGCGGGGATGTATCAACATCTGCCGGGTAACATCCGTGCCAAGGTTCGATTCCGAGGCCGCGCGCGAAACGACGATGCCCGCCGCGGTCGAGATAATCAGGCCGGGGATTTGACCCACGAGACCGTCACCGATACTCAAAAGCGTGTAGGTTTCCGCCGCGGAAGCAATGTCCATCCCTTGTTGAAGCACCCCGATCACAAGGCCGCCGACAATATTGACGAGACTAATTAAGATCGCCGCGATGGCATCTCCCCGAACGAATTTGCTCGCACCATCCATTGCCCCATAAAAATCGGCCTCGCGGGAGATGGCTTCTCTCCGTTTTCTGGCTTCTTTTTCGTCGATCATCCCAGCATTGAGGTCGGCGTCGATGCTCATCTGTTTTCCGGGCATGGCATCCAACATGAACCGCGCCGAAACCTCGGCGATTCGCCCCGCACCTTTGGTGATGACCACAAAGTTGATGACGACGAGGATGACAAACACCACCAAACCCACGGCATAGTTCGAGCCGATAACCAAGTTCCCGAAGGTTTCGATGACCGCGCCTGCCGCGTTGATCCCCGTGCTTCCATTTAAAAGAATCGAACGCGTGGTGGCGATATTCAGAGAGAGGCGGAAGAGGGTCACGATTAAAAGAATGGATGGAAATACAGAAAATTCGACCGGACGAACGGTATGCATGGCGACGAATAGAATCACTAAGGCGGAACTGAGACTAAAGGCTAAGAGGAGATCGAGCAGCATGTTCGGGATGGGGATGATCATCAGCAGTAAGATCCCGACGACACCGATGCCCATGAGGGCATCGCCGTTTCGACCGACTCGAACGGTCAGTTCGTTCTGTGCGATGGTTTCAGCCATGGCGTTTTCGATCTCCTTGCGTTTTCAGCTTAAAATGTCTCCATCGGCCCAAGGGCTTCATCCTGGAGGTTGTCGCTGTGGCGCGCGATTAGGACGGGCTCGAACGATTTTTGCGCAATTTGTAAACATAGGCCAAAATTTCGGCGACGGCACGGTAGATGTTCGCGGGAATTTCCCCGCCGATCTCGACCGTTTTAAAAAGGGTCTGCGCCACCGGTTTGTCTTCGACAATGGGAATGCCGTGTTCCCGGGCGATCTCTCGAATCTTCTCCGCGACAAATCCCGCCCCTTTCGCCACAACCCTCGGGGCCCCCATTTCGGCGGGTCGGTACATCAGGGCCACGGCCAAGTGTGTCGGGTTCGTCACCACCACATCGGCCTTTGGCACCGCTTTCATCATCCGTTTTCGGGCCATGTCGCGCTGTAAACTTCGGATGCGCGATCGCACTAAGGGTGTCCCTTCCGATTGTTTCAATTCGTCTTTAATTTCCTGCCGTGTCATCCTCAGTTTTCTTTCGTTTTCCCACCATTGATAACCAAAGTCTGCGGCGCCGATCACCATCACCACCCCGCCGGACCACAAGATCAAGCGACCGACTTTCTCTCCGATCCCGGCCAAAAAATCGCCTTCAAACCGGCTCAAAGCCATAATCGATGGCAACTCCGCGCGAACGACGAGATAGGAAACGAAACCGATGATCGTAAACTTTAATACGGTTTTCCCTAGGTTGACGAAGGCCCCGATGGAAAAAATACGCTTGAATCCGGCCAGGGGGCTCATTCTCGAGAATTGGGGCATGATGGGCTCTGTCGTCCAGAGCAGGCCATGTTGCAGGACGACGGACACGATACTGACCAGGGCCAACATCCCAAGGATCGGCGCGAGGAGATAAAGAATTGAGATCATGCCGTTTTGAAGCAGAGTCGTGAAGGTCGCTTCGGAAAACTCGGCGACCGACAGGGACGATAAGGACTGCACCATCGTCTCTTTCAAAGACGAAAAGAGGTGGCCGCCGAAACTTTTAAAGATTAAGACCACAACGAGAATCAGCGCGGCGGACGAGAGATCCCGGCTGGTGGGCACTTGCCCTTTTTTTCGCGCATCTTCTCGCCGTTTAGGCGTTGCTTTTTCGCTGCGCTCTTGGTCGTTGTCGGGCATAACTTACCTTTGCATGCCCATTAATATCCGGGGCAAGACCTCTCTCAACTGTGTAATCTCCCCTTCAAGGATCTCCGCGAAGAGGGGGAGAGAAAAACCCAAAATAAAGAGGCCGAGCATAATCGTTACCGGAAAACTAAAAAGCAGGACGTTCAACTGGGGAACGACTCGGCCCAGGATGCCGATGGCGACATTGGCCATTAAGAGAGATACGATGACGGGAATACTGATCTTCATCCCGAGAAAAAACATTTTTCCGGCCAGTTTCATCAGGTATGCGACGAGCGGTCCGGAAGGGTAAAAAGAAAAGGGCGGCACCCACTCGAAAGATTTCACCATGCTTTCGATAAGAATGTAATGACCGTTGGCCGATAAAAAAATCAACAGCGCCACGAGACCTTGGAACCGTGCAATCAAGGAGACTTGTTGATTCGATACGGGGTCGAATAAATTGGCGGCCGCGAAGCCCATCTGAATACCCACGACCGACGATCCGATTTCAACGGCGCCAAAAACCATACGCACGCCTAAACTCAGGGTCACGCCAATCAAGACTTCGCCCACGAGGCCAAAGGCCAAGGTGGCAAGATTTAAAGGCTGCGGTTGAACGTGAAGCGTTTGGAAAAGCACTAAGGTCATTGAGAGCACGATCAAGGCTTTGACCGCATTGGGAACACCGCCTCCGCCAATCAGTGGAATCGCCACAAGAAAGGCCGCGACCCTCGCCAGGATAAAGAGAAAGGCTCCTTGGTTTTTTAGGATCGTATCGACAATCGGCATTTAATATTCAACCCACATACATCGGTAAGTTCGTTAAAATTTTTGTCGCAAAGCCCACAATAAGGCCCACCATCCACGGCAATAAAAAAGCCAGCGCGACGCCGGTCGCCAAAATTTTTGGCAAGAAGGTAAGGGTGGATTCGTTAATCTGGGTCACCGCCTGAAAAAGGCTCACGATCAGGCCGGAAAAAAGACTCGCGCCCAAGATCGGCGCCGCAAGTAAAATGGACACTTCAATGGTCCGTTGGACCAACTCGATCACCAATTCGGGCGTCATCCCTTTTCCTCGTTATAGACCGGGACGATCCCATCGTCTGAGACCCTCACGCGGAGGGTCTTTGGTTCTCTATTTTTATCAAGCGCCATACTTGTCCTCATGCAAAACCTTTGACGAGCGAGCCCACTAAGAGATACCAGCCGTCGGCCAATACAAACAAAATGAGTTTGAAAGGGAGCGAAATCATCACCGGCGGCAACATCATCATGCCCATCGACATCAAAACGCTGGCCACGACAATATCGATCACGATAAATGGAAGGTAAACGAGAAAGCCGATCTGAAAAGCCTTGCGCAGTTCGCTGATCATAAAAGCGGGGATAACCGCAGAGGTCGGGATATCGGCAGGGGTTTTGGGTTGCGGCAGTTTCGCGATACTGACAAACAAGGCCAAATCTTTTTCCCTAACCTGACGCAACATAAAATTTCTAAAAGGATCCAAGGCCAGCTTCAGGGCTTCTTCCTGCGGAATTTTTTCCTCGAGATAGGGTTGGATCGCCGCGCTGTTCACCTGTTCCCATACGGGCGCCATGATCAAAAAAGTTAAAAAAAGGGCCAACCCGATCATAATTTGGTTGGGAGGCGCTTGCTGTGTTCCAAAGGCCTGCCGCATAAAGGAGAGGACCACGACGATGCGGGTAAAGGAGGTCATCATAATAAAAATGGCAGGCGCCAGAGAAAGGACGGTGAGTAAAACGAGCACTTGAATCCCCACCGAAAATCGATCTGAAGGATTGTCGGCGAGATTAAATTCGATTAAGGGGGCATTGGAACTCGCTCCATTCCCTGGCGTACTCGCCGCTTCCTGAGCAAAGGCCGGTTGAAGGTCCATCACGACGAACAGCAAGACCGTCATGAACGAGGCGGCGAGAACGCCATGCGAAAAATTTTTAACGGTGGGGGCAAAAGCCGTATTCATTTTTTAGCGAAGTCCTGAATGCGATCGGACAATAGAGATGAAATCTGAGATCGTTCCAGCCGCGTGATGAGGGAAATCTGGTTGGGCGTAATCCCGACAACGAGATATTCGCTTCCAACTTCAATAATGGAGATTTCCCGCTTGGGACCGAGATAAGCAGTGGAGAGCACTTGAATCAAGGGGGCCGTTCGCCATCGGCTGAATCCCGATCGCAGGATACGCTTGGCCACAAAGGCGACGAAGAGAATCAAGCCCAAGACGATTAGGAGTGAAGAAGTCATTTTAACGAGGCTGGAAAAGGGATCGGGCATGATCGGAACCTTAATGTTTTAATTGATTGATTCGTTCTACGGTGCTGACGATATCGGTCAATCGCACACCGAATTTCTCGTTCACCACGACGACTTCGCCGCGGGCGATGAGCCGTTCTCCGATTAATACATCCATCGGCTCTCCGGCCAATTTTTCGAGCTCGACCACCGAGCCCTGACCGAGCTGCAAAAGCTCTTTAATGAGCATTTTCCGATGGCCGAGATTCACTGTGATCTGCAAGGGCACATCCAATATAAAATCGAGATTGCCCAGCGAGGATGCCGGCGCCTCCGGCTCGAGGGCTAGGAGAGACGCGGGCTCGGGGCCTTTCTTCTCTTTTGGATTCTGGGCTTGCTGGCTGCCTTCTTTAATCACATTCGCCTCATGAGCTTGACCTTTTTTAGACCCTGGGGCGATTTTCGCCTCTTCCTTTATGTCCGTGCTTTCTACGTCTTCAACAGAATCATCCGCCACCGTCTCCCTCCTCTTCCTCCACCGCCAATGCTGTAATCTGGACGGCGACATTGCCATTGTGACGACCGGCACGCCCGTTGAAGATAGTTTTGCCTTCAACCTTCATTTCCAGGTCGTGGTGAATACTTTTGGTCAAGAGGATAGTATCCCCGACCGACAGATCGATCACGTCCTGAACGGTCAGCGCCGCATTGCCGATCTCGACCGTCAGGCCCAAAGCACTATTAACGAGTTGTTCCGCAAATCGTTCCCGCCATTTCGAATTTTCTTCGCCTTGATCGCTCTGAAAACCGCCGTATAACTTTTCACGAATGGGCTCGATGGTGGGATAAGGAAGTCCAATGTAGATATGTCCGACTTCCCCTTCCAATTCGACTTTAAAATCGCTGGTCACGATCGCCTCCTGAGGGGCGACCACGCCGGCGAATTGTGGATTCATTTCGCTCCGGGCGTGCGAGACGGCGACGGTGAACACGGGCTTCCAGGATTTTTCAAGGTCGACCAGCATTTGATCGACTACTTTTTTAATGATCCGTTGTTCGATCGTCGTAAAATCGCGGCCGTCTATTTTGACGTAAGTTTGTCCGCTTCCTCCGAAATAAAGATCGACCAAGCGATAGATAAATTTCGCATCGACGACGAGGAGGGCATAGCCCCTTAGCGGATCCATCTTTATGATATTGATGCTGCTGGGCAAGGGGATTTTTCTCATAAATTCCCCAAACTTGGGCACCTCAATCGCACCGGGAGACATCAGGATTTCTCGTTTTAAAAATGAAGAGATCGAAGCCTGATAAAAACGCGCGAAACGCTCGTTGACCAACTCCAAGCTCGGCATGCGTCCACGGATAATCCGTTCTTGATTCGTGAGGTCATAGGCATGGGTTCCGCCTTCTTCGGCCACCGCTTCTTGTTTCGTATCGACGGCGCCATCGGAAACCCCTTGAAGAAGGGCCTCGACTTCATCTTGTGAAAGGATTTTCTCCGCCATGTCTTTTATCTGCCCTTCGATCGATGCTTCATGGTTCTATTCCCCGTGCCGGCAACAGGCAATCGCAGGGCCTACTGGGTAACAAAATCGGTAAAATACGCCGTCGATACCTTGTTCTCCTCGAAAACCCCATTGACCCGCTGGACGATTTCATCACGGAGCTCCATCTTCCCTTCCGTTGTCCGTATACTTTTGGAATCTTTACTGCTAAGAAGAATCAGGATCGAGTCTCGGATTTGTGGCATGTGCTCGGTGAGCCTATCGGCATAGGTCGCCTTCAATAGTTCAAGCTTGATCGATACTTTCAGATAACGAAGATCTCCCGTATCGGCCAGATTCACGATAAAAGGCTCGAGTTCGTATATCGCCCCGCCCTTGCTTTTCCCGCCTCCTTGGTCTTCAGGTGCGCTTTCGCTTTCAGTGGCCTCTACAGCTCCTTTTGCCGGTGCGCCGCCTTTTAGAAAAAAGAAGCCCCCACCCGCGGCCAAAAGGACAAGAACCCCAACAATGGCGATTAACTTTCCTTTCGATCCTTCTTTAACGTTCGCATCATCCGCCATTTTGACTCTCCTTCATGTTGTCATTTTGGGGCTTGGGTTTGGACAGACCGCCGAGACTCAGATCAAGACCCTTCCCCTTGGAGCCTAGACGATAGAGCAATCTCCATGCCGTTTTAGCGTGAACGAAAATGGACTGTTAAAGCCGAGGTCTTAAATCAAAACCGATGCGGATTAAAGGAGATGTGTTGAAGGAAACGTCAAGTCGAGAGAGGAAGACGTCATATTCTTGACGAAAAAAACCCTTCTCCTCCACTTTAAAAAAAGGGAGAAGAAGGGTTAAAAAAAGAAGCGTTTATCGTCTTAAATTCACAAGTTCGTTGAGGATATCGTCGGTCGTCGTAATCACCCTCGAATTCGCTTGAAAACCCCGCTGATATTCGATCATTTTGACGAATTGCTCGGCCAAATCCACATTCGACAATTCGAGCGAATTGCCTAGGATTTTTCCCCTCCCGGCCGTTTGTGGATTTCCAGAGATCGGCTGACCGGATGAGGTGCTGATGATAAATAAATTGTTTCCGGCCTTCTCTAAGCCTTGCGAATTATTGAAACGAGCGACCTGAACCTGCGCAATGGTCCGGCTTCTACCATTCGAAAACAGGCCGGTCAGTTGCCCATCCGAAGACACCGAGATCGATTGCAATGCCCCGTCGGGCGAGCCGTTTTGGGCCTGATTCAACACGGTGGAGGCCGAACCGAACTGTGTGATCCCGTCAAGACCGCTTCCGGCCTCGGCCGTGACATTTGTCCCTAAATTAAAAGTGACGATCTGGTCTTGAATCGGATTTCCGGCAAAGTCGAAGCCGCCCAGCGGGTAGGTCACCGCGCTCTCCGACTGCAGGGTGCCGTCTGGCCCAAAGGTGAGCGTACCCGTGGCCATGACCTCTGCAGCGCCCGTCGCCGAGTCGGCGGCATCGACAACCGCGAAAAACTCCCAGGTATTGCCGGCAGGGGCATTGACGGATTTTCTAAAATAAAGGTTCACTTGATGACCCGAACCCAAAGAATCGAAGACCGTGAGACTCGTCGAAAAGTTAGAGGTGGTCGTGGGCGTGGCCACAGCAAAGGCGGCCGGGATTGCGGCTCTTGAATCGAGGTTGGCAACGACGCGAATGTCGGTCGTCGCGATGGGGGGAATCGTCGTCGAGCTTAAATCGATGTCCCCGACCACGCCGGTAGAAACGCCGTTGACGTCAAATTGTGTCCCTTGCAGGCGTAAGTTGTCCGGGTTCTCGATAATCCCGTTTTGGTTCAGATGAAAGGTACCCGCCCGTGTATAAAATTCCGAACCGTCCACGTTGTGCATGATAAAGAACCCATCGCCTTCCACAGCGAGATCCAAAACATTTCCACTCGATTCGAAAGAGCCTTGGGAGAAATCGGATTTGATATTATTGACGAAGACGCCGCGGCCGATCTGTCCCCCGCTCGCGACGCCCACGCTGCTGATAATGTCGGAAAAGGTCACCGAGCTATTTTTAAAGCCGACCGTGTTTAGATTGGCGATGTTATTACTGACGACGGAAAGCCCGTTGCCAAAGGCATTCAGGCCGCTCACACCGGTAAAAAGAGACGTTAAAATGGCCATCCTATCTTCCTCCTCTATTAGGTTTGGAACAGGGTTAGGTTTGGAACAGGGTTTGGAACAGGGTTTGGAACAGGGTTCGGAACAGGGTTTGGAACAAATTCATCCTGTCCTTAACTTTTTATGTTTGATGAATCGCGATAACGCCCGATGCAGGCACCTCAATCCCGTTTACGGTCAGGAAGGGAATCCCTTCTGGGTAGGTCACCCCCGTGACCCGGCCCGAGCTGAAAGAAGTCCCCTCGATCGGGGCGCCGGTGAGACTCGTCCCGGCAACATCGAAACTGTAGGCGCCTTCGGGAAGGCGATTTCCATTGCCGTCTCGACCGTCCCAAGGGAGGGTCTGAAGACCGGCCTTTTGCGGTCCGCCTTCTAAAACTCTGACCACCCGTCCGCCCTCATCGAAAATTTGAACCGAGACCGTTCCGGCATCCTGTTTCATCCGATAGCGTAGTTCCGCCTGATTGTCCTGGGATAAGATTACGGATTTTCCTTCCACTTGAACTTCTCTGCCGATGAGTCCGGCGGCGCCGTATTTGTTGAGCGAGGTATTGACGTTCACCAAAGAGCCGAGGGTCTCGTTGATGCCGTTCATTTGTTCGAGTTGCGTAAATTGGGCCAGCTGCGTGACAAACTCGGTGCTATCCATCGGCGCGAGTGGATCTTGATATTGCAACTGTGTGGTCAAAAGCCTCATAAATACATCCTTACCCAGTAGGTCCACGTTTGAAATTGCCATACGAGCCTCCGTGTTTGACTAATCCTTACACATATACATTAATGAAACCGCTTCCCCGATGACGGGCGGGAAGAAAGCCCGGCACGGATGCCTTCAAGTCGGTTTCCGGAAAGGCGCGATGCTCTCGCTGAAAGGGTAGCGCCTCCCGCTTTTCTTCAGAAAATTTCCCCATGTCCCCGACATTCACCGAAAATTGATCCACGCGGAATCCCTGCTCGGCCAGGCGATCTCTCAATTGCCCCTGATTGGCCTCGAGGAGCGCCTTCACTTGCGGGTCAGCCGTGATAATTTGAGCGACGACCCCGCCCTTTTGGACGGTCAGTTCGATCTGTAGGGTGCCAAGCGATTCCGGTTCGAGCTGAAAGCGGATCTGTTCCGATTTTCCGCCCTGAAAGACCTTCAATTGTTCCTGAACTTGCGAGAGGATCGCTTCTTTTTGGGGCAGATTCAGGCTAAGATGGCTGGGTGCTTTGTCGAATGAATTCGCCTCTTGAAGGCCCAGGGTATCGGACGATAGAATTTTAAGCTCAGCCTTGGAAAGCGTCGTAAGGCCGTTCACCCCCTCTTTTTTCTCTTGATCGCTTTGGGGTTCCTCTCCGGTGAAAGCCTGTTCCCCCTGTTCCGCGAGTCCTTTCTCCGCTCCTTTGATCGCGCCTTCCAAATTGGGTTTCGATGCAAGCTCCGCTTTTGCCTCCGACTGATTTCCTTTTAGCACTTCAAATAAAGTGTTGTCCTCTAGCGAGAGTCTCTTTTCTACCGCGCCTTCGGACTCGCCCTCCGTGCCCGCCCTCTCTTTTAAATTGGAGATAAGGACTCCTTCTACACGCGCTACACGCGGCGGGCTTTGACCGTCCATTAATTTTGCTACGATGTCCTCAGTCGCCCCTGAAATATCCTGAGTGTCGGCCCCGCTCGTTAAAAGGGGCTCTGTTTCCAAAAGAACAGCCTCCAGGCCTTGCTCCTCTACACGCCAAAGGGCAGGATCTTGTGTGATTTCCAATCGCAACGGAAAGGGCAGAATCGGGCTTACGTTTTCAACATCCTCCCCCTCATCCAAATGCGTCTCCGGGGACAGGACTTCACTTTCTTCCAGTGACGCACTCTCCGCGGCAGAACCAGTCGTTTCCTGAGTTTCCACCGTTTTACCCGCGGAGCTTCGTTCCGCCTTTTCTGGCGTTTCTGTTTGATTTGGATTCGAGGACTTTTGCGCCTCTCTTCTATTTTGAGATGGTTTTCCAACCTGTGCAGGCTTTTCAGTCTTTGTACTCCGATGTACGTCTCTCTTATCGACAGCGTGCAGCACCTCTCTAAAGGGCATCCCATCGACGGCAGTGTGCATGCCTTCGGGAGCTCGCCCCACCTTGGCTTGCGGCCCATTTACTGGCGGTAGAGAAAATAATGCTTCAAGACCATTCACTGTTTGAAAGGGGGTCATCTTCGTGCCCTCTGGACTTCTATGTGTTGTAGCCACTAGGCCTATGAGCAAGACCGGGGCCAAATAATAAAGGCATTTAAATGGGCTTTTCTCGGTCTGTTTTGGGGTCACCCCGTCTATTTTGCCGAGCTCTAGGAAAAACTTACCGGGGCGACAAAAACTTGACACTCATAAAAAATGGGATTAAGCTTTCGACGAAAAGACCCGGTGTGGGAAAAGGATGACGCGAGTACAATTTAAACCGACCCTCCAGCATTTTCAAATCGCATTCGATCTCATTCAAAATGGCCTTCTCCTTCAAGACAAAACAGGGAATCCTCTATTCGTCAACCCAGCCCTCTGTCACATCTTTGGGGCCTCCGAAGGGGAATTATTGGAGGGGGGACTCTCGAGACTCTTCCCCCCTAAAAGCCTCGCCCGCCTTCGAAAAAAAATTCTTCCCGAATCCCTAAAATTTGGCATCGGCAAAGATGAAATCGAGGGTATTAATAAAGACGGCGCAACTTTTCCCCTCACGATTTCTACCGTTCCCGTGCAAGAAAGCGAAGGCGTCGTATCGGGCTACGTCTCGCTCTGTCAAGACCTGACTCAAGAAATGGAATTCCGCCGTCGGCGTCTGCACTCGGAAAAGCTGGCGGCCATCGGCGAAATGCTCGCCGGAGTGGCCCATGAACTGAACAATCCCTTGACCAGCGTGGTTGGGTTTTCTGAATTGCTGATGAGAAGGCGCGTCAGCGCCGACATTAAAAATCAGCTGCGGCGAATCTCGTCCGAAGCCATTCGCACCTCTAAAATCGTCCAAAATCTGTTGTCGGTAGTCCGATCGCATAAACCCGAAAAAATATTAGTGGGCGTCAACGGCGTCCTTCAAAATGTCTTGGAGCTCAAAAGTCGGCAGTTGCACATCGACAATATTCGGATCGTTAAGCGTCTGGTCGATGACGAGACGCTTCCAAAAGTGGAGGGAGATTACCAACAATTGGTCGAGGTCTTTTTAAACTTGATCAACAATGCCCATCAGGCCATGGCCGCCGATTTGGGGAAGGGGAGCCTTACGATTCAGACCGAATCGAAAAACGGTTCGGTAATCGTCCGTATCCGCGACACCGGCCCCGGCATTCCAAAAGTCAATCAAGGAAAGTTATTTCAACCCTTTTTTACGACGAAGGCCAAAGGCTGTGGTTTGGGGCTGAATATCAGCCAAAAAATCATCCGGGAACACGGCGGCAACATTACGCTCGAAAACCATCGCCCGAGAGGCTGTAGCTTCGTAATTTGTCTTCCGGTTGCAGCCGATCAAATTTCAAAACCGGAAACCTTTTTAAAGCCTAAAAAGGCCCCCGCCAAAATACTCGAGATTATGGTTTTAGACGACGAAGAGATAATTCTCGACCTTCAATATCAGCTCTTAACCCAACTTGGACACAAACCACGCCTTTTTAAATCGGCCACGGAGGCGATATCGGCCTTGGACCGCAGCCCTTACGATCTGATCCTCGCCGACATCAAATTGCCGAGGATGAATGGAAGAAAGTTCTACGATCGCCTGAAGAAAGATTTTCCCCAATTTAGAAAAAGAATTGTCTTCGTCACAGGGGATATTCTAAGCGATGAGACTAAGAGTTTCCTGAAAAAAAACAAACTGCCCGTGCTCTATAAACCTTTTGTCTTGAAACAACTCGAGGAAATTATCGAACCATTCCTAAATCAAAGGAAGGGGAAAAATGAATAAAAATCGTATCCTTATTGTGGAAGATGACGATGGCGTTCGGGAAACCCTTGTCGTCCTCTTAAAAGGCGCCGGCTACGAAACGGAAGCCGTGGCCGATGGCCCGCCTGCCATCGAATGCGCCAAGGCCGCCCCTTTTGACCTCTATATGATCGATCTCCGGCTTCCCCGTATGAGCGGCATCGATGTGATGGAGGGAATCAAAAAGATAAAGGCCGAGGCCGTGTGTATCGTCCTCACCGCCTATGCCACCATCGAGCTTTCCGTCAAGGCCATGAAGGCAGGCGCCTTCGACTTTATCGCCAAGCCATTTCAAATAGACGTGGTGCTTAACTTGGTCAAAAATGCGATCGAGTTTAACCGTCTAAGACAAGAAAACCGATCCCTCCAAAAGATGGTGCGCGACAAATACCGTTTCGAAAACATGGTGGGATCATCAAACGAAATGAACCAGGTTTACGAATTGATCGAACGGGTCTCCGACAGCGACAGCACCATTCTGATCCAAGGCGAAAGCGGCACCGGGAAAGAAATCGTCGCCAAAACCATCCACTACAACAGTCCCAGGCGCGACAAACCCCTGATTCCCATCAACTGCGGCGCGATCCCCGAAAATCTGCTCGAAAGCGAATTATTCGGCCATGAGAAAGGGGCCTTTACGGGCGCGACCACGTCCAGAACGGGTCGCTTCGAGCTGGCGCATGGCGGTACGCTTTTCCTCGATGAAATCAGTGAAATGCCCATTGCGCTGCAGGTAAAGTTGCTTCGCGTCTTGCAAGAACAAACCTTCGAACGCGTGGGCGGCGTCCAATCCATTCATGTCGATGTCCGTATCCTCGCCGCAACAAACCAAGACCTGGAAGAGGCCATCGTCGATAAGCGATTTCGGACCGACCTCTACTATCGACTTAATGTCATTCCCATTCACATCCCCCCCCTGCGCAAACGGAAGGATGACATCCCCCTGCTCGTCGACCACTTTATTCGAAAATTTAACGATAAAAAAAGTAAAAACATAGAAGGACTTACGCATGATGCATTAAATCTTCTCATGAAGTATTACTGGCCAGGGAATATCCGAGAACTCGAAAATTTGATCGAGCGCCTGGTCGTCCTCAAGCGGGGCGAAGGCTTGATTGGCGCCGATGAAATCCCTGAAAAATTGGTTATGTCCCGTCGGCGCGGATTTCCTTTTCAATTCGAGCTTCCGGAAGACGGGGTTGTCTTTTCTAACATTGTCTCCGCCTTCGAAAATCAAATTTTGGATCAAGCCTTGGCCAGGGCGAAGGGAGTGAAAAACCAAGCCGCCCAATTGCTTCAGATGAATCGCACGACACTCGTCGAAAAACTAAAAAAAAGGAGGACCGTAAGCGCAGCGGCCGAAAAACTAGAGGCCGCCGCCTCCCGCGAGCGATTTTATCGCGAAGAGTGATTGGACCTTCAACTCACAACTAATATCCTGACCCTCCCCCATCGCCCCTTTTATTCTATCGCTTCCGACTATTTCGACTTACCCGTATTCGCTTCCGAAGCATCACGGACACATTTCATTCTCTGACCCCCGAAGTCCCTCTTTCCTTCGAACGCCTCCTGTCCCTTTATAGCGGAAAGCCCTTGACTGCCTTGTCAAGACTTTGACGATTCCATGCCTATAAGCCCCCTTTAAGCCATTAGAAATGCGTTTAAATCCCTGGCATTAATATTGCTCTAATCTCGTTGACGATCTCGATAGAGTTTTTAGGGGTCTTTGCCAGCGTACTTTATGGATGATGCTTTTTTTTCTCTTTTCTCGGAAAAACTATGCAAAAAAGAACAATCGTCATTGGATTACTCATAGGATTGCTTGTCCCAGCCTTTATGCCTCCGGGCAAGAGCCATGCACAAGCTCCTCATATAAAAATTGATGCCGCGGTTATTATTCCCAATGACCCGGCCTTCGAAGAAATCCGTATTTTTTACAAGAACTTTAATTTCTCCCAAGCCATTAAAGCGACGAAAAAACTAAGCCAACAACGCAAAGACAAGACTGCCGCTCAAAAAGCTGCCTTTCTTCTGGGGGAGCTTTATACGCTCGCTGGCGACAAAGGGGAAGCGAAGCAATACAAAAACGCCCTCAACGCCTTCACTGTCGCCCGACGGACTTACCCCCATTCAGAAGAAGCGATTGTCGCGCTTTGGAAAATGGGCTCAATCTATTCAAAAAAGGCCCTTCACTATGAGGCGATTGCGACATTCAATCGGATTATCAAAAAATACCCCGACCATCCCGTTGCCCTTGCCTCACAATTGGGAAAAGGACGCGCCTACCATGCGATTAACAAAATGAAAGAGGCGATACAGGTTTACGATGAGATCAATCCCTCACTTTTATCGGATGCGGATCGGCGGCTCCTCCTCCTGAGCTATGGCGATGCCTTTTATAAACTCGGCTACTTCAATACATCCTACGAATACTACAAACTGGTGCCGGTGGAGGAAGTCTTCGGGCTTGCCACAGGCCCGACCATTTATCATTACGGCATTGCCGCGCTCCAATCCAATGATTACAAAGGCGCACGGGAAATCTTTTCTTTGCTGGGAACGGCTTTTTCTGGGCAAGCCGAGGCATTAATGGGTTTGGCGCGCATCGGCGATTCATGGCGCTTGGAAGGCATGAGTCTTCGAGCCGAACTGTATTACAAAGAAGTCGAAGACTGGAAAAAAGAGGATCGTGCGTTTCAAAAGGCCAAACTGGTTGCCGCCATTGGCGAATTTCATTTGGCCGGCTGCTTCCCCAAACCGCTACTCCTTCGGCAATCGGATTGCGACAAAATGAAGGCATTGGAGAGCGAACAGGGACGTCTCGCCGAACAAAAAATTAAAGACATCAGCGCCGGACTGATCGATCGCATCGAAGAAGATCCGGACACCGGCCCGCTCTTATGGGAAGCGGTCGCCGCCCTCGAGCGCCATCAAGCCTATACCAGCTCGCTTTGGATTAAGGAAAAATATATGGGGAAAGTACTGGCATCAAGCACTCGGAGTGCCTTCGAACAATCGCACCCCAACACGGCAATCAAATCCGTCGAACAATTAATGAATCAAGACGATCGACTGGGTGCCCTCAGTCTCTTTTTCCGGCATCTCCGATATTTTTCTAGCGAAGAAGTCGAAGAGAGCATCGTCCTCCGTCTGGGGGTCAATCTATTCGACTCTGGCTTTTATCCTCAGGCCGTCTCGCTGCTCACCCGAATTGCGGAATCGAAACATCCCCAAGTGAATCAAGAGGCCTTATACTATCTCATCCAGGCCACATTTCACGATGCGCATTTCGAGGACGCCGATCGCCTGCTTCAACGTTTCGTCTCCCTCTACCCCCAGACGCCCCAGGTTCCCTATCTTGAAATCATTTCAGGAGAAATCTTGGAGAGGCAGGACCAGGTCGATCAAGCCGTCGCCGCTTATGGGCGTTGGTTAAAGCGATATTCAGGCCATCCCGAGAGCCGAAAGGTCCACAGTCTATTGGCCACGGCCTACGAAAAAAAAGGAGACCTGAAGGCCGCCATCGCCACCTATCTGAAAATCGATGCCGAAACGGGGAAAGAAGACCCAAACATCGCGCTCCAAGTCGCGGATTTGTATTATCGCATTAAAGACGATAAGGCCGCCATCACCTACTATCAGAAGGCCTCGAAAGGTTTAGAGACTCCCTTTAAAAAGGAATGGGCCACCTTGCAATTGGCCAACAGTTTTGAGCGGCTTGGACAAAGAGAAAAAGGCAGTCCGCTCTATACCCGTCTGGCTGGAGAGGCCACCGACGACCTCATTCAAGGACTGGCCACCCAAAAGACGAAAAAGGCGTTAAGCCCTTAACCGGAATCCACAACGAAAATCCGAAAGGATAGGAACATGCTTGTAAAAGACGATAAGGCCGCCCTGCTTCAAGAAGCATTCAAGGCATTCAATGCCACATCCTTCGAACTGGAAAGAAGTTACCGGCTCCTGAAGGCCGAGGCGAAACGCTTGAAAGCGGAACTCAAAAAGAGCAATGCAGAAAAAGAACGTTTCCGAGAAGAGGCCGAGCGGAATCACCGGCTGGCGGCGGTGGGAGAAATGGCGGCCAGAATGGCCCATGAGTTGAGAAACCCGCTCGGAAGCATCGAACTTTTTTCCGCGCTCTTAAAAAAAGCAATCAAACACGATCCCGAAAAAAAGGCCTGGGCCGATCATCTCTCGACCGCCATCCATTCCATGGAATATGCCATCACCAACCTGCTTCTCTTCACCGGCAAACCCCGGCCGCAATTTCGCCCTATAAACCTCCAAAAAGTATTTGCCTCGCTTCGTCCCTTCGTCAATCATCTCGTGCAACAAAACAAAATTACATGGGTGGAAGAAACGGAAAATGTCGCGCAGACGATCTGGTGCGATGAAGATCTGCTTAGGCAGGTCCTGCTCAATCTCATTTTGAATGCCATCGATGCCATGCCCGAGGGTGGGCGATTATGCGTTTCGGCCGCCGCCCCAGAACAGCCCTCGGAGGCCCTCATCTTGACGGTCTCCGACACCGGACCCGGCATTCCAAGCGACATCGTCCCGCGTCTTTTCGATCCCTTCTTCACCACTAAGGACAAAGGCACGGGGCTGGGCTTATCGATTGTGCAGAATGCGGTGGCCGCCCATGGCGGCACCATTCGCGTTAAAACCGATTCCCATGGAACGGCTTTTATCGTCCACCTCCCCAAACATCGAAAGGCGGCCTGATGGCCTTAAAAACCAGCAAGCCCATTCTCGTCGTCGACGACGATCATGGCATGCGGATGGCCCTGATGGCGTCCTTGAAAGAACGCGGCTATCACGTCGTGTCCGCCCCCAACGGGAAAGATGCCCTGCAACTTTGCCAACACCAAATGGAAAAAGAAGGTTTGAGCTTAATCCTTACCGACATGAAAATGCCCCAAATGGACGGCAACGAATTCTGCCATCGCGCCCGAGCGGCCTGGCCGCAGATTCCTCTTGTGATGATGTCGGCCTTTGGGACGGTGCAGGGCGCAGTGGAAGCCATGAAACTCGGCGTCTTCGATTACTTGGTCAAGCCCTTCTCGGAAGACCGGCTCAACGACATCATCCAAAAAGCCCTCTCCGAGGGGTCCGGCGGCGAGACTGCGCATCGCGAGCACACCGAACTCCCCAAAAAAGAGACCCGAATCGTGACGGATGATGTGGCCATGAAACAGATGATGAAAATGGCGGAGGTCGTCGCCGCCAGCCAGGCGACCGTGCTCATCGAAGCCGAAAGCGGCACCGGCAAGGAATTGCTTGCCCGTTTTATTCACGACCACAGCCCCCGCGCGCATCGGCCCTTCGTCGCCATCAATTGCGCCGCGGTTCCGGAAACCCTGCTCGAAAGCGAACTCTTCGGCCATGAGAAAGGCGCCTTCACCGGCGCGGCCAACAAAAAACTCGGCCGCTTCGAATTGGCGCAGAGCGGGACATTGCTCTTGGACGAAGTTGGAGAGATGCATATCGCCCTACAGGCAAAACTGCTTCGCGTCCTCCAAGAAAGAGAGGTGGATGTCCTCGGCGGCAAAGGCCCGCTCCCCATCGACATCCGCGTCATCGCCACCACCAACCGTTCTCTGCTTGGCGAAGTGAAAGCGGGTCGATTCCGTGAAGATCTATATTATCGCTTGAATGTCTTTCCGCTTCGAATTCCGCCGCTTCGCGAGCGGCTTGGCGATATTCCGGCCTTGGTGGAGCACTTCATCAAAACGGGGTCCGGGAAAAAGGGGAGATCCATTCAATCCATCGACCCTGAGGCCCTCGCGATTTTGATGCGCCGGCCTTGGCCCGGCAACGTGCGGGAATTCGAAAACGTGATGGAGCGCGCGATGCTTTTAACGGAGGGAGAAGTCATCCTGCCCCAGCACCTCCTGTTTTCGGAGACCTTGCCTCAAAAAGCCGAGCCGACGGAGATCACCACGGTCTGGGAAGCGGAACGGAACTTGATTTTAGAAACCCTCTCGCAAGTTTCTGGCAACAGAACCTATGCCGCCCGGAGCCTGGGTATCAGCATCCGAACGCTTCGCAATAAATTACGGGAATACCACCGGCTCGATCCCGATTGCGAATCCGCAACAATCAAAAAGTAAAGGAGGGAACGATGATATTAAAACTATTCACCAAATCGATGGCCCGATTGGAGCAAGCCCTCGACATTAGAAGCACCCGTCATGAAGTGATTACCTCGAATATCGCGAATCAAGACACGCCCGGATACAAAGCAAAGGCGCTCGATTTTAGGGCTGCGCTCGAAACGGCAAAACTTGACGGACCCTCCATTCGCCCCACCCGGACCGACAAAGCGCACTTGGCGCCAAAAGAGGCGGGGCGCACCGCCGTCACCGAGCACATTACCCTCTCTTCCACGGACCGTTCGAAACGGCTTGACGGCAATACGGTGAATGCAGAAAAGGAAATGACCCGGCTCGCGGAAAACACCTTCATGTACAAGGCCGCGGCGCAATTGATTTCGGGAAAATTCAGAAGCCTTAAAAACGTGATTCACGAAGGGAGGTAGACCATGAATATCGAAAAACTATTTTCCATTCCGGCCTCGGGGCTCGACGCCCAACGCGAACGCTTGAATGTGATTGCGAGCAACTTGGCCAACGTCGATTCCACACGGACCACGGAAGGCGGACCCTATCGTCGCAGAGATGTGGTCTTTTCAGCTGTCCCCATTGAAGGCCCGTTTGAAACCCTTCTCAATCAATCGATGAATGCGCCGAAGGGTGTCGACGTGAGCCAGATCACCGGCGATCCACGCCCTTTTAAATCGGTGTTTCAACCCAGTCATCCGGATGCGGATGCGGAAGGCTACGTCCTCTATCCCAACATCAACGCCATGGAAGAGATGGTGAATATGATCTCGGCACTCCGCTCTTACGAGGCCAATGTCACCGTCTTAAATTCGGCCAAAAGCATGGCGGCAAAAGCCCTGGAAATCGGGCGATAAGCCCCTTTTAATAGGAGACAACGCTCATGAAGATTCAATCCATCGGGCACGATAATATCGGCGCCCTCGCAAAACCGGCCGCACTAACCGGTCCCAAGGAAAGCGGGTTTATGGATACGCTCAAGGCCTCGCTTTCTCAAGTGAATGACCTTCAAAAAGAGGCCGATCGCGCCGTGACCGATCTCGCCTTAGGAAAAGACCAAGAGATCCATCAAACGATGATCGCCGTAGAAAAGGCCGACGTCTCTTTTCAACTCATGATGCAGGTCCGGAATAAAATTCTAACGGCCTACGAAGAAATCAGCCGGATGCAGATTTAATTTGAGAAGATCTCTCTGGTACTCGCACCTTCTTTTGGAGCAGGGGAAATAAGAAATGGCCGACATGAAAAAACTGGCGGAAAGCCTATCGGAACTGAGCCTCTCTAAAAAGATTCTTATCGCGATGTTCTTCGCCGGAGGCTTCGCCTTAATCACGGTGCTTTGGCTTTGGACGCAAGCACCCGAATTCCGCGTACTCTATACGAATCTCTCCCCCGAAGACGCGGGCGCGGTGGTCGAAAAATTCAAGGAACAACACATCCCCTATCAGTTTTCTGGAGGCGGCTCGACCATTTTGGTCCCTTCCGAACAGGTGCACGATCTGAGGCTTCAACTCGCCAGTCAAGGCCTGCCTCAAGGGACCGGCGTGGGCTTCGAAATCTTCGATAAGTCCTCTTTGGGGACAAGCGAATATGCGCAGAAACTCAATTTTAGAAGGGCCCTCCAAGGGGAACTGGCGAGGACCATCTCGCAATTAGACGAGGTCAGCAGTGCGCGGGTTCATCTCGTGATTCCAGAGCCCGTCCTGTTTAGCGAGCAGCAGGAAGAAGCACGGGCAGCCGTGGTGGTCAACCTGCGGCCGGGGCAAGTGCTCTCCCCTTCTCAAATTCAAGGAATCACGCACCTCATTTCGGGGAGCGTCACCGGCCTAAAACCGAGCGCCATCACCATCGTCGACAGTAAAGGGCAAATCCGATCGAAAGGATCGGAAGAGGGCAATGCCTTGCAAATGAGCAGCACTCAAATGGAATACCAGAAAAACCTCGAACAGGAATTGGAGAACAAGATCGAAACGATTCTTACCCGCGTCGTCGGTCCTAATAAAACCGTCGTGCGCGTCTCCAGCCTCTTAAACTTTCGGCAAGTGGAGTTAACCGAAGAACGCTTCGATCCCGATACCCAGGTAGTAAGGAGCGAACAGCGGTCTCAGGGGCAGGCGAATGGCACCTCGCAGTCTAAAGCGCCCCTCGGCATTCCCGGCGTGTCTTCTAATCTGCCCGCAGCCCAGGCCCTGCCCGAGGGGGGGACCCGCAATCAAAACAACTCGCAAACGACCAACGAAGTCATCAACTACGAGATCAGCAAAACCGTCAGCCGCGTCGTGGAACCCTCCGGAACCATCAAACAGCTTTCCGTGGCGGTGATGATCGATGGGAACTACGAAACAAACACCGACGCGGAGGGCGTGACGACCCGGAAGTATATTCCTCGAGGGGAAGAAGAAATGGGCAAGTTGGAGGAGATCGTCAAGAAAACCATGGGGTATTCCGTCGAGCGCAAAGACCAAGTCGAAGTGGTCAACATCTCCTTTTCGACCAGTCCGGAGGTTGAAGACACCACGATGGCCTCACTCTCGATCGCCGAAAAAATAACGCAATGGCTTCCCTTGGTGAGACAAATTGTGGGACCGCTTTTGATTCTCTTGGTCCTCCTTTCCGTGACCAAACCGATTTTGAAGGTCCTGCTCACCCCCGCCCCACAACAACTCCCACTTCCGGAAGGAATGAGTTTGGAAGCCTTAATGTCTTCTAATGGGATCGCGGGACAACTGGAAAACGGCAGAGGCGAGAATACGATTACGAAAGAAGAGTTCCTCAAATTGGCGAAAGACCATCCTCAGGCTGCAGGACACCTGGTCAAAAAATGGGTCAGCGATACCTAAGCCGCGCACAATAATCGGGCGAAAAGGTCGGGGTCGGCGATTCAGGACCCAGCGATAAGCACACAGATCGTTTAAAGGATAGACAAAAAGATGGCAATAACGGACGGTTATTATAAAGCCGCTATCCTCCTCATGATGCTGGGGGAGGATGCCGCCTCCGAAGTCATGAAAACGCTCTCCCCCAAAATCCTAAACCGTATCGGGAGTAAAATTACCGAATTAACGGAAGTGCCTCAGAACGATTTGGATGCAGTGTATCGGGAATATGCCGATCAAGTTTCGACTTCGCGCGGATTAAGCGTGAAAGGGAAGGAGTACATCGTAAAGGTTTTGAACAAGGCCTTGGGGAAAGACAAAGCCGAGCGGGTGATTGAAAAATTAGTCGAACCGGAAGAAGGCGGACTCGATACCCTAAAATGGATGGATCCCAAGGGGATTGCCACCTTAATCAAAGGCGAGCATCCGCAAACCCTCGCCTTGATCCTGTCCTATCTCGAATCCAGCCTGGGGAGCGAAATTCTCCCTCTTCTTCCCGAGGCCCTTCGGAGCGACGTCATGATCCGCATGGCGACCTTGGAAGACATTCCCCCCGGAGTCATGCAAGAAATCGGCGCCGCATTGAAAAACGATTTAAGTCAATCCGGAACCGGTGGCGGCGCGGGGCGCAAGGTCAATGGCATTAAAATGGTAGCCGCCATCTTAAATCAGGTGGACAGTGCCTCCGAAAAGGCCATCCTGACCTCGATCTCCGAAAATCAAGGCGAGCTCGCCGACAAAATCAGGCAGCACATGTTTACCTTCGATGACCTCGTCGCCTTGGACAGCCGCAGCATGCAGGAAGTGCTCAAGGTCGTGAGCAAGGAACAACTGGTCCTCGCGCTCAAAGCCACCAGCGAAGACATGAAGAATCTGGTCTTTTCGAATATGTCGGAACGGGCCGCGGACTTGCTTCGGGAAGATATGGAGGCAAAAGGGCCCGTGAAGGTCAGCGAGGTCGAGAAGGCGCAGCAAGAGATATTGAAACTCGTCAAAACCTTGGAAGAAACCGGGACCATCGTACTGGGAGGAAAAGGTGCATCCGAAGCCCTCATCTAAAATCGTGAAATCGGGCGTAACACTTCCCAAGGAGATCCGGCCCTATCCCCTCAGCAATATGTCGTCGGGCAAAGAATCGGGACAAGGGTTTTCGGGCATTGGCGGCGGGCTATCGGAGATTGAGAGAGATGCCTATGAACGGGGCTTTGCCGCTGGAGAAGAGGCGGGACGCGTGTTAGGCATAAAAAAAATAGAACCGGCCCAAAAGCTTTTGTCCGGCATGATGGAGGAATTGGATCACTTGCAAATGGAACTGGTCAAGGCGGCCGAGCAGGATATACTGGCTCTCGCCCTCGCCGTCGCCCAACGCATTTTGGGAAAAGAGTTGAACGCGAGCCGACCGCATATTTTGAAGACGATTCAGGAAGGCATTGCTAAAATCGGTCAGTCGGATCAAATTATTATCCGCCTTGCGCCGAGCGACATCGAGATGTTTGCTCGGGAGGAGACTCCCCTTTCGAATTTAATAAAGCCTGGTGGGAAAATAAAAATCGAATCGGGCGAAACCCTTTTGTCCGGCGAATGTATTGTGGAAGGACAAGAACGCATGGTCGACGCCCGCATTAAAAGTCAAATGGCCATTTTTGTTGAAGCCTTCTGTAAAGAAGAAGGCGAGGCATGAGGGGATCGATCGCGAAGCGACTCGAACAAATCGAAACCCTCGACCCCTTACCGGCGCAGGGGAAGATTTTGCAGGCCATCGGATTGGTCTTGGAGGGCTATGCCCCCTCGTCTTCGATCGGTGAGGTCTGTACCATTATTTCGACAAAGACCGGTCACGCGCTTTTAGCCGAAGTGGTCGGCTTTCGCGGCGACAGGATTCTTTTAATGCCTTTAGGCGACATCAGAGGAATCGGGCCGGGCGCCCCCATCGTTCGACGGGGCGACCACGCCAAGGCGAGCGTCGGAGACGCTTTGCTCGGAAGGGTGATTGACGGTCTGGGACAAGCGATAGACGGCAAAGGACCCCTACGCACCACGGAGACGCGATCGATTTACAACATACCGCCCAATCCGCTTTCCCGCGAACGGATACGAGAACCTCTCGATTTGGGCATCCGCGCAATTAACGGTTTGCTCACCTGCGGCAAAGGACAGCGGGTGGGAATTTTTGCAGGAACGGGTGTCGGAAAAAGCGTATTGCTGGGCATGATTTCACGCTACACCGCCGCCGATGTCAACGTGATCGCACTCATCGGCGAGCGAGGACGAGAGGTCAAAGAATTTATCGAAAAAGAACTAAAAGAGGAAGGCCTTCGCCGCTCTGTCGTGATCGTCGCGACCTCCGAGCAAGCCCCGCTTATCCGGCGACGGGCCGCCTTTTTAGCCGTGACCATCGCAGAGTACTTTAGAGAACGGCAAAAAGAAGTCCTTTTTCTGATGGATTCCTTGACGCGACTTGCCCATGCCCAACGCGAAATCGGCTTGGCCATTGGAGAACCGCCGACAACCAAAGGCTATACCCCTTCCGTTTTTTCAATCCTTCCAAAATTTTTGGAGCGTGCCGGCACTGCCGACGGAAAAGGATCGATTACCGGGCTCTATACCGTGCTGGTCGAAGGGGACGATTTGAACGATCCTATTCCGGATGCAGCGCGCTCGATTTTGGATGGACACATTATTTTGTCGCGGGACCTTGCCGCCGAAAATCACTATCCGGCGATCGACATTTTAAACAGCACGAGCCGGGTCATGATCGATATCGTCGACCCAGAGCAATTGGCTGCGGCCAAAACGCTGTCGCAACTCCTCGCCACTTATAAAAAAGCGGAAGACCTCATTCACATTGGCGCTTACAAACCCGGAAGCAGTCGAAAAATCGATCTCAGCATTGCCATGCGTGCCTCCATTGAGTTATATCTCCAACAAAACACCTTAACGAAATCAAGCTACAAGGAAAGCCTGGAGGCCCTCTTGTTTCTCGCCGCATCGAATCCGGAACTGCAATTCGAAAATAGGAGTCTCGAAAAATGGCCCGTTACGAATCCCGTTTAAATGCCGTCTTAAACGAACGTCAGATCCGGCAAGAGCAGGTCGAACGAGAACTCGCCGTCGAAAGACAAGGTTTATCCCGTGAAGAAGAAACCCTGCAAAAAATGATCGAAGCCTCCGATACAGCCTTGAAAGGTTTAAGAGAACGGCAGCAAGGCCCTGGCCTTCCGGGGGAGATCGAAATCTATTACCAATTCGTGAGCCATCAGGCCAATAGGATAAAAAAACAGGAGGAGGTTGTTTTAGCGCAAAGACAAATCTTCGAAGCCAAAAGACAAGAACTCGAAGCGGTGATCCGCGATAAAAAGATGATCGAAAAAATAGAAGAAAAAAGGCGGGAAGTCTTTCTCGCCACGCTCAAAAAAAAAGAATCCGACTTTCTCGACGAAGTCGGCAGTCGGATGGAGCGGGGGGGCCTAAGGTGACGAGGTTGGCGAAGCGATTTGATGATCTTGGGGACCGCCTCGCATTGTGGCTGGGTTCACTCAGACCCGTTTTTCTATTAGCGACTGTGCTCTTTATCCTCATGCTTCCGACGCGCGGTCTTCCTGCCGCCGGGGCTGAGAGTCCCGGTGCCCTGATGGAAGCGCTGGAAGCGCGGAAGGCCGGCATCGAAGAGCGCGAAGCGGGCTTGAAGGAACGGGAGGCCCGCCTACACCTTTTGGAAGAAGAAATTCGCGCGATGATCAAAGCGCATACGAAGTTAAAGCAAGAATTCGAGCAAAGGGAAGCCAATCGCTTAAGCCAGCAACAACAGGAGGAAGAAAAACAAATCGCCCGTTTGGTTAAAATTTTCCAATCCATGCCCCCGAAGGATGCCGCGGAGCGCATTGGAAAGCTAAAAGAATCGACGGCCATAGAGCTTTTTCGGCGAATTAAAGAAAAGGATGCCGCAAAAATTCTAAGCCATTTAAATCCGGAAAAAGCCGCGCAGTACAGCGAAAAATTTATAAAGGTGCCGAAATAAATTCAAAGGACCTCGACCTTTCCTCTCAAATCTAAACATCGGTCTCGAACCCTGGCCCGGCCCCGACAAGGGTAAAAACGACCCTGGGCCGCTCACGACCCAAACCCCGCTCCAATCCTGCTAACGATTTCATTACGAAAAGATTTATGCTAATCTACGCCTCCAATAATCCATTCAGGGGAGCGGTTTAGAATGATTGTGCGTTTCATCGGCTTGGTTGCATCCATCCTATTAATCATTACTGTCTTGGCTTATTTTGAAATGATCGCGGTGACCACACCCCTCCTTAAACATTTGGTCGATGCCTTAATCGGATTGGGCACCGCCGCAAAAAAAGGGCTTCAAACGCTTTGACTCAATAGAGAACAAGCCCGGTCCCGGCCCGTTTTCGAATGGGAGAAGACCTGTTGCTTTAAAAAGAATTCAGTTAAAAAGATTGAAGCGTCACATGCGCTTAGCAACTCAGCGAATGAAAAAACCATGAATGCACAAAACGTCCTCCTCGAAAGCCATCTGGCTGACCTTCCCCTCATTAATAAGGGAAAAGTACGCGACATCTATGATCTGGGCGAGGCGCTGCTCTTTGTCGCGACCGATCGTCTCTCCGCCTTCGATGTCATCCTGCCGGAGGGTATCCCCGGAAAGGGGAAAATCTTAACCGCCCTGACCTGCCATTGGTTCAAGAACCTGTCCCAATTCGAGGGCATGCCGGAGACGCATCTGATCACCGCAGAATTCGATCATTTTCCCGATCGCTGCCTCCCCTACCGCTCCGTGCTCGAGGGCCGAAGCATGGTGGTGAGAAAGGCCAAGCCGCTTCCGGTGGAGTGCATCGTCCGGGGATATCTCTCCGGTTCCGGCTGGAAAGATTACCTCCGAACCGGGACGATTTCGGACGTCAAACTCCCCAAGGGTCTTGTCGAATCGGACCGGCTGCCGGAACCGATCTTCACCCCTTCGACGAAGGCATCGATTGGCGCTCATGACATGAATATCGGCTTTGAGGAGATGAAATCTAAAATCGGAGACGCGCTCGCCGAGCGGGTGAGGAGTTTGAGCCTTTTAATCTATCGAAAGGCCTCGGAGATGGCCGAGGCCCGCGGCATTATCATCGCCGACACCAAGATGGAATTCGGCCTCGACGAAAAAACGGGTGCGCTGCTTTTGATTGACGAATTGCTTACGCCGGACGCCTCCCGTTTTTGGCCGGCAGCAAGTTATGCCCCGGGCAAGGCCCAAGCCAGCTTCGATAAACAGTTCGTTCGAGACTATCTCCTCTCTATTCATTGGGAGGGCGCCCCGCCCCCGCCCCATTTGCCCGAGGCGATCATTCAACAGACTCACGCACGATATGTTGAGGCCTTGGAACGCCTCACATTGGCCCCCTGAACGAAGCCGGCCTCCGCTTGATCTCGAGATCTCGACGCTTTTCTAAAAACACGCGATTTTCCTGCTTTTTTGCCAGTGATTTCACGAGATTTCCGCTTGACTTTATTTTTGCAATATGAGATTAATACGGCGTTTGAGGCCTTAGGCCCTCAGAAGACGATGGCGTCTTCTCCACTTGGGAGAGACGCCATTCTTTTTAGGAGCGGATTCGGCCCCAAAATAATTTTGGATTGTTCGTAAAACCAGAAGTCGACCGCGCTTGATCTGTCGCGATATCGTTAAACCGTGAACCGGAATAGGCAATAAGGATTCTTTAGTGAAAACACTTCGAATCGCTTTGGCGCAAATGAACAGCACCGTGGGAGACCTTGAAGGGAATCTCCATAAAATTCAAGGCACGCTTGCCCTTGCCCGGAAACAGGATGTCGATCTGATCGCTTTTCCAGAATTGGCGATTACAGGATATCCGCCAGAAGACCTCCTCCTGAAGCCGCAGTTCATCGACGACAGCCGAAAGGCCCTTGATGAGGTGATTGCCCTGAGTCGAGGCCTCACCTTAATCGTTGGGTTCATCGATCGAGATGTGGCGCTCTACAATGCGGCGGCGGTGATTCACGATCGTCAGCTTGTCCTGATTTACCATAAGTGGTGCCTGCCGAATTACGGCGTTTTCGACGAAAACAGGTATTTTTCTCCGGGGACTCGACCTTCCGTTTTTAAGTTGAAGGGGGTGACCGTCGGCGTGAGTATTTGCGAAGATATCTGGTCGCAAAAGGGACCCACGACGGCCCAGTCCAACTCAGGGGCGGAGTTGATTATAAATATCAACGCCTCACCCTATCATCTTCAAAAAGGTCGGCTCCGGGAAAAGATGCTGTCGAAGCAAGCGAAAGAGAATCGCGTCCAGATCGCATACGTCAATATGGTGGGCGGACAGGACGAATTGATTTTTGACGGCGGCAGCTTGGTTTACAGTAAAGCGGGCAAGCCCCTTGCGCGCGCGGTTCAGTTCGAGGAAAGCTTGATGGCCATCGACTTAAGCTTCGATCGATCCAACGCCATCCACAAGGGCAAAGAAAAGGGAAAAGTACAAAAGAATCTTGGCAGTACTGGCGGCGATTTCCCCAAAATTGGAAAACCGGATCTCGATCTAAAGATCGAAAAAAAACGGGTCATTCTACCGCTTCCCGGTCTCGCGAAAACCTATCGTCGGGATGAAGAAATATACCAGGCCCTCACATTGGGCCTTTCGGACTATGTCTTGAAAAATCGATTTCAAAAAGGCGTCATCGGCCTCTCGGGGGGAATAGATTCCGCGCTCACCGCGACGATTGCCGTCGACGCATTGGGCAAAGAAAATGTCATCGGCGTGTTCATGCCCTCTCGCTACACCGCCATCGAAAGCAAGGAAGACGCCGAGGGCTTGGCCCGGAAATTGGGGCTTCGATTGATGACGCTTTCCATCGAAGCCCCCTTTCAATCGATGCTCGACTTGCTTTCAAAACCCTTTCAAGGACAATATCCCGACCTCACGGAAGAAAATCTTCAATCGCGCATTCGGGGAAATATCATGATGGCGCTCTCGAATAAATTCGGTTGGCTGGTGTTGACCACCGGAAATAAAAGCGAATTCAGCGTCGGCTACGCCACGCTTTATGGCGACATGGCGGGCGGCTTTGCCGTCATCAAAGATCTCTGGAAAACATCAGTCTACCGTTTAGCCCGTATGAGAAACGCCAAGGCCGATGCACCGATTCCCTTCAGGGTCTTTAAGCGGCCGCCCACGGCGGAACTGCGCTTCGATCAAAAAGATCAAGACTCCCTCCCGCCTTACGGAATTCTCGATCCCATCCTCGAAGCCTATGTGGAGGAGGATAAAGGGTTTCAGGATATCGTTGCGATGGGATATGATGCCGAAGTGGTTTCCAAGGTGATTGCCCTGGTTGACCGATCGGAATTTAAGCGGAGGCAGGCGCCGGTCGGCATTAAAATTACACCCCGGGCGCTCGGCAAGGATCGGAGAATGCCCATCACCAATCAGTATCGAACTATGAACCAATCAGATACAGTACACAAAAACACAACCACAGCAAAAAAGGGGAGGATAAAAATAGCATGACACCGAAAGAGGTCTTAGAATACGCAAAGGCGAACAAAGCAGAAATGGTCGATTTTAAATTCATCGATTTACCGGGGACCTGGCAGCATTTCGCCACACCCATCAGCGAATTTCCTTTAGCCATTTTTGAGGAAGGATCCGGTTTTGACGGCTCGAGCATTCGCGGGTGGCAGGCTATCAACGACAGCGATATGTTGGCAATTCCGGACCCCACAACCGCGATCATGGATCCCTTCACAAAAACGCCGACCTTGTCTGTCGTTTGCAATATTAAGGATCCGATTCAAAACAAGAACTACCCCAAAGATCCCCGCTACATCGCCCAGAAAGCGGAGGCCTACCTCAAAGCCAGCGGGATCGGCGATACGGCCTATATCGGCCCCGAAGCGGAATTTTTCATTTTTGACCAAGTCCGCTACGATCAAAATTCGCAATCGGGCTATTACTTTATCGATTCGGAAGAAGGCGTCTGGAACCGAGGGAAAGAGGGCGCAAACCTCGGGAACAAACCACGGCATAAGGAAGGCTACTTCCCCGTTCCTCCGGTCGACAGTCAAGAGGACATCCGCACCGAAATGGTGCTCGAGATGCAAAAGGCTGGGATTATCATCGAAAAAGAACACCATGAGGTGGCGACGGCGGGACAAGCGGAAATCGATATGCGCTTCAACTCGCTGCTTAAAATGGCCGATCATTTGATGCTCTATAAATACATCGTAAAAAATGTGGCCAAACGTCACAATAAGACCGTCACCTTTATGCCCAAGCCCCTCTTCAACGACAACGGCTCGGGCATGCATACCCACCAGTCGATTTGGAAGGCAGGAAAACCTCTCTTCGCCGGGGATGAATATGCGGGTGTCAGTCAAATGTGCCTCTATTATATAGGCGGCATTTTAAAACATGCACATGCCCTCGCGGCCTTAACCAATCCGACGACAAACTCCTATAAGCGTTTGACACCAGGTTTTGAGGCGCCTGTGAATTTGGCCTATTCGAGCCGGAACCGAAGCGCATCGATTCGGATTCCAATGTATTCGAGCAATCCGAAGGCAAAGCGGATTGAGGTGCGCTTCCCCGATCCGACCTGCAACCCCTATCTGGCCTTCAGCGCCATGTTGATGGCCGGTCTCGACGGCATCGAGAACAAGATCGATCCGGGCGAAGCCATCGAAAAAAATCTTTACGAATTGGAAGCCAAAGAAGCTTCGGGCGTCAAGACCATGCCGGCGAGTCTGGAAGAAGCGCTGAACGCCTTGGAAGCCGACCATGCCTTTCTATTGAAGGGAGACGTCTTTACGCAAGATGTCGTCGATTCGTGGATTGGCTATAAACGTAAAAACGAGGTCGATGCCATTCGCCTGCGGCCCCATCCTTTCGAGTTCGCCCTCTATTACGATTGTTAGAGGCCTGAGGACGTAAGGCAAAACAAAAAGTGGGGAGCGGCACAAAAGGCTGCTCCCCACTTTTTTTATAGGTTTGACACAATTGATGGAAGTTCTATATAGTGAAAATCATTTTTTTCAACAGATTTATGGATGAGACTTGTAAGGGAAACGAATGATATTTCAAGAGATTGAAGGCGCCATCGCAGATATCAAAGCGGGAAAAATGATCATTTTAAGCGATGATGAAGATCGTGAAAACGAAGGCGATCTCGTCATTGCCGCCGAGAAAGTCAGCCCCGAAGCGATTAATTTTATGGCGACCCATGCCCGGGGACTGATCTGCCTCACCCTAACGGAAGAACGCACCCAAGCGCTTCAGCTTTCACAGATGACGGACGACAACACGGCCTCTTTCAAAACGGCTTTTACCGTTTCGATCGACGCCCGACTTGGCATCTCGACCGGAATTTCGGCGAAGGACCGTGCGACAACCATTTTGGCCGCCGTCGCGCCCAATGCGAAACCGGGCGACCTGGTGAGGCCTGGTCATATTTTTCCCATTTGTGCGCAAAAGGGCGGTGTCCTGAAAAGGGCCGGACAGACCGAAGGATCGGTCGATCTCGCGCGCCTCGCCGGCCTTGCTCCCGCCGGAGTCATTTGTGAAATCATGAATGAAGACGGGACCATGGCCCGCAAAGCCGAGCTCGTCGCATTTGCCAAAAAACACAAATTGAGACGGGTAACGGTCAAAGATCTCATCGCCTACCGAATGACGCAAGACTCTCTGGTTCACCGCGTGGCCGAAGCGAAACTGCCGACCGAACACGGCCTGTTTCAAGCCATCGCCTTTCAAAACCAAGTGGATCACGAATGCCATATCGCCTTGGTCAAGGGCGTAATTCGCGCCGATGAGCCCACTTTGGTGCGGGTGCATTCCGGCTGCGTGACCGGAGATATCTTCAGCTCAAAAAGATGCGACTGCGGAGAGCAGCTCCACGCGGCCATGAGTAAAATAGAACAAGAAACGAGCGGTGTGCTGCTCTATCTCAATCAGGAAGGACGCGGGATTGGCCTGATCAATAAACTCAAAGCCTATCACTTACAAGATGAAGGACGGGACACGGTGCAGGCTAATATCGACCTGGGTTTCAAAGACGACCTTCGGGATTATGGAATCGGCGCGCAAATCCTGGTGAATTTAGGGCTGAATAAAATCCGCCTCATGACGAACAATCCCAGAAAAATTGTTGGGATTGATGGCTATGGATTGGAAGTAGTCGAGCGTGTTCCAATTGAAGTCGTTCCTCACGAAAAAAACGTGCACTACCTGCGGACCAAGAAAAAGAAACTTGGCCATCTATTAGACAGCGTATAATGACGGCAGAGGATCGGTTAAAAGGGATCCAAATCTGGGAAGGCGCCTCGGACGGATCGGGCCTGCGTTTTGGGCTAATCGTCAGCCAGTTTAATCGCACAATCACCGACGCCCTTTTCGTGGGCTGTCTGCGCACCCTCGATCAATTGGGCGTGCGCAAGGATGACATCGAAGTGGCGAAGGTGCCGGGGGCCTTCGAGATTCCGGCGGCGGCCCAAGCCATGGGCCGTTTGGGCCGCTTTCACGCCCTCATCTGTTTGGGGGCGGTGATCCAAGGGGAAACACCGCACTTTCATTATATTTGTTCCGAAGTCAGCCGCGGTATCGGACACCTGAGTTTAGATTTAGGACTGCCCGTGATCTTTGGCGTTCTAACGACGGATACCATCCAGCAAGCCATTGCCCGATCTGGCCCAGAAAACAACAAAGGCTCCGAAGCGGCGCTGGCGGCCATCGAAATGGCGCAATTATACAAAGGTTTGAAATAGCGTGTCCGCCGTTCTCTATTTCCCTCGGGGTCGACGACTGACTCACCCTTCACACCCCCGAGTCGTGCTATACGATTATTTGATTTGTGATATCAATCCAAAGGTCCGGATGTTTAGGACGCGATGGCTTGTGGAAAGCGATGGAAGCGTCTAATGGGATTTAGAAGAAAAGCACGGGAATTGGCGCTTCAAGTCTTATATCAAACCGATTTTAGCCGGAGTCTTGCGGAAGCGTGTTTTCCGGATACTTTTTGGCTCGATAAAGAGGTTCAGCCGGAGGTCAAGGCCTTTACCGAATGCCTTGTCAAAGGCGTGATGCAACACAAAAACGAGATCGACGGCATTATCCAAAAAAACACCGAGCACTGGTCACCGGGAAGAATGGCCATGGTAGACCGGAATATCTTACGCTTTTCGATTTTTGAGTTAATCTATCTTGAAGACATTCCAGCAAAAGTCACCATTAACGAGGCGATCGAAATCGCAAAAATTTACGGAAACGAAGAGTCTGGGGCTTTTGTCAATGGCATCCTAGATCACATTCACCATGATCGGCTTACGGTCCATTCGGCAATAAAAAACGGCAAAACGGATTAAAAGATGCGGGTTGATGTCTTTTCTGGCACGCTCTCAAAGTTACAGACGAACCTGCTGATCGTGACTTGTTTTAAGGACCTTCGCCCTTTGAAGGGGCTAGCCGCCCAGGTCGATTGGTATTATGGGGGCCTCTTTTCACGCATCATGATGGAAAACCGTTTCGTCGGCGATCCGGGCGAAACGCTCTTATTGGCCAGTGGCGGAAAGCTTCTCATTCCGAAAGTCATCTTGGTGGGACTCGGTCTCTCTGCAAACTACGATTACCCCCAATTCAAATTCATCTCCGAAACGATGCACCCCGTATTAGAAAATCTCCACATCCGCGAATGCGCAATCGATGTGGCCGCGCCGATGGCCCGTCCTCTCGATTCCTTTCGATTGGTGGAGGCCTTTTTAAGCGGGGAAGCGCTCGACGATAATAACGAAGCCTTGGAAGTGACTTTCATCGTAAAAGAAAGCGAGAAGGCCACCCTGCAGCAAAAATATATGCACCACTCATGGTCTCCTAAAATGGGAGGCTGATCGTGGACCCGCGGGCCTTGCTTTTTTTGGGCAATGAAGCGCTACAAAGGATAAGGCATGATTGATCGATATACCCGGCCCGAAATGGCCACAATTTGGACTGACGAGAACAGATATCGAACCTGGTTGAAAGTAGAACTTGCCGTGTGCGAGGCCTTCGTACAGGCGGGGACCATGCCGCAATCGGCCCTCGACGAAATTCGTAAAAAGGCCGAAATCCGTCCCGAACGGATCGATACCATCGAAAAAGAAGTCAAACACGACGTGATCGCCTTTTTAACCTCGATTACAGAAACGGTGGGTGAAGCCGGACGATTTCTTCATAAAGGGATGACATCGTCCGACATGCTGGACACGGCCTTGGCCCTCTTGATGCGTCAAGCCGCCGATTTATTAATCAAAGACCTAGAAGCCCTTCTGGTCGCGCTCAAGACCCAAGCTGAAAATCACAAGAAGACCCTCATGATCGGCCGTTCCCATGGCATTCACGGCGAACCAATCACCTTCGGCCTTAAAATGGCCCTTTGGTACGACGAGACGCAACGCAACCTGAAGCGCCTGCACGAAGCGCGGGAGGTGATTTCTTACGGAAAGATTTCGGGTGCGATGGGCACCTATGCCCACCTTTCGCCCAATATCGAGGCGGCTGTCTGCGTGAGCCTTGCCCTGAAGCCGGAACCGGTTGCCAGCCAAATTGTTCAAAGGGACCGTCATGCGCAATACCTGCAAACGCTCGCTTTGATCGCATCGAGCCTCGATAAGTTTGCGACCGAAATTCGTCACCTTCAACGGACGGAAGTCCTTGAAGTGGAAGAACCCTTCGACCCCGGCCAAAAAGGATCCTCGTCCATGCCGCACAAGCGTAATCCGGTCGCATCGGAAAACATTTGCGGGCTGGCGCGTCTCGTCCGATCGAACGCGGCCGCAGCCCTGGAAAATGTGCCCCTCTGGCATGAACGCGACATCAGCCATTCCTCCGTCGAACGCGTGATCGTCCCCGACAGCACACTGCTACTCGATTACATGTTAAACCGGTTCACAAAGGTCATGGAAAGATTGGTCGTCTACCCGGAGAAAATGGCGCGCAATTTGGAAATCACGGGCGGCACGCTCTATTCGCAAAAGATAATGTTGAAGTTGGTCGAAAAAGGGATGCAACGGGAAGCGGCCTACGGCATCGTGCAAAAGGTCGCGATGGAGATTTTCGAACACGGCGGGTCTTTCAAAGAAGCCATTTATACCGATCCCGAAATTTCAAAGCGATTGGATAAAAAAGTATTGGCTGAATGTTTTGATCCTTGGCAGTTTCTGCAGCATGTCGATTTGAGCTTTAGACGGGTTTTTAAAAAAAATTGAGGAGAAAAATGAAAGCAAAGGTTTACGTTTCGCTAAAAGAAGGCATCCTGGATCCACAAGGCAAGGCCGTTGAACATGCCCTGGGTGTCCTCGGTTTTAAAGAGATTAAAGGCGTACGCATTGGAAAATACCTCGAAATAGATCTCAAGACCGGCGCGATAGAAGACGCGACGCGCGATGTGAAAACCATGTGCGAAAAGCTCTTGGCAAACACCGTTATCGAAACCTACCGATTTGAGATAGAAACCTCATCTTAAACAGTTCACGCCCTCAATAAAGAGACCCTTCCACTCAATAAAAGCCGCGGGTTTTAAATCAATCGCAACTTTTTTCCCTAACAAAATGTTACTCTAGAGACAATTTCTGTACATCTCTATGTAATCTACTACCTATTGTTTGGATGCATGAGCGTAAAGATTCGTGATTGTTTGAATGTTTACCTTCTTTTATGATCATATTTTGTGGCACACTTGTTGCTAAATATTTAGAATCATGACGTTTTCCAATCTTACGAACCTTAAAATCAGTCGCGGTTAAATATGAATACAAAACTCTACGAAACAAAAGAAGTCTGTGAAGTGCTCGATCTGCCGTATTGCCAACTTGAATATTGGATTGTTGTCGGATTGGCGAAACCGATACTAGAATCCGATGGTATCAGATGGCATAAAAAATTTAGCGACGAAGACCTTGAATTTTTAAAAAAAGTCAAAGCCCTTACCGATAAAGGAATTCTCGTCAGCCGTGCCGCCGAGATGGTCAGAGGGTGCCGTCTACCGGAGGTCTCGTGGCGATATTCTATGGAAGAGAATCACGCCTAAGGAGGAATTATGGTTGCCGAATGTCCAAAATGCCAAGAAAGCGTAAAATTTGATTCCAGCCTCGTAGAGGAAGGGACCGCGATCGCTTGCGAAAACTGTCTCACCCTACTGAAGATGAAAATTGTCCCGGAGATTGTGGCTGTCGAGGAAGAGTCCATGGCCTCTATAGATTTTAACGGTTTCAGCGGCACGGTAAGGGACATTCAATTGGAGGGAGATCAAGCGACGACCTCTATAGAAAACAATAGCCCCTTATTGGAAGAAAATGAGGAGAGCATTCAATCTTCATCGGAAGAAGCGCTTGTTTTTGAAGGGCGTATGGAGCCATCTCTCGAAAGTGCGAACGGAGAAAAGGGCATTCTTGCTTCCGGCGATGAGAACGACGCAAAAGAAGACATATTGATGTGCATTGATGGCGAGGCCACACGAGAAGTGGTCGGTGAGTTATTGAAAGACACCCACTATCGCTTAATCGATATTCCCTCAGAAATGGGTGCGCTGATGTCGGGAGAATTCGAACCGCCTAAAGTGGCATTAATCGATGCCGACTTAATTAGTGATGACGATGCAAATTTTTTTGCCGAACTGAAGAAACACCCGTCATTAAAAGACACCCTTATTATTTTAATCGGATCGATGTTCGAAAAGAACACCAAGTATAGAAAAGAAGCGCCTCCTAAGAATGGAGCGCATGACTATGTGGGACGTTATTCGCTCCAAAACGAACTCCTGGAAAAAATAAATAACATCGTCGATACAAAAAAAGATGGCTTCAGTGCACAGATCGATCAGTTTCAATCGGAAGACATGGGATCCAGCAGTGACATCTTCTTCGATCGACAAGACGACTCCGTTGATACGAATAATGAAGCAGAAGGTCTTCAAGAAGCCCAACGACTTGCCCGAATAATCGTGTCTGACCTCTTTATCTATAACGAAGGCAAGGTCGATGAAGGCATTCGTACGGACAAATTTTATGATCTTCTCGAAGAAGAGATAGAAGACGGACGCCAGCTTTTCGAGTCACGCATTTCGGAGGATTTGCGCTTTACCTCAAATTATTTTGAAAAAGCCCTTGAGGACGCCATCGAAAAAAAGAAGGGCGAGTACGCTCAAGACCACCAAAGTGCCGAAGCGGTTTCGGCATTACCTTCAGACGATTCCTCACTCGATTTCAGCGACGTGATGCCCGTGGACGATGAGGCAACCGTCTATGCGCCTCCCAGCGCCGAAGCCGCGCCGGAACACGTTTCCCAGGAAGAAGATTCCGAGGAAGTTAAAAACGCAAAACGGCTGGCAAGAATTATTGTCTCGGACATCGTTATTTATAACGAAAAGAAGGTCGAGGAAGGCCTGCAAAAAAATAATTTCTACGAACTCCTGGAAGAGGAAATTGAAGAAGGCCGCCAACTCTATGCATCCCGGGTCGATAAACGCTTCGTCACCGAAGTGGACTATCTGCAGGAAGCATTCGAAGACTATATCAAGAAAAAGAAAACCTCCGTTGCCACGAAGTAAGCGGCGGCATACGATCTTTTATTGCAAAGCTGCCAGCCTTTTCCATTGGCGCACCGTTTCTACGTTCGACCCTCCACGAAACGATTAAAACCGAAACGGAAAAGGCCAAATGCCAATTTCGTTTTTGACAGGACGCGAAATTCTTTCCCCGTCACATTTCCCACTTGATTAGAGGCGACTTTAAGCGCAAGCGCTCCTACGACATCCGCATCGACGGCAAGCAGATCGATCAAGGATTCCGCCTTCTTTAAATAAGCGGCTCCCTCTGCTGTCGTTCCCCGATTCGACAACAGTCCCGTTTTAACGACACCCGGTGACAATAAATTCACATAAATGCCGGAGCCGCAATATTCTCGAGCGACAGATCGGGTCAAGGCAACGATCCCCGCCTTGCTCGCGCCATAAGCCGTCGCCCTCGGTGAAGGAAAAGACGCGCCATAGCCCTTGAGGTTTATAATCCTACCGCCGCCTCGCAACAACATATACGGCAATACGGCATGGCAACAATGAAAGGTTCCAATAAGATTGACGTGAATCACCTCTGTCCAGCTTATCGGATCCACTTCCCCGACACGGCCATAGGTCATCCCAACACCGGCATTGTTGACGAGGATATCAATCTTTCCATATCGATCAATAATTTGCTCAAGCATTTGCGAGATGGATTCCAGCTTTGAGACATCGGATACAAAGGGTTCCACCTCGCCATATGGCTTAAGACCGATGGCGGCCTCTCGTAAACTTTCTTCATTCCGCGCGCAGATCATCACCTTCGCACCTTCTCGGACGAAGGCCTTCGAAATCGCAAAGCCGATTCCCCGGCTCCCCCCGGTCACGAGTGCAATTTTATCTTGTAAGAGGCCTTTCATCTTATCGGCAGGCAATCTTGATTTCTATTTTGCCATGGTGTACCATCGCCAAAATTCGATCGAATCGCATTCAAGGAGGAAAAATGAGAAATGCAGTTGCGGTTTTGCTGCTCGTCGCCGTAGCCATCAGCCTTTGTCCCGCGCCAGCCGAAGCCCGTCAGAACGAAGTCGTTTATGTGCTCCAAAGCAGTTTTTACGGCGGCCTCACCGGCACTTTGATCGGCGGCGCAATCCTTGCTTTTCGAGACAAACCCAGCGATCACTTAAGCGATCTGCGGATCGGCGCCGGCGTGGGCGTTATCCTGGGCGCCATTTATGGCATAGCCAAGACCACATCCCGTTCCTTTGCAGAAATCGAAAACGGCAAAGTCACCTTCCAGATCCCCACCCTGCAGTGGGACATCGATCAATACGATCGATCGGTTCGGGGCTCGGTCGATCTGCTCCGAATCCCCTTCCAATAATTTATATCCTCTTATGGCCGCTCTAGTATTGTTACCGTAATATAGGTTCCCGTTCCGGCATGGCTGTGGATGAGCCCACGTTTTGCTTTAGAAACTTGCAGCTTGCCGTTACCGAGCGCTTGTGCAATACGCCCCTGCAGCTGCCAAAAAGCAAAAACCGCCTGCATCAAGCCCGTGGCCCCCACGGGATGACCGCAAGCGAGTAATCCGCCACTGGGATTCACGGCCAGCTCGCCCTGCTTTTCGAGGGGCAATCCGTAATCGATATTCGGCAAAAAAGGCGCTCCGGAGGCCACGAATTTTCCGCCGTCGCCATAGCGGCATAGGCCTAAATCCTCATAGGTTTGAATTTCGGATGAGGTATAGGCATCGTGCAGCTCGACAAAATCGAGATCGTCCAGAGGATTATCTATCCCTGCCATGCGATAGGCCAATTTGGCCGCCATTCGCCCGCCTCGAAACGAATGGACCCCCGGATAGCGGAGGTCTTGATAGTCCTCCTTCTTTTCATGCGGGAGCAGCATGACTTCGCCGTGTGGCCGATCGGCCATCCGCATCGCATCCGTTCCGCTTCCGACTCCGGTAATTTTAACGGGATTCGAACAGAGGGCTTGAGCCTTTTCTTCCGAGGCGAGAATCGCGACCGCCGCCCCATCGGACATGGTGCAGATATCGAGCATGGTCAATGGGCTTGCAACCATGGGGGCATTGCGGACGTCGGCAATGGTCAGTTTTTTGGGGCTCTGCGCATATCGATTATAACAGGCATTCGCGTGGTTCTTGATCGATACCATGGCCATCTGCTCCGGCGTCGTTCCGAATTCGTACATATGGCGCTGCACCATCATCGCGTAGTAACCGCTGTAAAAACCTCCGACCGGATAATCAAAATTGGTATCGGAAGCCAGCGCGATAAATTCATTCCCTTTCCACGTATTCACACGCGACATCGTTTCGAAACCGAAAGCAAGACAGATGTCCATTCGCCCAGAGGCCACGGATTCCCAGGCGCTCTGAAAACAAAGCCCTCCCGTCGCCCCGCCCCCTTCCACCCGCCGAGAGGGTTTTGGACAAAGGCCGAGATAGTCGTGAACCATAATGGCGGCCATGGCCTGCCGCGCAAAGTGATCCGAAAAATAAGAGCCGACACTGCCGTCGATCATCTCGCGCGTAAGCTTCGGCAGTTCCGCCATGGCGGCGTCGAAGGCGACCTTGACCCTGTATCGGAAATCCATTTCCGGATTGGCTTTTTTAAACTGGGTAATGCCGCCGCCAATCATATAAACCGGTCGCATGGGATACCCCTATTTGGGAATGAATAGACTGATGACAAAAGAAACGATGTCCTGCATCGGCGCACCCGGTGTAAAGATTTCCCGCACACCCATTTTTTTCAAGGCCGCGACATCTTCATCTGGGATGACTCCACCCCCAAAGACGGCGATATCCTCCGCGTGCCCCTTTTTTAGAAGCTTGAGGGTTTCTTTAAAAAGCGTCATGTGGGCCGCGGAATGGATCGAGAGGCCGATCACGGCGACATCTTCTTGAATCGCCGAAGCGACGATTTCTGCCGGCGTGTTGTGAAGTCCAAGATAAACCACTTCGAAACCGGCATCTCGGAGCGCACGTGCAACAATCTTTATCCCTCGATCATGACCGTCGAGACCGATCTTCGCCAGCAAAATACGCGCCCCATCGGGGCGGGCATTTTTAAGAAGTTTTGCCATCTGGGCTCACCGTTTCCAATTTGAATCGCCCTTTCTCTTTTTTAAGATATGCCATTCGAACCTTTGGATCGTGTTGGAAGATTAAAAGCCAATGTTCCTCATAGGCCTGTTCTAAAATCGCGCGTTTCGTCTCGAGAGTGGTCAGCGGAAAAAGGTCGTATCCCATAATATAGGGAAGTGGAAGATGCGCGGCCGTTGGAATAAGATCGCCAAGGAAAATCGCCTTTTGCCCACCCGATTCGACAAAGACCGCCTGGTGGTGTGCCGTGTGTCCGGGCGTTCGGATCACGGAGATTCCCTTGAGGATCTCGGAGTCTCCCTCCAATAAATTCAGTCGGCCTTTTTTAGGCAAGAGTTCGAAGTTTTCGGGAAGATAGCTTCCCTGCGTGCGTTCGTTGAGATCGTTGGCGGCCTCCCATTCTCCTTTCTGAACAAAATAGGAGGCATTGGGAAAGCTCAAGTGGATGTGGCCGTCCGCATCTTGTTTCGTATTGCCGCCCGCATGATCGAAATGAAAATGGGTATTGATCACCATTCCGATATCTTCTGGTTTCAGGCGATGCTTTGAAAGCGACTCTTCAATAGACGGTTTCCGCGCGACACCATATATTTCATTGAACTTGGCATCGCCCTTATTGCCGATGCCCGTATCGACTAAAATATGGAAGCCTTGAGCCTGGATGAGGAGAACACCCAATTCGAGTTGAATGCGATTGCGATCGTCTGCGGGATGATGCTTTTCCCAAAGCACTTTTGGGACCACGCCAAACATAGCGCCGCCATCGAGACGGAGCGTGCCGTCGGTCAGGGGGAAAATCTCGATTTGACCGAGTTTCATGGGGTTTATTATATCTGGTTGGTGTGCGTCGGTAAACTATTTTACAATAATAAGGCAAAATGAAATGCGAACTTATTTAACCTCCTCGACGAAAAAAGACAGCTTGCTTGCACCTGATGGGTCGTCACCCTGGGATCGAAGATTCGACAACCATGACCAAGATCCACAATGTCAACTCACGGCAAGCGCCCAACCGCTTCGACCTCGGCCCGATCGAAATTATTCCATGGCTCCGGATTTCGCAATGCCATTGCTCAATACCAGGGAGAAGCAGAAGCGGAAAAATACGACATTCAATTCGATAAAATTAGGAAAACGGTTCAAGGTATTGGGTGACGAACTCATATCCGATAGGGTCGTTGATGTCAGAGCGATTGAAATACCGCAGGGTGCACCGGAACAACTTCAGTCGTCTAGATGCACGAGATCGAATTATTGTGTTGTCCGAATGGTAAATCTTTGCTCGCTCTTACCGCCCTTCCCGTCATTCACGCCAATCGCAACCTCCGCCTTTCCTTCTGGCGGAGAAGCCACCTGCCATGCCAGTCGGCCCGAACCCGGATCAAGCGCCATTCCGGAAGGTCCTTCCAGCAGGTAATATTCTAAAGAATCGCCATCGGGATCTTCGGAGGCAATCTGGTAAACGAACTCCCCTTCTTTTATGGCGGAAGGTGGAACCGAGACAATTTTAGGCGGGTTATTTTTTATAGCCATCAAGCGACTCGTCTTCGGAGGTCCATCCGAATAGGAATCGTTGGGTGTTACAATCACTGTAATGGTATCGTTGCTGCGAACGATTCCTGCACCGAGCCGATCGGCGTCGCGCCCCTTGATCGCTTGGCCATTAATCGTCCACTGATAGGAATAAAAGATCGAATCGCCATCGGCATCGGAGCCTTCCACTATGGCTCGGATAGCTTCCCCTGCCTTTGGGTTTTCCGGCTCAAATACGATACGCGATACGGTCGGCGGTTTGTTTCCAATATGGACGGGAGAAGCATGAACTGAGGTGCCTTCCACTTTTCCATCAAATGGGATGACTTCCACAGATACGACATCCTCCTGCTTAAATCGTTCTAACGGAAGCGTTGCGTTTTCGCTAACCCATTTGCGGTTCACTGTCCACCGATATCGGTAAGTCACCACATCCTGATCGGAGTCTTCAGCTTCCGTTTGAACAGCGAGTACCGAACGAAGATCGGGTTGAATCGGGATAATCGTCGCCCGTTTCAGATTCGGAGAACGGTTTCCCCTTGCCTCAGGTGCAGAGAGAACCACGCCTTTCTCGTTTTGCGCCTTATCTTCAGGAGAAACCCCGCCCCTAAAGAGCCAGAGCAGAACCAGCAGGAAACCGATCATTAAACCAATACGGGATTTCATCGCCCAACCCCTTCTAGACCTAAATCAACACGTCAGCCAATAGAGTGTGCCGACCCCTCGGGTTTATTCAGGTTTCTCCGTAAATACCTTGGTCCCCTGCCGGGTATTGCTCGCAAGACCGACGTCTTTGATCTGGACAATCTCTCCAGTGCTGCTCTGCACAAAACCTGTGATCGTGTTATCGCTGATGACGACGTTCACTTTGGAGGCAACACCTTGGCCTAAATCCTTTTTCCGTATTGCCGTTACGCCATCGCTTTTAAAACCGAGCGCGCCGACGACGTCCCCTGCTTTATCAGTTGCGATGGAGGCTACGCCGGCTTCGAAACCAAGGGCATACACTGCATTGGTGCCTTGGGGAATGCAGATGTCCGAACCGGGGAGATAGGTCGTCACCCCCACGATCCCGCCGATGATAGACGATTCATGAAGCACCCGTTCGCCGTTAAAGAGATCGATGACCCAACCGCCTTTTTCACTTGAAGGGCTATGAATTACGTTCGCGATCAGATCTTTCAGTGTCGTTGCACCGCAGGAACTGCATGTGATCGTGCCGTCTTTTTTGACATCGATATCGGTGACATTCAGAAGCGACGGTGCGGGAATCGTGTTGGTGCAGCCGACCCTCCAATTCCGGACACTCTTATCCCAGCACCCGTTCGGGTGCGACTCCTTCACAGCATAAAGCCCTTGCTGCGTCGTATCGGTCTGGTCGCTGGTGGGGCCCGCGCTGAAAAACCGGCCGGTTCCGAAATAGACCCAGAACCTGCCGCTAGAATCCATTGTTGCGGTCGGCTTAACGGTAACGGGTTTTTGAGGATCGAAAAACTCCGACAGAACCCAGCTTGCGGGATTTTTGCTCCCATAGGACAAGAGACGGTAGACCTTCCCGGCCCATGCGGCGCCCGATGCATACGTTTTGCCGATATAGGTCACATCGGTTACATAGTTTTTCGGCATGTCATAAACGACGGGATCGCTCATGAAGGCCTCGATATCGGTCCCTGCTCCCCGCTTATCGACGAGTGTGCCGGTTTTTAAATCGATGGCATAAATTTGCCCAATTTCTGTTGCGGTCGATTCGAATTTATTTCCGACCACATTCGCATCTCTTGAGCCGTTGTAAGTCAGAGGGCCCGATCCAAAGACGCCATACCAGGTATCTTTATCGAATCGCATCACCGCGGGCCAACTCGTCGTAAACCCGAGATCCTTATCGGTGTAGACCCAAAGGAGTTCGGGTTCCGATTCCGGATTAGTAATGTCGAGGGCAAAGTAAGCCGAACGGAATCGGTCTTCACCAGGATCGTTTGTATTTCCGTTTCCATTGAGATCGACTTTAATGAGGCCGCCCCCCATCCTAAAACTTCCGATCAAAACAGTCCCCCAGCCGCCGGGATGGACACAGGATGCACTCATCAAGGAAGTACAAGCCGCCTCCTCGGTAAAGATCTGAAGACTCGCAATCCGCGGCGATCCGTCGACAAAATAGACATGTTGCCCTTTGTCGTAATCGGTGCCGGTCAACCATTTTAAATGCGGCAAGAGTTCCTGCGGGATAAAGCCTCCAAGCTCTTCGCCTAAGGGAATTCCGCCACTTCCGGTCGGCGTCGTCGTAAAATATCCATGCTCCTCTACATTCGTCGTTGCCGGATCATCTCCTTCATGAAAAAACCCGGCGTTGAAGGCATGCAACATGCCGTCGTTTCCACCCACATAGACGACCTGACGCCGATTTTTATATTTCTCGAAAAAGAGGGTGAAGCTTTCATCGCCGTATTTGGTATCGTATCCTTCAGCGGGGGCGCCGACGGATACGGGACTCGAATAGACGATATCGCCCAGGCGCCAGGTCTTTGTTGCGCCCTCGACATCGATTTCACGCTGGCGGTATCCGGCGATCTTTTCCCCATGAATAAAATTGATGATATTTTGTCCCTCCGTCGAATCCGCCGCCCGCAGATAGGGCCTAAGGGTCGCCTCATTGGCCGTCGAAAAATCGATGTACTCTCCCGCATCGACCGCCCCGTTGTTATTGTCATCGACCCAGGTTTTGATCGATCGGGGATTGGTCGAAAGATCCCGGTTGGCCAGGATCTTCCCGCCCTCCCACAAAGGCTTCAACTCGTCCAAATCGATAACCGTGTCCGTCGTTTTATTTCCGGAACCATCGACATCGAAGCGCCTGACCTTGGTTTCCAGAAGTTGCATGTCAAAAAAGGTCTCTACGATTTTGTCTTCCGAAAGCACAAGCCTCCCGTCCTGGTTTGAATCCTCGCGAAGCTGTCCGAACTCGTCGAAAAAGAGTCCCTGCATAAAACCAAGCCAAGCGGCTTCTCCCAGTCCGTCATCGATGGACGGAAAAAAGTAGGACTGATAGATCGCACCCTCGCCTCCGGTGGATGTGGCCAAGACCGAGACCGATGTCCCCGAGGCGCTTCTCTGCAAGATCGCGCTGATCGCCGCAATTAACCGGGCCTTTAAGGTATCGGCACTCTGCGATTCGAAGTAGGTATCCGGGACACCGTCCCCATCCTTGTCCCATTCCTTCGGATCGGGACCGGGCAGACCGTCTTTGTTCTTGTCTTCGAAGCCACCCACTTTTGCGGCGTCCTTCAGCAGTTCGGAGCCGCCGCCGAAGGCAAAAAAGGGATAGACGGTCAGGTTTTGAACACCGGGGAGGCGATTGGTGTTCGGGGCCTCATTGATCCCGGCGATGTTGCCGGTCTCCGGCCTCAGGTCAGTGGTGTGGGCCCAGAAGGCGACATCATCAAGAAAATGGGAGCCGCCCGCTCCGCATGAATCGCCGCTGGCGCCGCCGTAATATTTCGAGCAGTTGTCATGGTGGTCGGTCTGGGTTTCATGGTCGGTCAAGCCGCCGCCGTGGCCGGAATGGGGGGCGCTGCCGTGGGTCTGTGTGCAGCCACCGGGGGTGTTACAATGTCCGACGAATCCGACCGGGGCATGGTTCGCGGCGGTATGGGCGTAGTCTTGGATCCCCGCCGGGATACCGGCGTCCTTGGTCGGCTGGCCGTCGGTGAAGACGATGACAAAGTTCTGGCAGCAGGGGACCCACCTCCCCTGCGTGGCGTTTCGGCAGCCGGTCTCTCCGCCCGGCGGGGTCAGATCGCCGAAACAATGCGGGTCGTTGTTGACGTTCACCGTGAAATTGGCGGCGCCCGTGTCGGGCGTGGGAGGAATCTGGGCGAAGTAGCGGGCCGCCTCATAGAGCGACTCGGCGAGCGGCGTCCAGGAGGTGGCCACCATCCCCTCGATCGCATTGACCATCGTGACTATATTCCCGCCGATGTCGCTCCGGATCTCTCCCCCGTTTTCAACCGTTCCGTCATCGTCGAAGACCATCAGGCCGAACCGGGCCCGGCTCCCAACCTCCTGGATCACCCCCGTCTGCTTGACCCCGGTGTCGACCCGGATATTGTAAGCATCTCCCGCGGCGGTCGCGCTGCAGGCGACGCCGTTCCCTAAAACAATGAAGTCCCCCCCCTGTACGCGAATACAGCGCGTCGTGGTATAGGTCGACGGGGCCAGACCGGTCAGGTCGAACTGCTTGTAAAAGATCTTGCAGCAGGCGCCGGCGTTGAACTGAAACTGGCCGCGCACGGTCGCACAACTGTTCTCGCTCGCCCGGGCGGCATTGCACTGGCCGCCGGTCATCACCCACTTGGTGATGTCGAGCCGGCGCATCGTCGCCCAGTTGAGGAAGTTGCCGTCCCATGCATTGGCGCAGGGTTTGGTGCCGGTTGGAGAAAACTTGCTGGCTGCATAGCTGTAGCATTTGTCCGGTTCAAAGTAGCCGTAGTAGGTCTCCGTTGTGAGATACTGGTCGGAAAGCCCTGCCCCGCTGCTCGCCTGGCAATGATCGGCCGCCGGGCTGGTGTTGGAATAGGCGCAGTTGTTCATGCTTCCGGAGTTATCGACAAGCAAAAGGATGTTCGGCGGTATTTCCGGGCCTAAAAATGGGGGAAGGGCGCTGAAGTCGGAAAGGGAATAGGTTTGCGCAGAAGCGATACCGCCCACCCCCACAATAAGGAGTCCGGCGCATAAAATTTCTTTAATAATATGTTTAGCGTTCATCATGACCCCCTTAGCGCATTAATAGTCCGTAAATGGTGGCTTCAACGATTTTGTCTTTATTCAGCGTTAAGTCGACACGCATTTCCGGTTTCAGTATCTTTTCCCCATTGACCACCTTGCCGCCCTCTTCATCGAAGAATAGAACTTTTGGAGAAAGGTGAAAGCGCTTGCCATTGACAATAATAAAATCTTTTCCTATCGAATCGATAAAGCCTTGGATCTTGTTGGGGTCAGAAGAAACCCTTTCTTCCATTTCATCCGCAGCGACAGGCAACACCGTTCCTAGTCCGATAAAAAGGGCGATGATAAACAGTCCCGCAAACCATTTTGAAAAATTGATTTTCATCCTGTTTTCCTTTCTATTATGGGCAGTCGAAATAAGCCGTCCCAACATTTGAGCGTGTACTGAGTTGGCCTAAGGAAACGATGTCGACCGTATAAAGTGTCCCTGCAGCACAGCCTGTTCCACCCACTTTTCTATGATGCGCAATGGCAAACTCTTGAAGCTCCGATCCGGGAAGCATGACATCCCCCGCCTCGAGATCGATATCAACTCGGATCGTTTGGTTATTAAGCGAAGTAACGATTAAGTCTGGAGAGCCCAGCGCCGTATCGTCCATCAATGCGCCCCCGCCATTGCGCAGCTCTTCGACAAAGTCGGAGAGGGCAAGGTTGCCGCCCGCCGTGGAGGTATCGACCACCACCGTTGCAGGGTAGCCTTTGGGGAGGGCTGGATGGGCATTTAATTCTAAAGTGTCCTTAATCACTTTATTCGAAATCTCGTTTCCGCCACCCGCAGCGTGGAAGCTTTGTACCGTCCGTTGATTGCTTGATGCCAGAATTCTTTCGGTACCGCTGATATCGAGGGCCATGATGATAAGCCCTGAAACCAAGGCAATCATGGTGATTACTATCAATAAGGCGATCCCTTTTTCACTTTCACAAAACCGACCCATATTCATATCCTTCACGTTAGAGGCCTAGCAAGTTAGAGGCCTAGGTTTCTAATTTCCACGACCCGTGTAATTTGCCGCCGATGGAAGTTGTCTGGAGCCAGCCCCGCCGCATGGTCTTCGATGGCTAGACGGGTTGAAATGGTCGCCGTTGGACTCTTATCGGCCCCTCGTGCCAAGAGCGAAATACGAACGCCTCGAATAGGAGATGGATTGAGGGTTGGGTCATTGACAACTGTGCCATCCGCCAAAAGATAGCCGAATTGTAGGTCTTCTATCCCGGAGGCAATCACCTGATTAAATGCCCCATCGTTCCGCCAAAGGGCCGATTCCCCTCCAAAGGGTGCCACCGTGTAGGTAATTTGTTGTAAGCCCGCGACGCTATTCAATTTGGAATACGCCCGGTCTAAAGAAGTATTTAATGTCAGCGTATAGTTCCCGCCCACAGGCCCGGACACGTTTCCCACAGTGGCGGTAAAAAAACCATTTAAAGTGATAGCCCTGCCAACAATACTCGGATTCGTCGGATCGGTACCCGCGAGGGGGGTCACAACGATTGTATTTGCACCTTCAGGCGCTGAGACGTTGAGGGTACCGATCATTTGAAAACCGCCGCCAATTGAAATATTATCGAGTTGATTCGCAACACCCTCCGGATCCGGATCCGCATTGTTACCTGGAGTGATTGTCGAAAAGCCCGCTGCCGCTGTATGGGTTCCGCCAGACAGCGGATCGAGAATTCCAAATCCAGCGCTTCGGATTTCTCGAACTATCATATCGACCGCAGTGCGCGTCTCTCGTTGCATTTCAGCTTTTTTGCTATGCGTAACAGTAAAATTAAGAGAGTTATTGAAGAAGCTATAACCTGCCATTCCCACAATTGTCGTCACGGCCATTCCAATCATTAGCTCTATTAATGTAAATCCTTTTTGGCTCACTTTTCCCTCTTCATTCAAAAAAGGTTTGAACAACAACATTACGCGCGGGCGCTGCACAGGGCGGCTGCCATACGGTAACGGTCACGGTTGCGATCGCACCCAAGGGTGTGTTCGGAACAACCTGAACGCTTCCACATCCTTGCGTTTCCTTTTCGACATTGACTTTCCACTCGTCATAATCATTTTGTAAAATCCCCGCGGCTCCAGGTCGAGTCCCGGCATTGGCGGTAGCAAATCCATTGTATGCGGTTAGGTTCGTTCTATTTCGACGTATTCTCTCGAGTATTTCATCGGAAGTGGCTGTCGCCCACGCATCGGTTTGGCCTCTACGACTGTTAACCACTGAGAGGGATTCCGCCGTTCCGAAGGCCATCAAACCAATTCCTAAAATCGCTGAAGCGATCAAAACTTCCAACAAGGTAAACCCCTTCTCTCCCCTCACCCGATCGAAGATTTTCCAGCATCTTTTACAGATAATTTCCATTGATATCTCCAGTCATAGTCACAAAAATTTGATAGGATCTTCCCTCGCTGTTTTGAACGATAACATTAGCCGGGTCTGCAAACGGCCTTGCACGTAAGCCACGTCCGTTGAAGAGAAATGCGCCTCCGGCGACATTGATCGTTTGAAAAGTAACCCCCTCATTTAATGAAAAAATGCTAATTTCTCCACGCCGAATTGAGACTTCACCACCATTTTGAACCAAGTCCCTAGCGATACCCCCCCCCTGACCGTCATCAACGAAGATGGTGTATTGGTTCGCCGCTGGGGAGTTTAATAAAAGCGTAACGGGTGCATTTCGATTGATGGCACTGTTCCTGGCGATATTTAGATTTGCTTGTAATTCAGTGACACCAGATCGTAAACGGTGATTGGCGGACCACACAAGGAGGTCAGGAACGGCAACCATCACGAGAACACCTAAAATCGCAATCGCGACCATAAGTTCGATTAGGCTATAACCTCTTCGATTTAACTTCATCATTTTATCCTCGACAATTTATCCTCGACAATCAAAATCAAAAATAGGATAAAGCAACGTATATGCCAAATGTATTTAAGAAAATCTTAAATTAAATATTTCCTTTTATTTCAATATTTTATTGTCAAATAACGAGATTCATAGATTCACTAAATTTCTACATTATTAAGATATAATCCCTTAAAGCTATGTAAGCAATTACATACAGGCAAAGATATAGTCTTGCTCGATATATAGATATTTACGGTAGTCGTGACGCCCTATGACGGCAGCGTTTTAGGAAAACCGCTTGAATCTAAAACGCAAGGCAGCATCAATCACCCCCCCCCAAAAAAATCACCTCCAGTCCCCCACCCGATTTTATCGGTGGCGTCTACGCCTACCCTCTTGTCGCCGCCGATGTAGACGGCGATGGGCTTCAATATTCCATCGAGGAGCCCCAATCGGGGATGCGCTTTGGGGAAACGGGCCTCTTCCAATGGCAGATCCCGGATTCGGTCAAGGGCGTACAACACATCGTTCTTGTGGTCCGGGATTCCCAAGGAGAAGCTGCCGCACAAAAAGTCCGTCTCGATGTCGATTTTTTGAGACGCACCGCTCAGTAATTTTACTCCTCGCTTCAAAAGGCCATCCGGAAAGAACGTACGAAGAAAAAAATATCGTTTTAAAATGACAAAATAAAACGAACTATCCAATTGTATTCCTGCGAGGAGGGCATAGCCGCGCTTCTAGAATGAAAGCGATTTCGGCCTTCGTTAAGAAGCTACGCAAATAAGTCTTAGGGCAACCATGCGGGCAGCCATCGATGCCACCTCCAATGTCAGCCAATCGAATAGGGAAAGGGTAAGGCCATCGACCCCCTTCGGCACTTGGACCTGGTCATCGATTTTTCTTTTATCGACGCCGACAAAGTCATGTATCTGGAATACTACGAAACCATCCTCACGAAAGCCCGCCCTGTCGGGGTCCTCCTCGACAACATGCTCCAATCGGGCCGCGTCCTCCACCCCGATAATGCCGCATCAAAAGCCATTCACAAACTGAATCAAATCATCTGTAAAGATGACCGTGTCGAAAATGTGCTTTTAACCGTGCGGGATGGGGTGGTCTGAACCTTCCCTAAAAAAGTGGACACTCAGTTAAGTCGTTGGTATAAAAACGACTGGAGGGAAGAAATGAGTGTTCAAAACAGAAGAAAATATGATGCTGAATTTAAAAGAAATGCCGTTTGC
>Ga0326597_10000151_pt1 | contig 127822 bp, 123 predicted proteins | sample RVTome_12_FD_203789 | JGI IMG/M metagenome (GOLD analysis project Ga0326597, IMG submission 203789) | Soil microbial communities from uranium-contaminated site in the Upper Colorado River Basin, Wyoming, United States - RVT100D185 | ecosystem: Environmental > Terrestrial > Soil > Contaminated... | reverse complement strand
GAGAGCCCTTGAGCTTTCTGTCCATCATGGGGCTCCTCGCCCTTGCCGGTGTGGTCGTCAACGATTCGCTGATTCTGGTGGATTTCATCAATCGAGCGCGCCGGGAAGGAATGCCGCGGGACGAGGCCATCCTGGCCGCCAGTGTCGTGCGCCTCAGGCCCGTTATGCTGACCACCGTGACCACGGTGGGTGGACTGATCCCCCTCGCCTTTTTTGCCACGGGTCAGGCCAAGTTTCTCTCCCCCATGGCCATCTCGGTCGTCTGGGGGCTTTCCTTCGCCACCCTTCTAACCCTTATCCTCATCCCCTGCCTCTACGCCATGCTGGACGACCTCGTTACCTTTTTCAGGCGCCTGGTCGGCATCCAGCCGGAACCAGAGCCCGTTTCAGAAAACCCTAAATGAACCTGTAGACGCACTGCTGCCGGATATTCTTAGTTGACGAGATAGCGCGCTCGGAAGCCCCTGACGAGAGCTTGAGCCTTCGTGTTGGTCGCTTCGTCCTACAGCATTTGATTGCCGCTGCCGTCGGCTAAAAAATTCCATCCAGTATGTTTTTAGGCTCCATCCCTACTACTATCGCCCCTTACCTTTACTTCTGCCTTTACCCCTACCTTTTCCATGGGATCGGCCTTTTCCCTTATTTGTATCGCTTCCATAGTAAAGATCATGGCCCTGTTTCAGGGCGTGAAATTCACTTGACCCCGGTTTTATGCCGAGACTTCTTGCAAGCGCACCCCAGCCTTTACCTCTATTAGATCTGTACTCCGCCATGACGTCGTCCGTCGGCCGCCTCGACATTTCCCCTAGCCGGAGCACCAAATAGGCATCTGCAGGCTTTTCAACATTGCTGAGTATAGCATTGACCTCAACGTCGCCTATCTTAAATCGAGCTGCCACCCGTGCCCTGAACGCCGAAGGGTCGGCTTCAGCTTGGACACTTAAATCATCGAGCCAGTCAAAATCACGTGCAACGGCTGCAGAAGCAACGCCCAATTGCGCTATCATCACCAGTACCAGGGTTTGAAGCAGCTTCATTTAATTTCCCTCCTATAAATATGATTTTAGAACAACATTGCATCGCGACGGTTATTGCCTGCCCCGGAGGTTGATTGACATCACCACCCGCTGTTTTACGCGTAATTGGAGGGTTGAATTCTGCCCGCGCTGGCAGAAATGATTAGGCCGTCCAAACCGTTTCTGCCTCTGAAGTGTTGCCGTAAAATTGTATGGGTATGCTTATTGGGAAGTATTATTCAGGTCGTTAGCGGCCTGCTCGTTGGCCTTGTTGACCTCGTTTGTCGCATCCACCTCGGGTCGGAGTTCCTTAATCGCTCTACCGAGACTGTTCGTAGATTCCGGATCTGCCATCCTGCTCTTTAAGTCAGCAAAGGAGATGCCGAGGTTATTCGCGACGTGTACTGCCGCTACAAACTGCCCCAGGTTTTTGAAACCGTCGGCCGACTCTTGCAAATCTCGGTCGCCTAAAAGTCCCTGCAGCCTGGCAGACAGCTTGGTGTTCCGGCCGAGCTGGTCATGGAGCGACTTGCGAGCATTATGGTAATCCGTTCTCTTAGACTCTCTTGCTCCAGAAACGTCGGTGTTGTGTCCCCCTCTCCGGTCAAAACCGTTTCCCCTCCCCCGACTTGTTTTCGAAGTATCCCGTATTCTCGGCTCGCGACCAGGGCTATGCTGTGCATATGTGGTAAATTGATGCAGATAGAAAACAAATCCGAGGGCGCCAAGAAGAATAACCAATCGTCTCATAATGTTACCTCTCCTTCCCTATGGTTCTTTTCTATTTGAGACGCCGATTCCCATAGGGGTCGCGAAATCTAACCAAAATGGACACATGCGTGGTTTACGACCCCCGTCGGATAATTCTGCTGCAATTTCAATGCCAGTATACTGGCGATTTCAGCGGAAGGGGTGTTGCTTCAGAAGCGCCAGAACCGGTAGGAAACGGCGAACCCTATGCCGAAATCGGGACTTCCGTTGCTCAAACCGAAAGAGGCAAAGGGGCTGAAGCTCGTCTTGCCGGTAATGTCCCAGGTCATGCTTGTGATGATGTCCACCGGATCATCCGTGTCCCGGACCAGCGAACGACTCCAGGCAAGGGCCACGCTGGCGGAAAGGCTATCCAAAATCTGATACCCGAATCCCCCGCCCGCCGATATCTTGTCCCGGAGGTTGGTATTCGCCGGCTCTCCGATAAAAGTATAACCGGTGTCGGCAAACAGGAAGAAATCATGGATCTGCTTGTCGAATTCCAGACCGAAACCGTAATCGAACTTGCCCGTTCCCAGACCTTCATTCTCATTGGCCGTGGGGAACTTGATCTTCGCGAAGGGAACGATGCCCGGCAAGTAAGAGTCCAATCCGGGATCGTCGAACAGGTAATAGCGACCTTTAAAAAGCAGGTCCCCGCCGCCGGGGGCCAATTGGTCTGCGGCCACCGATACTGGGTCATCCCGGATCCTTTCCGGACGCCCTCCCACGATGGTTACCGCTTCGGCGGAGTCTTGATAAACAAAGGGAATGGTGAGGCCCATATCGAACCGGTCGCCGAGATAGCGCACCGTAAACGGGACGATCACGGTCCTGGAATTCACCTCGGTTCCAAAATCTCCTTCTTCATAGGACACCCCCGTTATAATCTCGATCCTCTCCCGCTCGGCGGCCGCACCACGGCCGGGGATGACCAGCCCTGGTAGAAGGAAAGAGACTAACGCAAATAACAGCGTTTTTGCTTCCATACAACGCATATACCATCATTATACCCGTGATGGCCCCAGCCGTTGCAAGCAAAAAACGATTCGCTGATTCTCGTGGATTTCATCAACCGTGCGCGCCAGGAGGGAATGCCGCGGGATGAGGCCATCCTGGCCGCCGGTGTCGTGCGCCTGAGACCCGTGATGCTCACCACCATCACCACCGTGGGGGACTCATCCCACTGGCCATTTTCGCCACGGGTCAGGCGAAATTCCTCTCCCCTATGGCCACATCCGTCGTGTGGGGGCTCTCCTTCGCCACCATCCTGACCCTTATCCTCATCCCCTGCCTCTACGCCATGCTCGACGACCTCGTCCCGGTTTTCAAGCGCCTCGTCGGCATGGAACCGGAATCAGAGCCCGCATCAGAAAACCCCGAATGAACCCGCAGCCGCCCGGGTGGTCACCGAGCATCGGACTACCCTGTCGGGGTACCACCCATAAGTCTAGATAAAATAAGAAGCCGTGACAGTCCTTTTTTTCTGACCCCCTTGACGGACAGTTTAGGAAAGACTAGAAGGATTCGATACATCGCCTCTAGAAGATGCTTCTCGCCCTGGCGGCGGGGAAGTCACCGATTTCTACGGTTATCATCCGTTCACAGGGGGAAAAACAATAGTGAGATGGCTGCGGTTCGGCTTAGGCGCTATCCTGGTTTTTCTTCTCATGGCTCACTCCAATGCCAGCCTGGCTGAGCAGCAAAAAATCTCCCTGGACCTGAAAGACGCCGATGTGGCCGAAACGATCCGCCAGCTTGCGGAGATGGGCGGTTTCAGCGTGGTGATCAGCCAGGAGGTACAAGGAACGGTCACCGTGCGGCTGCTCAATGTTCCGGTGCGGGACGCCCTGGAGATTCTACTTCAAACCGCAGGCCTTACCATGGTGAGAAAGGATTCGGTCATCGGCATCCTTCCCCTCAAGACCCTGCTGCAAATGGACAGCCAAGACCAAGAGGCGCGTCATCGGGCGGCAGGCTTTTGATGTTTCTGTAAGATGCGCCTGACAACCGACGCCCGTGTTTCTCCTCAGCTTTTCTCACCATGGGGCGAATCCTAGCGAAATAGAGTCCCCCCTTAGCCATCTGCAGCAACCGATAGGAAATTCTTTTTGCAGCCGCTTTCACCGGCAGGCATTACCCCGCGCGACGAGGCCGCAGGAATAGAAAAAGGAGGCGCCACGCACGTTTTCTAAACCAGTTAACCTTGAAGGAGTCCACAGATTGGCCAGCTTTGGAAGCAAAAGTGGATCAGTTTCAGACCAGGTTGGCCAAAGAGCATGCGGCACACCGCAGCCTGTCACTCGTCCGGGTGAGCGACGGGAAAGCCATTTTCATCGTATTTTTCGACAACCGGAACGCCCTCGATGACATCTCGAAAAATATCGCCGCACCGTGGTTTGCAGAGTACGTACGACCGCACCTCGCCGGCCCCGTGGACCGCTCGGTTGGCGAAATTGTCGCAGGCTCAATGAAGCAGTCCGAAATCAAATAACGGCAGGTCCCGGTTTAGCGGTTCATGTTGGATGGTTTCCTTAAAAGCCGTGGCAAAATATAAACAGGGGACCCCTGTTACGAAACTGCCGCCCTCTTTCCCAAAGTATCAGGCTACAATCAAAAGAAGACTTGCGCGGGATCCGGATCTTCAAACAATGATATTTAGCCGCGACTCTCTGGTAACACGTGCTGGCACAAAGCGTCCAATTAGTAAATTCGAGGGTTCCGAGCCACGCAAGCGGGGCATCTTGGCGCACCGGATGACCGGGGTCTTGTCTCGCATGGCCCTAAATCGACCTGTAATTTCGGCCATCTTGACCTCCCCGGGCAACGTGCTAAAGTGAGCTCCCATGGCTATTGCCAGCATAGAAGAAGCCATTGAAGAGATTCGCCAGGGGCGGATGGTCGTCCTGATGGACGACGCCAACCGGGAAAACGAAGGCGATCTCTGCATGGCGGCGGAAAAGGTCACCCCGGACGCAATTAACTTCATGGCCCGCTACGGCCGGGGGCTGATCTGCCTGCCCTTGTTGGAGGAACAGGTGAGGAAACTCGGCCTGACCATGATGGTTTCCGACAACACCTCCCCCTTCGGCACGGCTTTTACCATCACCATCGACGCGGCGGAGAATATCACCACGGGAATCTCGGCGGCGGACCGGGCCATCACTATCCTCGCCTCTATAGCCGACGCCGCCGACGCCCGTAACATCGTCACTCCCGGTCACATCTTTCCCCTCCAGGCAAAAAAAGGCGGGGTTCTGGTCCGGGCGGGACAAACGGAGGGATCCGTGGACCTGGCCCGGTTGGCCGGGCTTAAACCCGCGGGGGTCATCTGCGAGGTGATGAAGGACGACGGCACCATGGCGCGACTGCCCGACCTGGAGGTCTTCGCGGAAGAGCACGGCTTGAAACTGGTTACCATTGCGGACTTGATCCAGTACCGGTTGAGAAACGACAGCCTCGTTTATCGCGCGGCGTCGGCCAACCTGCCCACCCGCGCGGGGGGAGCGTTCGAAGCCGTGGTCTACAACACCCACGTCGACCAGAGCGAGCACCTCGCTCTCGTCAAAGGACAGATTTCACCCCGGGACGAGGTCCTGGTCCGAGTCCAATCGAAATTTGTGGCGGGAGACGTTTTTGAAGTGAGCCTGACCCCACCCGGCTCCACCTCGCCCAATTCCCGCTGGGTTATCCATCGTTCCATGGAGCTCATTGCCAAGGAGGGCAGGGGAGTGGTTCTCTACCTCCAGGTGGACGGCAGAGGAGTGGGGCAGCTGGACCGCAGAGAGGGAGACGAGCGGGACTTTCGCGATTACGGCATCGGGGCCCAGATTTTGCGGGACCTGGGGGTGCGAAAGATGCGCCTGCTCACCAACAATCCCAAGAACCTGGTGGCTCTGTCCGGGTACGGCCTTGAGATCACCGCCAGCGTTCCCCTGGGCACGAAGAAAAGCCAGGGGGCCGGCGCAAGCGAACAGCCGGCATAACAAAGCAAAAGAGGACTCACCATGCCCATCTACGAATACCTTTGCTCCGATTGCGGCCGGGGATTCGAGCAGCTTCAACTAAGGTCGCGGGAAACGGTTTCCTGTCCCGGTTGCAACGGCCGAAAGGTGGAACGAAGACTCTCCGTTTTTTCCTACCGCGGGAGCGCCCCCACGGCGCCGGAAGACGGCGCAGTGGCTCCCCTGGGCGGATGCGGCTGCACCCCCAGCACCTGCGGCTGCCACTGAACTTTACGTTTAGTTTTCCTTTGGGGGAGCTAGGTAGCGGTTCAACAAGGGCCTCAACCTTCTCAGGGCCTCATCGAAATTGCGAAAAAGCCTCTCCTCGGCCAGGTCGCCGTGAATCCAGTAGTCCATGGACGGGTCCTCGGTAAAGTTGATATCGAGCACCCTCTCTCCAATGGGCTCTCCGGTAATTAAAATCCTAACCGAATAGCCGGCATCGATGACCAGGGCCCGGGCGTAGGGAGGCAGCCGGAGCGCTTCTTTGATTTTGGCCAGCCGGCCGGGCGAATACTTGCCGACGTCAAGGGAGTAGTAGCCCCACTCTTTCGGCGCCACGGATAGATCCTTGAAGATGCGCTCGTTGATGCCGGCGACGTTCTTGAGGGCCTGCTCCTGGCTGTAGTCCTTGAGAAGCTCATAGGCCCAGCTCTCGATGATTCCCCCGAGAGGCCCATGCTTTTTTTCCCGCTCGCGGACAGGCCCCCGCTCGATCCACCACTTGACCTCTTCTTCCGTCGGTGCGTTTTTTTCTTCTGCCATGGTCGCTGGGGCTCCCTCTTTTTATCCGCCACCCGCCGCCGGCGCGGCTATATTTTGAAGTCCTCCAGGGTGTTGGGGGCGAAGAGCTCTTTCACGTCCAATCTCTTTTTGATGAGACCCTGCTCGTGGGCGTACCGGACGAGGGTTTCCAGGACATGGCGGTTGGGCTCCAGGCCGTAAGCCCAGGCGTCCTCACCCAGGAGCTCTCTTTCCTCCTCCATCTCGGCGATGGACCAGGCCATCATGTACTTGAGGGCGGAGAGCTCGTACATGGACTCCTGGCAAATCTTCTTGGATGCCGCAAAGCCCTTAACCAGGCTCTGGGCCGCCCACGGGTTCTTTTCGTAGAACTCCTCCCGGAACGCCACGGTGTGCATAATGGGGAAGATGCGGGTCTTGCGGAAGTAATCGCCTTCCTCCTTGCGGTAGTTGGGAATCAATCGCCCTACCTTGGGCGAGCGCCGCACAAAAGGGGAGGGCATATGGGCCGAAATCATGGCGTCGATCTCGCCGCGCTCGAGCATTGCCGAGAGGGTTTGGTCCGGCCCGATGGCGCGGATGTCGATATTCTTCGGCAGGTCGGGCGTGATCTTTTCCACGCGGCCCGGTTGCTCCTCGCCGCCGGTGAACCATTTCATTTCTTCGGGTTTCACGCCGTACTCATACTGCAGGATGCCCCGCGCCCAGATGGCCATGGTGATCTGGTACTCGGGCACTCCCACCCGCTTGCCCGCCATGTTTTTGGGCTCCTGGATACCCGCCCCTGTGTTGATGTAAATGCAGGAATGGCGAAAGGCGCGGGACGGGAACACCGGAATGGCAATCAACCGCGGGGCGCCCTTGTCCCGGGCCATGAGGTAGGAACCCATGGACAGCTCGGCGGCGTCGAATTCCCCGTAGCGCAGCATGCGCCAGAAGATTTCTTCCACCCTCAGGGGTAAGTAAGTGAGGTCCACGCCCTCCACCGAGACCCGGCCGTCCTGGAGGGCCCGGGTCCTGTCATAGTCCCAGCACGCAAGCGTCAGATGTACCTGTCCCATGTTTGCCTTTTCTCCCAACGTCGGTTTTATGCGCCCTTGGTCTGGGCCAGATACTCGGAGGCGCGAAGGACGAATTGCTCTCCTTCGCCCTGGAGGACCAGGGCGGGCTCGCCGGTACCCAGGGTCGTCTTGCCGAAAACGTTAAAGGTTTTGCCCCAAAGTCTTACCCGGTCGCCCGGCGCGATGCGTGCCAACGCCAGATGGTCTTTGAGCGGCTCGATCTTGTCCATGGCGCTTATCATACACAATCCGGCGAGGAGCTCAAATCACAATCGGATCGCCGGCGATCAAGCCCGGTCATGGCTCCTCGGGGGACGGCACATCGGTGCGACTGAGCTCACCGTCGAAGTCCGGCCGCGGTGGCGGACAGCAAAGAGCAAAGGGCATGGCACAAAACGTGTATGAGCACGACCGGGTTCTTGAAATCTACGATCTTGCTCCTTTTTCGGTGTCCGTCTAACCCGGGCCACCTCAGCCCTGCTCTTTGCCCTTTGCGCGATGCGCTTTGCTATGAGACCCGTTTTTCCGAGGCAAAATAGCTCAGTTGACCCTATCGTTTCCCTCCACTATAGTTGAGTTGTGTTTACCAGGAGAAAAAGCCGCCAGATCCAGTTGAGCGCCGTAAAAATAGGCGGCAATGCTCCGATCTCCGTCCAGTCCATGACCAAGACGGACACCCGGGATATGCGGGCGACTGTGAACCAGATATGGGCCCTCGAAGCGGCCGGGTGCGAGATCGTGCGGGTGGCGGTACCCGTCCGTGAGGCCGCCGAGCAGCTCGCGGAAATCAAACGCAAGATCCGCATTCCCCTTGTCGCGGACATCCATTTCAACTACAAGCTAGCCTTGATCGCCCTGGAGCAGGGGGTGGACGGCCTGCGTCTCAATCCCGGCAACATCGGCGCCCGGCACTACGTCGAGGAGGTCGTGAAGCTCGCGGCCGAACGAAAGATTCCCATACGCATCGGGGTCAACGGCGGCTCCCTGGAGAAAGACCTTCTCGCCAAATACGGCGGCCCCACGGCAGAGGGAATGGTGGAAAGCGCGTTGCGCCACATAGGTATCCTGGAGGACATCGGCTACAACGAAATCAAGGTCTCTTTAAAGGCCTCCGATCCCCGCATGATGATCGAGGCTTACCGCCTGCTCGCGGAGAAAACCGACTATCCCTTCCACCTGGGCGTAACCGAGGCCGGGACGCCGTCCATGGGTACCATCAAGTCCGCGGTGGGGATCGGGACCCTTCTCGCCGAAGGCATCGGAGATACGATACGCGTGTCGCTCTCCGCCGACCCTGTGGAAGAGGTGCGGGTCGGCATCGAGATCCTGAAAGCCCTGGGGCTGCGCAAGCAGGGGGCCACCTTCGTGGCCTGCCCCTCTTGCGGACGCGCGGACATCGACCTGGTGGGCCTGGCCGGGGAGGTGGAAAAGCGCATGCGTCCCTACAACGACAAGGACATCCATGTGGCTGTCATGGGCTGCGAGGTGAACGGTCCCGGCGAAGCCCGGGGCGCGGACATCGGGGTTGCCGGAGGAAAGGGCATCGGCCTGATCTTTAAAAAGGGGCAAATCATCCGCAAGGTCCCCGAGGCCCGGATCGTGGATACCCTGATGGAAGAGGTGGAAAAGCTGGTGGCCGAGAAAGAAGCGGAAAGCGCGGCCGCTGAGCAGGACTAGCGGTTGGGCCGGTTCACTGCGCCCCCCGCAACAAGAAACACCCGTGCGTTGGAAAACTACATTCGTCCCAACCCTGAAAGAGGATCCGGCCGACGCCGAAGTCGTCAGCCATAAGCTCCTTGTCCGGGCGGGAATGATCCGCCAGGTAACCCGGGGGGTCTACGATTACCTGCCCCTGGGGCTCAAGGTGATCCGTAAAACGGAAGCCATCGTAAGGGCAGAGATGGACCGGGCCGGTGCCCAGGAACTCTTGCTGCCCATCACCTCCCCCGCCGAACTCTGGCGGGAAAGCGGTCGTTGGGAGGTCTACGGGAAGGAGCTCCTCCGGCTCAAAGACCGCCACGACAGGGACTTCTGCCTTGCCCCAACCCACGAAGAGATCATCACGGATCTCGTTCGCAGGGACGTCCGCTCGTACAGGGAACTCCCCTTTAACCTCTATCAGATCCAGACCAAGTTTCGCGACGAAGTGCGCCCGCGCTTTGGCCTCATGCGGGGCAGGGAGTTTATCATGAAGGACGCCTACAGCTTCCACGCCGATGTGGAAGACTGCCGGCGCGAATACGGGAACATGTTCGAGACCTACAACCGGATCTTTACCCGATGCGGTCTCAAGTTTCGCCCGGTGGAGGCCGACACGGGGGCCATCGGGGGCAGCCTGTCCCACGAATTCCAGGTTCTTGCCGACTCAGGGGAAGACGCCATCGTGAGCTGCCACCAGTGCAACTACGCAGCCAACGTGCAAATGGCCGAGACCCGGGCGCCGGAAAAAACAGAGCGGGACCGGAAGACGGCGCCCGCACCTTTTAAAAAGGTCGCCACTCCCGGAAAGAAAAGCGTCCCCGAGGTCGCCGAGTTCCTCAAACTGCCGGCGGACCGATTCATCAAGACCCTGATCTACAAGATCGACGGGAAAGACCTTGTTGCCGTCCTCCTGCGTGGCGACCATGAAATCAACGAAATCAAACTCCAGAAGTTTCTGGGATGCCAGCAGGCGGTCCTCGCGGAGGAAAACGAGGTGCAGGAAAAGACCCAACTGGTTCCCGGGTATCTGGGGCCCATAGGAATCAAGCTCCGGACCGTGGCCGACCGCGCGGTGGAGGAAATGCAAGGGGCCGTTACCGGCGCCAACGAGGCCGGTTTCCACCTGGTAGAGGTAAACCAGGAACGGGACTTTACCGTCTCGGTATTTACGGATCTCAGGATAGCCAGGCCGGGAGATGCCTGCCCGAGGTGCGATACCGGGAAGCTGGAGGGCTACCGGGGCATTGAAGTGGGACAGATCTTTTACCTGGGAACAAAATACAGCGAGATCATGAAGGCCAAATTCCTCGATGCCGAGGGACAGGAACATCCCATCGAGATGGGCTGTTACGGCATCGGGATCACCCGCCTCATGGCCGCGGCCATCGAACAGAACCACGACGAGAACGGCATCATCTGGTCCATGCCCCTGGCTCCGTATCAAGTCCTTTTGCTTCCAATCAACTACAAAGAGGCGGCGATCCAGGAGGCCACCGATCCCCTGTACAGCGCATTGATCGACATGGGGGTCGAGGTCCTCCTCGACGACCGCGACGAGCGCCCCGGGGTCAAATTCAAGGACGCCGATCTTATCGGCATTCCGCTCCGCGTCACCCTAGGGGCCAAAGGGCTGCAAAAAGGCTGCGTGGAAGTGCGCCGCCGGGCGGATGGCGTAACCACCGACGTCCCCCTCGCCGAAGCCGCGGCCAGGATTCAAGCAATGGTTGCCGAAGGCATGAAGAGCTGACCCATGGCCCCCAAGCCGGACGCCGTCTTACCGTCTGTTTCAATGAAGCAAAAACTCATCGTGGCCCTGGACGTGAACGACCTGGAGCCGGTCAAACGGCTCGTCGGCTCACTATCCGACCACGTCGGGATGTTCAAGATCGGCAAGCAGCTCTTCATCCACGCGGGTCCTTCCGTGGTCAAGTTCATCCAGGAGGGAGGCGGCGAAGTTTTCCTGGACCTAAAATTCCACGATATTCCCAACACCGTTTCCAAAGCCGCCGTCGAAGCGACCCGCCTCGGCGTCAAGATGTTCAATCTCCACGCCTCGGGCGGCCTCGATATGATGTGCCAGACCGTGGAGGCCGTACAGGAGATTTGCAACAAAGAAAAGCTCCGCCGTCCCATCCTCCTCGGTGTGACCGTTCTAACCAGTCTGGCCCAGGAAGACCTCGCCCGGGTGGGCATAACGGCAAAGGTCGCCGATCAGGTTGTGCGGTTGGCAACGCTTTGCCAGAAAGCCGGTATGGACGGCGTCGTAGCATCGCCCCGGGAGGTAGGTTTGATCCGCTCCTCCTGCGGCCCCGGGTTCACCATCGTATGCCCCGGCATTCGGCCCCAGGGTAAAGACCAGGGCGATCAGAAAAGAGTTATGACGCCGGGAGAGGCCATACGGGCCGGCGCGGACTACATCGTCGTCGGCCGCCCCATCTTGGAAGCCAAGGACCCCCCGTTGGCGGCGCGAGAGGTTGTCTCCGAGATGGAGGCGGCTACCAATGTACGCCATGGAGGCACGGACCATTGAAAAAATCCTCAAGTTGACGTTTTCGCCCCCCCTTCCCTCCACTCCGGGCCTTGAGAATTCTAAAGCAATAGTTTAGACTTCTCAAATATGAAATTCATCCCGCGCTTAATCCAAAAGGAGCTGGTCCGTGCCTCAAGGAACTTTCCAGCACTGATTCTCACCGGTCCGCGACGGGCTGGAAAGACAACGCTGCTTCGACGGCTATTCCCGAAAGCTTCTTACTACTTGCTTGAAGACCCAGATATCATTTCCCGTCTGCGCAGTGACCCCCGCACGTTTATCGAAGAAATCAGGCCTCCCGCAATTTTGGATGAGATTCAAAATGTCCCAGAGATTCTAAATTATTTGAGGACTCGAATGGATCATTCGCCGAGGAAAATGGGGCAGTGGTTTCTAACGGGCTCTCAGGAGGCGCCGCTGATGAAAGGAGTATCCGAATCCATGGCCGGTCGAGCGGCGGTCTTTCACCTACTACCGTTTGCCCATAACGAGCACTCCAAGGTTTCATTAATAAAGGGAGGGTTCCCTGAGGTCCTTGCCCGTCCTTCCGTCTCGGCAGTTTGGTTTAGCTCGTACCTGCAAACCTATCTAGAGCGCGATGTGCGTGCCGTTAGTTCAATTCGCGATTTAGCGACTTTTCGACGTTTCTTGGCGCTTTTGGCCAGTCGATGCGGGCAAATCGTCAACCGAACGGACTTGGCGTCAGGTCTTGGCGTATCGGTTCCAACGATCTCCGCATGGCTCAGCATCCTCGAAACAACGTTGCTGATTATTCTGGTACCGCCATTTTATGAGAACTTCGGGAAACGTCTCATCAAATCTCCCAAACTTTACTTCATAGATTCTGGTTTAGCGTGCCACCTGCTTGGAATTGAATCGGAAAAAGCATTAGATCGCTCCCCTTTTCTCGGACCGATTTTCGAAGGCTTTGTAGCCTCCGAAATCATCAAAATCCAAATCAATACCGGCCGACGCAGAGAGCTTTACTATTTTCGCGACCAGCAAGGACTTGAGGTTGATTTCATGGTACCCGGACAGGATCGGAAGGTTAAACTCATTGAGGTCAAAGCAAGTCGAACCGTGACTCCCGAGGCGGCCGAACCTGTCGCCCGACTCACCAGAGCCATGTCGCGCTACCGTACGACCGGCTTTGTCATTCATCGCCCTTCCAAGGACAAGGCTGTGACATTAGCTCTTCGTCCAGGGGTCAAAGCCTTGCCGATCGAGGCCCTGGGATCCGTGTTGGCCTCTTAGGCACTTGGCGCCTTCGACTCTGCGTCTATCTGCGGAAGCAAAGGGCCCATTGGGCGCGTCAAGGGTCACCGTCTCCGAGAAGGACCAGGTTGCCGGAGATCCCCAGGAATTCAAACAAACTGCCATCGAACTGTTCGTTTTATTTTATTCCTCCCTTCCGCATGAGATTCCGACATCGAGGACGACCTTCTCTCGAAAGGATTCGTCGTGCAATTTGGCCAGTTCTAAATTGACATACCGGCCACCCATCGGTACAGTCCTGGGGCATGAAATTAACGAAAATACTCCCGCTTGTTGTTTTTATCCTCGGGCTTTTCACATTTCCAAGTAGCGGGTGGAGCCAAGGGGAAGACGCGGAGCACGTCAAGAGGGGGCAATACCTCTTTGCCGTGGCCGGCGGTTGCGCCTGCCACACCATCCCCGAGAAGACCCCGCACGCGGGGGGCCGCAAGTTCCCCGTTCCCCTGGGGACGGCCTACTCCACGAACATCACCCAGGACAAAGAAACCGGCCTGGGGAACTGGTCCGACGAGGAAATTTACAATGCCATGGTCAAGGGAGTTCGCCCCGACGGGCAGAGGGTGCTGCCCCTGATGCCCTACGAAGCCTATTCCGGCATGGCGGAAGAAGACGTGCGTGACCTGATCGCGTACCTGCGAACCTTAAAACCCGTGCGCCAGGAAAACCCACAGGCCAAGTTCCAGGTCCCCCTCGCCCGCTCCCTGGGGACCCCCCTCTGGCTCATGGTCTTCGGCCGCGTTTTCTCTCCCCCCGCTGCGGCGCCAAAAAGCGGCGTCGAAAGGGGAAAGTATCTCGTCGAGCACGTGGCCCTTTGCGGCGACTGCCACACGCCGCGCAACGCCCTGGGAGTCCCCAACCGTTCCCTGTACCTTGCCGGAACGAAATCGGGTCCTTTCGGGGAGGAAATGCCGAACATCACCCCCGATGAAGAGACCGGCATCAAGAGCTGGAGCAGGGACGAGATTGCCAATGTCCTCACCAAGGGAACCAACGTCCTCCAGGACGAGATCACCGGTCTCATGGCGGAGGTCGTTTTCGGCGCTCCGCTGGGATTCAAGGACATGACACGGGAGGACGCCCTGGCCATCGCGGACTACCTGAAGTCCATCGCGCCCATCAAGAACAAGGTCAGATAACACTATTCAGGCAGCGGGGGGGTCGGTTCCGGTGGGTCGCTCAGGGCTCGACGCTGGCGGGTCTCGCGCCGGTACTGCATCCGGTAGAGCTCCCTGTACAGTCCCTCTTCGGCGACGAGCTGTTGGTGGGACCCCTGCTGCACCACCCTTCCTTCTTCGATGACCAGCAGCCGGTCGGCATTGCGGATGGTCGAGAGGCGATGGGCGATCACAAAGGACGTTCTTCCACGCAGCAGATGGGACAGGGCCTGCTGGATGAGCGCCTCGGTGCGGGTGTCGATGCTCGCCGTGGCCTCATCCAGCACGAGAATGCGTGGATCGGCAAGGACCACCCGCGCCAGGGCGACGAGCTGGCGCTGGCCGAGGGAAAAATTCTGCCCGCGCTCGTAAACGTGCGTGTCGTACCCTACGGGAAGGCGTGCGATGAAATCGTCGGCGTTGGCGAGCCGGGCGGCCTCTCTCACTTCCGAATCGGTAGCCTCCAGACGGCCGAAGCGGATGTTGTCGGCGATGGTCCCCGTGAATAAAAACGGGTCCTGGGGGACCACGCCGACCTGGCGGCGGAGCGACACTTTCGTGACCTCGCGCACGTCCATGCCGTCGATTAATACCCGCCCCTCCTTGACGTCGTAGAACCGGCTGATGAGGCTCGCGATGGAGGTCTTACCGGCCCCGGTGGGACCCACCAGCGCCACCATCTCCCCCGGGCTCACCCCAAAGCTCACATCCTTCAGCACGGGGTGATCGTCGTTATAGCTGAAATAGACATGATCGAAGGCGACTGTCCCCTGGATGGCGGGCAGGGTCACCGCATGGGCGCTGTCGTCCACGTCCACCGGGGTGTCCATTAACTGAAAAATCTTCTCCCCCGCCGCCATGGACTGTTGATAGAGCGTATAGACCATGCTCAACTCGCGGATGGGCTGAAAAAACCTCGTGACGTAGGTGAGAAAGGCAACCACAATCCCCACGGTGATTTTCCCCGAGAGCACCGATGCGGCGCCGAACCAGAGCACGATGGCGGTGGCCAGCGTCGCCAGGAACTCCACCATGGGCGTAAAGGCGCTGCCCAGGGTCACCGCCCTCAAGTTCGCCTCCAGGTTTCCCTGGTTGAGTTCCTCGAAGCGTTGCTGGCTGATTCTTTCCCGGGCAAAGGCCTGCACCACACGCACCCCCGAGATGTTCTCCTGAAGCGCCGCCGCTACCTGGGCAATGGTCTCCCTGGTGCGGAGAAACGCCCGGCGCACGCGTTTGGCAAACACCGCGGTCACGATGATCATGACCGGCAGAACCGTAAAGGTATACAGGGCGAGCGTAGGGCTCATGGCAAGCATAGTGGCAACAATGCCCACCAGGAGCAGCGAGTCGGCGACAACGTTGACAATGCCGTTGGTGAGCAGTTCCTGCAGAATCGTCACGTCGTTGATAATCCTGGAAAGGGTCACCCCCGAGCGGTGGCGGTCGTGGTAACCGATGGGGAGTTGATTGATTTTTTGGAACAGCTGGTCGCGGATGCGTTTCAGCACCCGCTGGCTGACGGCGGCCGTGGTGTAGGATTCGCCCGCCTCGGAGGCCCAGGCGATGAGCAAGGTGAGCGCGTAGCCCAGGGAGAGAAAAGAGAGACCCAAGGCATCCTGGCGCTCCACCAGGTAGTCGTCGATGGCTACCTTTAACAGGTAAGGGCCCACAAGGTGCATCGCCGAAGTCAACGCCACCAGCGAGAGGGCCCAGGCTATGGCGAGCCGGTGAGGCTTGAGATAATCGAGCAATCGCTCAACCACCCGGGGATTGAAGAGCCGGCCGCGGGCCTGGAGAGTCCCCTTGCGCCGAGCCTCTAACCATTTGGTGACGATTGGCCGGGCCATTTACGGATTCTCCTCCATGGACGGCTCCTCGGCCGGCGGCTCCATGGCGGAGAACAGCGCTTCGTCCGCGAGCTGGATGCGGCAAATCTCGCCGTAGAGGCCGTTGGATTCGAGGAGTTCCTCGTGGGACCCTGCTCCCACGATCTGTCCGTGGTCCAGGACGATGATCTGGTCGGCGTCCTGCACTGTCCGCACGCGCTGCGCGATAATAAAGGTGGTCCGGCCCTTCATGAGGACCTCCAGGGCCTCGCGGATCAACGCCTCCGTTTCGGTATCCACCGCGGAGGTAAAATCGTCGAGGATGAGAATTCTCGGGTCCAGCAAAAGCGCTCGGGCGATGGCGATGCGCTGTTTCTGCCCCCCGGACAAGGTAACCCCGCGTTCGCCGACCAGTGTCTCGTAACCGTCGGGACATTCCCGGATGAAGTCATGGGCGCGGGCGGCCCGGGCCACGGCGGCGATCCTCTCCTCGCCAGCGCCGGGGACGCCGAAAGCAATGTTGTCCCGGATGGTGCCGCTGAACAGGGTGGTATCCTGCATGACCATCCCGACCTGGCGTCTGAGCGAGCGGAGTTGAAGGTCCCGCACGTCATGCCCGTCGATAAGCACGCGCCCTTCGGTCACGTCGTAGAATCGCGGGATGAGGTTTACCACTGTGGTCTTCCCCGAGCCCGTGGCCCCGAGAAGCGCCACGACCTCCCCCGGCCTGGCCTTGAAAGTGACCGCGCGCAGCACCGGCAGTCCCGGATAGTACATGCAGGTGACCCGCTGGAAGTCGACTTCCCCCTTGAGGGCGGGAAGAGGAAGGGCGCCGGGCCGGTCCATCACCTCCACCGGCGCGTCCAGGACCTCAAAAATCCTTTCCCCCGCCGCAATCGCCCGCGAAGCCTGTCCGATGAGAAAACCCAGCCGCCGTACGGGGCGAACCAGAAGGAGCAGATAGCTGTTGAACGCCACCAGCTGCCCCACGGTCAGTTCGCCTCGAATGACCAGCAGACCGCCGAACCAGAGCACGATGACCGTGCTGAGACTCGCGGTAACGTCCATCAATGGATTGGTAGTAGATTGCACCCTGGCGGCGGCGAGGTATTGATCGAGCAAGAGATCGTTCTGCCGCAAAAACTTCTTGACCTGGTCCTGCTCACGGGCAAAGGCCCTCACCACCCTGGCCCCGGCCAGGTTTTCCTGAACCATCGAGGCGAGCACTGCCAATTCCTGCTGTGCCTGGCGAAAAAGCGGCCGCACGCGGCGCCCGTAGGTTGTAGCCGCGCGCGCCAGAAGGGGCAACGTGACCAGCGATGCGAGGGCCAGCTTCCAGTTCATATAGAAGAGTATGACGCCGATGCCGAGCCCGATGAAGACAAAATGGGCCAGCTGGATAACTGCCCGGCCGGTAAAATGCCTGAGCTGATCGACGTCGCTGGTTGCCCGCGCCATGAGCTGCCCGGTCTCGGCGCGGTCATGCCAGCTGAAGGAAAGGTGCTGCAGGTGTCTCGCGATCTGGCTCCTCAAGTCATAGGCAACGCCCTGGGCGCTGTACGCGCCCAGGTAACCCTGACCGAATTGGAACAGCCCCTTGACCGCAATGAGTCCGATCATCGTAAACACCGACCAGGCCACCAGCCCCATAGGGTCCGCGCCGGGAGTACATGTCCCCGCCGGGCTACGGGATTCCACCCCCACCCTCATGCCGCAGTCGATCACGTCGCGGATGAGACGCGGAATGCTCAGGTCCACGGCCGTCACGGCGATGAGGCAGAAATAGGCGCCAAGGGTGGCAAGCCAGTACTTCCTAAGGTAACCGAGGATGCGAAGAGCCGTTTCCATGGCCGTTCAGGAGGTTCGCCCAACCCGGTCGAAGGCGTTCGTAGGGCCCTCAGGCTTCTCGTGCGCTTCTTCAAGAGAATCCCCGGTGAGGACCAGGTAGGCGTCTATCAGGCGCTGGGTTCGGAGCATTTGCCGTCTGAGTTGAAGGGCCCGCGCCCGCAGCAGCTCGCGGCCCTGTTGGGTGATTTGATAATAACGGCGGGCGGGGCCGGACACCGGGTTCGACCACCGTGACCGGATGGCACCGGACTGCTCGAGGGCCCGAAGAACCCTGTAGACCACGCCCGGCTCCCTGGCTCTGGTGAAGCCCGCGTTGCCGAGGATGCGAATGAGGTCATAACCATAGGACGGTTCCCGGAACAACTCCAGAAGCAGAAAGGCTTCAAGGTGACGACCCGTGGCCCCCGCCGGGTCATGATCACGCCTTGGATGCCCGGTGGAGCAACCGTTTGAATCGCTAGGTGCAATTTTCATCTAGAACCAAAGGTACCCCAACCCGCAGGCAGCCTCAAGTCCACCCGGAAAAGGGCCCAGATCGCGCCGCGAGTTAGTTGACCGGAAACTTTTTTTATGTCTATATACAAACTTGCTTTTCACGGATCTCCGCGATGTTATTCGACTTTGCCAACGTTCTGGTTTTTCTCATTTTAGGCGCCGCTTTTGTCGGCCTCAATCTCTTCATCGGCCGTTTTTTACGCCCTTCCAACCCGCAACTCCGCAAGCTTTCGACCTATGAATGCGGTGAACCCGCCGCGGGCAGCGCTTGGGTCAATTTCAACGTGCGGTTTTACATTATCGCCCTTATTTTCATTATCTTTGAAGTAGAGATCGCGTTTATCTTTCCCGTGGCGACGGTTTTCCGGCAATGGGTTGAAAGGGGCCACGGCGTCTATGCTTTAGTCCATATTTTTATTTTCATCGGCATCCTTCTTCTGGGCCTGGTCTATGCCTGGAGGAAGGGAGACCTGGAATGGGTGAAAAAATAGCTAGGGAGGCCCAAGGCCGAATCCATGGAAGCCCGTGAAATCTATAACCGATTGAAGCGGCAGTTTCCCGAGGACGTTACCACATTCGACGCCGAGGTCATGGATCCCTGTATTCACGTGCGGGCCTCCGCCGTGGTAGCCGCATGCACTTATCTCCGGGATGAACCGGACATGACCTTCGAGGTCCTTTCCGATCTCACCGCCGTGGATCTTCCCAAGGACGGGAAATTCCAAGTTGTTTACCATCTCTACTCCTACGCGCACCGCCACCAGATCGTCGTTAAAGCGGATGTTCCCCGTGAAGCGCCCCGCATCCAAACCATGGAAAGCGTCTGGAAGGCGGCCAACTGGATGGAGCGGGAGGTCTTTGACCTGTTCGGCATCGATTTCCGGGGCCACAGTGACTTGAGAAGGATCATGCTTCCTGAAGACTGGGTGGGGCACCCGTTGCGCAAGGACTACGTCGAGCAGGAGGAGTACGACGGCATCAGCACGCAGCGCGAGGCGCTGGTTCCGGAAGTGCTTCGCTAGTTCCAGGACGCGAGGAACCCATGGAGGAAGTCACGCAGACGGAAATCAAACCCTTTCACGCCGAGGATATGACCATCAGCGTGGGTCCCCAGCACCCCAGCACCCACGGTGTTCTCCGCTTCGTCGTCAAGACGGACGGCGAGATTATCAGCGAGGCCATCCCTGACGTCGGTTACCTGCACCGCTCCATCGAAAAAATAGGCGAAAAGGTGACCTGGCACGGGTACGTGCCCTACACGGACCGGGCGGATTACCTGGCCGCTATGTTCGCGAACCAGGGCTTTTGCATGGCGGCGGAGAAGCTGGGAGGCGTGGAGGTGGCCCGGCGCGGCGAGTTCTGCAGGGTGATTGCCTGCGAACTCAACCGCATCGCCAGTCATCTCATATCCGTAGGAACCTTCGGGCAGGACATCGGCGCCATCACCCCCTTCATCCACGCCTTGCGGGAGCGGGAGAGCATCAACAACCTGATGGAAGAAATCTGCGGCGCCAGGCTCACCTATAATTACCTTCGCATCGGCGGCGTGGGCTACGACATCAAGGACGAGACCTGCCATCGCATCACCCAGTTTCTGGACCACTTTGAACCCATTGTCGACGAGTACAACCGGCTGCTGACGAACAACAAAATATTCATCGAGCGGCTCGCCAACGTCGCCCCCATCACCCGCGAGGACGCCCTGCAGTACAACATCGTGGGGCCCAACCTGCGGGCCTGCGGTGTTTCGTGGGACATCCGGCGCGACATCCCCTACTCCGTGTATCCGGAGCTGGATTTCAAGATCCCGGTGGGCACCGGAGAGATGGGCGCCCTGGGGGACTGTTACGACCGTTACCTGGTGCGCATGCAGGAGATGATGGAGAGCTGCAAGATCCTTCGCCAGTCCCTGAAGATGCTGCCCAAAGGACCGGCGATCTCCAAGGTTCCAGTGAAGTTCAAGCCGCCCGCGGGGGAGGCCTACGTTCGGGTGGAAGCCCCACGGGGCGACATGGGATTTTACGTTGTCAGCGACGGCAGCGAATATCCTTACCGGGTGCGCATTCGCACCGGCTCCTTCACCGCTATGGGCCTGATCCACAAGCTCAGCCGGGGCATTATGGTAGCGGACCTGATCGCGCTCATTGCCAGTTTGGACGTCGACGCCCCGGAGATCGATCGTTAAAGGAAATGACCCGTGCAATCCCTCGCGGACCAGATTTTTGAAGCGGGTTACCTCCCAGGACTGTCCCGCGAGGCCGTATATGCGGTGGTGATTGTCCTCGTCGCCTTTGCCGTTCTTTCCTTTTTCGTTGCGCCGCTGGCGGGGGTGACCAGCTGGCTCGAGAGACGGGTATGGGGCAGGATTCAATCCCGCGTGGGGCCCAACCGCGTGGGGCCGCAGGGTATCCTCCAGTGGCTCGCCGACGGCATCAAGAACCTCTTGAAAGAAGACTTGATTCCCGCGGCGGCGGACCGCAAGCTCTTCGCCCTGGCTCCCTACGTGGTCTTCATGGGATTTCTGGCCACCTTTGTGGTGATTCCCTTCGGCAGCCGCCTCGTTGTAGCCGACCTGAACATCGGTCTTCTTTATCTCTTGGCCGTGACCTCCCTGGTCGTGGTGGGTATCCTCATGGCGGGGTGGTCCTCCAACAACAAGTGGTCCCTTCTGGGAGGCATGCGTTCAGCGGCCCAGATCGTGAGCTATGAAATTCCCGCCGGTCTTTCGGTATTGACCATCGTCCTACTGGCCGGGACCCTCAGCATGCAAGGCATCATCAGGCAGCAGGGCTGGGCTCCCTGGGACTGGTTTCTGTTTCACAGCCCCTTCACTTTTATCGCCTTTTTCCTGTTTTTTACGGCGGCCTTGGCCGAAGGCAACCGGACCCCCTTCGACATTCCGGAGGCGGAGTCGGAACTGGTGGCCGGTTATGTAACCGAATACAGCGGCATGCGCTTCCTCTTCTTTTTCTTCGCGGAATGGGGCAATCTCTACGTTATCGGCGCCGTGGCCGCTACCCTCTTCCTTGGCGGCTGGCACGTTCCCCCGATCACCGAGAACCCGTTCATCAAAGGGGGCCTGGAGTTTGTGGTCTTCTTCCTCAAGGCCTACTTGTGGGTGTTTGTTGCCATGTGGGTCAGGGGGACCTTGCCCCGGGTGCGCGTGGACCAGTTGATGTCCATGTGCTGGAAGTATATGGTTCCTCTGGCTTTTATGTGTCTGTTCGGGACGGCCGTCTGGATGGTTCTTTGGCCCGGCGGAACCCCGTGGGTGAGCGTCCTGATGTTCCTGATCGGAGTGGGAATCCTGGGGCGTTTTTTCTGGCGCGTGCGGTATCAGATCCGCCATGCAAAGCCGGAAATGTATTGGAACCCGTTTATCTAAAAAGAAGGCCCCGGGTCGTTGTCGATGAGCGCACTGACTGAATACGTCAACAATATCACGGAGACCGTAACCTCGATTTTCGAGGGGATGGCCATTACCTTTTCCCATTTCATGCGCCGCCCCATGACGATTCAGTATCCCGATCGCATCCCCCAACAAATCCAGGATACCCTCCCGCTCAGGTACCGGGGCATCCTGGAGGTGGATATGGACATCTGTACGGGCTGCCTTGCCTGCGAGCGGATTTGCCCGATTACCTGCATTGCCATCGGCATCGAGATGAACAAAGAGACCAAGCAACGGTCCTTCAGCCAATTCGACATCGACATCTGCAAGTGCATGTACTGCGGGCTCTGCGCGGAGGCCTGTCCGACGGGTTCCATCCGCCACAGCCAGGAATTCGAAGGGGCATGTTACAACCCCGCCGGGTTGGTACGCCACTTCGTCACGGAACCCGCCCCCCTCTACAAGCCCAAGAAGGGGGGAGAGACCGAACCGAACATGATTGCCAAAGTCGAGACTGGGAAAAAATATATGGATGAGCTGGCCACCCCGGATGGGGGAGGAGCGGGCACTGAGGAGGGGTAGGTGACTGCCGGCAACGGAGCCTTTCCATAGGCCGCCTTGCCGTGGATCGTTAAGCGTACCTCCCGCGATCGTCCCACAAGGCCTCCGGTCCTTTGGGTTTCCCTAAAACAGAGAGCGGTTCAAATGGACATTTCAATTGGCGCGGTTATCTTTTACTTTGTTGCCCTGGTCCTTGTAGTCTCGGCGGCGGGCGTGGCGTTCTCGCCGAACATCGTTTACTCGGCCTTTTCCCTGGTCGGAACCTTCGGGGGCGTCGCGGGCCTGTACGTCCTTCTGGGCGCCGATTTTGTCGCCGGGGTGCAGATCCTGATTTACGTGGGGGGCATTCTGGTGCTGATCCTTTTCGCCGTCATGCTCACCCACAGGATCAGCGATATCCACCTCAGCAACCGCGCCGTGGGTCGAATCCCCGCGTTTCTCCTTTGCGGCTTTACCCTGGGCCTGCTCGTCATGACGATCCTTAAAAACCCCTGGGTCAAGGCGGAAAAAATCGTCAATGAGCCCACCACGTCCAGGATCGGCGACCTTTTCCTTGGAACCTACCTGCTCCCCTTCGAGCTGGCCTCCATCGTTTTGCTGGTGGCCTTGATCGGTGCCGTGATTATTTCCCGAAAAGAGGTCAGAGAGTAGGAGAGCCGCCCCATGATGGCCATCGGACTGACCCATTACATCGTGATTGGAGCCATCCTGTTTGCCCTCGGCCTTTTCACGGTCCTCACGAGGCGCAATGCCATCAGCGTTCTTATGGGGATGGAGCTGATCCTGAACTCCGCCAACATCAATTACGTCGCTTTTTCCCACTTTAGCAGCGGGCAGATCGACGGCCAGATCTACGCTATTTTTGTGATCATGCTTGCCGCCGCGGAGGCCGCGGTGGGGTTGGCCATTGTTCTCGCCATCTACCAGCTTTTTCACACCATTGACGTGGGGGCGGCCCAGACTCTGAAGGAATAAACGCAAGGCGACCGACTCAACGCGCGAAAGCCGAGGCCTATTTTTCATGGATCAACCCACTGCCGTAGGGTACCTTTACTGGATCCCGCTCCTCCCGCTGCTGGGAGCGGGAATCAACGGGCTCCTGGGAGCAGCCTTGCAGCGGCGCCTTGGCAAAGGCGCTATTACCCTTATGGCCTGCACTCCCGTTTGCCTTTCCTTTCTCATCTCCATCCGGGGCTTTGCCGCCCTGCTGGCATTGGAGCCCGAGAGGCGCTTTCTCATCGACCGAGTCTATTCTTGGGTCGCCATTGGCTCCCTCCAGGTGGACGTGGCCTTCTGGCTCGACCCCCTTTCCGCCGTTATGGTTCTTGTGGTCACGGGGATCGGCGGCCTTATCCATTTCTACTCCATCGGTTACATGCACGACGATGATTCCTACTGGCGTTACTTTGCCTTTCTTAACCTCTTTACCTTTTCCATGCTCCTTCTGGTGCTGGGCGACAGCCTGCTGTTGATGTTCGTGGGCTGGGAGGGAGTGGGACTGTGCTCCTACGCTTTGATCGGTTTCTGGTATCGGGACCACGCCAACACCAGGGCGGGGAACAAGGCCTTCATCGTAAACCGTGTCGGGGATTTCGGATTTCTCCTCGGAATCTTTCTCATCTTCTGGTCCCTGTTCGAGGCCGGGCACGGCACCGTGGTTTTTCGCGAGATCCGGGAGTACGCCCCATTGCTGGCGCAAAAAGAAATCTGGGGCATGGGCGTCGCCACCCTGGCTACGCTTTTCCTGTTTGTCGGGGCCACGGGAAAGTCCGCCCAGATTCCCCTTTACGTTTGGCTCCCCGATGCCATGCAGGGCCCCACCCCGGTGAGCGCCCTGATACACGCCGCCACCATGGTAACCGCCGGCGTTTACATGATTGCCCGCCTCAATTTCCTGTTCTCCATGGCCCCACTGACCCTTGAAGTCATCGCCGTCATCGGCGCCGCCACCGCCCTTTTTGCGGCCACCATCGCTCTCACGCAAAACGACATCAAACGCGTGCTTGCCTATTCCACTATCAGCCAACTGGGGTACATGTTTTTGGCCGCCGGGGTCGGGGCTTACGGCGCCGCCGTTTTTCACCTGGTGACCCATGCCTTTTTCAAGGCCTGTCTCTTTCTCGGTTCCGGAAGCGTGATTCACGCCCTTTCCGGAGAGCAGGACATGAGAAACATGGGGGGCCTCAGGGCCTATATGCCCACCACCTTCTGGACCTTTGCCGTTTCGGTCCTGGCCATCAGCGGCGCACCTCTCACCGCGGGCTTTTTTTCCAAGGATGAGATCCTGTGGCAGGCCTTCAGCAGCACCCATGGCTCGGTTTCCCTTTGGGCGGTCGGCATCCTCACGGCGGGCCTGACGGCCTTTTATATGTTCCGCCAGCTCTTCATGGTCTTTTTCGGCGAGTGCCGGGCGGACCCGCACGCGCGATCCCACCTCCACGAATCGCCCAGGGTGATGACCCTTCCACTTGTGGTCCTGGCCGTGGGCGCGCTCCTCGTGGGGTGGATCGGTCTCCCGGCCATTTTCGGCGGGAGTCTTTTCGAGCACTGGCTGGAGCCCGTGGCCGCAGGGCACGGCGAAGGGCACCATGGCTCTGCGGCTCTGGAATGGGGGCTCATGATTTTTTCCGTGGCCGTGGCGACGGGAGGATTCTTTTTCGCCTACCTGCTCTATTTCCGGCGCAGCATCTCGCCCGACCGGTTTTCCTCTTTTGCCGGCGGCTTACCCTACCGGGTGCTGTACAACAAATACTACGTCGACGAGATATACGCTTTCGTCTTTATACGGGGAACCTTGCTCCTTGCCCGCATGGGAGCCGCCTTCGACCGGTACATCATCGACTTCATTGTGGACGGTTCGGCCAGGACGACAACCTTTGTCTCGTGGCTCAACGGACTGTTCGACAACTATGTGATCGACGGCATTGTCAACCTGGTGGCCAATGTCACCTTCGCTTTTGGCAACCGCCTGCGGAAAGTGCAAACGGGAAACATCAACAGCTATCTCTACGTCATTCTCGGCGCCATGGCTCTTGCCATATACCTCAATTGGCGCTACTGGAGCTAAGGCGCATAGGAGATTTCAAAAGATGACCGACAACGTGCTCACCCAGATGGTTTTCTTCCCCTTGGCTGGAGCGGCAGTGGTCCTTCTCTTGCCGTCCAACCGCCCTAACCTGATTCGTTGGGTGGCGGCCCTTTTTACCGTGCCGCCTCTACTCCTGGCCGTATGGCTATTTGCGAACTTCGACCGTTCGGTGCCGGGCTTGCAATTCGTCGAAAAGGGAACCTGGATACCCGATTACAATATCCATTACTTTGTCGCCGTGGATGGGATCAGTGTCTCCATGGTGCTGCTCACGGCCCTGATCTCCTTCATATGTATCTTTGCTTCGTGGGGCATCGATAAGGCCGTCAAAGGGTACTTCTCTCTTTTTCTACTCCTGGACACGGGCATGATGGGGGTATTCGTGGCCCTGGACTTTTTCCTGTTCTACATTTTCTGGGAGGTGATGCTGCTCCCCATGTACTTTCTCATCGGCATCTGGGGCGGCCCGCGTCGAGAATACGCCGCCATCAAGTTTTTTCTCTATACCCTGTTCGGCAGCGTCCTCATGCTGCTCGCCATCCTGGCCCTCTACTTTACCAGCGAGCCGCACACCTTCGACATGACCCAGTTGATCGCCCAGAACAACCGCTATGGCCTGGCCGTGCTGTCCGTCTGGCCCTTCAAGCAGTGGGGTTGGGGTTTCCAACACGTGGTCTGGATGGCGCTTTTCATCGGTTTCGCCATCAAGATACCCGCTTTCCCCTTTCACACGTGGTTGCCCGACGCCCACGTGGAAGCGCCCACCGCCATCTCCGTCATCCTGGCGGGGGTTCTCCTCAAGATGGGAACCTACGGTATCCTCCGGGTCAACTTCGCGATGCTGCCCGCGGCCACGGCGGACCTGGCTTTTTACTTTCTGGGGGCGCTGGGTGCGTGGAACATCATCTATGGAGCGCTTTGCGCCATGGCGCAGAAGGATCTCAAAAAACTCATCGCCTATTCCAGCGTGAGCCACATGGGTTACGTGATGCTGGGGATGGCCACCCTTACGCCCCAGGGAATCAACGGCGCCGTCCTCCAGATGTTCAACCATGGGACCATCACCGGCATGCTCTTCCTTATCGTCGGCGTCATTTACGACCGGGCGCACCACAGGGAAATCGACGGCTTTGGAGGCATCGCTGCAATCATGCCCCTTTACACCGGCGTTACGGCTCTGGCCTTTTTCGCCTCCATGGGACTCCCTGGCCTGTCGGGCTTTATCTCCGAGGTGCTGGTACTTCTCGGGGCCTGGCAAAAGTATCCGATCCTGGCCATTGTCGGCGCCAGCGGCGTGGTCTTGACCGCGGGGTATCTCCTGTGGACCATTCAACGCGTGTATCTGGGTCCCCCCAACGAAAAATACCTGGGTTTGCCCGACATCAACGGTCGCGAAATGTTCACCCTGGTACCGCTCGGGATCATCGTGGTCATCCTCGGCATCTATCCCCATGCCGTTCTCGATCTCTTAAGCGCCTCGTTGAATCAACTCAATGCGATGGTGATTCCGCATCTCTCGTAGATCGTCGCCATGGACCTTGCCAATTTAGAAAGCCTCAGGTTTTTCTATCCCGAGTTGATCCTGGCGGGGACCGTCCTGATCGTGAGCCTCCTCGATCTTTTCCTCAAGGGCAAGAAAACCCTGCCGTTGTTTGCCGCGGCCGGCGCTCTTCTTTCTCTGTGGGCGGCCCTTGCCCTGAGCGGGGCACCCGGGGGCCGGCTATTCTACCGCATGATCACCCTGGACGGCTTCAGCCTTTTCTTCAAGGTGGTCCCCCTGGTAGCGGTACTGCTGGTTATCTGGATGTCGGTATATTCCCGGGAGATTCGGCAAGTGAACCAGGGGGAATACTACACGGTCCTGCTGGCCTCCACCCTCGGCATGTTCTTCATGGCCTCGTCGAACAACCTGCTGATGGCGTATCTCTCCCTGGAACTTGTCAGTCTGACGTCTTACGTCCTCACCGGGACCCTCCCCCACAACCGCCGTTCCAGCGAGGCGGCCCTGAAATACCTGATCTATGGAGGCGTGGCTTCAGGCAGCATGATTTACGGCATGAGCTGGGTATACGGCATGACGGGGAGCCTCGAGTACGCGCGCATCAATGAGGTCCTGGCGGGCGGAACTGCCAACCCCGCGGCCCTGTTCATCGCCTTTGTCCTTATCTTGGCCGGTTTCGGCTATAAGGTTGTCATCGTCCCCTTTCACATGTGGTCTCCGGACGTCTACCAGGGCGCCCCGACGCCCGTTACCGCCTTTCTCTCCGTGGGATCCAACGCGGCGGGGGTAGCCATCATGATCCGCTTCTTTTTTCCCGCCATCTCTCAACCCGGGGACGGGGGCGACTGGATCTCTACCGCTGGAGTGGAGTGGCCGCGGCTCTTGCTCATCGCCAGTATGGTCACCATGACGGTGGGGAACCTTTGCGCCCTGAACCAGCAAAACGTCAAACGCATGCTCGCTTACTCCGGGATTGCCCATGCCGGCTACGTTCTCATGGGTCTCGTCGTGCTGAACAACGATGGGCTGGCGGCCACGCTCTTCTACATCGTCGTTTACCTGCTCATGAATCTCGGCGCTTTTTTGGTCGTCATGATGATCTCCAACGCCACGGGGAGAGAGGACATCGAAGGTTACCGTGGCCTTGCATGGCGGGGCGCCGCCTTTCCCGCCGTTTGCATGGCGGTTTTTCTTTTTTCGCTCACCGGACTACCGCCCATGGCCGGATTCATCGGCAAACTGCTGCTCTTTGCCGCCGTCATCAAGGAGCACTTTTACATGCTGGCGGTGGTGGCGATTATCAACAGCGTGATTTCGCTCTACTACTATGCCCGCATCGTCAAGACCATGTTCCTCGACTTCCCCGCCGAGGACGACGGGGAAGTGGCAGTGGCGCGGAGCACGTTTCCCCTGCTGGTGGTGCTTGCGCTACCCACCGTGCTCTTCGGCATCTATTGGCAGCCGCTCGTCCAGTACACGAACCAGTCTCTCAGCTTTTTCATTAGATAGGATATCAGGGTTTTACGTCGTCGCGCGGCAAAGCGACGGTAGCAGCCGCGCTCCGTGCCTTACGGGCCCGCGCGCTCAAAGGGATCCAGGGGGAACTCTCCGGAGCACAGCGTTTTGTGCCCGTCCACGAATCGCACGGCTTTGACCCGGCTTTCCAACGCGTCCGGGCCGCTCCAACCGCAACCCCGAAGCACAACGTATTTGCTCAAGGCCTCGGCCGCTGTCGCCGACGGCGCGACGACACTAGCCCGAACCCTTTCGGTTACAGGCATTCCGCTCCGGGGGTCGATCAGGTGTCCGTACCTTTTCCCCCGGATTTCAAAGTACCGGCCCAAAGCATCGGAGGCGGAAAAGGCCGAATCTTTCAACCGCACTACCCCCAGGGGTCGCCGGTCGTGAAATCGCAGAAGGAGCTTCCAAGCGGGCCGACCGGGCGGTGAACCGAGGGCGTAAACGCTGCTCTGGCCGAAATTGACCAGACCCGCCCGGATGCCGGATGACCTGAAGGACTCAACCATCCGGTCCACGGCGTATCCTTTACCCAGACCGCCGGTGTCGATCCTGGCGCCCGCCTGGGCGAGTTCCACTTGGCCGTCTCCATGGAACAACACCTGCGCCATGCCCACCCACCGCAGCGCTGCTTGGAGTTCTGCATCGGTTGGGGTCTCCTTTCGCACCCCGGCCGAGCGCCAGAGCTCCAGGAGCGGTCCGATGGTCGGGTCAAAGGCGCCCTGGGTTCGCGCCCTCCACTTCTTTGCCTGCAAGAGGAAATCGTAGAAGTCCGGGGAGACACGCATTCGTCCGCCGCCGCCCATGCCATTAAGCCGGCTCACCTCGCTGTCGTCCTTGTAGTTGCTCAAGACCCCGTCCAGACGCTCTGCCAGGGCGAAGGCTTTTTTGAGCAACCGGCGTGCCCCGGGCTCGTCGTAGTGATAAACCGTGATGTCCAGAAGAGTCCCCATCACGTAGCGGACCTCACGGTAGCGCTGGAGGGACTGGAATGATTCGGCGCAAGCTGAAGGGCCCCCTAAAACAGGGAGAAGTAGGTAAGCAATGATGGGAAGGAATTTTATTGGGATTTTTCCCCTTCTGAGTAGGCGTTCGTTGCGTTGATAAAGACCGCGACCGTAACAGCGATGACCAGAACGGCCAAGGTCCCCTGGAGTAGGACAAAGGAGGCGATCTTCAAGTAGGCAAAGAGTGGATGGACAAAACGAACCAGCCAACCGCTCGCCTCATTGCACAGGGCCGCTACGAAGGAAAGGAGAATTAACCAGAACTTAATCTCGACTCGCAGAGGCACAAAGAGGACCAGGTGCGTAAGGGTAAGGATCAACACGCCCATGGAGAAAAGGTGGAAGTGGCTGACTTCCAGTAGCCCTTGATAGCTGCGCGGCTGGTGAAACTTCTCCTCCGATCCGCGATAATACTCCACCACGGATTCATACGTGAGTCCCATCTTGTGAAAATAGAGCAGGGCATTGGTGACCCAGAACAGGGCAATGTAAAAGAGAAAGATGATGATGATCAGTTTCAGGAGAGAGTTCAGCCGCCATTCTCCTGTCACGACAAAACGCATTTATCTCCTCCCCTGGACAAGGATCTGAAAAAGGGCCAGCACCTTGCGTACCCCCTGACTCACCGCCTGAACCGTGAGTGTTGACCCGAGAATGCCGGCGATGTCCCGCCCCGGTTGAAGCTCGGCGGGAGGGCCCTTCCCTTCGAACTGACGCAACCATCGATTCGAAGGGAGGTAGTCCAGTGGTTCATGAAAGGCCAGGACCACCGTGGACCGCACCTCGCCGTCTGGAGACAGCACGACAAGGATGGATTCCGGCATGGTCCGTACGGTGTGAGACTCAATGGCGGCGTACCCGACAATCTGCCCGTCCTTCCATCCGGCGTACAGGGTAAAGAGCTTCGAGTCGATGGGCGCCCGCGCCAGGCGTTCTGCCCGGCTGTGCTCGGCATCGCTCAATATAAAGGTGCGAGTCTCAACGCGGTCAGCTTCCGGGAAGGCAAGCTCCAGGGCCTCGTCCTTGGCGTAGAAGACCTTGCCATGGCTTGACATGGGGCTGAGCAAGAGCGAGCCCAGCCCCAGTGCCAGCAGGCCAAAGGCACCCCTAGAACGCAAAACCCAGACCCAGGGCAAATTCATCGGCAATATTCGTAGGCCCTTTGGTATCAAAGTTACGGTAATCGAGCTTTAGTATCACATTGGAGATAGGTTTATAAGAGAGACCCACCGTATAGAGATTTACATCCTTGCCCTCCACCCGCGCGAATCCGGAAGGGACTTCAGCCTGGGTATCAAAGCTCTCGAACCGGAAGTATGGAGCAAGATAGTGCCCAGTTCCTGGAAAGAGGGAGGGGAGGAGGTTATAGGCGGTCTCCACGTACCATCCATAAAAACGCTCTGGAATCGTCTCTCCCAAACCAGAGCTCAGAGTTCCGGCATCGTCGATATGCCCCCACGAACCCAAGGCCCTCAATTCCAGCTCGCGGAATTTGTACTGGCCATGGATCTCCCACAGGGTAGTGAAGGCATCAGGTTTTTTGCCGCCGATGGTCTCATTCTGACCAGAGTTCCCGAGCCATAGCGACCCACCCAGAAAAAGCCCTGGAACCGGACTCGGCGTATAGTCCAGGCGAGCCGTCCAGGCTACATCCTCAATGAGGGCCTCGTTTCCTTTCTGCCGGCTACTCCGAAGCGGGCTTGATGCTCCGAAACGTTTGCCCCTCAGACCATTCATTAGATAAGTGCGATACTCAAGGTCGGAACCCAGTCGACCGAACAACCCCACACCCATCTCCCTCCAGGTGGAAGGAATGATTCTCTGTTCCACCTCGGGCCGCCTCACGCCGTGGAAATAGGGAGGCTCGTGGATCTCGTTGATAAAACCCATGGGGACCAGCAGGAGTCCCCCGCGAGCATTCACCTGCTCAGAAAAGAGAAAATCCAGATAGGCAAACTCCACGGAGACTTCGCCGCCCGCGTGTTCCCATTCAATCTCGGAGTTCATCAGAATCCAATCGTTAAACTTGTAGCCGACATAGGTCACGAAACGGAGCATATCGGCCTGGTCTTTGTTGCCGTCGATATCGTGGATGAATTTCCGGTACGTAGCCTCTCCATAGGCGGCCAGCGAGAGTCCATCTTTAACGTGATAGACGCTGGAAGCGGCGGGCCCGAGGCCGTATTCGCTCTTAAGCTCCGCTTTCTCGGGGAGAAAGCGAGCTAACCTGCTCTTTTCCACCTCACCGGCGAGCGTTGAGGTCTTCTCCTCCAGCTCTTTGGTCTCTTGCTTCCTTTGTTTTTCCTCTGCGGCCTGCTTCTCCTCAAGTCTTTCCAGCCTCTGCCGTAATTCTCTTATCTCCGCCGCCGTTCCCGCCTGCTGGGAAAAGGAACCAGTTGGAAAAGCTAAAATCAAGACCAAGACCAATAAAAATCGACCCATGATAGTTTCTTCTTTCCTTTATAAAAGATTTTCTATTTCATTACTGAAAAGATTATTATTTGTCAAGACGAAACTCATTTGTACAGCCTGCTGTTGAGTGTTCTGCCAGTGGGACAGGCCTTTCCATGGTTATTTCCCAGGCCCTGTGGTAAGTTGAATTCGCTTTTAAGTGGTTGGAATTATGGGTTTTTTTCAGGAGGTGCTTTATGAAGGCTGACCTGCGGGTGATTCAGGTATTGACCAGGTGCTCTGTAAGGAGTTGACGGGGATCAACCAGTATTTCATCCATGCCAGGATGTGCCAGAACTGGGGGTACGAGGTCCTCCATCAGTTCAACTGGAAGGAGTCCATCGAAGAGATGCGACACGCGGACAAGATCATCGAGCGCATCCTGTTCCTCGAGGGAATGCCGAACGTGGCGGGTTACGATAAGATCACCGTGGGGAGAACGGTGAAGGAGCAGCTCCAAAACGACCTGGCTCTGGAAATGGCGGCATTAACCGTCCTGAAGCCGGCAATCAAGACTTGCCTGGAGCTAGGGGACGACGGCAGCCGGGAACTTCTCGAACATATTGTCCAGGATGAGGAGCACCATGTGGATTGGCTCGAGGCCCAGCTCCATCTGATCGGGGAGATGGGTTACGAGAACTATCTGGCCCAGCAGATTTATAAAAAGGCCTAGGAGCGATTCGGAGAAAGGCCCCTTTTCGGCGCAAGGACGAGGAACCATAGGAGGGAACCCAAAAAGAGAAGCACCATAACTGCCTGAATCAGCAACCCCTCTGCGTTGGGATAAATACCGAGGGTCGGGACGGGGGTCAGGTCGACCGGAGTCTCGTGCAGTAATGCCACCTGCTGCAAGCGGTAGACTCCTTCTCCCGCCAGCACGATGGCCAGCGCGTAAAGGAGCCCGCTGGTGAGGCCGAAGAAATAGCGCAGCGGGACCTTCAGGCCCAATTTGAAGATCGCGTAAACAACCACCGCTAGCACAGCCAAGCCGAGAATAAAGCCCAACCATACATAGGCCTGTTGCGAGCCGCTTTGAATGATTAGAGCCTGGTAAAAAAGCACGGTTTCGAAGCCTTCCCGGTAGACCGCAAGAAAAGCGACCCCGGCCATGGCCGTCATGTGTCCCGTGGACAGGGCGGTTTGGATTTTGCTCCGGATATAGTCCGCCCATTTTTTCGCTTCCAGCTTGGCCAGCAACCAGTAGCTCACGTAGAACAGCGCCGCCGCCGCCGCCAACGAGGCTATCCCCTCGATCAATTCCCGGTTGGAACCGCTGACGGCGATGAGAAATTCTGCGATCACCCAGGTTGCAAGACTCGCCACAATGGCCCCGATCCAGCCCAGGTGAACATAGGTGACGGCCGTTGGCTGTCCGGTGGAGCGAAGAAAGGCGAGAATCGCGGCTACGATGAGGGCGGCTTCCATTCCTTCTCTCAGGATGATGATGAACGAGTTGACAAAGGAAACGTAAGGACTGGGCGCGCCCTCGATCATTTCGCTCTGCGCCTGCTCCAGCTGCGCCCGAAGTTCCTCCAGAAGTGCTAGGCTTTTCGTCTCGTCCTTGTCCTTAAGGGCCCGTCGCGTGGTCAAGAACATTCTCTCGATGCGGACCATCCTTTCCGGCTGGCTGGCCTGGAGCTCCGGCTCGGCGAGTTCAAAGCCTTCGAGGTACCCCTCCAAGAGCACCTGATACGCTTCCTCGACCTTCCCGGCGCGGACCAGATCGATGCTTTTCCCAACCGACGCCATGGCATAGGGCAACGGCGCCAGCCCCGGTTCCTTCGTAAGATCCGTGCGCAGGAAAGCCAGCACCGACTGCCGCTCGTCCGGGGCGGCGATCCCCGCGCCGGTCAGCCTCTCCAGGAGATCTCCATCGGAAAGCGAGGAGAGAACCTTTAAATCTCTCAGTTCCTGACTCAGCCCTTCGCGCCAAAGGCCTCTGCCTCTGTCCGCATCGCCCCGGGAAAAACGCAGGGTGAAGGGGTAAAATGCCAGGTGCCAACGATCCTCCTCGCTCAGGGCATCAAAGGAAGCCATGGCGGTCCCCGTGATGCCGAAGGAGAGGACGTTGAAGGCCTTGAACGGGGAAAGGTTCTCCATCACCGAGGCATCCCGAAAATTCGTCGGCGGCGGCTTTAAACCGCGGGCCAGGGGCGTTTGCGCCCTGCCGTCGACCCCGTGACAGGCAGCGCAGTTCTCATGGTAAAGGGTCTTGCCCCTCTCCAGTGAGGGGGAACTTAAAGGAAAAGTCGTAACCTGGTATGCGGTCACCGTTGCGTCTTTGATTTCCTTGGCAAGGGCCGCCACGTCCGATGGCTCCGCCCTGTTTTCGATCAGGTCCCGTAGGCGCTGGAGTCTCAGTCGAATCAACTCCGCCTCAGCGGAACCTGCTTGAGACGTTGTTAGCGAATCGAACAGCGACGTCGCGTCCGCAATAAAGGCCTGCATCTCCTGGTACTCATCGGGGTTGACGACCGCGCCATCTTTGACCGCTGCGGCGTAGTCGCTCCCGATGTAGTCCACGAGGAGTAGAAAGCGGCGGACATCCTGGGCCCATAACGGTGAGGCAAAGAGGATCAACCATAACGCCGCCGCGACGACCCATGAAAGCCGCCTCGTCCAGGGCGGCCTCGATGATGGGAGTGCCCGCGCGCCTCTTGGCTTGATATTTGACCGGACCTGGAATATGCTCTCGTAGTTCTGCAACGTATTTAATTCTGTCTAAACAATTTTAGTTCAGTGGCTGAATCCTACACATTCGACTAGGCGAAAGCAACCCATTTGTCAATGGCCATGGAATTACATGAAGTTACCTCCGTAATTGAGGATTATTTAAAGGCAATCTACATCCTGACTGAGGAAGGACAGCCCGTCATCGCCGCCAGGGTCGCCGAGGAGATCGGCGTTTCACCCTCCACTATGTTCAGCGCTTTGCGCCGTCTGGAAAAAGACGGCTACGCCAAGGTCGAACGGCGCAAGGAAATCCATCTGACGGCCAAGGGGAAGAAGGTTGCGGAGACCATCCTGCGGCGCCATTTCTTGACCGAACGCCTGCTCACAGATCTCCTCGGGCTGGACTGGGTCAGCGCGCATCAAGAAGCGCACCGGTTGGAACATGCGATTTCTCCCCTCGTGGAGAAACGGTTGGCAGAAATCCTGAGCCATCCCACCACGTGCCCGCACGGGAATCCCATCCCCAGTGAGAACGCGGTTTCCAAGCGACCCAGGGGGGTTCCCCTCCATTCCCTCTCCGGCGGCCGCGCGGTCACCCTCCAATGCATCAGCGAGATGGGAGAGCGGGATCCCCGATTGCTCCGCTTTCTGCTCGAGCACGGGCTCGTGCCCGGCGCAAGCATCGAGATCCTCGAGGTCGCTCCTTCCCTGGGAATCATGAATCTACGTGTGGGAAAGGACGAGTTCTCCCTGGGGATCGAGGCCGCCAAGAAGCTCCGGGTCCAGTGAAATCCAGCCAACCCCCTGTCTCGGGAGCGCCCCCCGGCGGCCCGGGGACTCGCTTAATACCGCTATAACAGGACGTCTCTGATTTCCGGAGGAACGGCGGCCGGATCGGGCACCGAACGCAGGATTTCTCCCGTCAGGAGATCCACCTGATCCCGGACGGACAAGTCCCGGTCGAGAATGATGAGTTTCTTTTCCTTGAGGCGACAGCTCCCGCTCAAGACACGGTAACCCACCTCGCGCAATAGCTTTTCAGTGCGCACCTCGATTTGCAACAGCGTGGCGCAACGGATGAGCTCTTCCAGCCGCGCCTGGGGTTTTCGTGTCGACCGGGTTTTTTTATCCTTGCCTTCCATGGTTGCGCCGGTCCTCATTATGACCTATGCATCGTAGCGTGTAAAGTCTTCCTTTCCAGCCCGCTCAATAGCCATTGAAAAAAACCTGTGTGCTGGTATTTTGGCCTCAGCTTGAGAGCAGGCGATCTCACCGCGCCGGCCGGGGAAACGTATCTCGCCACCCGCGACAATGGTATAATGTACTGTCGGCGCCGCTCAGCGGGCTCCGGCCGTGGTTAAGAATTCGAAATCTCTGTTCTCAAGGAGGGTCTCTATGATCAAAAACGTTCTTGTGCCCATCGACGGTTCGGACCACTCTCGCGCCGCCATCGACTGCGGCATATGGTTTGTGGAGCACTTCCAAGGCACTCTCTTCGGCCAGCACGTCATCGACACGGCCTCCATCGAGGGCACCTTCTTTCACGACATCTCGGGCTCCATGGGCTTCGAGCCTTACCTGGACTTTACCACCAAGATGCGCGAGGTACTGGAGGAGCGGGGGAAAGGGCTGCTGGAAGAATTAGGCGAGCGCTGCAGCAATCAAGGGATTCGCTGCGAGACCTTTCTCGACATGGGCATCGTCCCCAACGAGATTTGCGAAAGGGCCAAGGTCGCGGACCTGGTGATTTTAGGCCGCCGGGGAATCAACGAGGAGTTTTCCACCGGACTTTTGGGAAGCACTTCGGAGAGCGTGACGCGGAAATGTCCCCGGCCCGTGCTGGTGACCACAAATAAATTTAAAGCCATCCAGAACCCCCTGCTCGCCTACGACGGGAGCCAGCGGTCCAGCTCGGCCATGGAGTCCGCAGCCGAGTTCTGCAACCAGCTCCACCTTCCCCTCACCGTGCTGTTCGTTCCCAGGGAAGAGGGGCTGGAGGAAAAAGTTTTTCAGGAGGCTCGCTCCTATCTGGGTTCCTACGGCCTGGACGTGCGCTACGAAACCGCAAAGGGCTACCCGGAGCAGCGGATCGTGGAACATCTTCGCGACTTGAACTACGATCTCCTCTTTATCGGCGCGTACGGCCACCGGCGCATCATTGAACTCGTCCTGGGAAGCACCACCGAGTACGTGCTGCGCAACAGTCCGTGCCCGATCTTTCTCAAGCGCTGAAATTCTCATAGCGGAGATCCACAGGGACAATGAAATACCGCGCCGCAGCCATTCAGATCCTCGCCTCTTCGGACAAAGGAGCCAATCTCCAGGAGGCCGAAGGATGGGTGTGCCGGGCCGCGTCTGAAGGAGCCGAGCTGGTGGCGCTGCCCGAGGTGTTCAGCTATCGCGGGCCTGGGGAAAGGGCCGCCGCGGAAACCATCCCGGGACCGACCTCCCGCTGGATGAGGGCACTTGCCTCCGAACTCGGCATCCATTTCCTGGCCGGCTCCATCCTGGAGGCCGTGCCCAACGAGACGAAGGTTTACAACACGAGCCTCCTCTTCAGTCCCGAAGGAAAGCTTTTGGCCCGATATCGAAAGATTCACCTGTTCGACGTCCAGGTCGGCGATCAGGTGTGCGTGTCCGAGTCGGCGACCAGAATGGCGGGACAGGAGGTCGTGGTAGCCCAGACCGATCTCTGCCCTATGGGCCTGACCATTTGTTACGACCTGCGTTTTCCTGAGCTTTTCCGGCATCTCGTGGAACGTGGCGCAGAGCTCATCTTTGTCCCCTCCGCATTTACCGCGGTTACCGGGAAGGCGCACTGGGAGTCCCTGCTGCGCGCACGGGCTATCGAAAATCAGGTTTACATCGTTGCCCCGGACCAGTGCGGTGAGGCCCCCAACTCCATCGCCACCCACGGCCATACCATGATCGTGGATCCCTGGGGGAAAGTCATGGCCGAGGCGTCGGACGGTCCCGGGCTTGTCAGTGCCGATATCGATCTCGAATACCTCGCCAAGGTACGCCGGGAACTGCCCGCCCTGTCCCACCGCCGCCCATTTTTAACCAACGGCATTTCTTTCCAGTCGCAAAAATAGTTCTTGGCCTGGGGCAAGAGGGGATGCCCGTTTGGTTGTCGACGGTGGCCATGTTACATTGCCCTGCCCGGAGGTTAAATTCACCCCATGGCATGGACACAGAACCCTATAGGCCTGCTCGGCTGCGGCAGCATTGGTTCCACCATCGCGCAGGCATTGGGGCGCGACGCCTCGCTCAACGCCCGGCTCGTTGCAGTCTATGACCGGGAAGGGGAAAAGGCCCTGCGCCTGACGGAGAAGATCGCGGCGGAGGTGTCGGTGGCCTCGTCCTTCGACGAGTTTTTGACCCTGCCTTTCCAACTCCTCGTAGAATGCGCCTCCCAAAGTGCGGTACGGCAACACGCCGAGCAGGCACTTTTGTCCGGCAAGAACCTGGTCATCATGAGCGTCGGGGCCCTCATGGACGGCGCCTTCATGAAACGATTGCAGGTGACGGCAGCCGAGACCTCCAGAACCATTCACACTCCTTCGGGGGCGATCGGGGGCCTGGACCTTCTGCGCGCCGCCGGGGAAGGAAAGCTCCACAGCGTGAGGCTCACGACCCGCAAACCCCCCATGGCCTATCACGACGCTCCCTATTTTACACGGCAGGGCACCTCGCCCGGCGAGATCCGTGCTCCGGTCACGCTGTACGAAGGACCAGCTGAGGAAGCCGTCAAGTTGTTCCCGGCCAACGTCAACGTTGCGGCAGCCCTCAGTATGGCTGGACTCGGTGGACGGGCAACCCACGTAAAAATCGTTGCGGACCCCGGTCTCAAGGTAAACGTCCACGAAATCGAAATCCGGGGGGATTTCGGCTCCGCGACGATAACCGTTCAAAATACACCCCATCCCGACAACCCTGGAACCAGCACCCTCGCCGCATTCTCGGCCATCGAGACCATCCGTAGAGCCTGCGCCCCGGCAGGGTCCTTTTTCCCTTAACCGGCGGGACCTTAAAAGACCGGGAACGAGTCACCGTAAGTTACAAGCGGCACCTCCTCCGGCCGTGATTAATGGCAAGCCATTTGCCTAAAGTTTAGTCACACAGCGAACAACAAACAGGCAAAAGGTTTACGGCAACCCGTCTTCTCTTTTTTCCATTTCCAAATTTCTTAAAGAAAGCCCGCCTACTGCTAAAACGAGACTGTCTTGCCAATGCTGGTACGAACCTTGCCGAGCCAAACCGTCATAAGGTCTGATCCATTTTTTCTCTCTTCATTCAAAGGAGTTCCTATGAAGATGGTGGAAGCGATTATAAAGCCCTTCAAGCTGGACGCGATCAAAGACGCCCTGGCGCAGGCGGGCATTCAGGGCATGACCATTACGGAAGTTAAAGGTTTCGGCCGCCAAAAGGGGCACACGGAACTCTACCGCGGCGCGGAGTACTCCGTGGATTTACTTCCCAAGGTCAAAATCCAGGTCATGGTCTCGGACGACGTGGCAGCGAAAGTCGTGGAAGTCATCGCCGATGCCGCGCGCACCGGGAAAATCGGAGATGGAAAGATTTTCGTGCTTCCCGCGGAGGAAGTGATCCGCATCCGAACCGGGGAGAAGGGAACCGACGCCATATAGAGCGCGATTTTAAAAGCCCAAGGAGGACAACCAATGAACCGACAGACACAAAATCGGATTTGCGCGGTCCTGATTCTGGCTTTTGTTGTGATCGCGCTTCTACCCGCCCTGACCGCCGCTACGACCAATCTGGCGGCCGCTGCCGGAGCCGTAGGCGCAACCATCGTCTCCTGGATAGTTTTTGGAAAGCCTGACCTTTCAATGGCCCTCAACGGAACGCTGGCAGGTCTGGTAGCCATTACCTGCTCCTGCGCCTTTGTGGATCCCTGGGTGGCCATCGTCTTTTCCGGTTTCGTCCCGGGCGTCGTCGTGGTTCTATCCGTCCTGATGTTCGATAAAATCAAGGTTGACGACCCGGTGGGAGCGATTTCGGTCCATGCCGTTTGTGGCGCGTTGGGAACCGTACTCTTGGGATTTTTTCACAACACCCAGGGCTTGTTTTACGGCGGCGGAACCAGTTTTCTGTTTGCGCAGATTATTGGAGTCGTAAGCGTATTTGCCTTGTGCATGGTGGGTGGTTTCATTCTCTTCGGTTCGATCAAAGCCGTGGTGGGGCTCAGGGTTTCACAACAGGAAGAGATCGAAGGCCTGGATATCAACGAACATGGAAATATCACCTACCCGGATTTCGTCCTGGTGTCTTCCGGAGGTACGCGCGCGGCGCCGCGCGCAATGCACGAGTAGGCGGACACCTGGGGGGTCAGGAGTAAGAACTGAGGCCACGGTGCAAGATGTTCTGGTTCTTCAGCACGATCCTGCCGAGGGGATGGGAACCTTTGCGGAGGTCGTGGAGAGCAAGGGGGTTAGTTTTCGCCATATCCAACTCTTCGAAGGGGAACAACCCCCGGAGGACTGCACGCAGGCTAGAGCGTTGATTCTGCGAGGGGGGCCCATGAGTTCCCGGGAGGAGGATCGATACCCTTACCTGAAATGGGAAAAGATCCTGATAAAAGAGGCTCTGCGCTCAGGAACACCGTTACTGGGGATTATGCTTGGGCGCGCAGTTAATCGCGGCCGCTGCAGGGGTGGAAGTTTTCCGGGAAAATCTCCAAGAAAACGGATGGTATCCCATCTCATTGACCACCAAAGAACAGTTGATCCCCTGCTGGGACGGCTACCCGAAAAACCCATGGTCTTTCAGTGGTATCGAAGGGGCTTTGAATTGCCCCCGGGGGCCCGACGGCTGGCCTGTTCAGCCGCCGACCCTAACCAGGCCTTTCGGTTGGGGCGCAATACCTACGGTCTGCAATTTCACCTGGAGGTAACCCCCATGATGGTGGAGCAATGGATGCGGCTCCGCCGGCAGGAATTGCCCGGGATGGGTCACTTTGTCCCTGCCAAGATACTGGCGGACACCCGTTCTTACGCTGGAGCCTTGAGGCGTTGTGGCGAGCGGTTCTTCGCTGAGTTCCTCGGAAGAACGGCCGCAGCCAGGGTCCTGGGGGGGAAAACCGTCAAACCTAGTCTATGAATTAGGCCGTGGGCTCCCATTGGGCGCATCCCCGTACTGCATTCTGGCCGGCCGTGTCGCTGGTGCGTCCTAGGTGCCCGCTTCTTGGGCAGGTTCTGACAACGAATCAGCCATTCTGGGATGTGCCAGGGCGAAAAGGAGGCGACGACAGGTGGAATTTCAAAGCCGATGGGATGGCATGGAACTTGCTTTCTCAACCCGTGTGTGCAAGCCGAAGGCAAGGCTGCTTTCGGCAGTTCAAAGCAAAGGCGCTTACCTGATAAAGGTGCAGCGCCTTTTTTTCTTTCTCCCCCTTTCCTTCTTTCGTCCCTCCTTTTAAGCGGGAAACGGGGGCGGGTTCTGCCCCGCTGCCGGGTGCGGGGCAGAACCAATCTTGAGCAACGGTAAGAGACCGGATCACTTGGAGGCCAGCCATGGGGAAAAAACACGCGCATATTCTTGATCGAGTCCTGGACAACATTATTTTCCTCGATGAGGTTTTTCGCGACCGGACCGACGACGAGATACCCGACGTCCCCTTCCTTGACCTCGCTCGATCCTTCGAACTCCGCCAGTTCAATCGGGCCGGCGGTTTTGCCCCCGAACTCGGGGGACGGCCCCGCCCTTCGACAAGGCCATCGTAAAGTTCCCCGCAGCATGTCAGACTCCGCCGATGTTCCTCCTCGGTTTTGAGACCCGGGGAATGGTGGCAGGTAAGAGTCGTTACCCTGTTCAGGCGTTGGAAAGCAGCCCTGGAAGGGGCGCATGTACACGGTCAAACGATACGGAGCATGCGTTCGATAGGAACTCGCGCGCGGGCGGCGAGATCCGGCGCCACGGTTATTTCATGGATACCGTCCCGGAGGGATACGTAGAGCTTGCGAAGCGTGTTTTGCTTCATGTACGAGCACACCGCCTCGGAATTGGCCGGGACCAGGGTTTTATCCGGGGCAGCTTTGGACAGGGGGTAGAGATTGCCGACCTCCGTGGCCATAATGATGACCTTTTGTGCTGACTCGCGCACGAAGTTGATCATCCCCTGGGTCGACCGGAATTCCATCATGCCCGAGGTGACGGTCCCCTGGCTCACCTGCCTCAGGCAAGCGCTGGTACACCCGCATTCCGGGTGAATGACAGCAGCAGCGCCGGGATAACGCCGCCGCTGATTTTCGATGTGGTAGGGACGGATCCGGTCATGTACATGACAGGCCCCCATCATCAGCCACAACCGGTCGAGCGACGCCCCCTGCTGTTCCAGCAGGCGCGCTGCGTAGTAACCCAAATAAACGTCGGGGAGAAAGAGAATGGGCTGATCGGACCGGGTATGCTCCAACACGTGGCGGATCACCTGGGCGGCGTTTGCCGAGGCGCAGCAGTAGTCGCTTTCCGCCTTGACCTCCAGGTAGGTGTTGACGTAGCTGATCACCACCCCTTCTGGATGGTCCCGTTTCCAGGTCCGGATCTTTTCCACGTCGGCATGGGCCGCGAGCGAGCAGAGTGCACCTCGATCCGGCGCAAGCACCCGCTGGTGGGGTTTTTTCATGATCGCCAGGATCTGGTTCATGAACAGAACCGCGGCTTCCACTACGACATCGGCCTGGGACTCCGCCCCGCATTGAGCGAGATACAGCGAGTCTCCCACCGCGTCGGCCGCATCCTGAACGTCCCGGGGCATGTAGTTGTGGGCAAGTATATAGGCATTACGTTCTACCTTGAGGCGGCGGATCTCTTGGTGCAACCATCTGCGCTCCTCCGCACTCAGGTTTTCCGGCTCCGCGTCCTCGGGGATCTCGGGGACCTCGATGGACGGACTCAGGTCCACCCGGCCGATACTGGCAATGGCCTCGCGCGCTGGGAGTATATCCCCTGGACCAACTTCATTCATGCCCGTCTCCTTTTCCTGTCCCTCAGTCTTACCAGATTTACTTAGCGTAATTTTGACGCAAACTCAACAGCCGCCCCCATCACCCGATTACCATTTCCGCCCGGCAAGTTCTAAGGCAAACTGCCCAACAATTAAGCACGACGGATTAAAAGATTAGCATTCACCCGTGGACGATCTCTCTCACTGCCCAGAAAAGACTGCAAATTTAAGGCCCTGGCCCTGGCGGCGCTTCTGGTATGAACCTTGCGGCAGGGCTTTAAAAGTCGTGATCGGATTTTAGTCCTGTCGCGGGTTGTTTTACCCAGCGCCGTATGTAATCTATGCTTTTTCCCCAAGGCAAGGTGCATGGAACCTCACGGTAGATTCAGCCTTGCGGCCAATGCTGATCGCTGCACGGGTTTGGGATCGACGTAAGAAACAATCTCTTTAAGGAGGGAATTGATATGAATTTTTCTGCCAGAAGGAAGTTTCTTCTCATTTTTTCGCTGCTCGCGGGAGCGGTCCTGTTTGTGCACCCGGTTCTAGCCCAGGCGCCGGCACAGCTGGATCCGGGCAAGATGGCCGTTCCGTTTACACGGGAACTCATGGATCAGTTGGGCGGGTTTAAAATTGCCATGGACACTACCTGGACCCTGGTAGCCGCCTTCCTGGTCATGTTCATGGGCCTCGGTTTTGCCATGCTGGAATCCGGCCTTTGCCGCGCCAAAAACACCGTCAACATCCTGTCCAAGAACTTTATCGTCTTCGCCCTGACCTCCCTTTCCTTCCTGTTCCTCGGCTGGGGTTTGATGTTCGGCGACGGCAACTCTTTTCTCGGCACCAGCGGCTTTTGGATGCTCAGCGGCGCCGACAACAGTCCCGCCACGGGCAACGCCTACCAAGGAGTGTACAGCGCCATCAACTGGACCGGGGTTCCCCTGGAGGTAAAGTTTCTGTTCCAGGTGGTTTTTACCGCCACCGCCGCGACAATCATTTCCGGGGCCGTGGCCGAGAGAATCAAATTCAGCGCCTTCTTTCTCTTTTCCATTCTCATGGGCGCCGTCCTCTATCCCATCACGGGCCACTGGATCTGGGGCGGGGGTTGGCTCGGCAGTCTGGGAATGTTCGACTTTGCCGGATCGACGGTGGTTCATTCCGTGGGCGGTTGGGCCGCACTGGCCGGGGCAATGCTGCTTGGCCCCCGGATCGGCAAATACACCACGGAAGGCAGGGTGAACCCGATCCCAGGCCACAACATGACGTCAGCGACCATCGGAGCCTTTGTCCTGTGGTTCGGCTGGTTTGGGTTTAACCCTGGGAGCACCATGGCCGCTGATTGGGGCGCCATCGGCCATATCGCCGTGACCACCAATACCGCCGCTGCGGCCGGAGTCGTGGCGGCTACGCTTTTGGCCTGGGTTCTGTTCGGCAAGCCCGACCTCACTATGGCTATCAACGGCGGCATCGCCGGTCTGGTGGGCATTACCGCTCCCTGCGCCTTCGTGAGCGTAGGCAGTTCGGTTTTCATCGGCCTGGCGGCCGGCGTGCTGGTGGTGATGTCGGTGCTTTTCTTCGACCGCATCCGCATCGACGACCCGGTGGGGGCGGTCTCTGTCCATCTCACCTGCGGCATATGGGGGACCCTCGCCGTGGGTCTATTCGCCCAGGAGCAGTTTGCTCCGGGCACCACGGGCAACGGGCTGTTCTTCGGGGGCGGTTTCAAGCTGGTCCTTGCCCAACTGACGGGGGTGGTGGCCGTGGGCGCTTTCATCTTCAGCGCCTCTTTTCTTGGCTGGTTGCTGCTCAAGAACACCCTGGGCATCCGGGTGAGCGCGGAAGAGGAGCTGGCGGGCCTTGACATCGGCGAACACGGCATCACGGCTTACCCCGAATTTCAGACGCCTGGAGAAGGCTACCCGGGTGGCCACGCCTCGAGGGAAGGGGGGGGCCTTGCCCGCGGTTCCTTTCTCACCGAGAGTGAAAAGTCTTGAGCCCGGGTAAAGTATGGTTTTTTGCTGGAGTGATTTTGACATGGGATGGATGGGCTGTTAGCAAGTTTAGATAAGGTTGGGAGCTTGGGAAGACTAGAGTATAGTTCGACTAATTCGAGGGAGGAGAACGAATCGATGCATAAGATGGTCAGGGTAATGTTTTTCGTCGTCGTCGTCGCATGCGCGGGGTTGGGCACCGCATACGGCCAAGAGCGAAGCGGTCTCGCCCCGGGATGGTTGAGCCTGGACAGTTCCGTTGGCAAGATGGACAAGGGCATACAGGACGCCAAATCGGAACTGGAGAAATATCTCTTCGGCTTCAAGGTGAGCGGCTTTTTTGATTCGAGCTATACCTGGAGCTCCAATCACCCCGGCTCTGGCAGCAGCCATGACATCAGCGGGCGGGTCTTCGAAAAGGACGACAACTCGATCGTTTTCAACGACTTTAACATCACCTTGGATAGGCCCGAGCCGGAGAAGGGTTGGGGCGTGGGGGTTAGGATGGCCGCCGATTTCGGGCGGACGGCGGAACTGCTCAGGGAAGCAACCTATTATGGCGAGTGCAAGTTGCCCGGATGCGGCAACGGCGGCGAGCCGTCTGCGGAACTTCGCGAAGCTTATCTCACCACAACGGTGCCCGTTGGCAAAGGGCTTAACCTCAAGGGGGGGTTATTCGTCACCACCCTGGGCAACGAGATCATTCCCAACCCGGGCGCTTACAACGATAACATGTCCCGGTCCTACCTGTTCGGCTACGCCATACCGTTCCGCCACCTGGGAATGCTGATGAGTTACCCGGTCCACGATATGGTGAGCGTTTCCGTCGGCCCGGTAACCGGGTGGGACAATCCCCACGACAATAACAAGCAGCCTTCTTTTTTGTCGGCCGTTACCGTGACACCGGCCAAGAACTTTTCCCTGGTCAGCAGCTTTATCTACGGGCCGGAACAGTTCCACCAGAATGGGAACGACCGATACGCGTGGTCCAACGTTGGGATTTGGACGCCCATGGAACCCATGGCGGTGACCGTGGAATACACCTACGGCCATGAACAAAACGTTACAACCAGCGGGCGCGATGCCTTCTGGCAGGGGCTGGCTAGTTATCTTTCATACAGCTGGACGGATCGCTTCAGCACATCCCTGCGGGGAGAGTTTTTTAAAGACGCCGACGGTGCGCGTTTTGGCGGTAGCCTCAGGGGGGGACAGATGGACGTCACCCTGGGGGAAGCCACCCTTACGTTCGCATATAAATTTACCGACATGCTCCTGGGCCGGGCGGAGATACGCCAGGATTGGGCCAACAGCCAGATGTTTCAAAAAGGCAACACGGGCTCCGACGCTAATCAGACCACTCTGGGCTTTCAGGCGATCTATCAATTCTGACGGCATCGCGCTTTCTCACCTCCCCCTGGGTGGCGGCCGTGTCACCTTGGGGGAGGGCTCTCTCCTACGTTCTACCTTTGGGCCTTCCAGCCGAGGCGGCTACTTCGGCCGCTTTTGAAAACCAGCCTTAAGCTTTGCGTCGAAACACCGCTTTGTTAAAATTCGGGCTTTATTTTCGTCAACAAAAAGAGTACCAGATTAGCCATGCTTTCTTTGCCTCCCGGGGCGGTGGAGTTGGGGAGAAGTCGGCACCCCCGGGGTGCGTCTACGGGTGGAAGCTTGAGGAACGACCGTGAACGGTGAGCCAACCAAGCAATCCGCCCGACGGGGCCGGCCGCTGGCCCTGGCCCTGAGTATTACCGCGCTCTACTTCGTCGTTGAGGTCCTGGGCGGGATTTTCACCAACAGCCTGGCCTTGCTTTCCGACGCCGGGCACATGCTCTCCGACATAGCCGCCCTGGCGCTGAGCCTCTTTGCCTTCGAACTTTCGAAGCGTCCGGCAACAGCAAAGAAAACCTACGGTTACCACCGGGTGGAGATCCTGGCTTCCCTGTTCAACGGCCTTATCCTCTGGCTTGTGGTCGGGGTGATTTTCCACGAGGGCTACCAGCGCTTTCTCAATCCTCCCGAGGTCCAGAGCCTCGGGATGCTCGTCATCGCCACCGTGGGGCTCGCGGTCAACGTGGCGGCGGGCATCATTCTATCCCGTTCCCGTCACGACAACCTGAACGTGCACGGAGCCTTTCTCCACGTGGTGGGAGATGCCCTGGGATCCATAGGAGCAATCGTTGCGGGTCTGGTCATGTTAGGGACTGGCTGGACTCTTGCGGACCCCGTCGTAAGCTTTTTCATCGGCGCGCTCATCCTCTATACCTCCTGGGGACTGATCAAGGAAGCCGCGGATATTCTCATGCAGTCCGTTCCCCGGGGCATCAGCCTGAACGATGTCCAAACGACCCTCGAGGGGGTGAGCGGTGTCCTCAAAGTGCACGACCTTCACGTATGGGTGGTTACCTCAGGGGTTTTCACCCTGAGCGCCCATGCGGTGGTTAACGGGGGCAGGGATTTTCACCAGGTTCTAAGCGAAATGGAGCAGATCCTAGCCGAGAGATTCGCCATTGAGCACACCACCATCCAGCTGGAGACCAAAAGCCGCGAGGACGAGGAGTTTTCCGCTTTCTGAGGGGGGTGCGAGACCCGCAGCCCCCTTGTCTTTTGCTTGCAAGCTGCCGACGGGACGAAATTTTTGCCCCCCCCTTGACGTTCAAAAATCCCGAATTAAATTCCTACCAAAATTCACGGGCTCTATATATCACCCAAACGTCGTTTTAAAGGAGGCGCTTATGAATACAAAGGTTCGCCCTTTGCATGATCGAGTCATTGTCCAAAGAATCGAGGAAGAGGAGAAATCCAAGGGGGGTATCATTATTCCGGACACGGCCAAGGAGAAACCCCAGGAGGGACGCGTTGTTTCTGTGGGCCCCGGCAAGCACGAGGATGGAAAGCTTGTGCCTACGGACGTCAAGGCTGGAGACCGGGTGCTTTTCAGCAAATACGCTGGGACGGAGATCAAACTGAATGGTGAGGAGCACCTCATCATGCGTGAAGAAGATATTCTTGGAATCATCGAGTAAGGAGGCTTCGACATGGCAGCAAAAGAAGTAAAATTTAGCGACGACGCGCGTTCAAAGGTTCTGCGGGGCGTTAATATCCTGGCCGATACCGTCATGGTCACCTTAGGGCCCAGGGGGCGAAACGTGGTTTTGGAAAAGTCCTGGGGCGCACCAACCATAACCAAAGACGGGGTCACCGTTGCAAAGGAGATCCAACTGGAAGATAAATTTGAGAACATGGGCGCCCAGATGGTGAAGGAGGTTGCAAGCAAGACCTCCGACGTGGCGGGGGACGGCACCACCACGGCTACCGTTCTGGCCAGAGCCATATTCGGCGAGGGGCTCAAAATGGTGGCGGCAGGGCATGATCCCATGGCTATCAAGCGGGGCATCGATAAGGCGGTGGAGGCCGTTGTGGCCCAGCTCAAGAGTCTTTCCAAGGCAACCCGCGACCGCTCGGAAATTGCCCAGGTGGGAACCATCTCGGCGAACAACGACAAGACCATCGGCGACATCCTAGCCGAGGCCATGGACAAAGTTGGCAAGGAGGGCGTCATCACCGTAGAGGAAGCCAAAGGACTGGAAACCACCCTGGATCTAGTGGAGGGCATGCGCTTCGACCGGGGTTATCTCTCTCCCTATTTTGTCACGGACCCGGAGCGGATGGAGGCCGTCATCGAGGATGCCTATATCCTCATTCATGAGAAGAAGATCTCCACCATGAAGGATCTCCTGCCGGTCCTTGAAAATGTCGCCAAGAGCGCGAGGCCTTTACTGCTTATTGCCGAGGACATCGACGGAGAGGCCCTGGCTACACTCGTCGTTAACAAGATACGGGGCACCCTGAAGTGTATTGGCGTCAAAGCTCCGGGCTTCGGCGACCGGCGCAAGGCCATGCTTGAGGATATCGCTATCCTCACCGGCGGCCGGATGATTGCCGAGGAACTGGGCATCAAGCTTGAAAACGTCACCCTAAAAGACCTGGGTCAGGCCAAGCGGATCATTGTGGACAAGGACAACACCACCGTCGTCGAGGGCGCGGGGAAAAAAGCGGACCTGGAAGGTCGTATCAAGCAGATCCGGGCCCAGATTGATGAGACGACCTCAGACTATGATCGTGAAAAACTTCAGGAGAGATTGGCCAAGCTCGCCGGCGGAGTCGCTGTGGTCAAGGTCGGCGCCGCCACCGAGGTCGAAATGAAGGAAAAGAAGGCACGGGTCGAGGATGCTATGCACGCCACCCGCGCCGCCGTGGAAGAGGGCATCGTTGCGGGAGGCGGCGTGGCGTTGATCCGGGCTTCATCCGCCCTGAAGAACTTGCAAGTTCAGGATGAGGAGCGCATCGGAGTAGGTATTATCCAACGGGCCCTGGAAGAACCGGCACGGTGGATAGCTCAAAATGCGGGCGCCGATGGCTCGGTCATTCTGGACAAGATCAGAACAGGCACTGCGGCCTATGGTTTCAACGCAGCTTCGGAGCAGTTTGAAGACCTAATCAAGGCAGGGATCGTAGACCCCACCAAAGTGGTTCGCTCGGCGCTTCAAAACGCCGCATCTGTGGCAGGGTTGCTCATTACCACGGAGGTCATGGTGGCCGAAAAGCCGGAGAGGAAAAAGGAAGGTCCTCATAGCCACCCGGGTGAAGACTTCTAAAAGCAGCCTGATTCCCAATCCGACAGGCGGGGAGCTCCCGGGTACGGACTCCCCGCCGCCCGTTACCAACTCTATGGTCCCGGGGAACCTTGACTTTAAGCCTGTTTTTCACTAAGAATTCTAAGCCTTAGCCGAGCTGAAGGCATGGCGAGGCCGCTCGCATGGGACGCCGCGCCCGATTTTGTGTAGGCACGTTTTGCGTGTCATGAATGCCCGTAATGACCAACCCCTACTTCCCTGTACTGGTTCTTTTTTTATTCGCAGGGGTTGTTGTCGCTGCCCTTCTCCTTTTATCCCAAATTCTCGGCCCTAAGAGCTTCTCCCCCGTCAAAGGCGAGCCCTTCGAATCGGGAAACCCGCCCAAAGGCGATGCACGGATTCGTTTTCCCGTGAAGTTTTACCTCGTTGCAATGCTCTTTCTGATCTTCGACATTGAGGTCGTTTTTCTCTATCCCTGGGCCATTCACTTTCGTCGCCTTGGGATTTTCGGCCTCGCGGAAATGGGTGTTTTTCTCCTTATTCTGGTCTTTGGTTTCATTTACGCCTGGAAAAAAGGCGCCTTGGATTGGACTTGAATGCCCACGCTGGACGACCCGTTTAACCTGGATGCGAGGCTACAGGGAAAGGTGCTCGAGGCGCGATCTTTCCTGGGAGAGCCAGTGGTCATCCTTTCCCCTGCGGGGCTTCTCGAGTCCTTCCGGTCGCTTAAGGAGGACCCGGAACTGGATTTCAACTTTTTAATGGATCTGACCGTTGTGGACTATCTGGGGAAAAAGAGCCCCCGTTTCGAGGTGGTCTACCACCTGTACTCCCATGGCCACAATCACCGTTTACGGGTCAAGGTACCGCTATCCGAAGAGAGTCCCGAGGTGACCTCTTTAACTCCCTTGTGGAACGCAGCCGACTGGCTGGAGCGGGAGGCCTGGGACATGTTCGGAATCCGCTTCATCGGGCACCCCGATTTACGGAGAATCCTGCTCTACGAGGAATTCCAGGGACATCCATTACGAAAGGACTATCCTGTGAATCAGTGCCAGCCTAGGGTTCCCGAGCGGGATGTCAAGGGGACCTTTGTGGACGAGGCGTCAAAGACCAAGCTTTTGCAATTACAGCAGAAATGGACCGCGAAGACTTAAACCCCGCGCAGCGGGCCGGTGTAGCGATGGAGGCAGAAACCTCTGACCTGTCATCGGAGACCATGGAACTCCAGATGGGTCCGTCCCACCCGGCCACCCATGGCACCATCAAGTTCAATCTACGGCTCGACGGGGAAAGGATTCTCGCCTGCGACACCGAAGTCGGCTATCTCCACAGGGGTTTTGCCAAAAGCTGCGAACAAGCGACCTGGACGCAAGTCTTCCCCTATACGGACCGGCTGAACTATGCCTCCCCTCTGATCAATAACGTGGGCTACGCCCTAGCGGTGGAAAAGCTCATCGGCGTGGAGACCCCGCCACGCTGCCAGTATATTCGACTGATTATGAGCGAACTCTCCCGTGTGCACGACCACCTCACCTGCTGTGCCATGGCCGCCTCGGAACTGGGGGCGATTACGGCGGGCTTTTACATGATGGAAGCCCGGGAACATCTCATGCGAATCATCGAGGCCGTTACCGGCGCCCGGTTGACGGTAACCTACGCACGTATCGGCGGGGTTAAACATGACTTCCCGCGCGATTTTTCCAACGCCGTTTCCGAGGCGTTCCAGTTCGTTCGCCGGATTCTCATGGATTGCGACCGTCTTATTTCCCGTAATCGGATCTTCATCGATCGTCTTTCGGGCATCGGCGTCCTATCGAAGGAACAGGCCGTTTCTTACGGTCTCACGGGACCCATGCTGCGCTCCACGGGAGTTTCTTACGACGTCCGAAAGGCCCAACCCTATCTCGTCTACGACCAGCTTGAATTTGAAATTCCCCTGGGCACCCACGGAGACAACTACGACCGCTTTATTTGCCGCATCCAGGAGATTGAGCAGAGCATGCGCCTGGTGGAACAGGCCTTGAAATCGATGCCCTTGGGAGCGATCTCCATCGAGGACACCCGTGTCGTCCTTCCACCGAAGGAAAAGGTCTACAACAGCATCGAGGGGCTCATGCACCATTTTAAGATCATCATCGAAGGGATCCATGTCCCTCCCGGGGAAGTTTACCAAGCTGTGGAAGGAGCCAATGGCGAGCTGGGTTTTTACATCGTGAGCGACGGAGGCGGAAAGCCCTATCGGCTACGGGTGCGCCCCCCGAGCTTTATCGCTATGGCGGCCTTTCGCGAAATGATCCAGGGTCACATGCTGGCCGATATCATTCCTACCTTCGGCATGATCAACATGATCGGCGGGGAGTGCGATAGGTAGATGGGTCAATAGTCAACCGTAAAAAGCCAATGGGGCGGACCTGGCATCACTTGGCGACACAGCAATGACTATTGACCATCAACTTTTGACTATTCACTAAGAACGAGCTGCACCATGGCTTTAGAATTTTCCGCACAGGCGCTTCAAAAGATCTCCGCGATCATCGGGCGCTATCCCCACAAGCAATCCGCCGTAGTCCCGGTCCTCTACGTCGCGCAGGAAGAATTCGGCCACCTCAGCACGGAAGCCGTCGATTGCGTGGCCAAGCTGATGGAGATCCCGGCGGCGCGGCTCTACGGCATCGCGAGCTTTTACAGCATGCTGCACATGAAGCCCGTAGGTAGGCACCATATTCAAGTCTGTCGTACACTGCCCTGCGCCCTACAGGGATCGGACAAAATCATTGAATTTTTGAAAAATCGCCTCGCTATAGGCCCCGGCGAGACCACTCCCGACGGGAAGATCACCCTCACCGCGGTTGAGTGCCTGGCCTCATGCGGCACCGCTCCTGTGATGCAGATCAACGACGAGTATTACGAGAATCTCTCGGAAGAAAAGATAGAAAAAATACTTGGATTTCTAAAATAACTACCGGCAATGGAAAAGATTCTCCTGCGCAACATTGAGATTCAGGACTCCCACAAACTCTCCGTCTATAAGTCCCATCGAGGATACGCCGCACTGGAGAAGGTCTTGAAGGGGATGACACCGGAAGGGTTGACCGAGGAGGTCAGCGCTTCCGGCCTGCGCGGCCGGGGCGGTGCCGGATTCCCCACGGGAAAAAAATGGAGTTTCGTCCCCAAGGACAATCCGAAACCCAAGTATCTCATCGCCAACGCCGACGAAAGCGAACCGGGAACGTTCAAGGACCGCCTTTTGATCGAGAGGGATCCCCACGCCATTATCGAAGGGGCAATTCTCGCCGCCTATGCCATCCAATCCCATCAGGGGTTCATCTACATTCGGGGGGAGTTCGTCTTCGGGGCCCGGGTGCTGGAAAAAGCCCTGGACGAAGCCAGGCAAGCCGGCTATTTCGGCAAAAACATTCTGGGCTCGGGATACAATCTGGAACTGACCCTGCATCGCGGCGCCGGAGCCTACATCTGCGGTGAGGAGACGGCGCTTCTCTCATCCCTGGAGGGCGGCAGGGGTTGGCCCAAATTGAAACCGCCTTTCCCGGCGACCCACGGTCTTTTCGGCTGTCCCACCGTGGTGAACAACGTGGAGACACTCGCGGCGCTGCCGTGGATCGTGGATCGGGGCGCGGCTCGCTACGCCGCCCTGGGGACGGAGAAGAGCAAGGGGTCCAAGCTTTTCAGCGTCTCCGGCCACGTGCGCAGGCCCGGTGTCTACGAGGTGGAACTCGGTTACCCACTCAAGTCATTCCTGGAGGAGGTTTGCGGAGGGATGCGCGAGGGGAGGGAACTGAAAGGCGTCATTCCCGGGGGTTCCTCCGTACCGGTGCTGCGCCGGGATGAGATCGACGGAGTGCGCATGGACTACGAATCCATCGCTGCGGCGGGAAGCTTGCTGGGGTCGGGGGGAGTGATTGTCATGGACGACACCACCTGCATGGTCAAGGCGGCCTGGAACCTCGCCCGGTTCTACGCCCACGAATCCTGCGGTCAATGTTCACCCTGCCGCGAGGGCTGCCACTGGCTCGAAAAAATCTTCGCTCGCATCGAAGAAGGCAAGGGAAACAAGGATGACCTGGATCTGGTATTGAGCGTGAGCGGCAACATCTCCGGGAACACCATCTGTCCCCTGGGGGATGCGGCCGCTATGCCCGCGGTGGCTTTTGTTAAAAAGTACCGGGACGAGTTCGAGCAGCATATCAGGCAGCGACGCTGTCCCGTGACGGCGGCCGAAGCCCAGGCATCGGCCCGCTGAGTTTAGGGGAAATTCGTCCCACACAGAACATGGAAACGGTAAAAATCAGCATAGACGGCCGGGAACTGGACGCTGGCAAGGACCGCACGGTCATTCAGGCCGCCGAGGACGCGGGGATCAGCATCCCCCACTATTGCTACCATCCCAAGCTGTCCATCGCGGGCAATTGCCGCATGTGCCTCGTGGAGGTTGAGAAAATCCCGAAGCTGCAGATCGCCTGTAACACCCTGGTGCAGGAAGGGATGGTGGTGAAGACCCAAAGCCCTCAAGTCTTGGCCGCGCGCCGCGGGGTTCTGGAATTTCTATTGATTAACCATCCTCTGGACTGCCCCATCTGCGATCAGGCAGGGGAATGCTGGCTCCAGAATTACTACATGGATTACTCCCTGGAGGCCAGTCGCTTCAGCGAGCGCAAAGAACCGGAACGGAAGCGCCAACCCTTCGGACCGAACGTGGTCTTCGACGCGGAGCGCTGCATCAAGTGTACCCGTTGCGTCCGTTTTCTGGATGAAGTAACCCAGACCCACGAACTCACGGTCCTGAACCGAAGCGATGACTCCACCATTGCGCTTTTCCCGGGCAAAACCCTGGACAATCCCCTCGCCGCCAACGTTAACGATATCTGTCCCGTGGGTGCGCTTACCGATCGCGACTTTCGTTTCAGGGCGCGCGTCTGGTACCTGAAATCGACCCCCTCGATTTGCCCCGGTTGCAGCACCGGCTGCAACATCCACATCGAGACCTATGAAAACCGCATCGCCCGTTTTAAGCCCCGGATCAACGACTCCGTAAACGGCCACTGGATTTGCGACGAGGGGCGCTACTGCTTTCACGGGCTCACCGGAGGCGAGCGCCTGACCTCTCCCTTGATTCGCCAGGAAGGGGGCAAACTGGTCCCCGCCGATTGGGACTCCGCCGTCCAGGCGGCCCTAATCGGCCTTAGGGATACGGAGGGGCTGGCCGGTCTCCTGTCTGCAAGAAGCACCAACGAGGAGGCTTTCCTTTTTGCCAGGTTGATGCGGGCCTTTTCACCCAAAGCCACCGTCGAGGTTTCCTACCAGGCCAGGGACCTTACCACCGTGGAGAAGATTTTAAAGAGTCCGGACCGAAGCCCGAATTATCGCGGCGCAAGGGAAATGGGAGCGGGGACGGAACCGGGATGGGAAAGTTGGCGCGATAAACTTCTTGACGGCGACCTTCGCGCGCTCTATTTGGCCGGCGAGGATCTTCTTTCCCTGTTCCCCGACCCAGAGCGTATCCTGCGCGCTATCAGAGGCCTTTCTTTTCTGGTGGTTCAGGATACGACCTTGAGCCCGACGGCGGAGCTTGCCCACGTGGTCTTTCCTGCAACCCATTTTGCGGAAAAGGAGGGAACCTATACCAACCGCCGGGGCCGGGTGCAGAGGGTTTGTTGCGCTTGTGTCGCCCCCGCGGGCGCGCTACCGGATCATGCGATCTTTGGCCGCCTTTTGGCGGCTTTGGGGCATCCCCAAGCGGGTTCGAACCCGGCGGATGTTTTCCGCCAAATAACGGCGGAGATTCCCAGATATCGGGACCTGACCTATGAATCCATCGGCGGCGCAGGCGTCGAACTCGAAGGGATTTGATGCGCAGTCATGATTGATCTCGCCGTTATAGTCGCCAAGGCCGCCCTCGTCCTGTTCATGGTCTTGAACCTGGCGGGCATTATGGGCTGGGTTGAGAGAAAGGGAAGCGCCCTAATCCAAGACCGTATCGGCGCCAACCGCGCCTCGGTCTTTGGGTTTGCCGGCCTCGGGTTGGTCAACACCCTGCTGGCCGACCCCATCAAGTTTTTAACCAAAGAAAACTTCGTCCCTCCCGGGGGCGATCGTTTCCTTCACGCCCTGGCACCCTGCCTGGCCCTGTTCCCCGCCCTGGTGACTTTCACGGTGATTCCTTTTGGCGACGTACTCATCCTGGGAGAGCGAGTCATTAATCTCCAGGTTGCCAACATCAACGTCGGCATCCTGTTTCTTTTCGCCTTCGGTTCTCTTGGAGTGTACGGCATTGTGATCGGCGCCTGGGCGTCAAACAACAAATTTTCCCTGCTCGGCGGTGTCCGGGGCTCGGCCCAGATGATTTCCTACGAAATCGCAATGGGGCTGTCGATCATGGGCATCCTGATGATCTACCAGACCTTTGAGCTCCAGGAGATCGTTCGCGGCCAAGGAAAACTACTGTGGGGGTGGCTGCCGGCATGGGGCATCGTCTTGCAGCCGGCGGCCTTTTTCCTCTTTTTTACCGCAGCCGTCGCGGAATCAAAGAGAATTCCCTTTGATTTACCCGAGGGAGAGTCGGAAATCGTCGCCGGGTTTCATACCGAGTACTCGGGAGGCAAGTTTCTCATGTTTTTCGCCGCGGAATTCGCCGAGATGGTGACCGCCGCCGCGCTGATCACGACCCTCTTCTTCGGTGGCTGGCAGGTCCCCTTTCTCATGGGGGACGGTTTTCATTTTCCCTGGGGAAGCTCCTGGACGCTGCCCAACCTCGTGGTGGCCCTTCTCCAGGTCGGAGCCTTTACCGTCAAGGTGTTTTTTGTATCCTGGTTGTTTATCTTATTGCGTTGGACTCTTCCCCGTTTTCGTTATGACCAGGTTATGCGGCTGGGATGGAAGATGCTTTTCCCGCTCTCCTTGGCCAATCTCGTTATAACCGCGGTGAGTCTTGTTGTGCTGGATCGCTAGGAGAAATTCATCGGGGCGATTTTGAGGTCGTTGTTTTCATGGTTACGGAGCTTGCGATTTTCTTCATTCTGGCGGCGTTGTTGATCACCTCCTCCCTATCGGTGATTTTCCAGAAAAACGCCGTGCACAGCGCTCTTTCCCTTGTGGCCGCGTTGTTTCTCATGGCCGTTATTTTTCTGACTCTCAGGGCGCCCATGCTCGCGGTTTTCCAGATCCTTGTTTACGCCGGCGCCATCATGGTCATCTTTCTCTTCGTCATCATGCTGTTAAATCCCAGGGCACGGGAGCCCAGGAAGCTGGTCTGGTGGGGCGGCGGGTGTCTCGGCGCCGCGCTTTTGGCCCTGGAACTCATTGCCCTGCTCCTGCCGGCGGGGGGGGGGGCGCTCGTTACGGGGAGCACCGCGGCGGCAACCTTTGGCAGCCCCAAGGAACTCGCGGAGAGCCTGTTTACGGATTTTGTTCTTCCCTTTGAGCTTACCTCCATTTTGCTTCTGGTGGCTCTCATCGGCACCGTCGTATTGGCAAAACGGGAGGCATGAGCGGACGATGCTGCCCCTGAACTATTATCTGGCCCTTAGCGCTTTAATCTTCGCCATCGGAGTTTTGGGCGTCATCATAAGGCGAAATTTGATCATTATCATCATGTCCATCGAGCTCATGTTGAACGCCGCCAATCTGGCTTTCGTGGCCTTTGCCCGCGCCCAGGCCGCCGTGAACGGCCAATCCATTGTCATCTTTGTCATGGCGGTGGCGGCGGCGGAGGCCGTGGTCGGTCTTGCCATAATCATTACCCTGTTCCGCCGGCGCCCCAGCCTGGACCCCCAGGAGATGCAGCTTTTGAAGGGGTAGCAGGGAATCGATGATGGTCACGGAAAGCTCGGCCCTCCTGGGCTGGATCCCCTTGCTCCCCCTTTTGGGGTCCGCCGTCAATGTCCTTTTCGGGCAACGCCTGGGGCGCATGGCCGCGGGTTGGCTGGCCTGCGCCTGTGTCGCAGCCTCGTTGTTATTCTCGCTTTGGCTCTGGCTGCACCTTCCCGCGGGCGGAATCTTCAGGGATTCGCTTTTTACCTGGATCGAGTCTTCTCCCTTCAAGGTGAACGTTGCCTTGATGCTGGATCCCTTGACTGTGGTCATGCTTGTAGTCATTACCGGAATCGGCCTCCTCATTCACGTCTACTCCCTTGGCTATATGGGAGAAGACGAGGGAATGGTGCGGTATTTCGCCTATCTCAACCTCTTCGTATTTTTCATGCTTCTCCTCGTTCTCGCCGACAACCTGCTCCTCCTCTTCGTCGGGTGGGAAGGGGTTGGCCTGTGTTCCTACCTGCTCATCGGTTTCTGGTATCAGGATCACACCAATACCATCGCGGCAAACAAGGCCTTTATCGTCAACCGTATCGGGGATGTCTGTTTTGTCCTGGGAATTTTGCTTCTTTTCTGGGAGCTGGGACGCCATGGCGCCGGGACCCTCGAATTTCTAGAACTCAAATCCCGGGTGTCTCTCCTCCCCACCGGTCGGATCACGCTGATCACGCTGTTATTGTTTGCCGGCGCCACGGGAAAATCCGCCCAGATTCCCCTCTACGTCTGGTTGCCCGACGCGATGCAGGGACCCACCCCCGTGAGCGCCCTCATCCACGCCGCCACCATGGTCACGGCGGGCATTTACATGACAGCGCGATTGCATTTTCTTTTTGCCCTGGCCCCCGCCACACTGGCCGTCATAGCCTCCATCGGAGTTCTGACGGCCCTTTGGGCCGCAACCATCGCCCTGGCGCAAAACGACATCAAGCGCGTCCTGGCTTACTCCACCGTGAGCCAGCTGGGCTACATGTTCGTTGCCGTGGGCGTGGGGGCGTATTCCGCAGCCGTGTTTCACCTGTTCACCCATGCCTTCTTCAAGGCCTGCCTGTTCTTGAGCGCGGGGAGCGTCATCCACGGGTTGCACGGGGAACAAGACATGCTCAAGATGGGAGGACTTAAAGGCTATTTTCCCACGACCTACTGGACCTATCTTATCGCGGCCCTTGCCATCTCCGGGGCGCCTTTGACGGCGGGATTTTTTTCCAAGGATCAAATTCTTTGGTTGGCCTTCACCAACGGGTCGGTCTGGCTCTGGCTGGTGGCATGGCTCACGGCAGGACTCACCGCTTTTTACATGTTTCGTCAATTTTTCCTGGTATTCCACGGCCCGTGCCGGGTTGACGAGAAGCTACGCGCCGGCATTCACGAATCGCCGCCGGTGATGACGGTCCCCCTCATGCTTCTCGCCCTGGGATCCGTCGTGGCCGGATGGTTGGGTATGCCCGAATACCTGTTGGGCAGCGTGTGGGATCAATGGCTGGAGCCGGTTTTCGGCCTCCCAGGGAATGCCCATGGAAGCGTCGCCATGGAAATTCTCCTGATGCTTCTTACGTTGGGATTGGCGGGGGGCGGCGTCTATCTTGCATACCGGGCCTATTTCCCGACCTGGGTCCCGGGAGCTCTGCACCGCCTGGTCCTAAACAAGTACTACATTGATGAACTCTATGGGATCGTGTTTGTTCGTCCCTTGACGCGGGTAGCCGATTGGTTTGCCCAGACGTTGGATCCGGCGGTCCTGGATCGAATCGTCAACGCAGTGGGCCGTCGGACCCTGGCAAACAGCCTGTTTTGGCGCCGGCTTCAGACCGGCAACGTGCAGCACTACCTGGTGTACTTTCTCGCGGGAACGCTGCTGATCTTGGCCTATTACCTCTACTGATTATGGAATCGTTGCCGGGAACGTTAAGTCTTCTCCTAGCGCTGCCTCTACTGGGCGCTCTGGGACTCTTTTGCGTCCCTCGAGACATGAAGAGAGCCCTGTTCGGTCTGGCCCTGCTCGCTACCGGCCTGACCTTTTCATGGTCCCTCTGGATTCTCAGGGCCTTTGATCCTGCCGCAGGAAGCATGCAGTTCGTTGACCGTCTTGCCTGGATACCTAGTTACGGCATCGAGTACGCTGTTGGGATCGACGGCCTGAGTCTCTTCCTCGTCCTGCTCACCACGTTTCTGGGACCCATCGTCATACTCGCTTCCTGGAGCATCACCCAAAGGGTCAAGGAATACCTCGTGTTCATGCTGATCCTGCAAACCAGCATGCTGGGCACGCTTATGGCGCTGGATCTTTTCCTCTTTTATGTCTTTTGGGAAGCCATGCTGATCCCCATGTACTTTATCATCGGCGTCTGGGGTGGAACCCGCCGCATCTACGCAGCCCTAAAGTTCGTCCTCTTCACCATGAGCGGCAGCCTGCTCATGTTGGTCGCAATCATCGCGCTGGTAAGCATCGCCGCCCGGCTTACCCACATTACGAGTTTCGATGTCGTGAGACTCTATGACCTTCGTTTGCCCTTCGTGCAACAGATGTGGCTTTTCCTGGCCTTTTCCCTTTCCTTTGCCATTAAAGTCCCCCTGTTTCCCTTTCACACCTGGCTGCCCGATGCTCACGTTGAGGCGCCCACGGCGGGCTCGGTCATCCTGGCCGGGATTCTCCTGAAGATGGGCGCCTATGGATTTCTCCGCTTCGCTATCCCGCTTTTTCCCGATGCTGCCGTGGCGGCAACGCCCTTCATCGCCACCCTTGCCGTTGTGGGAATTATATACGGGGCTCTCGTGGCCATGATGCAACGAGATCTAAAAAAACTCGTGGCCTATTCTTCCGTCAGCCATCTGGGCTTCGTCATGCTGGGACTGTTCGCCCTCAACCGACAAGGCCTGCAGGGGGCCCTTTATCAAATGCTCAGCCACGGCCTGTCCACCGGCGCCCTTTTCCTTGCCGTGGGCATGATTTACGAGCGGCGGCACACCCGTGACATTGCCGATTTTGGGGGCCTGTGGAAACCGCTGCCGGTTTTCTCCGCTTTCTTTCTCCTGATCACCCTGTCCTCCATCGGGCTGCCGGGCCTCAACGGCTTTGTTGGCGAATTTCTGATACTGCTCGGTGCTTTTAAGACTGTCCCTGTGGGGGCCGTTGGCGCCGCGGGCGGTATCGTCCTGGCTGCTATCTACATGCTTTGGATGTACCGGCGTGTCATTTTCGGTCCGGTCAGCCCCGAAAACCGCGATCTCCGGGACATTGATACCCGGGAGGTCGCACTTCTGGCTCCGCTTCTGGTCTTGATCGTTTTTATGGGGGTTTATCCGCAGCCCATACTGAGCCGCATGCTGCCGTCCGTGAATCGCGTCATCATGCGCGTGTCAGAACCCGGCACGGTTTCCGCCCATTGGCCGCCGGGTACACGCGAAGGGGAACAGGAAAAGACGCGTCATGCAGGCTAACGTTGATATTTCACTTTCTCCGGCGGAGCTCTCCCTGGCCAGCCCGCTTATAGAGATTATCCTCACTGCCCTGGCGGTTCTGCTCTTGGACCTCTATTTGAAGGAAGAGGAAAAGGGGGCTCTGACGTGGATCAGCGTGCTGGGTCTGATCATTGCCAGTATCATGACCCTGGTTTTCTGGCCTAGCGGAGAGGCGGTTTTTTACAGTAGTTTGCGGGTCGACGGCTTCAGCCTGTTTCTGACCAACCTGCTGTTGGCAGCCGCAGGGTTGACCCTTCTCGCGTCGATTCATTACCTCAGGAACGCCCATATCCATAAGGGGGAATTTCACGCCCTTATTCTTTTCGGCACCTTGGGAATGATCCTCATGGCGTCGGCCAACGACCTGATTCTCTTCTTTGTCGCCCTCGAAACAATGTCCGTGGCCCTGTACGTTCTGACCGGCATGTGGAAGGAGAGAAGCGAAGCCGGCGAGGCCGCCATGAAATATTTTCTCATCGGAGCTTTTGCCTCGGGTTTTCTTCTTTACGGCATCGCTCTGATCTTCGGGGCCACCGGTTCGACGAACCTCGACCGGATTTCCGCCGTCCTTGGCGCAGGCGCTTTTCGAGGGGACCTGCTGTTGAACGCCGGGGTTTCCCTTGTCTTGATCGGTTTCGCCTTCAAAGTAGCCGCGGTTCCCTTCCACTTTTGGGCCCCGGACGTGTATGACGGCGCCCCCACTCCTGTAACCGCCTTTATGGCCGTTGCAGTGAAAGGCGCCGCCTTCGCCGCTTGGATCCGTATCTTGCTGTACCATTTGGGGTCCGTTGGAGACCGGTGGTCCTTTGTCCTATGGACCATGGCGATACTAACCATGACGGTGGGAAACCTTTTCGCCCTCACCCAAACCAGTGTGAAGCGGATGTTGGCCTATTCCAGCATCGCCCATGCAGGGTACCTGCTCATTGGCATCGTTGCAGGGGGGGAAGCGGGAGGATCGGCTGTGCTTTTTTATCTGTTGGTCTACACCCTTATGACCCTGGGAGCCTTCGGCGTTCTGATGGCGTTAAAGGAACACGAAAAGGAGGCTGATTCCTACCGGCATTTCGCCGGGATCGGTTTCAGGCACCCCTTCCTGGGCGTTGCCATGTCCATCTTCATGCTGTCCCTGGCCGGGTTCCCCCCCCTGGGGGGGTTTACCGGCAAGTTTTATCTCTTCCGCGCGGCTATTGAAACGGACTATACCGTCCTCGCCGTTATGGGTGTGCTGAACAGCCTTCTTTCCGTGACCTATTACTTGAGAATCCTGGTTATGATGTACATGGAGGAAGGAACCGGAGAGGCAAGAGGCTTTACCGGTTCGCCGTACCTCTACGCCGTCATTGCGGCCACGGCCCTGGGAACCGTCTGGCTGGGAATCGTTCCGGACCTACCCTTAGAACTCAGCCGGCTCTCTTTTATTTCTTTACGCTAGCCCGGGCCCAAAAGTTGGCAGGTTAAGGGCGGTCTTAGATTCCGAATAAGACCTGCGCATTATAGGTGGTGGTCCTCGCGACCTCGTCGAGGCTAAGCCCCTTAACCTGGGCAATGACGTCGACAACGTGCTGGACAAAGGCGGGCTCATTGCGTTTTCCCCGGTGGGGAACGGGCGCCAGATAAGGGGAGTCCGTCTCCACCAGCAGCCGATCCAGTGGCACCCTTTGAACGACCTCCCTGAGTGCGCCGGCATTCTTGAAAGTAATGATCCCCGTAAAAGAGAGATAGAGGCCGAGATCCAAAAAGGCTTGCGCCGCCGGCCAGTCGCCCGTAAAACAGTGAATCACCCCGCTCACATCACCCTCGCCTTCGTTGCGGATGAGCTCGGCAACTTCCCTATGGGCGTCCCGGTTGTGAACGATAAGCGGCAGCCCCATGTCACAAGCCATGTGAATGAACCGGGTAAAGAGTTCCCTTTGCAGCGGTCGCGGTGAGTGCTCATAATAATAATCCAGGCCCGTCTCGCCTACAGCCACGACCTTGGGGTCTTCGGCCAGTTTCCGCAATCCCTCGAAGTCCTCGCGGCTGACCTCCAGCGCGTCGTGAGGATGAATGCCAACGCTAGCGAACAAACCCGGGTAGCGCCCGCACAGCTTCAGCCCCGACTCATTGCTGGAAAGCGCTCCCGCGCCGCCGACGACGATCACCTTGTCGACCCCTGCCTCTCTGGCCCGACTGATGACCCCGTCGATGTCCCGGCTAAAATCTTCCACCTGTATATGGGCGTGGGTATCAATCAGCGGCACGGTCAGATTTATTTGGTCCATTTCGTCCATTCGGTTGATCTGATTTCTTTGGTTTATCTTGTTGATTCAATTTATCTGGTTTTTAATCTGTTGACCCTGCCCAAACCGAAAAGAGTAGATTACCCAAATCAACCAAATGAACCAGATAGACTGAACAGACCAAACGACCAGATAGACCAAATAGACTAGACGTCCTCGATCCTGGGAAAAAGAACCCTGGGAGGATTGACCTGGTGACCGGGCTGAAACAGGGAGCCCCAGGGAACATTCCGCGTACTGGCTTGGTCTGGAATGGCCAGCAGGGAACCGATGGCGGCCGCGGTCTCGGGAAGAAAGGGGGCCAATACCTCTGAAGTCACGCGCAAAGACTCCAGGAGGTGATGCAGAATCTCTCCGACCCTTGCGCTTTGTTTTGGGTCCTTCATCAGGACGAAGGGAGCCGTCTGAACGACATACTGGTTGGTCCGGTCCAGGGCTCCCCAGACGGCCTCCAGGGCACGGTTAAAATAGAGCCCTTCCATGTGCCGCCGGATATCGTCGCGGGCCTGCAAAAACACGTCCCGGAGTCTGCAATCTTCGTCCGCCCAGGTCTCCCCCAGAGGCTGGACTTTGCCGCTGAAATACCTGTTCTGCATGGCCAGAACACGGCTGACCAAATTGCCCAGGTTGTTGGCCAGGTCGGCGTTGACGCGGGTCACAAAGGCTTCCAGAGAAAAAGCGGCGTCCTGGCCGAAGACCATGTCGCGCAAAAGGAAATACCGGAAGGGATCCATGCCGTAACGCCGTTGCATATCCAGCGGTCGCACGACGTTTCCCAGGCTTTTGGACATCTTCCCGGAATCCATGATCCAGTACCCATGGACATAGAGGTGTTGGTAACAGGGCAAACCGGCCGCCATGAGCATCGTCGGCCAGTAAATGGCATGGGGCTTGAGTATATCCTTGGCGATGAGGTGATTCGCCGTGGGCCAGTAGGTGATGAAAAACTCCTCCCCCTTTAATTTAAGCGCACTGACGTAATTGATCAGCGCGTCGAACCATACATAGGTGACATAATCCGAGTCAAAGGGCAGGGGGATACCCCATTGAAGACGGCTCTTCGGCCGTGAGATGCAGAGGTCCTCCAGCGGTTCGCGCAGAAAGGAGAGAACTTCCGTGCGGTAGCGCTCCGGATAGATGAATTCCGGGTTTGCCTGGATATGGCCCAGGAGCCGTTGCTGATACTTGCTCATGCGGAAAAAGTAGTTTTTCTCCCGAATATAATCAGGTTCCTTTTGATGATCGGGACACTTGCCGTCCACCAATTCCTTCTCCGTGTAAAAGCGTTCGCAACCGTAACAATAAAAACCCCCGTATTCGCCGAAATAGATATCGCCGGAATCGTAAATGCCTTGCAGCACATCCTGCACGGTCTTTTGGTGATAGGAATCGGTGGTGCGGATAAAATGGTCATAGGAAATACCGCATTGATCCCACGTGGTACGAAAGACATTGCTGATTCGGTCGGCATATTCCTTGGGATCCGTGTTGTGGTCCTTGGCGGCCTGGGCGATCTTGTCGCCGTGCTCGTCCGTACCCGTCAGCAAGAATACCGTCTCCCCTTGGGCTTGGAAATAACGCTTCAACGTGTCGGCAATGACCGTCGTGTAGGTATGGCCGAGGTGGGGTTCCGCGTTCACGTAATAGAGAGGAGTTGTCAGGAACCGATGGCTCATGGCGCTAAATCGCGGGCTGGGGGTTCCGGCGGGAAGCGTTCAGCCACCGGCCGAGAATGAACTCTTCCATGACCAAACGACCGTTGTAATTTTTCTGCAGGTTCCCCGCCACCCGTTCCAATCGCTCCAGAACGGACAGGGTCTGATCCAATGACAGGGTGGGGGCCATCTCACCTAGCGCCTGCACCATATCCTTGTTCTTTATCAATTCCCCGGTGCATCCCATCTGGAGAAACAGGATGTCCCGATACCAATCCTTCATCCAACGGACAAAGGCTGTCGCCTTCTCGCGGTCCCGGCCCAAATCCTCCGCCAGCGCCATCGCCGCTCGAAAGTCTCGCCGAGAAAGGGATAGATAACGCTGAAGCCAATCCCTACGCCGGCTTATGAGTTCCTTGCCGTTCGCGGACAAGGCTTCCCCCAAGCTGCCCCCCGTAACGGCAGCCAGGAGGGTGGCCTCCTCTTCTCCCATGCCCCGTTCCAGGGTCAGGATTCGGGCGACCTGCTCTACGGAAAGCTGGGGAAAATACAGTCGCAGGCATCGGGACACCACGGTGGTCAAAAGGCCCCCGGTGCTGTGATCCAGCAAAATCAGAAGGGCATCTCCGGGTGGGTCCTCAAGGGTCTTGAGAAGGGAATTCTGCGCGTGATAGTTCATCAGGCGCGCTGAATCAATGATGGCGACCTTTTTCTTTCCAGAAAAGGAACGGAACCCGAGCATGCGCTGCAGGTTGCGAATCTGTTGTATGGTGATCTCTCGTTTGCCCGCTTCCGGCTCGACCAAACGGACGTCGGGATGATTTCCCTCGATTACCTGCCGGCAATCGTTGCATCGCCCGCAGGAATCTCCCCGCATCCCCGAACAGTGAACCGCCGCCGCCAGGGACAGGGCAACCTTTTTTTTCCCGACCCCCTCGGGACCTATAAAGAGATAGGCGTGATGAAGCCGGTCACGATCCAGGGACCTTTGAATAACCTGAACCTGTCTTTGATGACCGAGAATCTCAGAGAAAGCCATGGGTGACACCGTTCTTGAGGTCAGCGGCGGCGCGCGAGTGGAGCCGGCATTTGACCGCCCGCCGTCCTAGATTTCTTGGCTGGTTACATTCTAACTGTCCAGCCGTCCGTCCACAATGGCCTTGATTTTTTCGTGGATTTCCAGTTGGGGAGCCGATGAATCCAGCACTTCGAAACGCTTCGGTTCCGAGCGGGCCAATTCAAGAAATCCATGACGTACCCGGCGATGGAATTCCAAGCTCTCATTCTCAAACCGGTCTTGGCCCGGCCCATGGCCGGCGGCGCCGGTGGCGCGGCGACGTGCCCTGGCCAGGGCGATTTCGGGCCGGCAATCGAGGAGGATGGTCAGATCCGGCTGGATGCCCTCGCTGGCCAATTCGTTCATGCGGCGGAGCAGAACGAGATCCACCCCCCGGCCGTAGCCCTGGTAGGCCAGGGTCGAGTCCGTGAAGCGGTCGCAAAGAACCAGCACGCCTCGTTCCCGCGCCGGAGCGATGACCTGGCGAACATGCTGGGCCCTGTCGGCAAGGTAGAGGAACAGTTCCGTGTGGGCCGCAATCTCCCCGGGACCGCTTTCCACCAGCACGCGGCGCAGCATGCCTCCCAGAGCCGTACCACCGGGTTCATGAGTCAACAGGCAGCTTTTTCCGCGACCGGCGAGATAGGCCTGCAACAACTTGAGTTGCGTTGTCTTCCCCGAGCCGTCGCCACCTTCAAATGTGATTAAACGAATCATCGACCTCCAATGGTTTTAATGGGTCGCGGCGGGAATGTGGAGGCGGGAAGTCCAGGAGGTCAAGCGCGGGAACGATGCCGTTGAACTATTCTTTTCCCTCCCCCAGCAGTAAATTAATTCCGTTCAGCAATTGCGTGCTTGTAAATGGCTTTGTGATATAGTAGTCGGCTCCCATTTTATAACCGCCCAGCACATCTTCGTACTGAACCTTGGCCGTCAGCAGAATCACAGGGATGGCGGCCGTTACGGTGTCGGCTTTGAGGCGCGTGAGCACTTCCAAACCGTCCATCTGGGGCATCATGATGTCGAGCACGATAAGATCGGGCTTCTTTTCGCTTAGCAGATTGAAGACTTCCTGCCCGCTATAGGCCGACTGGACCCCGTAACCCTTGCCTTCCAGGATGGTCTTGACGATGGTTACAATGTCAGGGTTATCGTCGACCACCATGACGGTTTTGTTCTTTTCCATGCGCTTCCTCCTTAGCTTTGAACCGGCAAGGTCACCGTGAAGATCGACCCTTTTCTCAGTTCGCTGGCGACTTCAATCCTTCCGCCCAAGAGATCGACAAGGTTTTTCGTAATGGTCAGGCCGAGCCCGGTCCCCTGATGGCGCTTGGCCGTGGATCCATCCACCTGATGGAACTTATTAAATATCATAGAAATGTGGTCTTTGGGAATCCCGATTCCGGTGTCGGACACTATGAAGGAAATTTCCTGGCCGCCGCCATTTTTCTGCACGGCGAGGACGACCTCTCCCTGGTCGGTGAATTTAATGGCATTGTCCAGAAGGTTGACAAGGATGCTCTTTAGTTTTTTCCAATCCGTTTCCAGGGGGGGCACATCGCCCTCCACCTGGTAGCGGACCTTGTACGGACGTTTGGATTCCATGGATGAAATCTCGTCTTTGAGTTCCTCGATCAACGTTCGTACCTCGCGTCGTTTCATGGAGAGGCGCCGTTCGCCGCGCTCGAGCTTGGAATAGTCCAGGACCTGGTCCACAAGGCGAAGAAGGCCGCGCGCGTTTTCAATCAGTTGTCCCACGGCCCTTTTCTGCTCCTCGGTCATTTCGCCGCAGGCGCCGTCCATGAGGATATTGCCGTACCCCATAATCGTGGTGATGGGGGTCCTCAGCTCGTCGGACGTGTTTGCAAGGTAAAGGGATTTTAACCGATTGGCCTCGGATAGCTCTTCGGCCACGATCTGGCGCCGCCTGGCTTCCGTGCGTAGTTCCTCATATTTTTTTGCGTTGCTGAGGGCCACGGCCGTGGCGAAGGCGAGGATCTGGCAGAACTGGATTTCCCTTGAAGTTAGGATCCGATTCTCTTCCTCGAATCCCAGAAGGAAGGCCCCGTGGCTCTCGCCCCGGAAGGTGATCGGGACCGTGATTGACAACGGAAACGAAAATCCGTTCATCCCCCCGCCGTTTTCGTCAGCCACGGAGGCTTGCCACTCTCGTATGACGGGTCGGTGCTTCTCCAGGCACTCTTGAACCACGGGATACTCTCCCAAATCCACCAGCTGTGGACTGCTTGCCTCTTCCATCTCGGCGCCGAACAGCAGACCTTTGGAAGGGGCCTCGGATTCCTCTTCGATCAGGACCCAAAATTTGGATGCGTGAACGACCTCGTTGATTTTCTCCCCAATGGTGGCCAGTATCTGGTGGTAGTCGAGTGAGGAAGGCAACGATTGCGACAGGGTTTGAATCATCGCCATGTCCTGGGCCTCCTGCTTGGCCTGTTCCTTCAGCGCTTTTTCACGGCGCACGACCTCGGCAAAGAAACCGTAGAACAGGGACATGACGAAAAGGAAGGGGATTCGCAGGTAGATGCTCGTATCCCGGATTTCCGTGGTCTGGAACAAGAAGTACCCATAGAGCATGGTCGCCAATACGGCCACGATCACCAGACCGCGAAAATCCTGCCACACCGTGCAGAGAATGATGACCAGGAAATAGGCCAGGTAGAAATCCGTCCCGACCTGACCACTAATGACTAGGGAAGCTGTTACAAACAGCGTATCAAAAATGACTAATGGTGAGTAGAAGTATGAAGAATCAAAGAGATTTTCCTCGACGAAGTAGAGAGCGACATTGGTCAGAAGATAGAATAGTATAAAGCCTCGGATCAGAGCTGGAGCAACCCACGCATCATAGGGAAAGACAAGCAAATAAGAGGAGATAATGACGATGAGCCATCTCAGCCGGATGACCGTGACCTTCTTTGAGGTCTCGAAAAGTCCCGCCGAATCGGTCAGGCTAGCGGGAAACGACTCCATTGTCTGTGCAACGGGCATTTGTAACCTGTGTATTTTTAATCAGTTTATCAACTATCCAAATTTTTGTAAACCTGTTTTATTTGAGTTTAACCGGAAGAAGAAGAAAAGTTCTCTAACGTTTTTCCTGTAAAAACAAGTGATTAAGCAAAAAACGTACCTTCCCCGATAATGCCAACGGCGAAGGGCCGCCGGTTATCAAATTCCGTTCGACTCTACCCGCTTTATTTCGGAATCGCGCGAGCGGTAAAAAAGGGAAATATCGCGGATCGAATACAAACCCTGGCGGTTTCTGGGTCAATTCAGGCTCAATTTCGAGTAGGCGGCCGCCCTGGGTGGTGAAGCACAGGAGAACGGGAAGCGTGACTACAGCACGTTCCCTTCCGACCAGGACTTCCTCGCCAGGCCCAGGACCCCTTTGGGCGTTCCGGGAGGTTGCTGGGTGTCGAACAGGGTGTCATAGCCCCAGTCACGGTTGGGCGGCCTGTAGTACTGCCCACAGCATTGCCACTCTTTGTCACCCTGCTTGCTGTGCCACAGGGAAACGATGGATCCCCGGTAGCTGAAATTTCTCCCGTCCCAGTCTTCGAGGAAGCGGATGGCGTTTTCCAACTGTCCGTTGCCATGGCCAGCGGTTGATTCAACCTGGGGTCCTAGGGCAAAGGCACTGTTGATCGCGGTATCGCTGGCCAGGCGATTGGGGGTCGAAGCGTTAGCGTTTTGATCGTCCCAGTTATTCGACAGGACAGTAATGGAATCGCCCATGACCGCCGCGGGGACCTTGTTTACCGTGTTATAGTTTCCCCGGATGTAGACGGGGTTTTCCGACACTACGGTGAGCCCCTGGCTCGGGAGCTGCGACCCATTGACGAGCCTGACCCCTTGGTCGTTGCCGTCCCTGGAGACGTACATCACGCCGTTTGCCGGTGTCACGCCACAGGCCATGAGGAGACCGATGTCAATCTCCGTGACCGTAACGTTTTTTTCCTCCCTTGCGTCCCGAAAGGGCTTGTTGGTTACCGCCTTAGGGTCGCAAGAGGCCATATTCACGGGGTTTCCGTTACCGTCCTGGACGCTGCCGTTCACAATCCTCAGGCCAGCCTGGTAGTACATCTTGGCCTTTTTCATTGCTGCGGAATCCGTTCCCGTACCCTTTTCTATCATCTGGTGCGCCGCATCCGGTGCAGCGGCAGCGTCTGAACCATAGAGCACGCTGGGAACCGGTGGTTGGATCTCTTGAACGCCCATGGCGCTGTCCAAAACCGTCCCTCCGAAGGTGCTTAGCGCGGCGCTTTTCCACTGGGCGGGGTCCGACCACTCGGCGACAAAATTGTGATTCATCTTGTGATCGAAATTAAGGCTTTGATAGCTTCCGCCGGCATCCTTGATTTGCGGGTTCGTCCCGCGCGAGGTGGGGTTACCACCGGCATCCAGGTCTCTCTTCACGTAGCGATGGATGTCTCCGGCCGTGGTTACAAAGGAATCGAATTTCAGGCTGTCGTTACGCATGTAAATGTTGCTGTTCGCATGGACCCTGCCGTTAAAAGTCATCGGCGGTCCCGGGGCAATTTCCAGGTCCACACCCTTCCCATAGAACACCCCGAACTGGAACAGCGGGACTTCCAGATATTCAACGACCTGCACCAGCTTGGACCTGGAGCCGCCGGGTCCCTTCGCTTCTGAGGTAATCTGGTAACTCGAAGCATCGGCCCTCAGTCCATTATATGCGCCGCTGTTTAGGACGATGGGAGCCGAGTTGATGAATTCGACCTTGAATTCTGGAAATGTAAAGTTTGGATTGGAAAGGGACGGAGGCGCAATGGCCAGGAGCTGGTCGGCCGTGGGTTGTCCCGTAGCTCCCAAAAGGGTTTTGAGGTCGGCAATGCCCTTCTCAAGGCCCGCTTCAGCGGCGTAAAAGACGGTGGTGTTGCCCTTCCAATTAGTGGCGATCTTGAGCCCGCTCCGGGAGGAAACTATGGCTGCGCTCCCCATCAGGGTCAAAATGGCCAACAGCATCAGGGCCACGGAAAGGATGACTCCTTTCTCGTTGCCGCAAACCGAGCGCAGCTTCATCCATCCATTCCCCCGTCCCAGCATTCTACCTCTTATTGTACCTCACTCCAGGACCCCGCGGCTACCGTAACTTTGGGCAGGCCGCAGGCGGCATGGTGGCACTCGACCTGGTTACAGTTATAGTGAATGGAGGGGTTTCCCGACATGGAGTGGGAGCCCACCAGGTCGGTGCCGCTGCTCGATATGGGAAAGGGATCTTCGGCCCAGCTTGGAGAGCCGTCCCCGGCAAAGATGTAGCCGTCGATGGTAATGGTGCCGCTGATCCCGAGCTGTTGATGAACCAGGATCGCCCCGCCCTGGGCGTCGATGCCGGCATTGCCGGTGATGTCCAGATCGTTTCCGGTCATGATCATGATCCCCTGGAGCTCGGTATCGCTGGTCGGGTAGGGTTTGATTTTAGGGCTACCGTTCCAGTCAATGGAATCACGGGCAATGATCGAGGCCTGCCAGGGTGTCGATAGACTTCCGGGGCTGCTCTGCACGACGACGTTGGTCTCAACGTAGAAGACACCGTCGGCGGCCGTCGAGCCGTCCATTTGCCAGCTACCGCTTTGAAAGGACCAGCCCTGGGGCGTGGACACCGCCGTCCCCCCCGTACAAAGTCCCACGGTGTCGCAACTCCCCCCGACGGTGACCGTTCCATCGGTGTTGAGAATGTAGCCGTTCCCCGCAGCCCCCAGGGCCGCCACCCGGGGAGCCAGCTCCGCAGGATTGATTGCGGCAATGGGCATTTGTGGTTGTCCCGCGTAGTCGTTCTCGTAGACCGTTTTGTCCGCCTCGTCACTGAGCACATAGGCGTCCGGCCGCGGGTTTTCATCACATTGAGGGCTCCCGACACAGGGGTTGCCGGTGATGTTCATATAACCCGACGATGTGAACCCGCCTGCCTGTTCGGCTGACGGATTGCCTTGTATGGTGAGGTCGCCGTTGGAGTGCAGGCCCCCGCAGGTGCCGGTGAGGTCCAGATTCCCGCTCACGGGAAAGCTGATTTGATTGTTGCTCACCACCGCTTTCGGCGGCGGCTCCGTTATCTGTTCCAGCAGGGCCGTGACCACGCGACGTGAACCATTGGCCCCCGTGCCGGTAGAGGCTACTTCAATTGTTCGGGGGCTGCTACTATTCAACGTCAAATTCACCGTGTAGTCCCCGTTACCCACGGGAACGGCATTGAAAAGAGTCAAGGGCAGGCTTACCGTGGCGAAGTCGTTGGTCCCGTCACCGTCGTCGAGCTCGTTAATCGCCGCTTGCAGGCCTGCCTCGGCGACATAAAATGCCTGAGTGCCGGAGCGGTAATTATTGCTCGTCTTGATCCCGGTACGCGTTAAAATAACCGAGGCGCCGCCGATGACTACGACAATGGTGAGCAGCATGAGAATGACGGGAAGAACGAGTCCCTGGTCACCAATAATAATTGATTGTCTGCTTGCCATCATTGCTCTTTTCGGGCGGACTCAGAGCTCCGTTCACCGGCATGACCCATGAAAACAAGGGCAACCGGTATCCCCCCTAGGGCACTCTCGATACAAACTCTGTAAAACGCGGATCCTCACGCAGCTTGTCCAGAGCGGGGTCTGTTTTCAGATTATGGTTGTCGTCATAGCCGTGCTCCAGGGCCTTGCCCAGCCACTCAAGGGCTTCCTCTCTTTTATCGTAAAAGGCGTAAAGCCGGCCCAACTTGTACAGCGCCATGGGGTTTTCCGGTTGAATCTCCACTTCCCGACGAAGCTCGGCAATCTGATTTTCCCGCTCCAACATTACGGCTTTGCTTTTCTTGGCGTTGTCAAGGTTTTTAAGCGTGTTTGGATCCGAAGGGTTAATGGACAGGGCATTTTCGAGTTGCCAGATAGCCTCATCGTAGCGGCCCGTCTTATCGTAGAGGACCCCCAGGTTGTTGTAGGCCAGGAGGTTCTTCGGATCCAACTCGATGGCTTCCTTATAGGCCGCGATGGCTTCCTCGACCATCCCCTGGCCGTCGAGCACGAAAGCCACGTTGAGCCGGGCCACCGGATCCTTGGGATTGAGCTCGATGGCCTTGCGAAACTCTTCCAACGCCTCCTCCATGTTCCCCTGTCCGAGAAGCTCCGCCCCCCGCCGGTTCCGTTTCATCGCCTCATCCGCATCCTCGGCATGGGCCGCCCCAATTCCTAACAAGAGAAACAGGGCCATGACGGTCGCAACCCCTTTCATGACTTAAAAGACCTCCCGCCAGCCGAGCAACTGCTTGGTCGAAATGGGCGGCGCCGGAACGCTGGAAACTTGCTGGCTCGTCGTACCTGTAATAACCGAGGGATTGCCGTTGGCGTCGATGACAACCTGGGGCTTAGAAGGGATTCCCGTCCCGATGATCTTCGCCTTGGTGGCCGCACCATCGGTGCTCGAAAGGGCATCGCCAGTCACAAAGTCCATGGCGGCGAAGCCGGTTACCGTCTGAACCGCATACAGCTTCGCAGTCCCGCCTCCGGCTCCGCATAGCGAGCTGTCCGAAATGGTAAAAGTCGTGAAGAAGACAATTCCGTTAAAGACATCGGCCGACGCCAGGACCTTTTCGTCATCGGCGAGAACGAAATACCAGCCCTGGACCGTGGAGGACACCGTCGTTGTCGTGGAGAGCACCTTAAGAAGATCCGACTCATCCAGGGTATTGCCGTTGGTCATGTTGGTGTTGTCTTTGATTCCGTAAAACCTGTTGCTGCTGGAGTTGCGCGGATGGTTCCGGTCGCCCGAACCAAAGTAAACCCAGAGGTTTCCGGCTGCGTCCATGGAGAGCGCAGGGGCGCCGTAAATGGCCTGGGCGGGGTAATACTCTCCCACGGCCGGGGGGTTCGTCTGGGATGGGTCCGCCGCGAAGAGGCGCTTCCCCTTCATGGCAAAGGTGGACGATTCCACGCCGGGGATCTCGGAAACGAAGACGAGGTCTTCTATTTTGGCCCCGTTTCCCCAGCCCGTCGAGAAGGACAAGCTCACGTATCCCAGATCAGTGGCGCGGTCGGCTGCGGGTACGCCTTCCGGATTACCGCCCTGGGTAGCGGGGTCATAGGTCCAGCAGTCAGAAGGGCAGGGCGTCGGCGGTACGGTGTACGATACGTCGCTCGCCCATTTCATTTCGACCCAGGTCACGCCGGCGGCGAACTTCTTGGTAAAGTCTCCCGTTCGAGTAATTCCGTCCTTATCCTTGAACTCATACCTATACGTCGTCGCCCCCGAGGAGGTGACATCAACCGTAAACTCGAACTTCCACAATTGCCCGCCCACGTCCCCGATGTAGACCCGGTCGATGTAGCCGTCGGCATCGGTGTCAACCGCCGTCGGATTGGCCGCCAGGCTGAAATTCATGTACTGGCGATCGTCGCTCGTGACACCGTCGTTGTAGTATTCCGCGAGGAGACTGCCGGTGGCCAGGTCGATGACGTAAAAGGCCTTGCCGTGATTGTTGTTCAAAGTGCTGTCATAGCCTCCGCCGATGAAGGCGGCGTATTTTTCGCCCCCGTTGTCCCACCTGATTTTTCCTATGGCCGGCTCGGACCAGCTTTCGATCATGCGGAAATTGCTGTCGGTGAAGCTCCAGAGCCACTTGGGGCTGGTCGTGTCCGTAATGTCCAGGCCGTAGTAACCGGCGCCGCCCCGTTTAAGGCCGAAGACCACGATGGTCTTCCACGTCCCATCGATCTTGATATCCGCCGCGATGGGGCTCGAGTCCACGTAAAATTTGTGCTCCCCGGCGGGGTTGGTCATCTCTTTCAGCTTGGGGATGACCTCGTCCGGGACAAAGGCCCATAGCTCCTCCCCGTCGCTCTCCCGAAAGGCGTGGAGCATGCCGTCGTTGGAAGCCACGATCACCACCGATGTCCGGCTGGCATTGGCGGTCCTGAAGGCCACGTAATCGGAATCCACGAGAGGCATAAGCGGGGGCGAGACCAGGACGGGCGTGGAATGAAAGATGTCCCCCAGCTTCCAGGCCCGCTCCTCGTTGTAGATAAGGTCGCCGTCCTCGTCGATGGTGTCGATGCCCCGCACGTAGTTGACGACGGTGTCCCGTTCAGCGGCCGTGGACACCCCCAAAGCCACCGGGGTGACCTTGGTGGTATCGAACGCTTCCAGCTTCTTCTCAGATTTATTCACCTTATAGATGACCCGGTTTGCCGCGGCCTTGAGGCTCAGCTTTTGCCCGGCGTCCCACTCCAAATAGGTCGAATCGGGAGTGCCGTCGGGGTTCAGGCGAATGTCGCCGTTCGTGTCCCGGGCGTAGGCCTTGAGGAAGCCCCGCCAGAAAGCCCTGCTGGCATCGGACTGAAAGGCCGCGATATAGGCCCGGTTGCTCCCCGTAGAGCTGGTGGTCGGCACCACCGGGGAGGCGAAGGTGAAGACCGACTCGATAATCAACCGGATGGCGTCCTGGAGCGCGAGGGCGAGTTGGCCCGAGTTATTGGCGGCAAAAAACTGGCCTCCACCCACCGCGGCGGCGGCTATGAGATCGTCATTAGCCACCTTATTCGACGCGATATCAAAGCCGACGGTGTGGACGATGACGTTCTGGGTGCCCGTCAACGAAGAGTGGTCCGCCTCGTACTCGATTTTCGCCTGGTCGACAACGTTTATGCTGCCGTTCTGGAGGCCGTCTGAAATGATAATGACGAAATTCGGCTGGCACTCGACTTGAATGGGACTCGCATAGCCGCTGAAGGTCCCGCTATAGTATTTGCCGCCGTCCCGAAGCTGCTCCCCCGTGGGGGTCCAGCCGGAGGCCGAAATGTTATTCACGGCGGTGACGATGTCGGATTTCGCTGTCCCTATGGGGGCCACCATTCCCGCGTTGCCGCTGCCCTTGGTGCCGTTGTTGGCAAACTTCATCACGCCGAAGCGAACTCCTTCCACGTTATTTACGAGATTAGTGATAACCTCCTTGGCGATAACGATCTTTTTCTGGGTCCCCGTGCAGCTCGTACAGTTGACATAGTTGATGTAGTTCCCGAGATAGAGGTTGACGCTGGAGCCCCCGATCTGCCCCGACCAGAAGCCCGTTGAATTTAAAGCAATTCGGGCACTGGTGCTATTCACGTCGTTAACGCTGCCTGCATACTGCGTGTACCCGCTGGATGTCCTCTTGTACACTTTGGTCTTAGTATACGAGCCGGAATAACTCGTGGCGGGGTCGTAGCTCACCGAGGGAATGTAGTCCCCCATGCTTCCCGAGCTGTCGATCAGAATCATGACGTTGGGCTCGACGTTGGCGCCGAAGATATCGCTGTCGTCGGCCCGGACCGGTGCGAGTCCCAGCAGCAAAAGGGACAACACGGTAGCGACGGTTGCGGCTATCTTTCTTCTTTCACGCTGGTTTTTCTTCATAGACCACCTCAATAAGATTTAAGCCCGCTTCAATTCGGGACCGGCCCATAGGCCCCCTGGGCCTCGATCTCGCGGGCCGAAGTCAGCGGTCCCTCTCCGGTCACGTGGATGCTAAAGTTCAGCATGATGTAACCGCTCGGGTTGTACCCCGTCCCGCTTCCCACGGAATAGCCGGCCACCGTCTCGGATCCGGAAAATACCAGCGGCTGGGGGCCCGAGTCGGTGCGCCGGCCGCTGCGGTAGCTGAAGCCGCCGCCCAGGTCCCGCGAAAAAGCGCCGATGGAAGCCGCCACGTTTCCCGTCAGCTGATTGATGGCCTCCCCGATTCCCGCGTCGGCGGCGTAAAGCGCCTGGGTCCCTTTTTTGAAGTTGTTGCTGATCATCAGGTCCACGCGGCTGAAAACCAGCGCCGCGCCGGTCATGGAGGTCAAGATTGCGATCAGCATCGTGAGCACGGCAAGGGCGATGCCGCGATCGTTTCTTAGTGTGGAGCGTATCTTCATTTTCATTCCATTCCCCGTTTAGTCTCTACATTTACCGGTTGCGCAGGTCCACGTTGGAGGTCATGGCGGCGATCAACTGGCCCCCGCCGAATTCGTCGTTGGCGTTTTTGGACTCGACGGTTACCTGGATGCCCACTCTCTTTATGTTAGCGACATTGGCCGCTAGATCCCCGCTGCATCCACTTGGGTCGTCCACCCCTGAAGCATAGCAGTAGGGCGGGGGCGCCGTGCTGGAGGTCTGCGCGGGGTAGAATAGAAACTGCAGGGCCGATGTGTTGCCATCGGTAATGTCCTCCGCCGCCCCCCCGTCCGCCGCGCGGGTGACATTATTGGTACCGGCATCGTACGCGTACAGGATGTTCTCGCCGCTGCTTAGACAGTCCCCGTCACCGTCGGCGTCATAGGAAAACTGGAAGCTCAGGGGCGCAACGGAAATGATGCCGGGGGTTCCCGGGGCCCCATTCCCGCAGTTGCCACCGCTGGTTGCGTTGGCTGGATTGTAACCCGTGTTTCTCATCTCGCGGACCATGAAGTCCAAAGCGGCGCGGGCGTTCTGCTGTGCCTGCAAGCGAACATCCTGGCTTTTCAAGGAACGGGTTTGCATGCGGTAAACGCTGTAAAACGCCAACAGGGTGATGGATAACATGAAGGTCGTGAGGACCACTTCGATGAGAGTAAATCCCTGTTGAATTTTAAGGATCATCGCGGTTTCCTACAGGTCAACGGCCGACCTGACGGTCAAGTTGTGTTCAGTGATGTCGTTCCAGGTTATGACGACGTCAATCTGCCTCAGTCCGGGAATTGCGGCGTCGTTGATACTCCACTCACGGGTAAAGACGACACCGTCGACGATGCTAACGACGGGGCCACCCCCGTCAATACTGGAGGCACTGGTGGCCATCAACTCCTCAAGTTTGTCCTGGGCCAGATTGGTCGCTATGGTGCTCATGTAGCTCGTTTTATTCGACTTCATTACGGTGGTCGCGCCCGCCGCGAGGGCTAGAAAGCTTGCCGAAAAGATAGAAAGGGCCAACAGGATTTCGATCATGGTGAAACCGCCCTGGCGCCGTGAGTGCCACCGTTTCGGGGTTTTCCCTGGATGTCCGCCTTTTCCCTGATTTTTCGTCATTTTTCTCCCTTTCGGTTCCCTGCTTACCCGTAGGAGAAAGCAACAAGCATACCGCTTCCTATGGAGAGATCTGCATCCTAGGGAGAGGCCTGTAAGCCCTTGGAATTTTATGTCTTAAACGCGGGGGAACAGCTCACGCCTCGCTTTCGCTTATCGGCAATGCCCCTGCTCAGGGGCAAAAAAATGCCAAATTACGGGATGCGATAACGTAATGGGGAAACTTCCTGCTGCCGAAACAGGCCGGGTTACAGCTTCCGGAAGTTATCAATAGGCAAGGTTTCTGGGCGTCACCAGCGATGTCAGGCTGTAAGTCCTGAATCCTCCGTTGGACGCATAATTTGGGTCGGGCTTGCTGGTTCTCGCGGTGATGGTGATCTGGATCTGGCGGATATTGGCCGAGGTTGTGGTCGGGATTCCGCTCTCATCCAGGTACTCAAAGGTAAAGTTGTAGATGTAGTCGACCAAGGCCTCCGTGACGCCGCCGGCGGTCCGGTTGATGCGGTCATTGCCAGCGTCGTACGCATAGATGATGTCTTCGTTGGCGCCATTGGTATCGGTATTGCCGTCTAGATTGGCCTGGATGCGAATCTGGCTCGCATCGTATTCGATGCCGGTGAAGGTGAGGGTGTCATTGGTATTGTAGCCGGCCATCCTGACTTCCCGGGTGATCATGTCCATGGCCGCCCGCGCGCTTTGCTGCATGGCATTGATCGCGTCCTGGGAATGATAAGAACGGCTCTGGCTTATAAAGGTGGTGGTGATGGCCAAAAGCACGATGGCGCCGATGGCCATCGACGCCAAGAGCTCGATGAGGGTAAAACCCTTCTGGAAATTTTTCAAACGAGACATGGTTCACCTCAAGGGGTTAGAAAGGTCTCCACGGCTACCGAGGCGGTGTCGGCATCCCAGTACACCGTTACGGTAACTGTCTTCATCCCTATGTTCGGCGTATCCACGTCGACCTCCGTCTCCCTTTTGTAGTTGGCGTAGCCCGCGATGCTGTTGTACCCCTCGGTTTGCTTCGTAGCGCCGCTGTATCCCAATCGTTTGATGTCTTCCATCTTATCCTGGGCCAGTGCCGTGGCGGTTGTTACCTCTTTGCTTAAGCTGTTGCCTCGCATGATGCCCACGGTCAGTCCGGCCATTCCCAAGAGCCCGATGGCCAGCAGGGTCAGCGCGATCAGGATTTCGATCAGGGTAAATCCCCGCGCGGTGCGGACTCTTTGCAAGGCGGTCCTATTCCTTTCACGGTCAAGCATACGTTTCAGGTTAGCTGCGTTCCCATACTCCGCATTCCCCGCGGACGATTTTCAAAGCCTCACCTTTAACTGTTGGCCTCTTTCCAATCCGATTTCCCATTGACCAATGACCATTGACTATTGACCCCTTCCCCTCGCCGAGCCACTCTGTGCCATTCGCTTTTTGCCATTTGCAATCAGGGCGGCAGACCCCGGTTCCTCAGGTTGACACTCGAGCTCATCTCCACCGTCCTGGGACCGCCAAACTCGACGTCGGTGTTTTTTGATTCCACCGCCGCCTTGACGAACACCCGCTGTATATTTGCCAACTCACCGGCTGCCACAGGCGTCGCATAATCCTCGCCGTCACCTTTGTCTTTTCCGTAATAGGCGAAGAAGAATTTATCCGCCGCCGCCGGCACGTTGCAGTCGGTCAAAGTAATGGGTGGGGGCGGACTGGCCGGATTTGAGGATAGATCCTGCCGCATGATGTTGCCGTACCCCGATGGACAACCGCTTACACTGAAACTATAGCGAATGTACTCGTCGGGATCCGTACAATTTTCGTCGTCGTCGGAGTCATAAACAAATTGGAATTCCTGTTTGTCCGCCTCCACGATTCCAAGCGTGTGCATGGCGGGACAGCCCGTCGCCCCCACTGGGAAATGCCCCGCGTTTCTTACCTCCCGTACCATGAGACTCAGGATGGCGCGTATGTACTGCTGGGCGTCAAGGCGCTTTTCCTGGACCTTGAGGGTGCGGGTTTGAAGCCGGTAGACGCTGTAGACTACTCCCATCATGATGAGGGTGAGAAAAAGTGAGACAAAAAACTCGACCACTGTGAAGCCTCTTTCGCTAATCATTCCGGCCCAATCGTCGATTCTCCAGAACGGAATCCGTTCGCCCGTATGAAGCGTCAATCCTTCACGGTGGAGGACATCTTCAAGGTGTGCGAGGTGTGATCCGCCCACTGCACCGTAACGTCGATCTGTTTTACCCCCGCCATAGGACTGTTATCCGAGACCACCCAGGTCCGTGTAAAGGAAACGTTGTCCGTTTGCGGCACCTGGCTATCGCAGTTTGAGGCGCAGGAGACGATGTTTTCAGGGGACTTCGCCTTGAGTTCCTCAAGCTTGTCCTGGGCCAGCGTGGTGGCGATGGAATACAGAAAGCTTCTCTGATTGGCGCGAATCACAGACGAGACCCCGATGGCCAGGCCCAAAGAAGCCACCGCGAATATCGCCATGGCGGCCAGCACCTCTATCAGAGAAAACCCGGTTGCCCGATTCTTTCCCTCCTCCAAAAACCTCAACGCTGTCTCCTGACCAAATCCGTCAGCTTTTCACAGGCCCCACCCATGGCAGCGCTCCCGCCCGGGACCGGCCATGTGTGCCCCAATCGCAATCGCTCGTCCCTTTTCTAACAGGACGAATCGTCTATAAAGATACGACCCACCGTCTTGATACAGACCACCTTGGTTGCCGTCCCGTTGCTTATCGTGATGGTGTCGGTGGCGTTGGCTGTGCCCCGGGCCTGGAATTGCGACGTTGCGCCTGTGGGTGAAGCCGTAATACCTTCAGGAAGTTCGAAAGGTCCGCTCTCGGTGATAAATCCCCCATTGTCTTTTTCCAATGTGTAGGTTGTGGCCGAGGTAAAGTTCAATTGATAGTTCGTGTTTTGTGAGATGGCTTTCATGCGGGCCAGCTGGAGATCGGCGGCAACCTGCCTGGCCCCTGCGGAGAGCCTGTACGTCGGCAGCCAGTAATAAAAAGACGGCGTGGCAATGGCCGTGATGACGAGCATAATGGCCACGACGGTCAATAACTCGATAACGGTAAAGCCCCGTGCTAACGGTTTAATCTTTGGCCTGGTCATTAATGCTATTGCTCCAAACCCACAGGGGATGCCAAATCCATGCCAAAGCAGGCTTCAATTTAAGTCCGCCAATTGGCTGTAGTTTAAGGGAATTTTAGGCGGGCTCAGGAGCTTCGCCAGGGCGGTTGGACAAAGCCGATAACATTCGGCGTAAGTTTGACAAAAATAGGCCCTATTTGTCTCAAAATGAGAACCTGCCCGGGGGCAAATAAAGGACTATTTCGGACGGTTATTTTTCCGGGAGGATGATCCTTATGTCAGTAGCGGCGTAGCAGTTTTGACATACCGGTCCGGTCCCGTAGGAACCGAGGACGATTCTATTGACCCCGCTGATCTGATAGTCGGTGTCAAAAAAATAGTTGCGTCCCCATGGGTCAAGCGGCACTGACGGGATATAGGGACCATTCCAGTTGGGAAAGGCGCCGTCGGTGGCGACCAGGCCCGAGCTGGCCGCGTTGAGGTCGTAGATCTCATTGCCTCCGCTGGTACTTACCGCGCCAATGGCCTGGTGTTTGGGCCACTGACCAGTGTCCGTGCCAAGGGCGATGATGGCTGTCTCGATTCTTTTCAAATCTTGCATGACCGCCGCCTTTTTGGCCTTTTGCGTGTAACCGTTGTAGGCCGGCACCGCGATGCCGGCCAGAATGCTAATAATGCCCAGGACCACGAGAATCTCGACCAGGGTGAAGCCTCTATCGGGACGGTTTTTCATTATGGATCGGCCCATTGGATTACTAGCCCGTCGTCAATCGACATTCTGCCGCGCTTCTAAGGCAGCAGAAATTGTGCCATGCCGGGGATGTGAGAAAAAATACCCGTGTTTTTAATAGGATATGGGCGCTCTGGATGGAGACTCAACCCCGGGCCCAAGGCCTGGGAGGACAAGCGCCGTGCGCTTTTGACAAAATTCGGCAGGCCCTTTGAGGCTTACTCTCCAGGCCTATGGGTTACGCCGGGGGCAGGTAGAGCGCCATGAGCTGCACACCGAAGAACAGATCAAATAGCGCTCCCAAGCAGAGAAAGGGCGCAAAGGGCAACGCGTACTGGCCGTCGACACCCTTTTTTAGCATGAGCAAAAGCCCCACCAGTGATCCCGCCAACGACGCTGCGAACAACGTCAGGGGAATCGATGGCCAGCCCAAGAACGCCCCGATCATGGCCAGCAGTTTGATATCCCCCCCGCCCATGCCTTCACGGCCGGTGATGAGCTGGTAAACCCAGGCCACCAGGAAAAGTATTCCCCCGCCGATGATTATGCCCAGCAAAGAGCTCAACGGGCTCGGCAACGTCGACGGATGGTCCGTGAAAACCCGACTGTTGACCACGGCAAAGAGCAGCCCCAAAACGACCCCCGGGAGGCTGATCACGTCCGGTACGATCCGGACATCCAGGTCAATGAAGGTGATCACGATGAGGGCGGCCAGAAAAATGAAGTCTACGAAAAAAGAGAGGCCAAAACCGATGTGGCGGAACAAGGCCACGGCAAGGGCCCCCATTAAAAGCTCCACGACCAGGTAGCGCGGAGAAATAACCACGCCGCAAAAGCGGCAGTGACCGCCCAGGACAAGGTAACTGATCACCGGGATATTAAAATAAAAAGGAATGGGCGTTTTGCAGCTGGGGCAATGGGACGCGGGAAGGACCAGCGATTCCTTGTTTGGAATGCGCACAATGCAGACGTTGAGGAAGCTCCCGACGATGGCGCCGAAAACAAAGACGACAACGGCAGCGACTGCCGGATCGGAAAGAAGGTTAATCACGGAGACTCCCCTGGTGACTCTTGTACCACTCCACGGTTCGACGCAGGCCGTCGCGAAAATTCATCGCGGCCTGGAACCCAAAGGCCTCCAGAGCCCGGCGAGTATCCACCGAGCGGCGCGGTTGGCCGTTGGGCTTTGACCTGTCCCAGACAACCCGGCCCCCAAAGCCCGTTACCTCCGCTATGAGTTCCACCAATTCCTTGATGGAGATTTCCAGACCTGTGCCGACATTCACCGGGTCCCTGCCGTCGTAAGACTCGGCGGCAGAAACGAGCGCTCGAGCGCAGTCTTCGACGTACAAAAACTCTCTCGTCGGCGTGCCGTCGCCCCAGCAAACGATTTCCGCGTCATCCCGCTCCACGGCCTCAATGCACTTGCGGATGGTTGCGGGAATTACATGGGAGCTTGCCGGGTTAAAATTATCTCCAGGGCCATAAAGATTCGCCGGAATGATGTGCACCGCATTGAAGCCATACTGTTCCCGATAGGCCTGACCCTGGGCGAGGAGCATTCGCTTGGCGAGGCCGTAGGGCGCGTTGGTTTCCTCCGGATAACCGTTCCAAAGATCGGCCTCGCGGATGGGCACGGGAACAAATTTTGGATAGGCGCAGATAGTCCCGGCTGCCAAAAATTTTTCAATTCCTGCCCGCCGGCCGTATTCCATGAGCATGGCTCCCATGACGAGGTTCTCATACAAGAACCTGCCCGGATTCTCGCCATTGGCCCCGATACCGCCCACAACCCCCGCCAGGTGGATTACAACATCCGGCGTGGCATCGCGGTAGAGCCGGGCCACGTCGTTCTCGTGGGTAAAATCGTAGTCTTTCCGCCGCGGAACGAAGATCTTGCTGCAGCCCTGCTCTTGGAGAACCCGGACCACATGGGTCCCCAAAAATCCGGCCCCGCCGGTTACCGTTATCCGTTTGTCGCCCAGCCGGATCATGCGCGTTTTAGCCAGTCCAAAGCATAGCCCGGAGCATTGTTTTTTTCCCGCCCTGGGGTCGGGAGCCCCGCCGCAAGGAGATCGGCATCGACCATGATGCGGACCAGATCCCGGAATTTCACATGGGCCTCCCAGCCCAGGCATCTTTTGGCTTCCGCGGCATCCGCCTCAAGGTGAGAGACGTCCAGCGGCCGAAAGTACCTCGGGTCGACCTCCACATGCCGGTGCCAGTCGAGATCCGCATAACCGAAGGCCTCCTCCACGAACTCCCGTACCGTGTGGCTTTCGCCGGTGCCGAAGACCAGGTCTTTGGGCTCGTCCCCCTGGAGCAGCATCCACATGCCCTCCACGAATTCCGGGGCATAACCCCAATCCCTCCGGGCATCGAGGTTTCCGAGAAAGAGCTTGTCCTGTCTTCCCGCCCGGATGCCGGCCACGGCACGGCTGATTTTGCGGGAAACGAAGGTTTCCCCCCGTCGGGGAGACTCGTGATTGAACATAATGCCGTTACAGGCGAACAGACCGTAGGCCTCCCGATAATTGCGCACCATCCAGTGGGCATAGACCTTGGAGGCCGCATAGGGGCTTTGCGGTTGGAAGGCGGTCCCCTCTCCCTGCGGCGGCGGTGCGCTGCCGAACATTTCACTGCTGGAAGCTTGATAGAGCCGGCATTGAACGCCGCTTTGCCGAATCGCTTCTAGGATGCGCACCGTGCCGAGCCCGGTTATTTCTCCCGTATAGTCGGGCATGTCGAAACTCACCCGAACCTGGCTCTGGGCGCCCAGGTGATAGACCTCCTCCGGTTGGATCTGGTAGAAAAGGTTGGTGAGCTGTCCGGAGTCCGCAAGGTCGCCGTAATGAAGAAAAAGCCGCGCATCGGGATCATGGGGGTCCTGATAGAGGTGATCCAGGCGCTCCGTGTTGAACGTACTCGCGCGCCTTATAAGCCCGTGGACCTTGTACCCCTTGTGTAAAAGGAGTTCGGCAAGATACGAGCCATCTTGCCCGGTTATCCCTGTGATAAGCGCTTTTTTCATTCAGCCCAATCTCCCGGCTTCTTTTCCCAGCCCGGCTTCCCCCGAAGCGGCCCGGCTTTCCTCATCTCGACTTTTCAGGATCTCGCGATACCAGTTTAAATACGCCCCCACTTGCTGTTCCCGGTCGAATCGTTTCCGCGCGTCCTTCGACGCATTGCAGGCCAGGAAGCGGCGCAGGGAGTCGTCGGCGAGCACGCTGTCGACGGCCACGGCCATACTTTCCGCGTCCCCGGCTGGCACCAATACCCCGGTCGCTTCCCCGGGGACGTTGCCATTTAAGCCGCTTGCACCTAATGGCCCGCCGGTAATCGCGGCCCCTTTGACCTGCTCGGGTATCCCACCCACCGCCGTCGCCACAACCGGCGCCCCGCAGGCCAAAGCTTCGATCACCGCGCTGGGGAAAGTATCAACCTTTGCGGCATGAACGTACAAATCCGCCGCCTGGTAGTAACGGGCCATGGCCCGGGGTTCGCTCTGATGCGGCACAAAACGGATTTCGACCTTGTCATTGATTCTTTCTCCAGCGCCCTTTTCGCCCAGCACGAATAAAAGCGTCGGTTTTGCCCGCTCGCTCCCCGCCAGCTTTCCCACGGCGGCTCGCAACATTGGAAAATCCTTCCATGGACTGCCCTTAACCCCCTTGGCTACAAATAGGAGAACCCGAGTTTTTGGCGCAATGGCCAATTGTTCTCTCACCGCCTCCTTATCCGCCGGGTGAAAGACCGCCAAGTCCACCCCGTGAGGAATCACCCTGCCCTCGGCCACCGCCGGGGCCAGCATGGAAGCATCCACCTTGTTCATGAGCCATCGTGATGGGGTGGCCAGATAAATGCGGCTGGCTTGATAGATCTCCTTCTTGCGCCGCCAGTTGTGCGCCGTCGCATCCTTCCGGACGGAGGGATACAGGGTGAGATCCGGGCATTGACCGCACCCGATTCTCCACCGCTCGCAGCCCAAGGAGTGCGCACAATGCCCGCTCAGGAGCCAGGCATCGTGCAACGTGAGCAGGGTGGGGACCTGGCGGCTCAACCACGGCAGGGCTTCAAGGTCAAAGTATCCACCGTGAAGATTGTGACAGTGCAGCACATCGGGCCGGGATGGCGCGAGTCCAAGAAGGCGCCACGTACCCGGAAAATGAAAGTCCTCAACGCCGCGATAGACGTCGCGCCAAGCGGCGGGGCGGGTCCAAAGGTGAACCATGCGACTCAAACGACCGTTCCCATCCAACGATTGCAGCCACGCGCACGCAGCACCTCGCAGGCGAGCGCCCGGGCCCCCGTACTTGGGTACCCAAATTACGTTGCCGTCCTCCGTCTGCTTGTATCCCACCGCAAGGTAGGATTCAAAGCCTCGTTTCCGATAGCACTCGAAGAGGCCGCGGGCCACCTGTTCGGCGCCGCCGCCGACGTCGCTGCCCGTCAACTGTAGGATGCACAACGCTTCAGCCACCGAACCAGGCCCCCAATTTTCGCTCGAAACTCTCCCCATCCCAGTCCCTGATCAAAACCCGGGGCAGCTGCCAGCAGTCGTTCCCTCGCCAAACGAAACCGGGAAAATTCCCGCAAGCCGACTCGTAACCTTCCCCGGCCACGAGTCGAACAGTCTCCGCCGTGTAATCGGAACGCGAACCGTAAGGATAGGCAAACCTTGTCACCCTGCGCCCAAGGAGTTCCTCAAGGCTCCGCTTGGAGTCGCGAATTTCCCGCTGCTGGTTGATGGCTGCGAGGCTGGAAAGTACCGGGTGGGTCACCGTATGAGCTCCAGCCTCGATGCCGCCACCGTCCACGAGACCCAACAACTCATCCACGGTAAGCATCCGATGGCTCGGACGAGCCTTGGTTTCGACCCCTGACCATTCCAGCAGTTTTTCCAGGAATCCTTTCCGAGCCTCCTCGTCCAACACGCGCAGAAAACCGCAAAGGGTACGATAGATCCGGTGCCGGCCGGAGGGGTCCACCCTCCACTGGACGTTCCAGGCACGATGGGCATGCCATCTCGCATCAGCGTAGTGAGCGTCCTGGGCCAGCTCAAAAACCACGGCCTTGCCTTGGAACGTCAACCGGAGGGTGCCGGGGAGTGAGCCGGGGTACAAAAAAATCCGCTCCAGCTCATCCCACCACGTTTCTCGGTCCCCTCCCAGCACCCCCGTCGTCACAAAAACCGTCGCCGGGACCTGCTCGCGGTCCAACAGCGGCTTGGCCTGGTACAGATTATCCGCGTACCCGTCATCAAAGGTCACCGCCACTGCGCGCCGGGGAACGCTCCCGTCTCCCACGGCACGGGTGAGGTCTCCCAGGGTCATGGGAACACAGCGCCGTTTCAATATTTTCAAGTGCTCGGCGAAATGCTGCGGCGTCACTGCAAGCAACTGGGGGTCGGGGGCAATCTCGGCGATGCGGTGATAAAGCAAGATCAATGCCCCCGGTTGGAACCGCGCTCGAAAGCGCTCGGCCGCCCATCGCACTTTCCCCAATGCCCCGCAGAGCATCAGTGAGCCCCATCCTTCATCGCTTTCACTGCAACCACCAACTGATAATCGGGATCGACGTAGTCCAGCTCTTCCCGCTTGAGTTCATGGGCGGCCAAGCCGTGCAAAAAAGCGATGACTGCAAGTACATTGCCATAGGCTGCAACCGTGACGTTGGGAGATCCAAAGGCTTCATCAAACAAGCGTTGCGCCGACAACGTCGTGAAGCGCCAGTAGTCCCCCCAGCGGTCCATGTCGTAGCGGCTGATTTGGCTGATACCCGGAAACGTTGCCAAAAGGACTCCCCCGGGTATCAAGATTCTTTGAAGGGTTTGGACGGCGCTGCGCACTTCATAAATGTGCTGCAGGGTTTGCGTCAGGATAATGCAATCGAAGGCTTCCGATGGAAGGTCTTCGCCATGGGCTAAATCGGCTACCATGGTCGCCTTGGTATTACCCTGCATAAAGTGTAGCACGTCGGATTGGGTTACACGATCACCGCCAAATCGCTCGGTATATTCACGGTCCGCTATTTCCAACACCCTGCCCCGTATGGATTCCCGGTGCCGCCCGAGGAACGCCTCGATGTAATACCTGTCGATGCACTGCCCCCGGTCCATGCCAAAGCGACGGCTGATGGGATTCCTTCGTTGCAATGTGCCAAAGCGCACCTTTCCCGCCGGGGGCCAAAGAAGCCACCGGCGGCTTTTTTCTTTCAGCCAACGCACCACCGAATGACGGGGTGTTGTCTTGAGGGAATCGTTCGTCTTCTCCATGCATGCTTTCGGTTAGCCGCTACCGCAATGACAGCCCGTTGGCCCTAACGTTTTCCCTCTGAAAAGCCCCGCCAGAGGTACGTGCGCATAGTGTTGTGGAGCCATCCAGTTATAAACTTCGGCAGCATGGCTTAATGATCGAGTTTCTTGTTCTCTCCGCCCCATGCAAGTTGCCGCGCGTAGATGAGCAGGAAATAGCGGCTATCCGCGGACAGGGAGAACGGGGGTTGGACCGCCCCGTTGGTTTGAGTATCAAAGTCGTTGATCAGATACTCAAACCCCTGGCGGTCAAGGAGTTCTAAAATTTTATGCAGCGTTCTCGGCAATCCCGGCAGGTGATGGTACTCGATGACCATCTCGCGGACCTGCCGCAAAGAGTCCTCGCTGTCGGCCAAGACCTCCCATTCAGCGCCCTCGATATTCATTTTCAGAAAATCCACGGGGCCCTTGAGATAGTTGCGCAAACGGACGCAGGGGACCTGATATTCGTTGTAACCCCCGGAGACCTCCGGGGATCCATACTCCGCGAGGCAACTCCCGTATTTTCCATCCGAGTATAGGGCCATTTGCCCTTCCCGGCTTGCCATGGCCCCCTGCACTAGAGTCACGTCCGACAACCCGTTGTTCCCCACGTTGTCGCGGAGATAGGGAAAGATTACGGGATCGGGTTCGAAGCTAATGATTCGGGACCTTGGATAGACGCCTTTGAAGTAAAGCACCGCCATCCCTATATTTCCCCCGCAATCCAGAATCAGGGGATCCGCACGGTCCGCCGTGAAGTGATAGATGCGATGAACGAATATGTCTTTAAATTGCATATAGACGTTCTGTCCGTCGTTGACATAAATGCTGTAACCCATGCATCGGTCGCGTCTCGGTGTCGCCGGCTTTCCCACAACCATGCGCCACCAGAGCACAAACAGCTCCCGTCTCGCCCGCCACTGAAGTGTATCGATCACGCCCTTCCCTTGCTCGCCGCCATCGCCTTGCCATGAATGCGACGACGGCACAGTTAGATCCACTACAGGTATCTCTCCACGATATCCGTCAATTCCTCCATCCGGCGTTGGTACGTATGCTCGCGCAAGGTCCGCTCCTGCCCGGCGCGGGCAAGGGCAGCGCGTTCGTCGTCATGCCGGAGGTAATACTGAATCAGTTCCACGCACTCCTGCGGGTTCCTGTAGGCCAGGACTTCCTTCCCCGGCTCGAACATCTCCTCAAGGTTGACTTTCCAGTCCGTGATGAGCAATGCCCCGGCTCCCGTCGCTTCAAACATGCGCATGTTGTTGGCGAAATTGCCCGCTAGGTCGATATGTTGATTCAACGTCAACTTGGACTCGCTCAGAATACCATACATGGCTTCGCCCCACGCGACCCCTTGATAGCGGCTCTTTACCATGGAATCCGCGGGCAGGTCTTCGGCGCCGTAACCCCAAACTTTAATATCGCTGGAACCCGCCACCGCCTCGAGCAAACGCCCCCTTGTCAAATGATGGCGGGAAAGACCCCCGACAAAGGAGACGGGAATCTTCCGTTCCGGTTCTTGCACAACATCGAGAACCCGCGGCTCGAAGCCGAAGCGATGGAGCTCCGCGGCCACCCCCAGAGTGCGAAAATGGTCAACCAAATTGGGCAAGGAGGAGAGGATGAGATCATAGGTAGTGAAATCCTCCCCCTTGGGCAAGGGCGAGGCTATTTGCCCCACCACTAGACCCGCGTGAGATTTAAGTCTTTGCAGGATCCGCCCCCGCACGGATTCCATGGCCTGGTTGAGCAGGACATCCGGTTTGTAAAATCGAACTTGCGCTTCCAATACTTCGCATAACCAGGGTTCCAGGCTTCCCTGGTACGGGAGCAGTGGAGCCAGCAGGCGCTTTAAATGACCCAGTGGCGGTTGGAAGGCCGCCCGTTTCACCCCCCCGGAGATTCGTTGCAATCTCTGGGCACTCCCAGGGGGAAGCTCACCCGAGGTTCCCCGCTCCCCCGCCCAGGCCCGTTGCATCAATTCATTGTTGGCGTAGAAGTCTAGAGCCTCGTGGCCCAGCAGGGAGAGATTCCGCGAGTAGAAATCCGCAACTCCAAAAAGACTTTCCTGGCGAGCGCGCATCTGCGCTTCGTAGGACTCATGGGTAAGTTCCGGCCTGCGGTTATAGTGCCATGCCAGAAAACCCGGATAGTCGGTATTGATAATTGCAAATTTCATTTTTATTGCGCCCAGCTTGGGGTGTGCCCGTGGGCCTTCCCGGCGCCGTTGAGTATGATTTTTATTGCCGTTTTCGCCTGTTCCTCGCCGGTCTCGATATAGGGCCTGGGCTCGGCAAAGCGCTCCTCCTCCATGGGGCTGCCAATGGACTCCAGAACCTCCGCGCTATTTTCCGCGTACCCGAAAATTCCCCGGCGAATATACTCTTCGTAAAGTTCCAATCCCGTGGGATCAACAATGGTGGTGGGCACACGGAAAGGCAAGGTTTCATAACACACCGAGGACCAGCAGGTGATGTGATGTGTGACCCGTCTCAATAAAGCGTACAGGGGTAGTAGCGTTGCCCAGTGGATCTCAAAATTTGCTATCCCCCGCTCCTTCAAAGTCACCGAGATCCACTCCGCGAGGCCCCGGGATAGAGGATGGAGCCGAATCAACCACAGCCACTCATCGGGAGACTCCCCCATGGCGTCCATAAGAAACAACGGCAAAGGATCCTGCCCGGGCTGAAGAGTGACCAGGATCACTTTCTTGAAGCCTTTCAGACTTTCGTAGAAGGCCATGGATGAGGGGTCCGCTTCATCCAGATCCCTATGCCGCCACATGGCCAACCAACGATTGCCCCCGACGACTGGACGGTGATGGCGACAACCCTGGGGATACCACCGCTCGATATTACTTTTTGATTCCCACCCCCAGGACCAGAAGAAATCCGGCAGAAGTTCGTATCCGTCATCCGGTATTTTCGTCCAATGGGTATAGAGCCCGTGGTATTTTCCCTGCTTCCCATGCTGGATGTCCACGGTACTGATTTGGAGCCTCTTGCACCCCTCCACCAGGGCCATGCTGATTGGATCGTAATAGCAAACGACAAAAGCCGCCTTGGGTCGCAGCCTGGCCAGCCAAGCCGTAAGAATCTCCCCGTAGGCAGCCAGCCGGCGCGCTTGTAGCACAATATGGCTTTCCTCCAGTTGCACTCCTCCGCTAACCTCAAGGATCACCTTTTGGAGGGCAGGGAACCCCTCGATGGGCTCGCGGGGAGCGAGCAGGCTTAAGAACCGGTGCTTCAACAGACGATACCTGGAATCGATGTAGATTGTGGACTCCACACGCGGCCGTGTGGTCCGGCCCTGCTGGGAGTCCGGTTCAATCTTAACGCAGCGCCATTGGCCCTTTAAAAAATCCATCATGGGATCCACGTGCCGGTTAACGAAACTGCCGTTGATTCGATCGGCGTGATCCTCAGGACGAGAGAGAAAAACGAAATCCACGGCCCCTTGGAGTCCCCTGAGTTCCCAGCGACCCAGTAAGAAACGCCACAGGGTCAGCGGCGACACCAGCTGGAAAAGGAGTCGCGCTTTCCGTACGCAATCCGTCGCCCGGTCCAGCCTGGAGGCAACCGCTCCGGGCAGGGTGTCGTGCAGCGCCTCGCCCGCCGGCTGATGGAGTCGTGACCACAGCGACAGCCGAATTAACGGCCACACCCTCAGTCCCCGGTAACGCACCGCATTGACATCGCATTGCCGTTCGATGGCAACGATGATTTCCATTGCTTCCCTGGGGCTCATTGGGAACCGCCGCTATCTATGTCACCCGGTTGGATAGCTTCAAACCGTTCGATGTCCCGCCTTGTGCACTTCCCGAGCAAATGCTCCAGTTGGCTCGGCAGCAAGCCGGAGGAGCTTCCATTGCGCAGGAAAGATACCATCTCGCGGGTTAGCCGGGCACCCTTGGGAATCCGGCATGCGGCGACAATATGCTTTTTCTGAAATTGCCGATACCGGCGATCGCTGGCGGTAAGACCCTGCACCCGCCGGGGCCCCAACGCCATTGCCGCGGCGCGAAGGGTTTTGACATATTCCTTAAATTCCTCAGGTTCCAGGGCCGCCTCCGAATCCACTTTATGGTCGACTCGACTCAGGGTCATGTGTTTTTCAATCAATGTCGCGCCCATCCCCAGAGCGAGCAGATCGATGACACGGCTGAGGGGTGAATTTCCGTCCGTGTGATCGGCGTACCCCACCAGGCAGTCAAAGGCCGATGCCAGCAACCGCAGCCGGTTGACATGGGCGTCGCCTAGGGCCGTGGGAAAATTTTGCACTCCATGCATGAGGACAAACCTGTCGCCTCCGTGGCCCAGGGCAAGCTCCACGGCCTGGAGGATTTCTTCCACCGTCGATGCGCCTGTTCCCAGCGTAAAGGGGAGTCCCGATTCGGCGGTATGGACAATCATGTCGGGATTGGAGAGATCCGACGAATTCAGCTTGATGGCGTCCGAGCCCAGATTCAAAGCCAGCTTCAAGCTTGCAAGATCGTAGGCATAAGAAAAGACCGCGATATCATGGCGCCGCGTGTAATTGAAGATCTCCTTCCACTGCTTGGGAGTGAAATACAAACGCCGCAACAGGTGGTAAATTTCGTGACCGGGGACGATGTTGTCGTCGGGATCCACGATTTCGAACTGCACGGCATCGGCTCGCGCTTGCACGGCGGCATCCACAATCGAGCGGGCCAGCTTCGGGTCTCCCTGGTGGGCACAGGCCATCTCGGCGATGATGTACGGCGGCGTATCCTCGCCGATGGCCTTGCCCCTGATCTCGATGAGCTTTCCGGGTCGATCCTTTGGAATCATGGCTTCAATTCCCTCTCCCAGGTTGCAACCACCCTAACCGTGTCATGACATCGGCGAGAGCTTTTCGTTGCTCCGCGTCCGGCGGGCCCAGCGGTGGCCGTTCCACCGAGCTCATGAGCCCAAGCAACTCCATTGCGCCCTTCATCGCGATATGCCAGCCCATAGGAAACGCCACGTCAAAAAAAGGTTCCTCAAACTCCGTAACGAAGCCAAGAGCCCTTGCATATCGGCCGTCCCGCACCGCCTGGTAGAACTGTTCTTCGATTTCCGGCTTAAAACTGCCCACTCCCACCAGGTAGGACTCCACACCCAACAACACGCAGCCAAGAAACATCCGCATAGATGCCCCGGCCACGATGAGCGACATCTTTCCGCGCAGATGGGTGGCAAGCTTGTAACGATGCCCCTCATCGCCGCTTTCTTCCTTCATGCCAACCATATTGTCCAAAGCCGCAAGCCGCTCGCACAGGCTCACCGAATACTGCTTCGTCGGCGCCTCCCCCGCATGGGCGTTGCGCATGGGAATGCCGTGGAGGAGGACGCCGATCTTGACGCTGGATGCGACCTGCCTGAAATAATCGAACACCCTGCCGTCGTTGTAGTAGCGTTCAGGGTAATAGAGCAAAATAGCGTCCGCGCCGATGGCTTCGGCGTGTTTCGCAAATTCCACGGCCTTGCCGACCCCTCCGGTCATGGGGTTGGCCGCGATACTCACGGCTCGACCCCCATTGGCTTCCACCACGACCTCGTTCAAGCGCCGCACCTCATCTTCGGTCAGGAGGTTCAGGCGGCTTGTGCCGGCGGTGACCATAACGCTGCGCACGTTATGGGAATTGAGAAACTCCACGTAGCGGGCTACCCCGTCGCAATCCAGAGAAAAATCGTCCTTAAAGGCCGCGGGGATCGGGTAGATGGGACCACACAATCTCACTCTCAGTCCATCGTACTTTGATTTCGAGCTGTTCATGGATTTCTCGGCGGGCCTAGGCTCCTCTCTGAAAAGTGAATTTGCCCGTATCAAGTAGAAATTGCGCGTACCTCAAATCCGCCTCCTCATCGATATCCACGGAAGCCGATCTTGGCATGATATAGCCCCGCACCCGGCCCTTGAAAAAATTGCGTTGCCGGATAAACGCCTTCCACCACGCAGTGTAAAATCCCCCGTTGGGACGATAGATGGGAGCCTGGTCCTGAGATCGGGTGTTCCCCGTAATCAACGGTGACGGCTCAAACAAGGGTTTGAGCAGTCGCTCCCGTTCCTCCACTACGACCCCCAGTTGAGGCGGGAACTCGTAGGCAGTCAGGCTCACCACCGAATCCACATCGGGGTCCAAGAGTTCAAAACCGGCCCTGATGTCGGCTTCCTGTCTAAAGGGGGCCGTGGGCAAAAGCAACGCCACGGCTTCAAACTTACCGGCAAATTCATCCCGGTCGACGATATCCAGGACCACCTCCAGGGCCTTTGCCTGATCGCCGGCAAGCTTATCCGGGCGCCGCTCCGGCCGGGTGGCCCCGTAATCCCGTCCCACTGCCAGAATCTCCTCGCTGTCCGAGGACAATATGATTTCCTCGAAGCAACGGCTCTGCACCGCCGCCTCCACCGTATAGGCGACCAGCGGTTTGCCATTGAGCATCTGCATATTTTTTCCACGCAGACGCTTGGATCCTCCCCGTGCCGGGATGATGGCTAGGCTTTTGGGTACTGCTAGCACGAGTCCCGGGTGCCTCAGGAAGCCGTGGGGCCGCAGACCCCATCGGATTTGACGCGGCGCAGCCGCTGACGAACCGGCAATTCGCTCTCGCAAACCCTTTTGACGCCGTCTCCCAGCGCCGTTTCGAGAGTGCGGATATGCTTCACCAGGCGCAAGAGACCCACCGGCGCGATGGAGGCCGCCTGGTCGCTGCCCCACATGGCGCGGTCCAGGGTGATATGCCGCTCCACGAGACAGGCCCCAAGGGCAACCGCCGCCGTGGTTGTCGGCAACCCCACCTCATGTCCGGAATAACCAACGGGACAGGGGAAGGTCTTCCTCAGGGTGCGGATCATACGCAGATTGAGCTCCCCTGGCGGGCAAGGATAAGTGCTCGTGCAATGGGTTAGGAGCAGGCCGCCAGGCTGGAGAAAATCCACTGCGGCGCTGATTTCTTCCATGGTGGACATACCCGTGGAGAGCACCAGGGGACGACTCGTCCTGCGAAAATGTCGGAGCAGCGCCCGGTCCGTGAGGCACGCGGACGGTATTTTCAGACAGGGGACATCGAAACGCGTGATAAAATCCACCGACGGTTCGTCCCAACATGACGCGAACCAGGCAATGCCCCGGTCACGGCAGTAGCGGTCAATATTTTCATACTCCTTCTCGCCGAATTCGACCCTGTGCCGGTATTCCAGGTAGGAGATGTATCCCCAGGGCGTGTCCCTCATCTTGTCGCGGAACTCCGCCGGCACGCATAGCTCCGGCGTGCGTTTTTGAAATTTGACCGCGTCACACCCGGCCGTGACGGCCAGGTCGATCAACTTGCGCGCCATGTTGATATCGCCGTTATGGTTGATACCGATTTCCGCCACAATGTAGACGGGGAACCCTTCTCCCACCATGCGGCCGCTTATCTTGATGCTGCGCATCGCGTCTCTCCTTATTTATTTCGGCTCCGACTCGCAAATTAGACCGTCGCCAATCGCCCCGTACCCCCCCGGGCGGAAAAAACCCCGGCTGTTTTCACGGCACCCGGCAGTGCCGGTTCAATCCGAGTTTCGGTTCTCAAAGGACCATTGAACTTCCGGCGCCACGATGGCGTATTTTCGATACAAGCCCCGCATCGCCCTCCTGGACTCATGGTCTTGAATCTCAAAGGACAGGACCGCAGCATCCACCCGCCCGCCGGGCCTCTCATTAACGGCAACGGTAACGGAGTAGGGCCCCGGTTTGAGGATCTTGCCGGGTATTTCCACGTGGTACCCATACCGGCCGGCGCCTACCTTGGAGATATCCGGCTCTCGCAGGTCTTCGTCGGCGGTGAACAGCACCCAATTCCCAAGAGCGTCCATGACCACCACCTGCGTATAGTACTCCCGGCTTACCCTTCTGAGATCGATTTGTATCCGGATGGAGAAAGGTTCCTGATACTGAATGCGATTGTTAAAATTGCCCCGGCCGTCCATCAGGGCCACGTGGCGGAGTTGTATGGGTCGGGATGGATCCTCAGGGAAACTCATGCAGCTCGGCGCCGAGTCGTGGTTTTCTCCGGAGACGTGCTGGAGATACTTCCGGATACCTTCTTGGGTCGACTCCCGGCAAAGGACAGCTCCCTTCTCCAGAACAATCACCGATTGGCACAATTGATGGACCGCGGACATGTTATGGCTTACAAAGAGCACGGTGCGCCCCTCCTGGGATACCTGACTCATCCTCCCCAGGCATTTTTTTTGGAAAGCGGCATCCCCCACGGCCAGCACTTCGTCCACGAGCAGGATCTCGGGTTCCAGGTGGGCAGCGACGGCAAAGGCCAGCCGCGTGTGCATGCCGCTAGAGTAGTGTTTGACCACGGTGTCGATGAACGGTTCGACCTCGGCAAAGGAGACAATCTCGTCGAACCTCTGGCGGATTTCGTTTTTCTTCATGCCCAGGATCGCACCGTTGAGGTAGATGTTCTCCCGGCCCGTGAGTTCCGGGTGAAACCCGGTTCCAACCTCCAGGAGCGAGCCTATGCGTCCGCGCACCTCAGCAAAGCCTTCGGACGGTTCGGTGATGCGGGAAAGAATCTTCAGCAGGGTTGTCTTACCCGCCCCGTTGCGGCCGATGACTCCGACCACGGCGCCCTGTTCGATCTCAAAGGAAAGGTTTTTCAATGCCCATATGTGGTCCGGTCCGGCGCCACGGTAGGTGGATGATGTTTTCTCGTTGCCCCCGCCCCGTGACAGCTTTTCCCGCCATCGACTCCCAAGCGCCGCCAGAGGGCGAGCCAGGACATCGCGCAAGGCGTGGTACTTTTCCTGCCGCCCAATCCGATAGGTTTTCCCAAGTTTTTCGGCCCGTACGGCAATCTCGCTCATAATCTGGTCGCTAGCATTCTAGATCCCTTTCACTCTGAGAAATGAACCGGGCGTGGGAGCATCCCCGACCCGCCACGCCTACATTCCAGCGACCGAGGGTCAAATCGCGGGGGCACTCAACTCCTGCTGTCCCGCAAGACTTTCCCTCAGTCTAGAATCGGGGCCGTGACTCATATTTTATCGCTTTTTACCCACCGAAGGTACTCGAAAGCAGGGACACTATATGTGAAAAATTCTCCGCCTAATGTCCCTCCGGTCGAGGCCGGGAGTCAATCGGGGAAACGCCTGATTTAGTTGCAACTTCTGGGCCAAGAGGGAGCGTTGAGGTGCAATACATCCGGCTTGCCTTGAAATAGCCGTGCCGGGCTCACACTCTTCAACGGTTGCCGTAGGAGGTTACTAGATTAAAAACGCACGATTTTTATGGTCCTGCCTTCTCGTCGAAGCGCGATAGGTGCCTGGGGATTACCCCCTCAGCGGACATCAACGGAACCGGGATCGGCGGGTGCGTACACAACAGGTCCCGGGCGATGGGGGCCGCGGTTTAGCGGAAGGGAGTGGCGGTCCATCCTCGTTCCATAAGAACGACCTTAATCGGTAGCGGTGCCGAAACTCGGCAACTTCCATGGAGTCAAAAATAATGGATTTTCATCAATATCAAGGCCTTAGGGTCCGGCCCGGGTTTTGCAAAAACTTGTTCATGGTCGCACAAAATTGTCATTTCATTTTTTTGAGAGACAAGTTGCTATTTTCGTTAGACTAATTCGCAAAAAGGAGAACTATCGATGAGAACGAGCGTACTTAGTGTAATCGTTGCCATCACGCTGGTCTGGTTAGGTGCATCCCAGGCCCTGGCAAAAGACGATAAGGATGAGGAGTCCAAGAAGCGAAAGGAGCGCGTGGAGAAAGCCGCCGAGAAAAAGGACCACAAGGACAACGACCGCTCGCACAAGGAATCTCTCAAGCGGCACGTCAAAAAACTCGTGCACAAAGCAAAGAAAAACGATAAGGACCGCAAGAGCGCCGACAGCGACTTGGAAAAGATGGTCGAAATGGAGACCCAGCAACGAACGGATGAAGACGCCAAGATCATGGTCACCGTCGAGCAAGAGATGAAAGACCGCATGACCGGCGATGAAGACTTAAAGAACCAGTTGGACGCGGAAACCAACGCCCGCGAAGCCGGCGACATGGAGCTCAAAGTTAAGATGGATCAGGAAATCGAGAACCGAAACAATACGTACTTCCATCTGCAAGACAGGATTCAGGAGCTGGAAGCCCACGGAACGGACGGGTCATGTCCTCCGGGCATGGTTGTTGTAGGCCCCCTATGTGTCGACAAATACGAGGCCTCGGTCTGGTCCAGCCAGGACAATCTCGCGACTCAGTATGGTATATCGAGCAGCGATTACCCGTGCAGTCTCAACGGAAACGACTGCCGCGGCAAAATTTTCGCGATGAGTCTTCCCGACGTGACGCCATCGCGGTTTGTCACCTGGTTCCAGGCCCAACAGGCCTGCGCTAATGCGGGCAAGAGGCTTCTGACCAACGCCGAATGGCAGATGGCGGCGGCGGGAACCCCCGATGACGGCGCGCTTTGCAATACCCAACTGGGCGACGTTATGGCAAGCGGCTCCCAGGCCGGCTGCGTCTCGGCTTGGGTCGTGCATGACATGGTGGGGAATCTCGACGAGTGGGTTGCGGACTGGTTTCAAGACAATTCAAGGATCGACAGCGGGTCGATGTCGACGGAGGAATTCGGCTTCGACGGTATTTTTGGTGTGGACGAGGCATTTCCCGAACACCACCGTTTTCCGGGAGCCATGCTCCGCGGCGGCCATTTCAACCGCGACACCCAAGCAGGGGTTTTTGCGTTGAACGTGTCACGCGGGCCGTCGGACCGGGACGCGCAATTCGGCTTTCGCTGCGGTCGATAGCGGTCCAAAGCCCGGTCGAGACGATGGACCAGTCCTTTGGCTGGGACTTCGCGGATCAGATCACATCCGCGAGGTTCCTTTCCATACGCCTGAAATAGTAAAGGCCGCCGATAAAGACCGCCAGACTGGCCACCACGGACACGAGTTGCAGGGGGTCGGGGTTGCCACCCTGGCCGAGGAGCGCCCAGCGAAAACCCTCCACGACCCCCGCCATGGGGTTGAGGCCGTAAAGGTAGCGCCAGCTCTTGGGCACCAGGCTGGCTGGGTAAACCACGGGGGTTGCAAAGAACCACAACTGGGTGAGAAAGGGAAGGGTATAACGAACGTCCCGGTACTGGGCGTCGAGTGCGGAAAGCCAGAAGGCTACTCCCAGGGCGGTCATCATGGTTAGGAGAATCAGCAGAGGCAGGGCGAATGCAGCCGCCGTGGGCAGGATGCCGTAATAAAGCATCATTCCAAGCAAAAGAAGGAAGGCGATGGCAAAATCTACCAGACTGGCCAAAACCGCGGATGCTGGAACAAGAAGCCGGGGGAAATACACCTTGGTGATGAGCCGTTCGTTAACAACGAGACTCGTACTGGCGTCCGTAAGGGCTCGGGAGAAAAGCTGCCATGGCAACAAAGCCGTATAGGCAAAGATAGGATACGGCATTCCCTCCGAGGGAATATTGGCCAGCCGACCGAATACCAGGGAAAAGATGACCATCATGCCAAAAGGCTGGATCACGGCCCAGGCTACGCCCAGAACGGTTTGCTTGTAGCGCACCTTGATATCGCGCCAGGTCAAAAAATACAGGAGCTCGCGGTACCTCCAGATTTCCCGCAGTTGTAGAGGGACAAAACCCGAAGTGGGCCTGATGACGAGTACGGATCCACGAGCGCTGCCGTCTTTTGGGTTCATAAGTCCCTAATTCCACTACCCGCTTTACCGAAAACCTCTAAAGAGCCTGCTGAATTCATTATAAACGATGGCCCCACCGGGGCCAACCATGGAATCTCCTTGCCCGGCTCGTTCGCCCTTGCTCCCGGCGCGGTCCTCGACCGCTGCGCGCGACCAGTATGGACGCGGTTGCCAAGGGGGGAAAAGCACCGCAGCTTCCTCCTCCCTTCACTGAAACAGACCCCCCGTGTTATCATTTTGTACAGGCGGTAAAATGTTTGTGAGGCCATGGGTTCCAGAAGCGCCGCCCGGTTGCCGCAGCGCACGACGAGCCCGTCCGGAGACCCAGACCGAAATGAAGATCCTGGTCCTGACCAAACGCCAATACATGGGTAAAGACCTGCTGGATGACCGCTTCGGCAGATTTCGCGAACTGCCCCTTGAGCTTGCGAAGCTCGGTCATGAGGTTAAGGGAGTCTGCCTGAGCTACCGAGCTCGGCGTGAAGGGACCTTTACGGACGGCGGTGCCGGCCAGGCGGCTCGGGTATCCTGGCACTCGATCAATCTGGGTGGCCTGATCCTCCCGGGCCTGCTCCGTTATTACCTTGCAGTAAAAAAAATCGGCCGCCGGTTTCAACCCGACATCATCTGGGCCTGCTCCGACGCGCTGCACGCCATTTGGGCGGTTTCTCTGGCCAAGCAACTTCAAACCCGATGCGTTGTCGATCTGTACGACAACTTTGAGGCCTTTGGTGCCACCCATATACCCGGGATCCTATCGTTTTTCAAAGGCGCCCTTAAAAATGCCGATGGGGTCACCTGCATCAGCAACCCGCTGGCAGAGCACGTCAGCCACAGCTATCGCCCCAAGGGATCAATCCGCGTGCTGGAGAACGCGGTACGAAAGGATCTCTTTTTCCCGCAAGATCGCAACCATTGTAGAAGGAGTCTCGGCCTTCCCGAAAACGCTTCCCTTGTGGGCACCGCTGGCGCGCTCTATCCCGAACGCGGCGTGACCGCCTTGTTCCGTGGATTCGAGATCGTCGCCTCCGAAGACAAAAATATCCACCTCGCCCTGGCGGGTCCTCGCTCTCGAATCCACGGGTTACCCCGGGGTCCCCAGGTTCACGATCTCGGCGTCCTTCCCTTGGAAAAGGTTCCCCTTTTATTCAACGCCTTGGATGTAGCGGTGATTTACAACCGAGACTCATCCTTCGGGCGCTATTGTTTTCCACAAAAGGCCTATGAGATCATGGCCTGTGGGACTCCTTTCATTGCGGCCGCTGTGGGATCCATGAAGAGCCTTCTGGACGGGCGTCCGGAGCTGTTATTCGATCCCGAGAGTCCCGGGAGCTGCGCGGAAGCTCTGCGATTGCAGCTCAAAAAGCCAACCCCCCCGGACCTTGAGGCGCCCGGCTGGTCTGATTTTGCGCAGCGGCTGGAGTCCTTCTTCTTGCAGATTGTCGCCGCCGGAGCAGCCGTCCAGGTCCGCGGCGTCGTCGTTTGAAGAGATCATTGCAGATCCATCCGCAAATGAGCAGCCATGAGCCACTAAAGGTGTTGATGTTGACATCCTGCTATCCGCGCAACCACGACGACAGCGCCGGCCTTTTCGTGCGCCAGATGGCCGAGACCTTGAGCAAACTCGCCATGGAGATCCACGTACTGGCGCCATCGGACGGTAAAAAGGGAACTTTCATTGAAAATAACGTTGTGGTCCACCGATTTGAGTATTTCCCATCCGCGCTCCAGGGACTGGCGTACGGTTCAGGGATGCTATCCAATTTGAGGCGCCGCCCGTGGCTGTGGGTCCAGGTCCCGCCCTTTTTGCTATGCATGGCGTACGCGGCGTTCCGCATCATCCGAAAGGAAAACCCTCATCTCATCCACGCCCACTGGATACTGCCCCAGGGATTCGTGGCCGTCCTGGCCAAATTCGTTTTTAGGAAGCCGGTGATTACAACGGCCCATGGCAGCGACGCCTTTGCCTTGAGAGGATGGCTCACGGAGCCGCTAAAACGTTTCGTACTTCGACAGAGCAACGCGTGGACGTCAAACACCCGGGCAACGGCCGGGGCCCTTGGGGCCCCGGGCCGCCTGCCCACCCCCCATGTCATTCCCATGGGCGTGAACGTCGGGGAGTTTCAAAAGGGTATGCGTTCTGTCCGGCGCAAAGAACTTCCCGACGGTGAGTTGCTGGTTCTCTTTGTGGGCCGCCTGGTGGAAAGCAAAGGTCTCGCCGATCTCCTGACAGCCATGTCCCTGTTGCCCCCGGATTTGCGCTCAAGGACGACCCTCTGGATAATCGGAGAGGGCGCCGGCCGCACGGAGTTGCAGGCTCTTTGCGATGCCTTGGGCATCGGCGCCAAGACGCGCTTCCTGGGTCACTTGAGCAACCACATCCTGCCTGATTTCTACGCGGCGGGGGACCTGCTGGTCGTTCCCTCCATTTCCACTTCGTGGGGGGAGGCCGAGGGGCAGGGGATTGTGACCCTGGAAGCTTTTGCCAACAGGCTCTGCGTATTGGCCACGAGTACCGGAGGCACCAGCGAAGTGATCGACGACGGGCAAACGGGGATACTCGTCGAACCGCGTAGCCCGGAAAAGCTCGCCGCGGCCATGACCCGATTGCTTAACAGCCAAGAGCTCCGCCGAAAACTTGGCAGCAACGGATGGACCAAAGTGAACCGTTGCTACGATTGGAAGAAGATCGCAGATGACTTTTCTGAACTGTATCAAGCGGTGCTGTGACTTTGCCGGGAGCTCCCGGGTCCAGAGCCCCTCCGACTCCTGCCATGGCTAAGCTCCACATCGTTATTCCCGACTTCAACGGATGGGAACAAACCCGCGTTTGCCTCGAGGCCCTGCGCTTGAGTACCTACACCGACATGGAAGTTATCGTCGTCGACCATGGGACTACCGAAACTACCCGGCAAGGCCTGAGCAGCGACTATCCCGCCGCCCTTCATGTTCGGGGTGAATCCGCCCTGTGGTGGACAGGCGCCACCAACCTCGGCATTCGCAAGGCCATGGAAAGAGACGCCGCGACCATCATGCTGCTGAATAACGACTGCTACGTCAGGCTCCACACCATCGAGCGGTTAATGGACCACCATCAACGGGCCCCCCATTCCATCATCGCCCCCGTGCAGAGCGATGCGTTGACCAAGCGGGTGCTCTGCGCCACCGCCACCAGTTGCTATTTCCTGGGACTACCCATCGTCATCGCCCCCTGGGGCGCCGAACGCAAACTGCGCCGCTGCGGTTTGCTGCCGACCAAACTCATCGTCGGCGGTCGGGGCGTCGTGATTCCAGCGGAAATGTTTCACCGCGTTGGGCTGCTGGACGAAAAAGGGCTACCTCATTACGGGTCCGATAATGATTTTTACATGCGCTGCCGAAGGGCAGGAATCCCCCTCTACATCGCCCCGAATGCCGTGGTGGAAATCGATCGACGAACCACTACCCAGGCTGTCAACCTTGGGTGCATGAGCTTTCGTAAATTTCTGGATACCTTGAGAGACCGCCGTTCCCATCGCAACCTCCGCGACCTCACCGCGCTTTTCAAGCGCCATTACCCCATCAAGGGACTGCACCATTTTGGAGTGATGCTGAACCTGCTCCGCTATTTTCTTCTGTTTGGGTGGGAGCGGCTGCGGGGAGCGTTTAAGGCCGGTTAGGCCTAACTCAATCGGGACCCGACTCGTCATGGAAGAGAATAGAGCGGCGTTCCATTCTCAGCAGGGCGATCTGCTCCGAGACCAAACCCAACATGAAGATGATCACGCTGGTGGTCAAAAGAAAAACCGACATATTGGTAAAGCGGCCTTGTGTTATGTAGGTGTAGAGGTAGTAGCCGATGCCGGTGAAGAAGAAAAACGCGCTCACGGGAAGGAAGACGCGAAAAGGCGAAAACAGGGTGGCGATCTTGCTGATGATTAAAAGAAAACGAATCCCGTCGGTGACGAGGCGGATCTTGCTTTCCCCGCTGCGGTAGAGAGTCCGTATGGGAACGTACCGGACGGTCATGCCCGACCGGAGAAAGGCCAGGGTCAGTGTGGAAGGATAGGAAAAGGTGTTGGGAAGAAGGTCAATGAAGCGCAGGGCGTCTCTCCGCCGCATCACGCGGAAGCCCGAGGTCAGGTCCATGACCCTGAACTGGGTCACGTAAGAAGCGAAGGCGTTATACAGGAGATTGGCCACATAGCGGTGGAATCTCAACCGGGACCCCTTGGCCCGAGCCCCGACGGTCATATGATACTGTTCTGCGTCCGCCATGAGCGCGGGGATATCCTCCGGACGATGTTGTCCGTCGCCATCCATAAATACCAGCCACTTGCCCCGGGCGGCCCGGATGCCGCTCTTGACCGCCGCGCCGTTGCCGATGTTGTAGGGGTGACGGATGACTCTGACCCCCTTCTGTTCGGCGATTTCCCCGGTTCCATCCGTTGAGCCATCGTCCACGACGATGATTTCGGCATCGCCCAGATGCAAAGCCTCCAGCTGGCAGAGTAAGGGGTCCAGGTTGGGAGCCTCGTTGAAGACGGGCAAGACCACTGAAATATCCGGGTATTTATCCATGAAGCGAGTAGACGGAATATCTCCCCTCCCTGAAAAGCAACTGCAGATGACTTTGAGCGAAGGCTTGCCAGAGTCGCTGCTTGTCGGGGTTCAGGTTGTTCTGCAGAAACCGTCCCAGCAGGTCCTCTCGGAGCAAAAGGTGCGTTAATCCTCGCTTCCGGAGGCTATCCGCCACCTCCTGGGCTCCTTGAGCTCGCCGAATCGTGCGCAGGAGCAGCCCCGGATAGTCCCCCGAATCGTGAAAATAGTCCCTATGACAATAATACCCCCTTCGGCCCATAAAAATAAAATAAATCCTGGCGTCGCCGGGAAGATTTCCATTGATATAGCGAAAGGCCCCGTAGTCGGGCACCATGCGGGTCAAAAAAGCTTCCCGGGACTCATGTCCGGAGAGAACGCCAAGGGGACTCACGGTTTGAACGTATCGAACCAAATAGAAACCGTTCCAGGCCACCAGGAGTAACACCGTGCCGATCAGGAGAGCGGGGCGGCGAATTTCCATGTAGAGGTTATGGATCCCGTAAACCAGCAGTATCACCAGCGGCGGGACGATGGGAAGGATATAGCGGATCCGCATATCGACGAGAACAAAGGCATAGAGAAAATATAAGAGGGCGAATCCGAAAAACACCTTCTTGTCCTCCGTCCATTTTCCCTTGAATGTCCAGGGGAGAAATAGCAGAAGGATGGGATTCAATACCCCGTCAAAGTGCTGGGCGCTGTTGTCCCGGCCGAAAAAAAAGATCCGCAGAGGCAGAGCGATGATCTCCCACCACCTCTCCCCGTAAAGGAGCTCCCGCGTCGTCCAAATACCCAACCCACCTCCGACGCCGCCTCCCTCTCCCCCGCCGGCGCCGGCAAACAATCCCTGGAAAGCGGGAAAGAAAGGATTCCCCGTTTGCATCGCGTTTTTGACTGCCCAGGGCGCGAAGGGAACCAGGGCCAGCAGGGTAAAGAGCCCCGCCCAAGCCAAGGTGTTCAGGGCAGCCCGCGGCCGGACCCTGGCCCGGAGAAAGATCAGGATGAAGCCGAGCAACAAACAGACCAGCATGCCGTTGGGTTTCGTCGCCAGGGTGAAGCCTGCCGAAATACCCGAGACCAAAAGCCAACGAATTTCTCCCGTCTCATGCCACCTTAGGAGGCAGAGCAGAGAGGCCATGGCGAAAAAGACAAGACCCAGGTCCACATACGCCCAATTCATCAGACGCAGCACGGCGGGCGTCGTGACGTAAAAAAAGAAACCCATGAGACCGTACACCGGGCTCAGGCGACGGCCGAGGTACGCATGCAGGAGCAAGCCGGTCAGGACGCCAAACAGACCGTGCACGAGCTTCGGCACAAAATCCCACTCCCACAGGACAAAAGGGGCATAGAGCATGTCCAGCAGCATGGGATAATAGGAGTAGGGGGCGAACGGAATTTCATGGATCCGGCCCGCAAGCAGGTAGAGCCTTGGAATGGCCAGGTGATGGGTGAGCTCGTCCCGCGCCCAAGGGGGCACAAGACCAAGCGCAATCTGGGTGAGTAGAACGCCCAGAATCAAAAGCCACAGCGCGAGGGTCAACCGGGAGCGTTGGCGCAGTTGGAGGACAAAGAGATAGAAAAAATAGAGGGCCGCCAGAAGGACCGAGACCCCAGCCGCGGCATTGAGCAGCGGAAAGCGCAAGTAGCCGTTATATCCCGCTATAAAATAGACGGTTGCAACGATACCCAGGAAACAGCCGAGGAGAGCCGTGCGCCAAAGAAGGACAGAACAGGGATGCGGCGGCATGACCGTTATCTGTCCCTGCGCTCAAGCCACCTGGCGATCAGCGGGAAAACTTCCTCCTTTGCCTTCTTGCCCAAGATCAAATCATAATGGCCATAGGCGGCCTCATCCTTGGGCCGGGAGCCAAAGCTCCTGCGGGTGCGATCTCGAGATTTCAACGCCCGGTACTCCGCCCGCAGCGCGCTGGGAGGCGCCACCTCGTCTTTCTCTCCTCCAATGATAAGCACCGGGATACGGAGCCTTGCGAGATTCTTGAGGTAACTTGTATTCCCATCGGCGGTGACAAACTCCCCTTGCTTAACCATCGTGGTGATATGGTCCAGCACTCCCTCATTGACGGGAGCAAGGGCCACTTCGAGAAACTTTTCCTTTACCTCCGGATCCATGTTTTCCGGATTATAAAAAAACTGTTCAATCTTGGGGACCAAGGGAATCACCAGGCGCCCGAGCAGCGGTCCGTCAAGGTAAAGGAACAGCTTCCTCCAGTTGGGGCTCTCTTGCAATTTGAGAAGCACCTTCATGGGCTCCTGCTCGGGGTGATTGAAGGTCATGGGGGTTGCGATGGTGACCAGAGCATTGATGCCGGAGGCGTTCCTTTTTTCCTCAACATAACCGTAAGGGAGAAGTCCTCCCATCTCGAAACCCACCCAGTTCACCCGGGAGCTGCCGCTTTGCCGTTGTACATAGCTCACCACGGGCCCGATGTCTTCACGAATCATATCGTCCAGTGTCCATTTCTTCGGTCCCCCTCCCAGGGGATTCAAACTCTTGCCCGTCCCGCGCAGAGACAGGTTCCAAACGTCAAAGCCTTCCTGCGCCAGGTACCTGGCCAGGCTGTGCTCTTCGGTGAGATCCAGGAACCGGCTGTTCACCAAAAATCCGTGGCTCAGCACCACGGGAGTGCGCCGGCGAAGCTCCTTCAAGCGCAACCGGCTCATGGCAAGCTCAAACTTTTGCTCGGTCACCGCCCAGTGGTCTTCCTGCAAAACGAAGGGGGACTCGGCACCCCAGAGGCCCGGAGGAGAAAAGTAAAGAGGCAGGATAAGAAACAGACTGATTAATAAACCGCGTCCTCGCCGGTTCGTACTCGTGCTCTTTCCCATCAACAGGAGCCCAAGAGCCTTTGATCCATCCCGGTATCCGTGAAAATCCCCGCCATGGGGTCGCACTCTACCCTCGGAAACGTTAATGCATTATAGAAATCTCTCTCTGTATCTGTCAATTTTTTTCCGCACTATAATAGGCTTGGAGTCGAGAGCCGGCCCGCCAACGATGTTGTCTTCCAGGTAAAACTTGTTAAGATCGCTTCCATGTACAGCGAGGACACCATCGCCGCCATTGCCACGCCCGTGGGCGAAGGAAGCGTTGCCATTGTCCGCGTCAGCGGTCCTCGAGCCGAATCCCTAGCCCAAGCCGTCTTCCATCCCAGCGCCACCGCCAACAACGGCCTGCAGTCCCACCGGTTGCACCATGGCACCATACGCACCCCCGGAAGCAACGAGGTCCTCGATGAGGTTCTCATCACCCTCATGCGCAGCCCCAGAAGTTATACCGGAGAGGACGTTGTGGAAGTACACTGCCACGGAGGTCCTTTTGTCGCGCGGCGAATCCTCGAACTCGTTCTCTCTTGCGGGGCTCGCCATGCCGAAGCGGGAGAGTTTACTAAAAGGGCCTTTTTAAACGGCCGTCTGGACCTGACCCAGGCAGAAGCCATCGCCGACCTGATTCGGGCACGCACTGACAAGTCCCTGCGCCTGGCAGCAGGACAGGTTCAAGGAAAACTCTCCAGTTGGGTCGGGGAGCTCCGTACGGAACTGCTTGAGATCCTGGTTCAGGTAGAGGCCGCGATCGACTTCCCCGAAGAGGATATCGAGCTGCTGAAACGGCAAGAGCTGACGCAGAAGGCCGAGGCGCTAACTAATAAAATATCAATAATTATAGGGACTTATGATTGGGGAAAGCTCTTCCGCGAGGGGGCTTCGGTATGCATCGCCGGCCGCCCAAACGTTGGCAAGTCAAGTCTTTTAAACGCCCTACTGGGGGAGAACCGCGCCATAGTCAATGCTTCACCCGGCACCACTCGGGATTTTATTGAAGAGAGTTTAAACCTTGGCGGGCTTCCTCTGATCCTATGGGATACAGCAGGTATCCGAGACTCTGAAGAGGAGGTGGAGCAACTGGGGATCCAGCTTTCCCTGGAGCGCATCAAGGAATCCCACGCGGTCATGATTATTCTGGACGGGTCTGAGAACATCACCGACGAGGATCTATATATTATAGATACGGCTGGGAACAAAAAAGGCCTTGTAGTTATTAATAAATCCGACCTTCCGCAAAAGATCGACCTACATGAAATAGGATCTCTCGTATCCGGAAGGGATGTCGTTTCCGTTTCCGCTAAGTTGGGAAGCGGGATCGATAAACTCAAACTGCATTTACGATCTGTTCTGCTAGGGGAAAACCCAGAATCGGAAATAGTAGTGACGAACCTGAGGCATAAAAGCGCTTTATCCAGAGCGGGAAAAAGCCTTGCGGAAGCTTTGGCGGGTTTTCACAACAGAGTTCCACCTGAAATGGTGGCTGTAGATCTCAATGAGGCAAAGCAAGCTATTGAAGAAATCATTGGAATCGTTACGAATGATGACATCTTGGATCAAATTTTTAGCCAGTTCTGTATTGGAAAGTAAGGTTGCGGCCCGGCATGTTTCACGTGAAACACAATGAATAGTGCGGAAAGAATTTACGATGTAATTGTTGTGGGCGCCGGTCATGCTGGAATCGAAGCAGCTCTGGCATCGGCGCGTTTGGGTTGCTCTACCTTAATGTTAACTCTGAACCTCGACCATATTGGACAAATGTCCTGCAATCCAGCCATCGGCGGAATCGGTAAAGGACATCTGGTTAAGGAAATCGATGCCCTTGGCGGAGAAATGGGTAGGGCCATTGACGAAACCGGAATTCAGTTCCGCACCCTGAACACAAAGAAGGGGCCTGCAGTCCGTGCTTCCCGGGCTCAGGCGGATAAATCTCTTTACCGGTCCAGGATGAAGCGGGTCTTGGAAAACTGCCTGAATTTGACTCTAAGGCAAGCGAGCGTTGAAAGGGTCATTGTCGACGAAGGAAAGGCGACGGGAGTGGAGTCCCAGATCGGCGAGATTTTCTATGGCCGGAGAACCATCCTTACCACTGGAACGTTCCTGAAAGGGCTTATCCACGTGGGGGATAGGAACTACTCCGCCGGTAGAGCAGGGGACTTTGCCGCTCATGGTTTAAGCGATTCGCTAAGGGAGCACAATTTTCGGATCGGCCGGCTCAAGACGGGGACATGCCCACGGCTTGATGGGCGCACCATTCATAAGGAACGCTTGAGTATCCAGCATGGGGATGATCCACCCATACCGTTTTCGTTTTCCACAGCCAGGATTACCCAGAAACAGATTCCCTGCTACATTACCTACACCAATGGACTCACGCATGAGATAATCCGGTCGGCTCTGGATCGCTCTCCTATATATTCTGGGACTATTAAGAGCCGTGGCCCCCGCTATTGCCCTTCCATAGAAGATAAGATCGTTCGCTTTGCGGATAAAGAGCGCCACCAGATATTCCTTGAACCCGAGGGCTACGACACCGTTGAGGTTTACCCTAATGGCTTGTCCACCAGCTTGCCGCTCGATGTGCAGCTCAAGATGGTCCGATCCATTGAAGGACTGGAAGATGCCGAGATCATGCGGCCCGGATACGCCATCGAGTACGACTACGTTGAGCCTACCCAGCTTTTTCCAAGCCTGGAAACAAAACTGGTCCAGGGCCTTTATCACGCCGGCCAAATCAATGGAACAACGGGCTACGAGGAAGCTGCCAGCCAGGGACTTATGGCTGGAATCAATGCGGTTCTCAGCTTAAGAGGGGAAGAAGCCTTGGTTTTATCGCGCGACCAGTCCTATATTGGGGTACTTATCGATGACCTTGTTACCAAAGGTACGGACGGTGAGCCGTACCGAATGTTCACCTCCAGGGCCGAGTATCGTTTGTTGCTCCGTGAGGACAATGCCGACCTGCGATTGACCGAGTTGGGAAACAGTATCGGCCTTGCGTCTTCGGAGGCGTACAAGAGAACCGTGGAAAAAAAGCGACGGATCGTGGAATTGATCTCCCAGCTTAACGCAAGACGCCTTAACCCTTTACCTGGGACTAACGACCGCCTCCGAAATCTTCAATCGGCACCGTTGCGAACTCCTATTTCCTTCACTCAATTACTGCGGCGACCGGAAATTTCCTTCCACGACCTTTCTTCTTTCGCCCCGGAGCTGGAACACGTTCCCCCCGATTTGAGCCTCCAGACTGAACTCCACATAAAATATGAAGGTTACATCCGACGACAACAGGAAGGGGTCCAGCGATTCCGACGTATGGAGGACATGCGGCTTCCCGAAGATATCGACTATGCGTTAATTAGAGGTTTATCACGCGAGGTCTGTGAAAAGCTCACCCGAATCCGCCCGCGCTCCCTTGGTCAGGCTCATCGGATTCCCGGAATTACCCCAGCCGCTGTGTCTCTCCTCTCCATTTACCTCAAGAAGAAGAAGCTTGCCTAGGGATTCAAACGATAAAGGTCTTGGGCGAGAGCGCCAACTTCTCGTCAGAGGAGCCAGCTCCCTCGGCATTGACCTGTCAATGGCGCAGGTCGATGCCTTCCTCGGTTACCTGAAACTCCTGATGCATTGGAACCTTCGAATCAACCTCACGTCGATTTGTGAACCCGAAAGGATTGTTCGTCTCCACTTCCTAGACTCCCTTGCCATCTTCCATTCAATCGACCGGGAAGGCCGCATGATGGACATGGGTAGCGGAGCCGGTTTTCCTGGCATTCCCATCAAGATTATATACCCCGAGAAGGAGGTCTACCTTTTTGAGGCCAGAAGGAAACGATCCAGTTTCTTGCACGAGGTCAAGCGCAAGCTCAATTTGCAGGGCCTCGGCATTTGTACTTCCAGGGTGGAAACCATTGAACCTACCAAGACCGGTCCGTTTGACGAGGCCGTTACCAGGGCTACGCTTAAAATTCACGATTTCCTTAGACTATCAGGGCCATTCTTACGCCTAGGCGGGAAAGCTCTCATGATGGCCGGTCCAAAAGGAATCAGGGACTACGACGATCAAAAGGTAAAGGATGAGGCCTCCGTACTCGGATTCCACTCCAGCCAGATCATCACCTACAACTTGCCCTTGGGGTCCGAGAAGCGCTCCTTACTGACGTATATGAAGGAGGGCTAGTTTCACGTGAAACTTTTTTCTTTTAATTTTACTGGAGGTATGTTAATAAAATAGCTGCGCTATTATCATAACATATTGATTTTAAAGGATTTTATTTGGCCAAGACCATTGCCGTCGTAAACCAAAAGGGCGGTGTCGGAAAAACGACCACATCGGTTAACCTTGCGGCTTCACTGGCGGTCGCCGAGAAGAGGACCCTGCTCGTCGACATCGATCCGCAGGGAAACAGTACTACAGGTCTCGGCATAGACCGCTCCAAGCTCACTCAAAGCATCTACGACGTCCTCATCGGGGCTGCGCCTCTCCTAGACGTTCTTTGTCAGAGCGAGCTGCCCTGTTTGAGATTGGCACCTGCGACACGGGACCTGATCGGGGCCGAGATAGAGCTGGTAACGGAGCCCGCAAGGGAGCGGCGTCTCAAAGAGTCCATCGAGCCGGTCCAAGAACTTTTCGACTATATACTTATCGACTGCCCGCCCTCGCTGGGCATTATTACCTTGAATGCCCTGACTGCAGCCGACTCTCTCATCGTACCGTTGCAATGCGAGTACTACGCCCTGGAAGGTCTGACCTCTCTCCTGGAAACCTTGAAAGTTGTTCAGAAAGGCATGAATTCAGAGCTCTACCTCGAAGGGATTCTCCTGACCATGTTCGACGGGCGCAGCCGCCTCTCGCAGCAGGTCGCGGCAGAGGTGAAGCAACATTTTCCCGGACGACTGTTTGAGACGGTCATCCATCGCAACGTCCGCCTTAGCGAGAGCCCCAGTCACGGGAAGCCGGTCCTTCTATACGACGTCCGTTCGACAGGGGCACAGAGTTACCTACAGCTGGCCAAAGAAATCATGAGTGGTGAGGAGGAAAAGCCCCATGCAAAAGAAGGGATTGGGTAGAGGGCTCAGCGCCCTTATACCCGACATCGAGGACGCCAGAGATGCATCTCCCAACCTGGTGGAGACCGACAGAATACTGCCGAATCCCCGCCAACCCCGTCGCACCTTCAATGAGACCCAGATCGAGGAACTGGCCTCGTCCATAAAGGAGAATGGCGTCATTCAACCGTTGCTGGTCCGGCGAAACGGTAGCGGGTATGAACTCATCGCAGGAGAGCGGCGGCTGCGCGCGGCGGTCAAAGCCGGAGTCCGGCAGGTCCCCGTCAACATCCTGGAGGCCACGGATACGGAATCGCTGCAGCTAGCCCTGATCGAAAACATCCAAAGAGAAGATCTGAACCCCATGGACGAGTCTCACGCCTATCAACGCCTCCAGGAAGAATTTAGTTTAAGCCAGGAGGAAATCGCGGCTAAAGTCGGTAAAAGCCGGCCGGCGGTGGCCAACTCTTTGCGCCTCGCCCTGCTTCCTGCGGAGGTTCAACGCGAGGTTGTCTCCGGGAGGCTGCCCGCCGGACAAGCCCGGGCTCTGCTCGGACTGGAACAGGAATCCTTGATCCTGGCCGCGGCGCGCGAGGTTCTCTCCAGGACACTTACCACCCGTGAGACGGAAAACCTCGTCAGGCGCCTCAAGTCCCCCAAGAGAACCCCTCGCCACGGGGTTGCCGAGGACCCCAATCTCATGTCCCTTGTCGACGAGGTACAACGTTGGCTTGGAACCAGAGTTCGGCTCCAGCACCGCGCAAAATCGGGCAAGGGTAAAATCGAGATCGAGTACTACTCCACGGAGGACTTTGACCGAATTATCGGCAAGCTGATGGCCAGCCGTGGTACCCAAGTTTAGAATGCCTCCCGGCGCCTTCGAGGCTTCATGGTGACCCCATCCAGCCCTCCCTACGTCTTTTGACAATATCGCTCGGCGATGTTATAGAAAGATCCCTTGGCTGGGGTGGAGTTCCATGAGCATGACCCCGTCATGCGCAAGGCCCCAGGTAGAGAAGTCCTCTTTACAGATCTTCCAATTTACAGGCTCAACTTGCGTTGGGTCGAGGCAAGTCTGTATCCGGACCTAGCCTTTGTTGTAGAAGAAATTTGAAGTTATGATCGCAGTCGATTACACGCTCTTTATACAGATCGGTCTTTTTCTCCTGCTTTGGATGTTCCTCGCCCGTTTCGTGTTCCGGCCGTATCTTCGGGCTCTGGAGGATCGAGAGCAAAACACCGATGGGTTCCGCGCCGAAGCGCGCCGTCTCGCCGAGGATGCAGAACGGCTAAAGCTGATCTACGACGAAGCCGTCGCTAAAGCCACTCAAGACGGCCAAGCCGCCAAGGAAGCCGTTCGGCAGGAAGCCCTACGGGCGCGGGAAACGCTTCTCGCCGAGGCGCGGGAAGAGACCGCGCGATTTCTAGAAAACGCCCGCCGGGAAATCGAAGAGGAGTTTCAGAAGGGGAGGGAGGCGGCCCTCAAAGAGGCCGAGAGTATCGCCCTTCAGATGGCGGAGAAGATGCTGGGGAGGAGTGTCCCATGACCCTGGCCACGTTTTTAGGTCTCGCCGAGGCGTGGGCGGCATCTGCCGGCCCCGGCCATGACCATGCCGCCTCTATCGCGGATCTTACCTTTCCCCTGATCAATTTTCTCCTCTTCATCTATATCCTCAAGCGCCTGGCCCTACCGGCCCTGCGCCGTTACCTCCATGCGCGCCGAGCGGAGATCCTCACCGGGGTACAATCGGCAGCGGCGGAAAAGGAAAACGCCGCCGCGCGGCTCCGCGAGTACCGCCAACGGCTGGCCCGCGTGGACCACGACACCGAAGAGATCCTGGCAAGCCTCAAAGCGGAGGGAGAGAGGGAAAAGGCGGCGCTGATCCGCGACGGGCAAGAGCACAGCGCAAAGATCAGGGTCGACGCAACCTTTCTCGCCCAGCAGGAACAGAAGATCGCGCGCTCAAGGATTCGAGTGGAATTCGCGCGCCTGGCTGAACAGGCCGCGGAGAAGATCATCAAAGACCATTTCAATGAAGCGGACCAGAAGCGGCTCGTCGAGCGGTTTGTTTCCGATGTCGAGGCCGCCCGATGAAGGAATCAAGGCTGAGTCGCCGTTACGCCAAGGCCATCTTCGACCTGGCGCGGGAGGAAAAAAGGGAAGAGGCCTCGGCCACCGACATGGATCGCTTTGCGGACGCCTACAGCGGCTCGGAGCTCCAGGCCGTCTTAAACAACCCCGCTGTCGGGGTCGAAAAGCGCAAGGGCCTGGCTCTTCGCATCGCCAACAGCTTGGAAGTGTCCACTTTGGTCGTGAAGTTCCTGTCCTTTTTGATCGACCAGGACCGGCTGGTCTATTTTCCCTCCATCGTATATCACTTCCGTCGCTTTCTGGACGAAGCCATGGGCAGGGTGCAGGCCCGGCTCGTCGCTCCCAGCCCCCTTGCCCCGGACACCAAAGAAAGCCTCGCTCTGGCATTGAAAGGTATCTGCGGGAAGGACGTGATTTTCAAGGAAGAAACCCGGCCGGACCTCATCGGAGGGCTGCTCATCGAACTGGAAGGCAAAGTTTACGACGGCACCCTACGGACCCGGCTGCAAGGGTTGAGGGCAACCATCGAACGAGGATAAACCACTGGAGGAATGTCATGGACATAGGCACCGCTGAAATCAGCCGGATCATCAAACAGCAGATCCAGGACTACGATAAAGGCGTCCTGTTCGAAGAAATCGGCACCGTGCTTTCCACCGGCGACGGTATCGCCCGGGTTTACGGCCTCGAGAAAGCCGCTGCCGGGGAGCTGCTCTCCTTCCCCCACAATATCTACGGGTTGGTGCTGAACCTCGAAGAGGACAACGTCGGGGTCGCGCTATTCGGGGAAGCCCATCTGATCAAAGAAGGAGACACGGCGAAGCGCACCGGGCGGATTGCGGAGATCCCGGTGGGCAAGTCGTTAATCGGCCGGGTCATCAATCCCCTTGGCGAGCCCATTGACGGGCGCGGCCCCATTGAAGCCACCGAACGCCGGCGCATCGAGCTCAAGGCCCCCGGCATCGTGGCCCGCCAGCCGGTGAAAGAGCCCCTGCAGACGGGACTCAAGGCCATTGACGCTATGATTCCCATCGGCCGGGGCCAGCGCGAGCTCATCATCGGCGATCGCCAGACCGGAAAAACCGCGGTCGCCATCGACGCCATCATCAACCAAAAGGGCGGTGACGTCACCTGCATTTACGTGGCCATAGGACAAAAAAGGTCCACGGTGGCCCAGGTGGTGGAGCGTTTGAGGCAGCACGGCGCCATGGATTACACGGTGGTGGTTTGCGCCAGCGCCTCGGAATCCGCTCCCCTTCAGTATATCGCCCCCTATAGCGGCTGCACCGTGGGCGAACAGATCCGCGACACCGGCGGTCACGCCCTGGTGATCTATGACGACCTCTCCAAGCACGCCGTGGCTTACCGCCAGCTTTCCTTGCTCCTGCGCCGCCCCCCCGGCCGCGAAGCCTTTCCCGGGGACGTCTTCTACCTCCATTCCCGGCTTCTCGAACGAGCCGCCAAGCTGAGCGACGCCCTCGGCGGCGGCTCCCTGACGGCCCTTCCCATCATTGAAACCCAAGCAGGGGACGTCTCCGCGTACGTTCCCACCAACGTCATCTCCATCACCGACGGTCAGATCTACCTTGAGACCGACCTCTTTTATTCCGGGGTGCGCCCGGCCATCAACGTGGGTCTCTCGGTTTCCCGCGTCGGCGGCGCCGCGCAGATCAAGGCCATGAAACAGGTTGCCGGCACGCTGCGTCTCGACCTCGCGCAGTACCGCGAGCTCGCCGCCTTCGCCCAGTTCGGTTCCGACCTGGATCAGGCAACCCAACGCCAACTCGCAAGGGGCGGCCGCCTGGTGGAGATACTCAAGCAGGGGCAATACGAACCGCTCCCCGTGGAAAGACAGATCCTCGTCATCTACGCCGGCACCAACGGATTCCTGGATCACCTACCGCTGGAGTCCCTAAAAAAGTATGAAGAAGAGCTCTTTCGCTTCGTCGAGGCCAAGGCCCCCGATCTGCTCGCCGAACTTGTCAAGAAGCGCGAGCTCGACGACGAGCTTAAGGCGAAATTGAACAAGGTCCTGGAAGACTTCAAGGCAACCTTCAAGTAGCCATGGCGACCCTCAAGGCGATACGCAAGCGGATCACCTCCGTCCGCAACACCCAGCAGATCACCAGGGCCATGAAGATGGTGGCGGCGGCCAAGCTGCGCCGCGCCCAGGAAACCGTGACGCGGGCCCGTCCCTACGCCGATAAGATGTCGGACATGCTGCGCAACCTGTCGTCCCGCGTGGCGCCGGAGTCCCACCCGCTGCTCAAGGCGCGCGCGGAAAAACAGGTGGACCTTCTTCTCCTCACTTCCGATCGCGGCCTGTGCGGCGGTTACAACGCCTATCTGATCCGGGCGGCGGAAGCATTCACGCGGGAGCGCGCGGGCCAGGTTAAGGTGCGCCTGATCATCGCCGGCAGAAAGGGATCCGATCATTTCCGCCGCCGCGGCGCCGATATCGCCGAACGCTACTTGAACCTCTCTACCATGATGCCCGGGGACCTCGCCGCCGAGCTGGCTGAAAAGACCATCGAACGTTTCCTCAACGAAGAGTCCGACGGGACCTATCTCTTGTACAGCCGATTTCAATCCGCGCTGTCCCAGGTCCCCACCGTGGAGAAGCTGCTTCCAGTGGCCGCCGGTCAGGGGCCGGAGGAGGAGCGGGGGATCGAGTACCTGCTGGAGCCGGGAGTGGAGGCCTTGCTCTCAAGCCTTTTGCCCAAGGTGGTGGAGGTCGCCGTTTTCAGGGCCCTGCTGGAAGCCGCCGCCAGTGAACATGGAGCGAGAATGACGGCCATGGACGCCGCCACAACCAACGCCAGTGAAATGATCAGCCACCTCACCTTGCAAATGAACCGGGCCCGGCAGGCGGCCATCACGACGGAACTCATGGAAGTGGTTTCCACTGCCGAGGCATTGAGGTGAGGACCGAAAGGGAGGGTTAACATTCTATGAGTCTGGGTAAAATCACGCAGGTCCTGGGAGCCGTCATCGACGTGCAGTTTCCGGACGGTTCCTTGCCCCCCATTTTCAACGCGCTCAAGATTACCAATCCGGCCATCAGCGACCAGGAGGGGAATCTGATCGTCGAAGTTGCGCAGCACCTGGGGGACAATACGGTTCGATGCATCGCCATGGACGGCACCGACGGACTGGTGCGGGGCATGGAGGCTGTGGACACGGGCGAAGGAATTACGGTGCCGGTGGGGGAAAAGACGCTGGGCCGGATTCTCAACGTGATCGGCGAGCCCGTGGACGAGGGTCCCCCCATCGAAGCCAAAAAGCGCTTTGCCATTCACCGCCCGGCACCGGACTTTGCCGATCAGGAAACCGAGGTCCAGGCCTTTGAAACGGGCATCAAGGTCGTGGATCTGCTGGCTCCCTACTCCCGCGGAGGAAAGATCGGTCTGTTCGGCGGAGCCGGAGTCGGTAAAACCGTTATTCTCATGGAGCTGATTCATAACGTCGCCATGAAGCACGGGGGCTATTCCGTATTCGGCGGGGTCGGCGAGCGCACCCGCGAGGGCAACGACCTCTGGCTGGAAATGAAGGAATCGGGAGTCATCAACAAGGCGGCTTTGGTCTATGGCCAGATGAACGAGCCTCCGGGAGCCCGGGCACGGGTGGCCCTTTCCGCCCTCACCATCGCCGAATACTTTCGCGACGAGGAGGGCAAAGACGTCCTGCTCTTCATCGACAACATCTTTCGTTTCACCCAGGCCAATTCCGAGGTCTCCACGCTTCTCGGCCGCATGCCGTCGGCGGTGGGCTACCAGCCGACCCTTGCCACGGACCTGGGCGAACTGCAGGAAAGGATCACCTCCACCCGCAAGGGTTCCATTACTTCGGTCCAGGCCATCTACGTCCCCGCGGACGATTTGACGGATCCCGCCCCGGCGACGACCTTTGCCCATCTGGACGCGACAACTGTCCTCTCACGCCAGATCGCAGAACTCGGAATCTACCCGGCCGTGGACCCTCTGGATTCCACTTCGCGTATTCTGGACCCGCGCGTCCTCGGAGAGGAACACTACCGCATCGCACGCCAGATCCAGCTCATCCTGCAGCGCTACAAGGACCTCCAGGACATCATTGCCATCCTCGGTATGGACGAGCTGTCCGAAGATGACCGCCTGGTGGTCGCCAGGGCGAGAAAAATACAGCGGTTTTTGTCCCAGCCCTTTCACGTCGCCGAGGCCTTCACCGGCACTCCCGGAGAATACGTGCAACTAAAGGACACCATCCGAGGATTCAAAGAGATTTTGGACGGAAAACACGACGAATTGCCGGAACAGGCCTTTTATATGGTCGGCACCATTGAGCAGGCGCAGGAAAAGGCCAAGCGACTGGCGGCAGGATAGGGATTCGGGGCGGGCCGCCGCCGGTAAAGCGGCAACCGGGAAACGGCCCGTCTATTCAGCCCTTTTCCTGGAAGAAGGCGTAAAGGCTGAAGACTACCAGAAGAATACCGCAACCTATATAAAGGGAAAGGGCCAGGTTCGAGCCCCCCGCCGCGACCATGAACTCGTCACCATAGACGTAAAACCCCCAGTAAAACGTGAAAAGATAAGTGGTTACGAGACAGAGCTTCCGCTCCTGCAGGAGCATGAAAATACTGCTGAGACCGATATAGATGCCGATTTGCCAGGCAGGGATGCACAGAGCTATACGGGCGATGTCGTAAGTAGCCCCTTGTTCCATAATTTTCAGGCATTTCCCATGGGCTTGTGATCTAAAATTTCCCTAAATTCCATGCAAGGCCCATGCCGTCCTATATATGGTATTGATTTTTGTCTAATACGCAATATATAGCACTTCCAGGACTGAACTTTCGATAAATCAGGCCATTGGACGTACACTCATAGGGTCCCCGGTCCATGACCCGCGTCTCCCTGCCGCTGCTTGGAAAGTGGCGCGATCTTCTTGACGATCCAAGGGCAGGGTCGATATATTGGCGAAACGACTATAAAACCCGCGGGAAACCAACAGGAGGGAGCATTCCCATGGCCACCGCCGATTTTACCTACGACCGCTGGATGGAATCCGTAGGGATTCCCATACATAGGGGATTCTACGTTGAGGACCTGAAAACCGTGGAGTTGGGCTGGTGGAAGGAACACCAGTGCAAGGCGGCCTTCATGCAGCTGATGGGCCAGGAAGGCGTCACGTCCGCGATTATCATGGAGATTGGTCCCGGCAATACCCTCCCTCCCGTCAGGTTCGCCCTGGATGAGATCATTTACGTCGTCGCAGGCCGGGGATTGACCACGGTCTGGGCCCGAGAGGGCAGCCCCAAAAAGACCTTTGAATGGCAGAAGCACAGCATGTTCCTGGTCCCGCACAATACCATCCACCAATTGAGCAACATGCAGGGGGACAGCCCCGTGCGTCTGCTGCGCTACAGCTATTTCCCCCTGGCTCTTTCCGCCGTGCAGGAGCCGGCGTTTTTCTTCGACAACCCCTACCAGGGTCCCGATCGCCTTTCGGGGGAGAACGGCGATTTCTACTCCGAGGCAAAGGTCCTGAACTCCAGCGAAGACATGTGGGGGCGGGTCTACTGGTACGGAAATTTCTTCCCGGACATGAGGGCCTGGGACAGGCTCGACGCTAACAAGAGACGGGGCGCCGGAGGCCGCAGCGTCTACATGCGTTTCCCCGATTCCGAGATGTCCTGCCACATGTCACTCTTCGCCTCGCGCACCTACAAGAAGGCCCACCGTCACGGGCCCGGGCGGGTCATCGTGATTCCCGCGGGCGAAGGTTACTCCATCCTTTGGGAGGAAGGGAAAGAGAAGATCGTGGTGCCATGGCACGAGGGAAGCGTCTTTGTGCCCCCCAACCGGTGGTTTCACCAGCATTTCAACCTGGGCGCCATACCGGCGCGATACCTCGCCATGCATCCGCCCATGCAGTTCCACGGCCACGCGGAAAAAGTCGAAGACCGAGCCAGGGACCAGATTGAATACACCGACGAGGACCCCTGGATCCGCCGGAAATTCGAGGCCGAGCTGGCCAAGAGGGGACAGACAAGCCTCATGCCCGACGAGGCTTACAAGAACCGGAGCTACGAGTGGTCCCTGGCCACCGTAAGCTGAGCGCCGCCATCGCACGGTAGATCGCCCTGGGGCACCTGCTGCTTATGCACGAGGATGACGAATACCCCAACCACTTCCACGGGGAGTTCGAAGGGGCGTCGGAAGAGATCGAGGGCCTGGAGATGTTCACGCTGAAGAGCGTTGGCATCGACATCGGTTCTTCCACCTCCCATCTCATCTTTTCCAAACTGACCCTCAGGCGGGAGGGCGCGGCGCTTTCCGCGCGTTTCAAGGTCACCGGCCGGGAGATTCTCTTTCGCTCCAGAATCATGCTCACCCCCTACATCTCCGGCACATCCATCGATACCGAAAAGGTCAAAGCCTTTGTCCGGGAGATGTATCGGGAGGCCGGGTTCACGGCCGCAGACATCGATACCGGGGCCGTGGTCATCACCGGCGAGGCTCTGAAGAAAGAAAACGCCAAACCCATTGTCGAGTTTTTCGCCAGAGAATCGGGTAAATTTATCTGCGCCTCGGCGGGGCCGAACCATGAAGCGCTGCTTGCCGCCTACGGTTGCGGCGCCGTGGAGCTTTCCAGGGCGCACAAAGCCACGGTCCTGAACGTCGACATGGGCGGGGGGACTACCAAGTTCTCCCTCATCCGGGACGGAGTGGTGACCCAGACGGCGGCCATTAATATTGGCGCGCGGCTTGTGGCCTTCGACCCCGGGGGCGTCCTTATCAGGATTGAAGAACCCGCCAGGACCATCCTCAAGGAGCTGGGTTACTCGGTGGCGCTGGGGAGCCCCCTGGCCGAGCAGGCAAAAGAGCCCTTTGCCTCCCTCATGGCCAAGGTGGTCTTCGAGGTTATCGAGGCTAGAGCCTTATCGCCCCTGGCCGGTGCGCTGATGATTACCGAACCCTTCAGCGGCTACAACGGCCTCGCCCAGCTCGATCACATCGTTTTTTCCGGCGGGGTCTCGGAACACATCTACGAGCGCGACCACACGGCCTACGGGGACATGGGTCCGCTGCTGGCCCGGGCCATTCGGGAGCGTCTGGCACGGATTGCGAAGAAGAACCTGCTCCGCGAGCCGTCGGAAGGCATACGCGCCACGGTCATCGGCGCCGGCGAATACACCATCCAGGCCAGCGGCAACACGAGCTACATCTCCAGCGCCGATGTCCTTCCGGCCTTCGGGCTGAAGGTGGTGCGGCCGTTTTTGGATGAGGAGGGCTCGGTGGAGGAGGCCGTGGAACGGGCCCTGGCCAAGTTCGATTTGGCAGGATTCATTCCCGGGCTGGCCCTGGCCGTGTCTCTCAGCCGCCAGCCCGACTACCCTTTGATCCGGAGACTTGCCGAAGGCATCGCCAAGGTCATCGGGAAGGCCCCCGCTTTCAAGACCCCTCTCTTTCTCACCATGGACCTGGACGTGGCGAAATCCCTCGGGGGCGTGCTCAAGGAAGAACTCAACGTGCAGCAGGAAGTCATCGCGGTGGATGGCATCGACGTGGGAGACCTGGACTACATCGACATCGGCCGGCCCATGGGGGTTTCGGAGGTGGTGCCCGTTACGGTCAAATCCCTGATGTTCCCCTCCCTCACCTCAAAGGCCTGATAGATCGGACAGGGCCTGACGCCGGCCCGGCGAGTCCCCGATAGAGGTAACCTGCGCGTTCCCTCCCATACAGCGAAACCCCTTGACCCCGTTTTTCCAATCCGGCCGATAGCGGTGGGAGCAGTCGCAGGTCCCGCCGGGACCGCACAGCGCCTTGAAGCCCCCCGGCTCATTCGCCCCGCCGGACACCTCCGTCGAGGTCCATTCCCACACATCGCCTGCCTTTCCCAACTCTCCGGCTTCGCAAGCCGCCATCCACTCTTCCACTTGAGGCAGCCGTTTTCCTCCAGCCCATTGGCAGTACTGGACCGCGTCATGCCAGCTAACCAGTACCACGGGCTCGTTTTCCGCCCCTTCGGGAAAACCACCCTGGTGCCAATACTCGGGTCGAGGGTGGCCCGTGGCCCGTACAAATTTCAGGTATTCCCCGTTAGTCACCTCCCGGGGATCAAGGGAGCCACCGGAGGAAATAGAAAGCGTTAAAACAAGGCCCGCCAGGAAGCACGACGCAACTTTGCCTTTTGGTTTCCGGCAGATTACCATGACTCCCTCGTGATGGGAGGTCCATAACACGAAAGGCTTCCCGAGCCAAGCTCGCACGGACCGGCAGGCCGACCGTACTGAATGACGATGAACCTTTCCAAGCGCACCGTGAGCCGGACGCTGAAGGCCTTCGCCCATCTGCCCCGCCTCCCCGACGGGAGGATCGACTACTCCCGTTCGGACCGGGCCCCGGTGGTCACCTGCTTTGTTAAATTTCAGGGAAAGATCCTTCTTCTCAAACGGAGCGACCGCGTCCGCACCTATCGTGGCAAGTGGAGCGCCGTGGCGGGCTATCTGGACGAGCCCGTGAGCATCCGCGCCAAAGCGCTAAAAGAGCTCGAAGAGGAGCTGGAAATCCCGCCGAGCGAGGTCGTTCGCGTGCGCACGGCTCCCCCTTATGAGTTCTTCGACCCCGAAGCCAAAAAAAGCTGGCTTGTCCACCCCGTCCTTGTGGAAGTGCGCCGGAAACCCGAAATCAAACTTGACTGGGAACATACGGAATGGCGCTGGATCCTACCTCATGAGATGGCGCGCTACGATACCGTGCCCAAGTTGGAAGAAAGCCTGCGCAGAGTGATCTGAAAGGGTCCAGCGGTCGTATTCACGAACCCAGGAAAAGTTACGTGAGGGGTCTCTGCTGGGCTTCCTCGGAGCCGACAATAAGAGTCATCCCCTCCGCCCTGAACACCCGGACTGCGGCCCCGGCGGCAATGGGGTCGCTTCCCGCCTCGGCCTCGGCGCGCCACAGCTCCCCGCGAACCTGGACATAGCCGCTTGGGTCCAGTGGCTCCCGGGCTACTCCCTTGAGCCCAATGAGCTGCTCCACGACGGTAGTCGGCTCCGCCTGATAGGCGATGCGGAGCAACGGATAAAACAACAGGTCTTTGACGACCCAGAGGAAGAACAGTCCAACGGCCGTTTCAAGCGACAGCTTCGTCCAGATGCGCAAGAGAATAAGAACAAGGGCGGCAACCACCCAGCCGGGAACTTGAAAAAGCAGGTATTTGACCCAGGTTGACACGACAACAACGGATGCAGACCGGAAGCCCTGCCGAAGCGAAGGGGGCGCGCATTCAGACACCCGCGACTATAGCAGACTCCTTCCCCGGGATACAGCCGCCTTTACGCGGCTTCAACAAACCCTGCGTGCCGCGCTTCTCAGACCTGCGAGCCCGAGCAGCACAATCCCGAAGGTGCATATAATGGTCGCTCCTGTAGGCAGGTCCCACTGATACGAAACAATACTTCCGCCCACGCTCGCTGCGGTACCCACCAGCCAGCCCACCCAGAGGCTCATCCTAACAGTGGTGCCGAACAGGAGCCCGCACACGGCCGGCACGATGAGAAAGGAAAAGACGAGAAGGACCCCCGCCACCTGCACCGAGCTGGTCACCACCCACGCCAGGGACAGATAAAACAGAAAATCCCAAAGCGGAACGGAGAGTCCGCGACTCCGGGCCAATTCAGGATCAAAGGTAACCAAGGTGAATTTGTCATGACAGAAAAAATGCAGCAGCCCAACGCCAACGGCCACCGCGAGAATCTGGCCAATGGTTTGCCACTTGACCCAGAGGATATTTCCCACCAACAGCGACTTGATGTGCTCCGCGCCGTGGGGCGCTCTGTCCACGAGGAGGACAACGGCAGCCGCGCAAAAGGCGTAGACGATACCGATGATGGCTTCCTGCGGGACCCTTTCCTCCCTGGCCCGGGTCCAGGTAAAAACCACCGACCCGACCAGAGCGAAGGCCAGGGAAAAGAGATAAGCGACGAAACCGTCCAGGGTGTACCCTGCCAAAAAGGCCACCGTTGCCCCCATGGCGGCCACCTGGGCCAAGGCCAGGTCCACGAAGATCACGCCGCGACGCACGATATGAACGCCGAAGTAGACGTAAATCCCAACGAGGACAAGGCACGCCACGATGGCCGCGCCCATGATCGAGAAGAACTCACCCATAAATCTTTTCCTTATGGTCTATTTCAGGGCCTCCACCAGCCGAGAAACGATGGTCTCGAATAGAGAGGGATAGGTCTCGACGCCCTCAATGCCTCCCACCGACGAAGGGAGTCGTACCATGGTCGCGCCTGCCTTTTCGGCTACGGATTGAGGTACCTGTGGATTGACGAAACTTGTCACCAGCAGCGTCCGGATCTTACGCTCCTGCATCCTACGGATAAGCTCTGCCACGTGCTTTGGCGCCGGCGGAATACCTGGCTTGTCTTCCACGTAACCTACGATGGACAGCCCCGCCCAATGCGCAAGGTATTCCCACTGCTTATGATAGGTGACCACCTCCCTTCCCCGCAGGGGCCTTAGCTGCCCCTCCCACGACTGGATTCCCGCCTCCAGGCCCCTCTTAAAAACCTCGAGACGCTGATCGAAAAACGGACCGTCCATGGGCGACAGGGCCTTCAGCTGCCACGAGATGCGAATCCCCATGGACAGGCCGTTCCTGGGGTCGAGCCAGTAATGGGGATTGCCCTCCGGGTGAATGTCGCCTTCCGCCCGCGTGATTTCGCCCCGGGGCACCTCGAGGACGTCGATCCCCTGGGAGAGATCGACGGAAACGAGGCCGGGGTTTCTGGCCCCCTGAACCAGAAGCGGCAGCCAGCCCACTTCAAGCTGGAGACCATTATAGAGAAGCAGGTCGGCGCGATTGAGAAGCCGCATGTAGCTCGGCTTTGCGGCCACGTAATGGGGATCCTGAGAACCTTTGGCGATGCTTCTGACCTCCACCCTGTCCCCTCCCACCGCCTCGGCAATGGCCGCGAGGTCGCGGGTGGTTGCCACGACGGATAGCGTCCTGGCCCCCAGGGGAGAGTTCAGCAGCGGCAATAATAAAACGATCCACAGGCATGTTTGTTTCCATTTCATGCTCGACTCCTAATACGTGTGGGCCGGATGCGACCCAATGGTAAAGTTGAACTGCAGGAAAAGCTCACTGAGCGGGCTCTGCCCGTCGGGGTCCGTGTAGCTGTACTGCAAGCGCACCGCCGAGAACTCGCTGGGCGCAAAAGCCAGAAGCGTGCTCACGCGGTTTTTTCTTCCGTCCTTGAATTTTGGGATTCCCGGAAGGTCGTACCTTCCCTGAACCCACCAGCGCTGGGCGAACTGGTACTGTAACGAGGTAACCAAACCCCCGCCCCGGCTAAACCCGTCCCGCCCGAGGTCTTTGGTAAAATACATATATTCCGTCTGCCAGCTTATTCCTTTCTCCCGGGAGTTTAGCAGGGGGCGCCACTTGAGGGTCAGATCCGTACCCACCGCCTGGGAGAGGTGGTGGCCCGGGCCCGAATTCCGCCCACCAATGTAGGACTGCCCCCATTCCAAAGTGGTTTCGTCTCCCAGATCGACAAAGTTCTTCCAATGACCAAGGTACGCCCCCCGTCGCTTTGCGTCTTCATCCGATCGGAAAAGGCCCTCGTTTTCCCCGGCAAGGGCTTGAAAGGTCAACTCCGAATACCAGGGCGTGGGCAATAGATAGCTCAAGTCCATGCCGGGCTCCGTGAGTCCCTCCGCCCCAAAAACGGCTTGGCTGATTAAAGGCTGGTCGATGAAGGGAAACTGGTGAGCGTGCAGGAGGTTGTGCTTCCCGAAGGCCGCAAAGAATTTACCGACCTTGATACTTGTGTTGCGCGGCAACAGGTCGTGAGGAAGCTCCGATGATGTGACATAACCCTCTTCCAGTTCCGTAGCCCCGTCGCGATCAATGGCCAGGATAATATTCGCCGCCCAGTAGGGGTCCACGTCGGCGGTAAATTGAAATTCCGCCTCCTGGAAATTGAAACCGTTATGGAAATCCGTCCCCGTGAAAATCCCCGTCTTTGTTGGGCTCGAGGAGTATCCCCCCAGGAAGAGGCTGTTGACGCTAATGGCGGGATTAAACGCACGCGATACGGACCGGACGGCATCCGGGGATTGCGGCGAGGGGCCGGTTCCCCCCTGGGTTGCGGGGTCGGGCGGGCTCTCCGGGACCGCTCCAGTGTCCATCGCTTGCACATTTTGAGGAAAGCTCCCCGCGCGTTTTTCTATCTCCTCCATGCGCTGCAAGAGAGCTTGAATATGCTGCTGCATTTCTCCGAGTTGCCTTCTCAATAATTGGAGCTCAGTTTCCTGGGCGGACCCCGGCTGCAGCCCTAGGAGGGCGCTACTCGACAATACGGCTACCCACAGAAGAAATCGCCTCTTTAACGAGAGCATAAATCGACCTCCTGTCTGCCCCGTACATCGAGCTTACGTTTGTGGCCTAGGGGCGCACCCCTTGCCGACCAACGGGTCTTACTGTCGTTCGGCCCGCAGCCTCTCGACAGGCGCGGCGCGGGATGAATTACGCTCCTCTCCCTCGGAAAACCCGAGGGAAAAGATCATCACGGACTGTACTTAGGAAAAAAGAGAGGTCAGAGTGCAGGCGGGGCGCGGCTGTGATGAGGGTCGACTGTTAGGGCCCCCACCAGCTGAGGCAAATTCACCTTCAGGGGAAAGGCCTCAAGAACAGGCGTCCCATCGCTGACCGCTTGCGCAGAACCGACCTGTGCCCGTGTGCCGTCGTAGCAGGCGCAGGTTTTGTTAACTATCGGCGCGGCGCTATAGAAATGAAGGTGAAAAGGCAGCAGGAAAACTGCCAGTAAAAGGGCGGCCCCTGTCAGACGGCGGGGATACGGCCTTGATCTCATGGCGATACCGGAAGGATTGGCTGAATCCATGTAAAACGAAACGGCGCCTTTGTCAAGCAGGCCATCGTAATCCAGTTTCCGGCCACCGCCACGCAATTCTTCAAAGTGGACTTGAATACGGCCAGCCTGACCGTAGACGCTACGAGTAGAATCGACGCGACGGGCCGGGGATTCCCGGGAGGAGGGAAACCGGGCAACCCGTTTGCCGTTGGTCCCGGGGGCAACGGGATGACCATCGGGTTCCAACAAGGCAGCACGGGGCGAAGCGGGGGAAGCTACGGCGGGTTGGGCGGTTCTTCCGCCGGCAGCGCGAATCCGGTCTACGGCCTTGATACCGATCCCAACGAACCGGGGAGCGGCGGGGCCTCTGCCGCGGGTGCCGCCGGCAGCGGAGGCGGCCTTGTGCGGATTGCAGCTCAGACCTTCACCCTAAACGGGCAGATAAAAGCCGATGGCGAGACCACCACAAGCTATGGAGGGGGCAGCGGCGGCGGGATACGGATTAGGGGACGTTGCGGCTTTTGTGGCTTTTTGGTAGATGTCGTGCCATGCCTCGTGGTCCCCGCTTGGACGCTCCAGGTGTCCTACATCACGTCATGGCGCATGGTATCACGCGTCAGGTGATATTTCGCGACGACCGGAATCGCGACGATTTTGTTGCCCGTCTCGGGTCCCTAGCCAGTTCCGGGACTTTTCATGTGTATGCGTGGGCTTTGCTACCCAATCACTTTCATTTGCTGGTGCGCACAGCAAAGCGACCACTCGCACGCAGTATGCGCTCGTTGTTAACGGGCTATGCTGGCAGTTTTAACCCTCGTCATCGTCGCAGCGGCCACCTGTTTCAAAATCGTTACAAGTCAATAGTTTGTGAGGAGGAGCCGTATTTTCTAGAGCTGGTAAGGTATATACACCTCAATCCGCTGCGGGTTGGCGTGGTACGGGGTGTTGATGGGCAGGCAGCAAAACTCGTGGCAAGAGACGGGAGTTGTATTGGAGCAGTTTGGCAATAGATTGAGGGAGGCACGACGACGTCACGAGGAATTTGTAGGTGATGGCGTAGCAAG